>Ga0265332_10000023_pt1 | contig 211994 bp, 198 predicted proteins | sample 41926metaG_FD_202084 | JGI IMG/M metagenome (GOLD analysis project Ga0265332, IMG submission 202084) | Rhizosphere microbial communities from Carex aquatilis grown in University of Washington, Seatle, WA, United States - 4-19-26 metaG | ecosystem: Host-associated > Plants > Roots >...
CCACCGGTGAGTTTGGCGCCATGGGGCTGGAGGGCGCCGTGCGCCTGGGCTTCAAGAAGGAGCTGGAGGCCGTGCCCGAAGGTCCCGAGCGCCAGGCGCTGTACGACCAGCTGGTGGCCCACCAGTATGACAAGGGCAGCGCCATCCACATGGCCACGACGCTGGAGATTGACGCGGTGATTGACCCGGCCGACACCCGGACCTGGCTGGTGCGGGGTTTGCAGTCGCATGGACCATTGCCAAGCCCGTCCGGCATGTCGATTGACGCCTGGTAGCGGCGACAATCACGGGCATGTTCCATATTGTCTTGGTCGAGCCCGAAATCCCCCCCAACACGGGCAACATCATCCGCCTGGCCGCCAACACCGGCTGCACCTTGCATCTGATCGAGCCTCTGGGCTTTTCCATGGACGACAAGCACATGCGTCGCGCCGGGCTGGATTACCACGAGTACGCCACGCTGCACCGCCACGCCAACTGGCAAGCCTTTCTGGAAATGCAACGGCCAGCACCGCAGCGAATGTTTGCGCTGACCACCAAGGGCACGGGCAAGGTATTTGACTGCAAGTTTGAACCCAGCGACTGGCTGGTCTTTGGTGCCGAAACACGCGGGCTGTCAGACGCGGTGCGCGCCCACTTTGCGCCGGCGCGGTGCCTGAAGCTGCCGATGGTGGCGGGCCAGCGCAGCCTCAACCTGTCCAACGCGGTCGCAGTGACAGTATTCGAGGCCTGGCGTCAGAATGGATTCGGGAATCAGGGGTAGTGCCGCGCGATGGACTCGGCCACACACACCGGTTTGGGCGAGCCCTCGCGCTCAACCGTGACTTCCCAGGTCATCTGCATGCCATTGTTGTCAATCGGATCGCAGGCCAGCAGCCGCATGCGCGCACGTAGCCGGCTGCCCACCGGCACCGGCGCCACGAAGCGCACCTTGTTCAGGCCATAGTTCACGCCCATGCGGGTCTGCTCGATTTTCAGTGCGGACTCAAAAAAGGTGGGCAGCAGTGAGAGCGTCAGGAAACCGTGCGCGATGGGCGCGCCAAACGGACCGGCCTTGGCCCGCTCCACATCGACGTGGATCCACTGGTGGTCGCCGGTGGCCTGGGCAAACAGGTTGACCTGTTCCTGGGTGATGGTGATCCACTCGCTGGCGGCCACTTCCTGGCCAATCAGCGGGGGCAATTCGGAGAGCAGTTGGAAGGTTTTCATGGCTCCACTGTAGGGCCCGCCACCGCGTTCAGGTGTCAAGCCAGCGACACAGGGTCTGCCACTGCTCCAGATCCTTTTCGACGCGGCTGGGTGCCACATCAAACAGCGTCAGTCCGCGTGCGGCCAGGTGCACATAATTTTGCGTGTCACGCAGATAACCGACCACCGGCACACCCACCAAGTCCACGAACTCATGCAGATGGCCCGACGAAATCGTGCGCGCATCCACCCGCATGCCGACCAGCGCAATCTGCGTCTTGGCCGAGTGCTTGTTCTGCACCAGTTCATCCAGAAAGGCGCGCGTGGCAAAGATGTCGAACACGCTGGGCTGCAGCGGCACGACCACATGGTCGGCCATCTTCATCACCTCGTTGAGGCGCTTGCCGTGTAGGCCTGCCGGCGTGTCCAGCACCACGTGGGTCGTGCCTTTGGGTGGCTTGGCGATGTTGTCGGCATCCGTCTCCCAGGTCGCAATGGGGCGCGCAGCCGCCGGACGCAGGCCCAGCCATAGCCGGGACGACTGTTGCCGGTCCACATCGCCCAGCATCACGGCATGCCCGCGCGAGGCGTAATAGCCCGCAATCTGGGTCGACAGGGTGGACTTTCCGACGCCCCCCTTGGGGTTGGCCACGACGACGACTGGCATGGGAACTCCTTTTGCTGCGGAATTTGTTATGTTAGCGCCATGGAACACACACCCGCCTGGCTGGCCAACAGCTTCATCTACCTGAGCGCGGCCGTCATTGCCGTGCCCCTGAGCCGGGCGCTCGGCCTGGGTTCCATCATCGGCTACCTGGCCGCCGGCATCGCCATCGGCCCGTGGGGCCTGGGTTTTGTGACCAATGTGCAGGACATTCTGCATTTTGCCGAGTTCGGCGTGGTGCTGATGCTGTTCCTGGTGGGGCTGGAGCTGGAGCCCAAACGGCTGTGGAGCCTGCGCCGACCGATCTTTGGTTGGGGCAGTACCCAGGTGCTGGGCTGTGCCATCGCCCTGTTTGCGGTGGCCTGGGCCGCTGGCGTGCCGCGATCCATCGCGCTGGTGGGCGCGCTGGGTCTGGCGCTGTCCAGCACAGCGATTGCGCTGCAGGTCATGGGTGAGCGGCCCACCGGTAGCGGCCAGGCCGGGTTTTCCATCTTGCTGTTCCAGGACGTGGCCGCCATTCCCATTCTGGCCCTGTTACCCCTTCTGGGCCATTCTTCTGAACAAAATCAGGCCACAGCCCTCGCAGATACTGCGCAGGAAGCTATCAAAGTAATAGCAGTCATCGCTGGCATCGTGCTCGGTGGCCGCCTGGCACTGCGCCCGCTGTTCCGTTGGATCGCCGGCAGCAAGACACCGGAGATCTTTACGGCTGCGTCGCTGCTGCTGGTGGTCGGCATTGCGGCCCTGATGCAACTGGTGGGCTTGTCCATGGCGCTGGGCGCCTTTCTGGCCGGCGTGCTGCTGGCCGAAAGCGAATATCGGCGCGAGCTGGAAACCAATATCGAGCCATTCAAGGGACTGTTGCTGGGGCTGTTCTTCATCGCCGTGGGCATGGGCGTGGACTTTGGTGTGCTGCGCCGGGCACCACTGCAGATGGCCGCCATCGTGCTGGTGTTCATGACCGTCAAGGCGGCCGTGCTCTACACCATGGCGCGCCGGCTGCAACTGCCCTTCCAGGAACGGCCGGTGTTCACACTGCTGCTGGCGCAGGGCGGAGAGTTTGCGTTTGTCGTGTTCCAGGCGGCGGCCGGCGCCAATGCCTTGCCGGCGCAGACGGCCTCGCTGCTGGTGGGTTCGGTAGCCATTTCCATGTTGCTGAGCCCGCTGGTGCTGGTGGCGATTGACCGGCTGCTGCTGCCCCGCTACGCCAACTGTGGTGTGCCGGTGCTGGAAGAAATTTCCGAACCGCAGGATGCGCCGATCCTGATTGCCGGCTTTGGCCGTTACGGGCAGATCGTGTCACGCATGCTGCTGGCGCAGGGCCTGCCCTGCACCGTGCTGGACCACGACGCCGAAATGATAGAAGCCGCACGCCGCTTTGGCTACCGCGTGTTTTACGGTGACGCCACGCGGCTGGATTTGCTGCGCACCGCTGGCGCCGGGCACGCAAAAATCCTGGTGGTGGCGGTGGACGATGTGGAGCAGTCGCTGGAGATCGTGGATCTGGCGCGCGAACATTTCCCGGCGCTACAGATCGTGGCCCGCGCCCGCGACGTGACGCACTGGAACCAGCTACGTGACCGCGGCGTGATGCTGGTCCAGCGCGAGCTGTTCGAGTCCAGTCTGCTGAGTGCACGCAGTGTGCTGGAACTGATGGGCCAGCCCGCCCAGGCGGCCGCGCATGCGGTCCAGACCTTCCGCCAGCACAACCTGGAACTGTTCGAGCAACTGCATCCGCACTACAAAGACAGCGCCAAGCTGATCTCGGTGATCAAGCAGGGACGCCGGCAACTCGAAGAACAGATGGCCCGCGAGCGCTCCGAACAGGCCCGCCGGGCCTGACGGGACTCTTACCGCGGAGGTGGTGGTGGCGGCATCTGCGGTGGCGGCGGGGGTGGATAGCCGCCCGCAGGCGGGTAGGCCGGGGCAACCGGCTGGCGGTAATACTGCCGCGATGACTGGTTGTTTTTGGACACCATGCACTGCTCGTAAGCGATGTCATAGCGCTGCTGGGCGCTGTACCCCGCCTCGGCGCTGTTGCCGGCGCCAATCGCGGTGCCCATGACCAGCCCGGTGGCCGCACCGGCAGCGGTGTTGTTGTAGTGGTGCCCACTGGTGGCCGATCCGACGGCAGCCCCCAGCAAGGTCCCCACCACCACGGCGCCAACCGCAGCCTCACCCCGCGTATCCGGCCCCAGCGTTTGCTGCGCGTAGCCGCGGCAATACTGGTCCTCGGCGGCAAACAGGTCCAGCGGCTTGCCCGGTGTGGGCATGACGGCCACACGCGGCCCCTGAACCGGCGGCGAGACACAGCCGGCCAAGGTCAGGGCCACGCACAGGCCAGCGAGCGCGCCGCTCCCGCGCAAAGATATCGTTTTCATTGTGGGGCTCCTTGGGGTGTGGCCGGAACCGTCTTCCAGCCACTGGGACACGTTGGCACGTAGGGGTAATAACCCCCTGCTGCCTCACAGTAATACCAGAACTGTGGCGCCCCTTGTGCCGGTGCAGGCGCCACCTGCGGCGCGGGCTGGACCGGCACCGGAATCACCACTGGTGCCGGCGCCTGCTCCACCACCACGACCGGCGGGCGATACGGATCGGGATAGGGATAGACCGGCTGCGGATAGAAATACCACATGCCGCCAAGCACCCACCACCAACCCAGGCGGCCGTCATGGGAGCCGTGGCGCCATGCACCCGAGCGCCAATGGTTCATATCCCGGTTATCGAAATGGCGGATGTCGCCCTGCCAACCGTGGTCACGGTGCTGTGCCATGGCCGTCATGGGTGCCGCAGCACCCAGCAGTGCCGCTGCGGCGAATGACCAACCAACAATGGATTTCATGCAATCACCTTCTTGAATCAACGCGTGAGCACGTACTGTGCACACATCCCCTTCAACCTGTCAACGAACGAACGGGGGCTTTCGCTGACCCGGTGGCGATCTTTACCCACACTTCACAGACCGGAAACAGTTCTCGCGAACAGGGCTTTGATACTGGCTCGCATGAAAATCAAATACTGCCCCATCGAGGGAGGCAATTTCGGCGACACGCTCAACACCATGGTCTGGGACCGGTTGTTTCCGGATTTGACGCGCCTGAAGCAGGAAATGCTGGTCTACGGCATCGGCACGCTGCTCGATGGCCGGCATGACCGGTCGCGCAAGAAGATTGTGCTGGGCTCGGGCATCGGCGAGGCGCATGCCGCCGTGCCGGATCCCAACTGGGACTTCCGCTGGGTGCGCGGCCCCCTGTCCGCCCAGGAATTCGGGCTCTCCAGCGATTTGGCCCTGGGTGACCCGGCCGTGCTGTGGCCGGCGCTGCAGACCGGCTGCGGTGGCACCGCCGAAGGCCCTATCGGCCTGATTCCGCACTACCGTACCTGGGACAGTTTTGACTGGATTCAGGTTGCCGCCGACGCGGGCATGGTCGCCATCAACCCGCGCCAGTCGCCCGATGACGTGGTGGCCCAGCTCAAGGACTGCTCGCGCGTCATGGCCGAGTCACTGCACGGCGCCATCTGCGCCGACGCACTGGCCATCCCCTGGGCACCGTGCATCCTGGCGCACCGTTTCAATGAATTCAAATGGCGGGACTGGCTGGCCACGGTCAACCGCCGCTTCACGCCCATGGTGGCCGACCGGCCGCTGGTGCGCTCCATCAGCCAGCCCAAGGCCATGGCCAACCGGCTGGCACGCTGGGTGCGCTACAAGGAACACACTCGCCACCCCGCGCTGCGCCCCGTGACCCGTGCGACGGCGCTGGACGCGCGCCATGTGGCGGACGCACTGGCCCACTATGCGCGCAATGACAGCCACTTTGCCTGCAGCCACCCCGACGATGTGGATCGCCAGCGCCAGCGCATGCTGGCCGCCTGCAACGCTTTTGCCAAGGACTACGGACTGAGCTTCACCCCCTGAGGGGTGTTGGCACTCAGGCCAGCCCGTCCCACAGCAGCTTCACGCCCGTCAAGAACATGCCCAAGTAGAGAAAGCGGTAGAACAGCGCCTGGCTGATGCGCCGCGCCATGCGCACCCCGGCCCACACGCCAATGGGCGCCAGCGGCAGCAGGATCAGCGAGGTGGCCATGTTGCGCCAGTCCAGCAGGCCCAGAAAGCCGTAGGGAATCCACTTGGCCAGGTTCACCACAAAGAAGAAGAACGCCATCGTCGCGGTAAAGCGCACCGGTGACAGGCGTAGCGGAATCACATAGGCCGTGATCGGTGGGCCACCAGCGTGCGCGATGAAACTCGTAAAGCCCGACGTCGTGGTCAGCAGCGCACCCAGCCAGCGTGGCGGCGGCGCACTGTCGGGCCGCGGCGGGAACACCAGCCGCTGCGCCAGAAACGCCAGTGTGAAGGCGCCCACAATGCCCGCCACGGTATGCGCTTGTAACACTGTGAACAACAGGGCGCCAATCACGATACCGAGCACCCCAAAGGGCAGCAGAAATTTCAACAGCACCTTGTCAAAGTCCTTGCGAAAGGCCGCCATGCCCAGCACATCCATGACCAGCAGCACCGGCATCAGAATGGCCGCCGCCTGCGGCACCGGAACCGCCAGCGCCATCATCGGAACCGCCAGCGAGCCAAAACCGGCGCCAAAACCGCTCTTGCTGACGCCCAGCAACAGCACGGCAGGAATGGCGACGGCGTAGAAAAAAGGATCGGTGATGACGGGAAAGGACACAGACACTCCAGGCGTGGGATGCCATGTTAACCTTGCGCCATGTTCAGTCCCTCACAAGCCGATGTCCGCCGATTTTTTTGCTCTGTCTATGCCAAAGCCCTCGCAGGCAGTGCATTGGACGCTATAGAAGTGATAGCATCCCGATGGATGGACGAGCACCCCGAATACGCCCAGGACTTTGCCGACGTGGACGCCGCGCTGGCCAGCATGGGCGAGGTGCAGGAAGGCCGCACCAACCCGTTTCTGCACCTGTCCATGCATCTGTCAATCAGTGAGCAGTGCAGCATCGACCAGCCACGCGGCATCCGCCAGGCCATCGAACTGCTCACGCACAAACGCAACTCCCTGCACCAGGCCCACCACGAGGCCATGGAGTGCCTAGGCCAGATGCTATGGGAGAGCCAGCAGGCCGGGCGCCCGCCGCAGGGCGATGCCTACATTGCCTGCGTGCAGCGCCACGCCACGCGGGACTGAGTTCCGGTCGCTGCCTATCTGAACTTGGCTTGCGGCACGGTCTTGAGTTCGCCCGGCAGGCTGCCCACGTAGTCGGCCAGAACCTTCAGTTCGGCATTGGAGAACTGCTTGGCCACACCGCCCATGATGGCGTTGCCACGACCCACCATGGGGTTACTCTCGGTCTTGTAGGCCTTCAGGGCGACGAACAGGTAGTCGCTGTGCTGACCGGCGATCTTGGGGTAGGTGGGGTCGATCGGCTTGCTGAAGCTGTCACCATGGCAGGAAGTGCAGGCACCCTTGGTCACCAGTTCCATGGCCTTGGAGGAGCCGTCGGCGGCTTTGCCTGGAGCTGCAGCGCCGGCCACGACGCCGCTGCTTTCGTAGTAGGCAGCCACATCGGCAATGTCCTGCTCACTCAGGGAGTCAGCAATGCCACGCATCGTCGGGTGCTTGCGCTCGCCCTTTTTGTAGGCGCCCAGTGCTGATGCAATGTACTTTGCACCCTGACCGGAAATTTTGGGCACCTTATGCACTTCAGGGAAACTGGCCTGGTAGCCAATAATGCCGTGACAGCCAATGCAAAGGGATATCTTTTTCTCTCCGGCTTGTGCATCACCCTTGACTTCCTGGGCAAAGGCAGTGACCGTGGTCACGGAGGCGACAATGGCAGCGAAAACGGATAGCAACAGTTTGTTCATTTTGCAAGGACAATTAAACATTGTTTGATTTAAATCTAATTTTTATTATATAGATCAGCGCCTTGCACTCGCCGCAGCCACTAAGCTGCTTCTTTCGCCCTCTTCTTTTCTCAGCACGCTCGAAACCATGAAATTCCACGGAACCAAGAATTACGTCGCCACCCAGGATCTGATGCTGTCGGTCAATGCATCCATCACGCTGCAACGCCCTCTGCTGGTCAAGGGCGAGCCCGGCACCGGCAAGACCATGCTGGCCGAGGAGGTGGCCGAGGCGCTGGGCATGCCGCTCTTGCAGTGGCACATCAAGTCCACCACCAAGGCGCAACAGGGCCTGTACGAGTACGACGCGGTGAGCCGCCTGCGCGACTCGCAGCTGTCCGACATTGACGGTGGCGAGCGCGTCAAGGACATCCACAACTACATCGTCAAGGGTGTGTTGTGGCAGGCGTTCACCGCGGACCATCCGGTAGCGTTGCTGATCGACGAAATTGACAAGGCCGACATCGAATTCCCGAACGACCTGCTGCGCGAAATCGACCGCATGGAGTTCTACTGCTACGAGACTCGCCAGTTGATCCGCGCCAAGCACCGTCCGCTGGTGTTCATCACCTCCAACAACGAGAAAGAACTGCCCGACGCCTTCCTGCGCCGCTGCTTCTTCCACTACATCAAGTTCCCCGATGCCGAGACCATGAAGAGCATCGTGGACGTGCACTTCCCCGGCCTGAAGTCGGAATTGCTGACCGCCGCCATGAAGACCTTTTACGACGTGCGCAACCTGCCCGGCCTGAAGAAGAAGCCCTCCACCAGCGAACTGCTGGACTGGCTCAAGCTGTTGATGGCCGAAGACATTCCTGCCGAGGCCCTGCACGCCAAGGATGACAAGATGGCCGTGCCGCCGCTGGTGGGTGCGCTGCTGAAGAACGAACAGGACTCAACCCTGTTCGAGAAGCTGATGTTCATGCAACGCCACAACCGCTAACCAGTATGGGGCACCAGCCATGAAGAACAATTTGTTGCTCGAAGGCCTGTCCGACGCCATTGGCTTTGTCGGCGGCGCACTGTTGGGCTATTGGGCCGGGCATTTGCTGGGTCTGGACGTTTTTGCCGCCGGCTATGGCAATGCCAGCATTGGTGGCATCGTGCTGGTGGGCGTGGGTGGCGGACTGGGCCTGCAACTGGCCCGGCGTTGGCGCGCGGCGCAGGCACAGAAGAACAAGGATTGAGAGAACCCCATGGCATTTGTCGAACCTGTAACCCTGAGCGCGCGCGGCGTGGAGTTGGTGCCGCTGTCCCTGGCGCATGAGGACGGCCTGCGCGCGGCTGCGGCCGACGGCGCCCTGTGGAATATCCGCGTGACCTCGGTACCCGAGCCGGAAAACACGCGAAGGTACATCGAAGATGCGCTCAGCATGCGCGAAGCCGGCAACCGCTTTGCGTTTGCGGTACTGGAAGCCGGCACCGGTCGGGTGCTGGGCAGTTCCAGCTACCACGACATCCTGCCGGCCGTGAAGCGCGTGGAGATCGGCTGGACCTGGTACGCCAAGAGCAGCCAGCGCAGCCATGTCAACACCACCTGCAAACTACTGTTGCTAACCCATGCATTCGAGACGCTTGGCTGCCATGTGGTGGGCTGGCGCACCGACAATTTCAACTTCGCCTCCCAAGCGGCGATTGAGCGCCTGGGTGCGAAGAAGGATGGTGTGATCCGCGGCCACGCCCTGCGCCGCGACGGCACCATCCGCGATACCGTGATGTACAGCATTCGCAGCGGTGAATGGCCCGAAGCCAAGGCCCAGTTGCTGTACCTGCTGAACAAGCCACGGTAAGCCCAGAGGAGTACCCCTTATGTTGTTGGACTTCTTTTACACCCTGCGCACCGCCAAGTTGCCTGTCTCGGTCAGGGAATACCTGACCCTGCTCGAAGCCCTGCAAAAAGGCGTTGTTGGTCCCAAGACACCACAAGCCGATGACGATGCCGAACCGTCTGGCTACAAGATCGACGACTTTTACTACCTGAGCCGCACCGCACTGGTCAAGGACGAGAAGCACTACGACAAGTTCGACCGCGCCTTTGCCGCCTACTTCAAGGGCGTGGAGATGCTGACCGACTTCACCAAGGACATTCCTGCGGAATGGCTGCGCAAGAGCCTGGAACTCAACCTCAGCCCCGAAGAGTTAGCCAAGATCGAGAAGATGGGTTGGGACGAGTTGATGGATACCATCAAGAAGCGCCTGGAGGAGCAGAAGGAACGCCATGAAGGCGGCAACAAGTGGATCGGTACCGGCGGAACCTCACCATTTGGCGCCTATGGGCAAAACCCGCAAGGCATCCGCATTGGGCAAGACAAAGGCCGCAACCGCAGCGCCGTGAAGGTCTGGGACCAACGTGCCTACCGCGATTACGACGACACCCAGGAGCTGGGCACGCGCAACATCAAGGTGGCACTGCGCCGCCTGCGCAAGTTCGCCCGCGAAGGCCATGAGGACGAGCTGGACCTGGATGAGACCATCAGCAAGACGGCGGCCAATGCCGGTTACCTGAATATCAAGATGCGGCCCGAGCGCCACAACAACGTCAAGGTGTTGCTGCTGATGGACGTGGGCGGCACCATGGACGACCATATCCAGCGCGTGGAAGAACTGTTCAGTGCCACCAAGACCGAGTTCAAGCACCTGGAGTTCTACTACTTCCACAACTGCGTCTACGACTTCATGTGGAAGAACAACCGCCGCCGTTTTGCCGAGAAATTTGAGACCTGGGACATCATCCGCAAGTACAACAAGGACTACAAGCTGATCTTTGTCGGTGACGCCACCATGAGCCCCTACGAGATCCTGCAACCCGGCGGGAGTGTGGAATACAACAACGAAGAGGCGGGTGCCGAATGGCTGCAACGCCTGATCCACGCCTTCCCGAAGTTCGCCTGGATCAACCCCGAACCCCAGGGTGTGTGGCAGTACCGCCAGAGCATCAGCGTGGTGCAGCAGATCGTGCACAACCGCATGTACCCGCTGACCCTCAAGGGTCTGGAAGACGCGATGCGACATCTAACCAAGTAGGCCGCCAGCGCGGGCACCCTCGATACAATCCCTGGTCCCGGTCTCCGTAGTTCAATGGATAGAACGGCCCCCTCCTAAGGGGCAGATACAGGTTCGATTCCTGTCGGGGGCACCAGCCGATGGTGTCACGTCACTTCAAAACCTCTCAAAACCCGCATGTTTCATAGGCATAGCGGGTTTTTTGTTGTCTCAAGCTGTATCACGGGCTAACATCACATACCGCCAACTTGGCGGTACTTTTGGCGGCATTTCCTGATACCGCCAAACGACATACCGCCAAAAAGGGGTGACTCATGCCGCTGAACGACACATTCATCAAGAACAGCACCAAATTCACCGGCAAACCCGCTGGCGACAAGTACACCGATGGCGGGGGCATGTACCTGCTGGTGAACGCTGGCGGCAAATACTGGCGCATGAACTACCGCTTTGCGGGCAAGCGCAGGACGCTGGCGCTGGGCGTGTACCCTGCTGTTTCACTGGCTGAGGCTCGAAAGCGCCGTGAAAAGGCCCGCGAACAGTTGGCAAAGGACATAGACCCCAGCACAGCCAAACGCACGGAAAAGCAAGCCAAAGCCGATTTGGCCGCCAGCACCTTTGAATTGGTGGCGCGTGATTGGCTATCCAAGACAAAGGCCGACCGGGCAACTATCACCCAAGACAAGGTAACGGCATGGCTCGAAAATGACGTGTTCCCCCAAATTGGCCGCAAGCCGATTGCGACCATTGGGCCCCGTGACGTCCTGGCCATGGTTCGCAAAGTGGAGGCGCGCGAGGCGTTTGATACGGCCCACCGCGTGGTACAGCTATGCGGGCAGGTGTTTCGTTACGCTGTGGCCAACGGCACCGCAGAGCGCGACGTAACGCAGGACCTACGAGGCGCATTGGCCGCAGTTCCAAAGAAGCACTATCCAGCAATCACAGAACCCAAGCAATTCGGGGAATTGATGCGCTCGATATTCGACTATCAAGGCCACCCCTACACCGTGGCGGCACTCAAACTTACGCCGCTGGCGTTTGTGCGCCCCGGTGAGCTGCGCACCGCCGAATGGGCAGAGATTGACCTGGAGGCGGCCGAGTGGCGCATACCTGGCGGCAAAATGAAAATGAAGGTTGACCACATCGTGCCGTTGCCAACCCAGGCAGTTGAGATACTGCGCAACATCCATCCAATCACGGGGCATGGCCGGTACGTGTTCCCCAGCCTGCGCACTGGCGAGCGCCCAATGAGCGAAAACACCATCAATGCCGCCCTGCGTGCCATGGGCTATGCGCAGGACGTGCATTGCGCTCACGGTTTCCGCGCCACCGCCCGCACCATCATGGATGAAGTGCTGGGCGAGCGCGTCGACCTGATAGAGCATCAACTGGCCCACGCAGTGAAAGACCCAAATGGACGAGCCTACAACCGCACGGCACACCTGCCAGCACGCAGGGACATGATGCAACGATGGGCCGACTACCTGGACAAGTTGCGCATAGGCGCTGACGTGATTCAGTTCAAAAAAGCGTGAAGCCAGAACCCGCCTTGTGGATAACTTCCCTGCTTCGCGACATCTGATGGATGCCAATTTTTTAAGCAATGGGGCTGGGCCCGTAAGCTATTGATTCAATTAAACATTCCCGTAATGGGTACAAAGTTATTCATTTTCTCCACTTCATACAACGGGCGTTATGTTAAGTAATGGTGATGTATTTAATTAAATTGTACCCATATAGGGAAACGTACGATACACTCATACCAACAAAATAACGATGTGAAGGTTACCCACCATGACACCTGACCAATTCACCGCCGCACTGGACAAACTCGGATGGAAGCAATCAGACTTTTGCCGAAAAACGGGCGTGAGCAAAAACACACCGTCACGCTGGGTCAACGGTGAGACACCGATTCAGGCTTGGGTGGCGGCCTACCTTGGGGCCATGCAGGACCTGGCAGACCTTCATGCTAAGTACCTGGCCACCACGGGCGGGAGCGCCAGCGATTGAGATACCGCCCCAGCCCCACGGCGGTCTATGTGGGGCATACAGGCGGCGGCAACGGTGATTGAGCCCACCAATGCCGCCTGACCACCGACAAATAAAAGGACTTTGAAAATGGCTACTGAGAATGTAAACGATGGCAAGGTGCTTGATGCCATTGACACGGTGGATACGAAACTCAAACAGTTGCAATCGTTATTGATGATGACGTACGGCGAAGCGCAAGATTCGTTTGAAAGCATGAATGAGGATTTGCGGGGCAATTTCATGTGGGCATGTCATGACATGGTTACAGATTGCATAGGACTGCTGGAAATTGTCTGGTCTGCTAAGTCAAAGGCGGTGGAGGTGTCCCATGGATAAGTCTACCCACACCTCGGCATTGCCGTCTTTTGTCATCGCATCCAACACGTTTTCGACGATTACGTTTGACTCACCGGTAGACCTGCATAGTTTCGCAGTGGTTAATTCTGGGCGAGTCGCTTCATTGCTGCATATTTTGATGGGGGTCGGTCATGATTTGGACGGCGGGTTCTTGAGCGATATGCTCAAAGTTACCAATGACCTTGCCTATCAGGTGCAACAGGCCGTTGAATTGATGGCAGAGCATGCCGATGCGGGTGTGTCCCATGGGTGATACCGCCCGAATCTTCGCATTTCCGACAATATTTGCCGCGCCTGTTATGCAGACACCAAAGCGTGGACCACATCCAAAAGAGATTGCTTTGCTTTGGAAGAAGCGGAACGAAATGAGCTATCTGCGACACAACAGCGAACAGGCAAAAAAGGCACTTGCTACGGCACGCGAAAACGTCGATTTCGCAGAGCGCATGACGCATTCATACCGGTATGCGCTGGCCCAGCTTATTCAAACCCAAGAAAAGCAGGCGGCACACGTGGCCTCGACCTAATCCAGTTTTGCCCCAGCTAGTCCGGCCAGACGAAAGGCGGGGACCTTCACCCGCTTGCTGGGGCTCCTATTTGAAGCGACACCTTGAAGGGGTGCCGAATGTTTGAGCCTTTAACACTGAGCATTGCGGAGCTTGCCGACCGCTGGAACAGGACACCGAGCCAGATTCTTGACTATGCGCTATCGCTGGGCGTGCCGCTGTATTTCATGTTTGATGGGATGGCGTTTGATGTGTCGGACGAATGGCACCGCCACGGTGGAGACTGGCAACAAAGCCGCGAACTTGAAACACTGAGTGAATCCATCCTAGGCAGAAAGGCATGGATTAAGCGCAGCGCAAGCGGTGAAAATGGCGAATATGAGCAACGACTAACCAGCGAAGATGCCAAGGCACTGCGCGCAAAAATCGAAGCCGACAAACGCAAACAAACCGCACTCACTGAGCTACTGGAGCAACGCAGTATTGAGCGATACCGCTGCGAGTATCGGGGCTATCTGCGAGCCGCACCCTCTACGCTGTGGGACATTGCGACCACTGGAGCCGCACAGTTCCCGCATAAAGCGTTTCACCCACATTCACCTATTCACATTGCAACACTGCCCGACAGAAGCGCCCAAGTATGGGATGGCCGCATGGTTGCCTTAGAGCCGGTGCCTGGTAGCGAGCGCTACAAAAAAGACACCTTGACCACCGATGACCTATGCGCCTTCATGGTGGAGGTTAAGGCTATCGAAGCGCACCAAGCCGCCAAACATCAAACAGCGCCAGCCCCAAGCAGGGACATGCACAGCCTACTGAACGAGCTTCACGCACCGGGCATGACCACCGCGCAGCCAGCAGCGATAGACCCTGAATTCATTTCGCTGCGTGAGTTGCTTTCAAGAATTCAAAAGGCGCATACCGTGCCACTTACTTTGACTCAGGCTGCGCACATTCTGCTGAGTTGGGGGCTTCGCACGAATGGCGCACCAGCTTTGAAGTGCAACGGAAAACGCGGAATTGTTCTTGCCGATGCGATGCAGACAAAGTGCGCCACGGACCGGCTTGAATACGTTTACCACCGTGGGCAATTCGAAAGCGATGCCGCTACCGGGGCATCGACTGATTACGAGCTATTCGGGTTTGACCGCAGCGAGTTTTCGGAGTTCGTTACCCAACATGCAGGCGAGTCGCTGGACCTGCTTACGCCGCTGACTGACACCGCGCCAGCCAGTGAACCAGCCCCGGCACCGACCGCAACGCCTGGCGACGCAATCGAAGCCCTTACAGCCCCCATGCTCAAACAAGCGGCACAAGAAAAACGTATTCTTGAATTGATAGAGAACACTGGCTTTGATGCACTGAAATTGCCACGCTCGGAACCGGGCAAGAAAGGCATTAAGAGCGAAATCAAAACGCTGGCACTCAAGCAGCCTAAGATATTCACCGCAAATAGTTTTGATAAGGCCTGGCAGCGCCTACGTGATGATGGCAAAGTAACCGAAGAATAGGTATCCCCCATCCGGGTATCACCCAAATTGGGTGAGGGTGGACACTTGCGGGGGATGAGGGTTGCCGAAAAAAGATGGGTTCTCACTTCAGAGGACACCATGCAAACCCTTACCGCTTCAAACTTTGACAACCTGCCCGCAACGGGCTTCATGCGCCAGCCCCAGGTGCTGGAGGTTGTGCCCTTTTCATCCGCTACGCTCTGGCGCAAGTGCAACGCCGGACAGTTTCCAAAACCCGTGAAGCTGTCCGAGCGCGTTACCGCCTGGCGTGTCGGTGACGTTCGCCAGTTTCTGGAAACGCAAGCCGCCGGGGTTGCGTAAATGACCGGCCCAAAAGACGAAACCCCAAAGCCTGGCAGGGCTAAGGGGTTCCACAAACCAAACCAGAACGAACACCGCGAGTCTACCGCGCCCGGCACGTTCCCTGCCAAACAATCCAGTGTTGTCGCCGAAGTGCTGGCCCGCCTGCTGAATCACGAACGACTGACCAGCCTTAACGCTGTGACCAATGCCAGCACAACGTGCCTGTCTGCTGTGGTGTTCTACCTTGCCGGTAACTACGGCTGGACCATCGACAGGATTGATAAAGCCATAGGGTGCAATGATGGCCGCGTGGCGTGGGTGTCTGAATACTTCATTCACGCTGGCACGGTTGCCCTTGCGATGGCCGCTGGCGCTGCTGACTGGTGCGCTGATGTGCACGCCGCACGCCGCGCCCTGAGAACCAAGGCCGCAGAGGCCCGCAACAAAGCCGCACGGGAGAACGCGGCCAGAAAGAACCGCCCACATCCTGGCCAATGGGGACTTTTCGACGGTGGTGCAAATGGCTAACGGACGCAAGTTAGACCCATCATGGAAAGACGAGCGCGGAGGGCATTTCCGCCTGTACTGGGAGGTATTGGATAGCAACGCATGGCGCTGCCTATCCGCAACAGACCAGAGGGCATATATCGCACTCAGTCGCCAATTGCGAAGCACCAACAACGGCGATTTGTCGCTTGCATTGGCTGATGCCAAGCCTATCGGCATCACTTCCAAGACAACACTGGCAAAGAGCCTGCGGGCGCTGGTGGCTGTGGGGCTGGTCGACGTCACACGCAAAGGGGGATGCACCAAGGGAGGCCAGAGATTGCCAACGCTTTACCGTTTCACCGACCGCCAAGCGTATGAGAACCCGTCAAAGGGCATCGAGGCATCAAAAGCCACGAACGAATGGAAAAACATCAGGACGCTTGGACAGGGCCGCGAAGCAATCCGACAAGCTGAAGATGCTGCAAAAACCCTGGCAGAGAAATTAAAAACCCAGGTCCAGATATTGACCCATACCGGTCCAGATATTGACCCGGTCGGGCATTTAACCGGTCCAAATAATGGACCGTGGCCCCCTTCCCCAGGGTCAATAAATGGACATGGCAAAAAGGCAGAAAAGCGCCTGCAAGCCAATAAACACGCGGGTTTGAAGAAAAGAAGCGCCGTTTGTCTTTCAGAAAACCATGGTCCACAAACTGGACTCCTAAGTACTGTTGCCATACATACGGGCAATTTGTCAGCCACTGACGACCTCGGAACCTACCGGCGACTGACCGCAAACCCTGCCCGCCTTTTCACCAGCCTGATTCACTGAAAGACAAAAATGACCGACACACTCACGCATCACGAGCTGACCGCCGAATGGGTCAACGACAACCAAGGCCGGGCCATCATGCTGACCCAGCCCGCCGACAACTACGACGACCCGGGCAGCGTACTGGTTCACCCCTGGCAACTTCGCGCAGTCTGCGAACAATTCGGAATCATCGCCAGCGACCCGCAAGCCGCAAAGACCATTGCCACTCTCACGCGCCGAATGCTGGTGCTGCGTGACCGCATCGACCGATTGCACAATTACCTGCTGAACCATTCTGACCATAAGCACGCTGACCTCAGTTATGAACTGACCTACGCGACGGCCACCGCTGACGTTGCAGACGAGTTCTGTGCTGACCTGGTCGACACGCTGCCCGGGCCATGCGCACCACCGCACGCCGCCGCCGTGGTGACAGCGGAAATCAAGCAACCATCGCTTATCTGACACCCACCATGGCAATAGTGAACGACCGCGAAATTCTCGCCGCCTGCCTTCGCTGGCATACCGCCCATGTTCGCCGCCTTGAAATCGGGGCCGAACAACGCCGCTATCAAATGGAGCAGAAACAACGTACCGGTTTCGGTGGCTCAAGCCTGGAGATAGGCGAGCGCCTGACCGCTGCAAAACGACCTGAGCAGGCCGCCCTGCGTGCCCTGGCCGCGATATGCGCGAAGGTGCGAAGCAGTCACATTGATGACGCCGATGTGATTGATGTGCCCGAACTGCTGCCCGCCTTGATGACGCGAGGGGTATAGGGCAGTCAATCGCTAAGACGCGATGAAATCAGGACCGGTTGCTACCCTTCATGCACACACCCGCGAGTTGAGATAATTTTTCTGGAGGGACTAGACCGTCATCCCCATTTGACGCACACACCCGCGAAACTCAGGCCGGGGGATAGGCATTCTCTGGAGAAACATGAAAAATGGAAACCGCCTATAGCCCCACGCGCAGAAAAAATTCCCTTTTTGAATTATTGGGAAATCAAATATGAGTCATCAAATGGCCAGCGTCAACGGGTGATACTTAGCGCCCTTGCGACTAGAGGAAACTAGAGCTATGGCCGGTTTTTAATTCGCAGCTAACGACGTAATAGCCGAACGGTTTGAAAACGCCTTACCCGCTTGTCACCCAATGCTGGCTTTGTTTCCAAGATGGTTAACGAGGCTGCATCTCTTCACGGTGAAGAGATAAAGCTGAATTTTCTTCGCAATAACTGCGCAGCTTCACAATGATTGGTGCGCGACGTGGGGGAGTATCTGCAAAGGCAACGGCGGGCCAACAACCCAGGGCGCGCGCCGCGGTTCTTTTTTTGGTACAGGTATCGGGCCATGCCAAAATAAGGCCGGATTCATCGCTTGCTGAATGTGCCGAATCCCCAACAGGGGAGACACATTCATCATTGGCGGTATTTTTGGCGGTAGGTTTCAAATTCAAATGGCAAGAACCTAGCATTCATGAGGCCTACAGCTTGATTTGCGATTCCTGTCGGGGCACCAGACTTCCAAAGGCCGGAAATGAGAAGGGAATATGTCCATGAAGCCACCTTCGCTCATCGCCGCGTCCTTGCTCTGCCTGGTCGGCGCAACCGCCCACGCCCAAACCTTCAAATGCACCTCCGCCGACGGCAAGGTGACCTACAGCAATGTCACATGCCCGGACAGCACGCAGTCTGCACGGCCGGTGGACACCAGTGGCAACACGCTGGATGGTTCCAGCCTGCGTGAAAAGGCGCAGAAGGACAAGGCTGACGCTGCGCAGAGTGAGGCCAAAGAGCGCGAGCAGGCGCAGGCCCGTGCCTCAGACACCATCAAGCAGGAGGCGCGGAAGGCAGAGCAGGACTCGGCTGCCTACGCGAACTGCACGCGCGACGTAGAACACCAGGGTGTGACCGAAGATGTGAAGGCCGAGCTATATGCCGCGTGCCGCACGGCCGGGGGGAACCAGCGCCGCGGCGGGATGGGTGAGAGCACGATTCGCGAATGCGTACGCAGCGTGGAACGCACGGGCGCCTATGCCGCGGACCGGGCGCGGCAGGTCGCCACCTGCCATGGGGCGGATGTGAAGCCCGAGCCGCCGGTTGTGGTCCTGCGCCCTACGGCGCGGACCATGGGGCCACCGCGGGTCACCACCTGCGTTGGCAACCAGTGTTCGGACGACGCGGGCCAGCGCTACTTCAAACAGCAGGGCTCCGGACTGCTCCGGGAAGACGGCAAAGCCTGCCAGCTGACCACGGGCAACACGGTGCGGTGCCCCTGAAAGCCGCTACCGGCATAGCGCACACCCACTCAGATTCCCGCCCGGCCTGCGCGCAAACCCGGCGGCGAGCGCTTCAACCCCGATTGGGTCAAACAAAATGCACTTAGCGGACAGTCGAGGCGCGAAACATGCATCCTGATTGCGGATTAAAGCGCCCAGCGCTTAACATCGGCGCCCAACGCCTTTTGACCGCTACACCATGCACACCCATAGCCCCATCCATTTCTCGCCTTCCAAAGCCACCCAAGCGGTTCCCGAGTCGGACCCCAACCCCATCATCGGCGGCCGGGTCGAGCTGCAGTTATTGACCACGCTCAAGTGCAACCTCAAATGCAGCTACTGCTCGCTGGGCGTGGGCGACGTGCTGGGCTCGCAGGTGCATGTGGAGTACGACATCGACCAGCTCGCCGCCTTTGTGGATCAGCACCTGCAGGGCAAGGAGGTCTACGTCACCTTCTACGGCGGCGAGCCCACGCTGAACAAGAAGCTGATGCTGGAGGTGATGCAGCGCTTCCCCAAATTCCGCTTTCAGCTGCAGACCAATGCCACGCTGATCGACAACCTGCCCGAGTGGGCGCTGAACCGGCTGTCCAACGTGCTGGCGTCCATCGACGGCGGCGAAGCCACCACCGACGGCTACCGCGGCAAGGGCATTTACCGCCAGGTGGTGAAGAACCTGAAAGAGGTGCGCGAGCACATTGGCGGCAGCGTCACCGCGCGCGTGACCTGGGGCAACCCGGATACCTGCTTCGAGGAACTGGACCAGCTGGTGGCCGACGACACGCCGTTTGACTACCTGTACTGGCAGTTTGTGGCCGACGAGATGTACGCCGGCGATTCGGTGGACAAGCGCAAGGCCGTGCTGGTGCTGCTGATCGACAAGTTCTTCTCACGCACCGATGTGCTGTACCCACTCATCCCGCTGATGGGCATGGTGCGCAACAAGCTGTTCCCCACCCGGGCGCTGGAGCTGTACGCCGGTGCCACGCAGTGCCGCGTCTCCACCCACCTGCTCAACGTGATGCCCAACGGCGAGATCTACCCGTGCCCGGACATGATGTACGCCCCCTCCATGAAGATGGGCGACGTCAAGACCAACTGGCTCAAGAAAAGCCCGCTGCAGCAGGACTCGGCCATGCCCTGCCACAGCTGCGAGGCCTATGCCTGGTGCCGCGGCAACTGCATGAAGAACATGTACCTGGGCTATGTGAAGAACGACCTGCGCTACCGCACCAACGTGGTCGAACCCATTTGCGACCTGATCCGTTTCATGGGCCAGGAGATCGACAAGCGCAACCCGCAGGCCTGGTTCGAGGCGGCCACGCTGCCGGTGCGCAAGCAGATCATGGACTGCGAGGTCTACGAGTACGTGGAAGTGATGCCCTAAACCCGGTGGCGGTGCGCGCCGCTGTGTGCCGCGCCGCCATGGCTGCGGCCACCAAACAGGCGGGCAAAAAATCCACTGGGTTGTACAACCGGTTGGGCCAGGGCGGCCTGCTGCGCGGCGTGGCTAGCGTGCCATTTTCCAAAGCGCAGGTCGTGGGTCATGATGTGCCCGATCAGCCATTTGTTCAGGAAGCGGCGCAACTCCTGGATGCGCTCCTCGGTCCACACTTCGCCATTGCCCAGAAAATCGGCGACCTGGGCGGCAAACTCCTCGTGCAGCTTCAGGTGCTGCTCGAACGCGGGATAGCCGCTCTTTTCCATCAGTTCCTGCTCGTTGGAGAAGTGCGTCACCACGTAGTCCAGCAACTCCTCCACGGTCTGATCCACCGAGTCCAGATTGAGCGCACGCACCAGCGTAAACAGGTGGCGGTGCTCCTGGTCCACCTGGGTGACACCGATCTTGAACCCTTCACGCCACTCGATTACATAAGGTGCTTTTTTGACCTCGGTTGCTTCTGTCATGGATGATTCCTTCTTGAATGGCCAATTGCCGAAAGTGGGGGTCGGGCGCTACTTGGCAAAACTGTACGCTGCATCGCAACATAGGGTAAGCCCTAGGTCGTGATTTGTACGACTTGGTTGAGTTACATCAACGATTGAGGGCCGGGCGTTGAAACAGTTCAAGCCTGAGGTCTCGCTAGCCCCGCAGTTTTGCGATGGTGTCACGCAGATCGGCCGCCCAGGCGCGGCGGTCCCGGCCCTGCGCCAGTTCGGGCTCACCGAAGTGCACCACCGCCTGCACATGTTCGGCACACAGCGTGCGCCAGAGTGACTGCCACAGCGTGTCATCCCCCACGTAGCACGGCGCAAAGCTGATCTGCCCGGTGGTGGCATCGACAAACTGCAGCGCCACGGGCTGCACAGGCGCCTGGGCCGAGATGGCGGCCTGCAGCAGGTTGGCGTGGAAAGGCAACAGCGTCGAACCGTCGCCCGTGGTGCCCTCCGGGAAGATGCCCAGCACATCGCCGTCACGCAGGCACTGCGCCATCTGGTGCACCACGCGCATGGCATCGCGCCGTGACTCACGGGTGATGTAGAGCGTGCCGGCGGCATTGGCCAGCGTGGACACCAGCGGCCAGCGCGCCACCTCGTCCTTGGAGACAAAGCGACAGTGGCGCGCGGCGTGCACCACGACGATGTCCAGCCAGGAGATGTGATTGGCCGCCAGCAGCATCGGGCCGGTCACCGGGGGTTGTCCTTTCACTATCAATTGAATAGCTAGATGCCCAAGCATTTCGAGGGCCCAGCCCTGAACGCGGGCATGGCGTTGGTCCTGCGACAGGCGCGGAAACACCAGCACGATGGTCAGCAACCCGGCCACGATGTGCCAGACCACCCGCAACAGGCGCCAGCCGGCGCGCAGGCGGTTCATGCGCTCGGCCCGCTCACGCGCGGTAGGCGAGCTGCCCGCCCACCAGCGTGGCACGCACGCGTGCGGGCAATTCGTAGCCACCGAATGGCGTGTGCTGTCCCTGGCTGCGCAGTGCGGATGGCTCCACCACCCAGGCAGCGGCGGGGTCAAACACGCAGATGTCTGCAACGCCTCCAACAACCAGGCGCCCGGCGCTGGCAGCCAGTGGCCCCAGCGCGGAACCGACCACGGCTGCCGGCTGGCTGGTGATAACACCCAGCGCCTTGGCCAGCGGCACTCCGCCATCCTGCGCCCACTTGCAGGTGAGGCTCAGCAGCAATTCCAGGCCAGTGGCGCCCGGCTCGGCCTGGGCGAACGGCAGTGCCTTGGCGTCTTCGTCCACCGGGGTGTGGTCGGACACCAGGGCGTCAATCGTGCCGTCGGCCAGGCCGGCGCGCAGGGCGTCCCGGTCGCGCTGCTGGCGCAGCGGGGGTTGAAGGCGCATGCGGCTGTCAAAGTAACCGATGTCCACATCCGTCAGGTGCAGGGAATTGATGCTGACGTCACAGGTGATGGGCAGGCCCTCCGCCTTGGCCTGACGCACCAGCGCCACGCCGGCCGCGCTGCTGATGCGGCACAGGTGCACGCGCGCCTGCGTGGAGCGCACCAGCTCGAAGATGGTGTGCAGGGCAATCGTCTCAGCCGCCACCGGCACACCCGACAGGCCCATGCGTGTGGCCAGCGGACCGCTGGCGGCCACGCCCTTGCCGAGATACAGCTCCTGCGGGCGCAGCCACACGGTGTAGCCAAAGGTGCTGGCATATTGCAGCGCGCGCTGCATGACCTGGGTGTTGGCCAGCGGGACTTCGGCCTGGCTGAAGCCGATGCAGCCGGCTTGCGTCAGGTGCAGCATTTCGGTCAGCACCTCGCCCTCCAGGTTGCGCGTCAGCGCGCCCAGCGGGAACAGGCGGGCCTGCTTCAACTGTTCGGCGCGGTGGCGCAGCATCTCGACCAGACCGGCCTCGTCCAGCACCGGTTCGGTGTCGGGCGGACACACCACGCTGGTCACACCGCCGGCCACGGCCGCCGCCATCTCGGAGGCCAGCATGCCTTCGTGCTCGTGCCCCGGCTCGCGCAGGCGCACCGCCAGATCGACCAGGCCGGGCATCACGATGCAGCCGGTGGCGTCGATGGTGCTATCGGGGCTGAAATCAGATGCTACATTTTTGATAGCTGCCACTGCAGTATCCACGAGGGCTACATCGGCAATGGCGTCATAACCGCTGGCGGGGTCGATGACCCGGCCACCTTTGATCAGTGTTTTCATACGCGTATGCTCCGGGGGTCGGCTTCATTGCCAGCGACGATGCTCATGACGGCCATGCGCACGGCGATGCCAAAGGTCACCTGCGGCAGGATCACGCTCTGCTGGCCATCCACGACGGCGGAGTCGATCTCGACGCCGCGGTTGATCGGACCGGGGTGCATGACGATGGCATCCGGCTTGGCCAGTTGCAGTTTCTCGGGTGTGAGGCCAAAGCTCTTGAAATACTCGTGCATGGAGGGCAGCAACGCGCCGCTCATGCGTTCGTTCTGCAGGCGCAGCATGATGACCACGTCGCAGTCCTTGATGCCTTCCTCCAGCGTGTGGCAGACCCGCACACCCATCTGTGCCATGTCGGACGGCACCAGGGTCTTGGGGCCAACCACCCGCACCTCGGCCGCACCCAGCGTGGTGAGCGCGTGGATGTCGGAGCGCGCCACGCGTGAGTGCAGCACATCGCCGACGATGGCCACCGTGAGGTTGGCAAAGTCCTTCTTGTAGTGACGGATCGTAAACATGTCCAAGAGCCCCTGCGTGGGGTGCGCATGGCGCCCGTCGCCGGCATTGATCACGTGCACATGGGGTGCCACATGCTGGGCAATCAGGTAGGGCGCACCCGATTCGCTGTGGCGCACGACGAACATGTCTGCGGCCATCGCGCTGAGGTTGGCGATGGTGTCCAGCAGCGACTCGCCCTTGGCGGTGGAACTGCGCGCGATGTCCAGGTTGATGACGTCGGCCGACAGGCGCTTGGCGGCGATCTCGAAGGTGGTGCGGGTGCGCGTGCTGTTCTCGAAGAACAGGTTGAACACGCTTTTGCCGCGCAACAGCGGCACCTTCTTCACCTCGCGGTCGTTGACCGAAACGAAGTTGGCCGCCGTGTCCAGGATGTGGGTCAGGATGCTCTTGGGCAGTCCTTCGACGGACAGCAGGTGCACCAGTTCACCGTGCTGGTTGAGTTGGGGGTTGCGTTTATAGAGCATGGTCATCGTGCCTTCACGTCAAAACTGAACACACCGGATTCACTGCGCGCCAGGGCCAACGATTGGTTGGGTGCCAGCGCAACGCGCGCGGCCGCAAAATCGGCCTGCACCGGCAGCTCGCGCCCACCACGGTCCACCAGCACCGCCAGCTTCACGCTGGCCGGGCGGCCGTAGTCGAACAGTTCGTTGATCACGGCGCGCAACGTGCGCCCGGTGAACAGCACGTCGTCCAGGATCAGGATGTCGGCGCCGTTCACATCGAACGGCAGCACGGTTTGCCCGCCACTGGACAGTCCGCGCTGGGCGAAATCGTCCCGGTGCATGGCCGAGGAAATCTTGCCGGCCTGGCCGGGCAGGTTCATGTCCTTTTGCAGGCGCTCGGCCAGCCAGGCGCCACCGGAGGTGATGCCCACCAGGCGGGTATTCGCGCCGCTGATTTGCTGCACGCCCCGCAACAACTCGCGGTAGAGCGCCTCCGCGTCCAATGCTAATTTGCTCACGGCAAACTCCTTAAAAACTGTTCCAGAATGATGCAGGCCGAGGCGGCATCCGCATCCTTGGCACCGCTGGCCAGGGCCTCGGTGGTGCTGTAGCGCTCGTCCACCTCGAACACCGGCAACGCAAAGCGGCCGTGCAACTGGCGGCCAAACTTCTTGGCACGGGCGGTGTTCTCGTGAGCGGCGCCATCCGGGTGGTAGGGCACGCCAATCACCAGGGCGTCGGGCTGCCATTCCTTCAAATGCTTTTCGATCAGCGCGAAGCGCGCATCCCCTTCGGCACGTACCGTTCCCACCGACTGCGCCGAGCGCATCAGGCGGTTGCCGACCGCAACGCCGGTACGCTTGAGTCCGAAATCGATGGCCAGAAAGGTGTTGAGATGGGATGGCACGAGCCCCGCGGGGGAGGCAGAAGGCGCCTGGCTCATGCGTGGCCTACCTGAGAAGAAATCATCCACGACTGCAAACCTAGCAGGGAAAGGGCCTTGTCGTAGCGCTGTTCCACCGGGGTATCAAAAATCACGCTCTGGTCGGCATCCACGGTCAGCCAGCTGTTCTCACCCAGTTCGGTTTCCAGTTGCCCCTCACCCCAGGCCGAATAGCCCAATGTCACCAGAACACGGCGCGGACCGTAGCCGGTGGACAGCGCTTCCAGCACGTCCTTGGAGGTGGTCATCTCCAGCCCGCCGGGGATGGTCATCGTGGACGCATACAGGGCCTGCTCGGGCTTGTCACTCTCGGAAAAAATCGGTTCGTGCAGAACAAAGCCGCGTTCAATCTGCACCGGCCCACCCTGCAACACGGGTTTGTCGGTCAGGTCCTGGCGGTTAAGCGGCAAATCCACCTTGCCAAACAACGCGGCCATCTTGATGTCGGCAGGCTTGTTGATCACCAGCCCCAGCGCACCGCGCGGTGTGTGCTCACAAACATAGACCACACTCTTGGAAAATATCGCATCTTCCAGTCCGGGCATTGCAATCAGGAAGTGGTTGGTGAGGTTGATGGGAGCAGAATCGCCAGACATGGCTGGATTTTAACGGTTGCAATGCAAGAAGAATTTGACACGGGCCTCGTATGGTTTCGCCGCGACCTTCGCGTGCAGGACAACGCCGCCCTGAGTGCGGCACTGCAGCGCTGTAGACGGGTGCACTGCATCTTTGTGTTCGACCGCGCCATTCTGGATAACCTGCCACGGACCGACCGGCGCGTGGAGTTCATCCGCGAATCCCTGGTGGAACTGGATGCCAACCTGCGCGAACTGGCGGAGAAGCCGCAGGCCGGGTTGATCGCGGCACATGGCTTTGCGACCGAGCTGATCCCGGCTATGGCCTCCAGCCTGGGGGTGCAAGCGGTGTTCGCCGCCCATGACTATGAACCTCAGTCCATGGCCCGCGATGCCTCCGTAGGGGCAGCCTTGGCGGAGCACGACATCGCATTCGTCACCGTCAAGGACCATGTGATTTTTGAACGGCGGGAAGTACTGACCCAGAGCGGTAAACCGTATGGCGTCTTCACCCCTTACCTGCGGGCCTGGCTGGCCCGGCTGGCCCGGCTGGGCGACAGCGCACCCCATCAACATGACTGCGAACCCCATGCGCATGGCCTGGCCGAACGGCCCGCAGCCCTTGCCTTGCCGGTGCCCAGCCTGGAGTCTCTGGGCTTTACATCCACCAATCTCCAAGCCCTTGGCATCCGGCCGGGGGCCCGTGGTGCCAACGCCTTGCTGGAAGACTTCTGGGAGCGTATGGACCACTACGAGGACTGGCGCAATTTCCCCGCCGTCAAAGGCCCCAGTTACCTGAGCGTGCACCTGCGTTTTGGCACGGTGTCGATCCGGCAACTGGTGGGCCTGGCGCTGCAGCGCAAACTGGCGGGCAGTGCCGGTGCCGCGGTGTGGCTGGCCGAACTGGTCTGGCGCGATTTCTACTTTCAGGTGCTGGCAAATTTTCCGCTTGTCGTGGAACACGCGTTTCGGCCTGAATACGATCGCATCGTGTGGGAGCGGGGTGAACATGCGCAGGCATTGTTCAGTGCCTGGTGCCAGGGCGCCACCGGCTACCCGCTGGTGGATGCGGCCATGGCCCAGCTCAACCAGACCGGCTACATGCACAACCGCCTGCGGATGGTGGCTGGCAGCTTTCTGGTGAAGCACCTGGGCCTGGACTGGCGCTGGGGCGAGCGCTACTTCGCGGAAAAGCTCAACGACTTTGATCTGGCCGCCAACAATGGTGGCTGGCAGTGGGTGAGCTCCAGTGGCTGCGATGCCCAGCCCTATTTCCGCATCTTCAACCCGGTGAGCCAGAGCGAAAAGTTTGATGCCGATGGCAAGTTCATTCGCCGTTATCTGCCGCAGTTGGCCAAGCTCAGCGACAAACAGATCCACACGCCGTGGCTGGCACCTTCAGCGGACCTGGCCAGCGCCGGTGTGGTGCTGGGCCAGAACTATCCGATGCCGGTGGTGGATCACGCGCAAGCCCGCGCACGCACCCTGGAGCGCTACGCAGTGGTGCGCAAAGATCTTCAGACTTCGACTGCCGCGGCGCAATAGCTGCGCACCAGCCCCAGCAACTCGTCTTCGGAGTAAGGCTTGCCCAGGTAGTGGTCAACACCCAGTTCCTTGGCGTGCTCGCGATGTTTGCCGGCGATGCGCGACGTGATCATGATGATGGGCAGGTCACGCAAGTTGGCGTCGCCACGGATGTTGCGGGCCAGATCGAAGCCATCCATGCGCGGCATTTCGATATCGGACAGCACTACCGTGGGTTTTTCTTCCTGCAATTTTTCCAGCGCATCCAGGCCATCGGAAGCCAGCGCCACGCGGTAACCCTCGCGCTTGAGCAGACGCTGCGTCACCCGGCGCACCGTGATGGAATCGTCAACCACCAGAATCAGGGGAACCTGGTTGGTGCTCGCCGCGGTGGTCATCAGGGTGGCCGCCGCCTGGTCGCCGCCAGGTTGTGCCACTGCCACGGCAGACCGGTGCAGTTGGCGTGCCTGTTCGCCGTACACGGCAGCCAGCGCCACCGGGTTGTAGATCAGCGCAACGGAACCTGATGCCAGCACCGAGACACCCGCCAGACCCGGCAGTTGTGCCAACTGTGGCCCCAGGTTCTTGACCACCACTTCTCGGTTACCCAGGATTTCATCCACGTGCAGGGCCAGTCGCTGACCGGCACTTCGGAACACGGCGACCGAACGAGTCTTGGTCTGGGCTTCATTGCTTTGCGCAGACACCTGCAACAAGGCACCCGCCCAGAAGAAAGGAATGGATTGGCCGCCAATCTCAAAACTGTCCTGCGCGTAGGCCTGGTCCAGCGTCGCCGCCGGCGTGCGCAGAACGGTTTCCACCAGACCCGATGGCACGCCCACGGTGAAGTCACCGACGCGCAGCATCACCACCTGCGTCACGGCGGTCGTCAGTGGCAGCACCAGCTTGAAGCTTGTGCCCGAGCCTTCCTGCGTCGCGGTCTCAATGCGACCGCCCAGCGCATTCACTTCGGACCGCACCACGTCCATGCCGATACCGCGTCCGGACAGCTCGGTGACCTGGTCGGCCGTGGAAAAACCGGGCATGAAGATCAGGTTGGCCGCGTCGGCCTGGCTCAATGCTGCATCCGGCGTGATAACGCCATTGGCAATGGCCTTGGCGCGAATCTTGTCCAGATGCAGACCGCCGCCATCGTCACTGAACGACACGGACACATCATTGCTTTCCTGATTGACCTGGATGGTGATGGTGCCCACGGCGGGCTTACCCGCCAGTGCACGCTCTGCCGCGCTTTCAATGCCGTGTCCCACCGAGTTGCGCAGCAAGTGCTCGAACGCCGGAGCCATGCGGTCCAGCACACCGCGGTCCATTTCAATGGAGCCGCCGGTGATATCCAGCTTGACCTGTTTGCCAGCATCCTTGGCGGCCTGTCGCACCACACCGTACAAGCGTTCCGAAATGCTTTCGAACTCGACCATGCGCGTACGCAGCAAATCACGCTGCAACTCGCGGGCCTGACGGCCCTGGGCGATCAAATCGTCTTCGGCACCTTCAATGGAACGCTGCAGGTTGCGCTGGACCGTAGCCACGTCATGCACCGATTCCGCCATCATGCGGGTCAGTTCCTGCACGCGGGTGAAACGGTCAAATTCCAGCGGATCAAACGATTGCGCCGAATCCTTGGTCTGGGCCAGACGCGATTGCATCTGCGATTCGGACTGCAGTTCCACGTCGCGCAACTGGTGACGCAGGCGATCCAGATTGCCGCTCAAATCGACCAGCGACGAGCGCAGCTGGGTCAGGCGCGACTCCATGCGGGCACGGGAGATCATCACCTCACCCGCCTGATTGACCAGGCGATCCAGCAATTGCGAGCGCACACGTACCGACTGGTTGGCGGACTGGCGCACCGGCTGCACAGTTGCCATGCCGCGTGGCAGCACCTTGAGTGGCACGGCGACCGGGGTGGACACAGGAACCGCGGCAGCCTCCGTCTCGTCGGACTCGACGGCCGGTGCCTGAGTCGTGATGTCTTCCTCCTCGACTTCAGCGGGAGCGGCACCCAAGGCCTTGAAGGTTGCCTGCAGGGCATCAAAACGGGTCAGCAGGGGTTCCAGTTGAACCGGCTGCAGTTGCTCCGTACCAATCTGCTCGATGCTGGATTCCATGCGGTGGGACATTTCCCCCAATCGCATGGCACCCGCCAGACGGGCGCTGCCCTTGAGTGTGTGCAGCACGCGCAGCACTTCGCTGCGGGCGCTCAGGTTATCCGGCCGGGCCACCCACTGGCGCAGGGCAGAAGCCAACTGCGGAAGGAGTTCGATGGCCTCTTCCTCAAAGATCGGGAACAGGTCCTCATCCAGATGGTCGACGGCGTCGATTTCATCGTCATGCGCCTGCGCAACATTCAGTGGTGCTGCGGTGACAGCCAACGCCGCCGGAGCGGGAATTTCGGCTGGCACTTCGGCAACGGCCGCCATTTCAGCCCCCACCTCCACGGGCGCCTCGACCGGAGCCTGGATGACGAGTTCCTCGTCGTCCGGAGCAATCAGATCCTCTTCCAGCGTCTCGGTAACGGAATCGATCGTGGGAGCAGGGAATTCGGTCTTGATGATGGCTTCCAGGGCCCGCAGTATTGTGGTATCGGACTCCTTGAGGAAGCCGGCCGCAAACTGGTGCAGCAGACGGCGAATGTCTTCGGCCGCGTCGCAAAAAATCTGCGCCTGCTCTGGCGTGCCCTGACGGTGCAACTGCACGTGCTGTAGCGCATGCTCCAGCAAACGCGCCATTTCGGAAAGAGCCGCAAATCCTACGGTCGCGGAGCTACCCGACAGGGAGTGGGCCAACGCCACCAGGGAATCCGGCAGAGGACGCTGCAGCTCCAGCGCCCACTCGCTCAGTTCAACCTGCAGACGCCTGGACCATTCGTCGGCCTCGTTGAGGTACACGTTGTACAACGGGATGCTCAGTCGCAGGTGACCAATGACCTTTACCTGCTCCTCCGGCTCTTCGGCCACCACCGCAGCAGCTTCGGGCTCCGGCTCACTTACTGGCGCAATAGCTTCGACCAGCGGCTCTGGCTCGGACAGCAATGCTTCAAACGACACCTCGGGGACCACCGCCTCCGCCGGTACCACGTCCGGCTGCGCCGCCGCAGGTGCTTTTGAATGCTCCACTTCCGGGAGCATGGCAGGCGCATGGTCGCCGAAGTCAAAGTCGCCAAAGTCGATTTCGGTAACTTCGGTCGCACCCTGGAAGTCGTCCGCCGCCTTGCGTGCGCTGTCCGCATCGAACGCCTGCGTGGTCTCGAATCCAAAGGTCTGTGTGGCGGCAAAGTCCGGTTGTTTTTCTTCGGCAGGTGTTTGCGTGACTTCGAGCGCGCTGATGACCGCCTGTGCCTCGGGCGCCAGGGTGGGGGCCGCAGGCGCCGCCTCTTCTACCGCGGGCGACTCCGCCTCGGCCGGCGTCTGCAGGGGAATCCACTCGCCGTTGAGCCGTAGCGCATCCGCGGATTTGCGGAAGTCCTGCGCATTCCAGGGCGCCTGGCTACGACCTGCAATGTCTTCCACCCAGCGTCCAAAGGCCTGCATTGCCGTACGCGATGCATGGATCAATTCATCACTGGCCGGGCGTTGCTCGGCCAGCCAGTTGTTCAGCAACTGTTCGTAGGCCCAGGCGGCTTCACCAAAGTCGTTCAGACCCACCATGCGCGAACTGCCCTTGAGCGTATGGAAGGCACGCCGCAAGGTGGTCTGCTCGGCCAGATTCGAGGGGTCTTCCGCCAGTGCCTTGGCCGCAATGAGGCCGTTCTGCACGACTTCACGCGCCTCTTCCAAAAAGATGTCGATGAGTTCTGCTTCGTCGTCCGACAGTTCTTCGGCTGCCGCCGTGGCGGGGACCGGTGCGGCGCTGGGCGGCACAGCCACAACGGGCTCTGGCACCACCGGCGACACCACAGCGGGTTCGGCGATCTCCAAGGCCTGCGTCGCTTCCAGCGGCGCGGGTGCAGCCGCTTCCTCTACCTGCGCACGCTCGCGACCCATCAGGGGTTTGAACTCGCCCTCGTCTTCGTCATAGACAAAGAGTTTCTTGGCCAGCGCACGCTGGTAGCTCAGCATGTCGATGAGGAAGCCCATGGCTCCCAGGCTGTTGCCCAACTTCTCGAAGATGCCGCGCCGGGCGGCGCCTTCGTCGATGTCATCCACCAGGAACTGCTCGACGCTGGCACGCATGCGCAGTGCCGCCAGCGAGGGCTGGTCCAGGCCAAGGACCGAGAACACGCCACGCATTTGTGCCAACTGGCTGGGAACCTCGCGCAACGGCGCCTTGTCCTGCGGGTTGCGGAAGAACTGGTCCAAAGACCGCTCCACCTCTCCCAAGGTGGTGCGCAATTCGTCTACCACACTGCCCATGGTCTGGCGATCGCTGACCCGTCGGTAGAGTTCCTCCATCCACGATTCCAGTGGCTCCGGTTGCCCCCCTGCGCTGACATGCTCCAGGCGCTGCGCCAACCGGGCGCTGCGGTCCGCCATATTGGACTCCGTGGGGTCCAGATCGTCGTAGGCCGCCTCCAGATACAGAATGGCCGTGGCGACTTCCATCGCAATCGGTGCCACTGGAGCCGCACCCGAGCGCACCGTGACATCGATGGCACGCGTCAAGGCCCGACCCAGATCACCATTTTCGGGATGCAGCTTGACCACGGACTCGGCCACGGCACCGAATTGCTCCGCAGCCACTTTCAGCCGGTTGGTATCACCTCCAGCCAATGCGGACCAGGTCTCGGCCGCAGCGGCAATGCGCTTGCGGGCCAGCACCATCAAGGCGGGATCAAAACGCCCGAACTGCTCGGTCTCGTACTGGACCGGCTTGTAACGCGCTAGGCCATAGACGGAACGGACTGCGTTCAGCGCGTCCGCACCCGTTTCCGGCGTGGGCGCGCACAGTGAACAGAAGAACACCAGATCGTGGGCGAGGTGGTCGGAGATACTCAGATCGCCACGTGCCAGCGACGCGTATTGGCGCAGAACCCGCGATGCTGCGCGCTTGGTGTAGACATCGACGGGGCACAGCCCCAGGGCGATACCTTCAAAGAAGGCGGCACTGATATTCCAGAAGGTCCGCGGCTCCAGGACCGACTGTCCGGCGGCCAGGCTTGCGCATTCGGCACTCAGGCGCTGGGCTGACTTGGCATCCCCTGTACGCATCACCTTCAGGACCGCCTGGTCCATCTGGCCGCGCAGCCCGGGCGCATACTCCAGCGCACCAACACCCGGCAATGCTGGCACATCCAGCCAGCGCCAATCCACTGGCCACAGGTCGGCCGGGTGGGCGCGCTCGCCACCGGACAGCTCCAGCACCGCGCGGTATTGAGGGAACAGGGCAACCGATGAGGCCGTCTTGCCCTTGAGCACCCCCTCCAGGTATTCCGTCAGCGCGAAGCTGGCGCGCTCGACCTTGTTGGCGGCTTCCTCGCTGCACAACTCGGGGCGCTGCACAAATTTCTGCGCCGCTGCCTCCATGGCCCGTAACATCTTGGCCGGAGCACCCAACCCAACCATCTCCAGGGCACCCACCGCCTGGTGCAACTGCTGGCGGGCAATGCGCAAATGGCTGGCATCCAGTTCGGCCAGATTCGAGCCCCGGGCCAACTCCGCATCACGAACGAACCGCCGCAAGGCCTTGGTCGCACCATCCAGAGACTTGCGAAGTTCATCCAGCACCCAGGCCAAGGGGCCGAGATCGCTGACCGCCAGTTCATTGGCGCCGGAGTCGGCAGAGTTCAAAGACATGGATTCGGGCTCTCCTGGAATCACTAATCTGATTGCACGTGGGCAGATCAGCTATCAGCTAATTTTGAAACGCGACACCGACTGACGCAATTCTTCCGCCATGCGGGAGAGTTCACGCACCTGCGTCGCAGTGACGCGCGTGCCCTCACCCGTTTGCTCGGTCACCGCAAAAATGTGCTGGATGTTGTCCGCCACTTCATTGGCCAAACCGGCTTCACGCGAGGCGGAGCTGGAAATCTGTTCAATCAGGTCCGCCACCTGGCGCGACACCCGGTCAATTTCGGTCAACGCGGTACCCGCGTTGTCGGACAGCCTTGCACCGGCCACCACACCCTGGGTGGATCGCTCCATAGCGCCAATGGCATCCTGCGTGTCGGTCTGAATCGCCTTCACCAGCGCCGAGATCTGGCGCGTAGCATCTGCGGAGCGCTCAGCCAGTCGCTGCACCTCTTCCGCAACCACGGAGAAGCCGCGGCCCGCTTCACCCGCACTTGCCGCCTGGATGGCTGCGTTCAAGGCCAGAACGTTGGTCTGTTCGGTAATGTCCGAGATCAGCTCGGTAATTTCACCAATCTCCTGCGACGATTCGCCCAGCCGCTTGATGCGCTTGGAAGTTTCCTGGATCTGGTCGCGGATGGAATTCATACCACCGATGGCGTCCTGCACCGCCTTCAAGCCGGATTCGGCGGCCTGCAAGGACTGGCGCGCAACGGTCGCCGATTCCTGCGCCTGTGTCGACACTTCGTTAATGCGACCTGCCATATCCACGACGGAACGACCGGTTTCACGAATTTCGTGGAGCTGCTCGTTGGAGGCTGCCAGGAGTTCGGTCGACGTGGCATCCACGTCGGCGGTTGTCTGCGCCACCCGGGCGGCCGTGTTCTGCACGTTGGACACCAGTGAGCGCAACTCCTCCACCGTGTAGTTCACCGAGTCGGCAATGGCGCCGGTAATGTCCTCGGTCACGGTGGCTTCCTGGGTCAGGTCCCCTTCCGCCACTGTCTGCAGTTCGTTCATCAAACGCAAAATGGCGGCCTGGTTGGCGTCGTTGACACGCTTGGCCTCGTGCTCCTGGCGCTCGGCTTCGATACGCTGCTCTTCCGCCACGATCTGGCGACGACGGCTGTCCTGCAACTGCACATAGGACAGGCCACCGGCGCAAGTCAGCGCAAAGGCCGCTGCCAGCACCAGCACCAGCAAGGCGCCACCGCCGATACCGGTTTGGGCCTGCAATTCGGCCTGCACTTCTTCCAGGTTGCGGCGCAGTGGCTCGCTGTCTGCAATGATGGCGTCCTGCGCTTCACGCGCAGAGACCAAACCCTGCAAGTTGCCCAGAATCGCGCTGGCCTGAACACGGGTTTCCTCATACATCTTGATCAGCGCATCCAGCTGTTCGCGGGTGCTGGCATCCTTGGAGGCCGACAAACGCAACTCGGCACTGCCCGACAACAGGCCTTGGGAAATTTCCTTGAACGTATTCAAATCCTTGCCCAGCAGGAACACGGCCTCGGGGCTCACGCCTTCGGCCGTCAGGAACTCGTTGGACGACTTGCCAATACGCTGGGTCAACATCACCAGCTGGCCCACGGCGGAAATTTCCACCGACGGTGCGTTCTGCTGCAGCTTCATGGCCAGAATGGCTTCGGCAATTTCCAGCAGGTCAGATGACTGGCGATTGATCAGGCGCAACGCGGAACCAATCTGGGTCAGAATTTTCTGCTGCCCCATGACAGCCTTGGCACTCTTTTCGGCACGGTCCACCAGTGGCATGATCTTTTCCAGTTCATGCACATAGCCATCGCCCAGAGCCTTCAGATGCAGATCTTCGTCGCCATCCTGCAGGCCGCGGGTGTTCTTGGACAGAATGCCAGCGCTGTCCGACACGTCAGGGAAGGCCTGCGCACTTCCCACCACCGCCTGCGACACCGATTTCGCCAGTCGCTGCGACTGCATCAGCGCCTGACCGGTAGCACCGAGTTGCTGTGCAACCTTGTCCGACTGGTTCAGCGCATAGATACCGACCCCCACCAACAGAAGCAGGGACGCGCCCAGCAAGGCAAACAACGTGCGCTGTTGCTGCACCACCGTGCGACTGCCCAGACCGGGGATGCTCACCAAATCACCAGCCTGTGCCGGAATTGCCCCGGCTGCGCCTTCGGCCTCACGCACCGGCGCGCCCCGATGCGCCATCGCGGGAGCTTCGCCCTCCTGCACGGTTTCGCCGCCGACGACACCCGACGAATCATCCGGCATCGCCAGACTGAGCCGCGAGTCCAGCTCAGACTCAGGGGGTTTCTTGAAAAAGATACTTTTAAGTTTATCGACGACGGACATGGTGAAGCCTTACGGATGTTCTAAGCGCTGATACTCAAGAATTGAGGGGTTTGGGACAAGATACGCAAATCGATTTCCTGCCACTGTTCGCCGGCGGAATCCCGAAACTGGTTGCCGAAATAGGCCGGAGCAACCGGGTCTGCCGGTGATGACGAGGCAAAGGCCTCCACACCGCGCAACCCCAACAGGCCATCCACCTGCAGTGCGCAATTCACCTCCAGAGCCGTGTTCAGCGTGACCACACTGGGTTCCTGGGCGGCGGGCTCGGCGCGTGGCGTGCCGGTATCGGTGGCAATGAAGGCCGCAAGGTCCACCACGCCATACAGGCCGCCCCGGATATTCAGAACGCCACGGAACCACTCGCGCGCGTAGGGAACGGCCTGCAGATTGGCCAGGGAAAATATCTCGCCGGACTGGCCCAGCGGAAACAGGAGATTCCTCCCGCCCACGCGCACGGCCAGCCAGGCCACCGACACGCCTTCTGAACGGGCCGCCTGCAGACGACTAGCGAGTCGAGCCTGGAGTTCTCTGAGTGCTTCGCGATTGGCCATGAGATCGCAGAATCAACCCAGGGCCTTGATTTTGGCAAACAGTTCGGCGGGATCCACCGGCTTGGTGATGTAGTCCTTGGCACCCTGGCGCATGCCCCACACCCGGTCGGTTTCCAGATTCTTGCTGGTGCAGATGAAGATCGGTATCTCGGAGTACTCGGGGGTGCGATTGATGGCGCGGGTCAACTGAAAACCGTTCTGCCCGGGCATCACCACGTCCATCAGGATCAGGTCGGGCTTCTCGTCGGTCAGGCGCTTGAAGGCCTCGTCTGCATTCTCTGCCGAACGCACCACATAGCCGTTCTTCTGCAGCAGATCCGTCAGGAACATGATTTCGGTTTTTGAATCGTCAACGATGAGTACTTTGTTTATTGCCATCAATTAGCTCCTTGCACAACTGCTCCAAATTGCCGCACGGCCTGCAGCAACTGATCTTTGGTAAACGGTTTGGTGAGATAGTCCTGCGCACCCACCATGCGACCACGGGCCTTGTCGAAGACACCGTCCTTGGACGATAACATCACCACCGGAACACCAGAATATTTCGCATTGCGTTTGATGATGGCGCAGGTCTGGTAACCGTCCAGCCGGGGCATCAGGATGTCGCAAAAGATGAGCTGCGGCTGGTAGTCATTGACCTTGGCCAGTGCGTCAAACCCATCCTCGGCCAGCATCACATCGTGGCCGCCCTGCTTGAGGAAAATTTCCGCACTGCGGCGGATGGTATTGCTGTCGTCAATGACCAGAACTCTGACATTGGATGCTGCGGTACTCAAAAGGCGTTGCTCCTGAACATGTGTGGACGTTTAGCCATTCAAATCTGAACCATCTCAAAATCTTCTTTGCGCGCACCGCACTCCGGGCACGTCCAATTCATCGGCACATCGACCCATCGGGTACCCGGCGCAATACCATGTTCGACGGCTCCCACCGCCTCGTCATAGATCCATCCGCAAATCAGGCACATCCATGTTTTAGTATCGCTCACAGCTTAAAGGGCCTTCGAATAGAATGCAAGGATTGTATAGAAGCAGTACTGGCGAAAATGCCGTTTGCGGGCGCAAACCGCGCCATTCTGTCTGATGACAAACCCTAAGACAGGCCCATCCATGTCGGCTCTCCCAGACCCCATCATCGAGATCGAAACCGAGGAAGACGGGCCCATGGGGTGTGTCATGGTCTTCAATGCCAACGACCCCAGCGGCTCGGGCGGCATCACCGCCGACATCACCGCCATTGCCTCGGTGGGCGCCCATGCGCTGCCCATCACCACCGGTGCCTACGCTCGCGATACGGCCGAGATATACGACCACTTCTGCATGGATGACGAGGCCGTCACCGAGCAGGCACGTGCCATCCTCGAAGACGTTCCGGTGCAGGTCATCAAGGTCGGTTTTGTCGGCTCGCCGGAGAACCTGAGCGCCGTCGCCGAACTGGCATCCGACTACGCCGACATCCCCCTGGTCAGCTACATGCCCGACCTCTCCTGGTGGCGCGAGGACCAGATTGACCAATACCAGGACGCCCACAACGAGCTGCTGCTGCCACTGACCACCGTGTTGGTTGGAAACCACAGCACCCTGTCCCGCTGGCTGCTGCCCGACTGGAGCGCCGAACGCAGCCCCACGGCGCGCGACATTGCCCGCGCGGCCAACGAATTCGGCGTGCCCTACACGCTGGTGACCGGCATCCCCCTGCCCGACCAGTTCATCGAGAACACGCTGTGCACGCCCACATCGGTGCTGTGCAGCAACAAGTTCGAACGCTTCGAGGCTGTGTTCTCCGGCGCCGGCGACACGCTGTCCGCGGCCCTGGCGGCCCTGATTGCCAGCGGCACCGAACTATCCGAAGCCACGACCGAAGCACTGAGCTATCTGGACCGCTGCCTGGAAAGCGGCTTCAGACCCGGCATGGGCAATGTGCTGCCCGACCGCCTGTTCTGGGCCCACCCCGAACCCGACGACGAAGAACCCCAAGAATCCTCCTTTGAAATCTCTCCCAATGACACCCGACACTGACCGCAACCTGCAACTCTTCCAACGCGCCCAAAAAGTCATTCCCGGCGGCGTCAACTCTCCCGTGCGCGCCTTCAAGGCCGTGGGCGGCACGCCGCGCTTCGTGGCCCGCGCTGAAGGGCCCCATTTCTGGGACGCCAACGGCAAGCAGTACATCGATTACATCGGCTCCTGGGGTCCGATGATCCTGGGCCATGGCCATCCGGCCGTGCTGGAAGCTGTGCAAAAGGCCTGCCTGGAAGGTTTCTCCTTCGGCGCGCCGACCGAGCGCGAAGTGGAACTGGCCGAGGAAATCCTGAAACTCGTGCCCAGCATGGATATGGTGCGCTTGGTCAGCTCCGGCACCGAGGCCGGCATGAGCGCCATCCGCCTGGCGCGCGGCGCCACCGGTCGCACCAAGATCCTCAAGTTTGAAGGCTGCTACCACGGCCACGCCGACGCGCTCTTGGTCAAGGCCGGCTCGGGCCTGGCCACCTTTGGCAACCCCACCAGTGCCGGCGTGCCGCCCGAGGTGGTGCAGCACACCCTGGTGCTGGAGTACAACAACGTGGCGCAGCTGGAAGAAGCCTTTGCCTTGCACGGCAAGGACTTGGCCTGCCTGATCATCGAGCCGATTGCCGGCAACATGAACTTTGTGCGCGCCTCCATCCCCTTCATGCAGCGCTGCCGCGAGTTGTGCAGCGAGCACGGCGCCCTGCTGATCATGGACGAGGTGATGACCGGTTTCCGCGTGGCCCTGGGCAGCGCGCAAAGCGTGTACGCCAGGTCCATCCCCGGCTTTGCGCCGGACATCACGGTCATGGGCAAGGTCATTGGCGGCGGCATGCCGCTGGCGGCCTTTGGCGCCAAGCGCGCCATCATGGAACACATGGCACCCCTGGGGCCGGTCTACCAGGCCGGCACCCTGTCGGGCAACCCCATCGCCACCGCCTGCGGCCTGGCCACGCTGCGCGAGATCCAGAAGCCCGGCTTCTACGAGGCATTGGGCGCCAAGACCCAGAAGCTAATGACTGGCCTCAAGGGCGCGGCCGACGCCGCCAGCGTGCCTTTCAGCGTGGACAGCGAGGGCGGCATGTTCGGCTTCTTTCTGTTCGATGCCCTGCCGCAGAACTACGCCAAGGTCATGACCACCGACAACAAGCGCTTCAACACGCTGTTCCACGGCATGCTGGACCGTGGTGTGTACTTTGCCCCGGCGTTGTATGAGGCCGGCTTCATGAGCGCCGCACACAGCGATGCCGACATCGCCGCAACCGTCTCTGCCGCCGAGGACATTTTCAAATCGCTATAAATTCAATAGCTGCTCATGCAATACTGACGAGGGCTACAGGCGCGTTTTACTCCTGATCCCTGTGCAAGCATGAGTTCTTCGACACCCGACACGCGCCAGCCCGCCGGCTTGAGCGGTGTGCGCACCCTGGCAGAACTGCTGACCTGGCGCATCGCCCAGACCCCGCACGCTCCGGCATACCTTCAATACGACACGGCCGCCAGCGGCTGGACTCCCCTCACCTGGCAGGTCATCGGCGCACGGGTGGAGCGCACGGCACAGGCGCTGGAGCGCCTGCAACTGCCACGCGGCACACGCATCGCCATCCTGATGCCCAACGGGCTGGACGCCGTCTGCATCGACCAGGCCGCGCTGGCCACTGCTTGCGTACCGGTGCCCCTGCATGCACTGGACAACCCGGCCAGCATTGCCTACATCCTGGCCGACAGCGACACCGCCGTGCTGGTGGCGCAAACCCTGGCGCAATGGCAGGCCATTGCCGCCACCGGCGTGCCGCTGCCCGCACTGCGGCAGGTGGTGATTGCAGACAACCGCATCGGCCCGCAACCGATTGATGCAGCGACACCGACCCTCATCACGCTGGAGCGCTGGCTGGCGACCACACCCCCGACCGCCCCCACCCGCCGGCGCGGCCCCGAGCCCGACGATCTGGCCGCGCTGGTCTACACCTCGGGCACCACCGGCAAACCCAAGGGCGTGATGCTCAGCCACGACAACGTGCTGGAAAACGTCAAGGCCACGCTGCAGCGCGTGGCCCCGCAGCCGCAGGATGTGTTCCTGTCCTTCCTGCCACTGTCCCATACCTTCGAGCGCACAGCCGGCTACTACCTGCCGATTGCCGCCGGTTGCTGCGTGGCCCATGCGCGCTCGGTGGCGCTGCTGTCCGAGGACCTGAAGACCGTGCGCCCCACCATCCTGATCTCGGTGCCGCGCATCTACGAACGCGTCTACGGCGTGCTCAAGGGCCTGCTGGTCGGCTCGGCCCTCAAGACCCGGCTGTTCGACACGGCCCAGAACGTGGGCTGGCGGCGCTTCTGCCGGGCACAGCAATTGCCACTGCAAGACAGCACACCCGCCCTGCTGGACGCCATCGTGTGGCCACTGCTCAGCACCCTGGTGGCCAAGCCACTGCTGGCGCAGTTTGGTGGACGCCTGCGCGTGGCCGTGAGCGGCGGTGCCGCGCTGCCGCCAGCCATTGCCCACTGCTTCATTGGCCTGGGCCTGCCCATCGTGCAGGGCTACGGCATGACCGAGACCTCGCCCGTGGTCGCCGCCAATGGTGTGGACGACAACGACCCCGCCACCATCGGCCGCGCCCTGCCCGGCGTGGAGGTGCGCATCGGCGAGAACCGTGAACTCCAGGTGCGCAGCCGCAGCGTGATGCGCGGCTACTGGAAGCGCGAGGCCGATACCGCCAGCGCCTTCATCGACGGCTGGCTGCGCACCGGGGACCAGGCCGCCATCGAGGCCAATGGGCGCATCCGCATCCTGGGCCGCATCAAGGAAATCATCGTCACCTCCACCGGTGAAAAGATTGCCCCGGCCGATCTGGAGCAGGCCATTACCAGCGACCCGCTGTTCGAACAGGCCTATGCCTTTGGCGACAACCGCCCGTTCATCGCCTGCATCGTGGTGCTGAGCCGCACCGGCTGGGCAGGTATGGCGGCCGGGCTGCAATTGGCTCCCGACGCACCCGAAAGTCTGCTGGCCCCGGCCGCACGCGCCGCCACGCTGGAGCGCATCCGCGCCCTGACCCACAGCTTCCCGCACTACGCGCAGCCGCGTGCCGTGGCCCTGACGCTGGAACCCTGGACCCCCGAGAGCACGCTGATGACACCCACGCTCAAGCTCAAGCGCAACAACCTGGCGGCGCATTTCGCCGCCGATATCGAGACGCTGTACCGGCGCTGAAGCCGCGGGATGCGGCGGCTTACTTGGCAGTCAGGAGCACCGGCCTGACGCTGATGCGCCACTGCTCCAGACGCTGCTCCACCTGGGTGTGGAACAGGACGCTCGCACCCATGGCCATCAACCAGCTGCCCAGCATGAAGAGCGTGGCAACGAGCCCATCCTCCAGATCCAGGGCCAAGTCCAGGGCCGACCAGGCGGCGTTGGCCAGCAGCAGCACGCTGTAGTGCACCAGAAACAGCGCATAGGAGGTCTGGCTGAGTCGCTCAACCACCCGGTCCAGCGCACGCGGCAACCGGGGCTGCCAGTTGCCTAAACCCACCAGCACGGCCGAGACACTGATGGCCAGCGCAATGCGCTCGCGGAAGTCCACGGCCAGCGCGGTCAGTCCGACGCACAACGCGGTAAGGTACAGACTCAATGCCACCGCACCATGGCGGGCACGCAGGCCCGACCACCACGCCAGCGCACCCAGACCATAGGCACCGAAGAAGTAGACCGCCCAGACATCCCAGCCGGCGTCCGTGTTGAACCACATCAGCGACGCAATGCACAGCAGGGTCACCAGCCCCATGCTCAGCCAGCGATTGCCACGGCTGCACCACAGCAGCAAGGCCAGCACGGCATACAGTTGGAAATCGATGGCCACGTACCACACGCCGGCCGACAGGGACTCCACATCCAGCACACTGTGCAGCAGGCTGGCATGGGCCAGGAACTGACCCGCAGTTGGCACCTTGGGAACGACATCCACATCCAGATAGGGCCGTGCAATGGCGGAGCAGAGCACGGTCAGGACCAGCGCAGCGACAAAGGGCAGCACCAGCCGCAGGTAGCGCTGGCCCAGATCCGCCAGCAACGAACCCACGGGCCGCGCCGTCAGCGCAAAGCTGCGCGCCGCCAGATAGCCCGCAACCACCAGGAACACCTGCACGGCCATGCGCGCATGGCGATACAACCAGGCCATGAGTTCGGGCATGGCATCGGACACCGCTTCGGACAGGGGCCCGTAGGCCGAGAAGTGGTGCAGCACGATGCACTGTGCGGCGATGACCTTGAGGATGTCGATCACGCGGAAGGGAGAGCGGGCAGGCAATACGCTGACAGTCATGGGGATAAAACAATTTTCCGCGGGATGTGCTACCAAATTAGTAGCGCATCCCGCAGATTTTACGAGGGCTAGCGCCCAATTTAAACAAAAATCTAGTGGCGGAAATGGCGCACGCCGCTGAACACCATGGACACGCCACGTTCGTTGGCGGCATCAATCACTTCTTGGTCGCGCATGGAGCCGCCGGGCTGGATGATGCAGGTAGCGCCATGGTCCACCACCACGTCCAGGCCGTCGCGGAACGGGAAGAAGGCGTCGCTCGCCACCACGGTGCCGGCCAGGCTCAGCTTGGCGTGCCCGGCCTTGATGGAGGCGATGCGGGCCGAATCCAGGCGGCTCATCTGGCCCGCGCCCACGCCCATGGTCATGCCGTTCTTGCAGAAGACGATGGCGTTGCTCTTGACGAACTTGGCCACGTTCCAGGCGAACAGCAGGTCATTCAGCTCGTCCTGGGTCGGCTGCTTGGTGGTGACCACCTTCAGGTCGGCCAGGGTCAGCGCGTGGTTGTCGGCGGTTTGCAGCAGGATGCCCGAACCAATGCGCTTCATGTCCATGGCGTTGCGGCCGTTGTCCCAGTCTGACGAGCCACCCTTGGGCAACGCGATTTGGAGAATGCGCACATTGACCTTGCTCTTGAACACTTCCAGCGCCGCCGGCGTGAAGCTCGGCGCCATCAGCACTTCGACGAACTGCTTGGAAATCTGCTGCGCCGCAGCTTCGTCCAGTTCGCAGTTCAGGGCAATGATGCCGCCAAACGCGCTGGTGGGGTCGGTCTGGAAGGCCTTGCTGTAGACCTCCAGTGCATTGGCACCCACGGCCACGCCGCAGGGGTTGGCGTGCTTGACGATGACGCAGGCTGGCGTCTTGAAACTCTTCACACATTCCCAGGCCGCATCAGCGTCGGCGATGTTGTTGTAGGAGAGTTCCTTGCCCTGCAACTGCTTGGCGGTGACCAGCGAACCGGGCGCGGGGACCAGGTCGCGGTACAGCGCGGCGCTCTGGTGCGAGTTCTCGCCGTAGCGCAGGTCCTGCACCTTGACGAAGCGGCCATTGCTCTGGCCGGGGAACCGGTCGAGCGTGGGCGCGGCGTCGCCCGCAGGCACCTCGTCGCCCACTTGCACGGCGGAGAGGTAATCGCTGATGGCGCCGTCGTACTGGCTGATGCGGTTGAACGCGGCCACACCCAGGGCGAACTTCGTTCTACGCGAGACCTGACCGCTGGCTTTCAGTTCAGCGATGACCGTGGCGTATTGCGACGCATCGGTCAACACCGCCACGTCCTTCCAGTTCTTGGCGGCGCTGCGCACCATGGCCGGGCCGCCGATGTCGATGTTCTCGATGGCGTCTTCCAGCGTGCAGCCGGGCTTGGCCACGGTGGCTTCAAACGGATACAGATTCACCACCAGCACGTCGATGGTGTCGATCTGGTGCTCGGCCAGCGCGGCCATGTGCGCGGGCACATCACGGCGGGCCAGCAGGCCGCCATGCACGCGCGGGTGCAGGGTCTTGACGCGGCCATCCAGCATTTCGGGGAAGCCGGTCATCTCGGCGACCTCGGTCACGGGCAGGCCGTGATCGGCCAGCAGCTTGGCGGTGCCGCCGGTGGAGAGCAGCTTGATGCCTTGCGCATGCAGCGCCTGGGCGAGTTCGACGATGCCGGTTTTGTCCGAGACGGAAAGAAGTGCGTTCATAGGTGGGGGCGGGCGAAGTTAAGAAAATGACAAAGGGGGCGGCAAGCGTGTTGCGGCAGGCCACAGTGGCCTGCCGCACGCTCAGTCAATCAGTTTGTGTTCCAGCAGCTTTTTGCGCAGGGTGTTGCGGTTCAGGCCCAGCCATTGCGCGGCCTTGGACTGGTTGTGATCGGCCTGGGCCATCACCACTTCCAGCAGGGGTTTCTCCACCGCTCGCACCAGCATGTCGTGCATGCTGTCGGGTTCGGTTCCGCGCAGGTCCCGGAAATAGCCTTCCAGGCTGGTGCGCACGCAGTCTTCAATGAGCTTCTTGCTCATAGCGCACATTCCATCGTCGTCATGTTGTTATGTCCTCTCACATCGGCCGTCGCTTCCCAGGCGGGAATGCGGTCCATTTTTTCATTCAAGCGGTCCAGATACTGCTCCACCGCGGCCACCTGCTCACCGCTGGATTCCAGCGTGTTCATGTGGGCGCGAAACGCCTCACCGCCGGGCAGCGCACGCACATACCAGGCGATGTGCTTGCGCGCCGAGCGCACGCCGATGAATTCGTCGTACAGGCTGTAGTGGTCCTGCAGATGCTCCACCAGCAGGCGCTTGACCTCGCTGACCAGCGGCGGCGCCAGGTGCTCTCCGGTCGTCAGAAAGTGCGCGATCTCGCGGAAAATCCAGGGCCGCCCCTGCGCCGCGCGGCCGATCATGATGGCGTCGGCCCCGGTGGCCTGCAACACGGCACGCGCCTTCTCGGGTGAGGTGATGTCGCCATTGGCCACCACGGGAATGTTGACAGCGGCCTTGACCTGGCGAATCGTGTCGTACTCGGCCTCGCCCTTGTAGCCCTGCTCGCGCGTGCGGCCATGCACGGCCAGCATCTGCACGCCTGCGCTCTCAAAAGCACGCGCCAACGTGACGGCGTTCTTGTGCGCCTGGCACCAGCCGGTGCGCATCTTCAGCGTGACCGGCACATTGCGCGGGGCACAGGCGTCAACGACGGCCTGGGCGATGGACAGCGCCAGCGCCTCGTCCTGCATCAGGGCCGAGCCGGCCCATTTGTTGCAAACCTTCTTGGCCGGGCAGCCCATGTTGATGTCAATGATCTGCGCGCCGCGCTCGATGTTGTAAATGGCCGCGTCGGCCATCATCCGCGCGTCGGTGCCGGCAATCTGCACGGCTATCGGGCCGGGCTCGCCTTCGTGGTTGGCACGGCGTGAGGTTTTCAGGCTGTCCCACAGATCGCGCCGTGAGGTCACCATCTCGCTGACCGCATAGCCCGCCCCCAGGCGCTTGCACAACTGGCGGAACGGCCGGTCGGTCACACCCGCCATGGGTGCGACAAACAGGGAATTCGCCAATGCGAAATGGCCGATCTGCATGCGCGTCGATTCTTGGATTTTTATTTGGGGGAGTTGGGGCGGTCGCCGTGGCGAGAGCCGGACACCATTCTAACTGCTCAAAATTTCAGCAATTGAAATGCATCAAAAAAACATACACTGGCCCCATGCCCGACTGGATCAACCAACTGCTTGCCTTGCTATCGCTGCCGCAGTACAGCCTGACGACGGTGTTCCTGGTGTCCTTCATCTCGGCCACGCTGCTGCCGCTGGGCTCGGAACCGGTGGTGTTTGGCCTGATCCAGCTCAACCCCGATCTGTTCTGGCCGGTGGTGCTGGTGGCCACCGTGGGCAATACCCTGGGCGGCGCGGTGGACTGGTGGATGGGTTATGGCGCCCACCAGGTGGCGGACAAGTACAGCCACTCGTCCAGCCACACGAAGGCCCTGGCCTGGCTGGAGCGGCTGGGGCCCAAGGCCTGCCTGCTGGCCTGGCTGCCCTTGGTAGGCGACCCCCTGTGCGCCGTGGCCGGCTGGCTCAAGCTGCCGTTCTGGCCCTGCGTGGCCTATATGGCGATTGGCAAATTCGCCCGCTATGTGGCGATGACGGCGGCACTGATAGGGGCGCTCAGGCTCTGGTGAACTGTCGGCGCTTGGTATAAGTCACCGCTCAGGCTGCGGCGGCTCTCCGGTTGCCAGTGAGGCCCGGCGCCACATCCAGGCTCACATCGGATACCTTGGCCGCATCCTGGTCATAACTGCGCATGGCGACCAAAAACAGTGCTGCTCCCAGTATGCTGAACAGCGGAACGACGGTCAGCGCCTTTTGCAAACCCCATAAGTCGGACAAGACACCCGTCAGGAACGGCCCCACGGCCAGGCCCAGCAGGTTCAGCGTCACGGCCAACAAGGCCGCGCCGGTGGCGCGCATGCTCGGGTGCGTGACGTCCATGACAATGCCGGTGATGACACCGATGATGGAATTCATGAAAAAACCACCCAGAACGATCAGCATGAACTGTGTGTCCCCCGTGTAGGCGCCGCCAAACGCGAGCATGAAAATCACCGAGTTGGCCACGCACAGCCCGGACAACCCAAGCAACTTGTTGTGCGGCTGGCGACGCGCCAAACGGTCCACCACGACGCCCCAGAAGAAGACTCCCGCTGCGCTGGACAGGATCACCAGCGCGGTGTGCTTGGCGGCATCTGCCGGCACCATGCCGTGGTAACGGTTCAGGAAGCTGGGCATCCACGACATGACGGCCGACATCGTCACCAGTTGCATCGCCCCTGCGATGCAGGCCCACAATAGCGTGCGTGTGCGCACCAGCGTGCCAAAGATGTGCTTGAGCGCGCCCCCCACAGACGAGCCGTCGGCGTTCAATTTGGGCTTCAACTCCACCGTTTTGTAGTCGCGCACGAACAGATAGAGCAAGGCCAGCACCAGTCCTGGCACACCGACCACGCCAAAGGCGGCCTTCCAGCCCCAGTGGGCTGCGATCACTCCGCCCAAAAATACGCCCAACACCGAACCCAGCGAACCGGCAGCGAAAAAGGCACCGAGCACCGTACTGCGCAAGCGCTTGGGAAACAGGGTCGAAATCAGCGCGGCCCCCACCGAGCCATAGCCGGCCTCACCCGCCCCCACCATCGCACGCGCCGCAAACATCTGGCTGTAATTGGACGTGAACATGCACGAGATGGTGGCCAGGCCCCATACACCGGCCATCACCGCGATGCTCTTTACACGGCTGAAGCGGTCTGCCATCAGGGCGACCGGAATTCCACCCGCAGCCACCACGATGGAGATGATGGAAACCAGGGAACCCAGTTGCTTGTCGCTCAGGCCCCATTCGCTCTTGATGTGGGGAAACAGCGAAACGATCACTTGCCGGTCGATGTAGTCGAACAGCATCAGCGTGAAGGTCATCGCAAAGGCAAACCAGGCCTGCCACTTGCCCGTCAGGTAGTCGTCGTTGTTTGCATTGGGGCCGTCGGGTATCACGTTCATGGTGTTTCTCCTGAAGTGTGACTGGGTCAAACGACAAAGATGGAGGAACCCGTGGTTTTCCGGCCTTCGAGATCGCGGTGCGCCTGCACTGCATCACCCAGGTCGTAGCGCTGGTTGATCTCAATCTTGATGCGGCCTGCCGCCACGTGGCCAAACAGCTCGCCAACCAGTTCCGCCTTTTCGGCCGGATCGGCGATGTAGTCGGCCAAACCCGGGCGGGTGATGTAGGCCGAGCCTTTGCGGGCCAGGATCGCAGGGTCGAACGGGGGAATTTTTCCAGAGGCGGTGCCCACGCACACCAGCAAGCCGCGGCGTTTGAGCGAGTCCAGTGAGGACATGAAGGTGTCCTTGCCCACGCTGTCAAAAACCACGGAGACGCCCACGCCGCCCGTGATCTCGCGCACGCGCTTGGCAACGTCTTCATGGCTGTAGTTGATGATGTGCTCGCAACCGTGGGCGCGTGCCACTTCGGCCTTGGCCTCGGTGGAGACGGTTCCAATCACATGGAGACCCAAAAGCTTGGCCCACTGGGACACGATCAGGCCCACACCGCCGGCGGCGGCATGCAGCAATATGGTTTCACCGCCCTGAAACGGATAGATCTTGCGGCACAAGTAGGAAGCAGACAAGCCCCGCATGGTCATGGCCGCCGCGGTCTCGCAACTGATGGCCGGCGGCAGCTTGATCAGCGGCGCGGCGGCAATCAGCCGCTGCGTGCTGTAGGCGCCCAGCGTGTTGGTAAAGCCCGTGTAAGTCACACGGTCGCCGACCACAAAGTCGGTCACGCCGTCGCCGACGGCCTCGACCACGCCTGCCGCCTCGTTGCCGATACCACTGGGCAGCGGCACCGGGTAGGTGCCACTGCGGAAGTAGGTGTCGGCAAAGTTGAGGCCAATGGCTTCATGCCGCAGGCGCACCTCTCCGGGGCCAGGGGCACCGACTTCAACGTTTTCAAAACGAAGCACCTCGGGCCCGCCAACCTCATAAAATTTAACTACTTTTGCCATGTTGTCTCCTGTTATTCATCCAATATCATCGTGCGTCAGCGGCCTTCCAGCCCTCGCCTCAACCTGAGCGAGGCTTCAGGCCGGCTTGCGCAGAAAGCCCTGGTCGCCGCCTTTGCGGTTGGGCGCGAAGCCGTTCTTGGCCAGCGTCTCATCGGCGGTTTCGTAGAAAACATCCAGCTGCAGGATGTCGCGCGCTTGTTGCGCGGTCGCAATCGGGCGACCGAATTCACCGGCGATGCGCACCAACTGCTTGATCTGCTCGACGGAGCTCATCTTGCCGGTGCGGGTCTGGTTCCAGAGCACGTCTTCGATGCCGCAGCGCACGTGCAGGCCCAGGGCCATGCCGATCATGTTGATGGGCAGCACATTGAGCACCGAGCTTTCCACCGTGATCACCGCGTTGTCGGGCGCCGCGCGCAGGAAGTTGGCCAGGTTGTAGATGTTCGCCTGGTCCATGCCGCCGCTGATGGCGACCCAGTTCATCACCAGGGGGCCCTTGTAGATGCCGCGGCGAATCATCCGCTCGATCGTCTCGAAGCTGTTGATGTTGTAGCACTGGAACGCACTCTGGATTCCGGCGGCCGACAGGCGACGGATGTGCTCCTCGGCCCAACTGGGGTTCGAGGGCACGATCATGTCCTTGTAGGTCGCATAGAGGTGCGGGAAGCCGCGCGACACGCCCTTGAAGTCATCGATGCCGGCATGCTCCGTCACATTCATCTGCGTCGTGTTGACGGTGACCGTCACCTGGTCGGGCTTCGGGCTAAGTTCGGCCAGCATGTGGCGCGTGTCATCGCTGAGCCACTTGGCCGCGGCGCCATCGTCCTCGGGCGCGAAGCTGATGGAGCCGCCGACCTGGATGACCATGTCCGGCACGCGCGCACGCACGCCGGCGATCAACTCGTTGAACATGGACAGGCGCTTGCTGCCCTTGCCATTGGCTTCACGCACATGCAGGTGCAGCACGGTGGCACCGGCCTCATAGCAATCCACCGCCTTCTGGATCTGCTCCTCCATGGTGATTGGGATATCTTCCGGAAAATCGGAGGGAATCCAGCCCGGCGCATAGGGAGCGGCGGTGATGATCAGGGGTTGCTGGTTCTCGGGATACAGGTGGCCGTCAAGGAAGTTCATGATGATGGGTCTCCAAGTTGAAATTGCTTTGGGATGATTCCGCCGCGAGGAATCAATCATCTGGCTGTGCGCAACTGGCTGCTTGACATTGCACGCCTTGTACTTGGCTGTTCATGACATTGCCCGGCCTACCCCCCCCTGCGGCACCGCCTTGCCCGCCAAAATCCAGCGGAATATCCGGCGATTGACAGACGCGTGGCGCCACTGCATCTGCAGGTTTTCCTCGCGTAACGCGCAAGGTCGTCGCGCTTAGCGCGTCGCGGACTGCCCTGAGGCGCGAGCGGCCCGACTCTCCTTGGCACTGCAACCGAATTGCGTGTGGTACCAGCGCGAGAGGGCGCTCGGTTCGGAAAAGCCGAGCAGTATCGCCACCTCGATCAACGGACGATCACTCTCCATGACATAGCGTGTGGCGAGTTCCTTGCGAATCTCGTTGACCATCGACGAAAAGCTTTGTCCCTGTTCCGCCAATCCACGCTGGACCGTGCGGCAGGCCACGCCCAGGTGCTCGGCCAACTGTTCGACGGTGCAGCGCCCGCTGGGCAGCAACAGCAAAACCGTGCGCCGTACGTCCTCCAGCAGGGTTGGCGTTTGCTGCTTGGTCGATCCGTCCAGCAACTGCTGCGCGTAGCGCACCATCGCAGGATCGGCGGACGGGTTGCGGGCATCCAGATCGGTCTTGGCGCAGACGATGCAGTTGAAATCGGCGCCGAACTCGACGCAGCGGCCAAACAACCTGTGGTGCACACTGGTATCGCGGGGCGTCGAGTGCCTAAAGCACACACGCCGCGGCTGCCAACCGGCCCCAAGAAACTGGCGCATCAGCCGCAGCATCACGCCAAGCGCCAGTTCGATTCTTTGGCGCGTAGGCTGCTGTGGTTTTCCGGGCTTGACCTCCTCACGGAGAATGACGACATCCGCGTGCTCCTCCAGCATCAGCGACAGCGAGCTATTGAGCAGGACCTGGTAGCGCATCAGCACGTCAAGCGAGTCGCGCAACGTCTTTTGGTCGCGGATCAGCATTCCCACCGCCCCCAGATTGGACAGCATGCGCGACTCCGCCATGCACAGACCAAAACTCTCGTTGCCGGACATGAGGGCAGACGCCTGCAGCAGTTGCCCGACGCGTTCGACTGGAATCATCAGGTCTGGCTCACGCTCCACGGTTGAGCGCAGATCCGCGTCAAGAAGCATCCGGGCGGGGTCCAGGCCACCGGCACGGGCGACCTCGCTATAGTTTGTGAGGCACGCGGCGCGGACCAGTGACGACGACATTGGGGATGCTGGGTAAACGATTGTTCTTGAAGAATAAGCGCTTGTCGCGTATTGTCAAGTGGGGGGATACCCGCGCCATCAATTCCTGACGCATCGACCGTCCTTTTTATGGGGGGGGGAGATCGGCCCCGTGGCTCCCATCAGCCCGTTTCACGTCGAACCACCACCGTCGCCGCAAGCTGCGACCCTGCTGCGGTGGCGTGGAATGCAAATTGGAAGGCGCAAATTGCAAAGAGATGGCTGGTGCTTTGCAACACAATCATTTCAAACCTCACACTACAACTGGATGGAGACACTATGAATCAGGACACTCACACTGCGCCCGCGGTAGTCCGGGCAGCTTCTCTGGGACAATCCATTCAAGTCGAGCCACTCACTTGCACCATCGGCGCCGAACTCGGCAATGTGAATCTGGGAGTGGCCGCGCAGGACGACTCGCTCATAGCAGAGATCCGGGCACTGCTTCTCAAGCACCGCGTGCTGTTTTTTCGGGACCAGGACATTACCCGCACGGAGCATGTTGCCTTTGCACGCCGCTTCGGCGAGTTGGAAGACCATCCCGTGGTGGGAAGCCATCCTGACTACCCGGGGCTGGTTCAAATCTACAAGACCCCGGACAGCCCCCCGGAACGCCATGAAAACTCCTGGCACTCCGATGCCACTTGGCGCGAAAAACCACCTTTTGGTTGTGTGTTGCGCTGTGTCGAGTGCCCCCCCGTGGGCGGCGACACGATGTGGGTCAATATGGTGGAGGCCTACGCCAAGCTGCCCGACGACATCAAGACCAAGATTGCGCCATTGCGTGCGCGCCACGGCATCGAATGGAGCTTTGGTGCGGCGATGCCGATTGAGAAGCGCCTGGAATTGAAAGCCAAGTACCCGGACGCAGAACACCCCGTGGTGCGCATTCACCCCGAAACCGGCGAAAAAGTGCTGTTTGTCAACGGCAGTTTCACGACGCATTTCACCAATTACAACGTGCCCAGCAACGTGCGCTTTGGTCAGGACAAGGCGCCGGCCTCCAGCCTGCTGCTCAACTACCTGACGAGCCAGGCCAACATCCCGGAATTTCAGGTCCGCTTTCGCTGGAAAAGGAACAGCGTGGCATTTTGGGACAACCGCTCCACCCAACATTACGCCGTGATGGACTACCCGCCCAGCCATCGAAAAATGGAACGCGCGGGAATCATGGGTGATCTGCCGTATTGATGCGAGCGCATATGCCTTCCTCCGCTCCCACCATTCTCATCGTCCCCGGCTTGCGCGAGCATGTGCCGGATCACTGGCAGACCTTGCTGGCAGCCAGGCTGCCCAAGGTTTTGAGTGTTGCCCCGCTGGAACACGACAAACTCAGCTGCGCGGCACGGGTCGAGGCCATTGAACGCGCCATGGCCTCGCTGGAGGGGCCCGTGGTCATTGTGGCGCACAGCGCGGGCGCGATGATGGTTGCCCACTGGGCCCAAACCTGCGATGCCTCCAAAGTGCGCGGCGCACTGCTGGCGGCCCCCGCAGACCTGGAGACACCCATGCCAGCAGGTTACCCCACGACAGAGGTGTTGAAGGCGCATGGGTGGCTGCCGATTCCTCGCACCACGCTGCCGTTTCCGAGCATCGTGGCGGCCAGCAGCAATGACCCGCTTACGCGGCTTGAGCGGGCACGGGATTTTGCACAGGCATGGGGCAGCCGCTTGGTGGAGCTGGGCGAGGTGGGCCATCTGAATCCAGCATCCGGCTACGGTGATTGGCCACTGGCGGAATCGCTCATTCGAGAGCTCGCCTAGCCAGAGCATTCATCTGCTCAATTTTCTGACAAGTTTTTTTTTGCCAGTTGGCATGGTCCTGGGGTGATGGCTCCATGGGTCTTGCATAAATCTATCCCACTCTTCAATAGCAATAGGAAGCAGCAGATGAATTTCAATCACAAACTTTGGGCCTTCTCGGTCGTTGCAGCGGCTTGCGCGCAGGCGCAGGCTTACGATTTCAAACTGGAGAACGGTCTGACAGGCAAGATCGATGGCGTGATCACCTTGGGCACGCAGATCCGAGCCAATGACCCCAGTCCTGACGCCTATGGCTCTACACCATCCAAGTACGTTCCCGGCGTCGCGCCAGGCATGCTTGCGGGCCAAAACGGCGGCCCTGATTTGAACTTCGGCAAAGGCCAGCCGATCTCCACCGCCCTCAAGGGTGTGGTGAGCCTGGATCTTAAAAAAGACAATGTGGGATTTTTCGTGCGCGCCAGTGCCTGGAAGGATTTCTCCATGGGCCAGAACAATGCGGCCTACGGCAACTTTCCGAATGGCTTCGCGCCCAATACGCCACTGAGCGATACCAATTTCGACAGCAGCTCAAAGTTCAACAATGCGGAGATCCGTGACTACTTTCTGTATGGTTCTACCAAGATCGGTGACGACAAGACCCTGGACGGGCGCGTTGGTCGGCAGGTATTGAACTGGGGCGGTTCGCGGTTGATCACCGGGGGTATCAATTCGGCCATCAATCCTGTGGACTTTTCCTCTCAACTCCGGCCGGGCGCCCAGGCTTTCGAGGGCAAATTGCCGTTGGGCATGTTGAGCGGCAAGTTGGCCGCCGGCACGGCCTGGAGCCTCGAAGGCTTTGCGGCCTATGAACACCGCGGCAATGTCTATCCAGCCTGTGGAACCTACTTCGATGTGGCCTCCTTCGTAGCCAGCGGATGCAACATGATTTCGTTCGTAGGGGAGTCAGAACAGCAGCGTCTCGCAACGGATGTCTATGTTCACCGCACGGCGGATATCAATTCCGACGGGGGAAAAGACTACGGTCTTTCCATGGGGTACAAGGCCAGTGCTATCGACACGGACTTCAAGTTCTATGCGATGAACACGGCCAGCGTAGTGCCCAGCTACAAGATGACCGTCAATTCAACAGTGGCCTCAACGGCGGCCACCAATTACGGGCTGTTTTACCCCGAAAATGTATCGGTCTTTGGTACATCCTTCAACAAAGCCTTCAGCCCTGAAACCACGGCGTACGGCGAGCTGGCCTACCGCCCCAACCAGCCCATTTCCTACAACGCCTCGGACCTGCTGTCTGCCTTCTATCTGCGCAGCCCAACCTCGCTGTTGGCACTCAGAAAAAACATCCTGAGCATCCCCGTGGGTGGCACGTTTGACGCCTATGACCGCTATGCCGTGACGACGGGCAGTGTGGGCATCAACACGATATTCCCCAAAGCCATGGGCGCCGATCGCGTGGTGGTGACGGGCGAAGTGGGTTTCAGCAGCATCAATGGCCTGCCCAGTGCAGACTCGATCCGCTATGGCCGCGGCACAGCCTACGGCGCCGCAGCTTATGTGGGACCAACCGGAGCGTTGACCGCTTGTACGGATTCGGTACCCAGTAAGACCTGCACCACGGACGGCTACACAACCAGCAATTCCTGGGGATTGCGGCTGGCTGCGTCGGCCACGTATCCCAACGCGCTGGCCGGAGCGACTTTGACGCCCTCCCTGCTCGTGGCAAAGGATGTACAGGGTTATTCCTACGATGGCACGTTCTCGCAAGGGCGCGCCTTGATCCGGCCAGGTGTGCGCGCACAATGGGCCAACAAGTATTTCATTGACGTGCAGTACAACCGGTTCACGGGTGGCAACTACAACCTGTTGGCAGACCGCGACTACGTCAGCCTGGTTGCCGGTTTGACCTTCTAAAAGGACAGAACATGCAACACTGGAAAGCTCGCTTGATCCTGCTCTGGCCCGGCGCAATGATGGCGGCAGTCGTGGCCGTGGCGGCACTTTCCTTGTCGCAGCACTATGGTGCGCCGGTCATGCTCTTTGCGCTTTTGCTGGGCATGGCCGTAAATTTTCTGTCGGATGACGGGCGGTGCAAGCCAGGCATAGAGTTCACGGCGCGCGAGGTCTTGCGCTGGGGCGTTGCCTTGCTGGGTTTGAAAATCACCGCCTCCCAAGTGCAGGCCATGGGGTGGCAGCCTGTGGCGATGGTGGTGGTGGCCGTGGTCGCCACCATTGTGTTCGGCATCGTGATGGCGCGCGCCATGGGGTTCAAGACCTTCTTCGGTCTGCTGTCTGGTGGCGCCGTGGGCATTTGCGGTGCATCGGCGGCCATGGCCATTTCCGCGGCGTTTCCGAACCATCCGCAACGAGACCGCGCCACCCTGTTCGCGGTCATCAGCGTCAGCACGCTGTCAACGGTGGCCATGGTGTTGTACCCCATGGTCGTGCGCTTGCTCGGCTTGGACCCACTGAACGCCGGGTTCTTTCTCGGCGGCACCATCCACGATGTGGCCCAGGTGGTTGGTGCCGGTTACAGCATGAGCCAGCAGACAGGGGATGCCGCCACCGTGGTCAAACTCATGCGCGTGGCCATGCTGGTGCCGGTGATCGCCTTCGCATCCTGGATGGCGCACAGGGTGCATGCTGAAGCCGCCCGCCTGTCCAGCGAGACCGGGCAGGAAAAGCCCCAGCGCCCGCCACTGCTGCCCGGATTTGTCGTCGTGTTTGTGGCCTTGGTCGTGGTCAACAGCGTGGGTGTATTGCCCAAGTGGTTGGTCACGGGTGGCAACAACCTTTCACAAGCCTTTCTGGTGGGCGCCATGGCGGCCATTGGCATGAAAACCCAGCTCAAGGACATTCTGAGCGTGGGCTGGAAGCCGGTGATCCTAATGGTTCTGGAAACCACCTTCTTGGCGGCACTTTTCTACGGGTTGATGCGGCTGGCCGCCATGCACGCTTGATGGCCTGCCAGTCGAAACCTACCTGACCCCACGCCCCGCGCGCTCGGAAACAGTCAAACCACAGTTGCTATTAAATAAATAGCGCATCACGCAATGCCGACGTGGGCTAGCGTCCGGTTTGACCAAAATTTACGGGGTCAGGAGCTGAACAGGAAGTTCATCACGTCGCCATCCTTGACGACGTAGTCCTTGCCTTCGGCGCGCATCTTGCCGGCATCCTTGGCGCCCTGCTCACCCTTGTAGGTGATGAAGTCCTCGAAGGCGATGGTCTGGGCGCGGATGTAGCCCTTCTCGAAGTCAGTGTGGATCACGCCGGCGGCCTGCGGGCCGGTGTCGCCCACGTGGATGGTCCAGGCCCGCACTTCCTTGACCCCTGCGGTGAAGTAGGTCTGCAGGCCCAGCAGCGTGTAGGCGGCGCGGATCAGGCGGTTCAGGCCCGGTTCGGTCTGGCCCAGCTCTTCCAGGAACATCTGACGGTCTTCGTCGCTCATCTCCGACATCTCGGCTTCGAGCTTGGCGCAGATCGCCACCACCGGCGCCTTTTGCGCATCAGCGAAGGCCTTCAGGCGGTCCAGCAGCGGGTTGCTCTCAAAACCGTCTTCCGACACATTGGCCACGAACATGGCGGGCTTGGCGGTGATCAGGAAAAACTGTTGCAACAGGGGTTGCTCTTCCTTGCTGAATACGATGGTGCGCACCGGCTTGGCTTCGTTCAGCGCGGCTTGGCACTTCTCCAGAATGGCGACGAGCTTGATGGATTCCTTGTCGCCCGAGCGCGCCGTCTTGGTGACGCGGTGCAGGGCCTTCTCGACGGCGGACAAGTCGGCCAGACACAGCTCGGTCTGGATGACTTCGATGTCGGCGATCGGGTCCACCTTGCCGGCCACGTGGATCACGTTGTCGTCTTCAAAGCAGCGCACCACATTGATGGTGGCATCGGTTTCACGGATGTGGGCCAGGAACTTGTTGCCCAGGCCCTCGCCGGTAGAAGCCCCGGCGACCAGGCCGGCGATGTCCACAAACTCGACGACGGCGGGCACCATGCGCTCGGGCTTGACGATTTCGGCGAGCTGCGCCATGCGCGGATCGGGCACCTCCACGATGCCCACATTGGGCTCAATGGTGCAGAAGGGGTAGTTCTCCGCAGCGATACCGGCCTTGGTCAGGGCGTTGAACAGGGTGGATTTACCGACATTGGGCAGGCCAACGATGCCGCACTTCAAACTCATGACAATTCCTTTTGAATCAGCCCCCTCTGCACCATTGAACCCAATGTGGGCATCGTGGAAGTGTCCGACCTGCACAGACGCGACCGGACAGCAAAAAACTGTGAACCGGGCGTGGTTAGCTCGGTTTTCTGAGGAATTGATCCTCGTTTTGCCTGGGGGAAACTGATGCCGATTGTACTGATCAGCGAATCCTTGCTCCGTCGCAGCACCGCGACCGGCGGTCACCTGCTGCGCGACCGCGTACTTTGTGGGTGCTATGTGCGCATGAACGCGGGGAAGCGGACGTTCAGAATCGATAAGGCCCGGACGAAGGCGTTGGATGTCTTCACGGCCAACGGCATTCCAGCTTCGGCCTGCCGCAGAAAACCAATGCAGGTCAAAGTATTATTTTGTTGGAGTCGTGTCGTCTTGCGCTGCGGTGTGCTCGTCAATCTTTTCTTCAATCACTTTCTCACCTTCGAATCCCGCAATGGCAGCCAACCCCTTTTTGAGGATGCCAGCATCAGGATCAAGTTTGTCGACGGCCTCAACAGCCACGACCGCACCAATGATTTCGTTTAAAAGGCCCATGGGTAACTCCTGTTCAAAAACAATTGACGAGGAAATACTACCATCGAACCCCAGCGAATGTGTAACCGTGCGGTCGGCGCCTCGGATATACCCGCCCTACAATGCCGGGCATTGCGCCACCCAAAAAATTCAGGAGGAGATGTTGGCATGCCATTCCTGTTTGTGCGCCTGATGCTGGTGCTGGCATGCCTGTATGCCGGTCTGGCGGCGGCGGAGAACGGGGTGGGCGCGCAAACCATCATGCTGGACGAACAGAGCCCCAGCATGCAGGTCAACACCCCGATCCAGACCTGGATTGACGAAGGCTCACACGCCACCATTGACCTGGTTGCCGGTGGTGCCGTGACGTTCGCGCCGGCTGCTGCGCTGGGCCCTTTTCCACTGAACAAGTTCGACACGTTGTGGATCAAGCTGCGCCTGGTGCGCGCGGCAGGCTCGCAGACGCCGTGGATGCTGAATGTGCCACTGCCCTTTTTGAACTATGCCGCGCTGTACCAACAGGATGCGCTGGGCAACTGGACGCTGCAAAAGGCCGGCGACGCGCTGGCGCACGCCGAGTGGTATCAGCAGGGTCTGTACCCCGACTTTGACCTCCGCCTGAACGGCAGCGCACCGCACGACGTCTACCTGCAGGTGCGCAACTTCAAGCACGTGGGCCTGCCGATCCGGCTGGCCACCAGCCAGCAGCGCGAAAGCCAGCGTCAGTTCGAATTGCTGGGCCTGGGCCTGATGCTGGGTGCCCTGCTCAGCCTGGCGGCGTTGTCGGCGCTGCGCTACCTGGAACATGGCAACGCGGTTGACGGCTGGGCCTCGCTGTTTGGTTTGCTGATTGCGGCAACCATCGCGCAGATCACCGGCGTGCTGAACGCCTTTTTGTGGAAGTCGATCCCGGAGCTGGGCAATCTGGCCTCCAGCGTGATGCCGGTGGTGGCGGTGGGCAGTGCACTGCTGTTCATTCGCAACGTGTTTACGCTGTTTGTGCATTTCCGCCGCTTTGACCGTTTCCTGGCCAGCGTGGGCTGGGGCACGATCGTGTCGGTACTGACATTCGCGGTGATGGACCGCTTCGTCGCCGACCGCGTGTCCGGCACGATCATGCTGTTTGCGACCGTGGTCGGCCTGGTCGCAACCTTCCTGAGCTGGCGCGGAGGCTCCCCGGTGGCGCGCTGGCTGATGCTGGCGCTGGCGCCCCAGTTCCTGGGCCTGATCTACATGCTGGGTGAGGCCATTGGCATCGTGCCCATGCTGTGGGAGATGCGCTACCTGACGTCCCTGGGTGTTGCCGTGACCGTGCCCATCATGCTGTATGCGCTGAGCCAGATCACCCACGACCGCAAGGAGCTGGTCGTGCGTGCCAACCACCTGCCCACGCAGGACGCGCTGACCGGCCTGCTGACGGCTGAGGTGTTCCAGATCCACCTGGAAGCCGCCGTGCAGCGCGCCATCAACCACCGTGAACCGCTGGCCCTGGTCGTGGTGCGGGTGGTCAATTACCAGCAGATCCGCGACGCCTTCAGCGATACCACCGGCGAGCAGTGTCTGCTGCGCGCCGTGGTCAAGATCCAGCGCATCCTGCGCGACGTGGACCCGGCCGGGCGGGTCGGCACCGCGCAGTTTGGGCTGCTGATGGAAGGGGTGGCCAACCGCCAGGCTCTGACCGAACGCATGGTCAAGCTGATTGCCTCCGGCCTGATTCCCCTGCCGGGACTGGTGCCCGAGGTGACCCTGCACTTCCAGGCAGCCTGCGTGCTGCTGCACGAAAACCCGGTGCCGGCGGAGCGGGTGCTGGACGACCTGCGGGGCCTGCTGGAAGGCATGTCCAGCCACACCCGCCGCCCGATCCGCTTTCTGGAAGCGCTGCCCACGGAAGCCTCGGCCCTGCACGCGCAGACCACAACGGCCTGAGCGTCTTCGGGCGCGGCGCCGGTATGCAAACACCCTGGCTTTTACAATCCCCCAATGACAAGACCGTTTGATATCTGTATCCGGGGCGCCGGCATCGTCGGGCGCACGCTGGCCCTGCACCTGGCCGGCAAGCAGTTGCGCGTGGCATTGGTGGCGCCGGCCGCTGCGGCCCCTGCTGCCGCGCCAGGCGGCGCTGCCCCCGATGTGCGCGCCTATGCGCTCAACCTGCTGTCGCGCCAGTTGCTGGAAGCGGTGCGCTGCTGGCCGGACGAGCAGGACGCCACCCCGGTGCTGTCCATGCAGGTGCACGGCGACGACGGCGGCGAAGTGGCCTTCAACGCGACCGAAACGGGGTCGGACGCCCTGAACTGGATCGTCGACGTGCCCGCGCTGGAAGCCCGCCTGCAGGAAGCCGTGCGCTACCAGCCGCTGATCGAAGTGTTTAACACACCCCAGGCCGCCGCACTGACCGTGGTCTGCGAGGGCCGCGCCAGCAGCACGCGCCAGGAATGGGGTGTGGACTGGGATGTCAAGCCCTACGGCCAATGGGCGCTGGCCACGCGCGTGCAGTGTGCGCAAGCCCACGGCCAGGTGGCCCGCCAGTGGTTCCACCAAGGAGAAATCCTGGCTTTTCTGCCGCTGGGCGGTGCGCAAGGGAACTTGTGCGCCATTGTGTGGTCTGTCTCTCCAGAACGCGCTCAAACACTGCAGGCACTGGCGGCCGAGGAATTCTGTCAGGCATTGGAGGCGGCCAGCCACGGCGTGCTGGGCTCGCTGACTTTGACCGGCGAACGCAAGGTCTGGCCGCTGCAACAGGCGGTGGCCCGGCGCTGGAGCGGGGCGTCGGATGCGGGCGGCTGGGTGCTGGCGGGGGACGCCGCCCACGCCATGCACCCGCTGGCCGGACAGGGCCTGAATGTCGGCCTGGCCGACGTGGCAGAGTTGGTGCGCGTGCTGGACGGGCGACCATACTGGCGCAGCGTGGGCGATCCCAAGCTGTTGCGGCAGTATGAGCGTGCGCGCAAGGCCGACTTTGCGGTGATGGGACAGGCCAACGACGCCTTGCAGCAGTTGTTCACCAACCCCCACCCCGCACTGCAGGCCATGCGCAACTGGGGCATGAACCGATTTGAACAAAGCGGACCAATCAAACAATGGGTTGCTAGACGCGCCATGGGCGTGCTGGGCAAACCCGCAACACAAGGTAAAAAACACCCATGAAACCGCTATTACGCACCCTGCTGAGCGTCAGCCTCGTCCTGTTGGGCGCCAGCGCGCTGGCCCAGGAAGCGCAAATCCGCAAGGCCATCACCGAGCGCTTACCCCAGATCAAGGCCATCGACGAGGTCAGCAAGACCCCCATTTCCGGCCTCTACGAGCTGCGCGTCAATGGCACCGAGATCTACTACACCGACGCCCAGGGCAACTACCTGATCGAGGGCAATGTCATCGACCTGCGCGGCAAGCGCAACCTGACCGAAGACCGGGTGGCCAAGCTCACAGCGATCAAGTTCGAGGACCTGCCATTCAAGGACGCCTTCACCATCGTGCGCGGCAACGGCAAGCGCAAGCTGGCCGTGTTCGAGGACCCCAACTGCGGCTACTGCAAACGCTTCGAGCGCGACCTGCAGAAGGTCGACAACGTCACCATCTACATGTTCCTCTACCCCATCCTGGGCGCGGATTCGGGCGAGAAGTCGAAGGCCATCTGGTGCTCCAAGGAGCCGGGCAAGGCCTGGCAGGACTGGATGGTGCGGGACCAGCCGATTCCGGCCAACCCCGCCAGCTGCGACACCGGCGCGCTGAGCCGCAATGTCGACCTCGGACGCAACCACAAGATCACCGGAACACCCACGCTGGTGTTCGTGGACGGCAACCGCGTACCCGGTGCCATCGACGCCAAGCAGGTGGAAAAACTGCTGACCGACAGCAAGGGCTGACATGCGCCGAACCGCCCCGAATGCGATCCACTACCGGGTGGATGAGCTCAATCTGCACGCCCACCTGTTTGCCATCACGCTGACCGTCGCGCAACCTGCAGTGCAGCAGACGCTGCGCCTGCCGGCGTGGATTCCGGGCAGCTACCTGGTGCGCGAATTTGCCAAGAATCTGCAGAACCTGCAGGCACGCCAGGGGCGACGGACGGTGGCGGCACAGCAGACGGACAAGGCCACCTGGGTGCTGGACTGCACGCCGGAGCAGCCGCTGGAGGTGCGCTACGAGGTCTATGCCTTTGACGCCTCCGTGCGCACCGCCTGGCTGGATGCGACCCGCGGCTTTTTCAACGGCACCAGCCTGTGCCTGCAGGTGGACGGCCAGCAGGATTCCCCGCACACGCTGGAGCTGGTCGCCGGCGCGGGCATGGAGGGCTGGTCCGTGGCCACCGGACTGGAAGCCGTCAAGGTCAACAGACAGGGTTTTGGCATCTACCAGGCCGCCAACTACGACACGCTGGTCGATTGCCCGGTGGAGATGGGCCCGTTCTGGAGCGGCAGCTTCACGGCCTGCGGCATCCCGCACCGCTTTGTCGTCGCTGGCGCCCCACCCAGCTTTGACGGCGCCAAGTTGCTGGCCGACACCCAGGCCATCTGCGAGGCCGAGATCCGCTTCTGGCATGGTGAGACTATCAAAAACCATAGCACCTCACGCAGAAAGCACGAGGGCTACAGCCCAATTCCGTTCAAAGGCTACGTCTTCATGCTGAATGCCGTGGCGGATGGCTACGGCGGGCTGGAACACAAAAACTCCACCGCGCTGATCTGCAAGCGCGCCGACCTGCCGCGCCTGCCGCGCACCACACTGGCACCGACCACGCACAAGCAGCCCGAGGGCTACACCACGCTGCTGGGGCTGATCAGCCACGAGTATTTCCACACCTGGAACGTCAAGCGCCTGCGCCCCGGCGAGCTGGCAACCTACGATTACACGCAGGAGAACTACACCGAACTGCTGTGGTTCTTCGAGGGCTTTACCAGCTATTACGACGATCTGCTGCTGCGCCGCGCCGGCCTGCTCGACAACACCACCTACCTGAAGCTGCTGACCAAGACCGTCAACGGTGTGGCGCAAACGCCGGGGCGCACGGTGCAAAGCGTGGCCCAGGCCAGCTTTGATGCCTGGATCAAGTACTACCGCCAGGACGAAAATACGCCCAACGCCACGGTGAGCTACTACACCAAGGGCTCGCTGGTCGCCCTGTGCATGGACCTCACGCTGCGTGCCGAAGGGCGCACCACACTGGACGCGGTGATGCGCGGCCTGTGGGCGCGCTGCCAGGGCGGCCCCATGCGTGAAGCCGACCTGCTGGCCGTGCTGGAGGACTTGAGCGGACGCTCCTACGCCAAAGAACTGGCGCACTGGGTGCACAGCACCAAGGAGCTGCCGGTTACGGCCCTGCTGGAGCAGCATGGCATCCAGGTGCACCAGGAACCCGATCAGGTGGCCCAGCAACTCGGTCTGCGTGTCAAGGAAAACGGTGGCCTGTTCATCCACCAGGTGCTGCGCGGTGGCGTAGCCGAAAAGGCCGGCTTTGCCAGCGGTGACGAATGGATTGCCGTGCAACCCAAGGGCCAGGACGCCCATGGCGCCTGGCGCCTGAACACGCTGGACGACTTCACGCTGTATGCCGGCAACGCCAGGAAGATCACCGCCCTCATCGCGCGCGACAAGTGCCTGCAGCGCCTGGAGCTGACGCTGCCCAAACCCAGCCGGGACGCCGTGCGCCTGAGCGTGCGCGAGGCGGCCACGGTCGATGGCTGGCTGGCCCCGCAGCCGGTTTCGCAATAATCACCCTTTCCACACACCACACCAAGAGACCATGAACTACGAATGCATCACCACCCGCATTGAAGGCGAAAAGGTCGCCATCATCACGCTGAACCGCCCCAAGGCGCTCAACGCCCTGAACGACCAACTGATGGACGAGCTGGGCCACGCCCTGAAGGGCTTTGACGCCGATCCGGCGATTGGCTGCATGGTCATCACCGGCAGCGAAAAAGCCTTTGCCGCCGGCGCCGACATCACCGCCATGGCCAAGTTCACGTTTGCCGACGCCTACAAGGGCGACTTCATCACCCGCAACTGGGAAACCATCCGCTCCGTCCGCAAACCGGTGATTGCCGCCGTGAGCGGCTTTGCGCTGGGCGGTGGCTGCGAGCTGGCGATGATGTGCGACTTCATCATTGCCGCCGACAATGCCCGCTTCGGCCAGCCCGAGATCAAGCTGGGCATCATCCCCGGCGCCGGCGGCACGCAGCGCCTGCCCCGCGCCGTGGGCAAATCCAAGGCCATGGACCTGGCCCTGACCGGCCGCATGATGGACGCCACCGAGGCCGAGCGCGCCGGGCTGGTGAGCCGCGTGGTGCCGCTGGACAAGCTGATGGACGAGGTGCTGGGCGCCGCGCTGCAGATTTGCGGCTTCTCGCAGATGGCCACCATGGCCGCCAAGGAAACGGTCAACAAGTCCTTTGAGAGCAGCCTGTCCGACGGCCTGATGTTTGAGCGCCGCCTGTTCCACGCGCTGTTTGCCACCACCGACCAGAAGGAAGGCATGGACGCCTTTGTGAACAAGCGCGCCGCCGAGTTCAAACACCGGTAACCCCACAAAAATCGGCGCTGTTCAACACCGTCGATTTTTTGGCTATAATTTCGGACTCCGGTGATATAGCTCAGTTGGTTAGAGCGCAGCATTCATAATGCTGATGTCGGTGGTTCAAATCCACCTATCACCACCAGTTTTCTGGCGAAAAGCCACCTGCCAACAGCCGGTGGCTTTTTTGTTGTCCAGCGTCCCCGTGCTACGATGGGCGCCCATTCTTTCAGCCTCTGGATACACACCATGAACCGCTGCACCCACCTGCCTGCACCCCGCTTCCCGGCCTGGCGCATTGCGCTCATTACCGCCCTGTTAGGCCTGTCACTATCCGCCAGCGCCCAGCAAAGCGTGCGCCCCTTTCCGCCCAATGCCCTGCGCGGCACGATGCAGGTCACACAGCCGCCTGAGCTGTTGCTGGACGGGCAATACGCGCGCTTGTCTCCGGGCGCACGCATCCGCGGTGAAAGCAACCTGCTGGTCCTGTCGGGAACCCTGGTGGGGCAAAGTCTGGTGGTCAACTATGTCCGCGACCAGCAAGGCATGGTGAAAGATGTCTGGGTGCTCAACACCACCGAGGCCCAACAGGACATGCCAGGTGCCACTGCATCGAGCAACTACGTGTCGGGTGATGCCGCCACCACTGACTCAGCAACAACCTCCGGCACGCCGTCTACGGCGCCTGCACAGCAATAACGACAGGGCTCGCTGGCCACCCGGCGGCAGCCCGCAAATTGGGCGGTAGCCCTCGTCGCTGTTGCGCAGATAGCTACTCAATTTATAGCAAATCATGGAGCGGTCCGCATGCCCAAAAAAGTCTTTATCAAAACCTTCGGCTGTCAGATGAACGAGTACGACTCGGACAAGATGGTCGACGTGCTGCACGCCGCAGAGGGTTACGAGACCACGCAGAACGTGGACGAAGCCGACCTGATTTTGTTCAACACCTGCTCGGTGCGTGAAAAGGCGCAGGAGAAAGTATTCTCCGACCTGGGCCGCATCAAGCACCTGAAGAAAAAGGGCGTGCAGATCGGCGTCGGCGGTTGTGTCGCCAGCCAGGAAGGGGCCGAGATCATCAAGCGCGCGCCCTATGTGGACGTGGTGTTCGGCCCGCAGACGCTGCACCGCCTGCCCGAACTGCTGGCCGCCCGCAAGGCACAGGACCGCTCGCAGGTGGACATCAGTTTCCCCGAGATCGAGAAATTTGACCACCTGCCGCCGGCCAGGGTGGAGGGGGCCAGCGCCTTTGTCAGCATCATGGAAGGCTGCAACAAGTACTGCAGCTACTGCGTGGTGCCCTACACGCGCGGCACCGAGATCAACCGCCCGTTCGAGGACGTGCTGGTGGAGGTGGCCGGACTGGCCGACCAGGGAGTGAAGGAAATCACGCTGTTGGGCCAAAACGTCAACGCCTGGCGCGGCCCCATGGGAAATACGGCAGAGCAGGCCGACTTTGCCACGCTGCTGGAATACGTGGCCGATATTCCCGGCATCGAGCGCCTGCGCTTCACCACCAGCCACCCCAACGAGTTCACGCCCAGCCTGATTGCCGCCTACGACCGCATTCCCAAACTGGTGAGCCACCTGCACCTGCCGGTGCAGCACGGCAGCGACAAGATCCTGATGGCCATGAAGCGTGGCTACACGGCCATGGAATACAAGAGCACGGTGCGCAAGCTGCGCGCCATCCGCCCGGACATGGCAATGAGTTCCGACTTCATCGTCGGCTTTCCCGGCGAAACCGAAGACGACCACGCCAAGCTGATGAAGCTGATGGACGACATTGGCTTTGACAACTCCTTCAGCTTCATCTTCAGCCCGCGCCCTGGCACGCCGGCGGCGAACCTGCATGACGACACACCACACGCGGTCAAGCTGCGCCGCCTGCAGGAGGTGCAAGCCAACATCAACGCCAACATCCAGCGCATCAGCGAGAGCCGCCTGGGCACGGTGCAGCGCATCCTGGTAGAGGGCGCCAGCAAGCGCGACGCCGGTGAGCTGATGGGCCGCACCGAGTGCAACCGTGTGGTGAACTTTGCCGGGCAACCCCGCCTGGTGGGGCAACTGGTGGATGTGAAGATCACCGAAACCCGCAGCTACACGCTGCGCGGCGAGGTTCTCACGCACGAAGACAAGCTATCAATTCAATAGCTGCCTACGCAGCATCCACGAGGGCTAGAGGCCAGAAATGTCTAAAACGGCATCTTGGGCATGCCCTTCATGCCGCCCAGGCGCTTCATCATCTTCATCATGCCGCCGCCCTTCATCTTCTTCATCATGTCCTGCATCTGCTCAAACTCCTTGAGCATGCGGTTGACCTCCTGAACCTGCACGCCAGCACCGGCGGCGATGCGGCGCTTGCGGGTGGCCTTGATGAGTTCGGGCTTGCGCCGCTCCAGCGGCGTCATGCTATGGATGATGCCCTCCTTGCGCTTGATGTCTTTCTCGGCACGCTCCATGTCCACGTTGCCGGCCTGCGCGGACATGGCCGCCGGCAGCTTGTCCATCAGGCTGGACAGACCGCCCATCTGTTTCATCTGCTGAATCTGGGCCAGAAAATCGTTCAGATCGAACCCGGCACCGCTCTTGACCTTGGCCGCCAGCTTTTGCGCCGCAGCAATATCCACGCCCGCAGTGACCTGCTCCACCAGCGCCAGGATGTCGCCCATACCCAGAATGCGCCCGGCGTGGCGTTCGGCGTCGAACACCTCCAGACCATCAAGTTTTTCACTGGTACCGGCAAACTTGATCGGCGCACCGGTGATCTGGCGCACCGACAGGGCGGCGCCGCCGCGTGAATCGCCGTCGAGCTTGGTCAGGATGATGCCGGTCAGCGGCAGCGCTTCCTTGAAGGCCTTGGCAGTGTTGACCGCGTCCTGGCCCTGCATGGCGTCGACCACGAACAGGGTCTCCACCGGATTGAGGGCGGCGTGCAGGTCCTTGATTTCGGCCATCAGCACTTCGTCAATCGCCAGACGGCCGGCGGTGTCAACCAGCAGCACGTCAAAAAAGTGTTTCCTGGCGTAGTCCAGCGCGGCACGGCCAATGTCCACCGGCTTCTGATCCGCCGTAGAGGGGAACCATTCGGCGCCGGCCTGGGCGGTGACGGTCTTCAACTGCTCGATGGCAGCGGGGCGATACACGTCCCCGGAAACGGTCAACACCTTCTTCTTGCGCTTCTCGATTAGGTGCTTGGCCAGCTTGGCGGTCGTCGTGGTCTTGCCGGCGCCCTGCAGACCGGCCATCAGGATGACGGCGGGCGGCTGGGCCGCCAGGTTGATATCGCTGACACCCTCGCCCATGGTGGCGGCCAGCTCCTTGCTGACAATGCTGACCAGCACCTGGCCGGGCTGCAGTGAGCCCATCACTTCCTGGCCCAGCGCCTTGTCCTTCACGCGGGCGATGAAGTCTCGCACCACGGGCAGGGCAACGTCGGCTTCGAGCAGCGCCATGCGCACCTCGCGCAGCATGTCGGAGACGTTGGTTTCGGTGATGCGGGCCTGGCCTCGCATTTCCTTGACGAGGCGGGAGAGTTTGTCGGAGAGGGCTGAGGCCATGGATGGTTACCGGTGCAGAAAGCAAAACGCTAAACTGTACCCATGATTTTAGCCAGTGCGCCCCCCCCCACCCTGATCCTGTCGGTATTCGCTGCCGTCGCCTACGCCTGGCCCGCCGTGCGCCACACCCAGGTAGGCGAGCGCGCGGCCCGCATCTGGGTGGCGCTGGCCTGGCTGCTGCACGGTGCCGTACTGTCCATCACCCTGCTGGGCGAGCAACCCCATTTCGGCTTTGCGCCGGCCATGTCCGTCACGGCATGGCTGGTGGCGGCGGTCTATGCGGTGGAGAGCCAGATATTCCCGCAATTACCGACGCGCTGGACGTTGTGTGTCGTCGGTGCCGCGGCGGTCATGACGGCCTTTTTCTTTCCCGGCAGCCCCATGCCGGTCACCGCGTCGGCCTGGCTGGCGCTGCATCTGGCATTTGGCGTGGCCTGCTATGGGCTGTTTGGCGTCGCCGTCGTCCACGCCTGGTTCATGACCCGCGCCGAGGCCCGCATCCGCCATGCCGAGGACCCGCACAGCGGCCTGCCCCTGTTGACGCTGGAGCGCCTGACCTACCGCTTCGTGGCGGCCGGCTTTGTGCTGCTCAGCGCCACACTGCTGGCCGGGCTGTTGTTTGGCGAAGCCCTCTACGGCTATGGACACGCCTGGCGCTGGGACCACAAGACGGTGTTCTCCGTGTTGGCCTGGTTGACCTTTGCGGTGCTGCTCATCGGGCGCTCGGCCTTTGGCTGGCGCGGCAAGCGCGCGGTGAATGTGCTGTACATTGGCTCGGCGTTGTTGCTGCTGGCCTATGTGGGTTCGCGCTTTGTGCTGGAAATCATCCTGGGGCGTACTCCGTGAGGGCCTTGCTGGTCTTTCTGGTCGTGCTGGTGGCGGCCTGGCGCTGGCGCAGCTGGCGCGAAGCCCAGCAGCGGGACAAGGAAGCCACCGCGCGAAAAACACCCACTACCACCGAGATGGTGCTGTGCCGCCACTGCGGCGTGCACATCCCCGTGAATGAAGCGGTGGTCGGCATCCAGGGAAGTTACTGCAGCACCGCCCACCGCCTGGCCATGGAGCCGTGAATGGATTCGCAGACCACTGTGCATTCGTGGTTTGATCCCAGCGCAGCCGATACCGAGATCGCCAGTGTTGACACGTCACGGGAAGTAAACCGCCAGTGGCGGGGCTTCATGACGGCACGCCTGGTGCTGGGGATCGCCCTGGCCACGCTGGAAACAGCGTTGTACGCAACCGGTGTCTCGCACAGCCAGTCCCTGGTCGCCATCAGCGTGGCCTATCTGGGCGCCACCCTGGTCAGCAAGCTGTTTATCCGTCCCCGCCCCCTTGGACAGTCGTTCAACAAGAGCTGGGGGGCGCTGGTCGGCATTGATCTGCTGACGTTTTCCGCGCTGCAGATGATGCAAGACGCCAGCAGCACCGTCAATTACACGCCGCTGTTCGCCCTGCCTCTGCTGGTGGCGTCGGTGCTGGGCTCGCTGCGTCTGGCACTGGGAACGGCCGCCGGCATCACGGTGCTGATGCTGGGCGGCTCGCTGTGGTCTTATCTGGACAGCCCGAATGCCGGGACACCGTATTTTGTGCAGTCGGCGCTGGCCGGCATCGGCTACTTCGCCATTGCCTGGCTGGCCAACCACCTGTCCACGCGGCTGACCAGTGAGGGGCAGCGCGCACGCCAGAACCAGTTGGCCGCCACCATCCAGCGCCAGGTCAATGAGCTGGTCATCGAATCCCTGCCCGATGGGGTGCTGATCGTTGACGAACGCGGCTGTGTGCGCGCCGCCAACCCGGCGGCGCGGCAACTGTTGGGCTCGCTAGCGGCACTGCGCGACGCCGTGTTTGACCTCAAGGATGAGACCGGCTGGTTTCCGTTGCTGAACCTGATGCGCCTGAGTGTGGGTACGGGTCAGAGCCATGAGGACGACATCACCATTCGCCATGGCAACCACGGTCCCAGGCGCCTGCACGCACGCACCCGGCTGGCCACGTCGCACGGCCTGTCCGGCGAGAGCCTGTGCGTCATCTTCCTGCAAGACCAGCGCGAGCTGGAGGCCCGCATGCGCACCGAGAAGCTGGCCGGCATGGGCCGCCTGTCAACCGCGGTCGCGCACGAAATCCGCAACCCGCTGTCAGCCATCACCCAGGCCAATGCGCTGCTGGACGAGGATATCACCGATCCCAGGCTGAAAAAGATGACGGCCATGGTGAGCCAGAACGCCAAGCGCCTGGAAAAAATTGTGAATGACATCCTGAATGTCTCCCGGGTACAGCCCTACGACCAGGTGCTCCTAGTACCCAGCGTGCCGCTGGCGGCCAGCGTGCACCGGATTTGCAGCGACTGGGCCGTGCAAAACGGCTGCCAGCAACGTCTCCGCATCGATCTCGGCGACCAGAACACCGGCGTACGCTTTGACACCGAGCACCTGCGCCGGGTGCTGGTCAACCTGCTGGACAACGCCTGTCGCCACACGGCCGACCAGGCGGATGCGATCCAGGTGATTGCCGGCATCAATGATGCACAGCACGCCAGCCTGTCGGTGTGGAGCGATGCGCCACCGATGGACCAGTCGGTGGAACGCCACCTGTTCGAACCCTTCTTTTCCTCGGACAGCCGCTCCAGCGGCCTGGGCCTGTATATTTGCCGCGAGTTGTGCGAGCGCCATGATGCGTCCCTGACCTACCAGCGCAACGTACGCCCGGCGCGCGGCCAGACCGTCGAGGGCAACGAGTTTGTTATCGTATTCCGGCGTGCTGACGCCCGGGGCCCAGGCACCTTGGCAGAATCCCACTCCACACCATGACAACCCAATCTGTACTGAGCAACGCCCAGATCCTGGTCATCGACGATGAGCCGGACCTGCGCACCCTGTATGAACTCACACTGTTGCGCGAGGGCTACCGCGTGGACACGGCGGGCAGCGTGCAGGAGGCCATGCATGCCATCGACACCCAGCGCTTTGACGTCATCATCACCGACATGCGCCTACCCGATGGGCTGGGCACCGAAATCCTGAACCACATGAAGACCGCGCAACGTCCCGAACGCTGCATCGTGATCACCGCCCACGGTTCCGCAGAAAACGCCGTGGAGTCGCTCAAGGCAGGCGCATTCGACTACCTCACCAAACCGGTAGACCTGAAGCAGTTCCGCACCGCCATTGCGTCGGCCGTGCAGGGCACACGAGCGCCCAGCGGGCCGACACGCCGGGCCACCGATGCACGGCTGGCAGAGTCCACTACCGCTTCCATCGGGCATGCGGCGCTGTCCCGCTTGGCAGGCGAGTCAGCCAGCATGCGCAACGTCAAGGAGCGCGTCCTCAAGGTGGCCCGCAGCATGGCACCAGTACTGATCCAGGGCGAGTCCGGGACCGGCAAGGAGCTCGTCGCCTGCGCCCTGCACGCCAACAGCCATCGCTCCAGCGGCCCCTGGGTTGCGGTGAACTGCAGTGCCATCCCCGAGAACCTGCTGGAAACCGAATTCTTTGGCGCCAAGAAAGGCGCCTACACCGGCTCGGTGCAGGACCGCGAAGGATTCTTCCAGGCTGCCAAGGGCGGGACGCTATTCCTCGATGAAATCGGCGATCTGCCGCTGGCCATGCAGTCCAAGCTGCTGCGCGCCATCCAGGAGCGCAGCGTGCGCCCGGTGGGCTCCACGCACGAAGAGCCGGTGGATGTGCGCATCGTCAGTGCAACCCACAAAAACCTGCCGGAAGAGGTGCAGGCCGGCCGGTTCCGCCAGGACCTGTTCTATCGGCTCAATGTCATCGACATCGTGATCCCCCCGCTGCGCGACCGCTGCGAAGACCTGCCGGCGCTGTGCCAGGCCCTGCTGGCACGCATTGCCGACGAGTCCCGCATCCCGGCGCCCCAACTCGCGCCCGGAACGCTGGAGCAGCTCTCGACGCTGCCGCTGCGTGGCAATGTGCGGGAACTGGAGAACCTGTTGCACCGGGCACTTGCGCTGTGCGAGGGCGACACCCTGCGGCTGGACGCTATCCAGGGTCCTATCAGCGGGGCCGCGCCGCCGGATGGTCGCGCGCCCGTACCCACTGCGGCCGAAGACGGCATTCCCCTGCCGACCGATCTGCAAGGCCATCTGGATCAGCAGGAACGCGACATCCTGGTCAAGACCCTGAAGGAAACCGGCTTCAACCGCACGCTGGCCGCGAATCGCCTGGGCCTGAGCCTGCGCCAGATCCGCTACCGCATTGCGCGGCTGAAGATTGACGCGCCTCGCGACGAGGGTCCCGATGAGTGAGTCCGTGCCTGCCGGCGACACCATCTGGCAGGACGGCTGGTACCGGTTTGCCCACCAACTGGCTTCACCCAATTTCGGCCCGCGACCAGCCGGTGCCTGCATCGACCTGGTGGTGCTGCACTCCATCAGCTTGCCCCCCGGCGTTTACGGCACCGACCATGTGCAAGCACTGTTCACCAACCAGTTGGACTGGGACCTGCACCCCTATTTCAAGCAGATAGAAGGTCTGCAGGTATCGGCCCACTTCTACATCCGTCGCGGCGGCGAGGTCTGGCAATTTGTCAGCTGCGATGACCGCGCCTGGCACGCGGGAGCATCCCAGTACCGGGGACGCAGCAATTGCAACGACGACTCCATTGGCATTGAACTGGAGGGTCTGGAAGGCAATTCCTTTGAGCCGGCACAGTATGAGGCGCTGGCCGCCCTGCTGCCCGCCCTGCAACAGCACTACCCCATCGTCCACATTGCCGGACACGAACACATTGCGCCCGGACGCAAGGCCGATCCTGGACCCGGCATGGACTGGACCTTGTTACAAAAAACCCTGGCGCTACCGGATCGGTGTTTTCCCGAAGGTGTGCTGAAGAGCGCCACGGCCTGATCGCCACCTGCGCGCCAGCGCGCACAAATACGCATGTGATCTGTGCGTTTAGCTTGCCGCTGCCGTGTTCCATTTCATGCGGGCTCCGCGGCCAAATGCTGCGGCAATCCGCATCGATATTGGATCTGCTGTGGCACAGTCCCATGCAGCAAAGCCCGGCCACCCATCGCACGCCACACGCCTTGCCACGCTGGCACGGCTCAAACACCTCCAAGCACACTTTTGAGGCGTCCATCCGCCGAACGGGTTTTACCCCCGATACACTACCGGTAGTGGCTTGCACGCACACCGCACCCCATATATAGTGCGTCCTGTCTCCACCGTCTTTTCGAATCCTGCCTCTCGCAAGACGGTCGCCGAGCCCATGCAAGCCCCATAAAAATACTGAACTAGACGAGGAATCCATGCAATCTGTCTCAACCACCACCGAGTCCCCTTCCACCGCCCTGCTGTCGCCGCATGGTGAAACGGCGACCGGCACCAGCCCGGTCAATATGCTGGCGCACTACCAGATCATCCGCCGCAATGGCGCGGTGGTTCCGTTCGAGCCGAACAAGATCGCCGTGGCCATGATGAAGGCCTTCCTGGCCGTGCACGGCACCCAGGGCGCCGCATCGGCCAGCGTGCGTGAAACGGTGGACGTGCTGACCCAACAGGTCATTCGCGCGCTAGTGCGCTCGCGCCCCGGCGGTGGCACCTTCCATATTGAGGACGTGCAGGACCACGTGGAGTTGGGCCTGATGCGTGGTGGCCACCACGAAATTGCGCGTGCCTATGTGCTGTACCGCGAACGCCGCACGCAAGAGCGGGCCAAACAGGTGGCAGCAGCCTCCCCAACCGCACCGGTTCTGCATGCCACCGATGGCGGCCAGCGTGTGGTACTGGACCTGAATCGCCTGCAGACCCTGATCGAGACGGCCTGCACCGGACTCGGCACCGACGTCAAGGCCGAGCCGATTTTGGCGGAGACCATGCGCAACCTGTACGACGGCGTTCCGATGGACGAGGTCTACAAGGCCTCCATCCTGGCGGCCCGCACGCTGATCGAGAAGGACCCTGACTACACCTACGCCACCGCCCGCTTGCTGTTTCACACGATTTCACGCGAGGTGCTGGGCCGCGACGTGGCCCCGAATGACATGGCCGGCGCCTATGCTGATTACTTTCCTGGCTTTATCAAGAAGGGGATTGACGCCGAGTTGCTGGACGAGCGTCTGGCCCAGTTCGATCTGCAGCGCCTGGGCGCGGCGCTCAAGGCCGAGCGCGACCAGCAGTTTGACTACCTGGGCCTGCAGACCCTGTATGACCGCTACTTCCTGCACGTCGGCAAGACGCGCATCGAATTGCCCCAGGCCTTCTTCATGCGCGTGGCCATGGGCTTGGCGTTGAACGAGATCGACCGCGAGGCCCGCGCCATCGAGTTCTACGAGGTGCTGTCCAGCTTCGACTTCATGTCCAGCACGCCCACGCTGTTCAATAGCGGCACACGCCGCTCGCAGCTGTCCTCCTGCTACCTGACCACGGTGCCCGACGATCTGGATGGCATTTACGAATCCATCAAGGAAAACGCCCTGCTGTCCAAGTTCGCCGGCGGCCTGGGCAACGACTGGACCCGCGTGCGCGCACTGGGAAGCCACATCAAGGGCACGAATGGCGAGTCCCAGGGCGTGGTGCCCTTCCTGAAGGTCGTCAACGACACGGCGGTGGCCGTCAACCAGGGTGGCAAGCGCAAGGGCGCGGTCTGCACCTACCTGGAAACCTGGCACCTAGATATTGAAGAGTTCCTGGAGCTGCGCAAGAACACCGGCGACGACCGCCGCCGCACCCACGACATGAACACCGCCAACTGGGTTCCCGACCTATTCATACGCCGTGTGATGGAGAAGGGCACCTGGACCCTGTTCTCGCCCTCCAGCGTGCCCGATTTGCACGACCTGTTTGGCGCAGCGTTCGAGAAGGCCTATGTGGCATACGAAGAAAAAGCCGCCCGCGGCGAAATCAAGCCCACGCGTACGGTGCAGGCCACGGATCTGTGGCGCAAGATGCTCACCATGCTGTTCGAGACCGGTCACCCCTGGATCACGTTCAAGGACGCCTGCAATGTGCGCTCCCCCCAGCAACACGCCGGTGTGGTGCACTCCAGCAATCTCTGCACTGAAATCACGCTCAACACATCGGACACCGAGACCGCGGTCTGCAACCTGGGCTCCGTCAACCTGCGTCAGCACCTGAAAGACGGCGCATTGGACCATGACAAGCTCAAGCGCACCATCGCCACGGCCATGCGCATGCTGGACAACGTCATTGACATCAACTACTACGCGGTCAAGAAGGCGCGCGACTCCAACCTGCGCCACCGCCCGGTCGGCTTGGGGCTCATGGCGTTCCAGGACAGTCTGTACGAGTTGCGCATCCCCTATGCCAGCGAGACCGCAGTGCAGTTCGCCGACCAGTCCATGGAGGCCATCTGCTACTACGCTTACTGGGCCTCGACCGAACTGGCCAGGGAGCGCGGCAAATACTCCAGCTACCGGGGTTCGCTGTGGGACCAGGGCGTGCTGCCATTGGACACGCTGGACCTGCTGGCCACAGCACGCGGCGGCTATGTGGACGTGGACCGCTCCGCCACGCTGGACTGGGAGGCGCTGCGCAAGAAGATTGCCGCGGACGGCATGCGCAATTCCAACTGCGTCGCCATTGCCCCCACTGCCACCATCTCCAACATCATCGGTGTGGACGCGTCGATCGAGCCCAGCTTCGGCAACCTGTCGGTGAAATCCAACCTGTCCGGCGAGTTCACGGTGATCAACGGCTACCTAGTGAAGGACCTGAAACGCCTGGGCCTGTGGGACGACGTGATGGTGATGGACCTGAAACACTTCGACGGCTCGCTGGGCCCCATCGACCGCGTGCCACAGGACATCAAGCAGCTCTACGCCACCGCCTTCGAGGTGGAAACACAGTGGCTGGTCGAGGCTGCAGCACGCCGGCAGAAATGGATTGACCAGGCACAGTCGCTGAACATCTACATGGCGGGCGCCTCGGGTAAAAAGCTCGACGAAACCTACAAACTGGCCTGGTTGCGCGGACTGAAGACCACCTACTACCTGCGCACGATGTCGGCCACGCACGCCGAGAAATCCACCGTCACTGCCGGCAAGATGAATGCAGTCTCCGCTGGCAACGACGCCAAGAATTCCATGCGCAGCTCCAGCGCGCTGGAGGCCGCTGCGGCTGCTGCACAAATGCAAATGGAGATGGCCACCCATGCAGCAACCGACATCAAATTTTGCGGCGTGGATGATCCAACATGCGAGTCGTGCCAGTGATGCATGCGCGCACATCGCAGCCAATGCGATGCTATTGAACAACACATATTCGCAGCGAATTGCATGATTACTTTTCATTTCAATTCACTGCTCTCATAATCCGCTGATTGGAATCATTTATGTTGACCTGGGACGAAGAAGTCAAGCCCACATCGCTACACCATTTTGCGTTCACGCCGCCAGACAATCTGACGGTCGAGCGGGCGCCGAACACTCCCCAAAACACCCCCACTCCCATCGGCCGCATGAAAGCCGCGGACAAGCGCATCATCAACGGCAAGACCGACGTCAACCAGCTCGTCCCCTTCAAATACAAATGGGCGTGGGAAAAATACTTGGCCAGTTGCGCCAACCACTGGATGCCGCAAGAGGTCAACATGACCCGCGACATTGCTCTCTGGAAAGACCCAAAAGGACTCACCGAAGACGAGCGTCGCATCATCAAGCGCAACCTGGGCTTCTTTGTCACCGCCGACTCGCTGGCCGCCAACAACATCGTGCTGGGCACCTACCGCCACATCACCGCGCCCGAGTGCCGCCAGTTTCTGTTGCGCCAGGCGTTTGAGGAAGCCATTCACACCCATGCCTACCAGTACATCGTCGAGTCGCTGGGCCTGGATGAAAGCGAGATCTTCAACGCCTACCACGAGGTGCAGTCCATCCGCGACAAGGACGAATTCCTGATCCCGTTCATCGACGCGATCATGGACCCTGCTTTCAAGACCGGCACGCCCGAGGCGGATCAGACGCTGCTCAAGTCCCTGATCGTGTTCGCCTGCCTAATGGAAGGCCTGTTCTTCTACGTGGGCTTCGCGCAGATTCTGGCGCTGGGCCGCCAAAACAAGATGACGGGCGCCGCCGAACAGTACCAGTACATCCTGCGTGACGAGTCCATGCACTGCAACTTTGGCATCGACCTGATCAACCAGTTGAAGCTGGAGAATCCGCAACTGTGGACCGCCGAGTTCAAGACCGAGATCAAGGCCCTGTTTGAAAAGGCAGTCGAACTGGAATACCGTTACGCCGAAGACACCATGCCACGCGGCGTACTGGGCATGAATGCCTCCATGTTCAAGGGCTATCTGCGCTATATCGCCAACCGGCGCGCCACGCAGATCGGTCTGGAAGCCCTGTTCCCCAACGAGGAAAATCCTTTCCCATGGATGAGCGAAATGATCGACCTGAAGAAAGAGCGCAATTTCTTCGAAACCCGCGTCATTGAATACCAGTCCGGAGGAGCCCTCTCCTGGGACTGAAGCACACCATGTGTCACCCTATTTCACCCGTCCATCAACGCCCCGTGTGGGGTGGTATGGGCGGGTGTCACCCCGTTCATGCGGCTGGGAACCTGCCCAACCCCATGGATCGCTTCCTGCTGACCAACACGCACGAAGTGCTCTTTGTTAATTGATCAAGGAGAAATCATGGCAACTGCAAAAAAACCGGCCGCTAAGAAGGCCGCTCCCGCAAAGAAAGCTGCACCAGCAAAAAAAGTAGCTGCTAAGAAGGCCGCACCAGCGAAGAAAGTCGCTGCCAAGAAGGCCGCACCGGCAAAGAAAGCTGCACCAGCGAAGAAAGTAGCCGCCAAGAAGGCAGCTCCCGCGAAAAAAGTAGCAGCTAAAAAAGCAGCGCCGGCCAAAAAAGCCGCCCCCGCGAAAAAAGTAGCGGCCAAGAAGGCAGCACCGGCCAAGAAAGCCGCTGCTAAAAAGGCACCTGCCAAGAAGGCCGCCGTAGCCAAGAAGCCAGTCGCTAAAAAGGCAGCCAAAAAGCCGGCTGCGAAGAAAGCCGCGAAAGCACCCGCTGCGAAGCCCGCACCGGCTACCCCTGCTGCTCAGACAACGCTGAACCCGCAGGCCGCTTGGCCCTTCCCCACTTCCAACAAGCCCTAATCGGTTTGCTGTTGAAGCTCCAAGCCCGGCACCGCAAGGTCCCGGGCTTTTTTCATGGGTAGAACGACAGCAGCCGATAACCGGAAATCTTCTCACCGTTGCTGCCCAGCCTGACCGACACCGGCAGGCTCGCCGGCAGTTCCGCACCGGGCTCCAGAACCGTTTGCTTCTCCGCGAAATCCGTCACCGCAAAAACCTTGCGCACCACAGCCTGGTCCTGCAGATCGGTGAGCGTGAGTTCCAGCGCCGGTGTGGCCAACGGCGTCTGTGCAGTGTTCTTCAGCGTGAAGCCCAGGCGGTAGACGTCCCCCCGCACCTTGGAAAACGAGGAACTGTCGATCACCACCGATTCGATTTGCCGCAACGGCGCAATGCGACAGCCCAGCAGATCACACAGTGGCCCCAGGGCGGCCTTGGTCGCTGGCTCCAGCGCCACAATCCGGTCCCGCTCATGCACGACAACCTGCAACAGCAGGCCCGCACCCAAGATCACGCCCAGCAGGGCCAGTGCTGCGCGGACTGCGGGGCGTTGCTGCGGGGGTGGCGGTGCCGTCCGTGGCTGCAGAAAGGCATGGTGCAGTTCTTCCGCATCAATGCCTTCCACTACGTCAACGGCATGTGGGGCCACGTGTTCCTCGGCCGCCGCTATTGGCTCCGGCAACAACTCCGGCTCGGTCGCGGCAACGCCGTCTTCCAGGGGGTCGATGTGCAGGGCATGCGGATTGACCGCCAGAAAGGGATCAACCTCTGGCTCCTCAGCCTCAACGGCTTCAGCCACTTCACGCTCGGACTTGGGCTCTGGTGCCACTTCGGCTACGGGATCTTCCTGCGGGGCGGTATCACCGGTATTGATATCGACGCGGGCCATGGCCGGAGCCGAACCAGAATTAGAAACTGCGGCGGGGTCTTGCAGGTTGGCGTTGGCATCAAAGACTTCGCTGCACTGGCCGCAACGCACCCAGCCTTCCGACACACGGAGCTGGTCGGGGACGACCTTGAACATCGTCGCGCAGGCGGGGCATCTGGTAATCAGGCTCATCTGCGTGCCATTGTAGAGACCCGACCGCCGCGCCTACACGATCGCAGTCATCAGTATCCAGCCATCCTCGCTGCCGGCCACATTCAGGCGGCAGTACGGTGCATAGGCCGCAATCAGTTCATCGGCCTGGCGTTCCAGAATGCCGGCTAACACCAAAGAGCCTCCCGGCGCCACATGGGCACACAACAGCGGCGCCAGCACCTTGAGCGGCGTGGCCAGAATATTGGCCAGCACCACCCCGTATTGCCCCCCTGCCTTGTCGGGCAAGCCCGCCAACAGGCGCACGCCATTGGCCGAGGCATTCAACTCGGTGGACTGCACCGCGGCGGTGTCGATATCAACCGCCACCACTTCGGTAGCGCCATATTTGGCGGCGCCGATGGCCAGGATGCCCGATCCGCACCCGTAGTCCAGCACGCGGCTGGGCATGCTGTGGGTAGCAATCCAGCGCAGGCACATGCGGGTCGTCGGATGGGTGCCGGTGCCAAAGGCCAGCCCCGGGTCCAGGCGTATGACCTGACGGGCCTGTTCCGGCGGCTCGTGCCAGGTGGGTACGATCCAGAATTCGGGTGTGATTTCCACGGGTGCAAACTGCGACTGCGTCAGACGCACCCAGTCCTGCTCCTGCACCGGTGCCATGGCTAACAACTGACAACCCTCAAAGAAATCCTGCGCCTGCAGCAGCGTGGCGACATCGCTTGCCAGAGTCTCGTCGGCAAACAGCGCCACCACGCGGGAGCGCTGCCAGCCATCCTTGGGCGGCGGCATGCCGGGCTCGCCGAACAGGGCCTGCTCGGCGTCGGTCTGGGCATCGGCGTCCTCGACGCTGACGCTCAACGCATCGAGCGCGTCCAGCGCATCACTCAATTGCTCGACCCGATCCTCGGGGCACATCAGGCTCAGTTCGAACATCGCCATGGTGATTAGCGCTTACGCTGGTCCAGCCACTGCTCAAGGTAGTGGATATTAGTGCCACCGTTCATGAAGCTGGCGTCCACCATCAACTCGCGGTGCAAGGGAATATTGGTGTTGATGCCTTCCACCACGGTCTCGGCCAGGGCCGTGCGCATGCGGGCCATGGCCTGCTCACGCGTATCGCCATGGACAATGATCTTGCCAACCATGGAATCGTAGTTGGGTGGCACAAAGTAGTTGGTGTACACATGCGAATCCACGCGCACGCCCGGACCGCCCGGCGCATGCCAAGTGGTCACTCGGCCTGGCGACGGGATGAACTTGTACGGATCTTCGGCATTGACGCGGCACTCCATGGCGTGGCCCCGTATTTCGATCTGGCGCTGGGTAAACGGCAGCTTCTCGCCTGCAGCAACCATGATCTGTGTGCGCACGATGTCAATGCCCGTGATCATCTCGGTCACTGGATGCTCCACCTGGACCCGGGTGTTCATTTCAATGAAATAGAACTCACCGTCTTCATACAGGAACTCGAAGGTTCCAGCGCCCCGGTAACCAATTTTCTTGCAGGCCGCCACGCAGCGTTCACCTATGCGCTCGATCAGCTTGCGGTTGATGCCGGGCGCCGGCGCCTCTTCCAGAATCTTCTGGTGGCGTCGCTGCATGGAGCAGTCGCGCTCGCCCAAATAGACGGCGTTCTTGTGCTTGTCCGCCAGAATCTGGATTTCAATGTGGCGCGGGTTCTGGAGGTACTTCTCCATATAGACCGCCGGGTTGCCAAAGGCTGCACCCGCTTCGGCCTTGGTCATGGCCACGGCATTGATCAGGGCCGCTTCGGTGTGGACCACGCGCATGCCGCGCCCGCCACCACCACCCGCCGCCTTGATGATGACGGGGTAGCCAACGGCCTTGGCCATGCGCCGGATCAGGGCCGGATCGTCGGGCAGCTCGCCCTCGGAGCCCGGCACGCAAGGCACACCGGCGCGGATCATGGCCTGCTTGGCCGACACCTTGTCACCCATGGTGCGGATGGAGTCGGGGGTTGGGCCGATGAACTGGAAACCACTCTTCTCGACGCGCTCGGCAAAGTCGGCGTTTTCGCTCAGGAAACCGTAGCCGGGGTGGATGGCTTCGGCATCGGTCACTTCGGCGGCTGAAATGATGGCCGGCACATTCAGATAGCTTTGGGCCGATTGCGCCGGGCCGATGCACACCGCTTCGTCTGCCAGCTTGATGTACTTGGCGTCGCGATCGGCCTCGGAATAGACCATCACCGCCTTAACACCCAGCTCGCGACAGGCGCGCTGGATACGCAGCGCAATCTCGCCTCGGTTGGCGATCAGGATTTTTTTGAACATGGGACTGCCTGCGACGGCTTACTCAATATGGAACAGTGGCTGACCGTACTCAACCGCCTGCCCGTTGTCGCACAGAATGCGGGAAATGGTGCCAGCCTTGTCGGCCTCGATCTCGTTGAGGATCTTCATGGCCTCAATGATGCAGATGGTGTCGCCTTCCTTGACCACGGAGCCTACTTCGACAAAGGGCTTGGCGCCGGGCGACGACGAACGGTAAAAGGTGCCGACCATCGGCGACTTCACGAGGTGTCCAGTCTCGACCTCCACGGCAGCCGGGGCCGGTGCAATGGCGGAAGCTGCACCCACGGGAGCCGGTGCGGGTGCGGCATACACCGGGGCGGGTGCGTAACTATGAACGACGGCACCGCCACCCTTGACGATACGTACTTTGCCCTCAGCCTCGGTAATTTCCAGTTCAGACACATTGGAGTCCGATACCAGGTCAATCAGGGTCTTGAGTTTGCGTAAATCCATGTCACCTCCAACGAGCCGAAATTTAGTAGAGCGCGAATTTACAGTAAATTTGCCGCATCTGTCGATAAATATTTATATATTGCTGACAAAAAACAGGATATTTTATTAAATTCCTGATGCCAGAGGTGGGACGGCAACCTCAGAACCTTGCCTGACGGCCCCAGGGAGTACTCATTTTAGTCGAAGCCAGCCGGCCAAGTCCGCCGGGGTCAGGCGCCCCATCTTGCGCTGAGCGACCCTGCCGTCACTACCCAGGACCACCGAAAACGGCAACCCGCCCGCCAAATTGCCAAACCCGCGACTCAGTTCCGCGCCGGACAAACCTGCCATTCCAATCGGAAAATCCAGCGGCGTTTTCTGCAAAAAGGCCTGCACGGGCGCAGGCTTGTCAATGGCCAAGCCAATGACTTGCCAACCGTTACCCCTGTTTTGGCGATAAAAATCGTTGACTAACGGAAGTTCTTCGATACAAGGGGCGCACCAGGTGGCCCAGAAGTTCACCAGCAGGGGATGCCCCTGCAAAGCGCGCATGGCCAGCTTGCCACCGTCGGGGGTGTCAAACTCGCTAGTCCAAAAACCGTCGGCTGGCGGGGTCGACGGGGAATGTTCGGGTGTTTGCGTGCGCCACCAGGCGGCACCTACACCCACCAGCCCTGCGGCGATCGCCGTCGCCCCCACCAGCATGCGACGCTTGCCGTCCACGGGACGGGTATCCGATGGCCGGGAGTTCAGATTAGGTGCGTTCATGGGCTCACATCATGCAACAAAGCGCGCAAGGCGGTCACATCCCCACGCGGACGGCGCCCCCGGGCGTCCGCACGCAGGGCCCCGCGCATGTCATCCAGGTCATAAATCAGCAAGTGCAGACCCACATGCTCGCCCAGCTCGGCACAGAAGACATGCACGCTCAGGGCGTCAACCGGCTCCCCATGCAGCCCCGTCACGGTGCGCGGCTCATAGGGAATGCCCATGTCGATCAGCCCGATCTCGGCCGATTTGGGGTCATCGCAAAACAACTGCAGGTAAATATCGGAATGCCGCGTCGCAGTACCGTGCCAGACAGCACCGGCAATAGTGGGCCTGAACCGCGCCAGGCGCTCCATCCACTCAACAGCCAACCCACGCAAGGCCCGCAACTCGACCGGCTGGGTGTCCGCGCAGAACACGGCAATGTAGTCTTCCACCGCCAGCTCCAACGCGTCGTTGTCAGGCAAGGCGGTGCGGGCAGGCAATTTCATCTGCTTGGCGGCGCGGCGTTTGGCCGCACCGAATTCCAGGCCTTCCTCAACGACCATACGGGCCGCCACAGCGGCCAGCTCTTCTTTCAGCGCTTCCATGGCGGTATTGTGCACCCGACGCCCAGGATGCAGGGCGGGTGCCGCGGGCGCTCCCCTTTTGATAGCTGCCTACGCAGAATCCCCGAGGGCTGGCAGGTGATTTGTAGCTGAGTGCACTCGTAGAATAGGCCCATGCACATTCATATTCTTGGCATTTGCGGCACCTTCATGGGCGGTCTGGCGGCGCTGGCCATTGAGGCGGGTCACAAAGTGACCGGCTGCGACGCCGGCGTCTACCCCCCCATGAGCGACCAGCTCCGGGCCCTGGGCATTGACCTGATTGAAGGCTTTGGCTCCGACCAGATGGCGCTTGCGCCCGACATGTACGTGGTCGGCAACGTGGTCAGCCGTGCCCGCCTGGCCGATGGAAGCCCCAAGTTCCCGCTGATGGAAGCCATTCTGGATGCCGGCGCGCCCTACACCAGCGGCCCGCAATGGCTGGCTGAGCATGTGCTCCAAGGCCGCCACGTGCTGGCCGTGGCCGGCACCCACGGCAAGACCACGACCACGGCGATGCTGACTTGGATATTAGAAAGCGCAGGCCTGCAACCGGGCTTCCTGGTCGGCGGTGTCCCGCTGAACTTTGGCGTATCAGCACGCTTGGGCGGCGGGGTGGCTGTGCCCACTGCGCAGGTAAAGGAGGAGCCCGCGCAGCGGGCGGGGGACACGGAACAGGGGGCACAGCCACCCCGCCGCCCTCTTCCCCTCTTCGTCATCGAAGCCGACGAATACGACACCGCCTTCTTCGACAAACGCAGCAAATTCGTCCACTACCGCCCGCGCACGGCCGTGCTGAACAACCTGGAGTTTGATCACGCCGACATCTTTGACGACCTGGCCGCCATTGAACGCCAGTTCCACCACCTGGTGCGCACCGTGCCGGCGTCGGGGCGCATCGTCGTCAACGGCCTGGAGGAAAGCCTGACCCGCGTACTGAACCAGGGCTGCTGGAGCGAGGTACGCAGCTTTGGCAGCGCCGTGAGTGATTTCACCGCGCTGGGAGAACCCCACGCCTTTGATGTGCAGCAACGCGGCCAAACCGTGGCGCGCGTGGAGTGGAACGTGGCCGGCGTGCACAACCAGCTCAACGCGCTGGCCGCCATCGCCGCGGCCGAACACGTGGGCGTGGCGCCTGCCGTGGCAGCCCAGGCGCTGGGCAGCTTCCAGAACGTCAAGCGCCGCCTGGAAGTACGCGCCTGCGTGCCCTGGCGTGGGGCTGCGCCTGTCACCATCTACGACGACTTTGCCCACCACCCCACGGCGATCCGCACCACCATCAACGGCCTGCGTCGGCGGGTCGGGTCGGCGCGCATACTGGCCGTCTTCGAGCCGCGCAGCAACACCATGAAGCTGGGCGCGATGAAGTCACAACTGCCGTGGAGCCTGGAAGAGTCTGATCTGGCCTTTTGCCACAGCGGCGGCCTGGACTGGGACGCCCGTGAGGCGCTATCCCCAATGGGCGAACGCGCCATGGTCGCCGACAGCATTGACGCACTGGTCGCACAGGTCATGGCGCAGGTCCAACCCGGTGACCATGTGCTGTGCATGAGCAACGGTGGATTTGGTGGCATCCACCAAAAGCTGATAAGGTTGCTGCAGAACCCATAACCCTGCGAGCCCATCGCCATGAAGTGGTTGCAGAAAGTACCCAACAGCATCCGTGCCGCCAGCGGCCTGGAGTGGACGCTTTGGCGCAAGCTGCCTTGGATTGCCACGCTGGGCACCGCGCTGCCTCTGCTGGCTCTGCTAGCCCTGCACACCCTGAGCGATGAAGCGGCCAGCCCGGCCCAGGCGCGCTGGCTGCAGATGGCCGATTTTTTTGTCGGCGCCGTGCTCGTATTCCACTGGACCATGGTCGCCACCGTGGCCATTGGCTGCATCATCGTCATGGTCATGAAGGGGCAGGGCTACCAGGCCGACAGCTACCCCGTATCCCACAGCGACCAACCGCGCGCCACACCGGAAACCGATGAAGAGGCCGCCGCCAAGCGGCCCACAGACCGCACCAACGCGGAATAGGATAAGCGCTGCACCACGGCGTCCCTGACCGCACATCGAGGAGACACGGATGCACACCCAGCTCAACCATGCCGCCAGCCAGGGCGCCCTGCGCAACAAGGTCGTCACCGCGGCCGAAGCGGTCCGCCTGATCCACGACGGCGACACGCTGGCCACCGGCGGCTTTGTCGGCATTGGCTTTGCCGAAACCATCGCCGTGGCGCTGGAAAAACGCTTTCTGGGCACGCAGGAAGAAACCGGCACCGGCTCGCCGCGCGACCTGACGCTGGTCTACGCCGCCGGCCAGGGCGACGGCGCCAGCCGTGGTCTGAACCACCTGGGCCACGCCGGCATGGTGCGCCGCGTGGTAGGTGGCCACTGGGGCCTGGTACCGGCGCTGCAGAAGCTGGCGATCGACAACGCCATCGAGGCCTACAACCTGCCCCAGGGGGTGATCGCCCACCTGTTTCGTGACATTGCCGCCGGCAAACCGGGCACGCTAACGCATGTAGGCATCGACACCTTTGTCGACCCGCGCTGGGGTGGCGGCAAGATCAACGCCCGCACCACCGAAGACCTGGTGCGCCTGATGGAGGTGGATGGCAAGGAGTACCTGTTCTACAAGGCCTTTCCGATCTCGGTGGGTATCATCCGCGCCACCACCGCCGACCCCGACGGCAACCTGACGATGGAGCGTGAGGCACTCACGCTGGAGGCGCTGGCCATTGCGATGGCGGCGCGCAACTCGGGCGGCATCGTCATCGCCCAGGTGGAGCGCATTGCCGAGCGCGGCACGCTGCACCCGCGCCTGGTCAAGGTGCCCGGCGTGCTGGTGGACGCCGTGGTGCTGTGCACCGACCCGGCCCACCACATGCAGACCTTTTCCGAGCAATACAACCCAGCCTACTCTGGCGAAATTCGCGTGCCGCAGGATTCTCTGGTTTCCATGCCGCTGTGCGAGCGCAAGGTGATTGCGCGCCGCGCCGCGCTGGAGCTGCGCCCCAACAGCGTGGTCAACCTCGGGATAGGCATGCCGGAGGGCGTGGCCAGTGTGGCCACCGAAGAGAAGATCATTGATCTGGTGACGCTGACCGCCGAACCCGGTGTCATTGGCGGCATCCCGGCCAGCGGCATGAGCTTTGGCGCGGCGGTCAATTCGCAGGCCGTCATCGACCAGCCCAACCAGTTTGACTTCTACGATGGCGGTGGTCTGGACATCGCCATCCTGGGCCTGGCCCAGGCCGATGCCCAGGGCAATTTGAATGTCAGCAAGTTCGGCCCGCGTCTGGCCGGAGCCGGCGGCTTCATCAACATCAGCCAGAACGCCAAGACCGTGGTGCTGGTGGGCACCTTCACCGCCGGTGGCCTGGACGTGCGCCTGCAGGACGGCCGCCTGCAGATCCGCAGCGAGGGTTGCACCCACAAGTTTGTGCAAGCCGTGGAGCACCGCACCTTCAGCGGGCGCGAGGCCTGCAAGCGCGGCCAACGCGTGCTGTACGTGACCGAGCGCTGCGTGTTCCAGTTGAAGCCCGATGGCGACCAGGGCAGCCTGGAGTTGATCGAAATCGCACCGGGCATCGACCTGGAGCGCGACGTGCTGGCGCACATGGATTTCATGCCCGCCATTAGCCCCAACCTGCGCCTGATGGATGCCGCGCTGTTTGCCGAAGAGCCCGTGGGCCTGCGCGAGCGCCTGCTGGCCACGCCGCTGGCGCAGCGCTGCGAACTGGACCGTGAGCACCGCCTGCTGTTCATCAACTTCGAGGGCCTGGCCGTGGACCAGGCCAGCGACATCGTGAACATCGAACAGCACCTCACCTCACTGCTGGAGCCGCTGGACCAGCGCGTGGCCGTGGTGGTGAACTACGACAGCTGCAGCATCCTGCCGCCGCTGATCGACGACTACTCGGCCATGGTCAAACGCCTGACGGAGCGCTTCTACAGCCGGGTCACGCGCTACGGCACGGGCGGTTTCCTGAAGGCGCGACTGGAAGCGCTCAAGCCGGGCAGCGAATGACTTGGATCAATGATGAACCCGGCGGACAGACGCACACTGCAGGCTCCAAACCCAGAAGTAAGCGCACCCGGTCGAAGGTGAAAGGACTATACTTTATGTAATTCATCAATTACATAAATTCCATGACCCCACCCGTCAAGCACTCCAGACAGGCCACCGAATTTCGCCAGGGCAGCCTAGTCGACGCGGCGCTGCAACTGGCAGCACAGCGCAGCCCCGCCGACATCACCACAGGCGATCTGGCACAGGCGGTGGGCATCACTCAGGGTGCGGTCTTCCGGCATTTCCCCAGCAAGGAGGCCATCTGGCTGGCGGTGCTGGACTGGACGGCCGACACCCTGATCGCCCAATTGCAGTTAGCCGCCGCGCAGACCGAGCACCCCCTGATGGCACTGCAGGCGGTGTTCAAGACCCATGTGGACTTTGTCATGGATCACCCCGGCGTGCCTCGGGTCATCTTTCAGGAACTGCAGCATACGCAGGACACGGCCCTCAAAGCCCGTGTGCGTGGTCTGATGCAGCAATACCGCACGCTGGTCATTGGCTTGCTGCAAAGCGCGCACGAGCAGCACCTGCTGGCACCCGGCACCGACGTGGCAGCGGCCGCTGTGCTGTTCCTGGGTTCGGTCCAGGGCCTGGTGATGCAGGCCATGGTCAGCGGCCAGGTCCAGGCTATGGCCGCGCAGGCCCCCGGCGTGTTTTCAATCTACCTGCGCGGCATTTCCGCAAATAGCCCCACCGAAAGTCGTCCATGAAACAAGCTCTTGTACTGCGCCGCATCGGCCTGGGTGCCCTGGCCGTGGCACTGGTCGCCACCCTGGCCTTTGTTGCGCTGCGCACCGGTCCGCTGGCACCTATTCGGGTAACGGTCACCTCGGTGCAGGAAGGCACGCTGCGCCCCGCCATCTTCGGCATCGGCACGGTGGAGGCCCGGCGCAGCTGGATGCTCGGCCCCACGGTGGCCGGGCGCGTGCTGAACGTGCGGGTGGATGTGGGCGAAACGGTCAAAGCCGGGCAATTGCTGGCCGAGATGGACCCGGTGGACCTGGACCAGCGCCTGGCCGCGCTGGACGCCGCCCTGGCCCGCGCCGCCAGCACCCGGGCCGCAGCCCAAGCCCAGGTGGCCGATGCAATGGCCCGCCGCGAACTGGCTGCCCTCAACGCCCAACGCAACCAGGACCTGGCCGCGAAAAATTTCATCAGCCCCAATGCGCTGGAAAACCGCCTGCAGGAAAAAGCCTCGGCCGACGCCGCCCTGCAAGCCGCCCAAGCCAACCTGAGCGGCACGGCGCAAGACATCACCCGACAAAAGGCCGAACGCTCTGCCCTGCAACAGCAGCGCGGTAATGTGCGCCTGTTGGCCCCGGCGGATGGCGTTGTCACCAGCCGCGATGCCGAAGCCGGCAGCATTGTGGTGGCCGGCCAGCCGGTGCTGCGGCTGATCGACCCCGCCAGCCTGTGGGTGCGCATGCGGGTGGACCAGGGCCGCTCGGCCGGATTGGCTCCTGGCTTGAAAGCCAGCATCGTCTTGCGCTCACAACCGCGTACTCCGTTGCAAGGCCAAGTCGCCCGGGTCGAACTGCTGGCGGACGCGGTGACCGAAGAGCGCATCGCACAGATTGCATTTGCCACTCCTGATGCAAGCGCGTCGGTCGGCGAGCTGGCCGAGGTCGAATTGCAACTCCCCGAAACCGCATCCACCGTGCTGCTGCCCAATGCCAGCATCCAGCGCCTGCAGGGCCAGACCGGTGTCTGGCGGCTGTCGGAGGGCAAGCCGGCCTTCACCCCGGTGCGCCTGGGCGCCAGCAGTCTGGATGGCCGGGTGCAAGTGCTCGATGGTTTGAAAGCCGGTGATTCGGTCGTGGTCTACAGCCAGAAGGCATTGGCCGAGGGCGCCCGGGTCCAGGTGGTGGACGCACTGGTCAAAACCGCCGCAGGCGGCGCGCCATGATCAGCCTGGCCGGGCGCGACATTGCGCACAGCTGGAGCAAGTTCGTGCTCACCGGCATGGGCCTGGGGCTGCTGATTGGCGTGACGCTGACCATGGCCGGGGTCTACCGCGGCATGGTGGACGATGCCCATGCCCTGCTCAACAACAGCGGCGCCGATCTGTGGGTGGTGCAGAAGGACACGCAGGGCCCGTACGCCGAATCCTCCAGCCTCAAAGACGACGAGGTGCGCGGCGTGCGCGGCATGCCCGGTGTGGCGCAGGCCGCCAACGTAACCTACTTCACCATGCAGGTGCAGGGTGCGGACGGTTCCGACACCCGCGCCATGGTGGTCGGCATCGAGAGCGGGCAGTCCGGCGAGCCCGGCTACCTGGTGGCCGGGCGCCAGATCACCCGCGGCCACTACGAGGCGGTGGCCGACGTCAAGACCGGCTTTGCGCTGGGCGAGCGTATCCGCATCCGCCGCCACGACTACACCGTGGTCGGCCTGACCCAGCGCATGGTGTCCTCAGGTGGTGACCCCATGGTGTTCATCGCACTGAAGGACGCGCAAGAGGCGCAGTTCCTGAAGGACAACGACGCCATCCAGAACGACCGCACCCGCACAGCCACCAACCCCGCTTTCAACCGCCCCGGTGTACCGGGTCTGCTGGACGCCGTGCAGGCGCTGCAGACCAGCAGCCACAGCGTCAACGCCGTGCTGGTGCAACTGGCACCGGGCTTTGGAGCGGAGCAGGTGGCCGAGCCGATTCGCCGCTGGAAGCACCTGCAGGTGTTCACCCGCGCGGGCATGGAAGAGATTCTGGTGGCCAAGCTGATTGCCACATCGGCCAAACAGATCGGCATGTTCCTGGTGATTCTGGCCATCGTCAGCGCGGCCATTGTGGCCTTCATCATCTACACCATGACGCTGGGCAAGATCCGCGAGATTGCGGTGCTCAAGCTGATCGGTACGCGCAACATCACCATTGCGAGCATGATCCTGCAGCAGGCGCTGGGCCTGGGGCTGATTGGCTTCATCGTCGGCAAGGTGGCGGCCACGATCTGGGCGCCGGTGTTTCCCAAATTCGTGCTGCTGCTCACGCAAGACGCCTTCACCGGGTTGATCGTCACGCTGGTGATTTGCGCGCTGGCCAGCACGCTGGCGATTCGCACCGCGCTCAAAGTGGACCCGGCTGCGGCCATTGGATAAATGCCATGAACGCAAGCTCCTCCACAACCGCCCGCTCCGGCGGCATCCTGATCGAAGGCCTGCGCAAGGTCTACGGCGCGGGCGACACCGCCGTCGAAGCGCTCAGGAATGTGAACCTGCAGGTCAGCCCCGGCGAGGTGGTGGGTCTGGTCGGGCCGTCGGGCTCGGGCAAGAGCACGCTGCTGAAATGCCTGGGCGCCATCATCGAACCCACCTCGGGGCGCATGACGCTGGGCGACGACGTGATCTACGACAACGCCTGGAAGGTGCGCGACCTGCGCACCCTGCGCCGCGACCGCATCGGCTTTGTGTTCCAGGCGCCGTATCTGATTCCATTTCTGGACGTGCTGGACAACGTCGCCCTGCTGCCCATGCTGGCCGGTCTGCCAAACGCGCAAGCCCGCGAGCGCGCGCTGGAACTGCTGACGGCACTGGACGTGCAGCACCGCGCCACGGCCCAGCCCTCGCAATTGTCGGGCGGCGAGCAGCAGCGCGTGTCCATCGCCCGCGCCCTGGCCAACCGCCCGCCGGTCATCCTGGCCGACGAACCCACCGCGCCACTGGACAGCGAACGCGCGCTGGGCGTGATGCGCATCCTGAACCAGATGGCGCAACAGGCCCAGACCGCCATCATTGTGGTCACGCACGACGAGAAGATCATTCCCACCTTCAAGCGGATTTATCACATCCGTGACGGGCAGACGGTTGAGGAGGCGGGTCTGGGACGTAACCTGGATTGATACTTCTGAGTCAAATCCAATACCAGCCCTCGTCGAATCTACGTATATAGCTATCTATTTGATAGCACTTCAAGCGCCAAGGCAGGCATACGTCAGGCCGCCGCACTTGCCGCACGCGCCCGGTCCGGCCGGGCCACATTTTTTGCAGGTGTTGGAAATACCCGACACCACGGTCATTTCGCCGGTGATAACTTTGCGCCCTTACCGAAACCTTCACTGGAACGACCATGCCCAAGACCCTGATTGAACCCTTCCGCATCAAAAGCATCGAGCCCATCCGCATGACCACGCGCGCCGAGCGCGAGCGCCTGCTCGAAGCCGCCAAACTCAACGTCTTCAAGCTGCGCGCCGAAGACGTGCTGATCGACTGGCTGACCGACTCCGGCACCGGCGCCATGTCCTCCAAGCAGTGGGGCGCCATCATGGAGGGCGACGAGAGCTACGCCGGCGCGCGCAGCTTCTACCGCCTGGAAAAGGTCATCCAGGACATCACCGGCATGCAGCATTTCGTGCCCACCCACCAGGGCCGCGCCGCCGAGAAGGTGCTGTTCTCCGCCGTCTGCAAGGCCGGTGACCTGGTGCCCAACAACTGCCACTTCGACACCACGCGCGGCAACCTGGAATACATGGGTGTCGAAGCCGTGGACCTGGTGATTGCCGAAGGCCTGCAGCCGGCGCTGATCTACCCGTTCAAGGGCAATATCGACCTGGAACGTGTGGAAGCCGTGCTGAAAAAGGAAGGCCACCGCATTCCGTTTGGCATGATCACCGTGACCAACAACACCGGCGGCGGTCAGCCCGTGTCCATGGCCAACATCCGCGCCTACGCCGCGCTGCTCAAGAAGTACGGCAAGCCCTTCATCATGGATGTGTGCCGCTTCTCGGAAAACGCCATGTTCATCAAGATGCGCGAGCCGGGCTACGAGAACACGCCCATTCGCGACATCGTCAAGGAAATGTTTTCCTACGCCGACGGCGCCACCATGAGCGCCAAGAAGGACGGCATGGTCAACATCGGCGGCTTCATCGTGCTGAAGAGCGACGAGTGGATGGACGCGGTGCGCAACGGGCTGATCATGATGGAGGGATTCCCCACCTACGGCGGCATGGCCGGGCGCGACCTGGAAGCCCTGGCCGTGGGCCTGGAGGAAGGCATGGATGAGGACTACCTGCGCTACCGCCTGCGCACCGCCGAATACCTGGGCGAACGCCTGGAAGCGGCGGGCGTGAGCTTCGTCAAGCCCACCGGCGGCCACGCCGTCTACATCGACGCCAAGACCGTGCTGCCCGCCATGCCGGTGGAACACTACCCGGCCTGGGCCCTGTGCAACGCGCTGTACCTGGAAGGTGGCATCCGCGGTGTGGAGATCGGCTCGGTGATGTTCGGCAAGCGTCTGGCAGATGGCACCGAGACCTACCACGCGATGGAACTGGTGCGCCTGGCCTTTCCACGGCGCATGTACACACAATCGCACTTCGACTACGCGGCCGAGGTGATTGCCGAGGTCAAGCAGAAGGCGGCCAGCATCCGCGGCGTGAAGATCACCAAGCAGCCGCAGTTCCTGCGCCACTTCACCTGCGAGTGCGCCTGGGTCTGACACCGGGCAACCGTGTCCAGGTAAAGAAATGCGACGGCGACCGGGCAGCCGCGCGGGACTTGTAAAATCGGCCGTCTACTTCTTCTAGGTGGTTTTACATGTTCCTCTCATCTGTGCGCCAGGCACTTGCCGCTCTTCTTGTTGCCGTGCTGGTATCTGCCTGTGGGGGCAGTGGCGGCGCGGCGCCTCCGCCCACCACGGGCATCACGGTAACGCCCGGTGATGGCCGGGTCACGGTGACCTGGGCCATGGACCCGAATGTGAAGTACTGGGTGTTCTATGCGCCGTCCACCAGCATTTCGACCGCCAACTGGACGAATATTCTGGGCAGCGCAGCCGTCATGAACGTGACCTCGCCCTATGTCGTAAATGGGTTGGCCAATGGCTACACCTACTCCTTCACCGTGAACGGTCGCACCGGTGACGGCCCTGGCGGGCCTGGCACCCCTTCAGTGTCTGCCGTTCCGCGTCCGGCCGGCAGCACCTGGTCTGCGCCCTCCATGCTGGGCAGCAACACGCTGCGCAGCATCACCTATGGCACCAGTTCTGCCGATTTGCTGGGCTACTACCTGACGGTGGGCGATTCTGGAGCCGCTTTCAAAAGCAGCGATGGTCTGAGCTATAGCCCGGTGGCAACCACCTCCAGCGCCAACCTGAATGCGGCCACCTACACCTTGGGCAAGTTCATTGCTGTGGGCACGGGTGGCACCATCGTCTACAGCCCGGACCTTGCTACCTGGGCCACTACCCCCTCGGGCAGCACGGCGCCCCTCAATGCCATTGCCAGCAACGGCGCCCAGGCTGTCGTCGTGGGTAATGGCGGCACGGCAATGGCCTCTGCCGATGGCGTCACCTGGGTCCCAATCGCCTTGCCGACGACCCAGAACATGTATGGCATCACGTATTCCGCCGCTGGCGTCTGGACGGCAGTCGGTGCCGGCGGCACCCTGCTCACCAGCACCGATGGTGCGACCTGGACCGCAGTCGCCTCGGGCACCACGGCAGACCTGTATTCCGTTACCGTTCAACTAACGACGGTGTACACCTATGTCGCCACCGGTGCCAACGGCACCATCATCCGCAGTGCCGACAACGGCGCCACCTGGTCGGTGCAGGCATCGCCCACCAGCGCCAACCTGCTGGCCGTCAGCCCGACCTCCAGCCAGTTCCTGGCAACCGGCACCGGCGGCGCCGTGGTCACCAGCCCGGACGGCATCACCTGGACCAGCCGAACCAGCAGCACCAGTGCCAACCTGTATGCCGTGATCAGCGGTTTATCCCAGTATGTGGCCGTGGGCCAGGGTGGTATCACCATCAATTCGCAGTAAACTGCATCCACCATGACACGCGACAAGCCTCCGGTGGGTAGCACAACGCAGGCGCCTGGAACGCGCTTTCGGCCACACGGGCGTGTCGACATGTGGATGGGAAACGATGTGCTGCATTACGAGTCCACCGGGCCGTTCAATGCGGAGGTGTTTGACTGCCTGGCGGTGACGCAGCGGGACTTTCTGCTGTCACTGGCCATCGACGGTCCCTGGGCCAGCATCTGCACGCTGCGCAACAGTGCAATGACCACGCCCGAGGGGATTCAGCGTTATACGGAGCTGATGCAAAGCCCCAAGCCGTCGCATCTCGAACCGGTGGCCACGGCCTTTGTGGTGGGGCCTGAGATCGAGGGAGGCAAGATCATGAGCCCCCACTTTGAGCGCGTCTTCCGGTTGATCCAGCGGCCATTTCGCGTCTGCGCCACGATGGAAGAAGCCCAGGAGTGGGTGCACGGCATGATCCAGGCCAGCCGCCGCGCAGGTGGCTGACCCGGATACATTTCCGCCTTAGCGGGCCCGGCGGGCCTTCACGGCGGCCGACAGCAACTCCAACGACACCACGGAATCGTCCCAGCCCAGGCAGGCATCGGTGATGCTCTTGCCATACTCCAGGGCCTGGACATGGTCCTTGCCAGGTGTGAATTTCTGCGCACCGGCGTTCAGATGGCTTTCCACCATGACACCAAACACGCTGCGTGAGCCAGCCGCGATCTGGGCCGCAATGTCGCGCGCGACCTCCACCTGCTTCTCGTGCTGCTTGCTGCTGTTGGCGTGACTGCAATCGACCATCAGCGTGGCAGGCAGCTTGGCTTTTTCCAGGTCCTTGCAGGCAGTGGCGACGCTGGCCGCGTCATAGTTGGGCGCCTTGCCGCCGCGCAGGATGACGTGGCAATCCTTGTTGCCCTTGGTCTGGACGATGGCGACCTGGCCGTTCTTGTGCACCGACAGGAAGTGGTGCCCGCCGCCCGCAGCCTGGATGGCGTCGGTGGCGATCTTGATGTTGCCGTCGGTGCCGTTCTTGAAGCCGATGGGCGCCGACAGGCCCGAGGCCAGTTCGCGGTGCACCTGGCTCTCGGTGGTGCGCGCGCCAATGGCGCCCCAGGCGATCAGGTCACCCAGGTACTGCGGGGAGATCACATCCAGAAATTCGCTGCCGGCGGGCAGACCCAGGCGGTTGATTTCGATCAGCAGTTGGCGTGCCATGCGCAGGCCTTCGTCGATGCGAAAGCTCTCGTCCAGGTAGGGGTCGTTGATCAGGCCCTTCCAGCCCACGGTGGTGCGGGGTTTCTCGAAATACACGCGCATCACGATTTCCAGCGTGTCCTTGTACTTCTCGCGCTGCTCCTTGAGGCGACGCGCATAGTCCAGCGCCGCTGCGGGATCGTGGATGGAGCACGGGCCAATCACCACCAGCAGGCGGTCGTCCTTGCCGGCCATGATGTCGTGGATGGCGTGGCGCGTGTCAGTGATCAACTTCTCTACCGCCGTGCCCTGGATGGGGAAGAAGCGGATCAGGTGCTCAGGAGGCGGCAACACGGTAATGTCCTTGATGCGTTCGTCATCCGTCTGGCTGGTACGGTCGGTCTGCTGCGGCGCATGCGGATACCAGGCGTCAGAGGTGGAAGAGGCTTTTGCAGTCATGGGGTCACTCCTAGTAAAAAAAAACCGCCGGTGGTGCCGGCGGTTTGGGGAAGATGGGGACGTCTGGGGTTCAGGTACGTTCAGATCTCTCTACCGCCATAAGCGCTTGAGAACCAAAAGTAGCTAAAGTAAAAACGTCCGATGTGCATGGGAACACTGTAGCACAGTCACAACTCGCCTCCGCGGGCTGCGCGCTGCCTACGAGATCAGGCGGTTCCACCAACGGTGAGTCCATCGATGCGCAGCGTGGGCTGCCCCACGCCCACTGGCACACTCTGGCCGTCCTTGCCACAGGTGCCGACACCGCTGTCAAGCTTCATGTCGTTACCGATCATGCTGACGCGCTTGAGGCACTCCGGGCCGCTGCCGACAATGGTGGCACCCTTGACCGGGTAGAGCACCTTGCCGTTTTCCACCCAGTAGGCCTCGCTGGCCGAGAACACGAATTTGCCCGAGGTGATGTCCACCTGGCCGCCGCCGAAGTTGGTGGCGTACAGGCCGCGCTTGATGCTGGCAACGATTTCATTGGGGTCCTTGTCGCCACCGAGCATGTAGGTGTTGGTCATGCGCGGCATGGGCACATGGGCATAGCTTTCACGGCGACCGTTGCCGGTGGGGGCCACGCCCATCAGGCGCGCGTTCATCGCATCCTGGATGTAGCCCTTGAGGATGCCGTCCTCGATCAGCACCGTGCGCTGGCTGGTGTTGCCCTCGTCGTCCACATTCAGCGAGCCGCGGCGGTCGGCAAGGGTGCCGTCGTCCAGCACGGTCACGCCTTTGGCGGCCACGCGCTGGCCGACCCGGCCACTGAAGGCGCTCGACCCCTTGCGGTTGAAGTCGCCCTCCAGGCCGTGGCCGATGGCCTCGTGCAGCAGGATGCCGGGCCAACCCGGCCCCAGCACCACGGTCATCTCGCCGGCCGGCGCCGGACGCGCATCCAGGTTGGTCAGCGCGGCGTGCACCGCCTCGTCCACATATTTCTCGATCTGGGCGTCGTCAAAATAGGCCAGCCCGAAGCGTCCGCCACCACCGGCCGAACCGACCTCGCGGCGGCCCTTCTGCTCGGCGATCACGGTGACCGACAGGCGCACCAGCGGGCGTACGTCGGCCGCCAGCGTGCCGTCGGAACGGGCCACCAGCACCACGTCGTATTCGCTGGCCAGACCGGCCATGACCTGGGAGACCCGCGGGTCCTTGGCGCGCGCCAACTGCTCGACCTTGCCCAGCAGCGCCACCTTGGCGGTGCTGTCCAGCGTGGCGATGGGGTCCAGGCCGGCATACAGGCTGCGCGATCTTGCTATCTTTTTAGAAGCAATCTTGGTCCGTTTGGCGAGGGCTGCGCTTGAGATCGTCCGCACGGTGCGGGCCGCGTCCAGCAAACTGGCCTCGGAAATGTCGTCGGAATAGGCAAAGGCGGTCTTCTCGCCGCTGACGGCGCGCACACCCACACCCTGGTCGATGGAGAACGACCCGGTCTTGACGATGCCCTCTTCCAGGCTCCAGCCTTCGGAGCGGGTGTACTGGAAATACAGGTCTGCCTCGTCGATCTGGTGCGCCTTGATCTCATTCAGGGCGCGGGCCAGATGGGATTCATCCAGGCCAAAGGGGGTCAGCAACAGGCGCTGGGCAATCGCCAGCCGTTCAATGGTAGGTTCGCGTGCAATCATGGGCCGATTCTAGGCGCCAGCACCCGCGCCTGCCGTCGGTTCGGGTATCAGCCTGGCGAGCGGCGCAGGAATTGCAACAGCGCCGCATCATCCAGCTCGGCGAAGCCGGCCTCCAGCGCCTGGGCAAAGACGCTGCTGGCCAGCGCGCCCAGGGGACTGTCAAACCCGACCGACCGCGCCGCGTCCTGCGCCAGCCGCGTGTCCTTGGCCAGCAGCGTCATGTGCGCACGGGGCGCCAGGTCGCCCACAATCGCGCGGCGCATGCGGTCGCTGGCGATCCAGCTTTGGCCACTGGACTGGGCGATCACATCCAGCGTGCGCCCCAGGTCCAGGCCCAGCCGCTCGGCCAGCGCCATCACCTCGGCGGCCCCCACCAAGTTGATTCCGGCCAGCAGGTTGTTGACCAGCTTGGTCCGCGCGCCGTCACCGGGGCGCTGGCTGATGCGAAACACCTGGCTGGACAAGGCCTGCAGCAGCGGTTGACAACGCGCCACCACGGCGTCCAGCCCGGCCACCATCAGGCTCATGGAGCCGTCACGCGCACGCTGTGGCCCGCCGGACATGGGGGCATCGAGCGTATCCACTCCGAGTACGGCCAATTGCGCGGCAATGGCCTCCACGTCCTGCGGCGCAATCGTCGGGCACAGCATCACCACATGACCGGGCTGCAGGTGCGGGGCAATGCCCTGCGGCCCAAACAGCACGTCCCGGGTTTGCGCCGCATCCACCACGCAAACGATGGTTGCTATTGAATTGATAGCGGCTTGCACAATATCGGCGAGGGCTACAGACCCAAAAGGCAACAAAGCCTGAACCTTGGCGGCATCCAGGTCATGCACCCACGGTGCCCAGCCCAGGCTGCCCAACCGGGCCGCCATGGCGCCGCCCATATTGCCGACACCGATGATCCCGACTCGGAAAGCCGGACTGACTGTATTCGTGTTCATCGCACCTCTCAGGATTGCACCAGCCGCTTGGAATTGGCGATCGCCATCAGAATGCCCACCGCCAGCCCCAGCGTCACCATGGCCGTGCCGCCGTAGCTGATGAAGGGCAGCGGCACCCCCACCACCGGCACGATGCCGCTGACCATGCCCATGTTGACAAAGGCGTAGGTGAAGAAAATCATGGTCACGCTGCCGGCCAGCAGGCGCGAGAACAGCGTGGGCGCCTCCAGCGCAATGGCCAGGCCGCGCAGGATCAGGAAGATGAAGGAGGCGATCAGGAACAGGTTGCCCAGCAGGCCGAACTCTTCCGAATAGGCGGCAAAGATGAAGTCGGTGGTGCGCTCGGGGATGAATTCCAGGTGCGTCTGCGTGCCCTTCATGAAGCCCACGCCGGTCACGCCGCCCGAACCGATGGCAATCATGCCCTGGATGATGTGAAAGCCCTTGCCCAGCGGGTCGCGCGTGGGGTCCAGCAGCGTGCAGATGCGCTGCTGCTGGTAGTCGTGCAGGATGGGCCAGCGCACGCCGTCGGCGCACAGGGCGGGCTCGAAGGCCACGATCAGGATGACGCCGATCACCCCCAGCACCAGCGGCGGAATCACCAGCTTCCAGCTCATGCCGGCGTAAAAGATCACCGACGTGCCGGCCGCCAGGATCAGGAGCGCCGTGCCCAGGTCCGGCTGCTTCATGATCAGCGCCACCGGTGCGCCCAGCAGCAGGGCGGCCACGCCAAAGTCGAGCGGACGCAACTGGCCCTCGCGCTTCTGGAACCACCAGGCCAGCATCAGCGGCATGGCAATCTTGAGGATTTCACTGGGCTGGATGGTGATGCCGATATTGATCCAGCGCCGGGCCCCCTTTTTGGTGACGCCAAATAGCGCCACGGCAACCAGCAGCGCCACGCCGGCCACGTACAGCGGCACGGCCAGGGCCATCAGCCGCTGCGGCGGCACCTGGGCCACAACGAACATGATGCTGGCAGCAATCAGCATGTTGCGGGCATGGTCCTCGAAGCGGGTGCCATGGTCGTACCCCGACGAGTACATCGTCAACAGGCCGGCACAGGCCAGCAGGAACACGGCAAACGCCAGCGGGCCGTCAAAGCCTTGGAGCCAGGGCGATATGCGCCGCCAAACAGTGGGTTTATCAAAAACGGATGCCATACAGGGGCGCCATTATCCCAGCCCGGCCCGCCAGTCACCGGAACCGGGCTAAACCACCAGTTGGATCTCGACCACGGTCTTGCCGGGCTGGCTGCTGATCTGCAGTTGGGCGCCAATGGACTTGGCCCGTTCACGCAGGCTGGCAAGCCCCTTCTTCTCGGCGGCCTGGGTGTCAAAACCCCGGCCATCATCAATGACCCGGACAAAGACCCGCTCGCCATCCTGTACGTGCCCCTCGATCCGCAGCACATGCGTCTGGGCATGCTGCAGCACGTTGGATAGGGCTTCAAACAGCATGAATTGCAGTTCGCTCATGGCAGCGGCGTCCAGCCGCGGACACAGCGGCAACAGGTCCACGTCCCACCGCAGCTCGATGCCCATGGCCGTGAAACGCGGCCCCAGGCGGTAGCGCAGATTGGCCAGCAGCGCGGTGACGTCCCCCGGCACCAGGTGAATGGCGTCAATGGACAGTTTGAGCTGATCCATGGCGTCACGCAGCGTGTGCAGCACCTCGTCACGCGCCGGCACGGGCATGCCATTGCTCTCGCCCTGCAACTGGCGCATGGCAGAGCTGATGTGCGCGCCCACGCCGTCGTGCATGTTGCGCAGGATGCGGCTGCGCTCGGCCGTGCGCTCCTGCTGGCGGGCCAGCGCCTCCAGCCGGTCGTAGCTGTCCCGCAGGGCCTGTTCCCTGTTGGCCACCCGGTTTTCCAGGTTAAACAGCACGTCGTTCAATTGCACGCTGGTGGCCCGAAACCGCAGCAGGATCACAAAGCCCATGGCCAGTCCGAACAGCACCGAGGAATAGCGCACCCAGGTGTTGGCGGCATAGACCGGGTCGATGCGAAACACGTAAAAATCCCGCAAGGCCACCACGATGTTGACCAGGGCGGCAACGGCGACGATGCGCTGCTCCGAGCGGGCCTGGCGCACCGCGCTCCACAAAAAGACCAGCACAAAGCCCAACAGGCTCAGCCCAAAGACGCCGTACCAGAGGGTCAGGGCCGGCTGCACACCGCGCGCCAACGACAGCCAGGCGAAACCCGGACACACGACCATCAGCACCAGCAGCCACTGGCGAAAGCGCGGTGCCCAGCGTTGCTGACGCCAGTTCGCCAGCTCCATGCACGCCAGCGACATGCTGCTGCCCCAGACGCCCAACGCAAACGCCTGCAATACGCCCCACCAGGGCCAGGGGAACAGGGGCTCCTCCACCAGCACGTCACCGACGTAGATCGCCCAGAACAACTGCGCCACGGCGGCAAACAGGTACAAGGGGTCGCGCCCCAGGCCCCCGATCTTGCGCTGGCCGGACTCGGTGCTCCACAGCGCCAGTACCGTAAACCCCACCACCAGGCTGAACGCCACCAGACCGACCGAGCCGGTGGCCCGCCAGCGGTAGCTGCTCACATATTCCGGGTAGACGGCGTCCTGCGGCCCGATCAGCAGGGGTGACAGGCCACCACGGCGTCCAATATCGGCGCGAATGTGGATGCGGATCTGGTTGGACTGCCTGAAATGGCCGCTATCCACCGAAATGTAGCGCGGCACGCGCGCCGAATCGGCGCCGTTGTGGACCTGCACGTCACCATGCTCACGCACCATGCTGCCGTAGCGCTGCAACAGCGTGCCATTGAGCCAGACCTCGTAGGCATTGCCCAGACGCGGCAGGTAAATGCCCCAGACATCATCGGGCGCCTGGGGCAACTCGAACTGGAAGTCAAAGATGGCCTCACCCTGGCGGCCCGGGTTGGCATCGTCCCAGTGGTAGGGCAGGGTCACATCCTGGCGCAGGGTTTCGCCACCGACGATGACCGTACCGCGTGCCTGCGTGAGGGTCAGCGTGTCACCCGCCGTCGCAGCGGTGGCACAGCCCAGCAGCCAGACCAGCAGCCCCAACCACCCCGCGCTACGGCCCAGCCAGAGACTCATTTGGGCACGGTTGCCGAGGCATGCGGGAGCAGCCCCATGCGGGTGGCCTCCACCACCGCTTCCATCTTGGAATGCACTTCCAGCTTGCCATACAGGCTCTTGATATGGGTCTGGATGGTGTGGACGCTCAGGTTTTTCAACTCGGCGATCTCGGAATAGGAAAAGCCCCGCGCGATCAGCTCCAGCACCTCCTGCTCGCGGCGCGACAGCAGACCTTTCTCCGGCTCCGGCGCTTCACTTTTGATAGCTGTCGTCGCACTATACAAGGGGGCTGGCGCGCTGTTGAGCTGCATGGATCGGTACTTGGAGAGGACGCGCCGCGCGATCATGGGGGAGATGGGCGAGGCTCCGCCCTTCATCTCCAGAATGGTGTTGGCAATGTCGTCCGGCGCGGCGTCCTTGTGGATATAGCCCAGGGCGCCGGCCTCGATACTGGCCAACACATTGTCTTCGTCACCAAACATGGAAATCACCAGCGCCTCGCAGGCGGGGTAGCGCTGGCGGGCGTAACGGATCACCTCCAGGCCGCTGCCGTCGGGCAGCCCCAGGTCGGTCAGCAACACGTCCACGCCGTGCAGGGCACCGTCCAGGCGGGCCTTGGCCTCGGCCACACTGGCCACACTGCTTTCCAGCGTGAGCTCGGGCGCGCGCAGCACACTGGCCGCAAAGAAATTGCGCATCTGGGGATCATCTTCAACAATCAGTACACGCCACATGCTTGCCTCCCGTCGTTTATTTTCATTCTCCCAGCGCCACGGCCGGTTGTGTAACCCCGAGCATATCGGCATCCGGGCGGCGGCGGACTCCCATAAACAGGTGACATTGCCCCTGCTCCAGCCGCCCGCTATTGGCATGGGACAATGCCGCCCTATGTTTGTATTGTTTGATGAAGCCGGAAAATTCATGGCCGGCCGTATCTTGTCAGAAGCGGAATCGTCCGCACAGGTGGAACTGGACAGCGGTAAACGCGTCAAGGTCAAGGCCGCCAACATGCTGCTCAAGTTCGAAAAAACCGCGCCCGCCGAATTCCTGGCAGCGGCCCAGGCGGCCAGCCAGCGGATTGAGCTGGACATGGCCTGGGAGTTCGCGCCTGACGAGGAATTTGGCTTTGCCGACCTGGCGCGCGACTATTTCTCGGCCCAGGCCCCGCTGTCGGAACAGGCGGCCATGCTGTTTCGCCTGTTCGAATCGCCGCACTACTTCCGCCGCGCCGGCAAGGGGCGCTTCCGCAAGGCATCTGCCGATGTGATCGCCCAGGCGCTGGCCGCCATCGAGAAAAAGAAGCTGATTGCCCTGCAGATCACGCAATGGGCCACCGAGCTGGGTGCCGGCCAGTGCCCGGACCCCATCCGCGAGCAGTTGTACAAAATCCTGTTCAAGCCCGACAAGAACGCCCCCGAGTACAAGGCCGTGGTCGAGGCGGCGCGTGCCACCCAGACCGCCCCGCTGGCGCTGCTGCAAAAGTCGGGCGCCATTGCCTCGCCCTACCTGTTCCACTGGAAGCGTTTCCTGCTGGAAAACTTCCCCAAGGGCACGGGCTTTCCCGCAACCTTGACAGCGCCCGCAGTGGACGACGGCGCCTTGCCCCTGGCCGGTGTGCAGGCCTTCTCGATTGATGATTCACAGACCACCGAGATCGACGACGCACTGTCCGTGCAGGGTCTGGGCAGCGGCACCATCACCGTGGGCATCCACATCGCCGCACCGGGCCTGGCCATCCAGCCGGGCGACGCGGTGGACCAGGTGGGGCGCAACCGCCTGTCCACCGTCTACATGCCGGGCTACAAGGTCACGATGCTGCCCGACGCGCTGGTGCAGACCTACACGCTGCAGGCCGGGCGCGACTGCCCGGCGCTCTCCTTGTATGTGACGCTGGATGCCACCACGCTGGAGATCAAGAACCACGAGTCCAAGATCGAACGCGTGCCCATCGCCCACAACCTGCGCCACGACCAGCTCGACAGCGTGGTGACGGAACCCTGGCTGCTGGACCCTGGCTTTAACCATGAAAATGAACCGCAGCCCTTGCCGGAATTGCGTGAGCAGCTATCATTTTTATACCGCCTGGCAAAAGACCTGAAGGCCAAGCGCGAGATTGTGCGCGGCAAGCCCGAGACATTCAACCGTCCGGACTACAACTTCCGCCTGGTCGGCAATGACGGCAATGAGCCGCAAGGCTCGGAGACCGTGCAGATCAGCACCCGCCAGCGCGGCGCGCCGCTGGACCTGATCGTGGCCGAGGCCATGATCCTGGCCAACAGCACCTGGGGCGGCTGGCTGGCCGAACTGGGTGTGCCCGGCATCTACCGCAGCCAGGCCAGCCTGGCACCGGGCATCAAGGTGCGCATGGGCACCAAGGCCCAGCCCCATGCCGGCATTGGCGTCAAGAGCTATGCCTGGAGCAGCTCGCCGCTGCGCCGCTATGTGGACCTGGTCAACCAGTGGCAGATCATTGCCTGCGTGCGCCATGGCAAGACCGCCGCGCTGGTGGCACCGTTCAAGCCCAAGGACGCCAGCCTGTTTGCCATCATCTCCAGTTTCGATGAGGCCTACAGCGCCTACAACGGCTACCAGGGCGCGATGGAGCGCTTCTGGACGCTGCGCTACCTGCAACAGAACGCCATCACTGAACTCGAAGCCACCCTCTTCAAGGACAACATGGTGCGCGCCGACACGCTGCCGCTGGTACTGCCGGTCATGGGCGGGCAAAGCCTGCCGCGCGGTGCCCGGGTGCGCGTGAAACTGGGCGAGATGGACCTGATTACGCTGGACATCAGCGGCACCGTGGTCGAGCGCCTGGATACGACGACCGCAGACCAGACGGTGGCGGATGCCGAAGAAGAGGATGTGGAAGACGACGAAGTTGCCGGTCCGATTGCCATCGCCGTCGATGTGAGCGAACCGGTGGACGCCACCAACGATAATCCTGCTCCGTGAACCTGCGGCATTTCAGCACCCTCCAGATCGCCTTGTTTGTATCCGTTGCGGTACATGCGGCACTGCTGACGGTGCGTTTTGTCGACCCCGAGGCCTTCAACCGTGTGTTCGAGGACACGCCGATGGAGGTCATCCTGGTCAATGCCCGCACCGACGAAAAACCGGATAAGGCCAAGGCCATCGCCCAGTACTCGCTGGCCGGTGGCGGAGATGCCGAAAAGGGCCGCGCCACCAGCCCGCTGCCTCCCTCGGCCCTGACCGACTTGGGTGATGCTTCCGAAGAGGAGGCCGCGCGCAAGCTGCAAACCCTGCAGGAGCAGCAGACGCTGCTGCTGGCCCAGGTCAAGAACCAGCTCGCCGCCCTGCCCCCGCCCGATCCCAACCACGCCGCCACCAAGGCCGAGCAACAGGAGCGTGAGGAGAAGCGGCGCCAGTTGGTCAAGGTGCTGGCCGAGATCGAACGCCGCATCAACCAGCAAAACGCCAAGCCCAAGAAGCGCTACATCAGCCCAGCCGCACGCGAAGAGGTGTATGCCGTGTACTACGACGCGCTGCGCCGCGCCATTGAGGACAAGGGCACGGAGAACTTTCCCCAGTCCGCTGGCAAGAAGCTCTATGGCGAGCTGACGATGATCGTCACCGTCAACCACAATGGCCGCGTCATTGATACCGAGGTCGTGGAAAGCTCGGGAAACCGCACACTGGACCGCCATGCGGCCACCATTGCCCGATCCGCCGGCCCCTTTGGCCACTTCAGCCCGGCCATGCGGCGCCAGGCCGACCAGATCGTCGTCGTATCCCGTTTCAAGTTCACCCGCGACGAAACGCTGGAGGCAGCCGTTTCCGCCCACCCATGAAGGCGTTGTTCCGCTGGCTCGCCCTGCTGGCCGTGGCCTTGGTGGCGCTGCAACTGTTCTTCTTGGCGCGCATTGCCACGATGGCCGCCGTGGCACCGCAGTCCACCAGCTTCCAGCGCTCGGAGGCCTGGCGCATTGCCAATGAAAAAGGCAACCTGCGCTGGCGCCAGCAATGGGTGCCCTACAGCCAGATTTCCGACAACCTCAAGCGCGCCGTGATCGCGTCGGAAGACGATAGCTTCACCAACCACGACGGTGTGGACTGGGACGCGCTAGAGAAGGCCTGGGAGAAAAACGCCAAGGCCGAGCAAAAGGCCGCGAGCCAAAAACCAGCCGCCAAGGCAACACCCGGCAAACCGGCGCCCAAGCCTCCCAAAATTGTGGGCGGCTCCACCATCACCCAGCAACTGGCCAAGAACCTGTTTCTCTCCGGGGAGCGCACCCTGTTGCGCAAGGGCCAGGAGTTTGTGCTGACGCTGATGCTGGAGCACCTGCTGAGCAAGCAGCGCATTCTGGAGATCTACCTCAACAGCGTGGAGTGGGGAGAGGGCGTGTTCGGCGCCGAGGCGGCGGCGCAGCACTACTTCCGCAAACCGGCATCGCAGCTGGGTGCCTTTGAGGCGGCACGCCTGGCCGTGATGCTGCCGCGGCCGCGCTATTACGAGAAGGTGCCTAATTCGGGGTATCTGGCCAGTCGGGCCGGTGTCATCACTGGTCGGATGGGGGATGCGCAGTTGCCGTAAGCGCCGATTATCCAAACCAAGGAATTGTCATGGCCCAAAGAAAATTAACAGTCCTCGTTCTTGGGGCGTCAGGGATGCTCGGAAACGCCGTGTTTCGTGTGCTTGCAGCCTCGCAAGCACTACGCACGTTCGGTTCCGTGAGAAGTACTTCTGCGCGGCGATTCTTTGCTCCAGATACTCACGCTGCGCTACTCGCAGGACTTGATGTATGCAACTCCGACACTTTGACGGAAGTCTTGGGCAAGGTACGCCCTGATGTAGTCATTAACTGCGTGGGTGTAGTGAAGCAATTACTGGCACTCCAAAATCCCCTTGATATTCTTCCCGTCAATGCGCTATTTCCGCATCGACTCGCGCAGTTATGTGCACTGTCCGGCGCGCGGCTGATCCATTTCAGCACGGATTGTGTGTTTTCCGGTGACAAAGGTCTGTACGTCGAGAGCGACGTCGCCGATACGCATGATTTATATGGCCTAAGTAAGCTACTGGGAGAAATCCCTGATAAAGAAGCAATCACATTGCGGACATCCATCATCGGACATGAACTGGAAGGTAATCACGGCCTTGTAGAGTGGTTTCTCTCCCAACAGCAGCCAGTCAATGGATTTGTGAATGCTGTCTTTTCCGGCCTGCCAACGGTTGAAGTTGCGCGTGTCATCCGGGACTATATTCTTCCCAACAGTGAACTCCGTGGTCTTTATCATTTGGCCGCAGAGCCCATCAGCAAACATGATTTATTGAAGCTTATTCGTGCGCAGTATGGGAAAACAGTCGAAATCACTCCCTGCGAGACACCGATGCTCGACCGATCACTCAACGGAGGTAAATTCTCCCTAGCCACGGGTTACAAAGCCAAACCGTGGCCCGATCTGCTGCAATCAATGCATGAATTTCACTGAGATTTATACGATATGTTCAATAATAAAGTGTTGATGATTACCGGGGGAACAGGCTCGTTTGGAAATGCCGTTCTGCAACGCATGTTGAATTCGGGATTAGCCGAAATAAGAATCTTCAGTCGAGACGAAAAAAAACAGGACGACATGCGCACCAAATTGAAAAACGACAGGGTTTCGTTTTACATTGGTGATGTCCGCAATTTCAACAGCGTTAACGACGCAATGCATGGCGTCGATTATGTATTTCATGCAGCTGCTCTTAAACAGGTCCCAACCTGCGAGTTTTATCCCATGGAAGCGGTGCAAACCAACGTTTTGGGGGCAGAAAATGTGATGCGCGCGGCAGTCTCCAATGGAGTGAAGCGATGCATCGTTCTAAGTACTGACAAAGCCGTTTATCCCATCAACGCAATGGGTATGTCGAAAGCGCTCATGGAAAAAGCAATGATCGCGAAATCGCGTGCAACAAGCTCATCCGGAACCATCTTCTGTGCAACGCGATACGGCAATGTGATGGCCTCTCGGGGATCGGTCATTCCCCTCTTTCTCGACCAGATTTTGTCGGATCAACACCTGACGATCACCGACCCGCGCATGACGCGGTTTCTGATGACCCTGGATGAGTCGGTCAGCCTGGTACTGCACGCCTTTGAAAATGCCCGGTCGGGCGACATATTCGTGCAAAAGTCGCCCGCATCAACCATAGGTGACCTGGCCGTCGCAATGAAAGAGGTATTTTCCAGCGATGCTCCCATCAAAATTATTGGTGCCAGACACGGCGAAAAACTATATGAGACCTTGCTATCTCGCGAGGAGCGTTCAAAAGCGATTGAACATCAAAGGTACTATCGTGTTCCGGCTGATTCACGCAGCTTGAATTATGAAAGCTATATCACCCAAGGCGAGCCGGCGATTATGGTGCACGAGGATTACACGTCTCACAACACCGACCTGCTTGACGTGGCGGCAATTAAGAAAATGCTCCTTGCAATAGACGCTATAGCCTCTGCAGTTCAGACTAGACGCGGGGCACACCCATAAAATGCACACCCTTTAGACATTGCGTTGACCATCTTGATTTGAATCTATTTTGTACTGCGAACTTCGACCATGAAATCCAAAGGTTCAATCAAGCTATTTCCGACGTACAACCCGCTTCAAGCACACGTCAAGGAAATCATGAAGCAGGCCTTTCAGGCGTTCAATTCTGGCAATTTATCTCTTGCGCAGTCACATTGCGCCGCCGCAATTAGGCTCGACCCCAAGAACTTTGATGCACTTCAGTTACTGGGTGTTATCGCAGCCACGATTGGAAACTTCGCTGTTTCTGCAAATTGCCTATCAGCTTCACTCGAAATAAAACCGAACGATGTGAACTCGCTGAGAAACCGGGCAATGACGTTTGAACGGTTGAATCAACTGGACTCGGCCATCAATGATTGCCTAAAAGCGATACACATTCAGCCTGGATTTGCGGAGGCGCACTATTTACTCGGAAACTTGTATTCACGTACCAACACGCCTGAAAAATCCGTCGAACATTACGACCTTGCCATATCCATCAATCCGTCCCTGAATTACATACACGGGTCTCGATTCATGGAGGCCATGAAAACATGCAATTGGGAAAGATACCAAACCCAACTCGATTTCATCGGAGCAGGTATTCGCGACGAAAAAAAAGTCAGCCCCCCCTTCGCTGCAAGCACGCTGCTGCCATGGGGTGATGTTCACAAGAAATGCGCCACCATCTGGTCGCAGAGTGAGCACCCGAGCAGCCCAGCATTGGGACCCATGGGCACGGCGGTAAGTAAACCGAAAATTCGATTGGGATACATCTCAGGTGATTTTCGCAATCACCCGGTATCGTATTTGGCAGCGGAACTCTTTGAGACGCATGATCGGAGCAGGTTTGAAGTAATCGCCTTTTCTATTTCCGCTGCTGTCGATGACGAAATGCAGATCAGGCTGAGAGCTGCATTCGACGCGTTTCACGATGTAGCCTTGCTTTCCGATTTTCAACTAGCGCAATATATTCGCAACCAGCATATCGACATACTAATCGATCTTGGCGGCTACACAACAGGCAATAGATTTGGTGCACTCGCCTTTCGGGCCGCACCTATTCAAATCGAATACTTGGGATACCTCGGAACGACAGGCGCCCCCTATATCGATTACCTTATTGCCGATCACACGCTCATTCCCGACAATCTACTGCACAACTATTCAGAGAAAATTATTTTCCTGCCGACGTACCAGGTGAACGACTCCAAATCAAAGTCAATCAGCCCGACACCCGGTCGATCAACCTATGGCTTGCCAGAGAACGCGTTCATTTTTTGTTGCTTTAACAGTGCATATAAGATCAATCCCGAGGTTTTTGATACCTGGGAGCGTATTCTTTTGGGGACTCAAAATAGCGTGTTGTTTTTGGTCGCAGAGAACTCCCTAGTGGAGGAAAATCTACGCCGTGAAGCACGACAGAGGGGGCTTGATGATGGTCGCATCGTGTTTTCCTCTCGATTGCCGCGTCCCGATTTCCTGGCTCGGTTCAAAGTGGCAGATTTGTTCTTGGATACCTGGCCCTGCAACGCGGGCACAACCGCCAGTGAGGCTCTGTGGTGTGGGCTACCAGTATTGACCCTTCCCGGCGAATCTTTTGCCAGCAGAATTGGCGCTAGCCTTCTCAATAGCATAGGCGTATCGGAACTGATTGCAGGAAGTGTTGCGCAGTATGTGGAATTAGCTATTCGCCTTGCAAATTCGCCGCGTGACTACGCATCCGTTCTTGACAAGGTTTCAGCGGGCAGGTCCAGCAGTCTGTTTGACTGCCCAACATACACAAAGAACCTTGAGCAGGCGCTGGGCCAGGCTTTTGATCGACATTTGGCAGGTCAGCCTCCCTGTAATCTGGACGTAGACTAAAAAGGCACCAGGGATCTGCCATGCTTGCCAAGATCATGAGTCTGTTTCTGCTGGGGCTGATCCGGGTACTGACCGGCTCACAGGCACGCTGGCATGGTTGCCCGCCCAAGGCCGAGCAGCGCATCTACTTTGCCAACCACCAGAGCCACGCCGACCTGGTGATGATCTGGGCGGCACTGCCCAAGGAATTGCGCAGCGTGACGCGCGCCATCGCCGCCAAGGATTACTGGACCAAGACGCCGTTCAAGCAGTGGCTAACCACGGCGGTGTTCAACGTGATCTACGTCTCGCGCGACCGCACTTCGGACGAAGACCCGCTGGAGCCCCTGTTCGACGCGCTACAAAACGGCGACTCCATCATCCTGTTTCCCGAGGGCACGCGGGGCTTCACCGGTGAGCCGCAGCCGTTCAAGGCCGGGCTGTACAACCTGGCGCTCAAGTTTCCCAACGTGGTGCTGGTACCGGCCTGGATCAACAACGTGCAGCACGTGCTGCCCAAGGGCGAGGTGGTGCCGGTGCCGGTGCTGTGCTCGGTCACATTTGGCGCGCCCATGCAACTCGGCGAGGGTGAGGAGCGCAAGGCCTTTCTGGAACGCGCCCGCGCCGCCGTCGTGGCGTTGCGCGAGGTCTGAGGCACCGCCATGTTCGATCTGTACTACTACCTCCGAAACCTGACCCCCACGCAGCAGATTGGCGCGCTGTTTGTGCTGGTGTTCGGCCTGCTGCTGCTGGCCAGCGTGGTGTCCTTCCTGTACTCCGTGCGGGAACACGGCGAAGGCCCGGATGCCGAACTGCGGCACAAGGAGCACCGCCGTGTGGACGCCATCATCCGCACCAGTTGGCTGATGGTGTTGGTGTTCTGGATTGGCTGGGTGGCTGGCGACTGGGTGGCGCTCACGCTGTTCGGGCTGGTGTCATTCTTCAGCCTGCGCGAGTTTCTGACGCTGTCTCCCACGCGCCTGGGTGACCACCGCAGCCTGGTGCTGGCCTTTTTTGTCGTCCTGCCCACCCAATACGGGCTGATTGGCAATGGCCACTTCGATCTGTTCACCGTGTTCATACCAGTCTATGTGTTCCTGGCCCTGCCGTTGGCCAGTGCATTGGCCAATGACCCGGTGCGTTTTCTGGAGCGCAACGCCAAGCTGCAGTGGGGCATCATGGTTTGCATCTACGGCATGAGCCATGTGCCGGCGCTGCTACTGCTGAAGTTCCCCGGCTACGACAAGCGCAATGCCTTTCTGGTGTTCTTTCTGGTGTTGGTGGTGCAGGTCTGCATGATCACGCAGCATTTCGCGTCCCGGCGCCGGCCGCGGCCACCGGTGGCGCCTGCCATCAGCCAGAGTTTCAACTGGGACAGCTGGGGCCTGGGCGTGCTGGCCGGTAGCCTGATGGGTGCGCTGCTGGCAGGCATCACGCCCTGGGTGCCGGGCACGGCCTTCGCCGCGGCCTTTGTCGCCTGCATGGCGGGGTCGCTGGGTCATCTGGTCATGAAAGCACTCAAGCGGGATCGCGGCATCCCCAGTTGGGGTGCGCAGGGGCAGTCCGTCACGGGTGCTGGCGGGCTGCTGGACCGCGTGGACGCCCTGTGCTTTGCGGCGCCGGTGTTCTTCCATTCCGCCCGGTGGTACTTTGATGTTTAGGCCTCTAGACCTCGTCGTATATGCGTAAAGCGCTATATAAACAATAGCATGCGCATCCTCGGCATTGATCCCGGCTTGCGCACCACCGGCTTTGGCGTGGTCGACGTCGAAGGCGCCAACCTGCGCTATGTGGCCAGCGGCACCATCAGCACCCAGCACCTGGACACGGGTGCACTGCCACTGCGCCTGAAGGTGCTGTTCGACGGCATTGGCGAGGTGGTGCGCCGCTATGAGCCCGATTGCGCCTGTGTGGAAATCGTGTTTGTCAACGTCAACCCCCAGTCCACACTGCTGCTGGGGCAGGCCCGTGGCGCCTGTATCACCGCCCTGGTGACAAGTGATCTGCCAGTCGCCGAGTACACCGCCCTCCAGATGAAGCAGGCAGTCACCGGCCATGGACGGGCCGACAAGGCGCAGATCCAGTCCATGGTGCAGCGCCTGCTCAGCCTGCCCGGCCTGCCCGGCCCCGACGCGGCCGACGCGCTGGGACTGGCGATCACCCATGCCCATGCGGGCAGCGCCATGGCGCGTCTGGCCAAGGCCAGCGGACTGGGCGGGAAGATTGGGGGAAATTATCGGGCGGGGCGCAGCCGGTAGCAATGACGGGGAAGCGCGGCGCTTTCGCTATGATGGGTATCTTCCATGCCTTGGGCCTCCAGGCAACGTTCATCATCTAATTACGGCATCCCTTTGGAACCCAACCGCCCCCCCCATACCGCAATACCGAAGCAGGCTGAAACACAGCCGGCAACACCCCTGGTATCCATTCTGATTCGCAGCATGAACCGTGAGTATCTGGTAGAGGCGCTAGCATCCATCTCCCTGCAGACCTACCCCAACATCGAGGTTGTCGTGCTATCGGTTCGCCCCGGACATCGGGCTCTGGGTAGCCAGTGTGGACCCTTTCCTCTCCGATTGGTCCCAACCGACACGCCAGTGCTGCGCAGTGCCGCCGCCAACCGTGCTATCGCAGCAGCCCAAGGCGACTACCTGATCTTTCTGGACGATGACGATTGGATGATGCCCGGGCACATCGCCCGGTTGGCGGAGGTACTCACCAAACAACCTCGTGCTCAAGCTGTCTACACCGGCATTGCACTGGTCGATGCCCATGGCAAATCCATGGGCCAAGTGTTTGACCTACCCTTTGATGGCATACGCCAGTTGGCCGGCAATTTCACCCCGATCCATTCCGTCCTGTTCAGAACGAATGCGATGCAACAAGGCTGCCGCTTCGATGAAGACCTGGACCGTCTGGAAGACTGGGACTTCTGGCTGCAACTGTCCCAATTGGCACCCATGGTGCACCTGCCCGGCGTGAGCGCGGTCTACCGCATCCACGAAAGCTCGGGCGTACACAACGACTCCGGCCCACTCGGTGCTGCGTCGGGCCGCATCTATACCAAATGGGAAACACGCTGGACTGCGCAGCAGGTTGGCCAAATAATGCAACGTGTCTGGGCCTATCCAGAAATGGAAGCGCGCATTGCGGAAGCTCGGGCGCAGGTGCAGATAGCTGAACAAGGACTGGCAAACAGCCAGGCCACCATCGCACAACAGGCCGCATGCATTGCACAGCAAACATCGACCATTCAACAACAAGTCAGCAATCTGGCACAACAAGAATCGCTCACGAATTCACTCTTAGACGAATTGCGAGGAGCCAGGGACCATTTGGCCCGCGTGAACGCCGAGAACACGGCCATGCTCCTCAGCAGTAGCTGGAAACTGACCCACCCCTTGCGATGGATTGGCAGTCGTTTGAAGCGCAGCCCCCTCCGAACGCTCTTGGGACGAATCCGTCGTCGTGCCTTCACTGCGCCTACGTTGAAATCCGTTGTGCCAGGCGCGAAACCCTGCTCTATTGTTCGCAACAGCAACGGCCGCTACAGTTTGTCCCCGGTTTCTCAAGGCTACACCTATGTGGAGCCTCAGCGCCCGCACAACCTCGAAACGCGCATAAGCGACCTCAGCAACCCCGTTGTTTCGTTTGCGATAGTCGTTCCCGTCTACAACACCGCCCCAGCATTGCTCTCCGCGGTATTGTCATCCGTGAAGGCGCAGTGGTATCCGCATTGGACACTGATCCTGTCCAACGATGCTAGTAGCGATCCGGCCACGCTAAAGGCACTATCTGAAATCGAACATCCTCAGATCACAGTTCTGCACCTGCCCAACAATCAGGGTATTGCCGGAGCGACCAATGCGGCACTGAAGGCCGTCGAAAGTGATTTCATTGTGTTCATGGATCACGACGACGAACTCACCGTTGACTGCCTTTACGAGCTTGCACTTTGCATTGAACGCGATCAACCTGATTTTGTTTACAGTGATGAAGACAAACTAACTGAGCAAGGCGATTACGCGCAGCCCCACTTCAAACCCGATTGGTCGCCGGATACCATGATGAGTACGATGTTCACGGGCCATGTTTCCTGCGTACGCAGCAGCTTGCTGGATTCCGTTGGAGAACTCCGATCAGAGTTTAATGGCTGCCAGGATTGGGACTTCGTTTTACGCGTGGCCGAACACACCAAGCGTATCAGCCACATCCCAAAAGTGCTATACCACTGGCGCATTATTCCCGAATCCGTTGCCTCGGATATCGCCGCAAAACCGTATGTTCTAGATGCCTCGCGTCGCGTGCGAATGGATGCGCTCGCGCGCAGAGGCCTCAGTGGAAGTGTGGAAGCAGTCGAGCAAGTCCCCGGCTATTTTCGCGTCAACTATCACGTGCAGGGGTCGCCCAAAATATCCATCATCATCCCCAGTCGGGATAACGGGGAAGTTTTGCGCTGCTGCCTTGAATCCATTCAATCGAAAAGTACATACCGCAACTTCGAAATCATTGTTCTCGACAATGGTTCCGTGAAGGAAGAGACCTTGGCATACCTGCAAGATGCGGCAACCTCTGACCAAGTAGCGGTGATTCGTCATGATGCCCCGTTCAATTATTCTGATCTGAACAATATTGGCTCCAGACACGCCAGCGGGGACATTCTTCTGTTCCTGAATGATGACACCGAAGTTCTGACCAATGATTGGTTGGAGCGGATGGGCGGATACGCCCAGTTGCCGCACGTTGCAGCAGTTGGCGCAAAACTGCTTTATCCCAAGAGCCAGAAAGTTCAGCACGCAGGGGTAGTGAACTTAGCGCAAGGCCCCACACATGCATTCCATCTTTGCGATAAAGATGAACCCGGCTACTTTATGCGCAACTTGCTTGAATATAACTGGCTCGCTGTCACCGGGGCATGCCTGATGATTGAAGCGAGCAAGTTCCGCGCAATTGGAGGGTTTAATACAGCATTCCCAATTGCTTACAACGATGTAGATCTGTGCATTCGCAGTGTCAAGAAGGGCTTTTACAATGTGGTCTGCCAAGCCGCCTCGCTGATTCATCATGAGTCCGTTAGTCGGGGACTCGACCATGTTGATCACGCAAAAATCGAGCGATTAAAGGATGAGCGTCGGCGCCTATACGACCAGCATCCCGACTACTATCAGCACGATCCGTTTCACAGCCCGAACCTGCTTCCTTCCGGGTATAACTTTGAGATTCCAAGCTAATGCGATCCACAGATATCGCTCAAACCCCGGATACAAATCAAGCGTCCCTGGCTGCGCTTCAATCCTGTGAACTCAGGGAGTTGATCACCCAAGCTGCCGCTGTCTCCTTCGACTTCTTCGACACCTTGTTTGTTCGGCCCCTGGCCCATCCCGAGGATGCATTTGACATCCTGGGGCGACAGTTCGATATTTCCAATTTCCGTGCTATCCGAAAAGCAGCTCAAACTGAAGCCTTTCGACGCATGCAATCGGCCGGGCGTAAAGAAATCAGCTTGAAGGACATCTACGCCTGTTTTCCTGATGTCGGGGTTGATAGATCTCTACTCATGGAAGCTGAATTCAAGCTGGAACTGGCGCTCGTTGAACCGAATTCAGAAGTTGTAGCGCTATTCTCAGACTTGATTGCCAGCGGCAAAAGGGTTGTGATCACTTCCGACATGTACCTTTCGGCCGATTTCTTTGAGCAAGCGCTCCAGCAACACAAACTGGAAATTGTGCCTTTGTTCATTTCGGCAGATATAAACGCAACAAAGCGGGATTCAGGAGAGCTGTTTGAGGCCGTGGCAGATTCATTAAATCTGGCGGCCAGCGACATACTGCACATCGGAGACAATCAACTTGCAGACGTGGTCCGCGCGAACGAGAAGGGCTTTCTAACCTTTCTCTACGAACCAAATCGAAGGCAGCTTCCAAGCAAAACCGTCTCCCTAGAGACAGCTATCGGTCACGGCCTCTTGAGCACAAGTGCCCAGCTGATTGCACCAAGAACCTACGCTGAACTGGGCTTTCTCTACGGTGGCCCTGCCAACCTCGGATTCCTAGAGTGGATACGCGAGCGTGCCCGTAATGATCGCATTGACCACGTACTATTCCTCTCCAGAGACGGCTATTCACTTTCACGCCTTGCGGACAGGACGCGGTACAGCGACTTCCCTCCCCATAGCTATTTCTGGGGTTCCCGCGTCGCTTACACATTGGCTGCGATTGATAGCGAAAACTTTGATCAATTCATCCCCTTTTTCCTATCGGGTGCGGATGGATTGTCTCCCTATGAATTGCTTGAACGAATTGGCGTCGACATCCCCGCTCCCCACGTCATGAATGACTTGGAGTTGGGTGCTGACGTCAAGGTAACACCCGCTTTGTACCCACTTTTGGCGACTTTTTTACATGCCTATCGCTGGCAAATCTTGAAGGTATGTCAACGCAATCGACGCGCACTGCACCAGTACATTCGACAATTGGGTATCAAGCCGGGAAGCCGCGTGGCCCTGATTGACGTTGGATGGAACGGCACCACTCAGGAGGCTCTAGAACGCGCTCTGCTGCCCTTGATGGACTTGGACGTATATGGCTACTACTTTTGTTTGGCCAACACCCCCGAACGCGTCAAACGTGATGCAACACAGAAGATGGTGGCAATGGTTGATTCAACCAGCACCGGCCCCGAAACTGTCGCCTCTGTCTACGCTAATCGGGTGGCGGTTGAGCAGTTTTTCTCTGCCCCACATAGCTCAATCATTGGTTTGCAGGCAGGCGCTCAAGGCATTGAGCCCGTGATGGACATGGGACGTGGAGACACTACCAACTTGATGACGGTTACAGAAGAGGTGTGCAGAGGCATCGAGTCCTTCGCTGAACACTATGGTGCGTTATTGAAACGCATCGAGCTCAAGTCATCCCCCGTACAAATGGCCATGCCTTTGATCGAAATGTTGGGCGAAACATCTGGCAACAACGCCCAGGAGTTACTTGGAAGGATAAAGAACTTCGATACCTGGGGCAGCTCTCGGAACCTTGAGTTGGTGTTGGCAACTTACTTGAGCCAATGAACTTAGGAAAAGCCTTTGAAAAGGGTGAGTCTTGATCATCTAAGCTCTAGAGCTGAATTGAGTATTCTTCCGATGTCGCGCCGCTGTATAGCTTCAAACCCTGCATTTTCGAGAGCAGACCTTTCGGTGTCATCACTAAGAAGCTTTTCGCAAGTATTGACGAGGTGGGCAGGCGCAAAACACGCAACTGCCCGTCGCAAATCTTCATCTATTTCAGTAGTTTTCTCAACATTAGCTACGACAGCTTTGCTGTTCGCTAATAAATAGGAAACGCGCACAACTTCGAAAATTTTTGACTCGGTATATAAATGTAAATTCAAAATCAACTTTGATCGGGCAATCAGATCATCTCGTGCCTGACCGTACAGTCCGCAAACAAATACCGATGTGAATCCAGAGTGACATAATGTTAGATACGCGCTTAATCTGTCATTTCCTGGCATGCCATAGATAAGCACATCAATATCCTGCACTTCGGGCTTGGGAATTCTCTGCAGAATTGGAGCATATCCAACTGGAACTACGCAGACTTTTCTGGCTCCTATCCGGGACCAAAAATCCAAATTAGCAGGGCTAAAATCCCAAATTTGAAACCGATCCGCCGCGACTTTAAAATGCGGTTTGACCTGCTCCAGGCGAGCGCTTCTCATTTGTTCAAAGTTGTAGACAATCGTCTGGGGAGGAAGCTTGCTGAGCACTTCCAATGGCAACATATGGAACCCGAAGATGATATTAACGTCAGCCTCAGAGATGGCATTTAAACCATAACTTGCTTTATGTCCAAGGGATTCCAACCCCCAATGGACTGTATCAATCACATCTTTGTACCCATTCATCCCATGCGCGAGTTTGCCGGGAATAATGTGCGCCAAATGAAAATTCATATAGTTCCGCAATTGAATTCGGTGTCTATTGCCATTAGTTGGCACACTGAAATTGCACTGTTGAGGGGTTCCGGGTCTTTGCAGGAGCTACTATTCAGTGCAATGTTTTTGTACCTAGCAGCGACACTATTGATCAAATTTAGATGTCCGTCAACGAAGTTGAGTGATGGTCATTCATTTCCGAATGACCAATGACTCTGGCTAGTATTAGTATCTCAAATGGGGTTGCCCGTAAGCCGGGGTATACATCAAATACCAATCGTTGCCAACCCAAACCCAAGTGTTGGTCAGCTCCACTTCGATGGGTTCGAGTTTGATTGGTTTGCCACTGGGCAAGTAGGTGGGCTTTATTTCATATTTGGTCTTCATCTTGACAGTGGCTTCAGGTCCCGCCACCGCGACATCTTCGACGTTGAACGACTGGTAGGTGATGGCGCCTGCATCCCCTACATAGGTCTTCTTGGCAACGACCGCCTTGTATGCGAAGTCAAACACATCGTATGCAAAGTCATAGTCGCCATTAACCCTAGCTTTCCAAAGAGCATTGATGCGCTGCTCAAGCTTTGCCTTACGTTCAGCATCGGTAAGTGCGGCTGGCCCAAACAGCGCTGGCACCACTTGAGCATCCTCCCCCACGGAGAGCTTTGTCAGAATGAAACTACCTTCTAGCTGACGGTCCGCAGGATACACCTCATATCCCAGTGCCACATCTTTACCCCAACGATAGAACCTTGGGAATCCGGCAGAAACCGCGCCTGGCTGCATCAGAGATTTTGGATGCGACCACATTACGCCATTGTCTAACGAGTATGAGAGATAGATATTGGGCCGAATGTCACGGTAGTCAACCCAAGCGGTCCAGATAACGCCGCGTGAAGACACCATGGTGGTTGGAAGTATGGACCGCGTGTTTTCATATTCCTTGATATCTAGGCGTTGGGCGCCAGACAACCACTTGCCTTGTACCGTATCCACGGCAGCACGCATGATGTGTGTCTTGATCGCCCCCCGATCCTGCATCCACACCACATGGGCTCGACCTTGGGTAAGGGCAACATCGACACCGCTGTTACTCGTATTGTCTTGCCCAGGCTTGAAATCACTACCTGTCACAAAGCCACTGTCCATCCAGTTGCGGCCCTGGTCGTTGGAAGTGACGGCAAAGATACCGCGGCCCAATTCATCTCCTGCGATAACAATGGTATTCCCCAACGCGCGCACGGTAAGCGATGAGATAAACTTCTGTGGACGGTAAATAACCTCAGGTTCGGACCAATGCTGGCCTGCGTCTTCACTTCGTCGACCCAAGATGCGGTACCCAATACCGTTAGCTGTGCTCTCGACATCGGACCACGCCGCGAACCAAACAGAACCGGATTCGACCGCTTGCGGCTCCTGGACGCTGTTGCGCTGGGTTTTGGGTGTGGTATCCAGGCGCTGATCCGGCCTGCCCCAAGTCGCACCAAAATCAGAGGAACGATTGAAGAACGCTTCATAGCCCGGCTCACGCTCATCCAGGTACACCGCCCCCAGCGTGTCTTGCGGACCGCGCAAAACCTTGTAAGTCGGCAACACCCCATTGGATATGTTAACGATACCCGTCGGGGTAAACGACTTCCCCTTATCATTGGATAGTGACGCGTACAGATTTTTCCCGTCCTGGTGCGACCACCACAAGGCAAGCAGCTTTTGGTCCGCTGCATGCAATTGATAGCTGGTGCCGCCTGTCACAGGCGCTGTAGCGTCTAGTTTTTGGCGTTGGTCACCATACTGAAAGGTAATGCGATTATCTTTGGTGGCATACAACAACGCAGGCTTTCCATTAAGTTCAATCACTGCGGCTAGCGTTTGTGGAGCACCTGTCAAAATGTCATCCACCTGAACCAAACGACCATCGGCGTTCAACCCCGAATCAAGTGTGGAGCATCCAGCCAATGAAACCAAAATCATCCAAAAATACAAAATATGTTTCATAGAACCAACCCAAAGTGAACCGGCAACCGTTCATTAACCTGCATTAAGTGTGCATCAACATAGTAAGCAAAAAAAAAGCCCCGTATACGGAGCTTTTTTAATTTGATAGCCCACCACCAATGGCGATGGACTATCAGGCGCAAGCGTCCGTTCTTAGAACGGAGTAACTGCTTCGCGGTGCAGGAACTGCTTGCCAGCGAAAGGTGCGCCAACGGCAGCTTGAACGGCTTGCAGCTTCATCAGGACCAGACCTTTGCTGGCAAAAAACACGGTCTTAGCGTCGGGAGCAACGCTGGAAGCACTCGCATGGATCAAACCGCCATTACCACCAACAGCAGCTTGCTGGGCTGTGTTCATCAGGTCATTCGCCGTGAAAGTGCCAGCACAATTCAGAGTCTTAGTCGATGTACCAGAGAGGGGAGACTCGTCGTTGTTGTAGATAACACCGTTGTTGGACAGTGTCTGAGCACCCGTCCAATTAGCACCAGCGGTGATGGCGGCATACATATTGCCAGTCACAACACCATACCAAGAAGTGGACGTCACAGAAGAACCGAAGAAGCGCAAGTCAAACTGCTGGTCGGTGATACCGGAGAAATCGCCTTCCGACAAAGTGCCGACGGTTTCAGCGCTGTTGGAAATACCAGCATAAGCCGCAACCAAACCAGTCGATGGATCGACAATGGCCATTTCACCGGAGATGACGGCACCGGCAGTCGACTTGTTGGTAACGGTCAAGAAACCGAAGCTATTAGCCGAGGGGAAGTAGAAAGGCGTAGAAGCGTCGGTTGAAACAGCCTTACCGAAGCCACCAGCTGTGGTAGCAGCGATGGAGTGCTGCAACAGATCGTTACCGGTGACACGGCCGTTACCGTCAAAGTGGATGCAAGAAGGCCCATAGTTGTACACATAGTGCAGCACTTCACCAGCGGTAGAGCTAGATGCAGTGCTGTTAGCACTGATGCTCAAAACGCTTTGCGCGCCAGAGTTGGTGGTGAAGTAAGGGAACAGCAGCGAGTTAGCGCTAGCAGTACCGACAGTAGACATCAGAGCCACGCCAGCGGCGGCAGCGATCAGAGTCTTTTGAAAAGTTTTTTTCATGTTTACGTTTCCTATTTTGGCCAAAATAAAATAATTCATACAACCGGAGCCGCAACGAATTACCGCCCTAGTGTACTACCTTTGCACTAACGAAATCCATTGTACATGGATTGACTAAACCGGTCAAAAAAACTTAACGTTACTCTGCCGGATGGCCAGTTCCCTGACGCATGCTGCCAATGTACAAAAGAACAATGGCAAGGTCAAAGAGATTCCCAGCGATTTCACAGGCTTTTTTTGACTGTGTACCTTTAATGCAACACGGCAACGGCAAATTTAATTGCCTTTGGCGCCTTCCGCAATTGCGGCTGCACTCGCCCCGCTCTGCGCTGCGCCCATTTCAGGGTCGCCATTGAGCTTACGCATACCGGTCAGTTTCTTGCGGAACTCTGCTGTCACCTCACGGGCTTGCTGGGTATCATTTACCACGCGTGGCGTGATGGTGATGATGAGTTCGCGGCGGGTACTGGTGTCGCTCTTGGCTCCAAACAGGGCACCGAAGACGGGTATATCCGAGAGGAGGGGAACGCCAGAGGAGCCATTGTTCTTATCATCCTTTATGAGTCCGCCAAGGACCATGGTGTCGCCCGATTGCACCGCCACGGTGGTCTGCGCTGTGCGCTTGTTGATCGTTGGCGAATTGAGGCCGGTGGTGGTCACCCCGTCTTGCACATCACTGACCTCCTGGCTGATTTCCAGAGTAACCAATCCACCCGAATTGATGTGCGGGCGCACGGACAGCACAACACCGGTATCCACATACACCACAGAGGTGGTGATCGCCGCGGATCCGGTTGCGCCGGTAATGGTGCTCTGGCCTTGCACTGGCACACTGGAGCCCACATTGATTTTGGCCACCTGATTATCGGTAACCATAATGTGGGGCGAGGACAGCACGTTGACCTTGGTATTGCTTGCCAGGGCACTCAGGACCGCTGTAATGTTGCCGCCGCTGGTGCGCCACACGGCAGAGAACGGCAGACGAGGTGTCACGGTGCCCGTGGGGTCTGATGGCAGAGCGCGAACATTCGTGTTGGAATTAAACAGCATGCCTGAGAGATTATTGTTGCTGTTAAAAAACCATTCCAAACCGTAACTCAAGGCACCGGTGAGCGTGACTTCTGCTATGGTGACTTCCACGAGCACCTGACGCGGCACCACGTCAAGCTTTTTGATGGCTTCTTCGATTTTTTCGTATTCGGCACCGTTGGCAAGAATCAGTAACGCATTGTTGTCACGGTCGGCAATGACCTTGATGGTGCTCCCTGCTCCAAGCCCGAGGGCCTCTCCGTTTCCTGAAGCCACGACTCCGGGAGAGGCGGACGCCGCTGCGCTATTCAGACTGGCTGCTCCAGAACTACTGGCTCCGGTGGAACTGCTGAGTGCCCCTGGTGCCGAACTTTGACCGGACGATTGCAGCGATGTGGCCGTCAAGCCTGGCGCCACCGATGCCGCAGGTGTGGACGAGCCGGATTTGCTTCCCATTACCTGACTAAGGAGCGCTGCAATCTTTTCAGCATTTCCGTTCTGCACTGGGTACACATACAAGCGGGTACCACTCTTGCCCCCGTTGCTATCAAGCCGCTCCACCCACACTTTGGCCTGCTCGAGGTATTGCGGTCGCGAGCTGACCACAAAAACAGCGTTCATGCGCTCAATGGGGATGATGCGCACCATGCCTGCCATGGGACTCTTGGACTTGTCGCCAAAGAACATTTCCAGTTCAGGCAGTATGGTTTTCACGTCTACGCTTTTGAGCGCGAACAGGCCAACGGACATGCCAGCCAGCCAGTCAAGATCGAACACGCCGACGGTTTCGAGTGCATGGCGCATTTCACCCTCAGCACCCGCAAGCATTAGCAAATTGCGAGCTTCATCAACCCGCAGAATGCTCCCCTCAGGCAACAACGGCTCTAGAATCTTGGACATCTCGCGTGCGGCGATGTACTGCAACTGCACAATTTGCACACTGTAACCAGGCTGCAACGCTCCCAGCTGAGGGGTGGTGGAACCGCGCAGCGCGCTATTGAGCGGGCTAATCTTGTAAGCACCGCTCTCCTTCACCATTGCCGCACCGTTCATGCGCAGCACTGTTTCCAGAATGGGGGTGACCGCAGCGCGATTGATGGGCTGACTGGTATGAATGGTGACCGTGCCGTTGACCTTGGGGTCGATGGTGTAGTTCTCACCCAGCATGTCGCCCATGACAACGCGCACCACTTCGCGCAGATCGGCGCCCTCAAAGTTCAGAACAATGTCTTGCGGCCCCGCCGAGGGCGTAGGCAGATTGGCGGACTTGACGAAAACTCCGGTGCCAGGAATGAGTTTAGACGCGTTATCTACGTCGCTCTTCTTGCCATTGGATGCCGACGTTTCAATTTTCGGAGCTAATGCAGCATCTGGATTGTCTCCAGGCTTGGCCAGAGGGTTTGCAGAAATTGTGTTTGACGACGAGATGCCTACCTTCTGCGTCGAAGGTTGCGTCGCGCACCCTAGAAGGGCGACTGGCAAGCAATAGATGAGCGCTAGCGCCATCGTCAAGCGACTAAGAGAGTTTTTTTTCATGTGCGTTCCTTAACTTTCCGGTCGCTGCCGGCATCCTGGATAACTTCTAAACCGTTCACAGTTACTTTTTTGCGTCAACATGCGCAGGTGGCTGCCCCTTGGGAGCAGATGCCATGTCGACAGGCTTGACCGGCGCCCCAATTGGCGGAGCGCTGGCGCTGGGAGTGGGTGCGGACACCGCAGACGCAGGTGGCATGGGCGACTTGGCCACCGCAACTGGTGACGAAGGAGCCAGTGCTGCAGGAGCCGGCGCGGCAATTGGCCTATTGGGGCCAGTCTGCACATTGAGACTAAGCTCCTCACTCTCCGCTCCCTGGCGCAGCACAACGCGCGTTGGCTCCACCTCACCCAGAGTCAAGCCGCGAATGAGCCCCGCTTGCGCGACCGTCTCAGTTTTTTTTGTTTGCGCGTCACGCAGCAACGCGGATTTTTGTGCCGGCGTGATGAGCACGCCGACAAGGACAAACTGCCCCTTTTTCATGGCCGCGATGCCACCTTTAGTGGATGAAGCAGATGCGCGTCGACTGGCGGTAAAAAGTGAACGAGATATCAACTCAGGAAAACCCGTCTCAGCTGCAGGCAAAACAAACTCAGGCAGAACGGCCTTGATGGGCACAGGAGTCACCGGAATCTTGCGCAACTTGAGCAGATCCTTCTCCAGTCGCATACCTTGATCCCACTCCCAGTACAACAGACCCACTAGCAAGACCACCACACACGACAGGGTGACTGCGAGATAATTTTTGTGTCCCATAGCGGCTTTCATTGCGCGCCTTTCAGGGCATAGCCAGTCAACTCAAACTGGACAGTCAAATCAGGTTCGCTGGCGGAGTCGTTTCGTACCGGAGATAAGTTGGTCACCCGTATTGAAAAATTGTCAATAAATAGGTAGGGGCGAGCCGACTCCAGAGCGTGGAGCATGGCCTTGACGGAGCTTAGCGGAGCTGACAATCGCAGAAGGACAGACACCTGGCGGTACAAACCGTCGTCCTTGTGCGGCAATATCTGGATACTGTCGACCTTACCGCCGTTTTCGTCCAAAATGGCTTTGGCCCGCTCTTGCAACTCAGCCGCCGCAAGCGCAGGGCTGGCACTCTTGAGAAAGTGGTGCGTCGCCTCCAGCGCCTTGATCTCGACGGCCTTAGTTTGCAGATCGTCACGCATGCCAACAATTCGGGAATAACGATCCAGGCGAACAGCCGCATCTTCGACCGCCGTGTCATAGCGCTTATTGAGCAACCATAGCGGCAATGCAATCGCGCTAACAATAGAGAGCAAAACGAACACCAAGATCGCCAAGGCAGCTGTCTTGCTTTGTTGAGGGGTGAGCTGCATCATGGCTTATTACCTCCAGCAAACGGGGTTGTCGCTGGCTCGGAAGTTTTTTGGGCAGGCGCACTACTGGCACTGGCAGGAACTACCGGCGGCACAGGTGAAGAAGCAGCCGATTGTGCAGCCGAAGCTGCAGGCAGTGGCAAAGCCGCAGGTCGAACTTGAATGGCCAACTGAAAGTGTTCGCTACCACTTACCAAGCCTTTGGTCAACGGTGAACGAAAGCTCGCATCTTTGAATATGCTGGATTGCTCAAATAGACCAATCAACCTGACCGAGGATGCGGTTTCCCCCTGTATTTGCAGTTCCCTGCCTTTAATATCGAGCGTCTGGACCCATGTGTCGTCAGGCAGAATACGGGTAAGCTCTTCTAGGATCTGAATGACTGCTGGCATCAGTTGCCGCTTTTCAAGCAGGTAATTGTGTTGGTCCACGCGCGCATCCAGCTCACGACGCACGGCATCCACGGACTCTGCCGCCTTCTTTCCCTTTTCGACCCAAGGAAGCATCTGCACCACAGCTTCGCGCTTGATCACCAGCGGCATGGTCATAGCTGAAAGCGCCAGCAGAATCGCCAAAGCGACAAGCCAGGGATTCGCCCCTTCCATCAACGGAGACGGAGCACTACCCAATGCCTGAGGCAGCAAGTTGACAAAATTCCCCTTCACCCACATCTCTTGGGAAAATACCGCTCGCACAGCCCCCCCATGCACGCCAAGAATTTTGATTGCTGCGTCTACAACATCGCGGGGCGTCACAACTAACTCCACAGCCAACTGACCCTTGTCAAAATCCCTACCGCTCACCGTGTACCCATAATAGACTTGGCTTGGGGCAAAGGGCGTGTGCTGCTCCATCTGGAATTCGAGCACCTGTCGCAAATTCTCTTCCGTCGCCAGTGGCAGGGTGATGGTCTTGGACAGCACACGGCTGCGTGGCAGCGTCAGCACCAAGTCGCGCTGCTCGTCCCCTTCGGGGCGACTCCACTGTGCATTGACCTGCTCCAATGGGATGGCCATGAATTGATCTGAGTCCAGTTTGGATTGACGCATCCATGCCGGCACCAAGCTGGATAGCTCACCCAACCACCAGCGCAGGAACCGGCTGCTTGCAAGCTGACTTATCAATCTGGTTAACGTTTCTTTGTAGTTCTGCGACGAAGTTGTCATTGCGTTCCGGTTCTATGTTCGGCCTCACCATCACCCCACCCTAATACAGTAACTGGGCGCCTTGGATCCTGCGCCAGTCTAGCAACGGCCGATCGGACAAATACTGTTCCGTCTGGCAACTTCGCCTCGCTGCGAGCCGTATAGACAGGTACAGCAGTCGCCCCCGACTCAAAAGCACCCGCTCCGGGGAAAGGAAGCGGTTTTTGGTCTGTTGCAATCGTGCCTTGCCGCTGTGCCAGATATTGATCGACCATGGCCGGATTGACACCGGGTATTGCGAGCAGCACTTCCCGCGAAGCAACCGCAGTATTGACGCCAGGCTGTTTGGAGTAAACCGTTAGAGCGGGCGCCAGTTTACGATACAACTCGGAAGTCATACCCAAAACCCGTTGCAACTCATCAACAGTTTCAAAGGGGGCATCTGACGGGCCGTAGCTTTTCCCTGCCGCACGATAGTCCTCCTCCTCGGCTCCGTGGAGTCTTTTTAGTTTGTCTGCGTCACGCCAATCCAGAACAGCGTCCAGCAGGCTGGCACTGGCATCTTCGCTGAGCCCTGCAGATACAAACAAACCCTTGAGAAGAGCGTCCGATGTGGAGTTGAGGTCGATTTTACCCGACTCGTCCTCCAGAACGACCCGAATCACACCCCCCTGAAACGTGAATTCATGTGCAGAGCCATTGGCCTGCCAGCGCAGGGGATCAGCCGGGGGTTTCATCAGTTCCAGCCAAGCGCGCTGAATACCAGCATCTGCCAGTGCACGTACCTGTGCGCTGGAAACGAGGTTACGCGCAATTTGTGCCTCGCTACGCATGCTGAACGCGAAGTTACCGGCAATGACGGCCAGCAGCGTAATGGCCCACAGCACCAACACCAATGCCACACCATCCTGGCGGCGCCTCATCGCACCAACTCCGATGAAAGCCTGGGGGCAACCACAAAATTGGGCCACTCAGTCCCATTGGCAAACTTGACCTGGATCCGGATCAGCAACGGCAATCGAGTGGGCGAATCCCAGCGATCCCCCCATGTCGGAGCAAGGTTATCCCCTTCTGATCCAAAATAAGTCAGCCAGATGTCTTCAACCGCGCTGAGCTCCGTTCCTGCAAGAACTATCTCTGGAACTTGCGCCAATTGCGAGAAATCCTGCATCTGCGCACTCAATGGCAAATGCCTCCAAAGCAAACGCCGACCATTCGCGTTTTGTTCCAATTCAAGCGATACGGCATAGAGTCCACCAGCTCCAATGCGCCCCGGCAACTGGGCCACGAAGCTGATCCTGTTGCGTTCACCTAAAAAGGCCACTTGTGGGCTCGTTGCGTTTTTCCAGCGATAGGGATAAGTCTTCTCAATTTCACGACGCAAAAAACTTTCGACCGAACGCACGGAGTTCAGGTTATCCACCCTCTGCTGCACTGCATCCCAACTGCGGACTCCCAAGCGCAGTCCTCCGAACAACAACACAAGAATGAAACCCAGCAGGGTAATGGAGATCAATAGCTCCAAAAGGGTAAAACCGTTCTGATGCTGCAAACGAGCCTGTATCTGGCGACTCATGAACGAGGCCCCAAACGCAGAGAATTGAGTGCGACCTGCCGTTCACGCCCCTCCTCATTCCAACCGACACGCACCTGCACCTCGTACAGACGAACGGGCAGCAATTGCCGATCAGCGGCTCCGCCATCATCGACGGGCACAACGCTTACCCTCCACTGCAGATCCTGACCGACTTGCCCACTTTCTTCACCAGGTATCAAGGGGCGCTCCAATCCTACGGCAGCCATCCGGGATTCTGCTAAAAATACCGCGCGGCTATAGCTGTCCGCAAGCCGCGCATTGCGCATCCCGCCCGTGAAAATCTGCAGAATGACCGCCATGGTCACCGAAAGTACGACGAAGGCAACCAGCACTTCGATCAAAGTCATGCCACGGTTTTTGTTCTGCATGATCAATCGAGAATGGAAACTTGACCAGTCAACCAGTTGATGTCGACGTCATATTGGCGCCCGTGCGCAGAAACCGTCACCCGGCCACCAGTTGAACCACCATCCGGGAAAAACCGAATAGCGCCGGTGCTCCCATTGACGAGTTCAGACTCCGCGGTAAAAAGTTTGACTGCGACACTCTTTGGTAATCGGTAGATGCGCTGATCCCCGCTCAATTGAAACTGGCGCCCCTCGACGTCGACCGTCAGGACCGATTCCTGTCGACGAGAAACTGCATCACTTCGCGCCTTGCGCAGGCCTGCCGCCAACTGCCTCGCAGAGGCTTTGAGCTCAGTACCAGATACACCTGACGAAACCATGGGAGAGGCCAAGGCGTAGGTCATTGCCATGATGACCACCACCACGAGGAGCTCGATTAAGGTAAACCCGGCCTGCTGAGGCCAGGCTACTTTTTGCTGTCTTCCCAACCGTTGACATCCTTGTTCTCGCCATCTCCACCCTCTTTGTTATCGGCCCCCAGGGAGCTGATGTCATAGGCACCGTGCTGGCCAGGGGAAGCATAACGGTAGTCATTACCCCAGGGGTCCTTGGGCAATGTCCTTTTCTTGATATAGGGCCCATTCCAACCGGCCAAGCCGGATGGCTGCTGCACCAGCGCCTGCAGACCTTCCTGCGTGGTTGGATAACGCCCGGTTTCCAGTTTGAAGAGGTCCAGACTGGCGCCAAACTCCTCAATCTGTAATCGTGCAGTGTCGGACTTTGCGCCACCAAGATACCCAATCACCTTGGGACCCGCCACACTGGCCAAAAGACCCAGGATGACCAGCACCACCAACAACTCAATCAGGGTAAAACCAGTTTGCCGATGGGCGGAATGTTTTCTAACCATTTATTTGCTCTCCAAAATTCATGCGTGGCGACGTACGTTACATCGCCAAGTCATTCACACTCAGAATTGCCACGAGAATCGACATGATGATGCCGCCAATGACCAGTCCCAGACCCAAAATCAACACAGGCTCCATCAGGGACAACATGCGCTTGACGGTGCTATGCACTTCTCGATCGTAGATGTCGGCAATCCGGATCAGCATGTCCTGCAGCTTCCCGGTTTCCTCGCCAACCATGACCAAGTGTACCGCCAGCTTCGGAAACAGCCCAGTCGCCATGAGCGGCTTGCCCAAACCTTTACCTTCCTTAAGTTGCGCGACGACCTCGCTAAGCGCATTGGACATGACCGTGTTGTTCAAGGTTTCCTTGACTATGGACAGTGCTACCACCAGGGTCACGCCATTGCCAATCAGGGTCCCCAGCGTCCGCGAGAAGCGGGCGACCTCCAGTTTACCGACCAGATCGCCAAACAGCGGCAGTTTGAGCACCCGTTTGTCCCAGCGGTAGCGGCTCGCCGGTTCACGCATCTGGCGCATGAACCAGGAATACGCGCCAACTGCCACCAGGGCCATGAGCCACCAGTAGTTGCGAACGCCATCTCCTGCGGCAATGACTATCTGCGTGGGCAATGGCAGCGCCTTCCCGGACTCCTCAAACATTTGGGAAAACTGAGGAACAACCCACATCAGCAGAATCGCAACCGACAAAAGAGAAACCCCCACCAGAATGACCGGATAAATCAGCGCCGACTTGACGGTGTCGCGCAATTCCTTGGAACGCTCCATGAATTCCGTCAACCGCTGCAGCACCACATCCAGCGCGCCACCGGCTTCTCCGGCGCGGATCATATTGAGATAGAAGCGGGTAAATACGCCTTGGCGTGCCTCCATCGCCGTCGACAGTGCGGCCCCACCCCGCACATCTTCACGGAGTTGCAGCATGAGCTGGCGAACCGGCTCATTGGCGGACAGCCCAATCAGTATCTCCAAGCACCGGTCCAGCGGCAGCCCGGCCTTCAAAAGCGTCGCAATCTCCTGCGTAAACACCGCAACATCTTCTTGTGTCACGCGGCTCTTGCTGAAAAAGCTGGTGCCATTTGACGCCACAGCCGTCTTAACCGCACTTTCTTCCACCCGTATGGGAATCAAGCCCATACCTTGCAAGCGCTCCACCACGGCCGACCGCGCCTGGCCGTCCATATCGCCTTCCTGCATTTCCCCCGAGGGCGTCACCGCCTTGTATCGATACTGCGGCAAGGTCACTCCTCGCGCGTCACGCGCAAGACCTCTTCAATCGTGGTCACACCAGCTACCGCCTTACCGAGGCCGTTCTCGTACATGGTTTGCATTCCTTCCAGGATCGCCTGTTGACGAACCTCACCTGCGGTGACGTGTCGCATGACCATGCCGCGAATGGAGTCCGACATAGTCAACAGCTCCACGATGCTGACACGTCCAGAGAACCCGGTTCCGCCGCATTCGGGACAGCCCACGGGGCGATACAGGGTAATCGGCCTGGCCTCTGTATAACGCTCCAATTGCATTTCCTGCACCACTTCGGGCAGGGCCGGATGCGGTTGGCGGCAGTGGACGCACAGCGTTCGAACCAGTCGCTGCGCAAGGATGCCATTGACCGTCGACGTCAACAGATAGTCATCCATGCCCATGTCGAGCAACCGGTTAACCGTGCTGGCAGCGTCGTTGGTATGCAGGGTCGACAGCACCATGTGGCCGGTCAACGCAGACTGGACGGCAATCTGGGCCGTTTCCAGATCGCGGATTTCGCCAATCATGATGACATCCGGATCCTGCCGAACAATGGAGCGCAGCGCATTGGCAAAGGTGAGCCCGATCTGGGGCTTGACCTGGATCTGATTGATACCCTCCATTTGGTATTCCACCGGGTCTTCCACGGTCAGAATCTTGATATCAGGTTTGTTGAGTTTATCCAGCGCCGTGTACAACGTGGTCGTTTTCCCCGAACCTGTGGGACCGGTAACGAGCACAATCCCATGCGGCTGCATCAACACCTGCTGAAACCGCTCCAGAACGGCGGAATCAAAACCCAGCGTCGCAAAGTCCAGTGCGGTACCGCTCTTGTCCAGGATACGCATCACCACACTTTCACCGTGCATGGTGGGCACAGTGGACACCCGCAAATCAATCTCCTTGCCCTGAAGACGCAGCTTGATCCGTCCGTCCTGCGGCAGGCGTCGCTCGGCGATGTCCAAGCTTGCCATGATCTTGATCCGCGAAATCACTGCCGCCGAGAAACGCCGTGGTGGCGACTCCACTTCGTGCATGACTCCGTCCACCCGGTAGCGGACAATCAATCGATTCTCAAAGGGCTCAATGTGGATATCGGAGGCACGTGCCTCCAGGGCATGGCTGATGATGAGACTAACCAGACGAATGATGGGAGCCTCGGAGGCCAACTCCTTGAGTTGCGCCAGGTCCTCATTCTCTGCATCACCATCGCGCGTCTCGACCTCGCCCACAATTTGGTCCATGGAAGTTTTTCCAGATCCATACAGGCGTTCGTATGCTACTTCCAGCTCAGACGGGACGGCCAGCCGCGGCATGACTGTGCGCTGCGTCACCATGCGAAAGGCAGAAAGTACATACTCGTCCAGCGGGTCCACCATGGCCAGCACCAGTTGGTCTTCGTCCTCCTGGATGGGTAACGCCCGTGATTCCTTGATGAACCGGGAGGCAACACGCTCTTCCAGCACCGGCAGTTCGGGGTATTCGGTCAGCGCCACAACTGACAAACACAACTGCTCTGCGAGGGCGTCGGTAACATCGCGTTCCGCCGCAAAACCGGCCCGAACCAGCAAGGCGCCAATGCGCTCACTGCGATCCGATTCCTGCAAACGCAGCGCGCGCTCGAGGTTGGAGACGTCCAGCTTACCGCGTTCAACTAAAATTTCACCGAGGCGTTTGCTCAACTTTGTGACTTCCATTGGAAACGCGAATTCTAGACCAGCCTAAAAAATCAAGTACAAAATTGACCTGAATTCCATATATCTCAATCGAAGATTGGAGTGCCCCGCTTCAAATTCAGGAGCAAATATCACGATATCGATGTGGTACCCTCACCGGGCGCTGAAGCAATAGGTCATTTCCCATGACCATTTCGCCATTCAACGGTAAAAAACTATGCCCTTGGTGACCGTCATCGTTGTCAACTACAACGGCGGACCGATGGTCTGCCAGTGCCTTGACGCCTTGGCACGGCAGGCGTTTCGCGACTTCACAACCGTTGTCGTGGACAACAACAGTTCCGACAATTCGGTAGCAACGATTCGCCAGCAATTCCCCAGCCTCACCATACTACTTCTAACGCAAAACCTGGGCTTTGCAGGCGGGGTGAATCATGCCCTACGGCAAGGTGCGCTCGGGTCCATGGTCGCATTGCTGAATCCGGATGCTTTTCCGTCCCCCGATTGGCTTGGAAATCTGGTCACGGCAGCGCAACGACACCCGGAATTCGCGGCGTTCGGATCCCGGATGTTCGGCGACGATAAAAGGCGCTCACTGGACGGGGTCGGCGATGCATACCATGTCAGCGGTCTACCCTGGCGGCAGGGGCACGGCAAAGCCAATACGTCCGAATACGACGAAGAGTCCGAGATATTCGCCCCGTGCGCCGCTGCTGCGCTGTACCGGGTTGAAGCACTGCAAATAGTCGATGGACTGGATGAAGACCTTTTCCTCTATGTAGAAGACGTCGACCTGGGTTTCAGACTTCGACTGGCGGGATATCGATCCATCTATATTCCGTCTGCGGGTGTGTTGCACGTAGGATCAGCGTTTGTTGGAAAGCACAGCGACCTGCAGATTTACCACGGGCACCGCAATCTGGTCTGGGTATTTGTCAAGAACATGCCTGGCCCACTTTTCTGGGTTTTTCTGCCGGCCCACGTCGCACTGAATCTGGTGACGCTTGCATGGTTCACGCTACGTGGCAAGGGCGCGGTTATCTGGCGCTCCAAACGGGATGCCTGGCGTGGGCTCCCGCGGGCCTGGGGGAAGCGAAAACAAATTCAGGCAACGCGCAGGGCCAGCATCTGGGCCATTCTGGCCCAACTCAACTGGAACCCTTTTTCACGCAGCGCCTGACGCAGGTGTGCGCGCCTAAGCGATCCTTTCCAGGATCAGCACTCCAAAAAAGCCAAAGGCCCCAATCAGGGTCCACTTAAGCACAACCAGACCATAGCGCTTGAAACGCACCTGCCCGGTCACGGCGAAGCAGGCAAACGACACCGCCGCGCTAAGCAACAGTAGCAGGATCAGCACACGGAGGAATGCCATGCTTGCCTTGATTCAAGCGCGAACTACCAGGCACGCGCCAGTTGTGCAAAGCCACTGGGTGCCTGGCTCTCCTCTTCGAACGTGACAATGTCCCAGGCATCTGCGTGGGCCAGCAGCTCACGCAACAGCTTGTTGTTCAGCGCATGGCCGGAGCGGAAAGCGCTATAGCTGGCCAGCAGGGGCTTGCCGACGCAATACAGGTCACCAATTGCGTCCAGCAGCTTGTGCTTGACGAACTCGTCGTCGTAGCGCAGGCCTTCGGCATTGAGGACCTTGTAGTCATCCATGACGATGGCGTTGTCCAGCCCGCCACCGAGTGCCAGCCCGTTGGTGCGCATCATCTCCACATCCTTGGTAAAGCCAAAGGTGCGGGCGCGCGCAATGTCGCGTGAGTAGGAGTCCTTGCCCATGTCGAACTCCACCCGCTGGCCGGTGGAATCCACGGCCGGATGGTCGAACACGATTTCAAAACTGAGCTTGTAGCCGTTGTATGGCTCCAGGCGCGCCCACTTCAGGTTGGGGCCTTCACCCTCGCGCACCTCCACCGGACGCTTGACCCGAATGAAGCGCTTGGGTGCGTTCTGCAACTCGACGCCGGCGCTCTGAAGCAGGAACACGAAGGAGGCGGCCGAGCCGTCCAGAATCGGGATCTCCTCCGCCGTGATGTCCACGTACAGATTGTCCAACCCCAGGCCGGCGCAGGCCGACATCAGATGCTCAATGGTCTGCACCTTGGCGCCGCCACTGGAAATGGTGGAGGCCATGCGCGTGTCGGTCACGGAAGGCGCCGTCACCTGGATGTCCACCGGCACCGGCAAGTCCACGCGTCGGAAGACGATGCCGGTATCGGGCTGCGCGGGCCGCAAGGTGATTTCCACCCGCTGCCCGCTGTGCAGGCCCACGCCCACGGCGCGGGTCAGGGATTTGAGCGTTCGTTGTTTGAGCACTCGTTTATTTTAGTCGCCGCCGGGCCGCCCCAAGGCGACTGCGGCCCCATGGGGGGGAGGCAGGGAGCCACATGCAATGGGCGACCGTGGGGGCAACATCAATCGGCCTGTTTCCGCAGGAACGCAGGGATTTCGTAATCATCCATGCCACCGTTGGACAGCGCATCCACCTTGGCCGCGGCCGAGGTACGGCCGCGCCAGACGGCCGGCGTACCCATGCCGGCGTAGTCAGGCTGTGCAATGCCCATGGGTGCAGCACTGGCCATGGCCGGGCTGCCCACAGCGTTGTTGAGCGTGGGCACCTGGAATGGCACATTGTCCGTACCCGTGCGCAGGACCTGCAGCGGAGGCGCCGTGCGGCGCACGCCCTGGCGGGACAGGCCGGTGGCCACCACGGTGACGCGGATGTCATCGCCCAGCTCGTCGTCGTAGGCGGTTCCGTAGATGACGTGGGCATCGGGCGACGCATAGGCACGGATGGTGTTCATGGCCAACTTGGATTCGCTCAGCTTCAACGAGCCCTTGGCAGCCGTAATCAGCACCAGCACACCCTTGGCGCCGGACAGGTCGATACCTTCCAGCAGCGGGCAGGCCACGGCCTGCTCGGCGGCGATGCGGGCACGATCCGGGCCGTTGGCCAGGGCGGTGCCCATCATGGCCTTGCCGGGCTCACCCATGACGGTGCGCACGTCTTCGAAGTCGACGTTCACGTGACCGGGCACGTTGATGATTTCGGCAATACCGCCGACGGCGTTCTTCAGCACGTCGTTGGCGTGGGCAAAGGCTTCGTCCTGCGACACATCATCGCCCAGCACTTCAAGCAGTTTCTCGTTGAGCACGACGATCAGCGAATCGACATTGGCCTCCAGCTCGGTCAGGCCCGCATCGGCATTGCTCATGCGACGGCCGCCTTCAAAGTCGAATGGCTTGGTGACCACGCCGACCGTCAGGATGCCCATTTCCTTGGCCACACGGGCGATCACCGGAGCGGCGCCGGTGCCGGTGCCACCGCCCATGCCGGCCGTGATGAACAGCATGTGCGCGCCTTCGATAGCAGTGCGGATGTCCGCCTCGGCCAACATGGCGGCTTCACGCCCCTTATCCGGCTTGCTGCCGGCGCCCAGACCACCGGCACCCAGCTGGATGGTCTTGTGCGCGGTGCTGCGCGACAGTGCCTGGGAGTCGGTGTTGGCGGTAATGAATTCCACACCCCCGACGGCCGAACAAATCATGTGCTCCACGGCATTGCCGCCGCCACCGCCTACGCCAATCACCTTGATCTGTGTGCCTTGGTTAAACGCCTCTTCTTCAATCATTTCGATGGCCATGTGGTTCTCCTTGTGTTCAATACGATATTTCAAATGCAGTTGCCGATAGTTCTTTTAGGGTGGACCCGCCCGCGTCGGCGGGTCGATGCATCGCCATCGCCAATGGGGACTTCCGCGCGCCAACCAGATCTTGATTATCATGGTCAAAAGTTCCCGATGAACCAGTCTTTGACGGAGCTGAACGCGGTCTTCATGGAGCCGTTCTTCTGCGACACCTTGTAGCCGCGCATGCGCGCCATGCGCGCCTCTTCGAGCAGGCCCATGACCGTGGCGGCGCGCGGCTGGGCGACCATGTCGGCCAGCGCGCTGGAATACTTCGGGATACCACGGCGCACGGGTTTCAGGAAGATATCCTCGCCCAGTTCCACCATGCCGGGCATGATGCAGCTGCCACCGGTGAGCACGATGCCGGAGGACAGCACCTCCTCATAGCCAGACTCACGCATGACCTGGTTCACCAGACTGAAAATTTCCTCGATGCGCGGCTCGATGACGCCGGCCAGCGCCTGACGGCTGAGCATGCGCGGACCGCGGTCGCCCAGACCGGGCACTTCCACCTGGGTCTCGGGGTCGACCAGCAGTTGCTTGGCGTGGCCGCTTTCCACCTTGATGTCCTCGGCGTCCTTGGTCGGCGTGCGCAGGGCCATCGCAATGTCGCTGGTGATCAGGTCGCCGGCAATCGGAATCACGGCCGTGTGGCGAATGGCGCCATTGGTGAAGATGGCGATGTCGGTGGTGCCCGCGCCAATGTCCACCAAACAGACGCCCAGTTCGCGCTCGTCCGTGGTCAGCACCGACAGGCTGCTGGCCAACGGGTTGAGCATCAACTGCTCCACTTCCAGGCCGCAGCGGCGCACGCACTTGATGATGTTCTCGGCCGCGCTGTGCGCGCCGGTCACGATGTGGACCTTGGCCTCCAGGCGGATACCGCTCATGCCGATAGGGTCGCGCACGTCCTGCCCGTCGATGATGAACTCTTGCGGCTCGACCAGCAGCAGGCGCTGGTCGGTGGAGATGTTGATCGCCTTGGCGGTCTCCACCACGCGGGTGATGTCGGCCTGGGTCACTTCGCGGTCCTTCACCGCCACCATGCCACTGGAATTGATACCGCGGATGTGGCTGCCGGTGATGCCGGTGTAGACGCGCGTGATCTTGCAGTCGGCCATCAGCTCGGCCTCGCGCAGCGCCTGCTGGATGCTTTGCACGGTCGCGTCGATATTCACCACCACACCGCGCTTGATGCCGTTGCTGGGCGCCACACCCAGGCCGGCCAGCTTGAGCTCGCCGCCGGGCAATACCTCGGCCACCACCACCATAACCTTGGCGGTTCCGATGTCCAGTCCTACGACCAGGTCTTTGTATTCTTTTGCCATATGGTTTACCTGCTGATTTCGTCTTTCGCTTATTTCTTGGCCGTCACGGCTGTGGGTGCGTTCGTGCTGACACCGCGCAGCCGGATGGCATATCCGTTGTCATGCCGCAAGTCCGCCGACTCCACGGCATTGGGCCTGCGTGCATACCGGGATGTGACCTGCGTCAGGGTCTTCAGGAATCGCTGCACGCGCGCAACGATCTCGTTCACGCTGCCGCGACCCAACTCAATTTCGGCACCCGTATCCAGGCGCACCTGCCAGCTGCCACCACTGGACAGCTCCAGCGCATCGACCGGCAGCTCCCTCTGCGCAAACAGCGGCTGCAGCACGCGGAACATGGCCAGCACCTCGGCGCCCTGCCCCTCGGGCCCATTCAGGCTCGGCAGGGCATCCTGCTCCACCTCATCGACATTGGCCTCGAACACCTCGCCAAAGTTGTTGATCAGGCGGTACTCGCCTTCCTTGCCCCAGTAGGCCACGGCCTTGTGTTCCTGCAATGCCACCTGCAGCCGATTGGGAAACTCCCGGCGCACCACGGCATGGCGCACCCAGGGCACGGCCTCAAAGGCGGCACGCACGCGGCCCAGGTCGATACTGAAGAAGGTCCCCGCCAGGCGCGGCGCCACGTTGGCGCGCAGCGTCAGCGCGTTGTTGTGGGTCACATCGCCGGTCACCACAATGCCCTTGATGTCAAAGGCCGGCAGACGCACCACCCAGCGGGTCGTGGCCACGGCGCCATAGACGAGCAGGCCCACGAACAGGACCGTTGCGGTCATGTTCATCAGCTTGACATCCAGTGGCGCAGTTGGAGTCATCAAGCCTCCACATCCAGTGCGGTGTGCTCTAGCAGGCGCACACACAGGTCTTCGTAGCTGATGCCAGCCGCCTTGGCCGACATGGGCACCAGGGAATGCCCGGTCATGCCGGGCGAGGTGTTGATCTCCAGCAGGTAGGGCTTGCGGGTGGCACGGTCAATCATCACGTCGATCCGGCCCCAGCCGCGGCAACCCAGCACACGGTAGGCCTTGACAACCAACGCCTGAATCGCCTCTTCCTCGCCTGCGGGCAGGCCCGCCGGCACCAGGTACTGGGTGACGTCCGTGAAGTACTTGTTCTGGTAGTCGTACTTGCCTTCGGGCGCGACGATGCGGATGACTGGCAGCGCATAGGCGTTGTCGTCCTGGCCCAGGATGGGGCAGGTCACTTCGTCGCCCTCGATGCATTCCTCGCACAGGATGTCATCATGGAGCTTGTCCGCCGCTTCCACGGCCGCGACCATGCCGGAATAGCCCGCCACCTTGGTCACACCGATGGAGGAGCCTTCCCGCGCCGGCTTGACGATGATGGGCAGGCCCAGTGCATCGGGCACCTCGATGATTTGGCGGCGGTCATAGGCACCGCGGCGCAGCAACTGGTAACGCGGCGTCGGAATGCCCTCGGACAGCCAGATGCGCTTGGTCATGACCTTGTCCATGGAAATGGCGGAGGCCATCACGCCGGAACCGGTGTAGGGAATGCCCAGCAACTCCAGTGCGCCCTGAACGGTGCCGTCTTCACCGAGCCGGCCATGCAGCGCGATGAAGCAGCGATCAAAGCCTTCGCGCTTGAGGTCGGACAGATCCCGCTCGGCCGGGTCAAAGGGATGGGCGTCCACGCCCTTGGACCGCAGCGCCTTGAGTACACCGTTGCCGGACATGAGGGACACCTCGCGCTCGGCCGAGGCGCCGCCCATCAGCACTGCAACTTTGCCAAATCGGCTCATAGCCCTCGTCCCTTCTGTGCAGACTGCTCACTTTGTTGCAGCAAATCTACTACCTTGGCGGGCACCGCTCCGATCGAACCGGCACCCATGCACATGACCACATCGCCGTCCAGCGCGTTGTCCACAATGGCTTGCGGCATGGCGGCAATGTTGTCCACAAAAATCGGCTCCACCTTGCCGGCAATGCGCACGGCGCGGGCCAGGGCGCGGCCGTCGGCGGCCACGATGGGTGGCTCACCGGCGGCATAGACCTCGCCCAGCAGCACCGAGTCGGCGTGGCCGATGACCTTGACGAAATCCTCAAAACAATCCCGTGTGCGGGTGAAGCGGTGCGGCTGGAATGCCAGCACCAGGCGCCGCCCCGGGAAGGCGCCGCGTGCGGCGGCCAACGTGGCGGCCATTTCCACGGGGTGGTGGCCGTAGTCGTCAATCACCGTGACCGTCCCACCCTTTGGCAGGGCCAGATCGCCATAGCGCTGGAAGCGCCGGCCCACGCCCTTGAAGTCCGCCAAGGCCTTTTGCACGGCGGCGTCGGGGATGCTCAGTTCCACCGCCACGGCAATGGCCGACAGCGCATTCAACACGTTGTGCAGGCCGGCCAGATTCAGCACCACGTCCATGTCAGGCAGCACCACGCCATTGCGCCGCTGCACCGTGAAGTGCATCTGGCCGCCCACGGCGCGCACGTTGATGGCGCGCACCTGGGCCTGTTCGTTGAAGCCGTAGCTGGTGACCGGGCAGGTCACCTGGTCCACGATCTCGCGCACGGCGGCATCGTCGGTGCACAGGATGGCCACGCCATAGAACGGCATGCGGTGCAGGAAGTCGACAAAGGCTTTTTTAAGCTTGCCGAAGTCGTGCCCATAGGTTTCCATGTGGTCGGCGTCAATGTTGGTGACGACCGCCATCACCGGCAACAGGTTCAGAAAGGATGCATCCGACTCATCAGCCTCCACCACGATGTGGTCACCACTGCCCAGCCGCGCGTTGGCACCGGCGCTATTCAAGCGCCCGCCGATCACAAAGGTCGGGTCCAGCCCGGCCTCGGCCAAGACGCTGGCGACCAGACTGGTGGTGGTGGTCTTGCCATGGGTGCCGGCGATGGCGATGCCCTGCTTGAGGCGCATCAGTTCGGCCAGCATCAGGGCACGCGGCACGATCGGGATCTTCATCTCGCGGGCCTTGACGACCTCGGGGTTATCGCCGTGCACGGCCGTAGAGGTCACCACCGCGTTGGCCCCCACAACATGCTCAGGAGCGTGGCCGACAAAGGTCTTGATGCCCAGCGAGGCCAGGCGCCTGAGCGTGGCACTGTCCGACAGGTCAGAGCCGGAGATGGTGTAGCCCAGGTTGCACAGCACCTCGGCGATGCCGGACATGCCCGAGCCGCCCACGCCGACGAAATGAATGTGTTTAATTGCGTGCTTCATGTGCAAAGCTCCTCACAGGCAGCCACCACCGCTTCCGTCGCCCGGACTTGTTGAAGCTTTTTGGCCTCTAGCCCTCGTGCAAGCAGCGTGGAGCGCTCTGTTTTTTGTAGCAAATCAGCCAAGACCCGGGGCGTCAACTCGCGCTGGGGCATCAGCCAGCCAGCGCCCTGGTCGACCAGGAAGCGGGCGTTGTGGGTCTGGTGGTCATCCACCGCCGACGGGAACGGCACGAACAACGCCGGCGCGCCGACCGCGGCGATCTCGGTCACGGTGCTGGCGCCGGCCCGGCAGATCACGAGATCGGCGTCGGCAAAGGCCTGGGCGGTATTGTCGATGAACGGCGTCAGCTCGGCCTGCACGCCCGCGGCGGCGTAGTTGGCGCGCAGTTCGTCAATCTGTTTTTCGCCACTCTGGTGCGTCACCTTCGGGCGCTGCCCGGCCGGGATCAGAGCCAGGGCCTGCGGCACGATGCTGTTGAGCGCCTTGGCACCCAGACTGCCGCCAACCACCAGCACACGCAGTGGACCAGAGCGACCGGCAAAACGCTCCGTGGGAGATGCCTGCACCAGAAACTCGGCGCGCAAGGGGTTACCCACCCACTGCCCCTTGGCCAGGACCTTGGGGAACGCCGTAAACACCCGACGCGCCAACACGGCCAGTACGCGGTTGGCCATGCCGGCCACGGAATTCTGTTCATGCAGCACCAGCGGCTTGCCCAGCAGCGCGCCCATGATGCCGCCCGGCAGCGTGATGTAGCCACCCAGGCCAACCAGCACGTCGGGGCGCACTCGGCGCAGCACCTGGCGGCTTTGCAGCAGGGCGCGCAGCAGGCGTACGGGCAGCGCCACCAGGGTCCGCAAACCTTTGCCGCGCACGCCGGAGAAGTCCACGGTTTCCAGCGGGAAGCCTTTGGGCGGCACCAGGCGGCTCTCCATGCTGTTGGGTGCGCCCAGCCAGTGCACGCGCCAGCCCTTGTCACGCAGCGCCTGCGCCACGGCCAGACCCGGAAAGATGTGACCGCCCGTGCCGCCGGCCATGATCAGCGCACATTTTTGGGTCGCACTCATACGCGCCCCCCATGCATCAGTTGGCGGTTCTCGAAGTCAATGCGCAGTACCACCGCTATCGCTACCAGGTTGATCAAAATGGCGGATCCGCCGTAGCTCATCAGCGGCAGCGTCAAACCCTTGGTGGGCAAGGCGCCCAGGTTCACACCCATGTTGATGAAGGACTGGAAGCCCATCCAGATACCCACGCCCTGCGCCACCAGACCGGCAAAGACGCGGTCCAGCGCAATGGCCTGGCGGCCGATGTTCATGATGCGCCGGGTCAGCCACAGGAACAGGCCAATGACCACGACCACGCCGATCAGGCCAAACTCCTCGCCGATGACCGCCAGCAGGAAGTCGGTGTGGGCCTCGGGCAGCCAATGCAGTTTCTCCACGCTGCCGCCCAGGCCCACACCGAAAATCTCGCCGCGCCCGATGGCGATCAGTGAATGCGAGAGCTGGTAGCCCTTGCCCAGCGCGTACTTCTCGGTCCAGGGGTCCAGGTAGGCAAAGATGCGCTCGCGCCGCCATTCGCTGAGCGCAATCATCAGCACAAAGGCCACCAGCAGGATACCGGCAATCAGGAAGAACATGCGGGCATTGACGCCACCCAGAAACAGAATGCCCATGGCAATCACCGCGATCACCATGAAGCCGCCCATGTCGGGTTCGGCCAGCAACAGCAGGCCAATCACCGCCACCGCGATGGCCATGGGCATCACGGCACGGAAGAAACGCTCCTTCACATCCATCTTGCGCACCATGTAATCCGCCGCGTACAACAGCACCGCGAATTTGGCCAGTTCCGAGGGCTGGAAACTGAACGGCCCCAGTGCGATCCAGCGCCGCGCGCCGTACACCACCTTGCCGACACCGGGAATCAGCACCGCGATCAACAGCACCAGTGAGGCCACAAACAGCCAGGGCGCATATTTCTCCCAGGTGGCAATCGGCACCTGGAAGGCCATCAGGGCGCCCACGAAAGCCATGCCCAACCACAACGCATGGCGCACCAGAAAATAGGTATGCGTGTACTTGGCGAATCGGGGGTTTTCCGGCATGGCAATGGAGGCCGAATACACCATGACCATGCCCCACAGCAACAGCGCCACGACCACCCACGCCAGCGGCTGGTCAAAGCCACGGACCTCGGGTGCAGACGTGGTGGCGGCAAACGAGCCCTGACCACCAAGCCGTACCGGCAAGGCTGCGTTGCGGGATTTTCCCCGCACCGAGAACCATCCAGACAGGGTCTGGCCCAGTGCGCTCATGCCACGCCCTCCAGGTCCATGCCGTTGGCATGGGCCAGATCGCGCACCGCTGCGCAGAAGACCTGCGCACGATGCTCGTAGTTGTCGAACATGTCAAAACTGGCGCAGGCAGGTGACATCAGCACCGCATCACCCGCATGAGCGCGTTGGTTGGCCAGTTGCACGCCAGCCTGCATGGAATCAGCGTCTACCAGGGGCACCCCGGTGCCGGCCAGGGCCTCGCGGAGCAGCGGCGCATCACGCCCGATCAACACAGCCGCACGCGCATAGCGGGACACCGGCGCCGCCAGTGGCGAGAAGTCCTGTCCCTTGCCCTCGCCGCCCAGGATGACCACCACCCTGCGGTCCGCGCCCAACCCTTGCAGAGCAGCGACGGTCGCGCCCACGTTGGTGCCCTTGCTGTCATCAAAGAATTCGACGTCATTGATAATGCCAACCGGCTCCACGCGATGCGGCTCGCCACGGTATTCGCGCAAGCCAAACAGGATGGGACCCAGCGCACAACCGGCTGCCGCGCTCAGCGCCAATGCCGCCAGCGCGTTGCTGGCGTTGTGGCGGCCGCGGATGCGCAGTGCGTCGGCCGGCATCAGGCGCTGGAAGTGCAACTCTTCCTCGTCGCCCTTGCGCTTCTTGCGGGTCTCGTCGGCCTCCAGTGCGCGCACCAGCCAGACCATGCCATTGAGGTCTTCCATGCCAAAGTCACCCGGACGCTTGGGCATGTCGCTGCCAAAGGTCACATGGGCGCGCTCCACGGGGCGTTGCAGCTTGGCGCGCAGCGGCGCCGGCAGCATGGCCATGACGGCGGCGTCGTCCCGGTTCAGCACCATCAGCCCGTTCTGACCAAAGATGCGCGCCTTGGCAGCGGCGTAGTTCTGCATGCTGCCATGCCAGTCCAGATGGTCCTGCGTGACGTTCAGCACCACCGCTGCGGTGGGCTCGAACCCGGTCACGCCGTCCAGCTGGAAGCTGGAAAGCTCCAGCACCCATACCTCGGGCAACGTCCCAGCATCCAGATGCTCCGTCAACGTGCCCAGCAGCGTTGGGCCAATGTTGCCAGCCACCGCCACGGACTTACCGGCATGGGCCACCAATTGGCCGGTCAACGACGTGACCGTGGTCTTGCCATTGGTGCCAGTGATGGCCAGGACCGCCGGCACATAGGCACGTGCGCCGCGCAATGCCTGCAGCGCCATGGCAAACAGGCTCAATTCTCCACCCACGTAGATGCCAACGGCATGTGCAGCATCGGCCACGGGCGCAATGGCCTCGGGGCTCAGACCAGGCGAGCGGTACACCGCATGCAGGCTCTGCCCGTCCACCAGCGTGGACCGGAACTCACCCGGCACAAAGCGCACCTGCGGCAGCTCCTGCTGCAGGCTTGCCAACTGAGGCGGCGCCACGCGGGTGTCCGCCACGGTGATGCTGGCAGCTCCCGTGCGGGCGCACCAGCGTGCCATGGCCAGGCCCGAGGCACCCAGTCCCAAGATGAGTACGTTTTGCCCTTCCAGGGGTTGCAACAGGGTGGTGTCCTCTTGCACGGCGGCGGATTCCGGTGGCACCTCCTCGGGTTCACTCGGCACCGCGTCGACCGACGCTGCCGGCGTCTTTTCGGCCTGCGTCTCGGCAAAGATCTGTGCGACGAATGCAGCGGCGTCGCGTGCCGCCGTCAGTGTCGTGGGCAGCCCCCGCGCCGGTGCGTCTGGCTCCACCGGAGACGGCTGTGGGCTTGCGCCAGGGTTGTGCAGATCGTCGGGGTTCATCGCAGTTTCAGGGTACTCAGGCCCACTAGGCACAACAACATGGTGATGATCCAGAAGCGGACGACCACCTGGGTCTCCTTCCATCCGCTCTTTTCAAAATGGTGGTGCAGGGGCGCCATCTTCAACAAACGCCGGCCTTCACCAAATCGCTTCTTGGTGAACTTGAAATAACTCACCTGCAGCATCACGGACAGGGCCTCGACCACAAAGATGCCACCCATGATGGCCAGCACGATTTCCTGGCGCACGATGACAGCAATGGTGCCCAGCGAAGCTCCCAGCGCGAGCGCACCGACGTCGCCCATGAACACCTGGGCTGGATGGGTGTTGAACCACAAAAAGGCCAGGCCGGCACCGGCCATGGCGGCACAGAAGACCATCAGCTCGCCGGAACCGGGAATATGGGGAAAGAACAGGTACTTGGAGTACACGGCACTGCCGGTGACGTAGGCAAACACACCCAACGCCGAGCCCACCAGCACCACCGGCATGATGGCCAAGCCATCGAGACCGTCGGTCAGGTTCACGGCATTGCTGGAACCCACGATCACCAGATAGGTCAACACCACAAAGCCAAAAACCCCCAAGGGGTAGCTGACTTCCTTGATGAAGGGCAACAGCAGCCCGGCCTTGGGCGGCAGATTCACATCGAAACCGGAGCGCACCCAATTGAAGAACAGCTCCAGCACCCGCAGGTTGGAGTTCTCGGAAATGCTGAACACCAGGTACAGGGCCGCTAGCAGGCCGATCACCGATTGCCAGAAGTACTTTTCCCGCGAGCGCATGCCCTCGGGGTCTTTGTAGACCACCTTGCGCCAGTCATCGACCCAGCCGATCGCGCCAAACGCCAGCGTGACCAGCAGCACGATCCAGACGAAGCGGTTGCTCAGATCCACCCACAACAGCGTCGAAATCGCAATGGACAGCAGGATCAGCACACCACCCATGGTGGGCGTGCCACTCTTGTGCAGGTGCGTCTCCATGCCGTAGCCGCGCACTGGCTGACCGATCTTCAGCTCCCGCAACCGTCCAATAACGTAAGGGCCGGCCGCCAGACCGATCAGCAAAGCCGTCACGGCCGCCATCACAGCCCGAAACGTCAGGTACTGGAACACCCGGAAGAAGCCAAACTCCGGGGACAGGGTTTGTAACCATTGGGCCAAACTCAGCAGCATGGTTTCACCCCCACAGAAATTTCAATCAGCATGGCGGCGCTCCTGTTGTGCAGGCGTGCTGGCCACCAGGGAGACCAGTGCCTCAACCACCCGCTCCATGCGCATAAAGCGCGATCCTTTGACCAACACGCTGCGTACATGGGGCAACTCGGCACGCACCGCATCAATCAGCAGGGTGGCGGATGCAAAGTGCTGCGCCCCCTCAAACGCATTGGCCGCAACCTGGGCCATTTCGCCCAACGTCAGCACGTGCTCAATGCCCCTGGCCTTGGCGTAGCGGCCGGCTTCGGCATGGAACATCGGCCCCTGGTGTCCCACCTCCCCCATGTCGCCCAGCACCAGCAGACGCGGGCCGGGCAAATCGGCCAGTACATCAATCGCTGCGCGCACCGAATCGGGGTTGGCGTTGTAGGTGTCATCCACCAGCGTGACCTCATGCCCCTGCACGGCCAACAGCAAGGCCTTGGACCGGCCCTTGACCGGCTCGAATGCCTGCAGGCCACCGATCACCGCCGATGCCGGTACGCCAGCCGCGAGTGCCGCGGCGGCGGCGGCCAGTGAATTCTTCACGTTGTGGCGTCCGGCAATCGCCAGGTGGTAGTGCAGATCCTGGCCCAGCCCACGCGCGTGGACCTGCCAGGCACCAGATGACCACTGCGCAGACGCGCAGCCCAACGTGTCGGCGCCGGCCTGGCTATCCAACGCAAAGGTCACGGCCCGGCGTGTGCCAGCCAGTATCTGCCAGACGCTGGTGAACTCGTCATCGCGCGGGAACACTACGACACCGGAATGCCCCACGGCTGTGATGATGGAGCCGTTTTCCAGCGCCACGGCACGTACGGTATGCATGAACTCCATGTGTTCGCGCTGCGCATTGTTGACCAGGGCCACCGTGGGCCTCACCATGGCGGCCAACGTCGCAATCTCACCGGGGTGGTTCATACCCATCTCGATGACCGCGATACGGTGCTCGGCGCGTATGCGCAGCAGCGTCATCGGCACACCAATGTCGTTATTCAGGTTTCCACGGGTTGCCAGCGAGCCACCGTGGGGTTGGTAGTTCGCCAGGATGGCTGCCAGCATCTGGGTCACGGTGGTCTTGCCGTTGGAGCCAGTCACGGCAATAACCGGAATATCGAACTGCATGCGCCAGGCGTGGGCCAGAGCCCCCAGGGCCAACCGCGTGTCGGGCACCACGATGCAGGTCATGCCGGTCAGTGCACGGCGATCCGCATCCGCGTGGCAGATGGCGACAACGGCGCCGCGCTGCTGGGCTTCTTGCAGGAAGTCATTGGCGTTGTAGCGCTCGCCTTTGAGCGCCACGAACAGGTCGCCGGATTCAACCGTGCGGGTGTCGGTGTGCACGCGCAGGATGGCGGCCGCACCATTACCCTCCAGACGGGAGCCGGGCAGCCATTGGGCCACCTGCGCGGCAGTCATCATCATGGCAGTCATGTGCGCGCCTCCTGGGTCTGTGGCTCGCGACGACGCAGGGCCTGTTCAGCGTGCTCTCGGTCGGAGAACGGCAGTTGCACGCCGCCAATGTCCTGGTAGTCCTCATGGCCTTTGCCGGCCACCAGTACCACATCCTTGGCGCCAGCGCGCACAACCGCATCCGCAATTGCCAGCGCGCGGTCGGTCTGTACATCCACGGCCTTACTTTGCGTCAGCCCGAGCAGGATATGCGCAACGATGGCCTCCGGTTTTTCGCGACGCGGGTTATCACTGGTCACCACCACCTGATCCGCCTTTTGGGACGCGATGGCGCCCATCAGTGGCCGTTTGGATGCATCGCGGTCACCGCCACAGCCAAACACACACCATAGACGCCCGCCCCGTTGCATGGCCAAGGGACGCAGGGCCTTCAGGGCCTGACTCAATGCATCCGGCGTGTGGGCATAGTCCACGACCACCAGCGGCTCGCCGGGGCCGCCCAGGCATTCCATGCGACCTGGCACCGGCTCCAGCGCGCCGCAGGCCTGGATTGCTGCTCCCAGCGGAACCTCCAGGGCGCGCAGCGCACCGAGCACGCCCAGCAGATTGGAGACGTTGTAGGTTCCTATGGTGCGCGTCTGCAGCAGACGGACATCACCGCCTTCGACCACCTCAAAGCGCAGACCCTGCGCGTCATAGGTGATGGCGCGTGCCAGCAGGCGGGCTCCCTGCTGCTGGCATGACACAGTCCACACGTCCAGTGCGGAGGCAGACAGCGTCTGCGCCAACTCGGCACCATGGACATCGTCGATATTGATGACGGCGGCAACCAGCCCCGGCCAGGCGAACAGGCGCAGCTTGGACTGCCAGTAGGCCTCCATACTGCCGTGGTAATCCAGATGGTCTTGCGTGAGGTTGGTGAAGACGGCCACCTGGATGTGCGTACCGTCCATGCGGTGCTCTTCGATACCAATCGACGATGCCTCCATGGCGCAGGCTTTCAGGCCGCTGTCGGCGAACTGGCGCAGGGTCTGTTGCAACAGCACCGGGTCCGGTGTGGTCAGGCCTGTCGACAGAACGGGGGTGCCCGGACGCCCCACACCCAGCGTGCCGATCACACCACACGGAAGACTCTGGTCGCCCGGCAAGGCAGACAAGGCCTGAGCCAGCCACCAGGCGGACGAGGTCTTGCCGTTGGTGCCGGTCACTGCCACAACCTTGAGTGCAGCAGAGGGAGTGCCAAAGAACTCCGCGGCGATGGCACCGGTATCGGTCTTGAGTCCCTGGTAGCAGGCAATCTGTTCACCATCTAGGTGGAAGGCAGCCACGCCCTCGCGCTCCACCAGGCAGGCCGCCGCACCCTGCTGCAGGGCACCGGACACAAACTGGCGTGCGTCCACGGCAGCTCCCGGCCAGGCAATAAAGCCATCACCCGTCTGCAATTTGCGGCTATCCGGGCGCAATGTACCGGTGACCCGCTGGCGCAGCCATTGCGCGGCCTGAGACGGAGTGTGGAGTTCCAGCATCAGAAACTCTCCTCCGCGGCCTGCGCGACGATCTGTGGCCGAACCGCCAGATCGGGCTGGACGCCCATGATGCGCAGGGTTTGCTGCACCGTCTCGCTGAACACGGGTGCAGCCACATCGCCACCGAAGTATTTACCGTTGCTGGGCTCGTCAATCATCACGGCCACCACGATGCGCGGGTTGTCGATGGGCGCCATGCCGACGAACCAGCCACGGTATTTGTGGTTCTTGTCGCTGCCGTAGCTTTTGCCGATCAGCTTGTAGGCCGTACCCGACTTGCCGCCCACCGAGTAACCAATGGTTTGCGCCTTCTGTCCGGTTCCACCAGGGCCGGCCGCCAATTGCAGCATCTTGCGAACCTGGCCGGCCGTGCGAGCCGACAGCACCTGCACACCCACGGCGGGCTCAGTGCTCTTGGTCAGGGTCACGGGAATGATCTGGCCGTCGTGCGAAAACACGGTGTAGGAACGCGCCATCTGGAACAGCGATGCCGACAGGCCATAGCCATACGACATGGTGGCCTGCTCAATGGGGCGCCAGGTCTTGTAGGGGCGCAGGCGCCCGGACACGGCACCGGGGAAGGCAATCTGTGGCTTCTGGCCGAACCCGGCCTGCGTGAACAGTTCCCACATCTCGTGGGGCTGCATCTGCATCGCAATCTTGGTGGTGCCGACGTTGCTGGACTTCTGGATCACACCCTCCACCGTCAACACGCCATTGGGGTGGGAATCGGAGATGGTGGAGCCGGTGATGGTGATACGTCCCGGCGAGGTGTCAATGATGGTCTGCGGCGTCACACGACCGGTCTCCAGCCCCAGCCCTATGGTGAACGGCTTCATCACCGAGCCTGGCTCAAAGGTGTCCGTCAGCGCACGGTTACGCAGTTGCTCACCCGTCAGGTTGCGCCGCTTGTCGGGGTTGTAGCTGGGGTAATTGGTCAGCGCCAGCACCTCTCCGGTGATGGCGTCCAGCACCACCACACTGCCCGCCTTGGCCTTGTTGTCGAGCACCGCTTCGCGCAGTTTCTGGTAGGCAAAGAACTGGACCTTGCTGTCAATGCTGAGTTGCAGATCCTTGCCGTCCGCCGGGGGGATCTGGTTGCCCACATCCTCAACGACTTGCCCAAGCCGGTCCTTGATCACGCGCCGCGATCCGTTGCGCCCGGCCAGTTCCTTGTTGAAGGTGAGCTCCACACCCTCCTGGCCCTTGTCCTCGACGTTGGTGAACCCCACCACGTGCACGGCGGACTCACCTTCCGGGTACTGGCGCTTGTACTCCTTGCGCTGGTACAAGCCCTTGATATTGAGCGCCGCAATCTGGCGCGCCACATCCTCATCGACCTGGCGCTTGATCCAGACAAAGGTCTTGTCCTCGTCTTCCAGTTTCTTGGAGAGCTCGGACACCGGCATTTCCAGCAACTTGGCCAGTTGCTGCAGCTTGGCCTTGTCAATCTCCACGTCCTCGGGAATCGCCCAGATGCTGGGGCTGGGCACACTGGACGCCAGGATCAGGCCATTGCGATCCAGGATGCGCCCGCGGTTGGCGGGAAGATCCAGGGTCCGTGCAAAGCGGACTTCACCCTGGTGCTGAAAAAAGTCGTTGGCCACCACCTGGATGTAGGCAGCGCGCGCCGCGAGCCCGCAAAAAGCCAGCGCAATGGCCCCCACGACCAGCTTGCTGCGCCACACCGGCGTACGGCTGGCCAGCAGGGGACTGGAGGTGTACTGGATGCTGCGGCTGCTCATCGCGCGACCCCATCGGACGTGGCTGCATCCGAGTACGTCACATAGGTGGTGATGCCGGGCTTGGCTTGGCGCATCTGCAGTTTCTCGCGCGCCAGACGTTCCACGCGGGCCGGCGTGGTCTGCGCGCGCTTTTCCACCTGCAGCCGTTCGTTTTCCAGCTCCAGGCGATGGGCCTCGGTGCGGGCCTTGTCCAGGTCCGTGAACAGACGACGCGAGTCGTATTGCACACCCACCAGGTACATGGCACTGGCCAGCACCGCCAACAGCAACACCAGGTTGAGGCGCATCATGCCGCGGTCCTCTGCGCCACGCGCATGATCGCGCTGCGGGCACGCGGATTGCCGCTGACCTCATCTGCAGTCGGCTTGATGCGACCCAGGGCCTTGAGCTTCATGACCTTGGGTGCCGCAAACGGTGCGCGACGGTCATACGTATCCCGCGAGTGCTCGGCAATGAACTGCTTGACGATGCGGTCTTCCAGCGAATGGAAACTGATGACGGCCAGGCGCCCGCCCGGTTGCAGCACATGCAGGCAGGCTTCTAGCGCTTGTTGCAGCTCCTCAAGCTCGGCGTTGATGAAAATCCGAAGAGCCTGAAATGTGCGCGTTGCAGGGTTCTGGCCCGGCTCGCGGGTTTTGACCGTGTCAGCCACGAGTTGGGCCAACTCGGTGGTGGTTGAAATTGGGCCCCGTTCCTGTCGGCGAGCAACAATCGCCTTTGCAATGGGGCCAGCAAACCGTTCTTCACCATATTCACGTATCACCTCCGCGATCTGATTGGTTTCGGCTGTCTCCAGCCACTGAGCCACACTCTCTCCACGCGTGGTGTCCATGCGCATGTCCAGCGGTCCGTCGAAACGGAAGCTGAATCCCCGCACCGGGTTGTCGATCTGGGGCGAACTCACGCCCAGGTCCATCAGGACCCCAGCGACGCTGCCACCAGCCAGATCGGCCAGATGCGAAAAGGCTTCATGGCGAATGGAAAATCGTTCGTCCGCAATCGCGTTGGCCTGGGCCACCGCTTCCGGGTCACGGTCAAAGGCGATCAGCCGCCCCAAAGGCGACAGACGTGACAAAATCAGGCGGGAATGCCCGCCTCGCCCGAAGGTGGCGTCCACATAGGTGCCATCCGCCTGGGCAGACGTGGGGTCCGAGTCATTGTCAAACAACGCATCCACTGCCTCGTTCAACAACACGGTGGCGTGGGTCCATGGAGTATCCACCGCCGGGCCTTAAAAGGAAAAGTCCTTGAAGACATCCGGCATCTCACCCTGCATGGCCTTGGCCTCCTGGGCGTCATACGTTGCCTTGTCCCACAACTCAAAGTGATTGCCCATGCCCAGCAGGATTGCGTCTTTGGCAATGCCTGCAGCTTCGCGCAATTCGGGGGATACCAGCACCCGGCCAGTGGCGTCGAGCTCAACGTCCATGGCATTGCCCAGGAAGATACGCTTCCACCACTGGGCCGACATGGGCAAGGCTGCAATGCGTTCCCTGAATTTCTCCCACTCGGGGCGCGGAAACACCATGAGGCAGCCATGGGGGTGCTTGGTGATAGTCAGCTGGCCTGCGGCCGTGGCGCTCAGGACGTCACGATGCCGGGTCGGCACAGACAACCGACCTTTAGCATCCAGACTGAGAGACGAAGCCCCTTGAAACACCGCAAACCACCTTTTTTGCACGCCTGAGCGAAAAGGTCCCACCAAAGGCACTTTTCACCACTTAATTGCACTTTTTTGCACTGTAGCAGCAAAAGTCCGTCTTGCAAGACGGGCTTACCAGAATTTTTTTCAATGAAATCAAGGACTTAGAGACGTTTTCGAAGCTTAAAATGCAATAAAAACCGTTCTAAATGAAGGACTTAGCGCAGGCAGTGAAAGTAACGCTTGAGAGTCTGCGCGCAGCCTTAAGCTGTTGGGGACAGAGCCAGAGGTCTGTCCCGCAAGATGTCACAGGATGTAACGCGAGAGATCTTCGTTCTGACTGAGTTCACCCAACCGGGCATCGACATAGGGCGCATCAATGCACACCGTCTGTCCGGCCATGGTCGGGGCATCAAAACTGACGTCGTCCAGTAGCCGCTCCATGACGGTGGCCAGGCGGCGGGCGCCGATGTTTTCGGTACGCTCATTCACATCAAAGGCGATCTGCGCCAGACGTGTAATGCCTTCGGCAGTGAACTCCAACGTGACCTGCTCGGTGGCAAGCAGGGCCTGGTACTGCTTGACCAGCGATGCGTGGGTCTGCATCAGGATGGCCTCGAAGTCCTTGACCGACAGCGACTGCAGTTCCACGCGAATGGGGAAGCGCCCCTGCAGCTCGGGGATCAGGTCGCTAGGCTTGCTCAAGTGGAAAGCGCCGGAAGCCACGAACAGGATATGGTCAGTCCTGATCACGCCGTACTTGGTGGATACGGTGGTCCCCTCCACCAGCGGTAGCAGGTCGCGCTGCACACCCTGGCGGGAGACCTCAGCACCGCTGCCCTCGCTACGCGAGGTCACCTTGTCGATCTCGTCAATGAACACAATGCCGTTTTGTTCCAGCATGTGCACCGCCTGGGACTTGATGTCGTCCTCATTGACCAGCTTGGCCGCCTCCTCGTCAGTTAGCAGCTTGTGCGCCTCGCTGATCCTGAGCTTGCGGGTCTGGCGCTTGGATTGTCCCAACTGACCGAACATGCCGCGCAGTTGCTCGGTCATTTCTTCCATGCCCGGCGGCCCCATGACTTCCAGTTGGGGGCTTGGTGCCGCTACATCCAGTTCAATCTCACGGTCCGCCAACTGGCCTTCGCGCAGCTTCTTGCGAAACACCTGGCGGGCGGTATTCTCCGGCTGGTCGGCTGCAGATGTCACGCCGAACTCGCCACGCGCCGGTGGTACCAGAATGTCCAGAATCCGATCTTCCGCGGCATCCTCGGCACGTGCGCGGACCTTGCGTTTTTCCGCTTCACGGGTCTGCTTGACGGCGATGTCGGCCAGGTCACGGATGATGGAGTCCACATCCTTGCCGACATAGCCGACCTCGGTGAATTTGGTGGCCTCGACCTTGATGAAGGGCGCATCGGCCAGCCGAGCGAGACGGCGGGCGATCTCGGTCTTGCCCACACCGGTGGGACCAATCATCAGAATGTTCTTGGGCGTGATTTCCCGGCGCAGATCCCCTTCGACCTGCTGGCGCCGCCAGCGGTTGCGCAGGGCAATGGCAACGGCCCGCTTGGCCTGCGCCTGACCGACGATGTGCTTGTCGAGCTCGGATACGATTTCTTGGGGATTCATGTCACAAGGTTTCTATGGTGTGCTGCATGTTGGTGTAGATGCACAGCTCACCCGCAATTTCCAGTGAACGCTTCACAATGTCGGCGGCCGACAGTTCCGTGTGGTTCAACAAGGCAACGGCAGCGGCCTGAGCGTAGGCTCCGCCGGAACCAATGGTGACGATACCATTTTCTGGCTCCAGCACGTCACCATTGCCGGTGATGATCAGCGAGGTTTCCCGGTCCGCCACGGCCAGCATGGCCTCCAGGCGGCGCAGCACGCGGTCGGTGCGCCAGTCCTTGGTCAGCTCGATGGCCGCGCGCGCCAGATGCCCCTGGTGCTTTTCCAGCTTGGCTTCAAAGCGTTCAAACAGCGTGAAGGCGTCGGCCGTGGCGCCGGCAAAGCCGGCCAGTACCTTGCCATGGTGGAGCTTGCGCACCTTGCGTGCCGTGCCCTTGATGACGATATTGCCCAGCGTGACCTGTCCGTCACCGCCAATGGCCACCGAGTCGCCCTGCGGGGTCTTGCGCCGCACACTGATGATGGTAGTGCCGTGAAATGCTTCCATGGTTTCCTAGATGGGGGCCGAACGCCCCGAAAACAAGCCTCAGATGGGACGCGGTACGACCCGGGCGTGCTCATTGATGCCGATGACGTTGAAGAATGCGGCCACCAGCCGGTGCACATCGCGGAACTGGATATGGCAGCCCTCCGCCTGGCGCATGGCAACCCAGTTGAGGATGCTGCCCGCCGCAGAAAAATCGACGCGAACCAGCCCGCGGCAGGACACCACGATGCCTTCACCCGTGTGCTTCGGCGTATCGAGCCCCTCCAGTGCCTGGGTCGCATCACCCAGGACATCGCCCTTGAGTTCCAGCTGGATCGCCGTCGATCCATCCAGTCCGATGGGCGCCGTGGCCATCTGGCTAAAGCCAGAGCCCCAGGTACTGGCCGCCTCTACGCGCACCTGCGCAGTCGGCGCGGGAGCCTCATCACGCCGCTGGTCTTCAACGTTCTCGTACTGGCAACGCGCCTCCAGCCAGGGCGGCGGAGACACTTCGTAGGTCACGCAATAGTCCAGCGCCGCCAGCTCAAAATCATCCAGCAACTTGAGCGTGCGCAAGGCATTGAGACGCATGGCCCACCAATCGGGGCTCACACTCTGGTCCCCCGACGGCATCATGGTGCGCAAGGTATCGACCAGGCGGGCGGCTCCGCTGAAACGCAGTGCCACCGGCTCGTTGCACAGGCTGCTGAACAGACCGGCCATCAGCGGCATGGCATCTTCGTCAATCCGCACCAAGCGCGACCAGTCCAGATGCCAAGGAGTCGGGTTGGAAGCCATGGCTTCGCGCAAGTCCTCCATCGCCTGCGCGTTGAGCTCTGACGGACTGCTCCAGATGGCCCCAACGGAGTAGTCACGGGCATCCACACTGGCGCCGGCATCGGCATCGGCCTGTGCCGGAAAATGCATGTCCAGCATGGGTTCAGGTTCATCACCGATGGCGCTCCATTGAGGGACCATGGTTTCGAAACAATAGGCAAACTCCACCACCACCTGATCAAAGCGCGTCCGGTTGCGCGTGGCGCGGTACAAATCCAGCAGGGCCGCCGCCCAGGAACTGGCCACCTCTTGGGAAACGGCGCCTCCGCGCAGGGCTTCCAGCAAGCCGCTTTCGGCTCCATCGTCGTCGCCATTGGCAAAACGGATGGCTGCTTCCTCCAGCTCAGGATCAGTGGCCATGTCCTCGACATCAATGGCAAACAGTTTCGATGTGGAAAAACCCACGTCGGCTCCGTCATAGCTTTGTGCCAGGGCGCCCATCATCGGACTGGGTGTGGAAGTAGTGCGTGCCCGCGTCTTGGCGGGAGGCGGTGGGGGCGTCATGCCATCACCCATTTCGGTAGCCAGGAAGTCTGCCGCGTCGGAGGTAGGAACACCGCTCGGCATCTCGGAAGGCTCCGAGGTGAACTGGTTAAGCATGCCCATGGGTGCGGGAACGGTAGGTTCAGACCCCGCCATGACGGGCGCTGGTGGCTCCTCTTCTTCCTTGGGAGAGGTCTGCGCCACCGGGAAACCGGCGCCCTGTGCCGAGACGGCATCCTGCTTGCCCTTCCACCACTGCTTGGACATCTGGGCTTCGATCTCATCGATTTTCTTCAGCGTGACGGCCCGCCCGTCCGGGTCGGTCGCCATGCTGGACTGGAACACCGAGGGCCGACCCATGCCGGCCACGGCCGAGACGCCACGGCTGCGCAGCTTGCGCAACTGGTCAAATTCCCGCTTGCGAATGAAGTCGTTCTGGCGCTTGCGCTCAATCATCTGCTTGAGCACCTGCTTGTCGTAGCCACTGTCCTGTTCCGGCTGGGGACGCTCCAACTCCGACCAGTCCTTGGTCGGATTGCGAACAAACATCGCCATCTTGGACAGCAGTCCGGGACGATCGCTTTTGGTGGCCATGGGCTCAGTTTACCGAACGTGCGCGGATTTCACATCCCCGCCAATCAGTCCCCAAACATCTTCTGCTTGAGTTCACGGCGCTGCTGTGCTTCCAGCGAAAGGGTCGCCGTTGGACGTGCCAGCAGGCGGCCTACGCCAATGGGCTCACCGGTTTCGTCGCAGTAACCGTAGTCGCCAGCATCAATGCGGGCGATGGACTGCTCGATCTTCTTCAACAGCTTGCGTTCACGGTCGCGTGTGCGCAACTCCAGTGCATGCTCTTCTTCGATCGTGGCACGGTCGGCCGGATCGGGCACAACCGAGGTGTCTTCGCGCAAATGCTCGGTGGTCTCGCCGGCGCTGTTCAGGATGTCCAGCTTGAGCTTGGTCAGCTTGAGACGGAATGCCGCCAGCTGGACGGTATTCATGTACTCGGAGTCGGGCATGGCCATCAGCTCCGCATCGGTCAACTCGCCCGGGGGCGTTGTTTTCCAGTTATTGGCCAATTTGGCATCTTTCTTGATCGACGACGGCAGCGCGGGCACGATCAGTGGAGAGGGGGTTGACTGGGTATAGCTGGCCTTGGCGGCGGTGGATGCCACCGACTGCGCCATGGACGGCACGGTCAATTGTGCCAGTCTGGAGGAGGGACGACCAGCCTTGGCCGGAGCGGCGGTGGGTGCAACAGGAACAGGAGTCATTTTTTCTACGGGTGGCGTGGAGGCCACTGGGGTCTTGGTCTTGGGTGAAACGGTGGTCGGCATGGGTTTGGCAGGCGCCTTGGAAGCAGGCGCGGCCTTGGGCTTGACCGCGGCCGTTGCAACTTTGGCAACGGGTTTTACGGGGGCCGCCTTCTTGGCAGGTGCCGCGACCTTGGCGACTGGCTTGGTGGTTTTGGCGGGAGCGCTTTTGGCAACGGATTTGGCAGGTGCCTTGGAAGTGGACTTGGGAGCTGCCTTGGCAACCAGCTTGGTGGACGCTGCCGCCTTGGGCTCCGGTTTGGCAGGCTTCTTCGCCACGGGCTTGCTCACGGATGCAACGGGCTCGGCCTTGGGTTTGCTGCCTGCAGGCGCTTTGGTGGGGGCCACGGTGGCCTTGCTACTTTTTCCCGGTTTCGCTTTCACTTCTTGTCTCCTGGCAGATGGCTTCTGCACATGGTCGGTGGTGCCCGCAGTCCCGCTGCGGCTCTTGGAAGATTTGTCCGGCGGGGCCTCTCCGGCGCGCGAGTGTACAGGCTTCCCCATCGGAAAACCCATCAGTTGCAAAATCGAGACAATCATTTGGCTTTCAGTCCGCAAAAAAAATTCTTCAACTTTGACACCGTGTGCGACCAGCCAACGCCGCATCTGAATACCGATCTACACCAGTGACTGCTCCATGCCTTGCAACAGGATGTCCTTGGGCAGATCAATGCCAATGAACACCATTTTGCTACCCCGGGCCTCGCCCTCGGCCCATTGGGGCCCGAGGTCGCTACCCATTAACTGGTGCACGCCCTGGAAGATCACTTTCCGGTCCGTGCCCTTCATATACAGCACCCCTTTATAGCGCAGCATGCGGGGGCCATAGATATTGACGATGGCGCTCAGGAAGTCTTCCAGCTTGGCCGGATCGAACGGCCGGTCCGATTTGAAGACAAAGCTCTTGACGTCGTCATCGTGGTGATGGTGGTGACCATGGCCATGCGAGGGATGGTTGCAGGCCTCGCCCGGCGCATGGTCGTGGCCTGCGTGGTCGTCATGGTCATGCCCGTGGTGGTGCTCGTGGTCGTCTACCTTGAGGAAGTCGGGGTCGATGTCGAGCTTGGCGTTCAGGTTGAAGCCGCGCAGGTCAAACACCTCGCTCAGGGCCACATCGCCAAAATGCACCGCCTTCTGCGGCGCACGCGGGTTCATGTGCTTGAGCCGGAACATCAGGTCGTCAAGCTGTTCCTTGCTGACCAGGTCGGACTTGCTGATGAAAATCTGGTCGGCAAAACCCACCTGACGGCGCGCCTCCTGGCGGTCATTGAGCTGTTGTTCGGCATGTTTGGCGTCGACCAGGGTCAGGATGGAGTCCAGCAGGAAGGACTCGGCGATCTCGTCATCCATGAAGAAGGTCTGGGCCACCGGGCCGGGGTCGGCCACGCCGGTGGTCTCGATGACCACGCGCTCGAACTCCAGCAGCCCCTTGCGCTTCTTGGCCGCCAGCATTTGCAGCGTGGCGCGCAGGTCTTCGCGGATGGTGCAGCAGATGCAGCCGTTGCTCATCTGGATGATCTGCTCGTTGGTGTCGCTGACCAGGATGTCGCTGTCGATGTTTTCCTCACCAAACTCGTTCTCGATGACGGCAATCTTCTGGCCATGCGCCTCAGCCAGCACGCGCTTGAGCAGCGTGGTCTTACCCGAACCCAGAAAGCCGGTCAGGATGGTGGCGGGAATCAAACTCATGGGGGAATCCAAAATTCAGCAGGTGGGGAGTGTACTGGTCAATTCAAGTCGCCGCGCTTACAGAGCGTGGGGGCTTTATCTTCGCATGACCACCAGCCCCTTGAGGTATTCGCCTTCCGGGAAGGCAATGGTCATGGGATGGTCCGGGGCACCGCCCATGCGCTCCGTGATGTAGCCATCCACGCCGGCATCCGCACCCGCTCCGGCCACGATCTTGTGGAACAGGTCGGCACTGATGCCGCCCGAACAGGAGTAGGTGAACAGCACGCCACCCGGCTCCAGCAGCTTGAGCGCCAGGCGGTTGATGTCCTTGTAGGCGCGCGCGGCCCGCTCAGCATGGGCCACCGTGGGCGCGAACTTGGGCGGGTCGAGCACGATGGCATCGAAGGTCCGGCCCTGGTCCAGAAAGCGGCGCAGGGACGCGTTCACGTCCGCGTCCAGAAACTGCGCCTGATCCGGGTCGAACCCGTTGAGCACCAGATTGGCCCGTGCCTGGTCCAGCGCCAGCGCCGACGAATCGATGGACGTCACCTCCGAGCCGGTGAAGCCCCCCGCACGCAGCCCGGCCAACGCCGCGACCGTAAAGCCGCCGGTGTAGCAGTAACAATTCAGCACGCGCCGAAAGCCCAGGCGGCGGGCGTAGTCGGAAAACTTCTTGCGGCTGTCGCGTTGGTCCAGATAGAAGCCGGTCTTGTGGCCGTCGGCAATGGACAGGGCCAGCTTCCAGTCGTGCTCGCGCAGCACCAGATCGGTGGGACCCTCACCGCGCAGCCAGCCGGTGGCCTCAGCCAGCCCTTCCAGGGCGCGGCTGCTTGCGTCCGAGCGCTCATACAGCCTGGTCAGCCCGGTCGCGCTCAACAGCGCGTCGGCAATCACGTCCTTCCAGCGCTCGACACCGACGCTGGTGAACTGCGCCACCAGGGTATCGCCATAGCGGTCCACGATCAGCCCGGGCAGGCCGTCGGACTCACCGTGGATCAGCCGACAGCCATCGCTTTGTATGTCAAATCGGGCTCTAGCCCTCACGGAATGTGCGACAGCAGCTACAAAAAACGGAGCATCAATGCGCTGCGTCTCGTCAAAACTCCAGACCCGTGCCCGGATCTTGGAGCTGGGGCTGAACGCCGCCCAGCCCAAAAAGGCGCCGCTGTCGGACTCCACCCGCACGGTCTCGCCACTGTCGCCACCGCCCTTGGCAATGGCAGACTCAAAGATCCAGGGATGGCGGCGTTGCAGGGAGCGCTCTTTGCCGGCGCGCAGTCGAATCGTTTTCATGGGACCCGATTGTGCGGCACAGCCCGACACACGGCGCGAATGACTATGAATATAGGTGCATATCGGCCTAGGCAATAGACCACCACAGTGTTAGGCTTATTCGGTGTGCTTTTGATTTGTATCAAAAAGGATTAGATATGAACCTGAACGACATGAAGATTTCGATCCGCCTGACATTTGGCTTTGCCTGCCTGGTGATCATGGTGGCATTGATGGCCGGCTTTGGTTTCACGAAGGTCAAGAGCACCAACCAGTCGATCACCACCATTTATGACGACCGCGTCGTGCCGCTCAAACAGCTCAAGATCGTCAACGACAAGTATTCCGCCGACATCATTGATGCCGCCAACAAGGTATCGGCCGGCATCATGGAACCCAAAGCCGCTGCCCAGCAGGTGACGGATGCCACAGGCAAGGCCGCCGAGCAATGGAAGGCCTACACCGAGACCTACCTCACGGATGAAGAAACGCAGGGTGTGGCAAAGGCCACGGAACTGATGGGCAAGGCGCAGCCCGTCATTGCCCAGTTGCGCGCCGCACTGGAGGCGGGCGACAAGGACAAGACCGCCGCACTGGTCAAACCGCTGTACGAAGCCATTGACCCGCTGGGCAGCGTGGTGGACGCACTGGTGGACATTCAGCTCAAGGAAGCCAAGGCCGAATTTGACCGCGCACAGGGCCAATACCAGTAGACCATTGTGCTGTTCAGCATCATCGTCACCATTGCCGTCGCACTGGGCAGCATCATTGGCTGGATGCTGATCAAGGCCATCACCACGCCACTGAACCAGGTGGTCGACATTGCCCGCAGCGTGGCCAATGGCAACCTGACCCTGCACATTGACGGCTCCGGCAAGAGCGAGACCGGCCTGGCCCTGGCGGCCCTGAAAGACATGCAGACCAACCTCGTCAGCGTGGTGTCCACCGTACGCACCGGCTCCGAAGGCGTGGCCGGCGCCAGCGCGGAAATCGCCCAGGGCAACAACGACCTTTCCATGCGCACCGAGCAACAGGCCAGCGCGCTGGAGGAAACCGCAGCAAGCATGGAGGAACTCAGCTCCACCGTCAGGCAGAACGCCGACAGTGCCAAGCAAGCCAACCAGCTCGCACAAAACGCCTCAGCCGTGGCCATCCAGGGTGGCAATGTGGTGGGCCAGGTAGTGGAAACCATGAAGGGCATCAATGAGTCCAGCCGCAAGATTTCCGACATCATCAGCGTCATCGATGGCATTGCCTTCCAGACCAATATCCTGGCCTTGAACGCCGCGGTCGAGGCGGCCCGTGCAGGCGAGCAGGGGCGTGGCTTTGCCGTGGTGGCGTCCGAGGTACGTAGCCTCGCGGGTCGCTCGGCCGAGGCGGCCAAGGAAATCAAGACCCTGATCAACGCCAGTGTGGAACGGGTCGAGCAAGGCTCGACCCTGGTCGACCAGGCCGGCGCCACGATGACCGAGGTGGTGACCAGCATCCGCCGCGTGACCGACATCATGGGCGAAATCAGCGCCGCCAGCGTCGAACAGTCGGAGGGCGTCAACCAGGTGGGCGAAGCCGTCATGCAGATGGACCAGGTCACGCAACAGAACGCCGCGCTGGTCGAGCAGATGGCCGCCGCGGCCAGCAGCCTCAAAACCCTGGCCCACGATCAGGTGCAGGCTGTATCGGTGTTCCAATTGCCAGCGGGCGGCGGTCGCCTGACTCTGGCATAAGTCCCCGACGCCCCCCTACTGCTTCTTCGAACCCTTGAGATGCGCCCGCGGATGTGCCGCGTCATAGGCCTTGGCCAGGTGCTGGAAGTCCAGCCGCGTATAGACCTGGGTGGTGGTGATGTTGGCGTGGCCCAGCAGTTCCTGCACGGCGCGCAGGTCGCCGCTGGACTGCAAGACATGGCTGGCAAAGGAGTGGCGCAGCATGTGTGGATGCACCGGCGTGGCAAGCCCGGCCTGCAGGCTACGGCTGCGCAGGCGCTGCCAGACCGACTGTGCCGTGAGCCGGGTGCCGTTGCGACCGATGAACAGCGCCGGTGTCGCTGCCTCCGCGCTGCCTGCTGCGAGACGCAGCGCCAGCCATTCGGCGCGCACCACCAGCCAGGCCTGCAGCGCGGCCAGCGCCTGGCTACCAACCGGCACAGCGCGCCATTTGCGGCCCTTGCCGCAGACATGGGCCTGGGCGTCCTGCAGGTCGATCCAGCCCCGGCCCTCTGCGCTGCCCTCGGCACTGGCGTGGGCATCAAGGCCGATCAGTTCGCCCACGCGCAGGCCGCTGGAGTACAGCAGTTCGACCATGGCGCGGTCACGCAACTCCAGCAGGGCAGCCTCGTCGTCCGGTGCAATGGCCTTGGATGATTCTGCGGGGTAGCCCTCGTCGATTGGGCGTGAGGCGCTATCTTTTTTATAGTCCGCGAGTTGTACCGCGTCGTCCACACCCAGCGCCTTGGGCAGGGGTTTGGGTGCCTTGGGCGAGCGCACGTCCTGCACTGGGTTGCTGGCCACCAGGTGCTGGCGGCCCAGCCAGGTGTAGAAGCCGCGCCAGCCCGACAGGATGAGTGCAATGCCGCGGCCGCTGCGCCCGCCGCTGTGCATCTGCGCCACCCAGCGGCGGATGTGCGTGTTGCGCACCGCGGTCAGCTCGACCGGCACCTGGGCGGCGTACTCCGTGAGTTTGGACAGGTCCAGCGCGTACAGCTCGACCGTGCGCGCCGCCAGCCGCTTTTCGACGCGCACATATTCGAGATACTTTTCGACGAGAAGTCGGTGCGGCAAAGGGCCCGGCTCCGTGGTCACGGCTTACTTCAGGCGCGACAGTGCTGCGCTGACCAGCTCGCCGATGCGGGCCAGGAAGTCGGTGCCCATGCCGCTGTGGAAGCGGTGCGGGTCGGGCGAGGCCAGCACCAAGAGGCCAAAGGCCGGAGTGGTAACGCCGGCAGCAACGCCACGCAGCGGGATCAGCGCCAGCGAGCTGACCGTGGCCGGGTCTTCCAGCCAGCTCACCGCTTCAAAGCCGGTGTTCAGGCCGCAGAACGGCTCCGTCAGCGAGGAGGCAAACACGCGCGCATCGTCGCTGACCTCCTGCGCCACGGCCAGGCCGGCGTATTCGGTGGCCACGCCCCACAGGCGCAGGCCCACCTGGGGCACGGAAAACTGGGTCTGGATGTCCTGCTGGATCGAGCCCGGCAAGGCGTACAGGTCGGTCACCGTCAACAGGCTGCGCGCCCAGCGCAGGATCTTGTCGGACAGCATGACGTTCTCGCTGCCGTGGCGGATCATTTCCATGATGCGCTGCTCCAGCGACTTGATCTTCTCGCGCAGCATCTCGGCCTGGCGCTCCTGCAGGCCCACGGCACGGTTGCTGTGCGGGCTGGTGAACTGCACGGCGGCCAGCAACTCGGCGTGGCGCAGGAAGAAGTCGGGCGTATTGGCCAGGTAGTTGGCAATATCGTCTTCGGTGATGGGGTTGTTCAGTGCTGGGTTCATAAGGTGTCTGGAATGTCAATTTCGCCCTGGAAAACGGTGGTGGCCGGGCCGGTCATCATCACGGGTGCAGTATCGCCCGCCCAGGCAATGCTCAGCAAGCCGCCGCGGGTCTGCACCTCGACCGTCTCGTCCAGCAGCCCCAGGCGGATGCCGGCGACCACCGCCGCGCAGGCACCGGTGCCGCAGGCCAGCGTCTCGCCCACGCCGCGCTCATAGACGCGCAGGCGGATGTGGCTGCGGTCCAGCACCTGCATGAAGCCCACGTTGACCCCTTGCGGGAAACGCGGGCTGGCCTGGACCGCTGGGCCGAGCAGGGCCACCGGCGCGGTGTCCACATCGGCCACCTGCAACACACCGTGGGGGTTGCCCATCGACACCGGCGCTACTAAAACAGGAGCTGTCTGCGCAGCATCCACGAGGGCTAGCGGCCAATTTCCCCATGAACCCTGGGGCTGGAATGCCAATCCACTGGCATCAAACGGCACCTCAGCAGGGGCCAGCACCGGCGCGCCCATGTTGACGGTGACGCGGCCGTCCTTTGTCAGGCGCGGCTCGATGACACCCTTCATGGTCTGCACCCGGATCACGTCCTTGTCCGTTAACCCCTGGTCGTGCACAAAGCGGGCAAAACAGCGCGAGCCATTGCCGCACTGTTCGACCTCGGCGCCATCGGCGTTGTGGATCACGTACTCAAAGTCGATACCCGGTGCCGGCGACGGTCGCACGGTCAGGATCTGGTCGGCGCCGACGCCAAAGTGGCGGTCGCCCAGAAAGCGGTAGTGGGCGGCGGTGAGGCCCAGGCGGCCGCGCGTCTCGTCGAGCACGACAAAGTCGTTGCCAGCGCCCTGCATTTTGGTGAACGGAATACGCATGCGGTGGATTATCTCCCGATGGTGGCGTGGCCCATGGCCATGCTGCACAATGCCCGCCATGGTACGCCCCAATCAACGACTGCATCCGCACCCCAGTTCCACCCAAAACCAGGCCGCATCGCCCATCGCGCGCAGCGGCCTGCAGGCGGGCATCGTCACCCGCTTCCTGCAACACGACATGGCCTTTGGCGAGCTGGCCCTGGTCTGCCCCACCGGCACGGAGCCGCACGACGCGCTGGACTGGCAGAGCGAGCGCGCAGTGCGCCTGCTGCGCAATGTGCAACGCCTAACCGCGCCCAACCCCGGCTTCATGACCGGCCCCGGCACCAACAGCTACCTAGTGGGTGACAGCCACACCGGCTTCATCGCCATCGACCCCGGCCCGGCGGACACCGACCACCTGCAGCGCCTGTGGCGTGCGGCCCTGCATGCCGACGGCAGCGGCGGCAACATTCGCATGATCGTCTGCACCCATTCGCACCCGGACCATTCGCCGGGCGCCAAGCCACTGCAGGCCCTGTGCGATGGCCGCCCCCCGATCCTGGGCCTGCCCTCGGCACCGACGGCGCGCGCGGCGAGCGAATTCACGCCGGATCGAGTGCTACAAAATAGTGAGCGCCTCACGCTGATTCCACGAGGACCGGATGCCAGTTTGGCTTCCAGCCATACGCTGCAGGTGGTCTACACACCCGGCCACGCCGCGAACCACGTCTGCCTGCTGCTGGTGGAGGATGGACTGCTGTTCTCGGGCGACCACATCCTGAATGGCAGCACCACCGTCATCGACCCGCCGGACGGCAACATGGCCGACTACCTGGACTCGCTGGACACGTTGCTGGCGCTGTGCCAGCAGCACGACGTGCAGTTCATCCTGCCGGCCCACGGCCATGTGCTGGGTGGCTCGCAGGCCACGGCCTGTGGCGCCATCAGTCACCTGAAAGCCCACCGCCTGAAACGCGAGGCCAAGATCGCCGGCGTGGTGGCCGCCCACCCCGACGGCAGCGTCGACGACTGGCTGCCGCTGGCCTACGACGATGTGGAACCGCGCGTCTGGCCGGTGGCCAGGCGCTCCCTGCTGGCGCATCTGGAACGGCTGGATGCCCTCAAAACTAGGCCCGCACCATGACCGACGCCAAGAAACCGGGCACCCTGCGCCTGCCGCCCAAACCACCGAAGCCCGCGCCAGCGACGCCACCGGCTACACGGCCGACGGTTGCCGCCGCCCCGGTAGCCGCCCAGCGCCCCGGCGCCAAACCACGCAAGCGCCCGGTGACGGCCTTGCGAACCAAGCCCCCTGCCCCGCCGCCGCAGGCCCCACAACCCCTGCCGGACAGCGGCGAGCGCCTGGCCAAGCGCGTGGCGCAGATGGTGCCATGTTCGCGCAGCGAGGCCGAGCAGTACATCGAAGGCGGCTGGGTCCGCGTGGCGGGCCAGGTGGTCGAGGAGCCGCAGTTCCGGGTGGACGCCCAGACGGTGACCATCGACCCCAACGCCAGCCTGATCGACCTGACCAGCATCACGCTGCTGCTGCACAAACCGGCCAACTGGGTGGACGGCACCGAGGAATCCCTGGCCAAGCTCAACCGCGATGCGCGCCGCGCCGGCTTTGACGACGCCCGCAGCCTGCTCACCGTTGCCAACCACATGGACAAGGACCCGGCGGGCATCCGCGTGCTGCAGCGCCACTTCAAGCACCTGGAAGCCCTGGTGCCGCTGGAGACCGCGGCCAGCGGGTTGATCGTGTTCACGCAGGACTGGCGCATCCAGCGCAAGCTCCTTGATGACGCCGGCTCCATGGAGCACGAGGTGATTGTGGATGTGCAGGGCGAGGTCACCGAAGCGCACCTGCACCTGCTGAACCGCACGCTGGACTCGGACCGCGATCTGCCGCAGGCCAAGGTCAGTATCAACAGCACGACGCCCGAGCGCAGCAAGCTGCGCTTTGCGATCAAGGGCGCGCACCGCGGACTGATTGCCTACCTGTGCGAGCGGGCCAAGCTGGACATCATCGACATGCGCCGCATCCGGCTGGGCCGCGTCGCGCTGCGCGACCTGCCGGTGGGCCAGTGGCGCTACCTGGGCTCCAACGAGCGCTTCTAGGACCGCAAGGCGACCCCGGTACTCGGGGCGCGGGTGCTGCCTTCCAGCTTGAAGGCGGCCACCACATGCACCAGATCCTGCGCCTGGACCTTGAGGCTACCGGCCGCAGCGGCCATTTCCTCGACCAGCGCCGCATTCTGCTGCGTGCTTTGGTCCATTTGCGTCACCGCCTCGCCCACCTGGGAAACCCCCAGGGCCTGCTCGTTGCTGGCGGCATTGATGGCGCCCATGATGTCGGTCACGCGCTGGATGCTGGCCACCACCTCGGTCATGGTGGCGCCGGCGTTATCGGCCAGGGTCGTGCCGTGCTCGACCCGCTCGACGCTGGCGTTGATGAGGTTCTTGATTTCCTTGGCGGCATCGGCGCTGCGTCCTGCCAGCGATCGGACCTCGGTCGCCACCACGGCAAAGCCGCGCCCCTGCTCGCCGGCGCGTGCCGCTTCCACTGCGGCGTTGAGCGCCAGAATGTTGGTTTGAAAGGCAATGCCGTCGATTACTTGAATAATGTCGGAAATCTTTCGGCTGGATTCGTTGATGCCACGCATCGTCTCCACGACCTCTCCCACGACCTTGCCGCCCTGCACGGCAACGGTGGAAGCGCTCTGGGCCAGCTCGTTGGCATGGCGTGCGTTGTCGGCGTTCTGCCGCACGGTGGCGCCCAGTTGCTCCATGGACGCCGCCGTTTCCTCCAGCGCGCTGGCCTGTTGTTCGGTGCGGGCCGAGAGGTCGTTGTTGCCCTGGGCGATTTCGGCGCTGGCCGTGGCCACGCTCTCCGAGCCCTGGCGCACCGAACTCACCACCTGCGACAACCCGCTTTGCATGCGCACCATGGCCTGCAGCAAGCGGGCGATTTCGTCCTTGCCGTCCGCCTCGATCGCCATGCTCAAGTCACCATGCGACACCGCATCCACAATGCGCACGGAGTTGTCGATACCCGCACGGATGCTGCGCGAGATCACATAGGCAATGCTCCCCAGAATGGCGGATGCCAGAAGCAGCGTAGCCCCGGCCTGCAGGGTATAGGTAAAGGATTCGGCCCGGATATCGTCCGTATACATGCCCGAACCAATGACCCAACCCCAGGGTGCAAAGCCCTGAACATAGGAAATTTTCTCCACGTCCTGCGCGCTGCCGGGTTTGGGCCACTTGTAGGTCACCAGACCGGCCTTGTCGCTTTGCACCTTCCGGGCAAACAGGTCCAGCAGCGGCGTCCCGCCGGTGCCGGGAATGGACTGCCCGGCCAGTTCGGGCTTGATCGGATGCATGATGATTTTGGCCGGTGAGCCCATGTCGCTGATGAAGAAGTACTCATCCTTGCTGTAGCGCAACTGGGACAGCGCCTGCTTGGCCAGGTTTTGCGCTTCCTCGCGCGGCATCTTGCCCGAGGTCTCCAGTTGGTGCGCCCAGGCCACAACGCTGGCCGCCGTCTCCACCGTGTTGCGGACCACCGCCTCTCGCCCCTCCCAATGGCGTGCGCGTACGTCCGACATCAGGTAGGCCGACACGGTGAGCAGTCCCATCACGCTCACAAAGGTCATCAGTGCCAGCTTGGTCAGCAGGGAAAATTTATTCAAAAAATGCGTCATCGGTGACTCCATCCATTCTGGGTCGTTGTTTGACGGCATGCGACCGTCTCAGGGAACGGGCGCAGCAACCCATGGGCATGCCGTTGCTACCAGATACTCGAACCTGGGAACGTAGCACGCGCAAGGCGCGCGGCTCCGTGAATCAGCTGGTGATGTAGTGTTCCAGATGACTGATCGTCATCTCGTGATCGACGATGATGTCGTTCATGATGTCGCGGATCGAGATCATGCCAACAACCGTCTCGCCGTCCACCACCGGAAGGTGGCGAATCTTCTTCTGGCTCATCAGGGCCAGGCAGTCGCGGGTGCGAACCTGGGGCGAGACCGTGATCACGTGCGCAGTCATGATGTCGCGAACCTTGGTGTCCTTGGAGGATTTGCCGGCCAGGGCAATCTTGCGCGTGTAGTCCCGCTCGGAGAACACCCCCACCAGTTTGCCGTTGTCCAGCACCATCAGGGCGCCAACATTGTGGTCCGCCAGGGTCTGCAAGGCGTCAAACACGCTGTCTTGCGGATTCAGACTCCAGTTGCCGGGTGGTCTGCGCTTCAATAATTCCAGTATGGGCCGCATGGTGCCTCCTCTTGTCACAGGGAACATGGCGCAACCATACATCAAAAAAAGTGTGAAGCCCACCGATAAGCCGGATTCTGTGCACGAAAGTTGCCTTTCGCGTGACCACCATTACTCTGGGCCGCTGGTCACCCAGCGGCTCGGTGCTACCTACCCGCCAACTCCGGGGGCCCCGTCAACGTTGGCCTACTTGGTATTGCTGCGCGTAGAGATTGCCCGTTTCACCCGAACTGAATCGGCTCGTCTCTGTTGCTCTGATCCTCACCTTAGGGCCTGCCACTTGCGTGGCCGACTTGTCAGTGGACAGCCGTTAGCTGCTACGCTGCCCTATGCAGTCCGGACGTTCCTCCAGTGCTCTGTTTCCAGAATTGCACCAGCGGTGGTCTGGCGGGCTTCACAGTGTGATTATCGCTGCTGCAGATATGGATATACCAAAAGCGATAGAACAACTCGTCCACAATGGTGCTGCAATTCCCCTTTTCGACCAACTTACGGAGCCCTGCATGAAAGCCGACAACATTCTGCAAACCATTGGCAACACCCCACATGTGCGCATCAACCGCCTGTTTGGCGACACGCACCAGGTCTGGATCAAGTCCGAGCGCAGCAACCCCGGTGGCTCCATCAAGGACCGCATTGCGCTGGCCATGATCGAAGATGCGGAAAAGAGTGGCGCACTCAAGCCGGGTGCCACCATCATCGAGCCCACCTCAGGCAATACCGGCGTCGGCCTGGCCATGGTGGCTGCCGTAAAGGGCTACAAGCTGATTCTGGTCATGCCCGACAGCATGTCCATTGAGCGCCGCCGCCTGATGCTGGCCTATGGCGCCAGTTTTGACCTGACCCCGCGCGAAAAAGGCATGAAGGGCTCCATCGCCCGCGCCCAGGAACTGGCTGCCACCATTCCCGGCTCCTGGATTCCGCAGCAGTTTGAAAACCCGGCCAACGCCGACGTGCACGCCCGCACCACGGCACAGGAAATTCTGGCCGACTTCCCGGACGGACTCGATGCGATCATCACCGGCGTGGGTACCGGCGGACACCTCTCGGGCGTGGCGCGGGTGCTCAAAGCCAAGTTCCCCAAGCTCAAGGTGTATGCCGTCGAACCCACGCTCTCGCCCGTCATCTCCGGCGGCGCTCCCGGGTCCCACCCCATCCAGGGCCTGGGCGCCGGCTTCATTCCCAAGAACCTGGACACCCGCCTGCTCGATGGCGTGATCCTGGTCGAAGCCGAACCGGCGCGCGAATACGCCCGCCGCAGCGCCGCGCAGGAAGGTATTCTGGTGGGTATCTCCAGCGGTGCCACGCTGGCCGCCATCGCGCAAAAGCTGCCCGAACTGCCCGCTGGCAGCAAGGTGCTGGGCTTCAACTACGACACGGGCGAGCGCTATCTGTCGATTGAAGGCTTTCTGCCGGCCTGAGCGACACCAGACACCCGCCGCAGGCGCAGTCCTGCGTCAGGGCAACGGCAACGCCACCATGCGCGGTCGCTGGCCTGGTGTAGCCGCCGGGAATTCGGTCAGCGCGGCACTGAAGATGGTCGGCAGCAGGTTCCTGGTATCACTCCAGGCACTCTCTTCGACCGCGTGCGTTTCGTAGACGACCTGGCCGGTGGTGGTGTCGCGCAGCGCCAGGCTCACCTCGCGCTGGTACCAGGGTGTAGTCTGCGCCCAGGGACCGGGCCAGTGGCCCGGGTGACCCAGGCGCCAGCCCCGCATGCCGGGGCCGTACCACCAGACATCATTCCAGTCCACCCGGTCGTCACGATCGACCCGAACCCCCAGCTGCACGCTGAAATCGGCTTGCGCATCATCCCGGCGCAGGCCAACCTGATTCAGGGCCACTTCGGCCATGCGCTCCACCTCCGTCTGGAGCTGATCCTGCGCCTGCTGCGAGGGCAGGCGTTCAAAGCGGAATGTCGGCTGCGCCGGCAACGCGCTCAGGAAGGAGAACGTTTGCACCTCGCTCTCCACAACCCGCACCGTCGTGCAGCCGCCCAGCAACAGGCCCGCCAACCCCACAGCCATGATGGATCGCAACATGATCGCTCCTTCCCTCGTCAAGACACGGCACCGCCCTGCCTCTTCGTTCATCCTAGGCTTCGCCGCGCTACAAGGCAAGCACCAAATGGGCGTCGCGCGCACTGGCAACGTATCATTGCCCCCTGCTTGATAACCACGAGCCTGCCAACCATGATCCGCATCACCGAACTCAAACTCCCGCTCTCCGCCGTGCCCGTGGAGGCCCGCCGCGCAGCCGATGCCCCCACCGAAACCGACGCCGACCGCGCGCCGGCCCCGCATCCAATTGACGCACTCAAGGCCCTGGCCGCGCAGGTAATGGGTATAGCCCCTGCCGACATCGCCACGCTGGGCGTGTTCAAGCGCAGCTTCGACGCCCGCAAGGCCGATCTGCTGGTGGTCTATATCGTGGATCTGGCGCTGTCCGACCCGACCGGCGAGGCTGTGCTGTTGCAACGGTTCGAGAAACACCCCCGCATCTCCGCCACACCCGACATGGCCTACCACCCGGTGGGCCACGCACCCGCCGATCTGAACGAGCGCCCGGTGGTGGTCGGCTTTGGCCCCTGTGGCATGTTTGCCGCGCTGGTACTGGCGCAAATGGGTTTTCGCCCCATCGTGCTGGAGCGCGGCACGACGGTGCGCCAGCGGACCCAGGACACCTGGGGCCTGTGGCGCAAGAAGACGCTGAACCCCGAGAGCAATGTGCAGTTTGGCGAGGGCGGCGCCGGCACGTTCTCGGACGGCAAGCTCTACAGCCAGATCAAGGACCCGCGCTTCCTGGGCCGCAAGGTGATGCAGGAATTCGTGCAGCACGGCGCTCCGCCGGAAATTCTGTACGAGGCCCACCCGCACATCGGCACCTTCAAGCTGGTCAAGGTGGTGGAGGGCATCCGCGAGCAGATCATCGCCCTGGGCGGCGAAGTGCGTTTCGAACAGCGCGTTGTCGACGTGCTATTAAAAAGTGAGCGTGGCACGCAGCATCTACGAGGGCTGATGGTGCAAAACGCCCATGATGGCAGTGTCAGTGAGCTGCCCGCCCGCCACGTGGTGATGGCGCTGGGCCACAGCGCACGCGACACCTTTGCCATGCTGTACCAGCGTGGCGTGGCGATGCAGGCCAAACCCTTCTCGGTAGGCTTTCGCATCGAGCACCCGCAAAGCGTCATCGACCAGGCGCGCTGGGGCCGCCACGCCGGCAATCCGCTGCTGGGCGCGGCCGACTACAAGCTGGTGCACCACGCCCAGAACGGCCGCGCCGTCTACAGCTTCTGCATGTGCCCCGGCGGCACCGTGGTGGCGGCCACGTCGGAGCCGGGCCGCGTCGTGACCAACGGCATGAGCCAGTATTCGCGCAATGAGCGCAATGCCAACGCTGGCATCGTCGTCGGCATCGACCCGCAGGACTTTCCGCGCGACGAGGCCAGCTTTGTGCATGCCTTTGGCCCGGAGGACGGCAAGCGCTACGCCCAGGAAGCGGCCGCGCTGGCTCCCGCCACCCACCCGCTGGCCGGCATTGCGCTGCAACGCACGCTGGAGTCTGGTGCCTACGCGTTGGGCGGCAGTACCTACGAGGCACCGGGCCAACTGGTCGGCGACTTCATTGCCGCACGGCCATCGACCGCGTTTGGCAGTGTGCTGCCGTCGTACAAGCCCGGAGTCAAGCTCGGTGATCTGGCGCCCAGCCTGCCGGACTACGCCATTGCCGCCGTGCGCGAGGCCCTGCCGGTATTCGGGCGCAAGATCAAGGGCTTTGACATGGCGGATGCCGTGCTGACCGGGGTGGAAACGCGCACCTCGTCGCCTCTGAAGATGCCACGTGGCGAAGACCTGCAAAGTACCAACGTGGTCGGCCTGTACCCGGCCGGCGAAGGCGCCAGCTACGCTGGCGGCATCCTGTCGGCGGGGGTGGATGGCATCCGGGTGGCCGAAGCTGTGGCGCGTAGCATACTGGGCTGAACCAACACCGCCACGGCGGACTGAGCCGGTGTACTATCGGCAGCCATGAAGGTCGATCCAGCTGTCGTCAAGATTTTTGCCGAGAACGTGCGCGCGGACATCATCCAGCGCCCGGCCGGCCTGCACCTGGACGCGGCCATCGTGCAGAAGATCGCCGCCAAGGTGAAGGTGTTCCAGGGCATGACGCACGACTGCCTGATGAGCACGCTGGCCATGGCCGAGCACATGCCGCACAAGTCCGGCGCCGTGGTGTTCAACGAGGGCGACATCGGCAGCTCGTTCCACGTATTGATCGCTGGCGAGATGGTGGTGGAGAAGAACAGGGGCGAGCGCACCGTAACGCTGGCCAAACTCACCGCCGGCGAATGCTTTGGCGAGATGGCCCTGGTGGGAAACCACCTGCGCACGGCCTCGGTCCGCGCCCTGCGCGACAGCGTGACCATGCGCTTTGATCGCGAGCGGGTGGACGCCTACCCGGACAGCGCCCACATCATCTACCGCAATATCGCCCGCATCCTGGCGGCACGGCTGGATATGTCCAGCGAGATGCTGGCCGATCTGGTGCTGCGCAGTTCAAGCGACACTTGAGATCGACGGCGACGACTCCCCCGGAACCGGGTCGCCCAGCACTACAAACACGCACGCCTTGCAGGGATAAATGGCCTAGATAGATTTGGTTCGTTTTAATAGATGTATATTACATGAATCTATAAATCTACATCCATCTAATTTGAAAGGATCCGCCATGAACATTGACAAGTTCAAACACCAGCACGTTGACATTCTGGAGTGCATTGCCGCCTTGAGAAAGGCCACCCAGGCTGGCATTGACGAAAACGCGGCGGAGATTGCCCGGCTCATCGTGTCCATGAGCTCCACCATTAAATTGCATCTGGCCGTGGAAGACCAATTCCTGTACCCGGCACTGCAAAGTGTGGGCAACGCCGCCCTGTCCAGGATGGGCAAGAAATTCCAAGAGGAGATGGGCGCGATTGCGTCGGCCTACATGGGGTTTGCGGGCCGCTGGAACCAGGCCGCCAACGTCGCGGCCGACCCCGAGGGGTTCCGGTCTCATGCCAACACTGTGCTCAAGGTCATCTATGGGCGGATGCAGAAGGAAAACACCGTTTTCTATCCGGCCATTGAAGCCGCGTGAGACGCATGTCCGTGCGTGCATCGCTGCACGTGCACCACGGGATGCGTCAATGAATCATTCACCCCTGCGAATTTTGCAGCGCCGCGATGCGCTCTTCAATCGGTGGATGGGTGGAGAACAACTGGCCAATGCCACCGGTGATGCCAAAGGCCGCCACACTCTTGGGTAATTCGCCGGGCGCCATGCCTCCCAGACGGGCCAGTGCGTTGATCATGGGCTGCTTGCGGCCCAGCAACTGGGTCGAACCGGCATCGGCACGGAATTCACGCTGGCGCGAGAACCAGGCCACGACGATGGCAGCGGCAAAGCCGAGCACGATGTCCAACACGATGGTGGTGATCATGTAACCAATGCCAGGGCCGGAGCGACGCTCGTCACCCTTGCTCAGGAAGCTGTCCACGGCGTAGCCGATGACGCGGCTGAGGAACACCACAAAGGTATTCATCACGCCCTGGATCAGGGTCATGGTGACCATGTCGCCATTTGCCACGTGGGCGATCTCGTGGCCGATCACGGCCTCGATTTCATCCTGCGTCATGCCGCGAAGTAGACCGGTGCTTACGGCCACCAGGGCCGAGTTCTTGAAAGCGCCGGTGGCAAAGGCGTTGGGGTCGCCCTCGAAGATGCCGACCTCGGGCATGCCGATGCCGGCCTTGTCGGCCAGCTTGCGCACGGTGTCCACAATCCAGGCCTCGTCGGCGTTTTGCGGCTGCTCAATGACGCGCACGCCGGAGGTCCACTTGGCCATGGGCTTGCTGATCAACAGGGAAATGATGGCGCCGCCAAAGCCCATGACCAGCGCATAGCCCAGCAGAGCACTCAGGTTGAGACCACTGCCCGTCAGGTAACGGTTCACCCCCAGCAGGCTGGCAACAATGCCCAGAACGGTGACGACCAGAACATTGGTCAAGACAAACAGAATGATGCGTTTCATGGTTTCCTCTAGGATTTCAGCGCCGCCCACTGGGCACGGCAGCGCCAATGGTAAGGTCGAAATGGATGAATTCAAGCACGCGGCGCGCGGAACACACTGGTATCCGCGTAAAAGGCCGGGTCGTCATTTCCGGGCCACCAGCCGGGCACACCCAGCACCGGCAGATGGGCAAAGGGTTTGCTCGCCAGGCGCTCAGCGCGCAGGTCGGCGGCCATCCAGGCATCCAGATCCGCTATCGAATGCGTAGCAGCCTGCGCACGGTACACGTGGGCTGTGATGGGTTTTCTCGGGTGAACCAGTTTTTCCAGCAGGGCGTGACCAAACAGCACCAGATGCGACTGCTCCCATTGGGGCCGCAAGAGGCCGAACAGGTGACTCCAGTCTTTGGCAGCCAGGGCCTCCCACAGCGCGTCGGGGCACTGCAGAAAGGCGGCGTTTTCGTCGAACAGCGTCAGTCCGTCGCGAGCCGGTCCGCGCACCGGCTGGATGCCGGTCTGCGCGATCTGCGCCATGTGCAGCTGGTTGAGCCGACGTTTGGTCTGCGGGAAGGCCAGCCAGGCGAGTCCATTGAAAAAGTCGTGCAAGCCCTCGCGGGTCGGACATTGATTGCTATCGAAAATATAGCTTTCGTAGGCCATACCCGGCGGCAGGTCGCTCTGCGGCACAAAGCGAACCGGTGTGGCCAGAGGCAGCAGCGCGTCATTCAGCGCCTCGGCGCTGGTGCGGCCCGCAGCCACCTGATCGGCAATGCCCTGCCCCAGCGTAACGTAAGGCGCCAGCCAGGGGGCGGACCAGTCGATGAGCGCCAGATCCAGCATTGACTGATCGCTGCGACTCACGCTTCAGACAGTGCCAGAAAATGCCGTTTGTCCCGAACACTGACTTTGGAGGTGCCCTCGTCCCGTAAATCGAAGGCAGCCGTCGCCACCAGCAACTTGGTCAGCGTGGCATAGCCGAAATTGCGCGGGTCAAAGGACGCACGGTTACTCAAATGGGTGCCAACGGCCCCGACCTTGGCCCAGCCGTCCTCGTCCTCACAGGCAATCACCGACGTACGCAACATGCTGAGCAGCTTGGCGTCCCTGCGCAACTGCTCGGTGGGCACCCGTAAAGGCTGCGCCGCCTTGGGCGGTGGTGCACTGGTGTCTGTAGACACGTTGGCAACCGGCCCCGCAGGGATGTCGGCCTGTTCACCGCCGATGAGGCGATCCAGGTACAGGAAACGTGAGCAAGCGTTGACAAACGGCTCCGGTGTTTTTTGCCCGCCAAACCCGTAAACCGCCGCACCTTTGGCGCGCAAATGCATCACCAGCGGCGTGAAGTCGGCGTCGGACGACACAATGCCAAAGGCATCGGGCCGGTCTGTGTACAGCAATTCCAATGCATCGATCACCATCGCCATATCGCTCGCATTTTTGCCCTTGGAATAATCGAACTGCTGCATGGGGCGAATGGCATGCTCATGCAGCTTCTCCTCCCAGCCTTTGAGTTCACTTTTTTTCCAGTTGCCGTACGCCCGCCGGACATTGGTCACACCGAAGGTGGACAGCTCAGTCAGGATGACGTCGATCTTGGACGCCGGCGAGTTGTCGGCATCGATCAGCAACGCAATGCGCGCCTCGGCACGCGGGCTTCCGTGCCCGTTCACACTAACCTCCACGGCAAGGCTTCGCCACCACCCAGCGGCTTCAATTGCGCCTCGCCAAACGCAAAGCTGTCCGGCACGGTCCAGGATTCGCGACGCAGGGTGATGGTTCCGGCATTGCGTGGCAGGCCGTAAAAATCGGCACCGTGGAAGCTGGCGAAGCCTTCCAGCTTGTCCCGTGCACCCGCGGCATCAAAGGCCTGGGCGTACAACTCCATGGCATTGAACGCGGTGTAGCAACCGGCGCAACCGGTGGCGTGCTCCTTGAGGTGCACGGCGTGCGGCGCGCTGTCGGTGCCCAGGAAGAATTTGCTGGAGCCGCTGGTGGCCGCCTGCACCAAGGCCAGGCGGTGCACCTCGCGCTTGAGCACCGGCAGGCAGTAGTAGTGCGGGCGAATGCCACCGGTAAAGATGGCGTTGCGGTTGTAGAGCAGGTGGTGCGCCGTGATGGTGGCGCCCGTGAAGCGGTCGGCCGCCTGCACGTACTGCGCAGCTTCCTTGGTGGTGATGTGCTCGAACACGATCTTCAGCTCGGGGAAATCGCGGCGCAGGGGAATGAGCTGCGTGTCGATGAACACCGCCTCGCGGTCGAACAGATCGATGTCGGGCGAAGTTACCTCGCCATGCACCAGCAGCAAGAGGCCAGCCCTTTGCATGGCCTCCAGCGTCTGGTAGGTCTTGCGCAGGTCGGTCACGCCAGCGTCGCTGTTGGTGGTGGCGCCGGCCGGGTAGAGCTTGAGGGCTACCACCCCGGCGTCCTTGGCGCGCGCGATTTCGTCGGCCGGCAGGTTGTCGGTGAGGTACAGCGTCATCAGCGGCTCAAAGGCCACGCCGCTGGGCACGGCCGCCTGGATGCGGGCACGGTAGGCCACGGCCTGGGCAGCGGTGGTTACCGGCGGGCGCAGATTGGGCATGATGATGGCGCGGCCAAATTGGGCGGCGGTGTGGGGCACCACGGTGTTGAGTGCAGCGCCATCGCGCACGTGCAGATGCCAGTCGTCGGGGCGGGTCAGGGTGAGTTCGTTGATCATGAAAAGTGCGGTTTATTTGTTGTTGCGGGCGGCTTGCGCAACCAGGTAATCCCACAGTGCCTGGGCGCTGCTCTTGGGGCTGCTGCTACCACGGCCGCTGGCAACGCCAGCGCGTGTCAAATCCTTCAGGCTGGGCTTTTCGCGGTAGACGCGTACATCCATCGTGATCTCCAGCCCCTTGGCGTTGGGTGGCAGGGCGCTGACCAGGCGTTTGGCGCGCAGTTCCTTCTTGACCGCGCTGTGCGGCAAAAAGGCAATGCCGTGGCCTTCCAGCGCCATGGCCTTCAGACCTTCGGCCATATCAGTCTCATACACCCGGTCAAAGTGGATCGCGGTATTGGACTGCTTGAGGATCAGCTCCACCATCTGGCCCAGGTAGGCCCCGGGCGCGTAGCCCAGATAGGGCAGCGGCTGGCCGACACGCCCTGGCAATTGGAACAGGGGCGCGCCGTTGCTGTCCGGCTTGACGTAGGGTGCCACCACCTCTTCACCCAGACTGACCATCTCATAACGGTCCGCATCCAGCTGGAAGGGTTGGGATGGGTGGTAGTAGGCAATCAAGAGGTCGCAACTGCCCTCCACCATCCGCATGACGGCGTCGTGCACGTTTAGCGCAATCAGGCGGCTCTTGATCGGGCCAAAAGTCTCGCGCAAAGACGAGACCCAGGCCGGGAAGAAGGTGAAGGCCAGCGTGTGCGGCACGGCAAACTCAATGACATCCTGTGCCGCCGAGGTGTGGCCACGCAGCATGGCGCGTGTGCTTTGCAGCGCCTGCAAAACCTCCATGGACTGGCCGTACAGCGTCTCACCAGCGGGCGTCAGGCGCGTGGGGTAGCTGCTGCGGTCCACCAGATCGGTGCCGGCCCAGGCCTCCAGCGACTGGATGCGCCGCGAGAACGCCGGCTGGGTCACATGGCGCAACTGTGCCGAGCGGCTGAAGCTGCGGGTTTCAGCCAGGGAGACGAAATCTTCAAGCCATTTGGTTTCCATACCCAACATTATGCGCGAAATGCATGATCATCCAAAACCCCGTCGCCACCGCCCGGCACAATAGCGGTCCTGATCGCCATGCCAACAATCCGTCGCCCCCTCCCAAGCCGCATCATCGGCCATGCCCTGCTCGCACTCGCCGTCGGCCTGGGGCTCAGCACTCACGCCGCCGCACAGACGCTACAGCGCGTGGACGAATCGCTACTGGGTCTGAGCGAGGCGGAGTTGCTGGTGCGCCTGCCCGACCTGCGGCGCACCAGCAAGCCGCTGCCCGGCCCGCGCGGCTTGCGCGGTCTGTGGAGCGTGAGCGAAACCACGGCACAGGGCCTGGTGCTGGATACCGTTGTGTACCTGAAGGCACGCAATGTGCTGCGCATTGAACAACGCTGGGCATCGCGCAAAGCGGGTGATTGCCAGTCATCCCGTCTGGACGCATTGGCAGGCGGTATTCAGCAGCGCTTTGGTCCTGCCGTCGTGACATCGGACGATGCATTGGACGACACCACCCAACAGAACACAACCGTGTGGACCCTGGGCGAGACCGAAGCCCGGCTGTTGCTGACCCGCTCCGGCGAACATTGCTCGGCATTGATCGTCTACGAGCCGCACATCACCCGGGATGCATCCGAGTTGTAGGCCCGATCATTCCGCGCTTTGCTGCTGCAGTGCCCACATGTCGGCGTAGCGGCCACGCGCAGCCAGCAGCGCTGCGTGGTTGCCACGCTCAATGATGCGCCCGGCATCCATGACCAGAATCTCGTGGGCGTCCACCACCGTAGACAGCCGGTGGGCAATCACCAGCGTGGTCTTGTTGCGTGCCACGCTTTGCAGTTCGGCCTGGATGGCCCGCTCATTGGCCGAGTCCAGTGCCGAGGTGGCCTCGTCAAAAATCAGGATGGGCGGGTTTTTCAACAGCGTGCGGGCAATGGCGACGCGCTGCTTCTCACCCCCCGAGAGCTTGAGCCCGCGCTCCCCGACCATCGTGGCATAGCCTTTCGGAGTCGATGCGATGAATTGGTGGATGTGGGCCGAAGCGGCGGCCTCCTCGACCTCGGCGCGCGTGGCGCCGGGCTTGCCGTAGGCAATGTTGTATTCCACGGTGTCATTGAACAGCACGGTGTCCTGCGGAACGATGCCTATGGCCTGGCGCACACTGGACTGGGTCACCTGCTTGATGTTCTGCCCGGCAATCATGATGCGCCCGCCCTCCTGCGGGTTGCTGACGTCGTAAAAACGAAACAGCAGCCGCGCCAGCGTGGACTTGCCGGAACCGGAAGGTCCGACCACCGCCACGGTCTTGCCGGCGGGAATTTCAAAGCTGATGTTGTGCAGGATGGTGCGCCCGTGTTCGACCTTGCCCGGCGCACCCAGTTCATACGAGAAGCTCACGTTCTCGAATGCAACCGGGGTATCGCCCGAGAGCCGCAAGGGCTGCGCACCCGGCACGTCGGCAATCTCGCGCTCGCGCTCCATCAGGGTGAACATTTTTTCCAGATCGGTCAGGCTCTGTTTGATCTCGCGGTAGATCACGCCCAGGAAGTTCAAGGGGATATAGAGCTGGATCATGAAGGCATTGACCATGACCAGATCGCCCAGTGTCATTCGGCCGTCGACCACACCCTGCGTGGCACGCCACAGCATGGCAACCAGGCCGATGGCGATGATGAGTTGCTGACCGGTGTTCAGCATGGACAGCGTGGTCTGGCTCTTCAGGCGCGCGCGGCGCAGGCGCTCCAGACTTTCGTCGTAGCGCCGGGCCTCAAAGCCTTCGTTGTTGAAATACTTGACGGTCTCGTAGTTCAGCAGCGAGTCAACGGCCTTGGAGTGGGCTGCCGAGTCGAACTCGTTGGCCTCGCGACGAAACTTGGTGCGCCATTCGGTAATCAGCACGGTGAAGGTGATGTACAACGCCAGCGCGGCCAGCGTGATCCAGGCAAACCACACGTCGAACTTGACCGCCAGAATGGTCAGCACCATGGCCACCTCCAGCAGGGTCGGCACGATGCTGAACAGCGAAAACGAGATCAGCGATTCAATCCCCCGCACACCGCGTTCAATATCGCGCGTCATGCCGCCGGTCTGGCGCTCCAGGTGGAAGCGCAGGCTCAGGGCATGCAGGTGCTCGAAGGTTTCCAGTGCAATGCTGCGCGCCGCACCCTGGGTGGCCTTGGAGAACACCAGTTCGCGCAGCTCGGTCAGCAGCGTAGTGGACAGGCGCAGCGCACCGTAGGCAAACAACAGGGCCACCGGCACGACCAGGACCACCGCCGGGTCGCCCGGCTGGTAGCTCATGCTGTCCACCAGCTTCTTCAACAACAGCGGCACACCCACATTGGTCAGCTTGGCGCCCACCATGAAGACCAGTGCCACGATGACCCGCCACTTGTAGATCCACAGGTACGGGAACAGACGCTGCAGCGTGTCCCAGTCGGACTTGGGTGCGGTCGCCGGGGCTGTGGCGTCTGCAACGGGCGCAGGAGAGGCGCGAAGCTCATGAGAGCGCATAGACGAGAATCTTTCTTTTGGTTGCGGACATGGCTGCGCTCCAGCCCGTCTCACACGGTATCAGGATAGGATTGTGCCCATGTCTACCATTTCAAGTCTCCCCATCGTCCAATTACCTGTTGGCGAGGAACTGGTCCTCAAGGTCATTCCCATGCCGGCGGACTGTAACGCCAACGGCGACATCTTTGGTGGCTGGGTGATGGCCCAGGTCGACCTGGCGGGTTCCGTGCTGCCGGCACGCTATACCCAGGGCCGCATGGCCACGGTGGCGGTCAACGAATTTATCTTCAAGCAACCCGTCCGCGTCGGCGACATCCTGAGCTTTTTTTCCAAGGTCAGCCGCATCGGACGCACGTCCATCACGGTCAAGGTCGAGGTCTATGCCGAGCGCATTCGCACCCAGGGTCAGTACATCAAGGTGACCGAGGCTACCCTGACCTATGTGGCCATTGATGACGCGGGGCAGCCGCGGGAGATTCCGAAAAGCTAAGTGCGCCTCACAGCTCTGCGGATGGAAAGCAGAAATTGGCCGGTATTGGGCTGTCTTTTCAGAGGATTGCTTCCTGGCACATTCAAGAAAATCTGGATGCAGCCATTGGTCAACCCGCAGGCGAAATCAGTTCGCATCGGCAGTGCCAGCCAGCGTAAAGGAAGCATCATGTCTATTTCCAGCGTACAGAACACATCCGGCCCAAGCAACTCGGCGGCAGCGAGCGCCAAAAATACTGCAGCGGGCAGCTCCAGCACCTCTTTTGCCGACACTTTGAATCAGGTTAGCAACGGAACGCCCTACTCAGACGCCGACGTCAAGGCCTTCCTTGCTGACAAACCCACTGCGCAGCAGATTGCCGACAAGGCTGCAACGCTGGGTCTGACCGAAGACCAGATTGCACAGGCAATGGCTGTTGGTGGTTACGGTGGGGTCAGCGATGGCACACTGAAAACCCAGATTGAGAGCTTTGTGTCCAATGCTGGCAATGGTTACGCGTGGGACGCCAGTGGCGTGCTGCAGTCTGCTAAATCCGGTGTCCAAGGCGCTTCGACCGACAAGGCCATGCCCGCAGCAGCGGATATCAAGGCGTTTTATGCCACCTGCCCGACGGATACCGAAGTGACCGCCAAGGTAAAGTCATTGGGGCTGAACGCTGCACAGATGGTGCAATTTCAGGCAACGGGTATCGGGATGAATATGAGCCAAATCAGCGCACCCGTACTGGAGACCATGTACGTGGATGCGGCCAATCGTCTTGGCTCGGACATTGGCGGCGGAAAAAACGGGGGCTGGACCTCCTATTTCTCCCCCACGCTGGGGCGCGCCGTTACCAAGAATGAAATGCAGAGCTTCTTTGCTAGCAACCCGAGCCAGAGCCAGATCTTTCAGAAGGCTTCCGAACTCGGCCTCGGCGTTGGGGCGGTCAATAACATGATGGTCGGCTTGGGTATTACCAAAGCAGAAAACATGAACAGCGCATTTGCAGGCATGGACATCGCGCTGTATCGCGGGACAGACGGCTATAGCCTCGACCAGCAAGGCCATATTGTTGCTGGTGGGGGGAATGTGTGGGTCGGAACCGCCGATTCTGGAATGTGGCGACCCCGCACCCCAGCCGATGGCACCACTCTCAGCGCTACCGCTTAGTCCAAGAGTGCACGACTAAAACTTGCCGTGGCGACCGGCGCCACCGGCAAAGCGGGCCGCCCCTTCCAGGCCGGCCGCAATACAGGCCTTGCCCCGCTGCCACTCCCGGTGCAGTGCCTCGGGCATAGCTAGGTCCCATTGCGCGTAGGCACTGGCGCGGTCGGCCAGCATGGTGGCTTGTGGAAACGCCGCGAGTTGTTCCGCCAGCGCAATGGCCGCATCCAGCGCCGTGCCGCTGGGCACCACACGGTTGCACAGCCCCATCTGCAGGGCTTCCATGGCCTCGACCTTGCGCCCGGTCAGGATCAAGTCCAACGCATGGCCCATACCGATCAGACGCGGCAGACGCACCGTGCCGCCATCAATCAGCGGCACGCCAAAGCGGCGGCAGAACACACCCATGTAGGCATCGGACTCCATCACCCGCATGTCGCACCACAAGGCCAGCTCCATGCCACCGGCCACGGCGGCGCCACTGATGGCGGCAATCACGGGTTTGCACAGCATCAGGCGTGATGGCCCCATCGGCCCGGCCGGGCCACTCTCATCTGCCGCGTAATCGCCAGGAGAAAACTCCAGCGCCGCAAATGGATCTTCACCCTGCTGCAGATGTTGCGCGATGCGTGCGCCGGCCTGCAGATCCCAACCGGCGCAGAAGTGGCCGTGTGCGCCATGAAACACGGCAACCCGTGCATCGGGGTCGGCATCAAACGCCAGAAAGGCGTCGTACAGCTTGCGCGCGGTATCGGCATCCACGGCGTTGCGCACCTCAGCACGCTGCAGCGTGACCACGGTGACCGGACCATGCTTGCGGGTTTCTACGGAGTCTTGCATGGAGTCCATTACACAGTCTCATGCGAGACATCAGCATCAGTGACAACCCTATCGGTGAATTAGAGCCCGCCGGATATAACCGGGAAACAAAAATCAACAACAGGAGACACCGTGCTGTTTCTTCAACTGGTGATCAGCGGGATCGCACAGGGGTGCATCTATGGGCTGATTGCACTGGGCTTCGTGCTGATCTACAAGGCCACCGAGACCGTCAGTTTTGCCCAGGGTGAGTTGATGATGCTCGGCGCGTTTGGTGGACTGGTGGGCATGACCATGCTGGGCTTTCCCTATTGGCTGGCCATCATCTGCGCCATTGGGTCGATGGCGGTGTTCGGCATGGTGCTGGAGCGTGCGGTGATACGCCCCATCCTGGGACAACCGGCGTTTTCGGTCGTGATGCTGACCATTGGCATCGGTTACGTGGCACGCGGCGCGATCACCATGGTGCCCGGCATAGGCACTGACACCCAGGCCTTGCCCGTGCCCTACAAGGACGAGATCTGGAACCTGGGCGGCGTAGTGCTCAATGTGGAACACATGGCGGTGATTGGCGCAACGGCTGTGCTGTGTGGCCTGCTGTTTGCGCTGTTCCGTTACAGCAAGCTGGGCATTGCGATGCAGGCCGCATCGCAGAACCAGTTGGCTGCGTATTACATGGGCATCCCCGTGCAGCGGCTCAATGGCATTGCCTGGGGTCTGGCCGCTGCGGTGGCCGCCGTCGCCGGCCTGCTGCTGGCACCCATCACCTTTGTGCACGCCAACATGGGCTTCATTGGCCTCAAGGCCTTTCCGGCGGCCGTGGTCGGCGGCTTTGGCAGCCTGCCCGGCGCGATTGTGGGTGGGCTGGTGATTGGCATCGTCGAGTCGTTATCCGGCTTCTATCTGCCCGATGGCTTCAAGGACACGGCCGCCTACGTGGTGGTGCTGGTGATGCTGATGGTCAAACCCAATGGTCTGTTTGGCGAAAAACTGCGCAAGAAGGTCTGACATGCGTTTTATCTTCAAGACCGATTACGCGCAAGACATCCAACTCGCCAAGCATAGCGGCCACGTGTTTTGGTACAGCGCACTGATGCTGTTGCTGCTGGCTGCGCCCTGGCTGTTTGCCGAATACTGGCTGGCCCAGCTGACGCTGGTGCTGATCTATTCCATTGCCGGGCTGGGCCTGATGTTGCTGGCAGGCTTTACCGGTCTGTTCTCCATGGGGCACGCGGCGTTCCTCGGCGTCGGGGCCTACACACATACCGTGCTGACCAATATGGGTGTACCCTTCCCCATCGCCATTGCCTGTGCCGCGGGGCTGTCAGCCGCGGTCGGTATGGTGGTAGGCCTGCCAGCACTGCGGGTCAAAGGCATTTACCTGGGTATTGCCACTTTGTCCTTTGGCTTCATTGTGGAAGAGGTGCTGGCGCGCTGGGAGTCGGTGACCGGCGGCAATGCCGGCATCCACGTCAAGAAGCCCGACATCTTTGGCTGGGTACTCGATAGCGGCGAGCAGTTCTACTTCCTGTGTCTGGTCATCACCGTGGCAGCCACGCTGGGGATACTGAACCTGCTGCGCTCACCCACGGGACGCGCCTTCGTGGCCATCCGCGATTCCGAGATCTCGGCGCAAAGCATGGGCATCCACCTGGCGTACTACAAGACGCTGTCGTTTGCGATCTCCGCCGCACTGGCCGGTGTGGCCGGTGTGGCCGGCGCGCTGTATGCGCACAACCTGCAGTTCATCTCGCCCGACCAGTTCAATATCCTGCAGTCGATCGACCTGCTGCTGATGATCGTGATTGGCGGCGTGGGCTCGGTGCACGGGGCCTTTCTGGGCGCCATCTTCCTGATCTCCATGCCGCAGGCAATTTCCATGATCAAGGACTACCTGCCCGCCACCATCGGCCAGGCGCCGGGCCTGCAGGGGCTTGTCTATGGCCTGGTGCTGATTGCCTTTGTGCTGTTCGAGCCCATGGGCCTGTACGGGCGCTGGCTGAAGATTCGCACCTACCTGCAGATGTTCCCGTTCTACCGCAAGGGCATGTTCAAGCGGCAGAAGTCCTTCCAGAAATCGGACCGCCTGAAATGACCAACGCGACGCTTCTATCGGCCAAAAACCTGAGCGTGCGCTTTGGTGGCGTACTGGCGGTCAACAACGTGTCGTTTGACGTCAAGCAGGGCGAGGTCTTCACGCTGATCGGTCCCAACGGCGCGGGCAAGACCACGGTGTTCAACCTGATCAGCCGCATCTACACCCCGGCCACTGGCGAGATGGCCTATCTGGGTCCAAAGGGCATGCTCAATCTCACCGAGCAGCCACCGCAGAATGTGGCCTCGCTGGGCATTGCCCGCACCTTCCAGAACATCGAACTGTTTGAGCATGCATCGGTCCTGCACAACCTGCTGATCGGGCGCCACACGCACCGCACCACCCACTTGTGGCAGGACCTGTTCTTCACCGCCAAGGTGCGCGAGACCGAACTCAAGGCCCGCGAGAAGGCCGAAGAGGTCATCGAATTCCTGAACCTGCAGCACTACCGCGATTCCTTTGTCGCCGGCCTGCCCTACGGAGTGCGCAAGGTCGTGGAAATGGCCCGCGCGCTGTGCACCGAGCCCAAGCTGCTGCTGCTCGACGAGCCCTCCAGTGGGCTGAACGTGGAGGAGACCGACGACATGGCATTCTGGATCCAGGACATCAAACACGAGTTGGGCATTACCGTACTGATGGTGGAGCACGACATGACGCTGGTGTCTAAGGTCTCAGATCGGGTGCTGGCCATGAACCAGGGCGAAATGCTGGCCATGGGTACACCGCGCGAGATACAAACCGACCCCGGCGTCATTGAGGCCTATCTGGGCTCCATCGATGATGTGTCGTCACTGCGGCGCAAGGTCAACGGCGACACGGATCTGGAACCGTCCAACGCACGAGGCGCGCAGGCATGAGTACGACACCACCGCCCATCAGCGACCAGCCGGTGCTCAAGCTGCTCAATGTGGAGAGCGCCTACGGTCCGATCAAGGCCATCCGCGGCGTCAGCCTGCAGGTGCGGCGCAGCGAGATTGCCACCGTGCTGGGTTCCAACGGTGCGGGCAAGACCACGATCCTGAAAACCATCTCGGGCATCATCGACCCGCGCAAGGGCTCCATCGAATTCAAGGGTGAGGACATCACCGCCCAGGATCCGGCTGTCATCGTGCAGCAGGGTCTGAGCCATGTGCCCGAGGGGCGAGAAGTGTTCCCTCTGCTCTCGGTGCGCGACAACCTGATGATGGGTGCCTACACCCGCTCTGACCGTGACGGTGTGGCACGCGACATGGAAACCGTATTCGGCTATTTTCCGATTCTGCAGGAGCGCTCCAACCAGGATGCAGGTCTGCTTTCCGGGGGGCAGCAGCAGATGCTGGCCATCTCACGCGCACTCATGGCCAACCCCGACCTGATCCTGCTCGACGAACCCAGTCTGGGCCTGTCGCCCAAGCTCACCAAGGAAATCTTCGAAATCGTCGTGCGCATCAACCGCGAGCGCGGCACCACCATCCTGCTCGTAGAGCAGAACGCCAACATGGCACTGAATGCCTCGGACTACGGCTATGTGTTGGAGAACGGCCGCATCGTCATGGAAGACACCTGCGCCCACCTGCGCGAGAAGGACGACATCAAGGAGTTCTACCTGGGGCTGAAGGAAGACGGCGTACGCGGCGAGCGGCGCTGGAAAAAGAAGAAGAACTGGCGGTAAACCATGAGCGGACTTTGGGACACCTCTTCGATTCAGCCTTGCCATGACCTCGTCATGGAGGGCGAGACCATTCCCGCAATCTTCTGGAACGCCGTCGCCAAACGCGGCACCACCGTTTGGATGCGGCAGAAGCACCTGGGCCTGTGGCGTAGCTGGACCTGGGCGCAGACCGCCGAGGCGGTGCGCGAGCTTGGCAACGGCCTGCTGAGTCTGGGCTTTGCCAGGGGCGAATGCGCCTCCATCCTGTCCAACACCGTGATCGAATGGGTTCTGGCAGACTTGGCCGTGCTGTCGGCCGGTGGTGTATCCAACGGCATCTACCCCACCGATGCACCGTCCCAGGTGCAGTACCTGTGCGAGGACTCGCGCACGACGATCCTGTTCGTCGAAGACGATGAGCAACTGGACAAGGCCCTGGAAGTGCGTGCCCAGCTGCCAGGCTTGCACAAGGTTGTGGTGTTCGACATGGAAGGTCTGCGCGAACTGAATGACCCCGGTGTCATCAGCCTGGCCGGGCTGCGCGCCCTGGGACGCACGTATGGCGAGCAGCATCCCGACCTGCTGGAGCAGCGCGTGGCGGCCTGCCAGCCCCAGGACCTGGCGATTCTGGTCTACACCTCGGGCACGACCGGCAAACCCAAGGGTGCCATGCACCTGCACCAGGGCCTGGTGTTCACGGTGCGCGGTTACAACACGCTGGTGGCACAGGATGCGCGCGATGAGCGCATGTGCTTTCTGCCGCTGTGCCACATCGCCGAACGCATGGGCGGCGAATACTTCGCGCTGTACACCGGCTCCAAACTGAACTTTGTCGAAAACCCCGAGACCATTCCCGAAAACGTGCGCGAGATTGCGCCCACCGTGTTCACCGCCGTGCCGCGGGTCTGGGAGAAGTTCTACTCCGGCGTGATGATCGCGCTCAAGGAAGCCGGGCGCGTGCAACAGGCCGCCTATGCCTGGGGTATTGGCGTGGGCACCACCATTGCCGACCGCATCCTTGCAGGGCAGCCCATCAGCACGTGGTTGAAGCTCCAATTCACGCTGGCCCAGTGGCTGGTGCTGAACAATGTGCGCAAACTGATTGGCATCCACGGCGCACGCTTTCTGGTGACTGGCGCCGCGCCCATCTCACCGGATCTGGTGCGCTGGTACATGGCCCTGGGCGTGCCGATGCTGGAGGTCTGGGGCATGACCGAGACCTGCGGAGCGTCCACCGGTGTGCCGGCCGAGAAGATGAAGCCCGGCTCCATTGGCCCGGCCGCTGGCTACAACGAAGTCAGGCTGGACCCTGCCACCGGCGAAATTCTGGTGCGTGGCAAGAACGTGTTTGCCGGCTACCTGAACCTGCCCGAGAAGACCGCCGAGACCATTGACAAGGATGGCTGGCTGCACACTGGCGATGTGGGTGTGGTGGACGCCGATGGCTACTACCGCATCACCGACCGCATGAAGGACATCATCATCACCGCCGGCGGCAAGAACGTTACGCCCAGCGAGTTGGAGAACGACCTGAAGTTCTCACCCTACATCACCGATGCCGTGGTCATTGGCGACAAGCGCCCGTACCTCACCGTCATCGTCATGATCGACCAGGAGAACGTCGAAAAATTTGCCCAGGACGCCGATGTTCCCTTCAGCAACTATGCATCCCTGACCCGCACGCCCGAAGTGCAGGCCCTGATCCAATCCGAGCTCGACCGGGTGAACCGAAAGTTTGCCCGGGTTGAACAACTCAAGAAGTTCTTTCTGCTGGAAACCCAGTTGACCGCCGAGGACGAAGAGCTCACCCCCACCATGAAACTCAAACGCAAGCTGGTGGAAAGGAAGTACGCGGCCCAGATCGAAGCCATGTACCACTGAAATTCACCCCCACGCGTCGCCTGGGCAGTGACGACTCGTGCAAACAACCCCGGTCCACCGGATTTCAACCAGGAGACAAACCATGAAATTGAAAACAGCCCTGACCTTCACCACCCTGGCACTGACCGCCACGCTGGCATGCGCCCAACAGCAGGGGGTGAGCAAGGATGAAATTGTGCTCGGTTCCATCCAGGATCTGTCCGGACCACTGGCTGGCTTTGGCAAGCAGGCGCGCCTGGGCATGTTACTGGCGGTGGATGAACTCAACGAACAGGGCGGCATCAGTGGCCGCAAGATCAAACTCATCGTTGAGGACTCGGGTTATGACCCCAAGAAGGCCGTGCTGGCCGCGCAGAAGCTGGTCAACCAGGACAAGATCTTCATGATGGTGGGCCATATCGGAACGGCGCAGAACATGGCCGCCATGCCGGTGCAGTTTGAGAAGAACATCATCAACTTCTTACCCATCACCGCCGCACGCGAGATGTACGAGCCCTTCCATAGGCTCAAGTACTCCTTTGCCGCTACCTACTATGACCAGATGCGCAGCGCCGTGCCCAAGCTGGTCAAGGAAAAGGGGGCCAAGAAGGTATGCACCCTGTACCAGGACGATGATTTCGGGCTGGAAGTGCTCAAGGGCGGCGAGGCGGGCCTGAAGACCCTCAACATGGAGTTTGCCGAGAAAACCTCGTACAAGCGCGGTGCGACTGACTTTTCGTCCCAGGTGCAGAAGCTACAGGCCGGTGGCTGCGACATGGTGGTGCTGGGCACCATCATCCGTGAGACCATCGGCACCATCGCCACCGCACGCAAGCTGGGCTACAACCCGGTCTTTCTGGGCTCCAGTGCGGCGTATACGGACCTGATCCACAAGCTGGGCGGCAAGGCCATGGACGGCTTTTACGCCACCATGACGGTGCAGAACCCTTACCTGGACGAGGCGTCACAACCCATGCGCTTCTGGGCCGCCAAGTACAAGACCAAGTTCAATGAAGACCCCACCGTGTTCTCGGTCTATGGCTACACCATCATCACCAGCTTTGCCACGGCCGCTGGACGTGCCGGCAAGAATCTGACGACGGACAGCTTCATCAAGGTCATGGACAGCCTGACCATTGAACCCGACTTCTTTGGCGGCGCAGTGCAGACCTTTTCTCCAACCAAACGCCTGGGCAGCGATGCCTCGCGCCTGTCGCAGATTCAGGATGGCAAGTGGAAAACGGTCTCGGACTACTTTGGCAACACGGCCGCACCGACCAAGAAGTAGGCTCTCTCGCCGAGCAAAAGCAAACAGCCACCTTACGGTGGCTTTTTTGTTGCTTTTGGCCGCTAAGGCAGACGATCACTGCTTCTTTTTGCCGCGTGTGTAGGTCAGCTTCTTCTTGCCGCCTTCGCAGCTGCCAACGACCTTGGCATCCCCGGAGTAGTCCGCCGCGACGATTTCCAGCGTATAGCCCTTGACGCCCTTGCCATCCAGTTTGGTGGTGACTTTGGTCTTGAGTTCTTCGCAGGACTGGACTGCCTGGGCCTGACCGAAACAGGCAAGCAGCGCGATGAACAGTGCAGTGGCTTTCATGTGGAGACTTCCTCTAAATTGGTGGCCCAACTTTAAACGAAACATCGCGTCATCCACACACTGTCGCGTACACCCAACACCCCAGCAGCCGGGGCACAGGCACTGTCAAGAAACGATGTAGGACCCGCATCCGGTGGACAGCAGCTTGCCGTCGGCACCCAGGAATTCCATGCGGGTCGAGGCCACACGCGAGCCCAGGCGAATGACCTCGGCACGCAGTTCAAAGCGCTCACTGATGCCCGGGCGCAGGTAATCAATGCGAAGGTCGATTGTGCCCAGCTTGCTGAAACGGTGCAGACGCTGCATGGGGGCTTCGTCCATGTGGCGGGAACCAATGGCCGCCATCACCGCCAGGCCGCCCATGGCATCCAGACCGGCACTGATGACACCACCATGGATGCGGTTGTAGCTGTAGTGACCCACAAGGTCGCGCTTCATGGGAATGTGGGCCACAACCCGCTCCGGCGTGATGGAGTCGATCTTCAGGCCCAGCACGGTGTTGAACACGATGTTCTCTTCAAATATCTGGGTCAGGCCCCGGACGAATTCCGGCTCGAACACGATGGGGGCGGTTGTATGTGGAGTTTTAGGCATAGAACAGTATTACAACCCCAACTGACGCGACGCCAACTCCTTCATGATTTCCTCTGCGCCGCCGCCAATCATCATCACCTTGACCTCGCGGTAGATGCGCTCGCTGGCGGTGCCGCGCATGAAACCCATGCCACCCAGGATTTGCACGCCCTGATCGGCACAGAACTGCATGGTCTGCGTGGCGTGGTTCTTCAGCAGACACACCTGGGCCACCCACTCGGCCCCCTTGGCTGACTTGTCTCCGCGGTCACCGGCATCGGCGCGCGCCGTCACGGCGTTGAGCCAGGCGCGCGTGGACTCGATGCGCATCTTCATGTCCATCAGCTTGTGGCGGATCACCTGGTGGTCCACCAAAGCCGTGCCAAAGGTCTTGCGCTGGCGCGCCCAACTGAGGGCTTCGTCATAGCAGCATTCCGCAAAGCCCAGCGCCATGGCCGACATGGCCAGACGCTCGCCATTGAAATTGGTCAGGATGATCTTGAAGCCCGACCCCTCTTCGCCGACCAGATTGCTGGCCGGCACGCGTACACGGTCAAAGCGCACATGGGCGGTATCCGAACACAGCCACCCCATTTTCTTCAGCGGGCTGCGCGACAGGCCCACCGCATCACCGGGCACCATCAGCATGGATATCCCCATGGCCCCCTTGTTCTTCGGGTCGGTGCGCACGGCCACCGTCAACCAGTCGGCACGCATGCCGGATGTAATGAACACCTTCTCACCATCCACCACGTACTCATTGCCCTCCAGGCGCGCCGTGGTTTTCAGCGCCGACACATCGGTGCCGCCACCGGGCTCGGTGATGGCCAGGGCGGCGATCTTCTTGCCGGTCAGCACATCGGGAATGACCCGCTGCTGCAAGGCGGCGCTGCCGTGGCGCAGTACCGGCGGCAGACCGATGTTGTGGCTGAACAGGCTGGCCATCAGGCCGCCGCTGCCACCCGTGCGGGCCAGGGCAATCGTCATGGCATTGCGCACCACCCAGGGGGCGGGTGTGCCACCGAATTCCTCGGGATAGCCCATACCCAGCCAGCCCAGGTCGGCGGCACGCTGGTACAGGCTGCGCGGGAACTGGCCCGCCTCTTCCCACTCGTCCAGATGCGGCTTGACCTCGGTCTGCACAAAACGCTGAACCGCGTCTTCCAGCATCTGGATGTCTTCACCCTGCGTATCGATCGTCGTCATGTGTGTGTCTTCTTTCTTGTAGTCAACGCGCGGGGCGTTTGGCGACACCCATGGTTTTGGCGATGATGCCCATCATGACCTCGTCGGCACCGCCGCCGATGGAACCCAGTCGGCTGTCGCGGAACATGCGTGCCACCTTGTTCTCCCAGGTGTAGCCCATACCGCCCCAGAACTGCAGGCAGCCATCGGGCACCAGGCGCCCCAGGCGACCCGCCTTGAGCTTGGCCATGGAGGCCAGCTCCAGCACATCCTTGCCGGACACATACAGCTCGCAGGCGCGGTAGGTCAGCGCCCGCAGAGACTCCACCTCGGTTTTCATCTCCGCCAGCCTGAACTGCACCCACTGCTGGTCGGCCAGCGTGGCGCCAAACATCTTGCGTTCCTGTGCCCACTCCACCGTCCAGTCAATGCAGTTGTTCAGCGCCTGCAAACTACTTGCCGCACACCACAGGCGTTCCTCCTGAAACTGCTGCATCTGGTAGACAAAACCGGCGCCCTCCTGGCCAATCAGGTTACGCTGCGGCACCCGCACTTCGTCAAAGTAAATCAGCCCGGTGTCGCTGGAAGCCATGCCGATCTTGCGGATCTTGCGTGCCACCTCAATGCCGGGGCGCAGCTTGCCGCCTTCGCGCAGCGGCACCATGACCAGACTCTTGTTCTTGTGTGCCGGGCCATCCCCCGTGTTGACCAGCATGCACATCCAGTCGGCCTGCAGGCTGTTGGTGATCCACATCTTCTGCCCGGTGATGACATAGTCATCACCATCCTTGCGGGCCGTCGTCTTGATGGCCGACACGTCACTGCCCGCACCCGGCTCGCTCACGCCAATGCAACCCACAGAGTCACCCGCGATGGCCGGCACCAGGAATTCGCGCTTGAGCTCCTCGCTGCCAAAGCGCGCCAGCGCTGGGGTGCACATATCGGTCTGCACGCCAATGGCCATGGGAATACCACCGCAGTCGATATGGCCCAGGGTTTCGGCCATGACCATGCCGTAGCTGTAATCCAGCCCCGCGCCACCATAGGCCTCGGGCTTGGTCAGGCCCAACAGGCCCAGGTCGCCCAGCTTCTTGAAGACTTCATGTGCGGGAAACTGCTCTGCCTCTTCCCACTCTTCCACATGGGGGTTGATTTCGGCCTCAATGAAGCGCTTGAGGGTCTTCTGGATTTCCAGATGTTCGTGGGTGAATTGCATGGTGGTGCCTCAGACTTGAAAGACTTTGGGTGTTTGGGCCCGATGAAAACCATTGAACGGCTTGACCGCTTCGCGCGCCTGCACGGCCGCTTCGGGCACGCGCATCGGCCAGCCCATGCGCGCCTGCGGGCGGGCACCGTCGATGCGCAAGGTGGTGCCGCTGATGAAGGACGCCGCGGGACTGAGCAGAAACACAATGCCGGCCGCCGTCTCCGCCTCCGTGCCGAAGCGGCCGGTCGGTATGGTCTTGGCCATCTCACGCAGCATGGGGCCGGCCTCCGTTGGATAGTTGTCCATGCCGCTGGAGGCGATATAGCCCGGGGCCACCGCATTCACCCGCACGCCCTTGGCCGCCCACTCCAGCGCCGCGGTTTCGGTGAAGCTGACCATGCCGGCCCGGGCCGCACCGCTGTGGCCCATGCCGGGCATGGAGCCCCACATGTCGGCCACGATGTTGACTATTGCCCCCCCGGTCTTGGCCATGCCCTGCAGGTAGCACTCGCGCGCCATCAGGAAGCCGCCGGTCAGGTTGGTGTTGACCACCGCCTCCCAACCCTTGGCGCTGATGGCCTCCAGCGGCGTCATGAACTGGCCACCGGCGTTGTTGACGAGACCGTCAATACGCCCCTGGGCCGCCAGGATGGATGCGACGGTCTGGCGCACGGCCTCCTCCTGGCGGATGTCGCAAACCTGGAAGCTGGCACTGCCGCCATCTGCGGTGATTTCGCTGGCCACCGCTTGCAGCTTCTCCAGCTTGCGCCCGACCAGCGCCACGTGAGCGCCCAGGGCTGCCAGTTCGTGCGCCGTGCAGCGCCCGATGCCGGAGCCACCGCCGGTGACGATGATGACCTTGCCCGCGAACAGCCCCGGGGCAAATACAGAACCATACGACATCAGGATTCCTTTAGGAACAAGGCCATGGCGGCGTCGGTCAGCTCCTGCAGCGACGCGCCCTTCTTGGGGTCAAACCATTGCACCGACCAGTTCAGTGCACCGAGGATCAACAGCCGCGCCAGCCGCACCGGGGCGTGCAGTTCGCCACGTGTGTGCAAGGCGGTGAGCACGGGTAGCCACAGGGATTCGTATTCCGCAATCAACAGGCTCAACGCCTTGTGCTGGCGCGGTGGCAACGAACGCGCCTCGTACAGCATGACGGGTACGAAGTCGCTGCCCGGCCCCAGCAGCACTTCAAAATGCACGCCAATCAAGCGGCGCAACTGCCCAGCCGGCACCAGATCGGCGTAACCCGGCTCCTGGGCCGCGGCACGCTGGCGCGCCAGCGCCGAGCGCATGCCCTCCTCCATGACGGCAAACAGCAGAGCGTCCTTGCTCTTGAAGTGGTAGAACGGCGAGCCGCTCTGCATGTCGGCGGCGGCGGCAATGTCACGCGTGGTGGTGGCGGCAAAGCCCTTTTGACGGAACAGATGGGCAGCGGCGGCGAGCAGCGCCTGGCGGCGGTTGCCGTCATCGCGCTCGTCCACGGTCTTGCGGGGGCGCCCCCGCGTGCGCTTGGGGGCAGTCTCGGGTTCGGGTGGCGCGATGTCGGGTTGCATGCACCGACGATACCAAATTTGTTTATTTTCAGCAAGCGCTTGCTTTGTGAAAATAATACTTTATGAAAAATCGACCGCGAGCCCTCGTCAATACAGCGTAGGGTGCTACTGAATTAGTAGCACCCCGCATACTTCTTCCTACTTGGCAAGCGCCGCCGGAACCAGGGTTCCAGCCTTGACCAGCACCATGGACTCGGGCTTGAGGTACTTCTTGATCGCGGCGTTGACCTGCTCATTGCTCAGCGCATTGATCTTGGCCGGGAACTCGTCGAGCCAGCTCACGTCGTAGCCGCGGTTGACCGCGCCCAGCAGGGCGCCGGCCATGCCGCCGGTGGTGGCCAGGTTGACCTTGAATTCGCCAATCAGGTTGCTCTTGCGGGCGCTGATTTCGGCAGGCGTGGCGCCTGCTTCATACCAGAGCTTGAGCTGGCGCTGGGTGGAGGCAATGCCCTTGTCCAGCAGGCCGGGCGCAAAGGTGGCGGAGATGCGCCAGTCGCCGTCGTTGAACATGTCGTTGCCCAGCGCGGAGCCTACGCCGTAGGTCAGGCCTTCCTTGTCGCGCACATTGGCCATCAAGCGACCGGTGAAGCCGCTGCCCAGAATGGCGGTGGCCAGGCGCAGGGCCTGGTAGTCCGGGTCTTGGTAGCGCAGGCCGCTGGCCTGGCCCAGCACCACGGAGACGCTGGTCTTGCCCGGCATCAGCACATCCTGGTTGCCGGCCACGGTGGCAGCGGCGGGTTGGGCCGCGCGCACCACGTCCTTGCCACCGGTCCAGCCGGAGAAGGCGTGCTCAATCTCAGCCTGCAGGGCGCTCTGGTCCAGATCGCCCACCAGCACCAGCTTCATGCCGGCCGGGCCGTAGTTGGCCTGGTGGAAGGCCTGCACCTCCTCCAGCGTGGCCGACTCGATGGCGGCCAGCATGTCGTCGGGGGCAACGGCACGGTTGGGGTGGCCCTGCGGGTAGACCGCGCGGCTGAAGGCGTCGGCGGCGCGGAAGTCCGTGCTCTCCAGGCTGCGCTTGATGGAGCCGGCCATCTGCTTCCTGGCCTTGGCAAACTCTTCCGGCGAGAAGGCCGGTGTGCGCAGCTGCTCGGCAATCAGGCCCAGCACCAGGGGGGCGTCTTTCTTCAGCGAGCGGGCGCTGATGTCCAGCACGTCGGTGCCGACACGGAAGCTGATGGCCGCACCCACGGATTCCAGCTTCTCGGCAATGGCGAACTTGTCCTGCGTCTTGGTGCCCTGGTCCAGCAGCATGCCGGTCAGTGTGGGGATGGCCGGGTTGCCCTTGGCGCCCAGCGCGCGGCCGGCGGGCAGCGATGCGCGCAGCGTCACCACGTCCTTGACGCCGGTGGGATAGGCAATCACGTCGATGCCGGCTATTTTGCTGCGCTTGGCGTTGGGAGCGATCTTGCTGCCGCCATCCACTGCGGCGCCGCCAGTGGACTCCTTGGCAGCGGCCAGCGTGGGCTGCATGCCGGCGTTCAGGCGGGGATCCCGGTAGTAGTAGGGGCCATCGGACAGCGTGTCCTTGAAGCCGGCCTTAGGCGAAGCGCCGGGAGCGGCTGCGCCGGCGGTGGTGGGCACAAACCAGCCGGTAGTGCTGGAGTCTTCGATCAGGTACTTCTGCGCCACGCGCTGGATATCGGCCACGGTGACCTTCTTGGCCGCTTCATCCAGGGAGTAGAACAGCGTCCAGTCGCCAGCGGCAATGTACTCATTGATGTTGCCGGCAATGCCGAACGAGCCATCGAGTTTGAAGGCCGCGTCCGCGGCGGTCTTGGCGGCTGCGGCCTGCAGTTCGGTCTCGGTCACGCCATCTTTCTTCAGGCGCTCGATCTCCTGCACGATGATGGCCTCCACCTCGTCATGCTTGGCGCCAGGGGCCAGCGGGGCAAACACGATGTGCATGCTCGGGTCATGGAAGATGCCCAGTTCGCCTTCCACCCCGGTGGACAGGTTCTTGTTGGTGAGCGCCTTGTACAGGCGGCTGTTCTTGCCATCGGTCAGGATGGCGCTCATCAATTGCACGGCGGCAAAGTCGGGGTGCGTGGCGGCGGGCACCTTGTGCGCCACGGCCACCACGCCCAACTGACCCGGACGCTTGACGATGACGTGGCGCGCACCGTTCTGCTCAGGCTCCTCGGTGTACATGACCGGAATCGGCTTGGGCGAATGGGGGTAGACGCCAAACGACTTCTTCACCATCGCCAGCGCCTGGGCCGGATCGAAGTCGCCAATGATGGTGACGGTGGCGTTGTTGGGCCAGTAGAAGGTGTCGTAGAAGGCACGCAGCTTCTCGATGGACACCTTCTCGATATCGCTGCGGTGGCCAATGGTGCTGTGGTGGTAGGGGTGGGCCACAAAGGCGGCCTGGTAAATCTCCTTGTACAGGGCCTGTGTGGGCGAGTTCTCACCACGCTCGAACTCGTTGCGCACCACGGTCATCTCGGGTTTGCGATCTTCTTCCCGCAGCAGCAGGTTGCGCATGCGGTCGGCCTCCATGTCGATGGCGATCGGCAAGTTCTCGCTACCCATGTTTTCGTAGTAGTTGGTGCGGTCCATCCAGGTGGTGGCGTTGTACTTGGCGCCGGTGCGCTCCAGCAACTGGTCGACGTTGTTGCCCTTCTCCCGGGTGTGGTTTCGGGAGCCCTTGAACATCAGGTGCTCCAGCAGGTGCGTGGCGCCGGTGGTGCCAGTGACCTCGTTGCGCGAGCCCACGCGGTAGGTGACCATGAAGGTCAACGTCGGGCTGGAATGTTCGGGCATCAGTAGCACCTGCAGGCCGTTGGACTGCAAGGTGTATTCGTCGATGGTGCCCACGGTTTTGACATGGGCGTAGCCTTTGACCGTGACCGGTGCCGCTTGTAGCAGCACCGACGAGAGCAACAAGCCCGCGGTAAGAAGAAGTCGTTTCATGGATTCCTGGGAGTCAAATAAGACAAGCCGCAAACCTTAGCACAGGCGCATTGCGCTGTGCACCCGGGAAACCATTGACCCTGCGGCACTAAAGGGGCGGTGCCGCTTCAGTCCTCAAAATACCAGTAGCCGGCATTGACCCACTGGGTCAGCGCCTGTGCAAACGCCGGCAGCTTCAGCGCCGCGCGCAGCGGGGCGTGGGTCAGCGTGTCGCGGTCGCACAGGGCCTTGACCGCGGCCTGCGCCTTGGCGCCAAAGGCATGGCGCTCACCATCCACATAGCAAACACCGTCCGCCACCGTCTGGTCCACGTAGAAACAGCGCAGACCGCCGGTGCGCACCAGGGGCTGCTGCTGCAGGGTGTCGATCAGCGCAGCCGCATCCAGCGGCTCGTCCAGCGCCTGCAGGTCCAGCTGGCATTTGGTGCGGGACAGAAAGCTGCCAGCAAAATCGGCCACCAGCGTGTTGTCATCCAGCAGCGCCTGCAGTTGCGCCTTGATGAGGCCAAAGTCGCTGGTGTTGATCTGACCCTGGTTGTGGTGGATGGGGCGGCCGGGGTCGCTCAGCAGCGTGCTGCCCAGATCCTTGTCGATGACGTAATCTGCCAGGCCACTGAGCATGTCGCAGGCCGACTTGGCGCGAAAACCCACCGAGAAGCTCATCGACGTTTCCAGCGACACCCCATCGTGCGGAAAGCCCGGCGGGATGTAGAGGATGTCACCGGGCAACAGCTCCTCATCGATGATGGCTTCGAACGGGTCGACGTGGAGCAGCGCCGCATGCGCCGCAAACTGGCGGTGCGGCCCCTTGTCCCCCACCCGCCACTGGCGCCGCCCCGAGCCCTGGCAGATGAACACGTCGTACAGGTCGATGTGCGGCCCCACGCCACCCTGCGGGCGCGAGTAGCTGATCATCACGTCGTCCAGCCGCCACTTGGGAATGAAGTCAAAGGGCTTGACCAGCTCGGCCACTTCGGGCGACCAGTGGTTGACCGCCTGCACGATCAGCGACCAGCCGGTCTTGCCCAGGTGGTCGTAGGACTCAAACGGCCCGGTCTCGGCCTGCCACTTGCCACGTTTCTTGTAGACCAGGCGCGAATCCACCTCTTCCTCGCAGGCCAGCCCGGCCAGTTCCTCGGGACTGATCAGGTCCTGGAAGTGCTTGAAGCCCTGGCGAATGACCACCGGCTTTTGCTGCCAGTAGTGCTGCATGAAGTGCTCGAGCGTGAAATCGGCAAGCGTGAGTTTGAGCATAGTGTGCGCACAAGAAAACGGCCCGTTTCGGGCCTGGGTGCTGATGGTAGAGGCGTATGGCGTGGCCCGCTGGTGAATCTAACCATGTGTTGATGTGGCTCATAATGCCCGGCCAATCAATGAACACTCCCCACGCCGTCTCCCAACTCCGCACCGCCCGCCTGGCCCGCAGCGCCAAGCCCTTTCGCGCCCGTGGCGGGCCGCGCGGCGAGCGTTGCGCGGGCTGCCGTCTGGTGCTGAGCCACTGCCTGTGCACCCTGCGCCCGGTGGTGCCCACCACGGCTGGCGTGTGCCTGATCATGGCCGACATCGAACCACTCAAGCCCAGCAACACCGGCTGGCTGATCGCCGATGTGGTGCCAGAAACCTTTGCCTTTGGCTGGGCGCGCACCGAAGTTGACCCCGCACTGGCGGCACTGTTGACCGATCCGCAGTGGCAACCCTTTGTGGTGTTTCCGGGGGAGTTTGTGGCGCCCGAACGCGTGGTGACCAACGTACAGCCAGTGCCGGGCAAGCGTCCGCTGTTTGTGCTACTGGACGCCACCTGGCCCGAGGCACGCAAGATGTTCCGCAAGAGCCCCTATCTGAACCACCTGCCGGTTCTGAGCCTGGCCTCCGAACAGATATCGCGCTACAAACTGCGCCGCTCCCGGCGTGACGACCACTTCTGCACTTCCGAGGTTGCGGCCCTGTGCATGGACCTGGCGGAAGAGCCCCTGGCGGCGCAGACGCTGGAGGCCTACCTGGATGTGTTCACCACCCACTATCTGCAGGCCAAGAACCAGTTACCGGTGGATCTGGAGGACGCGGTGCACCAGCGTTTGCGCAGCCTGGGCGGCCCGCGCTAGCACCTTGGTGACCGACAGCACGGCGGTTTACTCCTAAGCTTGCGGGCTGGATCATTCCACCCACAACACGCTATTCAGGAGCAACACCATGAACGAACTGTTTTCCCTCAAGGGCCGCACGGCACTCATCACCGGCGGATCACGCGGCATTGGCCGCATGATTGCCGAAGGCTTTCTGAAGCAAGGCGCCAAGGTTTACATCAGCGCCCGCAAGGCCGCGGCCTGCGACCAGACTGCGGCCGAACTGTCGGCGCTGGGCACCTGTGTGTCCCTGCCAGCGGATGTATCCACCGTGGACGGCGCGCGTGCGCTGGTGGCGGCCTATTCGCAACACGAAGACCAGCTCGACATTTTGGTGAACAACGCCGGTGCGGCCTGGGGCGCACCGTTTGATGATTTCCCCGAAAGCGGCTGGGACAAGGTGGTGGACCTGAACCTGAAGACCCCATTCTTCCTGACCCAGGCTCTGCACGGTCATCTGACCAAAGCCGGCCAGAACCAGGTGGCCAAGGTGATCAATATCGCGTCCATCGACGGCGTCTCCGTGAACCCGCTGGAAACCTATTCCTACGCTGCCAGCAAGGCCGGACTGATCCACATGACGCGCCGCATGGCGCTGCGCCTGGTGAAGGACAACATTGTCGTCACGGCAATAGCCCCCGGCGCTTTTGCATCCGAGATGAACAAGGACGCGCGTGACCATGAAGCCGAAGTCTCCGCGCGCATTCCCGCCGGTCGCGTTGGCACGACCGAGGACATGGCCGGCGCGGCGATCTATCTGGCATCCCGCGCGGGGGACTATGTGGTGGGTTCCACGCTGGTGGTGGATGGTGGCGTCACGCACGCACGGGGGTAGGTGTCGCGTGGATGGGGAAAATAGCGCTATTCAAATGATAGCGCTTGAATTAGACTAGGACGCCCAATGTTTTTGTGGTGGTCGGCATGTGCATACGCCCGGCTACGCAGGAGGTGTCGTTTCCATGAAATTGCTTAGACTTCCCCGCGCTCAGGTTCGGCTCGGTCAGACGCTGCCATGGAATGTGCGCGACGAGGCCGGGACCCTATTGCTGTCCAAGGGGCATCTGGTGGTTGACGAAAAGCTGCTCAATGAGCTGCTAGAGCGAGGCGCCTTTGTAGATGCGGTGGAGGCGCGCGCTGCGGCCGCAGAATTTGCAGCGGCAAAGCTGCTGATTTCCGGTGGCGACCCTGCAAAGTCCGTGCGCAAGGACTCCAGTCTTTTTGAGCTGTGGGACCATACCACCGAGACCCTCAAAGCGCTGCTGGCCCACCCGGACAGTGAGCCGGATTTTCCGGGGCGTGTGCAGGCGTTTGCCCTGCACCTGGTCGAACTTTTCGACAGCAATCCTGACATTGCCATCTACCGCGCAGTGCGTCAAGACAATGCACAGCATTTTTACTACGGATACACCCATGCCGTGCTGACGGCGATGACCTGTATTCTGATTTCTCGCCATTTGGGATGGCCGCCGGCGTCCACCATGAGTCTGATCAAAGCGGCGCTGACCATGAACATGACCATTTTTGAGTTGCAGGGACAAATGGCTGCACAAGACCACCCGCCACGCGACAAACAGCGGGCGGCCCTGCGAGCCCATCCCACACAGGCCCGAGAACTGTTGGAACGAAATGGCGTGAACGATGTGGCTTGGCTGGATGCAGTGGCTCAGCACCACGAACATGCCGACGGGACGGGGTATCCCACCGGTTGCACGCAGATCAGCGAAATGGCAGCGGTCTTGCGAATTGCCGACGTGATAATGGCCAAAATTGCGCCACGTACGCTGCATCCGTGCCTCGCGCCCAAGGACGCCATTACCCAGTTATACCGGGATGACAAAGGCGGCCCCCTATCGGCGGCGGTGGTCAAGGAGTTGGGGGTTTACCCGCCCGGTGACTTTGTCAGGCTGGCCTCGGGTGAGCTGGGCATTGTGGTGGAGCGCACCGCGAATTCGCGTGCGCCGATCGTTGCCAGCATCACCGACGGCTCTGGAAAACCGGTTGCCAAGACAGTGCGTCACGACACCGCGCAGGCCGAGTTCGCCATTGTTGGCGCAGCCAGCGACAAAACCATGCTCAAACGACTGGCTCCCGAACGTCTTTACGGCTTTGCATCCGCTTGCGTCGCACGCGCAGCATAGATCCACCTTCACCCCCGCACGCGCGGTCTGCAAAACGTCAGGTTGATGCGCCTGCGCCCCAGCCGCGCAGCAGCACGGCGCCGGGGGCGAGGGCGAGGGCGAGGGCGAGGGCGAGGGCGAGGGCGAGGGCCAAGTGCGCGCTATCGGGGTGCGGCGGGGATCGCCGAAGAGATCCATGGGAATCAGATTGCTACTATTTTGATAGCTTATTACGCAATATCCACGAGGGAATAGCGGACAATCCGTGGATGAAAGCTCCCCCCAGACTCCAGTCCCTCATCGAAGAAGGCCTGATTGACAGCGTCGTGCGCCAGCTCATGAGTGGCAAGGAGGCCATGGTGTTTGTGGTGCGCTGCACGCACGCCGGCATCAGTGAGACGCGTTGCGCCAAGATCTACAAGGAGGCCAACAACCGGAGCTTTCGCCAGGCGGTGGATTACACCGAAAACCGCAAGGTCAAGAACTCGCGTTCCGCCCGCGCCATTGCCAAGGGCAGCCGGTTTGGCCGGCAGGAGCAGGAGGCTGCCTGGCAAAGCGCCGAGGTGGACGCGCTGTACCGGCTGGCGGCTGCGGGCGTGCGGGTGCCGCAGCCCTACAACTTTCACGATGGTGTGCTGCTGATGGAGCTGGTGACCGACGCGCATGGCGACGCCGCCCCGCGCCTGAACGATGTGGCCTTCACAGCGAGCCAAGCGCGCGCGCACCACGCCACGCTGATTGCCGAGGTGGTGCGCATGCTGTGCGCGGGGGTGGTGCACGGCGACCTGTCGGAGTTCAACATCCTGCTGGCGCACACGCCGGGTGCGGATGGTGCAGACGGCATCGACGAGCCGGTCATCATTGACCTGCCGCAGGCGGTGGATGCCGCCGGCAACAACCACGCCCAGCGCATGCTACTGCGCGATGTGGCCAACCTGCGTGACTTCTTTGGCCAGTTCGCACCGGAACTGCTCACCACCCAATATGGCCCCGAGATCTGGAGCATGTACCAGGCCGGCCTGCTGAGCGTCGATACCGTGCTCACCGGCCACTTTGAACGCGCCCATGCCGATGTGGATATGCAAGGCGTGCTGCGCGAGATTGACGATGCCCGGGCCGAAGATGCCGCGCGGCGGTTGCACATGGCCACGCCCACCTGAGGGCCGGGTCAGCGCGTGATGGCTACCAGCACGCTGCACGGCGCCTGGGCGATCAGCGCCTTGGAGACCGAACTCTTCCACCAGCGCGCGGCCCAGCTGTCCAGGTGCTTGTGGCCAACGACGATGAGGTCGGCGTCGATCTGTTTGGCGTAGTCGGTGATTTCGTCGACGGTGTCGCCCGTCAACAGCATCCCTTTGGCCTGATGACCCGCTGCCTTGAGGCGCTGCAGGCCATCGTCCAGCACGGCTTGCATGCCCTGCTTTTCGCGCTCCATCATGCCGCTGTCGTAAACGCCGCCTTCGGTGGAGACCAGACCGATGTTGATGGGCAACACGGCCACCAGCGACAGCTCGGCATGGGACCACTGCGCCAGATCCTGGCAATCCAGCAAGGCTTTCTGGCCGCTCTGCGAGCCGTCGTATGCCAACAAAATGCGCTTGTACATGGTGACCTCCTGTCCTGCAGTGCTTGGGGAGTGTGATGGGCCGTCGCCTTGAGCATAGGCGCTTGCGCGTGGGTGTGCAAGCCCTGTCGATCAAGGGAAATGTCCATGTGCCGCGCGGGCCTTAGCCCCCCACGCGGCGGCATCCCGCGTACGGCGACACAATGGCGCCATCTGCGCACGCCAGCGCCACTTCTTCAGGAAACCCATGACCGATTTCTCGCGCTTCCCTGTCTCCCACCTGACCACCCGCAAATGGCCGCCTCGGCAACCCGAGCGCCTGCAGCTCTACTCGCTGCCCACGCCCAATGGCGTGAAGGTGTCCATCCTGCTGGAAGAAACTGGTCTGCCCTACGAGGCGCATCTGGTCAGCTTTGAGACCAACGACCAGATGTCGCCGGAGTTCCTGTCACTCAACCCCAACAACAAGATCCCGGCCATCATCGACCCCAATGGCCCCGGCGGCAAACCGCTGGCGCTGTTCGAGTCCGGCGCCATCCTGATCTACCTGGCGGAGAAGACCGGCCAGTTCCTCGCGCACGACCCGGCCCAGCGCTACGAGACACTGCAGTGGCTGATGTGGCAAATGGGTGGCGTCGGCCCGATGTTCGGCCAGGTGGGCTTCTTCCACAGGTTCGCCGGCAAGGAGTTTGAGGACAAGCGCCCACGCGACCGCTACGTGGCCGAGGCCCGGCGCCTGCTGGGTGTGCTGGACCGGCGGCTGCGGGGACGCACCTGGATCATGGGCGACGACTACAGCATTGCCGATATCGCGATATTCCCCTGGGTGCGCAACCTGATCGGCTTTTATGGGGCGGGCGAACTGGTGGGCATCCAGGACTTTGCGGAAGTCTTGCGCGTGCTGGCGGCGTTTGTGGCACGGCCCGCGGTGGTGCGCGGGTTGGCGATTCCTGGTAGCTCCTGAATTGATAGCTGCTCACGCATATTTGACGAGGGCTGCAGCCATATTTAGCCTGCAATCACTCGGAAGGACAGCCATCCGCCCTGATCGGTCTGCCTGCACTATAGTGGCGCACCAAGGAGTGTCCATGTCCAAAGCTTCCATCGTTTCCGCCGTCGTCGCCGGGTCCATCGTGGCCCTGACGTTTGTGCTCAACCCCTCGCCCGAACAGCACCGCGCCAAGATCAAGGAGTCCATCGCCGAGCGCAACCAGCTGGCGGGTATGTTCGGCCTGGGCGCGCTCGCCGCGTTGGCCTCCACCTACCACCCGCTGGGCGTGGCGTCGTACACCACGGTGAATGACCGCACCGTCTCGGTCGGCGCGTTGGGCATGGTTTTCTTCATTCAGCCGTCACAGAACAAGTGAAGCCACGCGCAGGATTCACCTGTGTCGTACTGACTGGGTGACGACAGCACGCCACCGACACTCAAGGAACGCCTGCGGCAACTACAAGCGCCGCAGAACTGAGTCAGTCCGACTGCGGCTCGGCAACCTCTTCGCCATCCAGCTTCTTCATGTTCTCCAGCAGCTTGAGCAGGTAGTGCAGCGAGTGCGCAATATCGGCGATGGAGAAGCCCGCCAGTGCCTGCTCGTAGTAGGCGTTGATCTTCGGCTGCGCCAGCACATTCCAGACCTGCCGGCCTGAATCGGTCATCGTGACCAGGCGCGCGCGCCGGTCCCGGTCATCGGGCGCAACGACGATGTGCCCGTCGCGTTCCATACGGCTGATCAGACCCGAGAGATTCTGGCGGCTGACCAACAGGTAGCGCGCCAGGTCGCCTACGCTCATTCCGCCTTCGACCTTGGGCCGGGACAAGGCCCCCAACACCGCCCACTGCTGTGTCGTCAATCCCTCCTGTTCAACCGCCTTGGTACCCGTTTTGTGCAACATATTGGCACATTGGTACAAACGGAAGAACATGCGATTGGCCAGTTCTATGCGCGCTGCATCGCTATTTGTATTAGGGTTTTCCATAAATTTCACTAAAAATAATTCTTGCACCGGGAATGCAGTCTTGGTAATATACGTCAATACATTGACATATATCGATTGCAACCCGATTTTGGTTGCACCAGCATACCAACCAGTAACCAAGGAGTAGAACATGGCTCAATTCAACGGAAAGACCATCATCGTCACGGGCGGCGGCGGCGGCATCGGCGGTGCCACCTGCCAACGCCTGGCGCGCGACGGCGCCAAGGTGGCGGTGTTTGACATGAATCTGGAGGCCGCCCAGAAGGTGGTCGACGCGATCAAGGCCGCTGGCGGCACCGCGGCCGCGTTCCAGTGCGACATCACCAACCGCGCCCAGGTGGACGGCGCCGTGGCCGCAACCATCGCGCAACTGGGCCCCATCGACGTGCTGGTGAACAACGCCGGCTGGGACGTCTTCAAGCCCTTTACCAAGACCGTTCCCGCCGAGTGGGACAAGCTGATTGCCATCAACCTCACCGGCGCGCTGCACATGCACCACGCCGTGTTGCCAGGCATGGTGGAGCGCAAGACGGGTCGCATCGTCAACGTGGCGTCCGACGCAGCGCGTGGTGGCTCCTCCGGCGAGGCTGTTTACTCTGCCTGCAAGGGCGGTCTGGTGGCCTTGTCCAAAACCCTGGCACGCGAACACGCCCGCCAGGGCATCACCGTCAATGTGGTCTGCCCCGGCCCCACCGACACCGCCTTGCTGGCCGGTGTGGCCGAAGGCGCCCGTGACCCCGCCAAGCTGATCGAAGCCTTCAAGAGCGCCATTCCGCTGGGCCGTCTGGGCCAGCCCGACGACCTGGCCGGCGCCATTGCCTTCTTCGCCAGCGACGACGCTTCCTTCATCACCGGCCAGGTCATCTCCGTCTCGGGCGGTCTGACGATGCACGGCTGATCCCAACCGCAACACCCACCCTTTTGGAGAACACCATGAACTTTGAAGACATCCTCTACGAAAACCGCAACGGCGTGGCCTGGATCACCATCAACCGTGCCGACAAGATGAACGCCTTTCGCGGCCAGACCTGCGACGAAATCATCCGTGCCCTGAACAAGGCCGGCTATGACAAGTCCGTGGGTGCCATCGTGCTGGCCGGTGCCGGCGACCGCGCCTTCTGCACCGGTGGCGACCAGTCCGCCCACAACGGCAACTACGACGGCCGCGGCACCATTGGCCTGCCCATGGAAGAGCTGCACACCGCCATCCGCGATGTGCCCAAGCCCGTGATCGCCCGCGTGCAGGGCTTTGCCATCGGCGGCGGCAACGTGCTGGCCACCATCTGTGACCTGACCATCTGCTCCGACAAGGCCCAGTTCGGCCAGGTCGGCCCCAAGATGGGCTCGGTGGACCCCGGCTACGGCACCGCCTTTCTGGCCCGCGTGGTCGGCGAGAAGAAGGCCCGCGAAATCTGGTACCTGAACCGCCGCTACAGCGGTGAACAGGCCGTGGCCATGGGCCTGGCGAACTTCTGCTTCCCGCACGACCAATTGGATGCCGAGGTGCAGAAGATCGGTGAAGAACTGTGCGAACGCAGCCCCACCGCACTGGCCATTGCCAAGCGCAGCTTCAATGCCGACACCGCCCACCAGGCGGGTATCGCCGGTCTGGGCATGTACGCACTCAAGCTGTACTACGACACCGAAGAGTCGCGCGAAGGCGTCAATGCGCTCAAAGACAAGCGCAAGCCCGAGTTCCGCAAGTACATGAAGTAACCCCAGCGCTGGAGAGCAAACGATGAACCCGAACCCCTACATCGACGAAGACCTGCAGGCGCTGGCCGAAACGGCTCGGCGCTTTGCCGAGGAACGCGTCAAACCCGGTTTTCTTGAACGGGACAAGACCCGCGTATTGGACCGTGCCTTGCTGCGCGAGATGGGCGAACTCGGGTTCATCTGCCCTGAGCTGCCCGAGCAGTTTGGCGGCTTGGGGCTCGGTTGCCTGGCCGCGGGCGTGATCCACGAGGAGATTGCCCGCGCCGACCTGAGCTTCTCGTACCTGAATCTGCTGGCTTCGCTCAACAGCCAGATCCTGTCCAAGTACGGCAATCCCGACATCGTCGGCCCCTGGCTGAAGAAGATCGTCCAGGGTGAGGCCATCTGTGCGATTGCACTGACCGAGCCACGCGGCGGCTCGGACGCCGCCAACCTGCGTCTGAAGATCGATCGCGATGGCGATTTCTACGTCATCAACGGCGAGAAGACCTCCATCTCCGCCGCCGACCAGGCCGATATTGCCGTGGTGTTTGGCCGTACCGGTACACCCGAGTCGGGCGCCCACGGCGTCACTGCGCTGCTGGTGCCCATGAACACCCCGGGCGTCACCACCAACCGTTTCGATTGCCATGGGCAACGCGCCATTGGCCGTGGCTCCATCTTTTTCGAGAATGTGCGCATTCCCGTCAGCCACCGTCTGGGCGACGAGAACAAGGGCTTCGTGCAGGTGATGCATGGCTTCGACTTCTCACGTTCTCTCATTGGCCTGCAGTGCCTGTCCGTGGCCCGCGTGGCACTGGAAGAGACCTGGCAGTACATCACCGAGCGCCAGGCCTTCGGCCAGCCGCTGTCCGCCTTCCAGGGCGTGACACACCCCTTGGCCCAGTTCGATACCGAAGTCGAAGGCGCACGCCTCATCTGCCTGCAGGGCCTGTGGCTCAAGGACAAGGGCCTGCCTCACACCGCCGAAGCCGGCATGGCCAAGTGGTGGGGCCCCAAACTGGCCTACGACGTGATCCACCAGTGCCTGCTGTGCTACGGCCACGGCGGCTACGACCGCGGCCTGATGGAGCAGCGCCTGCGCGATGTGCTGGGCTTCCAGATTGGCGACGGCACCGCGCAGATCATGAAAACCATCATTGCCCGTACCCGCGCCGGCCGCAAGTTCGTTCCCGCCTGAAACGCATAGAGCAAAAAACGAGGAGACACACCATGGAATTTGACGCCGTACTGATTGCCCCCCGCCGCGCTGCCAGCATCAATCAGGGCCTGTGGCACGACCGGACCATCAACGGGGAGCTCGACGCCTGCGTGGCCAGTTGCCCTGACAAGCTGGCCCTGACCGCCGTGCAGGCGGAAAGCGGTGCCGTCAAGCGCTTCACCTACCGCGAGCTGGCCGCCATGGCTGACCGCGTGGCGGTGGGCCTGAGCCGCCTGGGCGTGGGCAAGAACGACATCGTGGCCTGCCAGTTGCCCAACTGGTGGCAGTTCACCATCACCTACCTGGCGTGTTCGCGCATTGGCGCGGTCATGAACCCGCTGATGCACATCTTCCGCGAGCGCGAGCTGTCGTTCATGCTCAAGCATGGCGAGGCCAAGGTCGTGATCGTGCCCAAGCTGTTCCGCGGATTTGACTTTGAGGCCATGGTCACCGCCTTGCGCCCCACGTTGCCTGACCTGCAGCATGTGGTCGTGGTCGGTGGCAGCGGCGACAACAGCTTCGAGAAATTGTTGAGCGAACCGACTTGGGAAACAGCGGCGGACGCACGCGCCATCCTGACTCAAAATCGCCCCGGCCCGGATGATGTGACGCAACTGATCTACACCTCCGGCACCACCGGAGAGCCCAAGGGCGTGATGCACACGGCCAACACCACCATGGCCAACATCATTCCCTACGCCCAGCGCCTGAAGCTCGGCGCCGACGATGTGGTGCTGATGGCCTCGCCCATGGCGCACCAGACCGGCTTCATGTACGGGCTGATGATGCCCATCATGCTCAAGACCAGCGCCGTGCTGCTGGACATCTGGGAGCCGCTCAAGGCGATCGACCTGATCCGTGTCGAGAAGGTCAGCTTCACCATGGCGTCCACGCCGTTCCTGACCGACCTGGCCAAGAACGTGGAGGCATCGGGCAAGGCCGTTCCGACACTCAAGATATTCCTGTGCGCCGGCGCCCCCATTCCGGGGCCGCTGGTGGAGCAAGCGCGTCGGGTGCTGGGCACCAAGATTGTCTCGGCCTGGGGCATGACCGAAAACGGCGCCGTCACGCTGATCCAGCTCGACGATGACGATGAGCGCGCCGTGAACACCGATGGGTGCCCGCTGCCCGGCGTGGAGCTGAAGGTGGTCGACACCGACGGCAGCACCCTGCCCGCTGGCCAGCCCGGCAAGCTCTACGTGCGTTCCTGTTCCAACTTTGGCGGGTACCTGCGACGCGCCAACCTCAACGGCACCGACGCCGATGGCTGGTTTGATACCGGCGACCTGGCGCGGCTGGACGAGGGCGGCTATGTCCGCATCACCGGGCGCAGCAAGGACGTGATCATCCGCGGCGGCGAGAACATCCCCGTGGTGGAGATTGAAGCCCTGCTGTACAGCCACCCGGCAATCGCCATGGCCGCGGTCGTGGCCTACCCGGACGAACGCCTGGGCGAGCGCGCCTGTGCGGTCGTGGTGCTCAAGCCCGGACAGAAGATGACCCTGGATGACATGGTGGCGTACTTCAAGGAACAGAAGGTGGCCATCCAGTACATCCCGGAGCGGCTCATCGTGCGTGACGGCATTCCGTCTACGCCGTCAGGAAAGATGCAGAAATTCAAGTTGCGAGAGATGTTGCGCGAAGAACTGCTTGGAGGCCAATAAGGTGGGTTATACGGTCATTCTGTCTCATACGCAGGGGCGCGTCGGCGTTATCACGCTGAACCGCCCCAAACAGCTCAATGCCCTGAATGACGCGCTGATGGATGCACTGGGTGCCGCCTTGCTGGCCTTTGATGCGGACCCTGCCATCGGCGCCATCGTGATCACGGGCAGCGACAAGGCCTTTGCCGCCGGTGCCGATATCGCGGTCATGGCCGACTGGTCCTACATGGATGTGTACCAGAGCGACTTCATCACCCGGAACTGGGAAACGATTCGCCGCGTGCGCAAGCCGGTCATCGCCGCAGTGGCGGGTTTCGCCATGGGCGGCGGCTGCGAACTGGCACTGTCCTGTGACGTCATCGTGGCGGCAGAGTCCGCGCAGTTTGCCCTGCCCGAAATCAAGCTGGCCATGTTGCCCGGTGCCGGTGGCACGCAGCGTCTGCCACGCGCCATCGGCAAGGCCAAGGCCATGGATATGTGCCTGTCGGCCCGGATGCTGAGCGCGCAGGAGGCAGACCGCTACGGGCTGATCTCCCGCGTGGTAGCCAACGAGCAACTGCTGCCAGAGACCATGGCTCTGGCAGAGCGCATTGCCGGCTACTCGCTGCCCGCGCTGATGGCCATCAAGGAATCGGTCAACCGCGCCTGGGAGTCGTCGCTGACTGAAGGCATCCTGTTCGAGCGGCGTGAAATCCACGCCCGCTTCGCCAGCGCCGATGCGCACGAGGGCATGCACGCCTTCCTGGAAAAACGCAAACCGGCATTCAGCCACCGCTGAAGCCCACCACCAACCAAACGGGGAACACCATGGCCTTGGATGCCGAATCATTTGAACTGTTGCTGGCCACCGTGCAGCGCTTTGTGCGCGAACGCCTGGTGCCGGCAGAAAACCACCTCGAAGAGCACGACGAGGTACCTGCCGACATCGTCGAGGACATGAAGGAAATGGGCCTGTTCGGCCTGACCGTGCCCGAGGAATTCGGTGGCATCGGCCTGTCGGTGAGCCAGGAGGTGTTGGTCAACTACGAACTGGGCCGCACGGCACCGGCGTTCCGTTCGGTGTTTGGCACCAACATCGGCATCGGCTCGCAGGGCATCCTGATGGACGGCACGCCCGAGCAGAAGTCGCTCTACCTGCCCCAGGTGGCCAGTGGCGAACTGGTCATGTCCTTTGCATTGACCGAGCCGGATGCGGGGACGGACGCCGCCTCGCTCAAGACCCGTGCCGAACTCGACGGCGACCACTATGTGCTCAACGGCACCAAGCGCTTCATCACCAACGCCCCGCGTGCCGGTGCCTTCACGCTGATGGCGCGCACCGGTGGCCCTGGCGCGGGTGGCATCTCGGCTTTCATCGTTCCTGCCAACACCCCAGGGCTCAAGCTCGGCAAGAAGGACAAGAAGATGGGCCAGCGCGGCACCATGACCTGTGACGTCATCATGGAAAACGCGCGGGTACCGGCAGCCAACATCATTGGCGGTGTCCCCGGCGAAGGTTTCAAGACCGCGATGAAAGTGCTGGACCGGGGGCGCCTGAACATTTCGGCCGTCTCCTGCGGCACCGCCTCACGCATCCTGGACGAAGCGGCACGCTATGCGCGCGAACGCAAGCAGTTTGGCAAGGCGATTGGCGAATTCCAGCTGATCCAGGCCATGCTCGCCGACAGCCAGGCCGAGCTGCTGGCCGGCTGGTCGCTGGTGCAGGACGTGGCCAAGCGCTTTGACGCCAAGCCGGCCCATGTGTCGGATGCGGATGTGTCCATGCGCGTGTCCTGCGCCAAGCTGTTCTGCACCGAGATGGTGGGCCGCGTGGCAGACCGGGGTGTGCAGGTGCATGGCGGTGCGGGCTACATCAATGAATACCCGGTGGAACGCTTCTACCGCGACGTGCGCCTGCTGCGCCTGTACGAGGGCACGACGCAGGTTCAGCAGCTCATTATCGGCCGTGAACTGCTGCGGCGCGACTGATTCGTCTTCCACACCCTTTATTCACATACCTCACCTGTCACATTCACCATGTCACATCCAAACACCAAAGCCAGTTTCAACTGGGAGGACCCATTTCATCTGTCCGCACAACTTACCGACGATGAGCGCCAGGTGCAAGATGCAGCGCGCGCCTACTGCCAGGAAAAGCTGTTGCCACGCGTTACCGAGGCCTTCCGCCACGAAAAGACCGATGTGGCCATCTTCCGCGAAATGGGCGAACTGGGCTTGCTAGGCCCCACCATCCCCGAAGCCTATGGCGGCTCGGGTCTGAACTACGTTTGCTACGGACTCGTGGCGCGTGAGGTGGAGCGGGTCGACAGCGGCTACCGTTCCATGATGAGCGTGCAGAGTTCGTTGGTGATGGTGCCCATCAACGAGTTCGGGTCTGAGGCGCAGAAGCAGAAATACCTGCCGAAGCTGGCTGCAGGCGAGTGGGTGGGGTGCTTCGGTTTGACCGAACCCAACCATGGCTCCGACCCCGGCAGCATGGTCACCCGTGCCAGGAAGGTGGCGGGCGGATACAGCCTTTCGGGCTCCAAGATGTGGATTACCAACAGCCCCATTGCCGACGTCTTTGTAGTGTGGGCCAAGGACGAGGGCGGGCAGATTCGCGGCTTCATTCTGGAAAAAGGCTGGAAAGGCCTGAGCGCACCGGCCATTCACAGCAAGGTGGGCTTGCGCGCTTCCATCACCGGCGAGATTGTGATGGACGAGGTGTTCTGCCCCGAAGAGAACGCCTTCCCTGATGTGCGTGGCCTCAAAGGCCCCTTCACTTGCCTCAACAGCGCGCGCTACGGCATTGCCTGGGGTGCACTGGGTGCGGCGGAGGACTGCTATTTCCGTGCCCGCCAGTACGTGCTGGACCGCCAGCAGTTTGGCCGCCCCCTGGCCGCCAACCAGCTGATCCAGAAGAAGCTCGCCGACATGCTGACCGAAATCACCCTAGGGCTGCAGGGCTGCTTGCGCCTGGGTCGCATGAAGGACGAAGGCACGGCGGCGGTGGAAATCACCTCCATCCTCAAACGCAATAGCTGTGGCAAGTCACTGGACATTGCACGCATGGCGCGCGACATGATGGGTGGCAACGGGATCAGCGACGAATTCGGAGTGGCACGCCACCTGGTCAACCTCGAAGTGGTCAACACCTACGAGGGCACGCATGACGTGCACGCCCTCATTCTGGGCCGCGCCATTACCGGCATCGCTGCGTTTGCCAACTGAGCGGAGGAAGCAGCCATGAAGATCATCGTCGCCGTAAAACGCGTGGTCGATTACAACGTCAAAGTACGGGTCAAGTCCGACGGAACCGGCGTGGACATCGCCAACGTCAAGATGAGCATGAACCCCTTTGACGAAATCGCCGTCGAAGAGGCCGTGCGCCTGAAGGAAAAGGGCGTGGTGACCGAAGTCATCG
>Ga0265332_10000024_pt1 | contig 209663 bp, 188 predicted proteins | sample 41926metaG_FD_202084 | JGI IMG/M metagenome (GOLD analysis project Ga0265332, IMG submission 202084) | Rhizosphere microbial communities from Carex aquatilis grown in University of Washington, Seatle, WA, United States - 4-19-26 metaG | ecosystem: Host-associated > Plants > Roots >...
CAGGCTAAGCTCAATGCAATTGCACGACGATTGAACGAGCGTCCCAGGAAAACCCTAAACTACGAAACACCCGCACAACAGTTTTACCAGGCCGTTGCATCCACCGGTTGAATCCGCAGTCGGAAGTGGACATGGCTAGGTAGAGATTCGGCTCAAGAAAGTCGGTCCAATTATGAATTGCCAATTTTTGCGAGCAGCCGTCGTTTCCGTTCGGCCGACAAACATTCATTCCCCCTCACTGCCTCACCGCCTTCCCCTGAATAGCCCGGTTCAACGCCCGCACCACTTCCCTCAACCTGATTTCCAGCGTCTCCTGGCCGGCCTGGGAGGCGCTTTGGTCTTCCATGGCGGCGCGGGCCATGCGGATCAGGGAGTGTTCCTGTTCGCTGCTGAGGCCCAGGCGGACGAAGGCGTCTTCCATTTCGTGCAGGTGGGCGATCAGGGCGGCCTGGGCTTGCAGGCGCTGTTCCTGCTGCCGTTTTTCGATCTCTTCCAGGGTGACGCTGAGCTGGGTGACGGCCTGGACGATGGCTTCGGCCTGGGCCAGGCGCAGGTTTTCCGTGCCCAGGGCCTGCAGCCGGGCTTCGGCGGCTTCGGCGACGATGGCCAGGTGGTCCCGCAGGCGGCCGACCCGGTCCGGGTCGTCCTGGGGCAGTTGGGGAATGAGCAGGGTCACCAGGGGGTAGTTGATGACCATGCGTTCTGCGGACTGGACGATGCGCGGCAGGTTGCGGGCGTATTCGAGAATGGCGCTTTCCAGGGGGGCTACCGAGCCCTGGCTGCTGAAGTGCAGGGGGGCGTGGTCGGGGCTGCGGATTTCCACGGCGCCCTGGAGGCCGTAGCCGCCCAGGGTGTTGAAAATTTCCTGGGCCAGTTCCCGGGGGCTGAGGGCAAGGAAGGACTTGCGCATGAATTCGAGCACGGCGCCCATCTCGCCCATGGAGGACATGGCGGAGAAGGCCACGGTCTGGGCCATGTCGGCCCGGGAGGCGAGGGAGTCGCGCAGTTCCAGCTGGCCGATGGCCTGGCGGATCTTGCGCGTCAGCTCGTCGGGCATGAAGGGCTTGACCAGGAAGTCGTTGCCGCCCGCGTCGTAGGCCGCCAGCCGGGTCTCCATGTCGTCGTGGCTGGAGATGAACAGCACGTGGGGCCGTTCGTGGCCGTCCTGGCGCAGGGCGCGGCAGGTGGCGATGCCGTCGAGGCCGTCCATTTCCACGTCGAGGATGATGATGTCGGGCTGCTCCTCCACCCGGCCCAGGCAGGCCTGGCCGTCCTCCAGCTCGATCATGGTGAAGCCCTGTTCTTCCAGGCTGTTGGTGGTGACCAGCCGGGCCAGGGGGTCGTCGTCGACGATGAAAATCTTCATGGTTCCTCCCGCAGATTACTGATTGCTGATGTGAATTGGTTCAGTCGCTAAATTCGGTGGCGGTGCGCACGAAGGCCCGCTCCTGGGCCTGCATGGCGGCCACCACGGTGGGGTCGAAATGCCTGCCGGCCTGGCCGACGATGTAGGCCAGGGCTTCGTCGTGGGGCATGGGCGGCTTGTAGACGCGCCGGGAAATGAGGGCGTCGTAGACGTCGGCCACGGCCATCAGGCGGGCCGAGACGGGAATGTCCTCGCCCTTGATGGCCTGGGGGTAGCCGCCGCCGTCCCAGTGCTCGTGGTGGCCGTAGGCGATCTCCATGCCGTAGCGCAGGAAGTCGTTGTCTTCCCCCACTTCCTTGGCCACCTGGGAAATGGCGTCGCGGCCGATGCGGCAGTGCTCGCGCATGATTTCCCACTCGGCGGCGTCGAGCTTGCCCGGCTTGAGCAGGATGCGGTCGGGGATGCCCACCTTGCCGATGTCGTGCAGGGGGGCGGACTTGTAGAGCAGGGTCACCACCTGGTCGTCCAGGTGGTGGCGGAAGTCCGGGTGGTCCTGCAGTTCCAGGCCCAGGATGCGCACGTAGTTCTGGGTGCGGCGGATGTGGTTGCCGGTCTCGTTGTCCCGGGCCTCGGCCAGGGAGCAGAAGGCGCGGATGGTGGCCTCCTGGCCGGAAATGACCTGCTGCTTGCGCTGCAGCAGTTCCCGGGTCTGCTCCATGTATTCCCGGGTGCGCTGGGCGACCAGGGCTTCCAGGTTTTCGTTCTGCTCCCGCAGCTGGCGGCTGGTGGCGGCCAGCTGCAGGTGGGTGCGCAGGCGGGCCTTGATGCCGGGCATGGAGAAGGGCTTGTGGATGAAGTCCACCGCGCCCAGGGCCAGGCCCCGGGCTTCCACGTCCGGGCTGTCGAGGGCGGTGATGAAGATCACCGGCAGTTCCCGGGTGGTCGCATTGGCCTTGATCTGGCGGCAGAGGGAAAAACCGTCCAGGTGGGGCATGACGATGTCGAGCAGGAAAATGTCGGCCCGGCCGCCCTGCTTCAGGTAGAGCTGGACGTCGGTGCCGTCGGGGAAGGTGCGCACCTCGTAGTCTTCCTGGAGCATGGCCTCCAGCAGCAGGAGGTTTTCCGCCTGGTCGTCGGCGATCACGAGGATGGGCCGGGAGGTCATGGCGCGTTCTCCTGCAACTGGTCCAGATACTGGTGGATGGTGGCGAACAGCCGCTCCAACTGGTCCGCCAGTTCGCCGGCCAGGACCGCGCTTTCCGGCTCGCCGGCGGCGGCGGCGTATTCCAGGCGGCGGGCCAGGGTGGCGGTGGGTACGGCGGCCAGGTTGGCGGCGGAGCCGTAGAGAGCATGGCCGAGGCGGCGCAGCCGCTCCAGGTCCGGGTTGCAGGCCAGGTCCCGCAGTTCGTCGGGCAGGCGGCCGTTGCTTTCCAGGAACAGGCGCAGGAAGCGCTCCATCAGCCCGGGCTTGACCCCCAGGCGGCTGCGCAGCTGGGGCCAATCTATCGCGTCGGAATCGAGGTCGCTAGCAGGGGGAGGTGGTGGGGTTGTCGGGGTCGGCAGCGGGTTGGGCGGGGCCTGCCACAGGGGCGAGGGCCGGGCGTCGCTGCGCACCACCCGCAGGATGGCCTCCACCAGGGCGTCGAGCTGGTAGGGCTTGCCCACGTGGTCCACCATGCCGGCGTTGAGGCAGTTCTGCCGGTCTTCCAGGGTGACGTTGGCGGTGACGCCGATGATGGGCAGCTCCGGGTACTGGCGGCTCACTTCCCGGGCCGCGGTGTAGCCGTCCATGACCGGCATCTGGACGTCGGTGAGGAACAGCTGGAAGTCCTGGGGGCCGCGTCGTTGCAGGGTTTCCACCGCCTCCAGGCCGTTCTCGACGCAGACGATGCTGGCCCCTTCCGATTCCAGCAGTTCCCGCAGCACCAGCCGGTTGGCCTGGTTGTCCTCGGCGATGAGGATGGCGATGCCGCCCAGGCGGCGCTGGGGGTCCGCCGCCGTGGTGCCGGCGGCGCACTGGCCCAGGGCCAGGGATTCCACATGGCAGGCGCGCAGGGGCCGCTCCAGGTATTGCAGCTCCGGCGCCAGGGGGCTGGGAGGGGGCAGGCAGCCGGGCTGGTGCAGCACGGCCACCCGTTCGCCCCGTTGCAGCAGGCGGCCGAGGAGGGCGGGCTCCACCTTGACGTCGGCGACGACCAGGGCCAGGCCGCTGGGGGTGGTGGCCGCGTCGCCGCCGATGATGGCGGTGGAAATGCCGTAGGCCGCCAGGGTGGCGGCCAGCTGGCGCCGGTCCTCCTGCTCGAAACCGAGCAGGCCGACCTGCAGGGGCGGGGAGGGCTGGGCCTCGACCACGTTGTGCATGGGGATGCGGATGGAGAAGCAGGTGCCCTGGCCCGGGGTGGATTCCACCTCGATGCTGCCGCCCATCATCTCCACCAGGCGCTTGGTGATGGTGAGCCCCAGGCCGGTGCCGCCGAAGCGCCGGGAGGCGCCGCCGTGGCCCTGCTCGAAGGCGTGGAAGAGGCGCCCCAGCTGCTCCCGGTTCATGCCGATGCCGGTGTCGCGGATGCTGTAGATGAGGTCCTGGCCGTCCCGTTCCTCGCGCAGGGTGATGCTGCCCTGGTCGGTGAACTTGAGGGCATTGCCCAGCAGGTTGAGCAGCACCTGGGCCAGGCGCAGGGAGTCGCCGTCGAAGGCGGCGGGCAGGTTGTCGCTTTCCTCCACCCGCAGTTCCAGGCCCTTCTGGAAAACCGAGGCGGCCATCAGCTTGACCACGTGGTCCACCACCTCGCAGGGATTGGTGGGCTGCATCTCCAGCTTCATCTTGCCGGCTTCGATCTTGGAGAAGTCCAGGATGTCGTTGATGATGCCCAGGAGGTGCTGGCCGGCGTCATGGATGCGCTGGAAGCCAATCCTGGCGCGGGATTCCGGCGTCTCCCGCTGGCCCAGCTGGGCGAAGCCGAGGATGGCATTGAGCGGGGTGCGGATCTCGTGGCTCATGTTGGCGAGGAACTCGCTCTTGATGCGGGCCAGCTGCTCCGCCGCCTCCCGCGCCGCTTCCCGGGTGGCGTCGGCCTGGCGTCGCTCGGTGATGTCCTGCAGGGTGCCCACCACCTGCAGGCGGCCCTGGCGGCGCTGCACGTCGAAGGTGTCCGCCACCCAGCGGCAGGTGCCCTGCTGCAGCACCCGGTATTCGAAGAGATGGCGCCCTTCGGTGTGGAGGGCCTGGCCCATGGCCTGGGCCATGGCTTCCCGGTCCTCCGGGTGGATGGCCTGGAGGAATTCGGCGAAGCTGCCCTGGTGCAGGTCGAACAGGGTGTTGCCGCTGAGGGCCGGCAGGTGGCATTCCAGTTCCGGGTCGTATTCCCAGGCCCCCAGGCCGGCGGCGGCGATGGCCAGGCGCAGGCGGGCCTCGCTGGCCCGCAGTTCGGCGGAGCGGGATTCCACCAGCTGTTCCAGCTTGTCCCGGTGCTGCTCCAGTTCCACCTGGGTCTGGCGCAGGGCCTGCTCGGCCTGTTTCAGCTCGCTGACGTCGGTGAGGCTGGCGACGATGCCGTCGATCTGGCCGTTCTGCATCAGGGGCTGGTAGCGCAGGCTGATGTGATAGGTGCCCCGGCTGGGCCTGTCCACCGACAGCTGGAAGCGCACCGACTGGCCTTGCAGCGCCGCCTGCAGGTGGGGCAGTGCCTTCTCGAAGCGGTCCGCCGGCAGCAGCTCCTGCAGGGCCAGGCCGCGGATGCTCTCCGGCGTGTGGCCCAGGAATTCGGCGAATTCCCGGTTGCACAGGCACACCCGCAGGTCCCGGTCGTAGATGGCCAGGCCGTCGCCGGCGTTGAGCACCAGCTGCTCGTAGCGCTGCTGGTTGAGCTCGGCCAGCTTCTTGTCGTGGATGTCGATGTTCATCCCCACCCAGGCGCCGATGCGGCCGTTGGCCAGGCGCAGGGGCACGGCGCGGCAGTGGGTCCAGCGCCACTGGCCGGAATGGTGGCGCAGGCGGTGGTCCATCTCCAGGATGGAGTTCTGGCTGAGGGCCTGGCGCCAGCGCCGGGCCAGTTCCTCCTTGTCTTCCGGGTGAATGGAGGCCAGGCGCAGATCGCCGTCGGCCATGCTGCTGCCGGTGTAGGCCTGCCAGGAGGGGGAGTCCTCGAAGATTTCGCCCCGGGCGTTGCAGCTCCAGACAATCTGGGCCGAGGCTTCCACCAGGGCCTTGTAGCGGGCTTCCGTCTGCAGGGACTGGTGCTGGGCCTGGCTGATGGCGGTGACGTCGGTGTTGGTGCCGATGATGCGGCGTACCTGGCCGTCGTTGCGGATGGCCATGGCGCGGCAGAGCACGTCGTGCCAGGTGCCGTCCTTGCTGCGCATGCGCAGGACCTGCTCGATACGCTCCCGGCCGGTGGCGCCGGTGGCGTCGCTGAGGATGGCCATGGCCCGGGTCAGGTCGTCCGGGTGGATGAACTGGCGCCAGGTTTCCAGGCTGCAGGGATATTCGTTTTCGCCGTAGCCGAGCATGGTGAACCAGCGGGGCGAGAGGTAGAGGGCGTTGCTGCTCAGGTCCCAGTCCCAGAGGCCGTCGTTGGTGGCGGTGAGGGCCAGGTCGAGCCGTTCCCAGACGATCTCCAGCTCCCGCTCGATGCGCTGGCGCCGCTGCTTTTCCTCGCTTTCCTCGATGCTGCGGCAGATGGCGGGCATGAGCCGGGCCAGCCGGTCCTTGAGGACGAAGTCGGAGGCGCCCAGCCTGAGCAGGTCCACCGCGTCCTCGTCCATGAGGGAGCCGGAGACGACGATCACCGGCACCTCCGGCTGGCGCCGGCGGATCAGGTGGAAGGCGTCCTCGAAAGAGAGGCCGGGAATGGAGTAGTCGCACAGCACCACATCCCAGTGGCGATCCTCCAGGGCCTCGTTGAGCTCGTCCACGTTGCCGACGTGCCGGGTTTCCACCGGGATCTCCCCGTGGCTGAGGCTGCGGGCCAGGAGCAGGTAATCGCTGGCCATGTCCTCGATGACCAGGATGTGCAGCGGCGAGAGCATGGGGCAGCCTCCTCTCAGTTCTTCGGCGGTATGTTGGTGGCCAGCCAGTACACCCCCATGCGGGCCACGGTTTCGGCGAATTCGCCGAAATCCAGGGGTTTGCGCACGAAGCTGTTGGCGCCGTCCTCGTAGGAGGCGAGGCGGTCCTGCTCTTCGTCGGAGGAGGTCAGCATCACCATCGGCAGCAGGTGGGTGCGGGAATCGGCGCGCAGGCGCTTGAGCACGTCCAGGCCGCTGATGCGGGGCAGGTTGATGTCCAGCAGCACCACGGTGGGCAGGGGCTGGCCGGCCCGTCCGGAAAACTCGCCTTCGGCGAAGAGGTAGTCCAGGGCCTGCTGGCCGTCCCGGGCCACGTCCACCTGGTTGGCCAGGTTCACCTTGCGCAGGGCCCGCAGGATCAGCTTTTCGTCCTGGTCGTTGTCTTCCACCAGCAGAATGTTCTTGTCCATGGTTCGGGTCCTTTCAAGTGGGCAGGGTGATGCGGAAGACGGCGCCCTGGTTCACCGCCGAGGAGGCCGTGATGTCGCCGCCGTGGCGGTGGATGATGCGTTGCACCGTGGCCAGGCCGATGCCGGTGCCGGCAAATTCGCTCTGCCGGTGCAGGCGCTGGAAGGGCTTGAACAGCTTGTTGGCGTAGTTCATGTCGAAGCCGGCGCCGTTGTCGGCGACGCACCAGGCGACGGTGTCGGCGGTGATGCTGTCGGCGTAGACGCGGATGTGGGGCGCCTTCTGGTGGGCCGAATACTTCCAGGCGTTTTCCATGAGGTTGCGCATCACCACTTCCAGCATGGCGGGATCGCCGTGGACCTGGATGCCGGGTTCCACCTCCAGGGTGAAATGGGCGCCCCGCTGGTGGCTGCGGATTTCCCGGGCCATGGCCTCGGCCAGGGCGGAGATGTCCACCGGCTCCCGGCGCAGTTCGCCCCGGGTGCAGCGGGAGAGGGTGAGCAGGCCGTCGATCAGTTCTCCCAGGTGGCGGCCGCCGCGGATGATCTCGTCGAGGAATTCCCTGGCCTCGCCTTCCAGCTTGTCGCCGTAGTCCTCCAGCAGCGCCTGGCTGAAGCCGGTGATGGCCCGCAGGGGCGCCCGCAGGTCGTGGGAGACGGCGTAGGCGAAGCCTTCCAGCTCGTGGTTGGCCGCCGCCAGCTCGGCGGTGCGCTCCTTCACCCGCCGTTCCAGGCTGTCGTTGAACTGGCGGATCTGCTCTTCCGCCGCCACTTCCCGGGTGATGTCCCGGGCCACGCCGGCGGCGCGCTCGGCCTTGCCCTCCGGGGTGCGTTCGAATTCCGCCGTGAGATGGACCCAGCGCAGTTCGCCCCGGTGCCGGATGCGGCACTTGATGTCGAAGGGGGCCGTACCGGCCTCGGCCTCGCGCCAGGCCTGCTGCAGGTTCGCCACGTCTTCGGCGTGGGCCAGCTGCAGCAGCTGGGCGCAGTTGTACTCGCCCGGCGGCCAGTCCACGATGGGGGTGAAGTCGGGGATGAACCAGCGGCCCTGCTTGAGGTCCGCCGCCCAGCTGGCGAAGTGGCCGAGGCGCTGGCCCTGGGAAATGATGCGGCGGGCTTCGCTGAGGGCCGCCATCATTTCCCGCTCCACCTGCACGTCCGTGTTGCTGCCGATCCAGCGGATCAGCTTGCCTTCCCGGTCCTTGAGGGCCGAGGCCCGGGTGTCGAACCAGCGGTACTGACCGTCGTGGCGGCGGATGCGCAGGTCGATGCGCAGGTTCTCGCCCCGGGCGATGCAGCTTTCCCAAGCGGCGTTGAGGCGGCCCTGGTCCTCCGGGTGGATCTGGGCCATCCAGGCCCGGCCCAGCTGCTCGCTTGCCGGCCGGCCGGTGTATTCCTCCCACTGGCGGCTGAGAAAGTCGCAACGGGTGTCCGGCGTCGCAGTCCAGATCAGCTGCTGCAGGGAATTGCACAGCTGGCGCAGCTGGTTCTCGCTTTCCTGCAGGGCCTGCTGGTCCTTGAGGGCGTCGATCAGCTGGGAGCAGCTGTCCACCACCGGCTGCAGGTAGTCGGCCAGGGCCTGGTCGTAGCCGCCGGGCCGATTGGCCAGGCCGACGCTGCCGACGATGCGGCCGTCGCGGAAGATGGGCAGGCCGAGGAAGGCCTGCATGGGCGGATGTCCGGCCGGGATGCGGTCGTTGTGCCGGGGATGATGTGCCGGATCGTTGGCGATGACTGCCGCGCCGCTGTCGATGGCGGCGGCGTAGAGACCGTTGAGGCCGACGAACTGCATGCGGCCCGCGGCCGCTCCGGCGTATTGCTGACGGCTGGCCTCGTCCCAGGCAATGTCGGAGAGGGCGAGGAAGCGCTGCACCGGCTCGCCGTCGGGGCGGTAGCTCAGTTCGGTGATGTAGCCGAACTGGCTGTTGGAGAGATCGAGGATTTCCGTCAGCACCAGGGCGAAGATGGTGTGACCGTCGTGGCCCCGGATGTAGGCGTCGCGCAGGCGGGCGATGCTGGCCAGGCGCCGGTGCTCCTGGGCCAGGGCGGCCTGGTTGCCCTGCTGTTGCCGCACTTCCCGGGCCAGGCTGCGTAGCAGCTGCAGCAGCAGCAGGCTGATGGTGCCGCCGGTGGCCAGGATGATGAGGGAGGAATGCTGCTCCAGTTCCGCCTCGAAGGCCGGGGTGCTCTGGAAGCGCAGGGTCCATTCGCGCATGGGCAAGGCCAGGGTCACCTGGGTGCGGCGGATGCCGCTGCTGTCGGTGATGCCGCTACGGGTGGCGTAGAGGCGGTTGGCTTCGCTGAAGGGGGCGCCGTCGTAGATCTCGAAGTCCAGTTCCCGGCCCCAGTGGCCCAGGATGTCGGTCATCAGGTCGCCCATACGGAAAGGGCTGTAGACGAAGCCGAGCAGGGCCTGGCGGCGCTGGGCGGTGGTTTCCAGGGGCTGGCCGGGGCGATACACCGGCATGTAGAGCACGGTGCCGGCCTGGATGTCGTGGCCGTCCTCCTGCACCAAGGTGACCCGGCTGGTGAGGGCGGCACTGTTGCGGTCCCGGGCCAGTTCCATGGCGGCGCGGCGGGTCGGGTCCGAATACATGTCGTAGCCGAAGGCCCGCTGGTTGCGCTCGGAGAAGGGCTCGATCAGGTGGATGCTGCTGTAGACGGGACGGTCGCCCCGGGGGCTGATGGCAAAGTCGGGAAAGCCTTCCTGGCGCACCTGTTTTTCGTAGGCCGCCCGCTCTTCCGCCTTGAGCATGACGGTATAGCCCAGGGCCAGGATGCCCGGGTAGTGTTCCTTCAGGTTGAGGGCCTGGAAGAAGTCCCGCCATTCCTGCCGGGTGACGTCATCCGAGGACAGGATCAGGCCGACGGCGCCGCGCAGAATCTGCTCGTGCTCCTGCATGCGCAGGGTGATGCGCTGGCTGGCCTCGGCCACGTAGCGCTGGAAGCGTTCCTCAGTGATGCGGTCGTTGGTGGCGACGGACGTGCGCCAGAACCACAGGCTCAGGGCCAGGGCAATGGTCAGGACCGCCCAGGGGCTGGCCGGGTGCAACAGCAGGGCTTGCCCCCGGGAGAGCCGGGGCGGCGGCTGGGGATGTGCCGTCATGGTCTTGTCTCCAGGCTGTGGCAGCCTTGGTTCTGGTTATTTTCCAGGCCATTATGGGGAAAAGACTATGGTGGCGACATACGAAAAAAGTAGTAGGAATAAAGACTTAAGTAGTTCTACGGATATAAAAAAGGCCGGGGTCGCTCCCGGCCTTCTGCCGCTGCCTGGCGCAGCCCGCCAGGCCTACAGCTCCACCAGCCTGCTGGCGTAGCGGCGGGCGTTGTCCACGTAATGGTCGGCGCTCTTTTGCAGCCGGGCCTTTTCCTCCTCGCTCAGCTCCCGCACCACCTTGCCGGGGGAGCCGACGATCAGCACCCCGTCGGGGAAGACCTTGCCTTCCGGGATCAGGGTATTGGCGCCGACGATGCTGTGCTTGCCGATCACCGCCCGGTTGAGGATGACGCTGCCGATGCCGATCAGGGAATTGTCGCCCACGGTGCAGCCGTGCAGCATGACCATGTGGCCCACGGTGACGTTGGCGCCGATGTGCATGGGCACGCCTTCGTCCGTATGCAGCACGGAGCCGTCCTGGATGTTGCTGTTGGCGCCGATGTGGATGGGGTCGTTGTCGCCCCGCAGCACGGCGTTCCACCAGATGGAGACGTTGTCACCCAGGCGGGCGTCGCCGATCACCGTGGCGTTGGGGGCGACCCAGGCGCTCGCGGCGATCTGGGGCGTCTTCTGGTCGATCTTGTAGATGGGCATGGGGGGCTCCTGGGGTTTGTTTTTTTAGCCACAGAGGGCACAGAGATCACAGAGAGGCGGCTATGGCAGCTGGCCTGCCTGCTGATACGGTTTGGCTTTTGCCCGCCTCTGTGTTCTCTGTGCCCTCTGTGGCAAAGGTTTGTCAGGCCCGGGGCAGGGCGGCCAGGAGGGCCACCAGGAACTGCCAGCTCCTGGCCACCGTTTCCACCTCGACCCGCTCGCCGGGAGCGTGGGCGCCGTGGATGGTGGGGCCGAAGGAGAGCATGTCCAGGCCCGGGTACTTGGCGCCGATGATGCCGCATTCGAGGCCGGCGTGGATCACCTCCACCTGGGCGCTGCCGCCGAACTGTGCGGCATAGACCTGCTGGGCCAGGGCCAGCAGGGGCGAATCCGGGTTGGGCTTCCAGCCGGAGTAGCCGTCGGTGAGCTGGCAGTCGGCGCCGATCAGGCCGAAGAGGTCGGCGATGCGCCGGGCATGGGCCTGGGCGGCGGAATCCACCAGGGAGCGCACCATGAAGTTGGCCCGGGCCTGGCCGTTGGCGACGCTGAGCACCCCCAGGTTGTTGGAGGTTTCGACGATGCCGGGCACGCTCTGGCTCATGCGGGCAACGCCGTGGGGCGCCGCGTTGAGGGCGGCCAGCAGCTGGCGCTGGGCGGCGGGGGCCATGGCCGGACCGGCCAGGGAGGGCAGCTCGGAGAGGCGCACGGATAGGCCGTTTTCAACCCCCTTCAGCTCCCGGGCAAGGGCCTGGGCGCCCGTAGCCAGGGTCGCCTCGATCTCGGCCAGGCAGGCCGGGTCCAGGATCACGGTGGCGAAGGCCTCCCGCGGCAGGGCGTTGCGGGCGGTGCCCCCTTCCAGCTGCAGCAGGCGCCAGGCCTCGGCGCCGAGTTGCTGGCCCAGTTCCCCTAGCAGGCGCACCAGCAGCTTGATGGCGTTGCCCCGCTCCTTGTGGATGTCGATGCCCGAGTGGCCGCCGCTGAGGCCGGTGAGGGAGATTTTGGCCACCGTCCAGCCCGCCGGGGCCGGCTCGCTGCTGTAGGGATAGGTCACATTGACGTCCATGCCGCCGGCGCAGCCCAGGTACAGGTGGCCCCATTCCTCGGTGTCGATGTTGATCAGGTAGCGGCCCCGCAGCAGGCCCGGGGCCAGGCCCAGGGCGCCGCCCATGCCCGCTTCCTCGTCCACCGTGAGCAGCACTTCCAGGGGCGGATGGGAGAGGCCGTCGGCTTCCAGGGCGGCCAGGGCCAGGGCCACGCCGATGCCGTTGTCGGCGCCCAGGGTGGTGTTCTCCGCCAGCAGCCAGCCGTCCTTCAGTACGGGGCGGATGGGGTCCTGCTGGAAATCGTGGCCGGTGCCGCTGTTCTGCTGGCAGACCATGTCCAGGTGGCCCTGCAGGATGACGCCGGCCTCCTGTTCCCGGCCCGGGCTGCCGGGCTTGCGGATCACCAGGTTGCCGACGCCGTCCTGCTCGCTGGCCAGGCCCCGGCCCTCAGCCCAGGCCGCCAGGTGGTCGCGCAGGGCGGCTTCGTGCTTGGACTGGCGCGGAATGGCGCAGAGGGCGGCGAAATGGCGCCACACGGCGACGGGCTGCAGGTCGGCGAAAGGGAAGTCGGGCGTGGGCTGGTAGGCGGCGACGCGGGGGGAGAGGGCGGGTGCGGCAGAGACAGAGGAGGCGGCAGTGGGGGCAGAAGAGGGGGCAGAGTCGGTCATGGTCCGGTGCGTCGGGGCATAATCACGGTCCGCCCCGTCCAACATTGAAAAGCCCATGACCTTAGCAGAAATGCCCGTCCCTGCCGACCCTGAATCCCGCTCCCCGTCCGATCTGCAGCGGCTGACCGAGGCCATCCTGGCCTTCCGCGACGAGCGGGACTGGAAGCAGTTCCACAGCCTGCGTCACCTCATCGTCTCCCTCAACCTGGAGGCGGCCGAACTGCTGGAGCTGACCCAGTGGAAGAGCGACGCCGACATGGCCGCCCTGGTGGCGGACCCGGCGGGGCGGGAGGCCCTGGCCGACGAATGCGCCGACGTACTGCTGTACCTGCTGCTGCTGACGGCGGAGGCGGGCATCGACCTGCCGGCGGCGGCCCTGGCCAAGATCGGCAAGAACGCGGCCAAGTATCCGGTGGAGAAGGCCCGGGGCTCCTCGCGCAAATACACGGAGCTGGAGTGAGCCGGGAGCACCGCCGGGGGCAGCCATGAACTTCCTGGCCCACGCCTATCTGGGCGGCGAGGTAGCGGAGCACCGCCTAGGCGGCTTCCTCGGCGACTTCGTCAAGGGGCCTCTGGACAATGCTCCGGGCGGCCTGCCGGCGGAGGTGCTGGCCGGGGTGGAACTGCACCGGCGCCTGGACAGCTTTGCCGAAACCCATCCCGCCTTCTGCCGCAGCCGGGAGCGCATCAGCCCGGCACGGCGCCGGGTGGCGGGGATCATGGTGGATCTGTTCTACGACCACTTCCTGGCCCGGGACTGGGCCGAGTGGTCAGCCCTGGCGGCGGGCGATCTGCCCCGGGGGCTGGCGCAGTTTTCCGCCGGCCTTTACGCCCAGGCAGAAGAGCTGGGGCCGGCCCTGCCGCAGCGGCTGGCGGCCATCCTGCCGCGCATGCGGGGCGACGACTGGCTGGCCTCCTACCGGGAGCCGGAGATCATCGCCCTGGCCCTGGACCGCATGGCCCAGCGCTTTACGCGCCCGAGCGCCCGGACGGCCCTTTGCGGGGCGGGCGCGGAGTTGCTGCAGGATTACGCGGGCTTTGCGGCGGATTGCCGGGCTTTCCTGCCGGACGCCCAGGCTTTTGCCCGGCGCTGGCGGCAGGCGCGCGGGGCGCCTTCCGGCCCGCCGTATTAGACGGAAAACCGGCGCTGCCCCGGGGATTGAACACCGTCGGCCGGGCCCGCTCCGGGCGTAGCGGCGTATCGCCGAGGGTGCCACCGGCGCCGCTCTCCAGGACGAAGTGGGCGCCCTTGCCGGCATCCCCTTCTTCCGCCAGCAGTTCCACCAGCCGGGGCAGCACTTCCTTCAGGGTGGCGGCCAGGGTCCAGGGCGGGTTGAGGATGAACATGCCGCTGCCGGCCATGCCGAAGCCGTCCGCGTCCGGCGAACGCACGTGCAGGGAGACGTGGAGCCAGTCCTTGGCCGGCAGGCGCTTCAGGCGGTCGGGAAACTGGCGGGATTCGGGGCGGTTGAGACAGGGATACCAGACGGCGTAGGTGCCGGTGGCGAAGCGCTGCAGGGCGTCCTGCAGGGATTTGTAGATGGTGGCGTAGTCGGTCTTGACCTCGTAGGAGGGGTCGATCAGCACCAGGGCCCGGCGCGACGGAGGCGGCAGCAGGGCCTTCATGCCGGCCAGGCCGTCGCCGGAGGTGACCTGGACCTGGCGGCTGGCATCCTTGAAGTTGGCGGCCAGCAGGCGGGCGTCGGTGCTGTGCAGCTCGTACAGGCGCAGCCGGTCGATGTCCCGCAGGCCCTGCTGGGCCAGCCAGGGGGAGCCGGGGTAGAGGCGCAGGGGGCCGTTGGCCTCGTTGCCGTTGAACTGGCGGATGCGGGCCACGTAGTCGGCCAGGGCCGGCGGCAGGTCGGCAGGAGGCACTTCCCACAGGCGGCCGATGCCGCCCTGGAATTCGGCTAGCTTCTTGGCGTAGTCCGACTTCAGGTCGTAGGCGCCGGCGCCGGCGTGGGTGTCGATGACGTAGAGGGCCTTGTCCTTCTGGGTCAGGTAGTCGAGCAGCTGGAGCAGAACCAGATGCTTGAGGACGTCGGCGTGGTTGCCGGCGTGGAAGGCGTGGCGGTAGCTGAGCATTAGATTACAGCCTTGAAAAGTTCGAGTTGGGGCGGGCCGACGTAGAGTTCCCGGGGCGTCAGGGCCGCGTTGGCGTGGGCCTTGCGGAAGGCCTCCGACTGGGTCCAGTCCTCGAAAGCCTGTTGCGAAGCCCACATGGTGTGGGAGGCGAAGAGGGTGAATTCGCCCGGGTCGTCGCCCAGGGGTTCCAGTTGCAGCAGGTGGAAGCCGAGAAAGCCCGGGACTTCGGCCAGATAGCTTTCCCGCTTTTGCCAGTGTTCGATGAAGGCGGCTTCGCTGCCCGGCTTGATGCGAAAGCGGTTCATGGCGAGGAACATGGGCGGGCTCCGGGAAATGGCGGTCGAGGGGGCGGATATTAGCGGACTTTCGCCCGCCCCGGCAGTCGCCAGGCGGGGCGCGGCTCCCGGCCCGGCGCAAGAATGGGTCGGGGGCAAAAAAGGGCTTGCCGGGGCAGGCAACTCTTGGGGAAAATAGAAGTCAAACGATCGTTTGAATTAACGCAATGGCCGGCGATGGCCGACCGTGAGCAATGCCGGAGGCTCCGGCTTTGGCCCATCGCGCCGTGGTCACGGGTCCGAGCTGACCGCCGCGGATGCCGCCCGGCGCGCCGTGGCCCGGCCGGCCATTGCCCATCCCCTTTCCCGACGAGAGATTCATGAAAGCCAGCACCTTCCGCCGCCTCATCAACCTGTGGCCGCCCTTCCTGTTCACCGGCATCCGCAGCCCCCGCATCGCCCCCGACTACCGGGAGGCGGAAGTGGAACTGCGCCTGCGCTGGTACAACCGCAATTACGTCGGCACCCATTTCGGCGGCAGCCTTTTCGCCATGACCGATCCCTGGTACATGCTGCTGCTCATGCAGCGCCTGGGCAAGGACTACCTGGTGTGGGACCAGCGGGCCGTGATCGACTTCGTGGCTCCGGGCAAGGGCGTGGTCAAGGCCCTGTTCAAGGTGGATGACGCCACCCTGGAGGAGATCGTGGCCCGCACCGCCGGCGGCGACAAATACCTGCCCGAGTTTCACATCGACGTGGTGGACGAGGCCGGGCAGGTGGTGGCCCGGGTGCACAAGACCGTCTACGTGCGGCGCAAGCGGCGGGCCCGGGGCGAGGGCTGAAAGGCGGCTGAACGGCTGCCGGCCCGGGATGCAGGAAGGACGCCATTCTCCGGGCAGGCATGCCGCTCATGCCCGTCCCTATTGCCTCCCGGGGCAGTGCCCTGCAAGGCAGCAGGACCCGGCATTACCCGGCCGCCGCGGCCCTGAGGCGCCATGAGCGGCGCCACGGCCCCCGCCGTTGTCCCAAGTGCGGGTAAAATGCCCGCCCTATGGCTCTCAAATCCACCGTATTCAAGGCCGACCTCAGCGTCGCCGACATGGACCGGCACCACTACGCCGATTATTCCCTGACCCTGGCACGGCACCCGTCGGAAACCGACGAGCGCATGATGGTGCGCCTGCTGGCCTTCGCCCTCAACGCCGACGAGCGTCTGGCCTTCTGCAAGGGCCTCTCCGACGACGACGAGCCGGACCTGTGGCGCAAGGACTACACCGAAGCCATCGAGCAGTGGATCGAAGTGGGCCTGCCGGACGAAAAGCGCATCAAGAAGGGCCTCTCCCGTTCTGCCCAGGTGCTGGTCATGGCCTACGGCGGCCGGGCGGCGGAAATCTGGTGGTCCCAGCTGGCCAGCAAGGTGGAGCGCCAGGAAAAGCTCACCGTGCTGTTCATCCCCGAAGCCCAGAGCCGCGCCCTGGCCGAACTGGCCGACCGCACCATGCGCCTCTCCTGCACCATCCAGGACGGCCATGTCCTGGTCGGCTGCGACAAGGGCACGGTGAATATCGAGCCGGTGAAGTGGCTGTACAAGGAATGAACGGAATGTGCAGGAAATGAAAAAAGGCCGGGACCACCGGCCTTTTTTTCGGCCTTTTTTCGCCCCTTTTCACGGGGGCCAGGGTTTCCTCTGCCCGGCAGCGTCAGCGCCGGCTTTTCCCTTTCAGGGCCCGGACTTCGAAGGCGGCCTCGTCGATCACCCGCTGCCGGGCATCCACCAGCTGCAGGCGGTGGCGGCCGGGCTGGGGCAGCCAGTGGGGCGCCGGCTGGGCGGCGGCCAGCCGCTTGCCGTCGAGTTGCCAGTGCCAGCCCGGGGCGGCGGGGCCGCTCAGGCGCAGTTCGATGCGTTGCAGGTTGGGCGGAATGTCCGGGTCCAGGGCCAGGATGGTGCCGTCGGCCGGGTAGGCGATGCGGCCCAGGGCCTGGCCGCCGGCCTGGCGGATGACCGTCTGTTCCGTGCCGGCGAGGAACCACTCCTGGCGGGCCGGTTCCCGGGCCGGCTCGAAGCGGATGCTCTGGCGCACCACGCCGGCGGGGGTCGGCGGCGGCCGGCTGGATTGGGGTGGCCGGGCCCGGGCCGGATCGCCCCGGTGCAGCCAGTCCATGACCTCCCGCCACACCGGTGCCGCGCCGCTGATGCCGGAAACGTCGTGCATGGGGCTGCCGCCGGCATTGCCCACCCACACCGCCACGGTGTAGCGGCGGGAATAGCCGGCGCACCAGTTGTCCCGCATGTCTTTGCTGGTGCCGGTCTTGACCGCACTCCAGTAGGGCGTGGCGAGCCAGGATTCCAGGCCGAAGGTGGAGGCCCGGGCATTGCGGTCAGCCAGGATGTCTCCCACCAGGAAGGCCGCTGCCGCGGTGAAGGCCGGGCGGGGCGCGTCGCTGAAAACCCCGGCGCAGCCTTCGCGGCGGCAGGGAATGGGCTGGGCCTTGCCATTGCTGCCGGCAGCGGTGGCAGGCACGGCCCGCAGGGGGCTCCAGCGGCCGCCGTTGGCCAGGCTGCGGTAGCCGTTGGCCAGCATCAGCAGGGAAATGTCCGCCGAGCCCAGGGCCAGGCTGTAGCCGTACCAGTCGCCATCCTGGTTGAGGCTGGACAGGCCGGCCTGCAACAGCTTGCGGCGGAAGGGCTCGGGCCCCAGGCGCACCAGGGTGCGCACCGCCGGCACGTTGAGGGAGCCGGCCAGGGCACGCCGCACCGAGACCCAGCCCTGGTAGTGGGGTTCGTAGTTCTGGGGAGCGTAGAGGCCGTTGCCCGTATCCAGGGCCAGGGGCGCATCCTCGATGAGGGAGGCGGGCGTCAGGGCCCGCTGTTCGAAGGCCAGGGCGTAGAGAAAGGGCTTGAGGGTGGAGCCGGCCTGGCGCAGGGCGGTGACCCCATCCACTTCCGCCGCCTCCGAGAGGTCGCCGCTGGAGCCGACCCAGGCCAGGATTTCGCCGCTGGCGTTGTCCAGCACCAGCACCGCGCCGTCTTCCACGTTCTGCTGCCGCAGGGCATGGAGGTGGCGCCGCAGGGCGTGGCTGGCGAACTGCTGCAGGTCCCCGTCCAGGCTGGAACGCAGGGCCTGGCCGGGGTGCTCCAGCAGCTTGCGGGCCAGGTGGGGCGCCAGTTGGGGGGCGGGGGCCTGGGGCGTGCGCTGGGCGCCGCTGAGGGCGTAGTCCACATAGGCGGCGAAGGCCTGGGCGTCGCTGCATTCCTGTTCCCGGCCCATTTCCGCCAGCAGGCGGCAGGCCCGGCGGGCCACCACGGCGGGGGCGGCATTGGGGGAGCGCAGCAGGGCAGCAGCCAGGGCGGATTCCCGCTCGTCCAGGCCGTGGGGCCACTTGCCGAACAGCTCCTGGCTCATGGCGCCGACGCCCTGCAGCTCGCCCCTGAAGGGCACCAGGTTGAGATAGGCCTCGATGATCTGGCGCTTGTTCCAGGTGCGCTCCAGGCGTCCCGCCGCCATGGACTGGCCGAGCTTGTCGAGGAAGGAGCGGCGGCCCCGGCGCTGCCCGTCCTCCTCCAGCAGGCCGGCCAGCTGCATGGTCAGGGTGCTGGCGCCCCGGGTGCGGCTGCCCCAGAAATTGCTCCAGGCGGCCTTGCCGGCGGCGCGCCAGTCCACGCCGTCATGCTCCATGAAGCGCCGGTCTTCGGAGACGATGACGGCCCGCACCAGGGCTGGGGAGATTTCCGCCAGGGGCGTCCAGGCCCGGCGCCGGACGTTGCGGTCGAGGCGCAGGCTCTGCAGCACCTGTCCGTCCCGGGCCAGCAGGGTGGCGTCGGAGGCCCGGTATTCCCGGCGCACCTGGGCGTAGTCCGGCAGGGCCTGGGCAGCAGGCGCGGCCAGCCCCAGAAGCAGGGCCAGGGTGGGGAGCAGCGCCCGTCGCCGCAGCGGCGGGCGGGGCTCCCCAAAGCCTGAAGAGCGCGGCACGGCCGGTCTAGTCGCCAACCTTGATCCGGCTGTTGGGCACTTCGCCGAACACGTCGGGGGCGTAGAGGGCCTCCACCCGGGTCGGCGGCAGGGCGAAGTCGCCGCTGTTGTTGAGGCGCAGGGTGTATTCCAGGACGAAGCGGCCCTTGGGCAGCCACTGGTAATAGGCCCGGAAGGCGCTGAAGCTGCGCTCCACGTAGCTGGGCCGCAGGCCGTGCGCGTCCCGGTTCTCATCCAGGGTGCCGATGGCGCTGTCCCGCCCGTCGCCGTCGCCCAGGATGCGGGCACCGGCGGGAATGGGGTCGCTCAGGGCCACCCAAGTCATATCCTGGTCCGCATCCACCGTCAGGGTCACGCGCCACAGATCGCCGCGGCTGACCTTGCCCGGGGTCTTCTCCTGCAGCGGCGCCACCTTGCGGCTGATGCGGTAGCCCATGGCCCGGGCCGGGCCGTCGGCCACGGCCGCCAGCACCTGCACGGTGGCCCAGGGCTTGCCGCTGCCCTGGTGGCTCAGCTGCAGCTTGTCCTCCTTGCCGGCCGGATTGGGCCAGGGCAGGGCCAGGGGGGCAGGCTGGGCAGCGCCGGCCTGGCGCCAGTCCACCTCGGCACTGGCTTTTGCCAGGCTGGCCACGGTTCTGCCGGTCACCGGCTCCCGCTCGAACTTGCGGGCGAAGCGGTCCAGGGTGACCCGGGCCCAGGCATTGGCTGTGGTGGTCAGCCAGCGACCCCGCACCTGGCGCTCCATGGCGCCCTGCACCAGGCGCGGCAGGTCCTCCTGCCAGGCCGGGTTGTCGAGCATGGCCTCGATGAGGCGGAAGGCGTTGGCGTCGGCGTTGAGCATCATCCACCACCAGTAGTCTTCCCGTTCCGTGGTGAAGGTCAGGCGGCCGCCGGTGTAGGAGAGGCGGTTGCGCAGTTCCTGCTGGGCCTCGGCCAGGCGCTTGCTGCGCTGGGGCAGGTCGGCGGTGCGCTGCAGCACCAGATACCAGTCGATGAGGGCCGCCGTGGGCAGGCGCAGGGGATCGACCTCCAGGGCCGCCACCGTGCGCGGCAGTTGCACACCCTGCCGGCCCAGGGCCTGCAGGGCGTTGAGGCGGCGCAGCAGCAGCGGGTCGCCGTAGCTGGCGGGTGCCCATTCCCCGGTGCGCAGTCGGCCTTCGGCGTAGGCGGTGAGGCCCTGGAGCATGCGCCGCTTGCTCTCCTCCGGCACGGTGAAGCCGGCCAGGGTGGTGAGGTCGAGCAGATAGGCCGTCAGGGTGGCGCTGCCCGGGGTGCCGGGGAAGTAGCCGGCCAGGCCGTTGCTGTCCAGCATGCCGGGCAGGCTGTCGGCCACGGCCTGCCAGCGCCCGGCATCGTTGAGGCCGACGGCGACGGAGGTCTTCTGCTCCAGGCAGGAGAAGGGGTACTCCTCGAAGAAGCGGCGCAGGCCCGGCGGCGGCACCGCCAGCTTGGGCGACAGGCTGATCTCCAGCCCGCCCTTGCCGGGCAGGGCGCCGGCCGGCGGACTGACGCCGACCTCGTACTTGCCGTCGACCCGGGTGAAGGTGGCCTGCTGCACCGTCACCGGCACGGCGGGGGCGACCTGCTGGGTAATCTTCAGGGCATCCTGGGCCTTGCCGCCTTCTTCTTTGGCGGTGAATTCCCAGTCCTGGTGGTTGGCACCATCGGGGGCGTCCGCCTCCCAGCTGAGTTCGGCGGCCCCTTCGGCGGCCAGGACGACCTGGCGTTCGGGCAGGCTCTGGCTGCCATGGCGGGCCTGGAGGCGCACCGTCATCTGGCGGGCGGTGCCGTTGCGCAGGGTGACCAGGGCCTTGAAATGGTCGCCCTCCCGCACCAGGGGCGGCAGGCCGGAGATGATCTGCAGGTCCTGCCGGGTGCGCACGCTGCTGCTGCCGCTGCCGAACAGGCCGGCCCCGGCCGTGGCCACACCCACCAGGCGGAATTCGCTGAGGGAATCGTTCATCGCCACCTTGAGGGTGGCGCTGCCGTTGGCATCCAGCTTGACCCGGGGCTGCCAGCTGAGCAGGGTGTCGAACAGTTCCCGGGCCGGGGCGCGGCCGCCGCCGCCGCCGGGGGGCAGGGCTTTCTTGCCGAAATGGCGCTTGCCGATGACCTGGGATTGGGCGGTGGCGGTTTCCACCTGATAGGCCCGCTTTTGCAGGAAGGCCTGCAGCAGGTCCCAGCTGTCGTTGGGGCGCAGTTCCAGCAGGGCCTGGTCCACCGCGGCAAAGGCCACCTCGCTGCCGGCGGGGGCCGGCTTGCCGTCCGGCGTGGTGACGCGGATTTTCACCGTGGCCTCTTCCCGGGGCCGGTAGTCGCTCTTGTCGCTGCTCACCTCAACCTTGAGGCGGAAGCCGTCGTTGCCCACGGCGATTTCCCCCAGGCCCAGGCGGTAGGCCGGCTTGGCCAGGTCCACCATAGCGGTGGGCTGCTCCGGGTGCCACCATTCCTTGAACCAGGCCAGGGGCTCGCGCCAGCCCCACTGGAAGAAGCTGGTCCATTTCAGGGGCTCCACCCGGCCCCGCACGGCGAGCACGGAGACATAGACATTCGGCCCCCATTCGGGTTTGACCGGGATTTCCACGGTGGGCTTGAAGCGGGAAAGGGGCTGCACGAAGGTGTCGATGATGCCGCCCGCCTCCACGGAAACCAGGGCGGTGGCTTCCCGGAAGGGCGTGCGCACCTGGAAGCGGGCCGTCTCCCCGGGCTGGTAGCTGCGCTTTTCGGGAATGACGTCGATGCGGTCCTGGTTGCCGGCGGTGAACCACAGGTCGCCGCCGCCGCTGACCCAGTAGCTGGTGCTGGCCCGGGCCACGTTGCCCTGGCTGTCCCGGGTTTCGGCCAGCAGGTGGATGGCCCCCGGCTCGCCGGCCTTGGGCTCGCACAGCAGCAGGCCCCGGCTGTCCGTGGTACCGGCGCAGACTTCGCCCATGTCCTGGTATTCCTGCTGGTTTTCGTAGGCGTAGAAACCGCCGACGATGCGCCGGCGGTGGCTGTAATCCACCCGCCGCTTGGCCTTGACGCTCACCGCCTGGCCCGCCACGGGCTTGCCCTGGATATCCAGCACCGCCACTTCGATGCGGTTCTTGCCATTGCCGGAGGCCCAGTCCGCCACCTTGATGCCCACCGCCACATTGGCCGGCCACAGTTCCACCTGGCCCCGCAGGGTCTGGATTTCCCCGTTGGGGTCGGCGAAGGTCATTTCCGCATAGACCTCGCTGGGTCCCTTGGGCTTGCCGGGCAGCACCACCTCCAGCTTGCCGGCGCCGGCCTGGTCCAGGGTCACGGCCTGGCGATCGAGAATGAGGGTTTCCTGTTCCCGGTTGGACTCCACCTTGAAGGCGGCCAGGGCAGCGGCATCGAAATCGATGTGGAAGTTGTAGGCCTCGAAGTTCTTGTACACCGGCCAGCGTGGGCGCAGGGTGGCCGAGACCTGGACTTCCGCCCGCTTGGCCGCGCCGCCGTTGAGGAAGGACAGGCCCAGGGCCAGGGGCACCTTGCCCGGCGCCACCTGGCGGGCCGGCACGCCCTGCACGCTGCCGGTGAACACCGGCAGGCGGAAGTCGGCGACCCGGAATTCCCCGGTGTACTGCTCGCCCCGCTTGCCGCCGGAGAGCACGATTTCGTAGTTGCCCAGCTTGGCCGAGTCCGGCACCTTCCAGCTGCTGGTGGCGGCGCCCTGGGCATCCCAGCTCAGGGGCTGGGGATATTCGGTACCGCTCTCGCCGTGGCGGATGACCAGGCGGGTGGGTAGCTCCTCCGCTGCCGGAATGGCAAAGCCCCGGCTGTTGCGGCTGCGGGCCAGGTGCTTCATGGAGAGGGTCTGGCCGGGACGGAAGAGGGTGCGGTCGAGCACGGAGTGGATCTTGAAGTCGCCGCTCTCGCCCCAGGTTGCCACGCCGAAGCGCCAGGGTTCGATGCCTTCGTTCCAGTCGGAGCGGACGAAGCTGTAGTCCCCGTTGAGGCGGGCGCTGGCAAAGAGGAACTGGGTATCCCGGCAGTAGGGCGCTTGCAGGGCCTGATCCACCCGGGCCCGGCCCTGGGCATCGGTGCTGCCTTGCCAGAGGGACTGGCCGTTGCAGCCGGAGATGCGCACCTCGGCGCCGGCCACCGGCTTGCCGCTGTCCAGGGCGGTGACCCAGACCAGGCCGTTGTCCCGTCCCGTTTTCAGATGCACCGCCAGGTTGGTGACCAGGGCCGCGGCCCGCACGTACATGGGCTTGGGCGTTGCCAGCAGGGCCTGGCCCAGCAGCTGGCTTTCGATTTCGACGATGTGGTAGCCGGGCTTCTGCAGGGGTACGCCGATCACCTCGAACTCGCTGCTGCCGCCGGGCTTGGGCAACTCCTGGCGGGCGACGCCGGCTCGCCCCTGGAGGAAGGAAAGCTCCCGGGCGTAGTAGGGGTCGATCAGTTCCCGCCATTCCCCATCCACCTTCAGGCGGACCTTGCGGCTCTGCTGCTCGAACTTCTCCAGGGCCAGCATGGCGGCAATCACGTCCGCATCTTCCGTCAGGCGCTGCTGGCTGAAGCGGTGCTGGCCCGGCAGGGTCAGCCCGGCGGTCTTCAGGCTGGCCTCCACGTTGCGCAGGGTGACCGGGAGCAGCCCGCCTTCCTGCAGCTCGATGATGCCGAAGGCGCCGGGAAACTTGGCCAGGGGCGGCAGCCCGCCGGTACGCAGTTTGAGGGGGAAGCTGGCGGCGTTGGCCAGGGGGCGGCCCGCGTCATCTTTCAGCCCGGCGGGGATTTCCAGGGTCAGCTCGGCATTCTGGGGCAGGGGGCCGGGGAAGCTGAGGGATTGCAGGGTGTCGCTCTTGCTGCTGCTGTTCTGGTTGGGGTCCTGGGGCTTGCGCTTGCCCTCCGGGGTGACCAGGGCGAACTGGCCGATCTGCTTGGCATCGAAAGGGGCATTGAACTGGAGGCTGAGGCCCGAGAGGGCGGAGCAGGGCGCACCGGCCTTTTCCCGCTCGCAAGAGAAGGTGGCCTTGAAGGGCTCCCGCACCTTGTAGACGAAGCTCTCCTCCTTTTCCGTCGGCGTGCCGTTGGCAGCACGGATGCCGGCGCCCCAGACCAGGCGGGCCCGGCTGCCGGCGGGCAGACGTTCGCTGCAGGTCACCACCAGGGGCGCGGCGCCCCCATTGCCTACCCGTTGCAGCACCTCCTGACGCACCTTGGCCGCCACCGGCCGGGCCGGCAGACGCTGGCCGACGCCGTCGGCTTCGCACCAAAGATTGTTTTCCAGGGAACGGGCATCCAGCTCGCCGCCGCCGTTGATGACGAAAGCCTGTTCCTCGTCGATGGCGCTGCCGGGGGACGGGACAATGCGCCAGGGCCGGGGAGGGGCGCCGAACAGCTCGAAACGGGTTTTGCCGCCGATGCTCTCCCCGCTCAGGGCAAGCTGTTGGGATTTGACCGTGAAAACGCAGCGTTCGCCGGGCTGCAGGGCGCGTGCCAGTTGCCAGGCCCAGGTGCGGGCATCCACCCAGCGGCCTTCGCCGGAGATGCGGGCGCAATCCACCTCGAAGGGCGCGGCCGCCGTGGCCTCTCCCAGCTTCACCATGTCGGCGCTGAAGCGGGCCGTGATGCGGGTCTGGTCTGCGACCTTGCCCTGGGGCTGGAACTGCTGCACGGTGGCGGCGGAGACCAGACCGGTCAGGGACAGGCTACAGACAAGCAGGGCCAGTTTTTTCATGGGCGAGCCTTTGGGGCAGGTGGCTGGGGAATGTCGCATTTTATGACGATCGCTTCGATCGTGAGTCGCGAATTGGCATGCCAAGCGCGGCAGAGGGAAAGTATCGGTCTCTGTCGTGGGCGTAGCCGGGCCGAGAGCTGTGGCGACCCGCCGGGTGTCGCCGCCCCCAGGTCGGTTGTGGCAAAGCGGAGGAAAGGGCGGTGTGAGGGCGGTCCATTCCATGCCGGATCATGCCGGCGCCACCGGCGCTGCGGTCGCCGTCCGTTCGCAGAGCGCCTGTTCCCCGCTGCTACTTGCTGAACAGCCCCTTGATGGCCTTGCCGACGCCTTCGGCCGCTTCCACTGTTTTCTGGCCCACGGTACCGACGCCCTTGGCCAGGCCTTCGAAGCTGATGCCGAAGGTGTCGGCGATGGAGGCGCCGACCTTGGTGGCGAAGCTTTCGTTGAGATGGAACTGGGGGTCCTTCAGGTTGCCCTCGAGGACGAACTTGATGTCGATGCGGCCGTTCTTGTCCTTCAACAGGCCGAGCACCGCCTGACGCGGCATGCCCATGAAGGTGCTGCCGTTGCTATCCAGCTCCAGCTGGTTCAGCACCAGATTGCCTGGGGCCCTGAGGCGCTGCTCCTTGACCACGGAGTGCAGGTCCAGGTCCAGGCTGCCCTTCTTGACGCCGGTTTCGGCGGCCTTCACCAGATAGGGCTGGAGGGCCACCAGGTCCACCTGGCGGAAGGTGCTGGTGATGTCCGAATCCCGGGTGGCCAGGTCCATCCAGCCCTTGATGCTGATGCGGCCGTCCTGGCGCACGCCCTTCAGCACGCCGTCCAGGGCCAGCCGGGTGCGGCCGGCAAGGTCGGGCAGCTGGATGTCCTGCACCGTGGCGTCGAGCTGTTCCAGGCGGATTTTCAGGGCAGGCTTGCGCACCGTGGCGTCGAAAAATTCCAGCACGGCGCCGGTCAGTTCGATGCGGCCCAGGTGCACCCGGGGCGGCGGCGTCTTCTCGGCCTGCTCCGCCGGCGCCGGATGTTCCAGCAGGTTCGGCACCACCCGCATCTTGCCGTCGGCGCTGCGCAGGGCCGAGACATAGGCGCCTTCGATGCGGATGGAGGACACCCGGATGGGCTGGCCCAGCAGGCTGCGCAGGTCGGGACTGACGACGATGCGCTCGGCCCGCAGGGTGTCGGCCGCCGGCCAGCCTGCGGGGGCCTTGAGGCGCAGCTTGAGGATTTCCACCTCGCTCCAGCCGAGGCGGATTTCCCCCACTTCGCTGTCGGGCCCCAGGGCCTGCTGCACCTGGTCCTTGAGCAGCCGGGTGCCGACCTGGAGGCCGGCGACGGCGAGCACGATCAGGGTGACGGCGAGGATGAGGAGGGCGGAGAGCCAGCGCTTGAGTCGGGTCATGGCAGCAGTCGGTACGGGAAGGGCGAGGTCGATGGTCGATGGCGAGGATAGCACCGCCACCCTGGCGGCATAAAGCCGGGATGGGGCGGCCTGGTGCGGGGCCGCGGCTTCAGCGCCTGAGGGCGGCGATGAACTCGTCGCTGTCGAAGCCGTCCTTCATGTGGTGGCCGCGCACGATCAGGTAGGGCACGCCGTTGCCGCCATAGCTCTGCATTTCCTGCTCGCAGCGGCGGTCGATGCTCATGTTGCAGTCGGTGTAGGCAAATCCGTACTGGCTCAGCCAGGAGCGGGCCTGGGCACTGTAGGGGCATTCGCTGGTGGTGTACATCACCACTTCGCCGGGGCCGACGCCGCGGGCCAGGGCCTGCAGTTCGTCGAGACTGGGTGAGGTGCTGGCCGCAACCGTGGCGGCCCCTGCGACATCGGTGCCGGCATAGTGACGCCAGCCCAGGTGGACGGCGCCGGCCAGGATCAGGATGAGGAACAGCTTGGGCATGGGGAAGGCTTGGGGTGACGAGGCTGTCAGTCTAACGTCATGGAGGCGGTGGGTGTGCGCAAGCCCCTTAGCCGAACAGTTCCAGGGGCCCCTCGTCCATCAGGGCGATCTGTTCTTTCAGTTCCAGGATGCGTTCTTCCCAGTAGCGCTGGCTGCCGAACCAGGGGAAGGCGGCGGGAAAGGCCGGGTCGTTCCAGCGGCGGGCCAGCCAGGCGCTGTAATGGACCAGGCGCAGGGTGCGCAGGGCCTCCACCAGATGCAGTTCCCGGGGATCGAAGTCCATGAAGTCCCGGTAGCCGGCCAGCACGTCGTCCAGCTGCCGCTGCTGTTCCCGGCGGTCGCCGGAAAGGAGCATCCACAGGTCCTGGATGGCCGGGCCCGTGCGGCTGTCGTCGAAGTCCACGAAGTGGGGGCCGGCATCGGTCCACAGCACGTTGCCCATGTGGCAGTCGCCGTGCAGGCGCAGGCTGGCGACGTCGCCGGCCCGCTCGAAGCAGCGGCGGGCGCCGTCCAGGGCCACGTTCACCGTGCCTTCCCAGGCGTTTTTCAGTTCCGGCGGAACGAAGCCGCCGGCCAGGAGGAAGTCCCGGGGCTCCTCGCCGAAGCTGTGCAGGGTCAGGGCCGGCCGTTCCCGGTAGGGGGCGAGGGCGCCGACGGCGTGGATGCGGGCGATGAAGCGGCCCAGCCATTCCAGGGTGTCCGGGTCCGACAGCTCCGGTGCCCGGCCACCGCGGCGGGGGAACAGGGCGAGCCGGTGTTCGCCGCTGTGGTGCAGGGTGCGGCCGCCGATTTCCAGGGGGGCGACCACGGGAATTTCCCGCTCCGCCAGTTCCCGGGTGAAGGCGTGTTCTTCCAGGATGGCGCCATCACTCCAGCGGCCCGGGCGGTAGAACTTGGCGACGACAATGTTGTGGCCGGCCAGGGGCTCGTCCAGCCACAGCTGGTACACCCGGTTTTCGTAGCTGTTGAGGGCCAGCTGGCGGCCGTCCGGCAGCAGGCCCAGGCTTTCCAGGGCGTCGAGCACCGCGTCCGGGGTCAGGCTGGCGTAGGGCGGCGGGGCTTGGGTTTCGGGCATGGTGGGGTCCGGCTTTGCGCGTAGAATGGGCCGATTGTAACCGGCCGCCCCGAGAGCCGCGCCCCATAAGGAGTCCGCCATGTCTCCCCTGAGTCCCGATGCGCTGAAAATCTACTGGTCCGCCGACGAGGTGGCCACCAATCTGCTGGTCTTCGTCAATCTGCTGGGGGCTTTGCTGCTGGGTTTCATCGTCGGCTACGAGCGCTCCTACCACGGCCGGGCGGCCGGCATGCGCACCTACGGCCTGGTCTGCATGGCCTCGGCGGCCCTGGTGGTGATCATCGGCTATCCCGGCTACTGGTATGGTGGCCAGGGATTGCAGCCCGCGGCCACCGATCCCACCCGGGTGATCCAGGGCATCGTCACCGGCATCGGCTTTCTCGGTGCCGGGGTCATCATGCGCGAGGGCTTCACCATCAGCGGCCTGACCACGGCGGCCTCCATCTGGGCCTCGTCGGCCATCGGCATCCTGGTGGGAGTTGGGTTCTACGCGGCGGCCATCCTGCTGGCCCTGTTGTCGGCCACCTGCATGATGCTGGTGTCCCGGCTGGAGGGCTGGCTGCCGTCGCGGCAGGCGGTGGCCATCACCATGCGTTTCCGGGCCGGCTTCACGCCGCGCCAGGATGTGCTGGCCCGGGCCGCCCTGAAGCGGGGTTACGAACTGGCGCCGGGCAGTTTTGCCATCGGCTACGATGCCGGCCAGGCCGAATGGCGCTTCGTCGCCGTATCCCTGGGCAAGGCCAACGGCACGCCCATCACCCAGCTGGCGGAGGAACTGGCCAGCTTCGAGGGCGTGGACAGCTTCAAGCTCTCCCACGCCCGCAACTGAGTCCCTACTTGCCGGTGTCGCTCCCGGCCTTTTCCGCCTTGCCCTGTTCCACCAGCTTGCCCAGCTTCTGGGTGAAATAGCCGGCGTAGGCCAGGGCCGCCAGGGTGAGGCCGGCCAGCAGCAGCTGGGTGCCGCTCATCTGGCCCGGGGTCAGGTTGTTCATGGTGGAGTAGCCCAGCACCAGGGCGGCGACGAAGCCGCCGATGACCTGCATCAGGGCGAAGACTTTTTGCGCTTTGAGGGGGGGAGTGGCCATGGCGGAACGGATATTTGGCTGAAAGTGGGCGATTGTAACGGATGGGGCGCCCAACTCCTGCGATAATGGCGGCCTTTCGCGGGATTTTCCCGGCGTCCGACGCCCCTTCCCGTCGCATCCTATTTGAGATTTCAGGCAAGACATGACAATACAGTGGTTCCCCGGCCATATGACCTCGGCCCGCAAGAAGGCCGCCGAAACCATGGAGTTCGCCGACGTGGTGATCGAAGTGCTCGACGCCCGTCTGCCCGAAGCCAGCCGCAACCCCATGATCGAGGAACTGCGCAAGCACCGCCAGCGGCCCTGCCTCAAGCTGTTGAACAAGTCCGACCTGGCCGACCCGGCCGTGACCCAGGCCTGGCTCGACTACTACAAGCAGCAGCCCGACGTGAAGGCCGTGGCCATCTCCTGCAAGAAGCCCGGCGAGGTGGCCCGCATCCCGGCCCTGGCCCAGACCCTGGCGCCCCACCGCAACAGCAACGTCAAGCCCCTGCGGCTGATGATCATGGGCATCCCCAACGTGGGCAAGTCCACCCTGCTCAACGCCCTGGTCAAGCGCAAGGTGGCGGCGGTCGGCGACCAGCCGGCGGTGACCAAGCAGCAGCAGCGCATGGATCTGGGCCCGCGCCTGTCCATCGTCGATACCCCGGGCCTGATGTGGCCCAAGATCGAGCTGGCCAGCGACGGTCTGATGCTGGCCGCCAGTCATGCCGTCGGCCCCAATGCCTACATTGACGAGGAGGTGGGGGTGTATCTGGCGGAACTGCTGTTGCAGCGCTATCCCCAATGCCTGGAGGCCCGCTACGGCCTCAAGGCGGCCGAGACCGATGCGGTGGGCGTGGTGGAAACCGTGGCCCGCAAGCGGGGCTGCATCATCAAGGGCCGGGCCGGCGAGCTGGACCTGGAGAAGGCCTCCCTGATCCTGCTCAACGACTACCGCAACGGCACCCTGGGTCGCATCAGCCTGGAGACGCCGGAGAGCCGGGCCGCCCTGCTGCAGGCCGCCGCCGCGGGCCAACTGGTGCCGCCGGAAGAGGCGCCGGGCGCGGACGAATAACAGCCGCCATCAGAAAAAAAGGCCTGTCAGCGACAGGCCTTTTTTTTGCGCCCGCTTGGCCGGGCTAGTGCTGATGCTGCTGCATCATTTCCTTGAAGCGGGGATCCTTCATCATCTCCGCCGGGTTGAAGGTGCCCATGTTGGGCATGATGATGTCGCCCGGTTTCTGGCCCTTGGCGCAGGGGCCCAGCCAACGGGTCTCCTGGGTCATCCTGGTTTCCTTCATGCCCTGCAGCGGCGGGCTGTAACGCATGGTCATGTCGCTCTTGTAGCCGCTGGAGAAATCCCCGGTGAGGACGCCATCGGTGGTCACCGTGGTCTTGTCCATGCGGCAGACGGTATGGATGGTGACCTTGTTGCCGCTCTGCTTGACGTCCATGGCGCTACAGTCCGGCTTCTGGCCGGGCTGCTCCTGCATCAGGTTGTCCGTGTTGGCGTCCACGCACATCTTCATGGGGCCGGGGCTGGGGGCGCCGACGATCTGGGTGTGGATTTCCCACAGACCCGACTTGCGCTTGGGCAGCTCGGCGGACCAGGTGGAAAGGGACAGGCTGCCGGCGAGGACGGAGCAGACGGTCAGGGCCAGGGGGTGACGGAAGGGAGAGGGCATGGCGGCTCCTTTGCCTGAAAGGGGACTCTGCAACGCCGGAACGGTTTTCCGGTGGCGTCGAGTGTAGCAAAACTGCCCGTTGCTACGGGGCAGGTTTTCAGGCAGGTATTACAGGAAAGGAGCGCCGCGGCGGGTGGCGCTGGGAGGACGGCGGCGCCGGCCTCAGCGGAAGGCGGAGATGTAGGCGTTGCCGTTGTAGTGGGCAGAGGCCTCGCCCCGGTGGGAGCGGAAGGTGACTTCAAAACGGTGGCCCAGGGGGCGTACTGCGATGACTTCGTAATGCTCGTCGTCTCCCTTGCAGAAGTCGACAATCCGGTCGCCCGGCATGAGTTCTTTTACTTTCACTAAGCTTTGTTTCCTTGAGTTGATCAGCACCCTGCGAAGTTCCGCATCGGCGGGGATGGCGCAGGGTGCCGTGGCGCGCCTAGCGGCGGCGGCGTGCGGGGGCGGGGCCCCGGGCACCTTCGCCGAGGTGGCGGAAGGTGATGCGACCCTTGGTCAGGTCGTAGGGGGACATTTCCACGGTGACCTTGTCACCCATGAGCACCTTGATGCGGTGCATCTTCATTTTGCCTGAACCGTAGGCGAGGATTTCCACGCCGTTGGCCAGGGTGACGCGATAGCGGGATTCGGGCAGCACTTCCATGACGGTGCCTTCAAATTCGAGGGCTTCTTCCTTGGACATTCAGTTCTCCGTTTGGTCTGCCCCATTCCTGTCGGACAGGCGGAACAGCGCGAGGTGGATCAGAGCCGGGCGCACAAACACATGGCGCAAGCCGGCCGGGGGCTGATGCGATCTCTTCTGGACGTAGTTCCGGGGCAGCGCCTGGGGCGTGGCCGGCAACAAGCACGAATGCATCTGGGGATGACTCGGGGCGCGGGGCGCCGAGGGTACCGCAAGGGCGGAGGGCTTGAGGGCAGAGGGGGCATCACGTTGGCCGAGGTGATGCTATTCGGCCAAGGTGCAGCAGTGTACTGCATTTCCCCCGGGGACGTCGGAATATCTTTACATCCCCGGGAAAGGGGGGAGGGGGCTAGAACTTCTCGTCGCTGCGCAGGTAGCGCCACTGGCCCGGCGGCAGCTTGCCGAGGACCACGCTGCCGATGCGGATGCGCTTCAGGCCCACCACCTTCAGACCCACCAGCTCGCACATGCGGCGGATCTGGCGCTTGCGGCCCTCGCGCAGGACGAAGCGCAGCTGCTCCTCGTTCTGCCAGGAGACGTGGGCCGGCTTGAGCTTGACGCCATCCAGGCTGAGGCCGTGGTTGAGCAGGGCCAGGCCGTTTTCGATCAGTTCGCCCTCGACCCGCACCAGGTATTCCTTTTCCACGGTGGAGTCTTCGCCGATCAGGCGCTTGGCCACGCGGCCGTCCTGGGTCAGCACCAGCATGCCGGTGGAGTCGATGTCGAGCCGGCCGGCGGGGGCCAGGCGGCGCAGGTGGGCGCTCTTGAAGCGGGTGCCGCCCTTGTCCTCTTCCCAGCGGTTTTCCGGCTGGACCAGGACCACGGCGGGCTCGTAGCCGTCCTCGGCCTGGCCGGAGACGTAGCCGATGGGCTTGTGCAGGATGATGGTGACGCTTTCCGCCTGGTGCTTGCGGGCCTCCGGATCGACCTCGATGCGGGCCGTGGGCACGATGCGGGAACCCAGTTCGCTCACCACCTTGCCGTCCACCTTGACCCAGCCGGCCTCGATCCATTCGTCCGCTTCGCGGCGGGAACACAGGCCCTGCTCGGACATCACCTTGGACAGGCGCGGCAGTTCGCTGGGATTGCCGCGGTCGCCTCGGGGCGGCCGGGTAGCGGCGGAGCGCTCGCCCGTGGCCGCATCGTCGCGCCGCGGCGCGGGACGGCGGGGGGTGTCGTCGAAACGGCGTGCCGGCTTGGCGAAGTCACCCGCCGGCTTGCCGCGGAAGGGCCGTTCCCGGTCGCCGTAGGTCCGTTCGCCGCCTTCGCGGCGGGGGCGCTCCGCCCGTTCGCCGTCCCGGGCGTAGGCCGGACGGGCGGGGGCGTCGCCACGCCGAGGCGGGCGACCATCCTCACTGCGGGGCTTGCCGAAAGGGGCGCCGGGCTTGCGTTCGCCGTAGCTGCGCTCGCCGTCCTCGCGGCGGGGCGCGCGGGGCCCACGGGGGGCATCCCCATCCCGGCCGTCGCGGGCGTAGGCGGGCTTGCCGGGTCCATCGCTGCGCCGGGGCGGGCGGCCATCGGCCTGGCGCGGCGGCCGCTCATCGCGGCCGGCGGGCTTGCCCCAGGCCGGGCGGTCCCGGTCGCCATAGGGGCGTTCGCCGTCTTCCCGGCGGGGGCGGCGCGGTGCTTCACCATTCCGGTCATTGCGGCTATCACGACCATCGCGGCCGTAGGCCGGCTTGCCAGGGGCGTCGCTGCGCCGCGGCGGACGGGCATGGTCGCTGCCTTCCCGGCGCGGCTGTTCGCCTTCGCTGCGGCGGCGGGGTGACTCTTCACTGCGCGGTGCGGAGCGGCGGGGTGCCTCGTCCCGGGCCGGGGCTTCCGCCCGGGGCTGGTTGCGGGTGGCGCGGTTGCCGCCGCGGATGGGCTTGCGCGCCGGATCGCGGGAGGGTTCGCTGCTGGCGTCGCCGGCTTTTTTACTCGGCAGTTTGAGGGTGGAGCGGGTCATGGTGGGGCCGTGGAAATCTTCAGGCCTCGCAGTGTACGCCAAGTGGGGCATCCCAAGCGGGAAAACGTCGCCGCCTGCCGCCGTGCGGCGCGGGGGGGCGTGGCGGCAGCGATGCCGGTGGTGCGTCGCCCAGTGGGGCGGGCAACGTGACCGCGGCTTTTGCCGCATGGCGCCCTGGCGCCGTTGGACGAGTGCGGTCGTCGCCGTGTCGGCCTCATCCATAAAAAAAAGCGGCACTCCCGGAGGAGCGCCGCCTTTTTCCGGCTTGGTCGGCAGACGGAGGTCAGACCCGCAGCAGCACCGTCTTCAGGGGCGGCTGGCCGTCCGGGCTGGGGAAGTCGGCCTCGGGGACGATCCATTCGGCCGCCCGCACTTCCCGGCCGGCCTTGCGGGCGCTGCGCTGCAGCTGGTCGAGCCAGGCGTCGCGCTGCACTTCGGCCACGTTGTTGCAGCAGACCAGGGTGCCGCCTTCGGCGGTGGCCAGCAGGGCCGGCTTGAACAGGGCCGGGTAGTCGTTCACCAGGTCCACCACGCCAAAGGGGCTCTTGGCGTAGCGGGGCGGGTCGAGGAACACCAGGTCGAACTGGCGGGGCTCCAGTTCGATGAAGGGGGGCATGCGCTTGCCCCGCACCATCTTGGGCTGGCCGATGCCGGCCAGCTGGCGGATGGCGGGGAAAACGTCGCTCTTGATGAAGCGGGGCCGGTGATTGAGTTCGTTGAGGGCGGCGTTGCTCTTGCCCACGGCCAGGCTGCTTTCGGCGAAATCGACATTGACGACGAAGGCGGCCCCGGCCTTGGCGGCGGCGATGCCGACGCCGCAGGTGTAGGCGAAGAGATTGAGCACGGACTTGCCGACGGCTTCCTGCATGATGCGGCGGCGGCCGGCCCGCAGGTCCAGGAACAGCCAGGGGTCCTGGCCGGCGTGGCGGGCCTGGATCAGGTAATTGACGCCCAGTTCGCTGAACTGCCGCGGGCGGTGGGCCGGTTCCACCTTTTCCGGCGGCAGATCGTTGGCGATGCGGGAATTGGCGCGGCTGCGGTCGTTGTAGATGCAGTCCAGGCCGGGCAGGACGCCGGCGTAGAAGGCTTCCAGCTCGGCCAGTTCGCCGGCTTCCAGGGGCGTGTGGAAGCTCTGCACCAGCAGCAGGTCGCCGTAGCGGTCCACGGTGAGGCCGGAGCGGCCTTCGACGCTGCCGTGGAAGAGGCGGTAGGCATTGGTGCCTTCGGCGTGCAGCTGGGGCAGCAGTTCGCTGCGGGCGGAATGGGCGGCGGCCAGGCGGTCGCTGAGCAGGTCTGACATGGGGACTCCGGTGCTGCTGAGGGGGAGGCCGGCGCCCGGGCGGCGGTCGGCAGGGGGGGGCGGCGGAGCGGCGGCGGGCTGGTGCCCGGCGGCCGGCCCCGACGACGGGCAGGCCGGCATTGTAGCGGAAGGCCTGCCGCGGTGCTGGCCTATCGCTGCAAACAGTGCCGTGGAAACAGCAGCTTGGCCACCGCTGCGGCCTCTTGCCGAGGTTCAGGCGGAGCGGCCGCGGCCCCGCTGCTTGCGCCGGCCTTCCAGGGCCCGGCGCAGGCGGGCGGCGGTGTCCGGCAGGTCGATGGGGTGGGCGGGGGCCAGCTCGTTGCTGCGGCTGCGCAGCTGCTCCAGGGACGGGGGGAAGTCCTCCTGCTTGCAGGCGAAGGCGATCTGGTTGCCTTCCTCCTGGGCGTCGATCAGCAGCACCCGGCCGTCGAAGCACTGGCGCAGGCGGCCCAGGTAGAGCTGCAGCAGGTCGTCGCCGGCCCACAGGTTGACCACCATGACGCCGCCGGGCTTGAGGCGGGCGTAGCAGTAGTCGTAGAAGGCGGTGGTGCAGAGCTGGCGCGGCAGGCCGTCGAGGCAGAAGCCGTCGATGAGCAGCACGTCCACGCTGTCCTCTATGGCCCGGATGTAGTCGGCCCCGTCGGCGCAGACGACGCGGAAGTTGTCGCCGTCCGGCGGCAGGCGGAATTCGTCGCGCAGGGCGATCACCGCCGGGTCGATCTCCACCGCGGTGAAATCCACCCCGGGCAGGCGCTGCAGGCAGTACTTGGCCAGGGAACCGCCCCCCAGGCCGATCATGGCGATGCGGGCCGGCTCCGGATGGAGCAGGAGGAAGCCCATCATGGAGCGGGTGTAGCCCAGGGTGAGGGCCGTGGGGTCGGCCTTGGACATGGTGCTCTGCACCGTGCGGAAGTCGAAGTGGAGGGCCAGTTCATCCGCCTCGTCCTTGAGGTAGGGACGGCCGCTGAGGCGCTCGGGCGGCACGCTCTGCCTCAGTTCGTAGTCGTCGTCCCGGGCCATGGTTCAGGTGCCGGCGTAGCGGCCGGGGCGGTGATTGACGGCGATGACGAAGTTGAGGGCGACGGCGCCGAGGATGGAGAGCAGCACGTGGTAGGGGTCCCGCACCAGCAGGGCGGCCGAGAGGATGGCCACGTCGGCGGCCATCTGCACGTGGCCGGCGCGCCAGCCGCGCCGCTCCTGCAAATACACGGCCATGACGCCGAGGCCGCCGAGGCTGGCCCGGTGGCGCACCAGCATGAGCAGGCCGATGCCGGTGAGAAAGCCCCCCATGAGGGCGGCAAAGACCGGCTCCAGGCTGGCAAAGGCGACGTGGGCCGGCAGCAGCTCCGTATAGAGGGAGAGCAGGGCCACGGCGATGAAGGTCTTGAGGGTGAAGTTCCAGCCCAGGGCCCGCACCGAGAAAAAGTAGAAGGGCAGGTTGATGAGGAAGAAGGCGGGGCCGAACGGCAGGTCGAGGCCGTAATGGGCGAGGAAGGCGAGGCCGGTGGTGCCGCCGGTGAGGAGACCGGCATGGCGGAACAGCAGCACGGCGAAAGCGACCACCAGGGGCGCCACCAGGAGGGCCTGGAGGTCTTCGAAGAGGCTGTGGCGGGGCGGGGCGGGGGGCTGGGTAGTCAAGGCAGGGTGGGAGCAGGCGTGAGGGGCGTAGTGTAAGCCATGGGGCGGCAGGCGTAGAATCCGCCCTCACTCAACGACCGGGAACCGCCATGGAAGAGCGTCTGAACGAACTGGAAATCAAGCTCAGCTTTGCCGACGATGCCATCGACGAACTGAATCGCACCGTCTTCCGCCAGCAGCAGCTGATCGAACAACTGCAGCACGACCTGCGGGCCCTGCGGCAGCAGATGCTGGCCAGCCTGCCGGAAGAAAAGCGCACCCTGCAGGACGAGATTCCGCCCCATTATTGAGCTAACTTTTTGCCACAGAGGGCACAGAGAACACAGAGGTAAAGCAACGGCTTGGCATCGCTCTTCTCTGTGTTCTCTGTGCCCTCTGTGGCTAAAGGTTTTTCCCCCACTCAGTGGGGCATGAGCTGGATGCTGCGGTTCTTGCGCATCTTGCCCACCACGTGCATTTCGCACTTCACGCAGTCGAACTTCAGGGTCAGGCGCTCGCCGTTGTTCACCAGGGTCAGGGGATCGGGCTTTAATCCCTTCACTTCCTTGGGGCACAGGTTGAAGCTGTGGCGCAGGCAGTGCTTGGTGATCATCAGGGAAACGGCGCCCTTCTCCTCGTCCGCCTCGTAGGCCGCGGCGATCAGTTCCACCCCGTGCTTGAGGTAGAACTCCCGGGCCTTGCGGTTGTACACATTGCCCAGGTAGGTCAGTTCCACTTCCGGGTAGAGGGCCGGCGGCTCCACCGGCCTGGCCCGGGGCGGGCGCTGGTAGGCGGCGGCCCGGGCCGTATCCAGGGCTGCCACCGCTTCCCGGCGCAGGGCGTTGATGGCGCCGGCGGGCAGGAACCAGGGCTGGGACAGCTGCAGCTCCACCCCGTCGGCCACGTACAGGGTGTTGCCCAGCTTGGCCAGGTTTTCCCGGAGGCCGGCCAGGGCCCGTTCGCCGTTCTGGGCGGCTTCCTTGGCGTGGGCCAGGGGCACGCTGACGGCTATGCCGGTTTCGTCCGTCAGGGTCAGGGCGAAGCCGTCGCCGCTTTCGGCGAAGACCATGGTGATGCCCACCCGGCGTTCCGCCGACTTCTTTTCCAGGATGCGTTCGAATTCCTGGTCCCGGTTGCGGTGGATGGCGGTGCCCACGGCCAGGTCCGCCGGCACTTCGTTGGGCGTGCAGCGCCAGGCCGCGCCCACCTTCTCCGCCGTATTGAGGCGCAGGCCCACCAGTTCGCCGTGACCGTCGAAATAGGAGAGGCCGTCGCCGTTGTGCAGGGCTTCCGCCGTCTCGACCTCGAACCAGCCCTTGCCCAGGCGGCTCACCTTGCCGATGGCCGGGCCGGAGAAGGCGGGGGTGTCGAAGGCGCCCACTTCGCTGTGGCCCCGGCCGTGCACAAAGTAGTCGGTGGCGCCCCGGTTGAAGGTCTTTTCCGGCTGGGGGGTGAAGAAGAAGGTGCTGCGGCCGGCGGAGGAGCGGGTGAATTGGGGATGCTGCGCCAGGATGCCGTCCAGCAGGGTGCGGTAGTGGGCGGTGATGTTCTTGACGTAGGAGAGGTCCTTCAGCCGGCCTTCGATCTTGAAGGAGCTGATGCCGGCCTGGGCCAGGGCCAGCAGGTTGGCGCTCTGGTCGTTGTCCTTCATGGAGAGCAGGTGCTTGTCGCTGGCGATGATCTGGCCCTGCTCGTTTTCCAGGTCGTAGGGCAGGCGGCAGGCCTGGGAACATTCGCCCCGGTTGGCGCTGCGGCCGGTGTGGGCGTGGCTGATGTTGCACAGGCCGCTGTAGCTGACGCAGAGGGCGCCGTGCACGAAAAACTCCAGGGCGATGTCGGTCTGGGCGGCAATCTGGCGGACCTGTTCCAGGTCCAGCTCCCGGGCCAGGACGATCTGGGAGAAGCCCACGTCCTGCAGGAAGCGGGCCTTGTCCACGGAGCGGATGTCGGTCTGGGTGCTGGCGTGGAGCTGGATCGGCGGCAGGTCGAGCTGCAGCAGGCCCATGTCCTGGATGATGAGGGCGTCGGCGCCGGCGTCGTGGCATTCCCAGGCGATGCGGCGGGCGGTCTCCAGTTCCTCGTCCTTGAGGATGGTGTTGAGGGCCACCAGTACCCGGGCGTTGTAGCGGTGGGCGAATTCGCTGAGGCCGGCGATGTCGGCCACGCTGTTGCCCGCATTGGCCCGGGCGCCGAAGGCCGGACCGCCGATATAGACGGCGTCGGCGCCGTGGACGATGGCTTCCATGCCGAAGTCGGCATTCTTGGCGGGGGCGAGGAGTTCAAGCGGGTGGGCGAGGGGATGGGGCATGGGGGAATCTTTTATTGCCACAGAGGCACAGAGAACACAGAGTAAAAGCGGGAAAGCCGTAACGCCATGGGTACGGGCAGGCGTTACTTGGTGCGCCGCGGGCGACAGGAGTTCAGATTATTTCAGCTGGCCGCTGGAAATGACACTGCCCGGAGAGGAAGGAGGGACGCCATTCTTCGCGGTGCAGCGGTGAAGAATGGCGCCAATATTACCTCTCCAGCCAGCAGGTATTCGCTCTCTGTGCCCTCTGTGGCGAAGGTTCTTACAGGAAGCGTTCGAGAAACTTGCGGCTGGGCTTGTCCAGGGCCTGGCGGTTGCGGATCAGGTACTGCACGCCGTGGCTGTCGGAAATGAGCAGGGCCTGCTGGTTGAGGCGGCGGATGTCGTCCTCGCCCTTGAGCACCAGGCGGGCGTTGCCCCGGTCCGTTTCCACGTCCCAAGTACTGGGGGTGGCGAAGCTGGAAACGTGCACGATGCGGGAGATGACCGGCATGAACTCCCGGTTGGCCAGTTCTTCGACCACCAGTTGCCGCGGGCCTTCCGGCAGGTCGGCCAGGCGCTCGATCCATAGCAGTTCCTTGCCGTGGGCGTTGACCAGGGCCAGGCCCTCGTCCGGGGCGGTGATGCCGAAGGCGCGCACCGGCACCACGCCTTCGTGGACGTCGCCCTCGGCGCCGGTGAACACCAGCTGGCCGAAGGGATTGCGAATCAGGGTGAAATTGCAGGGCGTCATGGCGTTCATTCCTCGCTCTCACGCTCGGCCAGCTGCTCGTCGAGCTGCTTGGTCTGGGCGGTGTACAGGCGGTAGTAGGCGCCTTCCTTGGCGATCAGTTCGTCGTGCTGGCCTTCTTCCACCACCACGCCGCGATCCATGACCACCAGCCGGTCGGCTTTGCGCAGGGTGGACAGGCGGTGGGCGATGGCGATGGTGGTGCGGCCCTTGATCAGGTTGTCCAGGGCGCCCTGGATTTCCAGTTCGGTTTCCGTATCCACGGCGGAAGTGGCTTCGTCCAGGATCAGGATCTTGGGGTCGATGAGCAGGGCCCGGGCGATGGAGATGCGTTGGCGCTCGCCGCCGGAGAGGGCCTGGCCCCGTTCGCCCACCAGGGAGTCGTAGCCGTGGGGCAGGCGCAGGATGAACTCGTGGGCATGGGCGGCCCGGGCGGCGGCGACGATTTCCTCCCGGCTGGCGTCCGGCTTGCCGTAGGCGATGTTCTCGGCAATGGTGCCGAAGAAGAGGAAGGGCTCCTGCAGCACCAGGCCGATGTGCTTGCGGTATTCGGACACGGGAATGTTGCGCACGTCCACGCCGTCGATGCAGATGGCACCTTCGCCCACGTCGTAGAAGCGGCAGATGAGGTTCACCAGGGTGCTCTTGCCGGAGCCGGAGTGGCCCACCAGGCCGATCATCTCGCCCGGGTTGATCTTCAGGTCCACACCCCGCAGCACGGTGCGGTTGCCGTAGCGGAAGCCCACCCGCTCCACGGTGATGCCGCCTTCCACCTTGGTCAGGTGCTGGGGCTTGACCGGTTCCGGCACGCTGGAAACGTGGTCCAGGATGTCGAAGATACGCTTGGCGCCGGAAGCGGCCTTCTGGGTGTGGGAGACGATGCGGCTCATGGAATCGAGGCGGGTGTAGAAGCGCCCGATGTAGGCCAGGAAGGCGGCCAGGGTGCCCACGGTCACCTGGTTCTTTGTCACCAGCCAGATACCCAGGCCCCAGACGATGAGCAGGCCCACTTCCGTGAGCAGGGTGATGGTGGGGGAGAAGAGGGACCACAGCCGGTTCACCCGGTCGTTGGCCTCCAGGTTGCGCTGGTTGGCGTCCTTGAAACGGCTGGTTTCCCGCTTTTCCTGGGCGAAGGCCTTGACCACCCGGATGCCCGGGATGGTGTCGGCCAGCACGCTGGTGACGCCGGACCAGACCCGGTCGATCTGCTCGAAGCCGTGGCGCAGCTTGTCCCGCACCACGTGGATGAGCCAGACGATGAAGGGCAGGGGAATGAGGGTCACCGCCGCCAGCCAGGGATTGATGGAGACCAGGATCACCGCCGTCATGGTGATCATCAGCACGTCGGTGAAGAAGTCCAGCAGGTACAGGGAGAGGAAGACGCAGATGCGGTCCGACTCGCTGCCGATGCGGGCCATCAGATCGCCGGTGCGCTTGCCGCCGAAGTATTCCAGGGACAGCTTGAGCAGGTGCTCGTAGGTCTGGCTGCGCAGGTCGGCGCCAAGGCGCTCCGACACCAGGGCCAGGATGTAGGTCTTGGCCCAGCCCAGGCCCCAGGCCAGCAGGGCCGAACCCAGCAGGCCGCCCAGATAGAAGTAGACCTTGCCGGTGTCCAGGGGCTGGCCGTTCTGGTAGGGGATCAGCACCTCGTCCATGAGGGGCATGGTCATGTAGGGCGCCACCAGGGTGGCGGCGGTGGAGATCAGGGTCAGGATGAAGCCGGCCAGCAACTGGCCCCGGTAGGGCCGGGCAAAGCGCCACAGGCGGAACAGGGTCCAGGTGGAGGGCGGGGTGTACAGCTCCTTGGCGCAGCTCGGGCAGTCGTCCTGGCCCGGCACCAGGGGGGCGCCGCAGCGGGCGCAGATGGCGGCGGGCGGGGCTTCCACGGGCTGGCCGCTGACGGCGGCATCCCGCTGCTGCTCGAAGTGATCCAGCACCTGGCGGGCGTTGGTGTCCTTGCCCAGGGTATGGCGCCAGCGGGCCAGCTGTCGCTGCTCGTCCACCAGCTCCAGGCTGGCCACGCCGGCATGATCCCGACGCTGCAGGTGGAGGCCGGCCCGGTAGGGAAAGGCCTGCCAGGCAGGCTCTTCGCCGCTGCGGGCGATGAGCTGGCGGTCGGTGACCAGGACCAGGCCCCGGGCAAAGCGCAGGGTCTTGTCCAGGTCCAGTTCCAGGTGGGCCAGGATGGTTTCGTCCGGCCCCAGGAGGGCGGACAACTCCGTCAGCCAGGCACCGGGAAGCTCTTCCAGAGTGGTGGTGAGGGATGCGGATTGGGAGGACAGCTTGGAAATTTCCCGTAAGGGTTCTACGTTTTGTGAAATAATTTTTGCACCCGCCGGTGAACCAAAAGAAAAGTTGCGCGTTGATTTTACCTTACAAAGGAGAGTCCCCCGGAAAAACGGGCCAGGTTGATCCCTTCTTGGGCTACATCGGAAATAGCGCGGAAGCTAAGCTAAACGCAGTTTTCCCCAAGGAGTTGACCTGAGCCTGCAGGTTCCCCGGTTCCGGCACAAGGTATGAGCCACAAGACAATCAAATTTCTGAGCATTACCCATCTCAAGGGTCCCAACGTCTGGACCTACACCCCCGTCCTCGAAGCCCTGATCGACATCGGCGATCTGGAGGACTGTCCGTCCAACACCATCCCCGGTTTCTACGAGCGCCTCTCATCCTGGCTGCCCGGCCTGGTGGAACACCGCTGCAGCTATGACGAGCGCGGCGGCTTCCTGCGCCGGGTGGAAGAGGGGACCTGGCCCGGCCACATCATGGAGCACGTCTCCCTGGAGCTGCAGGCCCTGGCCGGCATGCCCGGCGGCTTCGGCCGCGCCCGGGAAGTGCCGATCCGCGGTGTCTACAAGGTGGTGGTGACGGCCTGGCACGAGATGGTCACCCGCTACGCCCTGGAAGCGGCCCGGGACCTGGTCATGGCCGGGATCGAGGACAAGCCCTTCGACGTGGCGGCGGCGGTGAGCCACCTGCGGGAGCTGGTGGACGACTACTGCCTCGGCCCCTCCACCGGCTGCATCGTGGAGGCCGCCGAGAGCCGGCACCTGCCCTTCATCCGCCTGTCCACTGGCAACCTGGTGCAGCTGGGTTACGGTTCCCGCCAGCGCCGCATCTGGACGGCCGAGACGGACCGCACCAGCGCCATTGCCGAAAGTATCTCCCGGGACAAGGACCTGACCAAGAGCCTGCTGGCCTCCTGTGGCGTGCCGGTCCCCGAGGGCGTCACCGTCAAGTCGTCGGAAGATGCCTGGGAAGCGGCCGAGGACATCGGCCTGCCGGTGGTGGTCAAGCCCAGCGACGGCAACCACGGCCGCGGCGTGTTCACCAACCTGACCACCCGGGAAGAGATCGAGACCGCCTTCAGCGTGGCCCAGGACGAAGGCAGCGAAGTCATCGTCGAACGTTTCATTCCCGGCAACGAACATCGCCTGCTGGTGGTGGGCGGCCGCATGGTGGCCGCCTCCCGGGGCGAGACCGCCCAGGTGGTGGGGGACGGCAAATCCACCGTGCTGGAACTGATCGAGCTGCAACTGAATTCCGATCCCCGCCGCGGCAACAGCGAAGATCATCCGCTCAACCGGGTCCGCCTGGATTCCGCCGCCCGCCTGGAGGTCCGGCGCCAGGGCTTCGAGCCCGACGGCGTGCCGCCGGAAGGCAAGGTGGTGGTGATCCAGCGCAACGGCAACGTCTCCATCGACTGTACCGCCGAAGTGCATCCGGATACGGCCGAGACCGTGGCCCTGGCGGCCCGCATCGTCGGTCTGGACATCGCCGGGGTGGACCTGGTGGTGGAGGACGTGTCCAAGCCCCTGGCCGACCAGGGCGGCGCCATCGTCGAGGTCAATGCCGGTCCCGGCCTGCTGATGCACATCAAGCCCGCTGCCGGCGAGCCCCAGCCTGTGGGCAAGGCCATCGTCGAACACCTGTTCCCCAACGGCGACAGCGGCCGCATCCCCGTGGTGGGCATCAGCGGCGGCAAGGGCAAGACCACCGTGGCCCGCGTCGTCACCCGCCTGCTCGAATTGTCCGGCCACTACACCGGCCTGGCCTGCAGCACCGGTCTGTACCTGGACCGCCGCCTGGTGGAAGCCGGGGACCGGGCCCAGTGGGATACGGCCCGCCGCGTCCTGATGAACCGTTCGGTGCAGGCTGCCGTGATCGAGAATAGCGCCACTTCCATCGTCACCGAAGGCCTGGCCTACGACCGTTGCCAGGTGGGGGTGCTGACCAATTTCGAGCCCATCGAGGACCTCAGCAAGTACTACATGGACTCCCCGGAGAAGCGCTTCACCACCCTGCGTACCCAGGTGGACGTGGTGCTGCCCACCGGCGTCGCCGTGCTCAATGCCCGGGAACCCCAGCTGGTGGAGATGGCCGAGCTGTGCGACGGCGAGGTGATCTATTTCGCCGCCGATCCGAGCCTGCCGGTACTGGCCGAGCACCGCTCCAAGGGCGGTCGTGCCGTGCTGCTGCGGGAAGGTGCCGTGGTCCTGGCCAAGGGCTGGGAGGAAACCAAGCTGCTGGACCTGGCCCAGGTGCCCATGGCTGCCGGCGGCGAAGCCTTCCAGGCCGAGAACGTGCTGGCCGCCGTGGCTACGGCCCGGGCCCTGGACATTGCCCCCGAGGTGATCCGCGCCGGCCTGGAAACCTTCGTGCTGGACGCTGCACCCGCCATTTGATGATTGCCGACTGACGAGACGCCTGCCCCGGGCTTTCCCGGGCAGGCCCGACTAAACGGTCACAACAGGATTTTTTATGGAAGTCTCCCGCATCCGAGCCCTGCGCGGCCCCAACCTGTGGAGCCGCCACACCTCCATCGAAGCCATCGTTACCTGTAGCGAGGCCGAGCGCTTTTCCCCCGCCTCTTCCGCCCTGCTGGAAAGTTTCCTCGACCGGCTGCTGGAGCGCTTCCCGGAAATCGGCCTGGTCATGCCGGCCGGTGCCGCTGCCCTGCCGTCCGTGGCCCATGCCCTGCAATTTGCGGCCCTGGGCCTGCAGGCTTCCGCCGGCTGCCCGGTGACCTTCAGCCGCACTTCCGAAACCCTGGACCCCGGGGTTTACCAGGTGGTGGTGGAATACACCGAGGAGCCCGTCGGGCGCCTGGCCTTCGACCTGGCCGTGTCCCTGTGCCAGGCGGCCCTGGAGAACACGCCCTTCGACCTGGACAATGTGCTGGCCCGCCTGCGGGAACTGGACGAGGACGTGCGCCTCGGTCCTTCCACCGGTTCCATCGTCGATGCGGCCATTGCCCGCAACATCCCCTTCCGCCGTCTGACCGAGGGCAGCCTGGTGCAGTTTGGCTGGGGCAGCAAGCAGCGCCGCATCCAGGCGGCCGAAATGGATTGCACCAGCGCCATTGCCGAATCCATCGCCCAGGACAAGGAACTGACCAAGGAACTGCTGCGCGCCGCTGGCGTGCCGGTGCCCTGGGGCCGGACCGTGGCCGATGCCGACGATGCCTGGGCGGCCGCCCAGGAGATCGGTCTGCCGGTAGTGGTCAAACCCCGGGACGGTAACCAGGGCAAGGGCGTGGCGGTCAACCTGAAGAGCGAGGCGGAGGTCCGCCAGGCCTTCGATGTGGCTTCCGAATTCCGCGATGATGTGATGGTGGAACGCTACCTGCCCGGCCAGGACTTCCGCGTCCTGGTGGTGGGCAAGCAGCTGGTGGCGGCCGCCCGCCGCGATCCGCCCCAGGTCATCGGCGACGGCGTGCATACCATCCGCCAGCTGGTGGACCAGGTGAATGCGGACCCGCGCCGGGGCGAGGGCCATGCCACCTCCCTGACCAAGATCCGTTTCGATGAAATCGCCCTGGCCACCCTGGCCCGGCAGAACTACAACGCCGACTCGGTGCCGCCCCGTGGCGCCCGGGTGCCCCTGCGCAACAACGCCAACCTGTCCACCGGCGGCTCGGCCACCGACGTCACCGACGACGTCCATCCCGAACTGGCGGCCAAGGCCGTGGCCGCGGCCCAGATGGTGGGCCTGGACATCTGCGGTGTGGACGTGGTGTGCGAGACCGTGCAGCGCCCCCTGGAAGAGCAGGGCGGCGGCATCGTCGAAGTCAATGCAGCCCCCGGCCTGCGCATGCACCTGCAGCCTTCCTTCGGCAAGGGCCGGGCGGTGGGCGAGGCGGTCATCTCCACCATGTATCCGGACGGCGACGACGGCCGCATCCCGGTGGTGGCCGTGGCCGGCACCAACGGCAAGACCACCACGGTGCGCCTGATTTCCCACCTGTTCACCTGCAATGGCCAGCGCACCGGCATGACCGGCACCGACGGTGTCTATATCCAGGGCAAGCGCATCGACACCGGCGACTGCTCCGGTCCGAAGAGCGCCCGCAACGTCCTGCTGCACCCGGATGTGGATGCGGCCGTGCTGGAAACCGCCCGGGGCGGCGTGTTGCGCGAGGGCCTGGGGTTCGATCGTTGCAACGTGGCCGTGGTCACCAATATCGGCATGGGCGACCACCTGGGCCTGGCCTACATCAATACCGTGGAAGACCTGGCGGTGGTGAAGCGGGTCATCGTCGAGAACGTGGCCAACAACGGCACCGCCGTGCTCAATGCCACCGACCCCATCGTCGCCCGCATGGCCGAGTCCTGCCCGGGCAGCGTCACCTTCTTCGCCGCCGATCCGCACCATCCGGTGATGGCCACCCAGTTCGCCCAGGGCCGTCGCGGCCTCTATGTGGAAGGCGGCGACATCGTGGCCGCCGAAGGTTCCACCGTGGTCCATCGCATCCCCCTCTCCGGCGTGCCCCTGACCCGTAACGGCAGCATCGGCTTCCAGGTGGAAAACGTCATGGCGGCCACCGGTGCCGCCTGGGCCATCGGCATCTCCTGGGAGGTGATCCGCCAGGGCCTGGCCACCTTCGTCAGCGACGCCTCCACCGCTCCCGGCCGTTTCAACCTGTTCGACTACAAGGGCGCCACCCTGATCGCCGACTACGGCCACAATCCGGATGCCATCCAGGCCCTGACCAACGCCATCGCCACCATGACGGCCAAGCGCCGTTCCGTGGTCATCAGCGGTGCCGGCGACCGCCGCGACGAGGATATCCGCCAGCAGACCCGCATCCTCGGCGGTGCCTTCGACGAGGTCATCCTGTACCAGGATGCCTGCCAACGCGGCCGCGCCGACGGTGAAGTGCTGGGCCTGTTGCGGGAAGGCCTGCAGGGCGCCAGCCGCACCCGGAACGTGGAGGAGGTGCGGGGCGAGTTCCTGGCCATCGACACGGCCCTGGCCCGGCTGAGCCCGGGCGACCTGTGCCTGATCCTGGTGGATCAGGTGGATGAAGCCCTGGAGCATATTGCCAAGCGCGTCAAAGAGGCTTGATTTTGCTACAATTCCGGGGTTTGCCTGACGGCGGGCCCCGGACGTTGTCCCCGGGCCGTTCTCTCAACCGCAATTTACAACCTGGAATCCGTGCCACCATCGCCCGCGGCGATGGCGACCCCCTGCTCAAGCTGCCATGTCCTCCGGACCATCCCGCCTGGTATTCATCGACGTCCTCAAGGCGTTTGCTTCCCAACTGATCGTTCTGCACCACCTGGCCTTCTACGGCCCCATGTCCGACGCCGCCCAGGAGCTGGTTCCCGGCCTCATCGGCTGGCTCAGCGAATATGCCCGCATCGCCGTCCAGGTGTTCCTGGTGGTGGGCGGCTTTCTCGCCATTCGCGCCCTGGCGCCCCAGGGCCAACTGCTGACGCGACAGCCGGTCAATATGCTGGCGCGGCGTTACCTGCGCCTGGTGCCGCCATTCCTTGCCGCCATGGCCATCGCCGTCGTCTGTGCCCATGTGGCCCGCCTGTGGATGGATCACGACTCCATCCCGGACAAGCCCATGGCCCTGCAGGTGCTGGCCCACGCCTTCCTGCTGCACAACATCCTGGATTTTGATGCCCTCTCCGCCGGGGTCTGGTATATCGCCATCGACTTCCAGCTCTTCGCCCTGCTGGTCGGCCTGCTCTGGCTGGGGCGCTGGGGCCGGGAACGCATTCCCGCCATGGCCGGCGGTCGCAGCCGCGGCGTGCACAGCCTGGGCATGATCCTGGTGTTTTCCCTGGTGCTGGCTTCCCTGTTCCATTTCAACCGGGACGCCAGCTGGGATGTCTGGGCCGTCTATTTCTTCGGCGCCTACGGCATGGGTGTGATGGCCTACTGGGCTTCCGAGCGGGGGCAGTCCCCCGTCTGGCTGGCCATCATCGCCTCGGTGGCCCTGGTGGCCCTGTTCCTGGATTTCCGCCTGCGCATCGCCGTGGCCCTGTGCGCTGCCCTGGCCCTGGGCCTGGCCCGGCGCAGCGGCTGGATGGAACGCTGGCCCCTGGGTTTGCCGGGCCAGACGGCCATCACCTTCCTCTCCCGGGTTTCCTATTCCGTTTTCCTGGTGCATTTCCCGGTCTGCCTGCTGGTCAATGGTGCTTTTGACCGCTTCGTCCCGGCGGAGCCTGCCCTGCAGCTGACGGGCATGGTCCTGGCCTGGCTGGGCAGCATCGTGGCGGGCACGGCCTTCCATTTCTATGTGGAAAGCCGCCAGTGGAACCTCTCCGGAATGCTGCAAACCCTGTGGCGGCGCACTGCCAAGGCCTGATTCCGGGCCTGGCGGCGACCTGGCAATTAAAGTGAAACTTTAAGTCAACCGATTAAATCTCTCCTGCGTTATTGGCCTCATGGGGCAAGAAATTGTCCCGGTCATTCAAAGGAGAGTATCAAATGGGCAGTCTGAGCAACGAATCCTTCGAAGAATTCCTGGATTCCCTGAAACGGGCCGGAATCACCATCACCCGCGAAGATGAACTGCGCGAGCGCCTGGCCGAAGCCCAAAGCTGGCGTTACGCTTTCATGACCCTGGCCAACAATGGCCGTTCCATCGGTATCCGCTTTGAAGATCAGGGCGCCAGCCAGAATCTGGATGTGGTGCGCAACGCCTTCAGCGCCTACCAGTTTCCCGAGCAGTACGAAGCCGCGTTCGAAGCCAGCCTGCGTCCCCGCCACTAAGCGGGCCGCCCAGGTAAAGGGCCACCAAAGATTCCCAAAAATACCCGTCCTTGAGGCGGGTATTTTTTTGCCGGCCATCCCGACAGGGATGGCTAGGGCGAAATCTGAATTCGGGCTTTGACCTGCTTGAGGCCGCTGATCAGGGAAAAACTCATCAGGGCCAGCATGGTCCAGGATGACCATTTGCCCAGATGCACGGTGGCCCAGGCACCCAACTGGTTGGGATAGCGCCAGACGCCGAGAAAGGTGCCCATGTTCTCTGCCAGCCAGATGAAAAAGCCCACCAGGATGAAGCCGAGCAGGAAGGGCATGGAACGTTCCCGGTCCAGGGGGGGGAAAACGATGCTGCTGCGGGCGTAAAGCCCCAGGGCGAGGGCGGCCAGATACCAGCGGTAGTCGCCGATGAAGTGGTGGGTAAACAGGTTGAGATAGAGCAGCAGGGCCAGGCCGCCGCTCATCCAGTAAGGCGGGTGGCGTTCGATTCGCAGATGGAGGATGCGCCACGCCTGCATGACATAGCTGCCGACAGCTGCGTACATGAAGCCGGAGAACAGTGGTACGCCCAACACCTTGGTCAAGGCGGGGTCCGGGTAGCTCCAGGAGGCGATGGGAGCGGATACCTTGAAGACCTCTAGGGCGAATCCTGCCAGGTGGAAGAGCAGGATGGTCCGGGCTTCATCCCAGGTTTCAATGCGCCGCCACAGCAGCCATGCCTGCAAGGCCAGGGCGATCAGCAGGAGCAGGTCGTAGCGGGCGATGCCCAGCCAGCCCCCCCGCGGCACGACGAAGAGGGCGAGAAAGAACAGTCCGGCGAAGATGCAGGCCCGGGCTTCCTTGATGCCGAACCACCAGAATTCCGCCACAAAACGCCGCCAGCCGCTCAGGGCGGGGCGTTCCTGCCGGTTTTCCAGGTGCAGGTCGAGGCGGCGCAAGGTGGCGTAAAGGGGCATGAAAGTTATCTAGATGGAAAAAGCCCGCCAAAGGCGGGCTTGGGGTCGTGCTGACAGGCGGCCATTCCGGACGGCAACGTCGCGGGGGGGCTGCCTGAGCCCTCAACGGCTGATGGGCTTGTAGCGGATGCGCTTGGGCTTGGCGCCTTCTTCGCCCAGGCGCTTCTTCTTGTCGGCTTCGTATTCCTGGTAGTTGCCGTCGAAGAAGGTCCATTGGGAATCGCCTTCGGCCGCCAGGATGTGGGTACAGATCCGGTCCAGGAACCAGCGGTCGTGGGAGATGATGAGGGCCGAGCCGGGGAATTCCAGCAGGGCGTCTTCCAGGGCCCGCAGGGTTTCCACGTCCAGGTCGTTGGAAGGTTCGTCCAGCAGCAGGACGTTGCCGCCCTCCAGCAGGGTCTTGGCCAGGTGCAGGCGGCCACGCTCGCCGCCGGAGAGGGTGCCGACCTGCTTCTGCTGGTCGCCGCCCTTGAAGTTGAAGCGGCCGATGTAGGCCCGGCTGGGCATTTCGAACTTGCCCACGGTGAGGATGTCGGCGCCGTTGGCGATTTCCTCGAAGACGGTCTTGTTGGCGGAAAGGTTTTCCCGGCTCTGGTCCACGAAGGCCATCTTCACCGTGCTGCCGATCTTCACTTCGCCGCTGTCCGGGGCTTCCTTGCCGGTGATCATGCGGAACAGGGTGGATTTACCGGCACCGTTGGGGCCGATGATGCCGACGATGGCACCGGCGGGAATCTTGAAGGACAGGTTGTCGATCAGCAGCCGGTCGCCGAAGGCCTTGGAGACGCCATTGAACTCGATGACCTCATTGCCCAGGCGCTCACCCACGGGGATGAAGATTTCCTGGGTTTCGTTGCGCTTCTGGTATTCGTAGCTGGAGAGTTCCTCGAAGCGGGCGATACGGGCCTTGGACTTGGCCTGGCGACCCTTGGGGTTTTGCCGCACCCATTCCAGTTCCTGTTTCATGGCCTTCATGCGGGCGGCTTCCTGGCGGCCTTCCTGCTCCAGCCGCTCCTCCTTCTGTTCCAGCCAGGAGGAGTAGTTGCCCTTCCAGGGAATGCCCTGGCCCCGGTCCAGTTCCAGAATCCATTCAGCGGCGTTGTCGAGGAAGTAGCGGTCGTGGGTGACGGCCACCACGGTGCCGGGGAAGCGGCAGAGGAACTGTTCCAGCCATTCCACGGACTCGGCATCCAGGTGGTTGGTGGGTTCGTCCAGCAGCAGCATGTCGGGCTTGGAGAGCAGCAGCTTGCACAGGGCGACGCGGCGCTTCTCACCGCCGGACAGGTTCTTGATCAGCGCATCCCAGGCCGGCAGGCGCAGGGCGTCGGCGGCGATCTCCATCTGGGCTTCGGTGTCGCTGCCGGCGGCGGCCAGGATGGCCTCGCAGCGCGCCTGTTCCTCGGCCAGCTTGTCGAAGTCCGCATCGGGTTCGGCGTAGGCGGCGTACACCTCCTCCAGGCGCTGCTTGGCGCCCATGATCTCGCCCAGGGCCGATTCCACCTCCTGGCGCACGGTCTTTTCCGGGTCCAGCTGGGGTTCCTGGGGCAGGTAGCCGATGTTCAGGTTCGGTTGCCACTGCACTTCGCCATCGTATTCCTTGTCGGCGCCGGCCATGATCTTCAGCACGGTGGACTTGCCGGAGCCGTTCAGGCCCAGCAGGCCGATCTTGGCGCCGGGGAAGAAGGAGAGGGAAATATCCTTGATGATCTGCCGCTTGGGCGGGACGATCTTGCTCACGCGGAGCATCGACATTACGTATTGGGCCATGGAGCACTCTTGATGGGTGGAATTCGGCTGGGCCGCGGGCGGGGCCGGCGGCAAAGGCGCTATTGTACCGAGCCTTGCCGCGGGCGCCACCGGGCTTTGTCGACGGAGGCTTTTAGGCAATGATGGCGGTATAGTTTTGGACTATAGTGGTGGAACGTACGAGCAAGCGCCATAAGGCGTACCAATAACAGTCCCTGGGGGTAGCGAAGATGACCTGGTTTGACAACCTGAGCCTGCGGGCCAAGCTGTACTTCAATTTCGCCATTACCGGCGGGGTCCTGATCCTGGCCCTGCTGTTCTGTCTCTATCAATTGCAGAAAGTCGGCGGGGAAACCCGGGACATCATCGGCAACTGGCTGCCTTCCCTGCAGATGGTGGGCAAGATCAGCCAGGAGCGCCTGCGTTACCGGGTGCGCAGCCTGGAGTACATGCTGCCCGGCAGCGCCGAGGACAAGGCCAAAATCGAAAAAAGCCTGGCCAAGCTGGATGAAGACGTGCGTACCGTGCTCAAGGAATACGCGCCTCTGGTAACCGGCTCGGAAGAGCAGAAAATCCTCGACGAGGTGGGTAAGGCGGTCAATGCCTACAAGGCCGTGGTCGAGGAGGCGATTGTGCTGGAAAAGGCTGGCAAGGAAGAGGAGGCCCAGCAGCTGCGGCGCAAGGGCTGGGTGGAAAAGGCCAACCAGCTGCGCGACTCCACCGATGCCCTGGCTAAGTTCAACCGGGAAGGGGCCGACCGTTCCGCCGCCCAGGCCATGAGCGATGTTTCCAGCGCCATCAGCAGCGGCCTGACGGCCCTGGTGCTGGGGCTGCTGGTGGCCCTGGTGGCCTCCTTCCTGCTGGCCCGGCGGATTTCCCGGCGTCTGGAAGAGGCTCTGGCCGGCGCCCGGCGCATCGCCGCCGGCGACCTCACCGGCGCCCTGCCGGCACCGACGGCGGATGAAGTGGGGCGCCTGGTGGGCGCCATGGGCGACATGCAGACGGCCCTGCGCAGCACCATCGGCCAGACCAAGATGGGGGCGGAGGAAATCTCCAGCGCAGCCCAGCAGCTGAACCAGACGGTGAAGCAGATGGAGCAGAGCGTCACCGTGCAGAGTTCCGCCTCTTCAGCCATCGCTGCCAACATTGAGGAACTGACCGTTTCCATCAACCACGTTTCCGACAGTACCGGCGATGCCGCCCGGCTGGCCGGTGAATCCGACGAGCAGGCCCGGGAAGGGCGGGAGACGGTGGAACGGCTGGTGGGGGAAATCGACCAGGTGTCCCATGTGGTGAAGGCGGCGGCCGAGCAGATCGGTGAGCTGGAAGTGGAATCGGCGAAGATTTCCAGCATCGTCAGCGTCATCAAGGACATCGCCGACCAGACCAACCTGCTGGCCCTCAACGCCGCCATCGAGGCGGCCCGGGCCGGCGAGCACGGCCGCGGCTTTGCCGTGGTGGCCGACGAAGTGCGCAAGCTGTCCGAGCGGACGGCCCATTCCACCGGGGAGATCACCCAGATGGTGGATTCCATCCAGGAATCCACCCGGCAGGTGGTGGCCGGCATCAGCGGCGGCGTCGGGGCGGTGGAGAGCAGCGTCAGCCACGCCCAGCAGGCCGGCGAGACCATCGCCAAGCTGCAGGAGATGGCGCGCCGGGTGGCTGAGATCATCGGCGACGTGGATATCGCCCTGCGGGAGCAGTCCACCGCCTCCACGGAAGTGGCGCGCAAGGTGGAGGAAATCGCCACCCACGCGGAGGAAACCAATGCGGCGGCCAACGAGACTTCCCGGGCTTCCGATACCCTGGACCGGGTGGCCGGCGAAATGCAGCGGGCGGTCAGCGGCTTCCGGGTTTGATCCTGGCGGGGCCATGCCCCGCAGCCAGCAAAAACGGCACCCCGCGGGGTGCCGTTGTCGTTGATGGCGTCCTGCCTGGGCGCCAGGGCAGGGGGGCTCAAAGTCCGCCCAGGTCCTCGATGGCGTCCACCACCATGCTGGTGCCCACGGCAATGAGCAGGATATCGGAGGCAACCCGCACGTAACGGTAGCCGGCTGGCGGCGTGCCGAGGCGGATGGAAAGGTCCCGCGGCAGGTCGTAGATGACCACGCCGCTGGGCAGGCGGGCGCCCCGCTGCCACTGCTTGGCCTGTCCCGGCGGCAGGCAGCCGTTGTGTTTTTTCGCCAGCCCGGGCGGGCAGCCCTTGCTGCGGATGCTGTTGCCGTAGTAATCCCGGATCAGGTCCCGGTCACCGCCGCCGAAGCGGATTTCCACCGAGGCGCCGTCACGGCGCCCATCCCGGCCATCCCGGCGGCCATCATCGCCCCGGCCCCGGTCATCCCGGTCGTTACGGCCCTTGCCCGGACGTTCGTCCTGGCCATGTTTGTCGTTGCCGCCGCCGGCCCAGGAAGGTTTGTCGGCGAAGGCCGGGGCGGTGCCGAGCATCAGGCCTAGGCCGATGGCGGTCCACAGGGGGGCATGTTTGTGTTTTGGCTGGGACATGGATCAGTCTCCTGGCTGGTGTTGTCGTGGCCCGCAGGAAGCGGGCGGGTCGAGCTTAACCCTCCGCCCGCAGCCGTTCAAGGCCCGGCGGCGGATGGGCCGCAAAGCCCGCCCGCCGCCGGGCCTGCCGGTGGCCTAGAGCAGTGCGTTTTCCTTCTTGCCCTCCTTCAGGGTGACGTTGCCGTGCAGGGTCGGAATGCCGGGTTCGGCCGGGCTGGCCTTGGCCGAGCCTGCCTGGTGTTCATCCCCCAGGGAGCGCACGTCGCCGGAAACCTGGCCGCCTTCGTCGATGAGGATGCTGCCGTAGCGGATGGTGCCGCTGACTCGGCCGCTGGCGTGGATGAACAGCTGCTTGCGGGCCACCAGCTCGCCTTCGAAGGTGCCCCGGATTTCCGCCACGTCGATGCTGACCTTGCCGGAAAAGGCGCCCTGTTCGGCGATCTGGATCAGGCGGCTGTCCAGGGTGGCCTCCACCCGTCCTTCCACCACCAGGGTGTCGCAATCCTGGATTTCCGCCCCCTTCAGCTTGACGTCGGGGCCGACGATGAGACGGCTGCCGGAGGGCTGTTCCTTGTCGGCAGCCACCGGCGCCGGCGGCGGTGCACTGGCCGTGCTGGCCGTGCTGGCTTTGGGCGCGCTGCTGACGTTGCTGCTGTTGGTCTGGGGCGCGCTGCCGGGCCAGGGATTGCGGGGCAGGACGGTTTCCTCGCGCTTGGAGGAAAACAGGGATTGCTTGTTCAGCATGGAAGCTCCTTTTCGCAGGTTGGAGCCTTTACTTCGCAAGGCCCGTGCCTGGGATCGGGAAAGGATGCCGCTGCCAGCCAGGGCTGGCTGAAATCCCGCGCCAGTTGGCGACTTTGGGGCGGGTGCGACGATTACGGCAATGCTCCCGGCCTGCTTCCGGCGACCCGGATTTGTCGTGGGCTCCCGACGGCCTGGGGAGCCAATGCCCCTAAGTGCCTGTTTTTTAGGCGATGGCTGCCTGTTGGGGGAGGGCGACGTCGGGGCCGGCCCGGGTCGGGGGTGCCGGCCATGGGGCCGGGCGCCCCTTTTCCCCGTTGCCTCAATGGCTTGGCCGACCGCCCGGGTAGACATCCGCCGGAGCCTGGCGTAGCATCCGCCGCCCCCTGCCGACCTCGCCGCGTTGGCCGGCAACCTTCGTCTTCGCCACCAACCGCCGTCATTCCATGCCTGCCACCGCTCCCCGCCGCGCCTGCGGCCTCGACTTCGGCACCTCCAACTCCACCGTGGGCTGCCTGCGCCCCGGCCAGCCCACGCTGCTGGCCCTGGAGGAGGGCAAGGTGACCCTGCCGTCCGTGGTCTTCTTCAATGCGGAAGACAACAGCACCAGCTTCGGCCGGGCCGGCCTGGGCGAGTATCTGGCCGGCTACGAGGGCCGCCTGATGCGCTCCCTGAAAAGCCTCCTGGGCAGCAGCCTGCTGGACGGCAAGACCGAAGTGCAAGGCCGGGCCCTGCATTTCCGTGACCTGCTGGCCCAGTTCATCGGCGAACTGAAGCGACGGGCCGACCGCCAGGCCGGCGGCGAATTCGAGCAGGCGGTGCTGGGCCGGCCGGTGTTCTTTGTGGACGACGACAGCGACGCCGACCGCCTGGCCGAGAACACCCTGGGCGACATCGCCCGGGCCGTGGGCTTCAAGGAGGTCAGCTTCCAGTACGAGCCCATCGCCGCCGCCTACCACTACGAGACCACTCTGGCGCGGGAGGAACTGGTGCTGGTGGCCGACATCGGCGGCGGCACCTCGGACTTTTCCCTGATCCGCCTTTCCCCCGAGCGGGCACGCCAGGCGGAGCGCCGGGACGACCTGCTGGCCAACGGCGGCGTGCATATCGGCGGCACCGATTTCGACCGCCTGTTGAGCCTGGCCGGGGTCATGCCCCTGCTGGGCTACCGCAGCCTGCTGCGCAGCGGCCGGGAAATGCCGGCCAGCATCTTCTTCAACCTGGCCACTTGGCACACCATCAACTTCGCCTACACCCGCCAGGTGCTGGCCGAACAGCAGCGCCTGGCCATGGATGCGGCAGCGCCGGAAAAGATGCAGCGCCTGCTGGGGCTGATCGGAGAACGGGCCGGTCACTGGCTGGCCAACGAGGTGGAGCAGGCCAAGATCGCCCTCTCGGATGCGGACACCTGCACCCTGTCCCTGGAGCGCCTGGAAGCCGGCCTCAGCCATGAGCTGAGTCGCAGCGAGTTCGATCAGGCCACGACAAGCCTGGTGGAACGGGTCGAAGGCACCGTCAGCGACTTGCTGCGGCAGGCGGGTGTCGACGCCGGGCGGATCGATACGGTGTTCTTCACCGGCGGTTCCAGCGGCATTCCCCGTCTGCGCCAGCGCATCGCCGCCGTCCTGCCCCAGGCCCGGGCGGTGGAAGGGGATCTCTTCGGCAGCATCGGCGCTGGCCTGGCGGTGGAAGCGGCGCGGCGCTACGGCTGAGGCCGAGGCTGGCGGCTGAACCGGCTCAGGCCCCTGCCGGCTTGTCGGCAGCCCAGGCCAGGGCCAGGGAGCCGATGGTCTGGCCCGTATCGTCCTGGATCACGGAAAAACTCATGCTGACGTAGCGCTTCTGCCCGTCCACCTGCAGGGCCCGGGTCAGGCGGGGCTTGCCCGGATGCTGCACGGCGCCCCGGGCCATGGCCTGGTGGAAGCCGCGCCAGTGGGCGGCGCGCAGATGCTCCGGAATGATCAGGTCCAGACTGGCGCCGATGGCGGCGGCGGCGGGAAAGCCGAAGAGGGCGGTGGCCGCCCCATTCCACAGGCGGATTACTCCTTCCTTGTCGGCCAGGATCAGGGCCGCATCCATTTGCTCGGCCAGCAGCCGGTGGATCGACGCCGGCAGGTCGTCCGGGGCAGGGCCCAGCACCTGCCAGGCATACATGAGGGAAGCTTCGTTGAATTCCTGGCCGCTTTCCTCATCCCGCCACCACCGGTTGCCCTGGGCATCCTCTCCCCGGTAGCGCCAGCGGCGCTGTTCGCCGCTGCACAGTTCGATGCGGTAGAGGCTGTGCGGCAGCAGGGGCGCAGACATGGGAACTCCCTTTATTCCAGGGGAAAGACCTGTTGGTAGAGGGCGTGGCTGGCGTAGGCCAGCAGGGGGAAAACCAGCGGAAAGGGAAACAGCAGCAGGATGCTGCCGATGACGCCGGCAGCCAGCAGGACGCCCCACAGCAGCGCCAGGAGGAAGTTACCGAAGACGGCGCGGACGCTGAGAACCACGGCCTGGATCAGGTTGGCCCGGCCGTAGTGCAGCAGGGGCACGGCGAAGGCGGTGACGGCGTAGATCATGAAGGCCAGCACCGCCCCCATGAGGGAGCTCCAGCGCAGGAAGGCCTGCACGTCGGTGCCGGGGCTGAGCAGGGTGGCCAGGCCCCGGGGTTCGCCGCCCACCATGAAGCCGTAGAGTGTGGCCGCGTCGGTGATCCAGATCAGGTAGAAAAAGGTGCACACGGCACCGATGGCCCACAGGCCGGTGGGGGCGCGCCGGTAGGCGGTGAAGGCCAGGGCTGCAGGGGCCGCTTCACCACGGGCGCTGCGGTCCGCCAGTTCGAAATAGCCCACCAGCAGCAGGGGGCCGACCAGCATGAAGCCGCCGCTGGCGGCTAGGGCCAGGGGGGCGACGGCGGCCTGGCCCAGGATCAGCCAGATCAGTACGCCGACGACGGCCAGGGGCAGGGCCAGGAGCGCGCTGGGGCCCGGGTTGCGGGCGAAGGTGCGCCCGCCGCTGGCCAGGGCGGCCCCCAGATGGGCAAGTCGCAGACGTCGGGGCTGGATGGCCATGGGGGCTCCCATAGGATCAGGCGGTTAGGACGGGTCCAGGGTCAGCAGCAGGGCGCCTTCGGCCAGGACGTCGCCTGCGCAGACGAAGACTTCCCGCACCGTGCCGGCGTAAGGGCTGGGAATGTCCAGGGCCACCTTGCCGGTTTCCAGGGTCAGGATGTTGTCGTCCCGTGCCAATGTGTCACCGGCTTGGACCAGGAGTTCCAGCACGAAGACGTCGCCCTGGGCGCAGTTGCCGCAACTCTCCCAGCATTCGGGGTATTTGGGCATGCGCACTTCGATGGGACCGGACATGGGGGAAGGGTAAGGGGATGGAGGTGGAATTGTGCCCCGGCCCGGGGCATCGGCCTTTGACCGAAATGAAATGTGGGGAAAAAAGCGGGGAGTGGCCCCGCCCCGGGAACGGGACGGGGGGCGGGAAGCTCAGGCGCTGAGCTTTTCGTCCAGGGAAATATCGACCATGAGATCGTTGGAGAGCCGTTCCAGCTCGCCGGTGAGGCCGCGCACATCCAGTCCCGGCCCGGCCAGCAGGCTGACCTGGGCGTGGAAGAGGATTTCGGCGGACATGGGGGCACTGGAGGTGTGGGTGGCCAGCTCCTCCACATTGACGCCGTGGCGGGCCAGCACTTGGGAGACCTCGCGCACGATGCCAATGCGGTCGTGGCCCACCAGGGAAAGGCGCAGGCGGCGGCCCTTGGGGGCTTCCTGGCTTTCGGGGGAGCTTTCTACCGTCACCTTGAGCAGGGAGAGGCCGGCCAGTGCCTGCTGCAGGGCTGGGGCCTGCTCGGCCGGTACGCTGACCTTGAGGATGCCGGCAAACTTGCCCGCCAGACGGGACATGGAGGATTCCAGCCAGTTGCCCTGATGGGTGGAGATGGCGGTGGATAGCTGCTCCACCAGGCCGGGGCGGTCGTCACCGATGACGGTGAGTACCAGGATCTGATCAGCCATGTTGGTAGTCCTCCACAGGGGCGCAGGCGCAGAAGAGATTGCGGTCGCCGTACACGTCGTCGATGCGGTTCACGCTGGGCCAGAACTTGTTCTCAGCCACCCAGGCCAGGGGATAGCAGGCTTCCTGACGGCTGTAGGGGCGGCTCCAGACCTCGTCGGCCAGATCCTTCTGGGTGTGGGGGGCGTGCTTCAGCGGGTTGTTGTCCGCCGGCCACTGGCCCGCTTCCACCTTGCGGATTTCGTTGCGGATGGCGATCAGGGCGTCGATGAAGCGGTCCAGCTCGGCCTTGGATTCGGATTCGGTGGGCTCCACCATGATGGTGCCGGCCACCGGGAAGCTCACCGTGGGGGCGTGGAAGCCGTAATCCATGAGGCGCTTGGCGATGTCGATCTCGGCGATGCCGGTGGCCGCCTTGATGGGGCGGATGTCCAGGATGCACTCGTGGGCGACGCGGCCGTTCTTGCCCCGGTACAGCACGGGGTAGTGTTCCTGCAGGCGGGCGGCGACGTAGTTGGCGTTGAGGATGGCCACCTGGGTGGCGGTCTTGACGCCCTTGCCGCCCAGCATGGCGATGTACATCCAGGAAATGGGCAGGATGGAGGCGGAGCCGAAGGGAGCGGCGGAAACGGCGCCCTGGCCCTTGTGCTTGCGCTCGGCAGGGCCGGTGGCCTGCACCGCGTGGTCGGCCATGTAGGGGGCCAGATGGGCCTTGAGGCCGATGGGGCCCATGCCCGGGCCGCCGCCGCCGTGGGGGATGGCGAAGGTCTTGTGCAGGTTCATGTGGGACACGTCGGCGCCGATGAAGCCGGGAGCAGTGAGGCCCACCTGGGCGTTGAGGTTGGCGCCGTCCATGTACACCTGGCCGCCGTTGGCGTGCACGATGTCGCAGATATCCTTCACCGCTTCCTCGAACACCCCGTGGGTGGAAGGGTAGGTGAGCATCAGGCAGGAGAGCTTGGCGGCGTGCTGCTCGGCCTTGGCCTTGAGATCGGCCACGTCCACGTTGCCGTTGTCGTCGCAATCCACCACCACCACCTGCAGGCCGGCCATCTGGGCGGTGGCCGGGTTGGTGCCGTGGGCGGACTTGGGAATCAGGCAGATGTCGCGCTGGCCCTGGCCGTTGGCCTCCTGGTAGCGGCGGATGGCCACCAGGCCGGCGTATTCGCCCTGGGCGCCGGAGTTGGGCTGCATGCAGACGGCGTCGAAACCGGTGACGGTCTTCAGCCACTCGGCCAACTGCTCGATCATCTCCAGGTAGCCCTGGGCCTGGTCCAGGGGCGCGAAGGGGTGGATGTCGCCGAACTCGGGCCAGGTGACGGGAATCATCTCGCTGGTGGCGTTCAGCTTCATGGTGCAGGAACCCAGGGAGATCATGGAGTGATCCAGGGCCAGGTCCTTGTTCTGCAGCTTCTTCAGGTAGCGCAGCATCTCGTGTTCGGTGTGGTGGGTGTTGAACACGGGATGGCTGAGGATGGCGTCGGTGCGCAGCAGCTCGGCCGGCAGGGCTGGGTCGGCGGCGGCCACCTGGGCGTCCAGGGCCTCGATGTCGACTTTCACGCCAGCGATGAGTTGCAGCAGGGTGGCCACGTCTTCCCGGGTGGTCTTTTCATTGAGGGCGATGCCGAGGCGGCCGCCCTCGATCAGACGCAGGTTGTAGCCGGCATTCTGGGCGGCCTGGTACACGGTGAGGGCCTTGGCCCCCAGGTCCAGCTGCAGGGTGTCGAAGTAGCAGGCGTTGAGCTGCTTGATGCCGGCCTTGGCCAGGCCCGTGGCCAGGATGGCGGCCAGGCGGTGGATGCGGCGGGCGATGGTCTTGAGACCCTCGGGGCCGTGATAGACGGCATACATGCCGGCCATGTTGGCCAGCAGCACCTGGGAAGTACAGATGTTGGAATTGGCCTTCTCCCGGCGGATGTGCTGTTCCCGGGTCTGCAGGGCCATGCGCAGGGCCTTGTTGCCCCGGGCATCGACGGAGACGCCGATGATGCGGCCGGCCACGGAGCGCTTGTGTTCGTCCTTGCAGGCGAAGAAGGCGGCATGGGGGCCGCCGAAGCCCATGGGAATGCCAAAGCGCTGGGAAGAACCCAGGGCCATGTCGGCCCCCATGGCACCGGGGGATTTCAGCAGCACCAGGGCCATGAGGTCGCAGGCCACGGCGGTGACGGCACCCTTGGCCTTGAGGGCGGCGATGGTGGCGGTGAGGTCCTGCACCTCCCCCTTGTCGTTGGGGTACTGCAGCAGGGCGCCGAAGACCTCCACCGTGGCGGCTTCTTCCACCGGCCCGAAGATCAGCTCGAAGCCGAAGTAGGCGGCCCGGGTCTTGACCACGTCGATGGTCTGGGGGAAGCAGGCTGCATCCACGAAGAAGCGGTTGGAGCCGGACTTGGAGACGCGGCGGGCCATGGTCATGGCCTCGGCGGCGGCGGTGGCCTCGTCCAGCAGGGAGGCGTTGGCCAGTTCCAGACCGGTGAGATCGATGATCACCTGCTGGTAGTTGAGCAGGGCTTCCAGGCGGCCCTGGGCGATCTCGGCCTGGTAGGGGGTGTAGGCGGTGTACCAGCCCGGGTTTTCCAGCACGTTGCGCAGGATCACCTTGGGCGTCAGGGTCTCGTGATAGCCCTGTCCGATGAGGGACTTTTTCACCACATTGCGACCGGCCAGGGCCTTCAGGTCGGCCAGGGCCTCATGCTCGCGCCGGGGGGCGGGCAGGGGCAGGTCGGCGGGGAAGCGGATGGCGGCGGGCACGGTCTGATCCACCAGCTGATCCAGGCTGGCGGCACCGATGGCGGCCAGCATCTGGCTCATTTCGCTGGCGCAGGGGCCGATGTGGCGGGCGATGAACTCGTCCTTCTGTTCCAGGGCGGAAAGGGACTGGGGCAGGGTATCGGACATGGGCAATCTCGGGAGGCGGAAAGAAAAAAGGGAAGGGGCTTTGCCCTTCCCTTGTCTGTTGGCTTATTCGCTGTCGGCCACGGCACCGTAGGCGGCGGCATCGAGCAGGGCGCCCAGGTCGCCGGCGTTGGCCGGCTGCAGCTTGAACAGCCAGGCGGCGTAGGCGTCCTGGTTGAGGGTCTCGGGGGCATCCACCACGGCCTCGTTGACGGCGGTGACGCTGCCGGCGATGGGGGCGTACACGTCGGCGGCGGCCTTCACGGATTCCACCACGGCGGCTTCCTGGCCGGCGGCCAGGGTCTTGCCCACTTCCGGCAGCTCGATGAAGACCAGGTCGCCCAGGGCTTCCTGGGCGTGGTCGGTGATGCCCACGGTGACGCTGCCGTCGGCTTCGAGGCGAACCCATTCGTGGCTCTTGGTGTACTTCAGATCGGCGGGAACGTTGGACATGGAACTCTCCTTAAGTTGAATGTGAATTCTGATTGCTGAAATCGGGATAAATCAGGCCACGGCCTTGCCGTGACGGGCGAAAACGGGTTTGACCACCTGGGCGTTGAGCAGCTTGCCGCGGATATCCACCTGCACGGTGTCGCCAATGGCGACGCCCAGGGGCAGGCGGGCCAGGGCGATGGATTGTTCCAGGGTGGGGGAGAAGGTGCCGCTGGTGATTTCACCCTCGCCCTGGCTCGTCACCACCTTCTGGTGGGCCCGCAACACGCCCTTGTCCAGCAGCTTGAGGCCGAGGAACTGGGCCTTCTGGCCGTTGGCGAGGAGGGCGGATTTGCCGACGAAGTCCCGCTCGGACTTGAGGTCCACGGTCCAGGCCAGGCCGGCGTCCAGGGGGGAGACGGTTTCGTCCATATCCTGGCCGTAGAGGTTCATGCCGGCCTCCAGGCGCAGGGTGTCCCGGGCGCCCAGGCCGCAGGGGCGCACGCCGGCGGCGATCAGGGCATTCCAGAAGTCCTCGGCCTTGGCAGCGGGGAGGGCGATCTCGAAGCCGTCCTCGCCGGTGTAGCCGGTGGTGGCAATGAAGAACTGGCCGATCTGGGTGCCGAAGAAGGGGGCCAGGTTTTTCGTGGCGGCCTTCACCTCGGGCAGCACCTGCCACACCTTGGCCTTGGCCTGGGGGCCTTGCACGGCGATCATGGCTACGGCCTTGGGACCTTCGCGCAGGGGAATGACGGAGACGTCCAGCTGCCACTGACCCAGGAGCTGATCCATCCAGGCCAGGTCCTTGTCGGCGGTGCCGGCGTTGATGACCACCCGGTAGTGGGTGTCGGTGAGGTAATAGACGATGAGATCGTCCACCACGCCGCCTGCCTCGTTGAGCATGGCGCTGTAGAGGGCCTTGCCCGGGACTTTCAGCTTGTCCACGTTGTTGGCGATGAGGCGCAGGAGGAAGGCCTTGGCGTCGGCACCGGTGACATCCACGGCGCACATGTGAGAGACGTCGAACATGCCGCAGTCGTTGCGCACGGCATGGTGCTCCTCGATCTGGGAGCCGTAGTTCACCGGCATGTCCCAGCCGCCGAAATCCACCATGCGGGCATTGAGGGCGCGGTGGGCCTTGTTGAGGACGGTTTGCTTCGTCATTTCAGTTCCTTGGGCGGGGCTGTGAAAGCCGATTCTGAAAACGAAAAAGGGGCGAGCCGGAAAATTCCAGACAGGTCTGGTTTCCGGCTCGCCCCCTCTGTCCTGCAACCTGAGAGTGTTGCGGTCCCCGTTCGTTCCACCCGGAGGATGGAGAAACAGCGGCCGTTGCCCCCTTCGGTGGGCCGCCCGGACCGGGGGCCGCTCTCCAGAGATGTTCTGCCGCAAACGGTCCTTTTTGCCTGAGCGATTTCGGGGCTAGCGAATGGTGGATTGCGCCTTCGGCGGCAGCCCGTGGAAGCCGGGCCGCGCTCTCCCGTTTGCGCGGCGGACTATACCCAAAGGCAGGGGGCATGACAACAAGCCCGGGCGGCGCTGCCAGCGGCGTTTTCCCAGACCGCGCCAATGCTAGATTTCAGGCCGTCGCCCGGATGCCCGGCAAGGGCCTCCGGGAGGGCCGGGAGTTGGCTTGCTACATGGGTTGATAAATATTTGTTGAGAAGCACTTGCATTTGGATGGGTTCGTGATAATAATTCTCATTAGTTTGTTAGCCATCCATCTGTTCAGGAGCACCCGCCATGTATGTCTGTGTCTGCCACGCCGTTACTGATCGCCAGATCTCAGCGTCCGTAGCCATGGGCGCCTCCACGCTTGCCGACCTGCGCGACGAGCTGGGGGTGGGCACCTGCTGCGGCAAATGCGCCCGGGAAGTGCGCCAGCAGTTGCGCGACGAACTGGGCCAGTGCCGGGGCTGCGGCAAATGCGCTAACGCCAAGCATTGTTGAACCTCGGGTTGCGGTTCGGTCGGGCAGTCCGTTCCGCTTTTTCCCCTTGCCCTCGCGTCACATCGGCGCGGGGGCTTCTTTTTTGTGCCTTGTGCTAATCTACCGGCATCCATTCCCCAACGAATCAGGAGCCAGCCATGAAGGGCGATAAAAAAGTCATTCAGTACCTCAACAAGATTCTGGCCAACGAGCTGACCGCCATCAACCAGTACTTCCTGCATGCCCGCATGTACAAGAACTGGGGCCTGAAGAAGCTCAACGAACACGAGTACCACGAGTCCATCGACGAGATGAAGCATGCCGACAAGGTGATCGAGCGCATTCTCTTCCTCGAAGGCCTGCCCAACCTGCAGCAGCTGAACAAGCTGTTCATCGGCGAGAACACCAAGGAAATGCTGGAGTGCGACCTGAAGCTGGAACTGGCCGCCATCCCCCTGCTGCGCGAAGCCATTGCCTACTGTGAAGGCGTGGCCGACTACGTCACCCGGGATCTGCTGGAAGACATCCTGGAAAGCGAGGAAGAGCATGTGGACTGGCTGGAAACCCAGCTGGAGCTGATCGCCAAGGTGACCCTGCCCAATTACCTGCAGTCCCAGATGCACGACGACTGAGTCCTGCGCCACCACACCCGGGGCCGGCCTGTGCCGGCCCTTTTCATTTGCCTGCCATGAAACCGAGCCGAGTCGAATATTTCTCCCTGCGCGGCCGTCGCCAGGCCCTGCGCCGCTGGGGGCCTGCCGAGGCGCCGCCCCTGGTGTTGCTGCACGGCTGGATGGACGTTGCCGCCTCCTTCCAGTTCGTGGTGGATGCCCTGAGTCGGGAGTGGTCCGTGCTGGCACCGGACTGGAGGGGCTTCGGCGACAGCCAGGAAAATCGGGGGCCCTACTGGTTCGCCGATTACCTGGGTGATCTGGATGCCATGCTGGACAGCCTGTTCCCCCGGCAGGCCGTGCCCCTGGTGGGGCACAGCATGGGCGGCAACGTGGCCTGCCTGTACGCCGGATTGCGGCCCCAGCGGATCAGTCACCTGGTCTCCCTGGAAGGTTTCGGTATCAATGACATGGTCCCGGCCCAGGCGCCGGAACGCTTGTCGGCCTGGCTGGATCAACTGGCTGCGCCGCCCTCACTCCATGCCTACGCCGACCGGACCGCCCTGGCATCCCGCCTGCGCCGGGACAACCCGCGCCTGACACCTGCTCGGGCCGAGTTCCTGGCCACCCATCTGGGGCGTGTCGACGATGACGGGAGTGTGAAGTGGGCCGGCGATCCCTGGCACAAGGCCGCCAGTCCGCTGCTCTACCGGCTTGAGGAAGCCAAGGCCTGCTGGCGCCGGGTCCAGGCGCCCACCCTGTGGGTGCGGGGAGCGGAAACCTCTTTCCTCAAACGCTTTCATATAGACGAGGGCGACTATCGGGAACGCCTGGGCTGTTTTGCCTCGGCCCGGGAAGCCGTGGTGGCCGATGCCGGCCACATGCTGCATCACGATGCGCCCGAGGCGGTGGCAGCGCTGCTGGAGTCCTTCATCACGGCCTGAGGCCAAGGGGCGGCGCGGCCCCTGTGCTATGATTCCGCGCTTTCCTGCTGTCTTGGGGCGCCTTTGTCGCGACCTGCCGATGTCTGACCTGAACTGGGATTTCCACTGCCACTCCACCGCTTCCGACGGCCTGCTGCCGGCGGCCGAAGTGGCGCGCCGCGCCGCCGGCAACGGGGTGCAATTGCTGGCCCTGACCGACCATGACGATCTGGCCGGCCTGCCCGCAGCCCGGGCCGCGGCGGAGGAAATGGGCATGGGCCTGGTCAATGGCGTGGAAGTTTCCATCGAATGGGAAGGCCTCTCCATCCACGTGGTGGGCCTGGGCTTCGATGCCGCCAATCCGGTTCTGAACGAAGGGCTGGCCGGCATCCGCAGCGGCCGGGTGGAACGGGCTAGGCGCATGGCCGAGGCCCTGGAGGCCATTGCCATCCGCGGCGCCTTCGAGGGCGCCATGGCCTATGCGGAAAACCCCAACCTGATTTCCCGCGCCCATTTCGCCCGCTATCTGGTGCAGATCGGCCTGTGCAAGGACGTGCACAACGTCTTCGACAACTACCTCACCCCGGGCAAGCCCGGCTACGTGGAGCATCGCTGGGCTTCCCTGGAGGACGCGGTCAGCTGGATTCGTGCCGCCGGCGGTTTGGCCGTGGTGGCCCATCCGGGGCGCTACAAGATTTCCAATGCGGCCTTGCGCCGTTTTCTGGGCCAGTTCAAGGATGCGGGCGGGGAGGGCATCGAGGTGGTGACCGGCAGCCACAGCCCCGACCAGATCCATCATTTCGCCCGCCTGGCCCGCCATTACGGCTTTCTCGCCTCCCGCGGCTCCGACTTCCACGGGCCGGAGGAGAGCTATACCGATCTGGGGCGCCTCTCGCCCCTGCCGGACGGCCTCACGCCCATCTGCTCCCGTTTCGTCTGATCATCCACGCCATGGCCGAATATCTTTCCCTCCATCCCGATAATCCCCAGCCCCGCATGCTGGCCAAGGCCGCCCAGGTCCTGCGGGAGGGGGGGCTGATCGCCTTTCCCACTGACTCCTGCTATTCCCTGGCCTGCCATCTGGGCGACAAGGAGGCCCTGGATCGGCTGCGGGCCATCCGCGGCGTCGATGACCGGCACCACATGACCCTGATGTGCCGCGACCTGTCCCAGATCGCCCACTTTGCCCGGGTGGACAATGCCCAGTACCGCCTGCTCAAAACGGTCACGCCGGGCAGTTACGTGTTCATCCTGGAAGGCACCAAGGAACTGCCGCGACGGGTGATGCACCCCAAGCGCAAGACCATCGGTCTGCGGGTGCCCGACCATCTGGGCGCCCTGGCCCTGCTGGAGGAGTTCGGCGAGCCCCTGCTCACCGCCACCCTGCAGCTGCCCGGGGATGAAGCGCCTCTCACCGAAGGCTGGGAGATCCAGGACCGTCTCGACGACCAGCTGGAGCTGATCCTGGATGGCGGCCATTGCGGCACCGAGCCCACCACCGTCATCGACCTCACCAGCGGGGCACCGGAACTGGTGCGGGCCGGCCGCGGAGCGCTGGCCCCCTTCGGTCTCTGACCAGCACGGCCGACCGGAGCCGGGTCGGTCCCTTTGGTAGAATCCCCCCTTTATTACGCTGACGCGCCATGGACCAACTGATCCAGACTCTTGCCATTGCAGCCCTGCCGGTGATCTTCGCCATCACCCTGCACGAGGCCGCCCATGGTTATGTGGCGCGCCACTTCGGTGACCTGACGGCCTATGCGGCGGGGCGCATCAGCCTCAATCCCCTGCGCCACATCGATCCGGTAGGCACCATCCTGATTCCGGTGCTGATCCTGCTCTTCTCCGGCGGTAGCCTGCTGTTCGGCTATGCCAAACCGGTGCCCGTGGATTTCGGCCGCCTGCGCCGTCCCAAGCAGGACATGCTGTGGGTGGCCGCCGCCGGCCCCCTGGCCAACCTGGCCATGGCCATCGGCTGGGGTTGCATGCTCAAGCTGGCCCAGCTGCTGCCGGTGAATGCCTATACCCTGCCCCTGGAGCGTATGGCCGACCTGGGCATGGATGTGAATATCGGCCTGATGCTGCTCAACCTGCTGCCCATTCCGCCCCTGGATGGCGGCCGCATCGCCGTCAGCCTTTTGCCCTACCGCCAGGCCGTCGCCTTTTCCCGGGTGGAACCCTGGGGTTTCCCGATCCTGATCCTGCTGCTCTTTTCCGGCGTGCTGGCCAGCATCCTTTATCCGCTGATGGGTATCATGCGTTACCTGTTGGCCCTGATTTTCAATTTCCAAGCCTGAGACAAACATCACCATGTACGCGGAACGAGTCCTTTCCGGCATGCGCCCCACGGGCAGCCTGCACCTTGGCCACTACCACGGGGTCCTGAAGAACTGGGTCAAGCTCCAGCACGACTACCCCTGCCTGTTTTTCGTGGCCGACTGGCATGCCCTGACTACCAGCTACGACCAGCCGGACATCATCGAGAAGGCCGCCTGGGACATGGTGATCGACTGGCTGGCCGCCGGCGTGGACCCCAATCAGGCCACCATCTTTATCCAGTCCCGGGTGCCCGAGCACGCCGAACTGCACCTGCTGATGTCCATGATGACGCCCCTGGGCTGGCTGGAGCGGGTGCCGACCTACAAGGACCAGATCGAAAAGCTCTCCCACAAGGACCTCACCACCTACGGTTTCCTCGGCTATCCCCTGCTGATGTCTGCCGACATCCTGGTGTATCGCGCCAACCGGGTGCCCGTGGGCGAGGACCAGATTCCCCACCTGGAGTTTTCCCGGGAAATCGCCCGCCGCTTCAACCATCTCTACGGCCGGGAGCCCGGCTTCGAGGAGAAGGCCCTGGAAGCGGTGAAGAAGCTGGGCGGCAAGGTGGGCAAGCGTTTCAACGAGCTGCGCACCCGCTTCCAGCAGGACGGCGATGCTGCCGCGGTGGAGGAGGGCAAGCGCCTGGTGAACGAGGCCCAGAGCCTGTCCCTGGTGGATCGGGAGCGCCTGCTGGGCCATCTGGAAGGCACCGGCAAGATGATCCTGGTGGAGCCCGATGCCCTGCTTACCGAGGCTTCGCGCATGCCCGGCCTGGACGGTCAGAAGATGTCCAAGTCCTACGGCAACACCATCACCCTGCGGGAGGATGAAGCCTCCGTCACCCAGAAGGTCAAGCGCATGCCCACCGATCCGGCCCGGGTGCGCCGCACCGACGCCGGCAATCCGGACAAGTGCCCGGTGTGGCAGCTGCACCAGGTCTATTCCGACGGGGCCACCAAGGAGTGGGTGCGCCAGGGCTGCACTTCCGCCGGCATCGGCTGCATCGAATGCAAGCAGCCGGTGATCGACGGCATCCTCAAGGAACAGGCGCCCATGCGGGAGCGGGCCCAGGTCTATCTGGACAATCCGGCCCTGGTGCGGGAGATCGTCAACGACGGTTGCGCCAAGGCCCGCCGCCTGGCCCAGGAAACCATGACCGATGTGCGCGCCGCCATGGGCCTGAACTACGCCTGACATGAGCGATACTCCGGTCCTCGACGACATTCCGGCCCCCCAGGCGGCGCCGGCCCAGGAGGCCCTGGCCCGCATCTACGGCCAGCCCCTGGAGCAGCTGCCCCTGGACCTGTACATCCCGCCCGACGCCATGGCGGTGATGCTGGATGCCTTCGAAGGCCCCCTGGACTTGCTGCTCTACCTGATCCGCAAGGCCAACGTGAATGTGCTCGACATTCCCATGGCGCCCCTGACGCTCCAGTACCTGGAGTACGTGGAAGCCATGCGCTCCCAGAACATGGAGCTGGCGGCCGACTATCTGGTGATGGCCGCCATGCTCATCGAGATCAAGTCCCGCATGCTGCTGCCCCGGGCCAAGCAGGCGGAAGAGGACGAGGTGGAGGATCCCCGGGCCGAACTGGTGCGCCGCCTCATCGAATACGAGCAGATGAAGCTGGCGGCGGTGCGCCTGAACGAGCATCCCCAGGCCGAGCGGGACTTCGTCTGGGTCGAGACCTGGGTGGAAAAATCCCAGATGCAGCGTTTCCCCGACGTGTCGGTGGCGGACCTGCAGCAGGCCTGGCAGTCCATCCTGCGCCAGGCCCAGCTGCATACCTCCCACAAGGTGCAGCGGGAAGAGCTGTCGGTGCGCGAGCACATGGGCCTGATCCTGCGCCAGCTGAAGGAAGCGGACGGCTTCGTCGAGTTCATCCACATGTTCGACGTGGAGCTGGGCGCCCCTTCCGTGGTGGTGCATTTCCTGGCCATGCTGGAACTGGCCCGGGAGCGGCTGATCCGCATCACCCAGGCCGAGGCCTTCATGCCCATCTACGTGCGCCTGGCCATTGCCGACGACGCGGAAACGCCCCTGACCGAGGAAGAGGCGGGGCAGATAGTCGAAATCCCTGCGGAAGAAGGAGAGGGCGATGCCCCAGTTACCGTCTAACCCCGCCGAGATCAAGCGCATCCTGGAAGCGGCCCTGCTGGCCGCCCAGCAGCCCCTCTCGGTGTCCGAACTGCGCCAGATGTTCGATGGCGAGCTGGCGCCGGAAGTGGTGCGCAAGCTGCTCGACGAACTGCGGGAGGAGTGGAGCGAACGCACCGTGGAACTGGTCCAGCTGGCCACCGGCTGGCGCTTCCGCACCCGCACCGAGTACATGCCCTATCTGGAAGCCCTCAATCCGGAAAAACCGCCCAAGTATTCCCGGGCAGTGCTGGAGACCCTCTCCATCATTGCCTACCGCCAGCCCGTGACCCGGGGCGACATCGAGGACATCCGCGGCGTCACCGTCGCCACCCAGGTCATCAAGGCCCTGGAAGAGCGGGGCTGGGTCGATGTGGTGGGCTACCGGGATACCCCGGGCCGTCCCGCCCTGTTTGCCACCACCAAGAAATTTCTCGACGATCTGGGGCTGCGCAGCCTGACCGAGCTGCCGCCCCTGGAACAACTCAATCAAACACTGGAATTAAGCGATGCCTCCTAAGCCTCCCCGTAAGCCTGCCGCACCCAAGACGGGCCAGGCACCCCGCCGCAGCCCTGCCGGCGGTCGTCAGCGCCGGGACGACGGCGCCGAGTGGGTGGAGGGTTCCGACCCCGCTCCCCATGGTCGTCGCTCAGGCAGCACTGGTGCGGCTTCTGGCCGGCCTGGCCCGAAACCCGCGCGCGACGCGGCGAAGCGGACGCCATTCCGCGCGCCCACCCGCCCCCGTCCCGAGCCTGTCGCCGCCGTGGAGGAAGTAGAGGAGCAGGAAGCGCCTCGTCCCCGTCGCGGTGCCGGCCGCAATGCCCCTGCGCCCCGTGCCGTTGGCCGCAGCGGCCGCAATGCACCGGTGGAGGCCAAGCCCGAGCGCCTGCACAAGATCCTGGCCCAGAGCGGCGTCGGTTCCCGGCGCGACATGGAGGAGTGGATTGCCGCCGGCCGCGTCACGGTCAATGGCAAGCCGGCCGAAGTGGGCCAGCTGGTGGGGCCGGAAGACAAGGTCAAGGTCAGCGGCCGCCTGGTGCATCTGCGCTTCGGCTCCCTGCGCCTGCCCCGGGTGGTGCTCTACCACAAGCCCGAAGGTCAGATCGTCTCCCGCGACGACCCGGAAGGCCGGGACAGCGTCTTCGACTTCCTGCCACGCATGCGCGGCAGCCGCTGGGTGGCGGTGGGGCGGCTGGACTACAACACCAGCGGCCTGCTGCTGTTCACCAACTCCGGCGACCTGGCCAACCGGCTGATGCACCCCCGCTACAACCTGGAGCGGGAGTACGCGGTGCGGGTGCTGGGCGACCTGGACGACGCCACCCTCAAGCAGCTGGCCGCCGGCATCGAACTGGAAGACGGTCCGGCCCGCTTCACCACCCTGCTGGACGCGGGCGGCGAGGGGGCCAACCACTGGTACCGGGTGACCTTGTCCGAAGGCCGCAACCGGGAAGTGCGGCGTATGTTCGAAGCCGTAGGGGCCACGGTGAGTCGCCTGATCCGCGTGCGTTACGGCCCCTTCGTCCTGCCGGCCCGCCTCAAGCGGGGCAGCACCATGGAGCTGACGGACATGGATGTGGCCAAGCTGATGCGGGAATTTGGCCTGCCGGCACCGGAAGTGATCCAGAAGCGGGACAAGCGTACCCGGAAGTGATTTCGGGCCGCAGCGGCCCGATCCGCGGCTACCCCCAGGGTCGTTTGGAGCCCGGGTGGCGGCTTTCCGGCAGGAAAGCCGTTGTCCGGGCTGTTGTTTTCCGATATAATTCAAAAGTTTTCATCGTCCTGCCCGGCTTTGGGCGGGTAACTTTTTGGATGGGCGTTTCGCCCATTTTTTATTTGTAGCGCATGGATCTGCACTCATTAGTTGAAAATACGGTCACCGGCCTGGGTTACGAGCTGGTGGACCTGGAACTGACGCCCCGGGCCCGGGTTATCCGCGTCTTTATCGACCAGCCTGAAAAGGAGGGCGGTATCGGCGTGGAGGATTGCGTTGCCGTGAGCAACCAGCTTTCCCGCGTGCTGATGGTGGAAAACATCGACTACGACCGGCTGGAGGTTTCCTCCCCCGGTCTCGACCGGCCTTTGAAGAAGCTGGCCGATTTCGATCGCTTTGCCGGCCAGGAAGTGCATATCCGCTTGCGCGTGGCGCTGAACAACCGGCGCAACTACAACGGCATTCTCATGGGCGTGCGCGACGGCAAGGTCTGCGTGCGCCTGATTGACAAGAACAGCGGCAAGGAAGAGGGCGAAGTGGCCCTCGAGCCGGGCAATATCGACAAGGCCCGGCTGGAGCCGAAGTTTGATTGATGGCGGGTTGAAGGCAGATACGAGGAGAGAAAAGCAATGAGCCGCGAGATTTTGTTGCTGGTGGATGCACTGGCGCGCGAAAAAAACGTTGCCAAGGATGTGGTGTTCGGCGCTCTGGAGTCGGCCCTGGCATCCGCTACCAAGAAGCGTATTAACGACGAAGCCGACGTGCGCGTCGTGATCGACCGCAATACCGGCGAGTACGAGTCCTTCCGCCGCTGGCAGGTGGTGGCTGACGAAACCTACGTCAACGAGTTCCTGGAAATGCCCCTGTCCGAAGCCCAGAAGCAGGACGAAGGCGTGGAAGTCGGCGACGTGATCGAGGAATCCCTGGAGCCCATCGACTTCGGCCGTATCGGCGCCCAGGCCGCCAAGCAGGTCATCCTGCAGCGCATCCGCGATGCCGAGCGGGAGCAGATCCTGGCCGACTTCCTGGAGCGCAAGGAACACATCGTTTCCGGCACCATCAAGCGCATGGAGCGCGGCAACGCCATTATCGAAGCCGGCAAGATCGAGGCCCTGCTGCCCCGGGACCAGATGATCCCCAAGGAAAACCTGCGCGTCGGCGACCGGGTCAAGGCCTTCCTGCTGCGTATCGATCGCAATGCCCGCGGTCCCCAGATCATCCTTTCCCGCACCGCGCCGGAATTCATCATCAAGCTGTTCGATCTGGAAGTGCCCGAGATCGAAGACGGTCTCATGGAAATCAAGGCTGCCGCCCGGGATCCCGGCATGCGAGCCAAGATCGCCGTGAAGTCCAACGATCCCCGCGTGGATCCGATCGGTACCTGCGTCGGCATGCGCGGTACCCGCGTCACCGCCGTCACCAACGAACTGGCCGGCGAGCGCGTGGACATCGTGCACTGGTCCCAGGACCCGGCCCAGTTCGTCATCGGCGCCCTGGCTCCGGCCGAAGTCAGCTCCATTGTGGTTGACGAGGAAAAGCACAGCATGGACGTGGTGGTGGACGAGGCCAACCTGGCCATCGCCATCGGCCGCGGCGGCCAGAACGTGCGCCTGGCCTCCGAACTGACCGGCTGGAACATCAACCTGATGACCCAGGAAGAGTCGGAAAAGAAGGTGGAAGCAGAAACCGCTGCCACCCGTGTGCTGTTTATGGAAAAACTGGATGTGGACGAGGAAGTCGCCAACATCCTGATCGACGAAGGCTTCTCCACCCTGGAAGAAGTTGCCTATGTGCCCCTGGCGGAAATGCTGGAAATCGAGGCCTTCGACGAAGATACGGTGAACGAGCTGCGTAACCGCGCCCGTAATGTGCTTCTGACCGAAGCCATCGTCACCGAAGAGCAACTCGAAGGTGTGGAAGATTCCCTTTTGGCCCTGGACGGTATGGACAAGTCCCTGGCTGCCAAGCTGGCTTCCGGCGGTGTGAAAACCCTGGACGACCTGGCCGACCTGGCTGTGGATGAACTCACCGAAATTACCGGCATTGACGCAGATCGCGCCAAGCAACTGATTACCAACGCCCGCTCGCACTGGTTCGAGTGAGAGGGAAGGGAGAGAAGTAAATATGGCGCAAACCACCGTATCCCAATTTGCCGCCGAGCTGAAAATGCCGGCCGCTGTTCTTCTGGAACAGCTACAGAAAGCCGGCGTCAGCAAGCAAGCCGCTGAAGATCAGCTCTCCGAGCAGGACAAGACCCGTCTGCTCGACTACCTGCGCAGCAGCCACGGCGAAGCCCAGGGTAAGAACAAGATTACCCTGACCCGCAAGCAGACCAGCGAGATCAAGGCCCAGGATTCCACCGGCAAGACTCGTACCGTCCAGGTCGAAGTGCGCAAGAAGCGCGTCCTGGTCAAGCGTGAAGCCGGCGAAGGCGTGGTCGAGGCAGCAGTCGAAGAAGCCCAGCAAGCTGCTGTTCAGGCTGAGCCGGTTGTCGAGCCCGTGGCTGCACCCGTGGTCGAGGCCGCGCCCGAACCTGTGCCCGAGCCCGTGGTGGAAGTTGCTCCCGAACCCGCACCCGAGCCTGTGCCCGAACCCGTGGTGGAAGCCGCTCCCGAGCCCGTTGCTGCTCCGGCTGAGGAGCCCGTGGCTGCCGCCGAGCCTGCTCCGGCTGCCGCGCCGACCCGCACCAAGGTGGTCAAGCGCAGCATGGTTTCCGTCATCGGCGAAGCCGAGATGAAAGCCCGGGAAGAAGAGGCCCGTCGCCACCAGGCCCTGCTGGAACACCAGCAGCGGGAATACCAGGAAAAGCAGGCCCGCGCCGCCGAACTGGTGCGCCTGCGGCGTGAAGCCGAGGAAAAGGCCGTGGCCCTGAAGGCTGCTGAAGCTGCCAAGAAGGCGGCGACCGCCCACCAGGTGGCCCAGCCGGCAGACGACAAGCCCGCCGACCGCACCCTGCACAAGCCCGCTGGCAAGCCCGGCGACGCCAAACCCGGTGCAAAGAAAGAAGGCGGCTGGAACGACGGCAACAAGAAGCGTCCCGGTCTCAAGACCCGTGGCGGCGATGCCAACAGCGGCTGGCGCAGTGGCGGCGGCAAGCATGGCAAGCGCCATGGCGGCGGCAACGACGAAGCCCATGCCTTCCAGGCACCGACCGAACCCATCGTGCGTGAAGTACACGTGCCCGAAACCATTTCCGTGGCTGATCTGGCCCACAAGATGGCAGTCAAGGCCACCGAGGTGATCAAGACCCTGATGAAGATGGGTTCCATGGTCACCATCAACCAGGTGCTGGACCAGGAAACCGCCATGATCGTGGTGGAAGAAATGGGCCACAAGGCACTGGCGGCCAAGCTGGATGATCCGGATGCCTTCCTCGACGACGCCGTCGAGCATGTGGATGTGAAGCAGGAGCCCCGCGCCCCGGTGGTGACCGTGATGGGTCACGTGGACCACGGCAAGACCTCCCTGCTCGACTATATCCGCCGCACCCGCGTGGCTTCCGGCGAAGCCGGCGGCATTACCCAGCACATCGGCGCCTACCACGTGGAAACTCCCCGCGGCATGGTGACCTTCCTCGACACCCCGGGTCACGAGGCCTTCACGGCCATGCGGGCCCGCGGTGCCAAGGCCACCGACCTGGTGATCCTGGTGGTGGCGGCCGACGACGGCGTCATGCCCCAGACCAAGGAAGCCATCCACCACGCCAAGGCGGCCAATGTGCCCCTGGTGGTGGCGGTGAACAAGATCGACAAGCCCGAAGCCAATCCGGACCGCGTCAAGCAGGAGCTGATTGCCGAAGGCGTGGTGCCGGAAGAGTACGGCGGCGATTCCCCCTTCGTGCCGGTGTCTGCCAAGAAGGGTACCGGTATCGACGACCTGCTGGAGCATGTGCTGCTGCAGGCCGAAGTGCTGGAACTGACCGCGCCCAAGGATGCTCCGGCCAAGGGCATCATCATCGAAGCCCGTCTGGACAAGGGCAAGGGCCCCGTGGCCACCATCCTGGTGCAGTCCGGCACCCTGAAGCGGGGCGACATCGTCCTGGTCGGTCAGGTGTTCGGCAAGGTGCGCGCCATGCTCGACGAGAACGGCAAGCCCATCGACCAGGCCGGTCCTTCCATCCCGGTGGAAATCCAGGGCCTGTCCGACGTGCCGGCTGCCGGCGAGGAAGCCATGGTGCTGGCCGATGAGCGCAAGGCCCGTGAAATCGCCCTGTTCCGTCAGGGCAAGTTCCGCGAAGTGAAGCTGGCCAAGCAGCAGGCCGCCAAGCTCGAGTCCATGTTCGACAACATGGGCGAGGGCGCCGCCAAGTTCCTGCCGCTGATCGTCAAGTCCGACGTGCAAGGTTCCCAGGAAGCCTTGGTGCAGTCCCTGAACAAGCTGTCCACCGACGAAGTGCGGGTGAACGTGATCCACGCAGCGGTCGGTGCCATTACCGAAACCGACGTGAACCTGGCATCCGCCTCCAAAGCCGTCATCATCGGCTTCAATACCCGTGCCGATGCCGGCGCCCGCAAGGCGGCCGATACTTTCGGCGTGGATATCCGCTACTACAACATCATCTACGACGCCGTGGATGAGGTGAAGGCAGCCCTGTCCGGCATGCTGTCCCCGGAAAAGCGGGAACAGATCACCGGTCTGGTGGAGATTCGTCAGGTCTTCCGCATTTCCAAGGTCGGTTCCATCGCCGGTTGTCTGGTGCTGGAAGGCGTGGTCAAGCGCAATTCCCGCGTCCGTCTGCTGCGCAACAACGTGGTGCAGTGGGATGGCGAGCTGGACTCCCTGAAGCGTTACAAGGATGACGTGAAGGAAGTGAAGGGCGGCTTCGAGTGCGGTCTGTCCCTGAAGAACTTCAATGAAATCGAGGAAGGCGATCAACTGGAAGTGTACGAAATCCAGGAAATCGCCCGGAGCCTGTAAGGCACGATGGCTAACAAGAGTTTTTCACGCAAGGACCGGGTGAATGAGCAGATCCGCCGCGAACTGGCGGAGCTCATTCGCACCGAGCTGAAGGACCCTCGCGTCGGCATGGTCAGCCTGACCGACGTCGAGGTGACTCCCGATTACGCCCATGCCAAGGTTTTCTTCACCACCCTGGCGGCCTCGGAGCAGCTGGCGGAAATCAAGAAGGGCCTGGACAAGGCTTCCGGTTTCCTGCGGCGGGAACTGGGGCGCCGGGTGCGCATCCACACCACGCCCCAGCTGCATTTCGTGTACGACAATTCCATCGAGCACGGCACCAGCCTTTCCCGTCTGATCGACGAAGCGGCGGCCACCAGCCGCCAGACTTCGCCCGACGAGGATGGGGAAGCCCCGCCGGATACCGCTGCCGAAAGCTGACCAGCTCATGTCCAAACCCAGACGCACCTGGAAACAGGTGGATGGGGTGCTGTTGCTGGACAAGCCCCTTCACCTCTCCTCCAACGACGCGCTGCAAAAGGCGCGTCGTTTCTTTTCGGCCGCCAAGGCCGGCCATACCGGTACCCTCGATCCCCTGGCCACCGGCCTGCTGCCCATCTGCTTCGGCGAAGCCACCAAGTTTTCCGCCGACCTGCTGGATGCCGACAAGGCCTATGTTGCCGATGTCCGCCTCGGTCAGACCACGGCCACCGGCGATGCGGAGGGTGAAATCCTGCAGACCCGGCCGGTACAGGTTTCCGCCGAGCAGCTGGCTGCCGTGCTGCCCCGCTTCACCGGGGTGATTGCCCAGGTGCCGCCCATGTATTCGGCCCTCAAGCGCGATGGCAAGCCGCTCTACGAGCTGGCCCGCCAGGGGCTGGAAGTGGAGCGGGAAGCCCGGGAAGTAACCATTCTCAGCCTGGCTGCCAGCGATTTCGACGGCGTTAACTTCCGTCTGCATGTGGATTGCAGCAAGGGTACCTACATCCGTACCCTGGCCGAGGACATTGGCGAGGCCCTCGGCTGCGGTGCCCATCTGACGGGCCTGCGGCGTACCCGGGTCGGTCCGCTGGAACTGGATCGTGCGGTGTCCCTGGCAGAGCTGGAAAATACGGAGGAGGCGGACCGGGGGCGCTACCTGCTGCCGGTGGATGCCTTGCTGCGCAGCCTGCCCGAGGTATTGCTGGAGGCTGAATCCCTGCAGCGCTTTGCCCACGGCAATCCGGTGGCAACCGAACTCCAGTCCGGCAAGGCCCGGGTCTATGGCGAGGGCGTCCTGCAGGGGGTGGGAGAGGTCAGGGAAGGCAAGCTGTGGCCCTACCGCCTGCTGCGCCAGAAGGACAACGGCTAGGGGCGTGCAAAATAGCGGGGAATGGCCGGAATTATCTTGCTACTCCTCTGCTCCCTGCGTATAATCCGCCGCTTCGCTCCCCGTGGAGCGAAGTTTTTTTAACCGTCGGGCGCCTGGCTCTATCAAACTGGGGCAGCGTCGTAACACTCAAGAGAGTTTGACATATGGCTATCAACACCACTCAAAAGGCCCAGATCGTTGGCGATTTCCAACGCGCTCAGGGCGATACCGGTTCCTCCGAAGTGCAGATCGCGCTGCTGACCGCACGCATCAACGACCTGACCGGTCACTTCAAGGAACACATGAAGGATCACCACTCCCGTCGCGGTCTGCTGCGCATGGTGTCCCGCCGCCGCAAGCTGCTGGACTACCTGAAGCGCACCGATGTGGACAAGTACCGCAGCGTTATCGAGCGTCTGGGCCTGCGCAAGTAATCTTGCCCACGCCTGATACCGTCCGCCCATGCGGTCGGGACGCATCAAGTAGCGTTTGAAAGAGCGGGCGGCCTTTGGCCGCGCCGCTCTTTTGCTTTCCGGGAGCATGGTTTTCCCCGGGTAAGCAGGTAGAATCGGCGGTTGCAAGAATTTAAGCGAAGACAAGAGAAAGAGAGAAAGGAAGATATGTTCAATATTGCAAAGAAAACCTTCACCTACGGTGCCCATCAGGTCACTCTGGAAACCGGCGAGATTGCTCGCCAGGCCTCCGGCGCCGTACTGGTCACCGTTGACGACACCGTGGTCCTGGTGACCGTGGTCGGCGCCAAGCAAGCCAAGCCGGGTCAGGATTTCTTCCCCCTGACCGTCGACTATGTCGAGAAGACCTACGCTGCCGGCAAGATCCCCGGTGGCTTCTTCAAGCGCGAAGGCCGTCCTTCCGAAAAGGAAACCCTGACCTCCCGCCTGATCGACCGTCCCATCCGCCCCCTGTTCCCTGAAGGCTTCTACAACGAAGTCCAGGTGGTGGCGACCGTCATGTCCCTGAATCCCGAAGTGGATTCCGACATTCCCGCCCTGATCGGTGCCTCCGCTGCCCTGGCCATTTCCGGCATTCCCTTCTCCGGCCCCATCGGTGCAGCCCGCGTCGGCTACATCGACGGCCAGTACGTGCTGAATCCCTCCGCCACCCAGCTCAAGGACAGCAAGCTGGACCTGGTGGTTGCCGGCACCCAGTCCGCCGTGCTGATGGTGGAATCCGAAGCCAAGGAACTCTCCGAAGAAGTCATGCTGGGCGCCGTGGTCTACGGCCACGAGCAGATGCAGGCCGTCATCAACGCCATCAATGAACTGGTGGAAGAAGCCGGCAAGCCCGAATGGGAATGGCAAGCTCCGGCCCAGGACCAGGTCCTGGTGGGCAAGCTGGAAGCCCTGGTCAAGGCCAAGCTGGAAGAGGCTTACAGCATCACCAGCAAGCAGACCCGCAGCCAGCGCGTCAAGGAAATCCGCAGCGAAGCCGTTGCCGCCCTGTGCCAGGGTGAAGATGCTCCCGACGAAAACACCGTGGCCGACCTGTTCTTCGCCATGGAAGCCGCCATCGTCCGCGGCCGCATCCTGGCCGGCGAGCCCCGCATCGACGGTCGCGACACCCGCACCGTGCGTCCCATCACCGTGCGTACCGGCGTGCTGCCCCGTACCCACGGTTCCGCCCTGTTCACCCGTGGTGAGACCCAGGGCCTGGTGGTGGCCACCCTCGGTACCAGCCGCGACGAGCAGATCATCGATGCCCTGGCCGGCGAGTACAAAGACCGCTTCATGCTGCACTACAACATGCCTCCCTACGCCACTGGCGAAACCGGCCGCGTCGGTTCCCCCAAGCGTCGCGAGATTGGTCACGGTCGTCTGGCCAAGCGTGCCCTGCTAGCCGTGCTGCCGCCCGCCGACGAGTTCTCCTACTCCATGCGCGTGGTGTCCGAGATCACCGAATCCAATGGCTCCTCCTCCATGGCTTCCGTCTGTGGCGGCTCCCTGGCGCTGATGGATGCTGGCGTGCCCCTCAAGTCCCACGTGGCCGGTATCGCCATGGGCCTGATCAAGGAAGGCAACCGCTTCGCCGTGCTGACCGACATCCTGGGTGACGAAGACCACCTGGGCGACATGGACTTCAAGGTGGCCGGTACCGATTCCGGTATCACCGCCCTGCAGATGGACATCAAGATCCAGGGCATCACCAAGGAAATCATGGCGGTGGCGCTGGATCAGGCCAAGGCCGGTCGCCTGCACATCCTGAACATCATGCAGGATGCCCAGGATGCTCCGCGTACGGAAATGTCCGCTTACGCTCCCCGTCTGTACACCATGAAGATCAATCCGGAAAAAATCCGTGACGTGATCGGCAAGGGTGGCGCGGTAATCCGTGCCCTGACCGAGGAAACCGGTACTTCCATCGACATCCAGGACGACGGCACCATCACCATTGCCTCCACCGACGGTGAAGCCGCCGAGATGGCCCGCAAGCGCATCGAGGCCATCACCGCTGAAGTGGAAGTGGGCAAGGTCTACGAAGGTCCTGTGCTGAAGATTCTGGACTTCGGTGCCATCGTCAGTGTCCTGCCGGGCAAGGATGGTCTGCTGCACATCTCCCAGATCGCCAACGAGCGCGTCAATGCCGTGGCCGACTACCTCAAGGAAGGTCAGGTCGTCCGCGTCAAGGTTCTGGAAACCGACGAGAAGGGTCGCATCCGCCTGTCCATGAAGGCTGTGGCTGCCGAAGAGGCTGCTCCCGCCGTGGCTGCAGAACCGCAACAGTAAGTTTTTCACCGTTGCAAAGGAAAAAGGGCGCTTCGGCGCCCTTTTTCATAGTTTGATCCGCCGACAATAAAAAAGCGCAGCCGAGGCTGCGCTTTTTTGCGGCGGAGTGCTCCGCTTACTTGGCGACCTGCTTTTCCCGCAGTTCCTCCAGGGTCTTGCAGTCGATGCATAGGGTTGCCGTGGGGCGGGCTTCCAGGCGCTTGATGCCGATTTCCACGCCGCACTTGTCGCAGAAGCCGTAGTCGCCGGAATCGATGCGACCCAGGGTCTCGTCGATCTTCTTGATCAGCTTGCGCTCCCGGTCCCGGTTGCGCAGTTCCAGGGCGATATCCGTTTCCTGGCTGGCCCGGTCGTTGGGGTCGGCAAAGACAGTGGCTTCATCCTGCATGGTATGCACCGTGCGCTCGATGTCAGCCATCAACTCCTGCTTCAGCGTGCCAAGAATGGCGCGGAAGTGAGCCAGCTGCTTGCTGTTCATGTATTCCTCGCCCTTCTTGGGGACGTAGGGCGTGAAATGTTTGTGGAGCAAATCTTCAGCCATGTTCGAAGACCATCCGTGTTTGTGCAAAAAGGCGATTAAATATCAGAAAAGCATCTTACCTGCAACAATCATTGATTGCACGAAAAAAAACTACTTTTGGCGCTTGACCACCCCGGGGGGCATGTGTAGAATTCGCGTCTCTTCGGGGCGTAGCGCAGCCTGGTAGCGCATCTGCTTTGGGAGCAGAGGGTCGTGAGTTCGAATCCCACCGCCCCGACCAGCAGATACAGGTTGCACCCAAGGCGAGCGAGAATTAGCGCCCGTAGCTCAACAGGATAGAGCAACGGCCTTCTAAGCCGTAGGTTGTGAGTTCGAGCCTCGCCGGGCGCGCCAAACAGGTTTCAGTGGCGGTATTAGCTCAGTTGGTAGAGCACTGGATTGTGATTCCAGGTGTCACCGGTTCGATCCCGGTATATCGCCCCAAAATAAAGAAAAACCCGGCCTAGTGCCGGGTTTTTCTTTTTCTGCTTCAAAAATTCAACTTTAATCTTCCGCCACCGCGCTGTTGCCCGCAGTTTTGCCCAGCTTTGCCGCCAGCCCCAGCAGGGGGGCGTTGCCGGGGTCCCTGGCCACATCCAGCAATACCAGATTGCCGTACTTGCCGATGTCGCGCATGGCATCGATGCGGTTGGTTTCCAGCAAGACGGTCAGGGCTTCGGCCGAATTGACGTGGAATTTCTCGAAGTCGGCGAGGGATTCCCGCAGACCTTCGGCCAGCAGCTTGCGCGAGTCGGCCAGGCCTTTGGCCCGGGCCCGCTGGGCGTCGGCCTCCGCTTCGGCCTGGCGCACGGTCTTGATGCGCATGGCTTCCGCTTCCTGTTCCGCAGCCTCCCGTTCCCGCTTGGCGGCCACCACCCGGTTGAAGGAGGCCTGGACGTCGCCGGAGACCGTGGGCTGGTCTACCAGCACCGCTTCCAGGACGTATCCGAATTCCTCCAGCTTGGCCGAGAGGGCCTTTTCCACCTGAGTCACAAGATGGTCCCGGTCCTTGAACAGGTCCTCCAGGGTCATGGAAGCGGCGATGGCGCGGATGGTGTTGAGGACCCAGGTGGAGATCTGGGCCGACGGGTTCTGCAGCTTGTACCAGGCATGGCTGGCACGCTCCGGTGTGACACGGATCATCAGGCTGACGGGGAGGGAGACAAACATGTTGTCCGAGGTCTTCACCTCCACCGTGCTCTGCACTTCGTCGATGCGCAGGGAGAGCATGCCGGTGACGCGCTGGAAGGGGAAGAAAATCCAGTTGAGGCCGGGCTCCAGCACCCGGGAATAGCGGCCCAGGGTTTCAACGACGGCGGCGGTCTGCTGATTGATGATGCGGATGCCGAGAACAGCGATGGCCACGGCCAGGATCAGCAAGAGTGACATCAGTTCCATGAAGAAAATCTCCGGATTGAGGTGGTGCTAGTGTAATCCGGTTGTCATCGTCGGCGGGTAGGATTCAGCCGTCACAGGGAGCAAACCGCTTGAGCAAGGATGATGAACATGATGGAACTGGAACAGGTGCTGGCCCGCATTCTGCGCGATACCCGCGGTCAGTGGGGATTGAGCTGAAATCTGCGGAATGCCCATAAAAAAAGCCCAGGTGTTTGCCTGGGCTTTTTTTATGTCGGGTCGTTTGGCCCTTCGTTCCGTCTTCAGTTGGGCAATTCCTCACGCCGCAGCAGGAAGACGAACTGGTCGCCACCGGAAGTGTCGAGCCAGGTAAATGGGGTCTGGGGGTAGGCTTCTTCCAGGACGTCCCGGTTGTGGCCGATTTCCACCACCAGCAGGCCGCCGGGGTTGAGGTGGTCCTTGGCTTCCCGCAGCAGGGTGCGCACCAGGTCCAGCCCGTCGTCGCCCCCGGCCAGGGCCAGTTCCGGCTCGGCCCGGTATTCCGGTGGCAGGGTTTCCATGGATTCCGCATTGACGTAGGGCGGGTTGGAAATGATGAGGTCGTAGCGCTGGCTCGCCAATCCGGCGAAGAGGTTGGATTGCACCAGGCGCAGCCGGTCTTCCAGGCCGTAGTCGGCCACGTTGCGCTTGGCCACTTCGAGGGCGTCGGCAGAGATGTCCACGCCGTCCACGTCGGCTTCGGGGAAGGCCAGGGCCGCCAGGATGGCGAGACAGCCGGAGCCGGTGCAGATGTCGGCTACCCGGGTGATGGCCCAGGGATCGTCGATCCAGGGGGCGAACTGCTCTTCCAGCAGTTCAGCGATGAAGGAGCGGGGCACGATGACCCGTTCGTCGACGTAGAAGCTATGCTCGCCGAGCCAAGCTTCATGAGTCAGGTAGGCCGCCGGAACGCGGCTTTTGACGCGGCGTTCGATGATGTGCAGGACGGTGTTGCGCTCGGCTTCGGTGAGGCGGGCGTCGAGGAAGGGTTCCAGCCGGTCCAGGGGCAGATGCAGGGTGTGCAGCAGCAGATAGGCGGCTTCGTCCCAGGCATTGTCGGAGCCGTGGCCGAAGAACAACTCGGCTTCGTTGAAACGGCTGACGGCGTAGCGCAGCAGGTCGCGCAGGGTGAAGAGTTCGGTGCGGGCGTTTTCGGACATGGTCAGGTCAGCAGTTTTTCCAGGATGCGGCAATAGGTGGCGGAGAGGCGGGGCAGGGCGGCTGCCTCCACACACTCGTCGATTTTGTGGATGGTGGCATTCACCGGCCCCAGCTCGATCACCTGGGGGCAGATTTCGGCAATGAAGCGGCCGTCGGAAGTGCCGCCGGTGGTGGAAAGTTCGGTCTCGATATTCAGCTCTTCGCGGATGGCTGCCATGGCTGCATCCACCAGGGGGCCACGCCCCGTGAGGAAGGGCTTGGCGCCCAGGGTCCAGGCCAGGTCGTAGTCGATGCCGTGCTTGGCGAGGACGGCTTCGAGACGGCTTTTCAGGCCTTCCGGGGTGCTGGCGGTGGAGAAGCGGAAGTTGAAGAGGATGTCCACCGTGCCGGGAATGACGTTGGTGGCGCCGGTGCCGCCCCTGATGTTGGAGACCTGCCAGGTGGTGGGCGGGAAGTACTCGTTGCCCTGGTCCCACTCGGTGGCCGCCAGTTCGGCGATGGCCGGCGCTGCCAGATGGATCGGATTCTTAGCCAGGTGCGGGTAGGCGATGTGGCCCTGGATGCCCTTCACCGTCAAGCGGCCGGAGAGGGAGCCGCGGCGGCCGTTCTTCACCATGTCGCCCAGGCGATTGACGCAGGTGGGCTCGCCGACGATGCAGCAGTCGATGCCTTCACCGCGCGCCTGCAGGGCTTCCACCACGGCCACGGTGCCATCGGTGGCGTCGCCTTCCTCATCGGAGGTGAGCAGGAAGGCGATGGAGCCCTGGTGCTGCGGATGGCGGGCGACGAAGGTTTCCACGGCGGTGACGAAAGCGGCCAGGGAACCCTTCATGTCGGCGGCACCGCGGCCATAGAGCATGCCGTCGCGCAGGGTCGGCGTGAAGGGATCGGAGGCCCATTGTTCCACGGGGCCGGTGGGCACCACGTCGGTATGGCCGGCCAGGCAGACCAGGGGAGCGGCGCTGCCGCGGCGGGCCCAGAGGTTCACCGTGTTGCCCTGGTTGATGGCTTCCAGGGTGAAGCCCAGAGGCTTCAGGCGGGCGCTGATGAGGTCCATGCAGCCGCCGTCTTCCGGGGTGACGGAGCGGCGGGAAATGAGCTGTGCAGCCAGGTCCAGGGTCGGGTCGCTGGTGCAGGAAATGGGCTGGGACATGAATGGTGGTGGAGTGATGATCTTATTCGTCGCTCATGCTGAGCGTGAATTCCTTGAAGGAGGCGCCCCCCGTTGGATTGGTGACATGGGGGTCGATGGAGGGTTCGGCCGGCGCTTCCTCGATGGTGGCGGTACCGCTGTTGCCGAACTCCGAGTTGTTGATCAGCCAGGAGAGGTTGGTCGGCGAATCGGAGGTGCCCAGGGCCTCTTCCAGAGTGATGACATTGGTCTTGTAGAGGCGGAACAGGTCCTGCTCGAAGGTCTGGGAACCGGGGGCCAGGCTTTGTTCCATGGCCTCCTTGATGGCATTGATCTCACCACGTTCGATCAGTTCCTGGATGTGGCGGGTGTTGAGCAGGATTTCCGCCGTGGGAATGCGCTTGCCGTCCGGCTTCTTCAGCAGCCGCTGGGAAATGATGGCCTTGAGGCTGACCGACAGGTCCAGGTTGAGGGCAGAGCGGTTTTCCAGGGGGAAGAAATTGATGATGCGGTTGAGGGCGTGGTAGCTGTTGTTGGCGTGTAGGGTGGCCAGGCACAGGTGGCCGGTCTGGGCGTAGGCCAGGGCAGCGGACATGGTCTGCTTGTCCCGGATTTCGCCGATGAGGATGCAGTCCGGGGCCTGGCGCATGGCGTTCTTCAGGGCATTGTCCCAATCGGCAGTATCCATGCCGATTTCCCGCTGGTTCACGATCGACTTCTTGTGCTTGAAGAGGAATTCGATCGGGTCCTCCACCGTCAGGATGTGGCCGGAACGGTTGGCGTTGCGGTGATCCAGCATGGAGGCGATGGTGGTGGACTTGCCCGAGCCGGTGGAGCCGACGATGAGGATCAGGCCCCGCTTTTCCATGATCAGTTCGCTCAGCACCGGAGGCAGCCCCAGGCTGTCCAGGGCCGGGATGTTGCCCAGGATGTAGCGGATGACGATGGAGGTGGAACCGCGCTGGCGGAAGAGATTCACCCGGAAATTGCCGACCCCGGACATGCCGAAGGACAGGTTCATTTCCATGGTCTGGCCAAAGGTCGCCAGTTGCTCGGCGTTCAGCAGTTCCTCGGCGATCTTGTCGATCATGGCCGGGTCCATCATCTGCTGGTTCACCGGGATGGTGTTGCCCTGGATCTTGATGTGGATGGGGGCGCCGGCGGAGATGAAAATGTCCGAGGCCTGCTTTTCCGCCATCAGCTGGAACAGCTTGTCGAGAATCACGCTTCCTCCCTCCCGCCGAAAAGATTGGGGCGCCTCGTGGCGCCCCTGTTGTTATTGGCTTAGTCGCGCAGCAGTTCGTTGATGCTGGTCTTGGCCCGGGTCTGGGCGTCCACCTTCTTCACGATCACGGCGCAGTACAGGCTGTGGCTGCCGTCCTTGGCCGGCAGGTTGCCGGAGACGACCACGGAGCCGGGGGGGATGCGGCCGTAGCTGATCTCGCCGGTTTCCCGGTCGTAGATCTTGGTGGACTGGCTGATATACACGCCCATGGAGATGACGGAACCTTCGCCGACGATGACGCCTTCCACCACTTCGGAGCGGGCGCCGATGAAGCAGTTGTCCTCGATGATGGTGGGGTTGGCCTGCAGGGGTTCCAGCACGCCGCCGATGCCGACGCCGCCGGAGAGGTGCACGTTCTTGCCGATCTGGGCGCAGGAGCCGACGGTGACCCAGGTGTCCACCATGGTGTTTTCATCGACGTAGGCGCCGATGTTCACGTAGGAGGGCATCAGCACGGCGCCCTTGGCGATGTAGGAGCCGCGACGGGCCACGGCCGGCGGAACGACGCGGAAACCGCCCTGACGGAAGGCGTGTTCGTCGTAGTTGGCGAACTTGGTCTGCACCTTGTCGAAGAAGCGCAGGTCACCGGACTGCTGCAGCACGTTGTCCTGCAGGCGGAAGGAGAGCAGCACGGCCTTCTTGATCCACTGGTGGGTGACCCAGTCGCCGTTGATTTTCTCGGCAACGCGCAGGGTGCCCTTGTCCAGCTGTTCCAGCACGTGGTCCACGGCTTCGCCGATCTTGGCTGGGGCGGTGCCGGGCTGCAGGGAGGTGCGGTTTTCCCAGGCGTCTTCGATGATCTGTTGCAGTTCTTGCATGTTGTAGTTTCCGTTTTGGGGGTTAGGGTTGCTGTTCGAGTTGCTGCACAAAGAGGCGGATGCGTTCGGCGGCTTCCAGGCAGTCGGCCAGGGGGGCCACCAGGGCGATCCGGACAAAATTCTCGCCGGGATTCACGCCCCGCGCCTCGCGCGCCAGGTAGCTGCCCGGCAGGACCACGACATTATAGTCGGCGAGCAGACGGCGGGCGAACTCGGTATCGGCGATGGGCGTGCGGGCCCACAGGTAGAAGCTGGCATCCGGCAGGCCGGTCTGCAGCACGGAGGCGACGATGGGCGTCACCGCATCGAACTTTTCCTTGTACTGGCGACGGTTTTCCCGCGCATGGGCTTCCTCGTTCCAGGCGATGGCGGAGGCCGCCTGCACCGCCGGGTTCATGGCGCCGCCGTGGTAGGTGCGGTAGAGCAGGAATTTCTTCAGCACTGCCGCATCGCCGGCGACGAAGCCGGAGCGCAGGCCCGGCACGTTGGAGCGCTTGGAGAGGGAGGAGAACATGACCAGGCGCTCGAAACCCCGTCCCAGCTGTTTTGCAGCCTGCAGGCCGCCCAGAGGCGGCTTGGCTTCGTCGAAGTAGATTTCCGAGTAGCACTCGTCGGAGGCGATGACGAAGCCGTACTTGTCGGAGAGGGCGAAGAGCTTCTTCCAGTCTTCCAGGTCCAGCACCTTGCCGGTGGGGTTGCCGGGGGAGCAGACATAGAGCAGTTGCACCCGGGCCCAGTCGGCCTCGGAGAGGGCCTCCAGTTCCAGGGAGAAGTCGTTCTCCGGCAGGGTGTTGAGGAAGTAGGGTTCGGCCCCGGCCAGGTAGGCCGCGCCTTCGTAGATCTGGTAGAAGGGATTGGGGCTGACCACCAGGGGCACGTAGCCGCGGCTGGGGTCGATGACGGTCTGGGCGAAGGCGAAGAGGGCTTCGCGGGAACCGTTCACCGGCAGGATCTCGGTGTCCGGATTGACGCCGGCCAGGCCGTAGCGGCGCTCCATCCAGGCGGCGATGGCCTGGCGCAGGGCGGGCGTTCCCTGGCTTGTGGGATAATTGGCGAGGCCGCCCAGATTGGCCGTCAGGGCTTCCTTGATGAAGCCCGGGGTGGCGTGCTGGGGCTCGCCGATGGACAGCTTGATTTCCTGGTAGTCCGGATTGGGCGTGACGCCCTGGAACAGCTGGCGCAGTTTTTCGAAGGGGTAGGGCTGCAGCTTGGCGAGAAATGGATTCACGGCGGGGTTCCCGGTGTGGGGCTGGGCTGAAAACAACGGATTATAAAGGGCGGAGCGTGAGGGAAGAAGCGGCACGGAGAGGAAATGGCAGGCGCACCCACCTGGCCGTCGGCGCCCTGCTCACCGGCGCCCTGGTCTGGGGTGTGCTGTGGTATCCCTACCGGGTGCTGGCCGGCCTGGGCATCAGCGGCATCGCCGCCTCGGCCCTGACCTACGCGGTGGCCCTGGCGCTGGCCCTGGTCTTCTGGCGCCGGGCCCTGGCCGCCCTGCGGCCCTCCTGGCTGCTGGCGGCCATCGGCCTGGCCGGCGCCGCCTGCAACATGGGTTATGTATTGGCCACCCTGCACGGGGAAGTGATGCGGGTGCTGCTGCTGTTCTACCTGGCGCCCCTGTGGACCATCCTGCTGGCACGCTGGTGGCTGGGGGAGCAGCTGGGGGTGTGGGGGCTGGCGGTGGTGGGCCTGTCCCTGGGCGGTGCCGCCGCCATGCTCTGGCATCCGGCCATGGGCCTGCCCTGGCCCCGCAATGGGGCCGAATGGCTGGGCCTGGCGTCCGGCTTCTTCTTTGCCTGTTCCAACGTGCTGTCGCGACGGGCCCAGGCCCTCTCCATCGAGGTCAAGTCCGTCGCCATGTTCGTCGGTGCCCTGGTCATCAGCGGTGCCCTGCTGCTCACCGGCTGGGGCTCCATGCAGTGGCCCCAGAGCGGTGCCGGCGTCCTGTGGCTGCTGGGTATCGGCGTGATCCTGATGCTGGTGAACAGGGTGGTGCAGTTCGGCCTGCACCACACCGCGGCCAACCGGGCCATCGTCATCCTGCTCTCGGAGCTGGTTTTTGCCGCCATCTCCGCCTGGTTCCTGGCGGGGGAGGCCATGGGGGCGCGGGAGTGGCTGGGCGGGGCCATGATCGCTGCCGCCAGCCTGTTGTCCACCCGCCTGGAAGCACGGGTGGAAGCGGCTGCCTGAGCCGTTCTGCAGCCTATCGCCTCAGTAGCGGAGGAGGGTGAAGGTCGGCAGGCCGGCCTCCGCCAGACGGGCCGATCCGCCCAGTTCCGGCAGGTCCACCACCGCCGCCGCTTCAATGATGCGGGCCCCCAGCCGGGTCATGAGATTGACCGCCGCCAGCAGGGTGCCACCGGTGGCGATGAGGTCGTCGATGATGAGCACGTGTTCCCCCGGCAGGGCCGCATCCGTATGCACCTCGATGCTGGCCTCGCCGTATTCCAGGGCATAGGACTCCTGCATCGTGGTGAAGGGCAGCTTGCCCGCCTTGCGTACCGGGATGAAGCCGCAGCCGAGCCGGTAGGCCAGGGCGGCGCCGATGATGAAGCCCCGGGCGTCGATGCCGACCACGGCGTCGATGTGGCTGTCGGCATAGCGCTCGGCGAAGGCGTCGATGAGGCGGCGGAAGGCGGCGCCGTCCCGCAGCAGGGGCGTGATGTCGCGGAACTGCACGCCGGGCTGGGGCCAGTCGGCAATGGTGCGGATGTGGGAGGCGAAAAAGGCGTCGTTCATGGGCGGCTCAGAGCAGGGCGAATTTGAGGACGAAGGCCAGGGCGATGACCACCACCATGGGCTTGAGGTCGCCCTGCCGGCCCGACAGCAGCTTGAGGGCGGCATAGGTGATGAAGCCGAAGGCGATGCCGTGGGCGATGGAGAAGGTGAAGGGCATGGTGATGGCCGTCACCACCGCCGGAGCCGACTCGGTGAGGTCGTCCCAGTCGATCTCGGCCAGGCCGCGCACCATCAGCACCGCCACATAGCACAGGGCCGGAGCGGTGGCATAGGCCGGCACCACCCCGGCCAGGGGCGCGAGGAAGAGGGCGGCCAGGAACAGCAGGGCCACCACCACGGCGGTGAGGCCGGTGCGGCCGCCGACGGAGGTGCCGGCGGCGGACTCGATGTAGGCGGTAGTGGAGGAGGTGCCCAGGGCGGCGCCGGCCAGGATGGCGCCGGAGTCGGCCAGCAGGGCCTTCTTCAGGCGCGGCAGGCGGCCCTCGGCGTCGAGCAGGCCGGCCCGGTGGCAGACGCCGATGAGGGTGCCGGAGGCGTCGAACAGTTCCACCAGGAAGAAGGTCATGACCACGGTCAGTAGGCCGGCGTGGAAGGCGCCCTCCAGGTCCATCTGCAGGAAGGTGGGGGCGATGCTGGGCGGCATGGCGACGATGCCGTTGAAGGGCGTCAGACCCAGCAGCATGGAGGTGGCGGTGACCGCCAGGATGCTGATGATGATGGCGCCGGGAACGCGGCGCTGCTCCAGGGCCAGGATCAGGATGAAGCCGCCGATGGCCAGCAGGGCGCCCGGCTGGTGCAGGTCCCCCAGGGTCAGCAGGGTGGCCGGATGGGCGGTGATGAGACCGGCGTTCTTGAGGCCGATGATGGCCAGGAAAAGGCCGATGCCGGCGGAGATGGCGTACTTGAGGGAGCGGGGAATGGCATTGACGATGGCCTCCCGCAGGCGGAACAGGCTGATCAGCACGAACAGGCAGCCGGAGATGAAGACGGCGCCCAGGGCCGTCTGCCAGGGGAAGTGCATGCCGCCGACGACAGTGAAGGCGAAGTAGGCGTTGAGGCCCATGGCCGGGGCCAGGGCGATGGGGTAGTTGGCGTAGAGCCCCATGATGGCCGAGCCGAGGGCGGCGGCCAGGCAGGTGGAGACGAACACCGCCTCCCGGGGCATGCCGGCGGCCGAGAGAATGTCCGGGTTCACGAAAATGATGTAGGCCATGGTGAGGAAGGTGGTGATCCCCGCCATGAGCTCGGTGCGAGCGGTGGTGCCGTGGGCAGACAGTTGGAAGTAGCGTTCCAGCATCGGAAGAATCCTGGAAGATCGACGGCAGGAGGCCGTCGCCGGTGGAAGGAAGGGGTGGGTGGGTCCCGGCGGCGCGGGGCCGCCGGGGCAGGGCTTCAGCTGAGGCTCATTCCTTGCCGCAGCACTGCTTGTACTTCTTGCCGCTGCCGCAGGGACAGGGATCGTTGCGGCCCACCTTGTCGCCGTCGCGGCGCTGGGTGGCCGGGTTGCGCTTGGCCAGCCAGAAGCGGTGGATTTCGGCCACGGCCAGGGGCAGGTCGTCCTGGCACTGCTTTTCCATGTCGGCCTTTTCCTTGCCGTCGGGCCATTCCTCGCCGTGTTCCTTGGCGGCGGCCTCGGCTTCGCCGGTCAGCACCATGAAGGGGAACAGGCGCTCGTCCAGCCATTCCAGTTCCTCTTCGTCGGCGATGGCGTCGAACCAGTCTTCCGGCGCCGCATCCACGCCCAGCAGGTAGGCGGAACACCAGGGGGCGAAATCGCTGGGGGCGTCGTCCCCTTCCTCCTGGCCGTAGAGCAGCAGCACGGGAGGCTCGCCGGAGTTGAGCAGCTCGGCCTGGCCGGCGGCAAAGCGGCGCAGCAGGCCGGTCAGTTCCTGGCCGGCGGGGCTGGCGGCGGCTTCGTCGCTGCCCAGGACCTCGGCCAGCCATTCTTCTTCGGGCACCGGCACCGGGCCGCCCAGGGTGGCGCAGAGGTAGCCCTGGATTTCGTCCAGGCGCAGGGTGTCTTCCAGGGCCGGGTCGTCCAGCAGGACTTCCAGACGGTCCAGGTCGGCATCGTTGAGCGGGGTGGGGGGAGTGGTGGTCATGGTGAGGTCTCAGGGTTTGATTTCAGTGGAATCCGGGTGCAACAAATCGGTCGTGTGGGGCCTTGGCCGGGGCTGGTCTGCCGGCGGCGGTGTCGTGCGGCAGGGCGGAAAACCGGACATGTCGCCTGCCACGCCGAGGCGCTTCAGGCGGGGCGCCGCACTGCCGTTGCCTGAATGAAACTGTCGGCGGACGGCCAGTTTTTGCTGCTGCCCGGCCCGGTCCCGGTTTCTGCCGGTGAAAAAGGACCGGGGCATGATGGCGGGGTAGTTCGTCCGCCACAGGCAAAATGCTATTATACGCGCCCATGTATGTGGATTCCGGGGCGCCCGCAGTCTTTTCTGGCGCCCTTTTCGTTTCATTTGGATTAACGAGAAACGCGATCCGGGCTTTTCGGGGGAAAAACCAAGTTTTCTCCTCCGGCCGACCCGCCGCCTGACTGACCCGCCGATGCGCCTGACCAAGCTCAAACTTGCCGGCTTCAAATCCTTTGTCGATCCCACCATGGTGGCCCTGCCGGGGCAGCTGGTGGGCGTCGTCGGCCCCAACGGCTGCGGCAAGTCCAACATCATGGACGCGGTGCGCTGGGTGCTGGGGGAGTCCAAGGCCTCGGAGCTGCGCGGCGAGTCCATGCAGGACGTCATCTTCAACGGCTCCTCCAACCGCAAGCCGGTGTCCCGGGCCTCCGTCGAGCTGATCTTCGACAATTCCCTGGGCCGGGCCATGGGCCAGTGGAGCCAGTACGCCGAACTGTCGGTGAAGCGGGTGCTGACCCGTTCCGGCCAGTCCGACTACCTGATCAACAACATCAAGGTCCGCCGCAAGGACATCACCGACCTGTTCCTGGGCACCGGCCTGGGCCCCCGGGCCTACGCCATCATCGGCCAGGGCATGATCTCCCGCATCATCGAGGCCAAGCCCGACGAGTTGCGGGTGTTCCTGGAAGAGGCCGCCGGCGTCACCCGCTACAAGGAACGGCGCAAGGAAACCGAAGGTCGCCTGGCCGACACCCGGGAAAACCTGCTGCGGGTGGAGGACATCCGTCTCGAGCTGGCCGGCCAGATGGAGCGCCTGGAAGCCCAGGCCGCCGTGGCCCGCCAGTACCACCAGCTGAACGACGAACTGACCCTGAAGCAGCAGGTGCTGTGGGTGCTGCGGCGCAACGAGGCCAAGGCCGAGCAGCAGCGCTTCGCCATGGAAATCGAGCGGGCCGGCACCGACCTGGAAGGCCAGACCGCCGCCCTGCGCGACATCGAGGCCCAGCTGGAAGCCTCCCGGGAAGCCCATTTCGCCGCCAGCGACGGCGTGCACCAGGCCCAGAGCGACCTCTTCGCAGTCAATGCGGACGTGGCCCGGCTGGAAACGGAAATCCGCCACCAGCGCGAATCCGGCGTGCAGCTGGAATCCCGTCTGGCCCAGCTGGAAGGCGAGCAGCAGCACTGGCAGGAACAGGCCGAGCGCCTGGACATGGACGAGGAACGCTGGCGCGAACTGCAACTGGTGGCCGAAGGCCGCCAGGAACAGGCCCAGATGAAGCTGGAGGCCCGCCAGGAACGCCTGCCCATGGCCGAGGAGGCCCAGGCGGCGGCCCAGGAGGCCCTCAACCAGCAGCGGGCCGAGATGGCCAAGGTGGAGCAGGCACTGCAGGTGGAACAGACCCACCGCAGCCATGCCGAGCGCACCCTGCAAAGCATCGCCCAGCGCCGCGACCGCATGGAGCAGGAGCGGGAAAGCCTGGCCGATCCGGATACCAGCGAGCTGGACCTGAAGACCGAGGAACTGGCCGAACAGCAGGAGCGCCTGATCGCCCTGCAGGACAAACTGGGCGCCGCCCAGGGCGAACTGCCCCAGCTCGAGGCCCGTCGCCGCGAGTTGCTGGAGGAAGTGCAGGCAGCCGTGAAGGACGTGGCCGATGTGCGCGCCCGCCGCGCCGCCCTGGAACAGTTGCAGGAGCGGGTCCAGTCCGGCGGCAAGGTGGGTGAATGGCTGCGCCGCCACGGCCTGGAAAGCCGCACCCCCCTGTGGAAGCGCCTGGAGGTGGACGCGGGCTGGGAAGACGCGGTGGAAGCCGTGCTGCGCGAACGCCTCAACGCCGTTTCCCTGGAAGACCCGGTGGCCCTGGCCGCCCTGGTGGACGACAAGCCGGCGGGCAAGCTGACCCTGCTCCTCTCCGGCGCCGCCGAAGCCCCGGCCGGCGGCCTGCTGGGCCGCATCCGCTGCCATGAGCCGGCCCTGGCCGGCGTCCTGGCCGACTGGCTGCACGGCATCGATTGCGTGGACAGCATGGAGGCGGCCCTGCAGCGGCGCGCCAGCCTGGCCCCCGGCCAGCTGCTGGTGACCCGGGAAGGCCATCTGCTGAGCCGTCACAGCCTGACCCTGTTCGCCCCCGATTCGGCCGAACACGGCCTGCTGGAACGCCAGCGGGAAATCGAGGCCCTCGCCGCCGCCCTGGACGACAAGCAACTGGCGGTGGAAACCGCCCAGGCCCGCCTGGCCGAAGTGGAGGAACGCATCGCCGCCGGCCAGAGCGACAGCCAGAACCTGCGCCGCCGCACCCAGGAACAGCAGGACCGCATCCACACCCTGCAGATGGAAGTGATGCGGCAGAACCAGATTCTCGAGCGCATCCGGGAGCGCCACGCCCAGATCGAACAGGCCGCGGCCGAACTGGCGGCGGAAGAGGAAGTGGAGCAGGAGCGCCTCTTCATCGCCGACGAGGCCATCGCCCAGCAGCGGGAAAACCTGGACGCCCTCCATGCCCGCTTCGCCGGCGTGCGGGCCCGCCTGGAAGAGGCGGACCGGGCCCTGCGCGAGGAGCGGGAGGCCCTGGCCAACGTGGAGCGGGAACACCGGGAAGCCCAGTTCTCCCTGCGCGAGGCCGAAGGCAAGCTGGCCGAAGTGGCCAACAACCGGGTCATGTCCCAGCGCCAGCTGCAGCGCATCGCCGACGACCTGGCCCAGTGCCGCCAGACCCGGGAAAACCTTCAGGTCGAGATTCTCGAACCCAAGCTGCAGGAAGCCCTGGAACAGCGCGTGCTGCGCGAGCAGGCCCTGGCGGCCCAGCGGGAGGCCATGGAAAACGCCACCCAGGCCCTGCGCCAGCTGGAAGAGCAGCGCCTGAAGATCGAGCAGGGCCTCAACCCCATGCGCGACCGGGTCGGCGAACTGCGCCTCAAGGAACAGGCGGCGGCCCTCAATGTGGAACAGCTCACCGCCCAGCTGCTGGAAGCCGGCGCCAACGAGGAAGTCCTGGCGGAACAGGCCCAGGCCTTCGCCGGCACCAAGGCCAGCAGCCTGCAAAGCTCCATCGGCAGCCTGCAGAAGGCCATCCTGGAACTGGGAGCGGTGAACCTGGCGGCCCTGGAGGAACTGGAATCGGCGACCCAGCGCAAGCAGTTCCTCGACGACCAGGCGGAAGACCTGAACACCGCCATGGAAACCCTGGAAAACGCCATCCGCCGCATCGACAAGGAAACCCGGGACCTGCTGCAGGCCACCTACGACACGGTGAACCGGCACTTCGGCGAACTGTTCCCGACTCTCTTCGGCGGCGGCGAGGCCCGGCTGGTGATGACCGGCGACGAGATCCTCGATGCCGGCGTGCAGATCACCGCCCAGCCCCCGGGCAAGAAGAACGCCACCATCCATCTGCTCTCCGGCGGCGAGAAGGCCCTCACCGCCATCGCCCTGGTGTTCGCCATGTTCCAGCTCAACCCGGCGCCCTTCTGCCTGCTCGACGAAGTGGATGCGCCCCTGGACGATTCCAATACCGAGCGCTTTGCCGAGATGGTCAAGCGCATGTCTGCCAATACCCAGTTTTTGTTCATCAGCCACAACAAGATCGCCATGGAAATGGCCCAGCAACTGGTGGGCGTGACCATGCAGGAATCCGGGGTGTCCCGGATCGTCGAGGTGGATATCGCCGAGGCCCTGCGCATGCGCGAACAGGTGGCCGCATGACCCCGATGGAAAAGGAAAAGCCATGACCGAATTGCATATTGGCCTGTTGGCTTTCGGCGGCGTCGCCGTGGTTGGCGTGCTGGCCTACAACAAGTGGCAGGAGCGCAAGCACCGCCAGGTGGCCGAGCAGATGCTGCGTCCCAGCGACGAGGACGTGCTGCTCGACGGCGAGGAGGATGCCGTGGAGGAAGAGGGCGAGGAGGAATACGCCGTCCTCATCCAGCGCGACGAAAACGGCGAGATCATCCGCGCGCCCCAGCTGGCCCAGCGCAAGGAGCCGGTGTTCGAGGCAGAGGCGGAGCCGGCCCCGGCCGCGCGCCAGGAACCGGTGTTCAACTTCGACGACGAACCGGCCCCGGCGGCCGAACCCGTCTATGCCGCCGAAGCACCCCGGACCGCCGCCAAGGCCACGCCCCAATCCGCCCTGGACTTCGATGCCGAGCCTGCCCTGGCGGTGAAGCCCGCTGCGCCTGCCTTCGCCGCGACACAGGCCCAGGGTGCCCTGTCCATCGACCCGATCGCCATGCCCCTGCGGGAAGCCGCGCCGGCCGTGGCTGCGCGGGCACCCGCCAGCGAGATGCCAGCCCCGGGCGAAGCCGAGGCCCCCCGCACCCTGATGGCGCCGGCCCTGCCCACCTTCCTGCTCTCTCCGGCCGCCGACTACATCGTGGCCCTGGAAACCGTGGATTTCATTCCCGCCGGCCAGTTCATGCAGTCCCAGCGGGAAGCCCTGCTGCGCATCGGCAAGCGGGTCACCTGGGTCGGCCTCAACGAAGGCAGCGGCGAGTGGGAAGTGATGGACGAGAACAGTCCCCAGGAGTACCGCCGCCTGCGCATCGGCGTGCAGCTGGCGGACCGCCGCGGCGCCATTTCCGACGCCGAGCTGTCCATCTTCCACACCGCCATGCGCCAGCTGGCCGAGGAATTCATGGCCGTGGCCGACCTGCCGACCCGCAAGTCGGCCCTGGAAGACGCCTACGAACTGGACCGCTTCTGCGCCGACGTGGATATCCAGATCGGCATCAACGTGGTGGCCGTGGGCCAGCTCTTCCCCGGCACCAAGATCCGCGCCCTGGCCGAAGCCGCCGGCATGGTGCTGGAAGCCGACGGTGCCTTCGTCCGCCGTGACGACGACGGCCGGGTGCTGTACACCCTCAGCCACCAGAGCCAGCAGCCCTTCACCGCCGAGGCCATGAAGACCCTCTCCTGCCACGGCCTGACCTTCCTCCTGGATGTGCCCCGGGTGCCCAACGGCGACCGGGTCTTCAACCAGATGGGCGACCTGGCCCGCCGCTTCGCCGATTCCCTGCACGGGGTGGTGGTGGACGACAACCGTCAGCCCCTGACCGAGGCCCTGCTGGAGCCCATCCGCAAGCAGGTGGCCCAGTACCAGGGCGCCATGGCCCAGCGCGGCCTGGTGGCCGGCGGTTCCCTCTCCCTGCGCCTGTTCGCCTGATGCCGGTGGGGGAAGTCGCCCGGGCCCGGGCCGCGGCCCTGCGGGCCGAGCTGGAAAGCCACAACCACGCCTACTACGTGCTCGATGCGCCGACGGTCCCGGACGCGGAATACGACCGTCTGTTCCGGGAACTGCAGGCCCTCGAAGCCGAGTATCCGGAGCTGCTCAGCGCCGATTCGCCGACCCAGCGGGTGGGCGGCAAGCCCCTGGACAGTTTTCCCAGCGTCAGCCATGCGGTGCCCATGCTCTCCATCCAGACCGAGACGGATACGGAGCCCAGCGGCGCCTTCAATTTCGACGCCCGGGTGCGCAAGGAGCTGGAGCTGGAGGAGGGCGCGGCGCCGGTGGAATACGCCGCCGAGCTGAAGTTCGACGGCCTGGCGGTGAGCCTGCGCTACGAGCACGGCGTGCTCGTCCAGGGGGCCACCCGGGGCGACGGCGCCAGCGGCGAGGACGTCACCCAGAACCTGCGCACCGTGCGTTCCATCCCCCTGCGCCTGCAGGGCCCGGCGGCAAGCCTGCCGCCCCTGCTGGAAGTGCGGGGCGAGGTGTACATGCGCCGGGACGACCTGGCCCGCTACAACGAAAAGGCCCTGGCCCGGGGCGACAAGACCCTGGTCAATCCGCGCAACGGCGCGGCCGGCAGCATCCGCCAGCTGGACCCGGCCATCGCCGCCAGCCGCCCCCTCAATTTCTTCGCCTACGGCATCGGCGCCGTCTCCGGATGGACGCTGCCCGCCACCCATGCCGGCCTGCTCGACGCCCTGGCCGCCTTCGGCCTGCCCGTGTGCCAGCACCGGGACGTGGTGCGGGGCGCCGCCGGCCTGGCCGATTTCCACCGGCGCATGGGCGCCCTGCGGGACAGCCTGCCCTTCGACATCGACGGCGTGGTGTACAAGGTCAATTCCCTGGAACTGCAGGCCCGCCTCGGCTTCCGCTCCCGGGAGCCGCGCTGGGCCGTGGCCCACAAGTATCCGGCCCAGGAGGCCCTGACCGTGGTCGAGGCCATCGACATCCAGGTCGGCCGCACCGGCGCCCTGACTCCCGTGGCCCGGCTGCAGCCGGTCTTCGTCGGCGGCGTCACGGTGACCAACGCCACCCTGCACAACGAGGACGAAATGGCCCGCAAGGGCGGCCTCTGCACCGGCGACACGGTCATCGTGCGCCGGGCCGGCGACGTCATCCCCGAAGTGGTGGGGGTGGTGGCCGAGCGCCGTCCCGCCGGCGCCACGCCCTTCCAGATGCCCCGCAGCTGCCCGGTGTGCGGCTCCCATGTGGTGAAGGAGGAGGGCGAGGCAGTGGCCCGCTGTTCCGGCGGCTTCGCCTGCCGGGCCCAGCGCATCCAGGCCATTCTGCACTTCGCCGGGCGCCGCATGATGGACATCGAGGGCCTGGGGGAGCGCTATGTGGAGCGGCTGGTGGAGTTCGACCTGATCCACGGCGTTGCCGACCTCTACCGCCTGACCCTGGCCGACCTGCTGGAAATGAAGCGCCTCGCCGACGAGCGGGATGGCGTCACGCCGGAGACGGTGAAGCAGGGCCAGATCGCCACCCGCTGGGCGGAGAACCTGCTGGCCGGCATCGCCGCCAGCAAGACGCCGCCCCTGGCGCGGCTGCTGTTCGCCCTGGGCATTCGCCACGTCGGCGAATCCACGGCCAAGACCCTGGCCGACTGGCTGGGCTCCCTGGCCGTGGTGCGCCGGGCTCCGGCGCCCCTCCTGGCGGCCCTGCCGGATATCGGCGCCACCGTGGCCACGGCCATTGCCGACTTCTTCGCCGAACCCCACAATGCCGCCGCCGTGGATGCCCTGCTGGCGGCCGGTGTGGCGCCGGCCGACGAACATGCCCCCAGCCCCGAGCTGGGTGGCCGCCTGGGCTGGACCGAACTCTACGCAGCCCTCGGCATTCCCCGCCTGACGCCGGTGCGGGCGCGCCAGCTGGCCGATCTGGTGCCTGAAGGCGAGGGACTGGCGGCCCTGGCACCCGGCTGCCTGGAACTGGCGGCCCTGCCCGCCGAGGTGGCGACCGCGGTGCTGGCCTGGCTGGAGGAGGAGGGCAACCGCGCCCGCCTGACGGCCCTGGCGGCCCTGCGGCGGGAACTGCTGGCGGCCCTGCCGGCCCAGGCCCTGGGGCCCCGGCCCCTGGCGGGCTTGACCTTCGTCCTCACCGGCACCCTGCCGACCCTGAAGCGGGACGAGGCCAAGGCCCGCATCGAGGCCCAGGGCGGCAAGGTCAGCGGCTCGGTGTCGAAGAAGACCGATTATGTGGTGGCCGGCGAGGAAGCCGGCTCCAAGCTGGAAAATGCCTTGAAACTGGGGGTGCCCGTGCTCGACGAGACGGCCCTCCTGAATCTGCTGAATGAGGAAAAATCCAATGAAAAAAGTGCGTAAGGCCGTCTTTCCCGTGGCCGGTCTGGGAACCCGCTTCCTGCCGGCGACCAAGGCCAGTCCCAAGGAAATGCTGCCCATCGTGGACAAGCCCCTGATCCAGTACGCGGTGGAAGAGGCCTGTGCGGCCGGCATCACCGACATGATTTTCGTCACCGGCCGCAGCAAGCGGGCCATCGAGGACCATTTCGACAAGGCCTACGAACTGGAGAAGGAACTGGCCGAGCGGGGCAAGACCGAAATGCTCAAGTTCGTGCAGGATATGCTGCCCAAGTCCATGAACTGCATCTATATCCGCCAGCCCGAGGCCCTGGGCCTGGGCCACGCCGTGCTGTGCGCGGCGCCGGTGGTGCAGGACGAGCCCTTCGCCGTGATCCTGGCCGACGACCTGCTGGATGGCGAGACGCCGGTGATGAAGCAGATGGTGGACACCTACGACTACTACCATTGCTCCGTGCTGGGCGTGCAGGACGTGCCCCGGGCCGACACCAAGAGCTATGGCATCGTGGACGCCAAGCCGGTGGCCGAGCGCCTGGAGCAGATCGCCGCCATCGTCGAGAAGCCCAAGCCCGAGGAGGCCCCTTCCACCCTGGCGGTGGTCGGGCGCTACATCCTGACGCCGCGCATCTTCCACCACCTGGAGCGCATCGGCAAAGGCTCCGGCGGCGAAATCCAGCTCACCGACGGCATCGCTTCCCTGCTCTCGGAAGAGCAGGTGCTGGCCTACCGCTACGCCGGCACCCGCTACGATTGCGGCTCCAAGCTGGGCTATTTGCAGGCCACGGTGGACCTGGGCCGGCGCCATCCCGAAGTGGGGGCCGCCTTCGGCGCCTATCTCGATTCCCTGAAATAAGAAGGAGCAGCCCATGGCTACCCGCGAAGAAGCCCTGGCCCTGCTGGCCCGGGGAGAACTGGTCCATTCCGCCGAAACCGTGTCCGCCGCCGTGGACCGGGTGGCGGCGGAAATCACCGCCCGCCTGGGGGAGAGCAATCCCCTGATCCTCTGCGTCATGACCGGCGGCGTGGTCTTTGCCGGCCAGTTGATGGCCCGCCTGCCCTTCCCGGCGGACTTCGACTACCTGCATGCCACCCGCTACGGTCAGGATACGGCCGGCGGCGCCCTGTCCTGGCGCGCCGCGCCCTGGACCAGCGTCAAGGACCGCACCGTGCTGGTGGTGGACGACATCCTGGACGAAGGCGTGACCCTGGCGGCCATCAAGGACCGCCTGCTGCACCAGGGGGCCAAGGCCGTCTATCTGGCGGTGGCGACGGACAAGGAAAACGGCAAGAATAAGCCCGTGACTGCCGATTTCGCGGCCCTCAAGGTGCCCGACCGCTTCGTCTTCGGCTACGGCATGGATGCCTACGGCGCCTGGCGCAACCTGCCGGCCATCTACGCCCTCAAGGACGAGTAATCCCGGCGGCGGCTTTCGCCGCCACCGGCCAATCTTCGGAGTTTTCCCGCAATGCTTGCAATCATCGGCGGCAGTGGCCTGACCCAGCTGGCCAACCTGGACATTTCCCACCGGGAAATCGTCCGCACCCCCTACGGCGAGCCCTCCGGGCCTGTCACCTTCGGCAACATCTGCGGCCAGCCCGCCATGTTCGTCGCCCGCCACGGCTACGGCCACACCATTCCGCCCCACGAGGTGAATTACCGCGCCAACCTGTGGGCCCTGTGGTCGAAGAAGGCCACAGCCATCGTCTCCGTGGCTTCCGTCGGCGGCATCCGCGGCGACCTGGCCCCCGGCGACATCGTCGTGCCGCACCAGATCATCGACTACACCTGGGGCCGCCGCTCCACCTTCCATGAAGGCGACGGCTGCACCGTGACCCACGTGGATTTCACCCATCCCTACGACGAGCTGTTGCGCAACCAGATACTCACCGCCGCCTCCATGATCGGCGAGGAGGTGCGCATGGGTGGCGTCTATGCCGCCACCCAGGGGCCGCGCCTGGAGACGGCCGCCGAAATCAACCGCATGGAGCGGGACGGCGCCGACCTGGTGGGCATGACCGGCATGCCCGAAGCGGTGCTGGCCCGGGAGCTGGATCTGCCCTATGCCGCCATCAACGTGGTGGCCAACTACGCCGCCGGCCGCGGCGAGAGCCGGGACGGCATCCACTTCGAGTCCATCGAGGACGTGCTGCAGAACGCCATGGGGCGGGTGCGGGGCATCATCGAGCAGCTGGTCGCCAACCACGGCGCCCGGGACTGACCATGGCCGCCGGCGTCGCCCGTCCCGTCCTGCGCATGGGCCATCCGGTGCTGCGGCAGCGGGCCCGGGAAATCACCGAGTTCGGCACTCCGGCCCTGGCCGCCCTGATTGCGGACATGGAAGCGACCATGGTGGCGGAGGGCGGCGTCGGCCTGGCGGCGCCCCAGATCGGCGTGGACCTGCGCCTGGTGGTGTTCGGCTTCGACAGCAGCGAGCGCTATCCGGAGGCCCCGGCCATTCCCTTCACAGTGCTGCTCAATCCGCAGCTGGAGCCCCTCGACAGCGAGGAGGAAGAGGGCTGGGAAGGCTGTCTCTCCCTGCCCGGCATGCGCGGCTGGGTGCCCCGCTGGAAGCGCCTGCGCTATAGCGGCTTCACCCCCGAGGGAGAGCCCCTGGAGCGGGTGGTGGAAGGTTTCCACGCCCGGGTGGTGCAGCACGAGTGCGACCATCTGGACGGCCTGCTCTATCCGGCTCGCATCCGGGACTTTTCCCGCTTCGGCTTCATCGAGGAGTTGTTTCCCGAGGGCCCCGGCACGGGGGCGGAGGATTAAAAAAGGAGGCCGCGGCCTCCTTTTTTTCATGGCGCAGTCCGCCGCCTGGAGTCTGCCCTAGACCTGCAGCATTTCCAGCAATTCCGTTTCCAGACGGATGCGCTTGCTGCTCTGGTCCAGGTCGCCGCCGGAAACGAGGAAGGTGTCCTCGGCCCGTTCGCCCAGGGTGGCGATTTTCGCCGTCTGCAGCCCGGCGCCGTGTCGGGCCAGGGTCTGGGCAACGGAGAAGAGCAGGCCGGGACGGTCGGCGGCGACGATGGAGAGGACGCAGTGGCCCCGGTCGTCGGGCAGCAGGCTGACCTGGGGCGCGATGGGGAAGTGCCGCACCTGGCGGGACAGGCGGCCGGTGGGCGGTGCCTCCGGCGGCCCCGGGTGGAGCAGGGCCTCGGTCAGTTCGTGTTCCACATAGCTGGCCATTTCCCGCGGAATCTCCCGGTTGGAGACGTCAAGCAGGATGAAGCTGTCCAGGGCGTAGCCGTGGCGGGTGGTGTGGATCTTGGCGTCGACGATGTTGAAGCCGGCGCGGCCGAAGAAGCCGCAGAGGCGGGCGAAGAGGTCCGGCTGATCCCGGGTGTAGACCATCACCTGCAGGGTCTCGGTGGCCTCGCTGCAGTCCTGGATCTGGCGCAGGCGGGCCTTCACCAGGGGCTCGTCGTGGTGGATGCGGTAGTGCAGGCAGCGGGTATGCCAGGCGATTTCCTCGGCCGAGTGGCGCAGGAAATAGACCGTGTCCAGCTGCTTCCACAGGCCCTGGTGCACCGTGTCGGAGAGGGCGAAGTAGCGCAGCAGGCGCAGGGCCTCCTCCTGGCGCTCCTCGATGACGCCGTGGGGTTCGGGCGTGACACCCTTTTCCAGCAGGCGCAGGGTCATGCCGTAGAGGTCCTCCAGCAGCTTGCCCTTCCAGGCGTTCCACACCTTGGGGCTGGTGCCCCGGATGTCGGCCACGGTGAGCAGGTAGAGGGCGGTGAGATGGCGTTCGTCCCTGACCCGGGCGGCAAAGGCGGCCACCACTTCGGGATCGGTGATGTCCTCCTTCTGGGCCACCTGGGACATGACCAGGTGCTGGCCCACCAGCCATTCCACCAGCTCCGTGTCTTCCGGCGCCAGGCCGTGGTTTTCACAGAAGGCGCGGGCGTCGGCCATGCCCAGGCTGGAGTGGTCGCCGCCCCGGCCCTTGGCGATGTCGTGGAACAGGGTGGCGATGTAGAGCAGCCAGGGGCGGTCGAAGCCGGCCACCAGGCGGGAGCAGAGGGGGTATTCGTGGGCGAATTCCTCCATGGTGAAGCGGCGCATGTTGCGCATCACCTGGAGGATGTGCTGGTCCACCGTGTAGGCATGGAACAGGTCGTGCTGCATCTGGCCCACCACGGCGCCGAAGGCCGGGATGTAGCGGCCCAGGATGCCGTACTGGTTCATGCGGCGGAATTCGTGGACGATGCCCTGCTTCTGCTGGAAGAGCTTGAGGAAGCAGGCCCGGTTGGCCGGATCGGCGCGGAATTCGTCGTTGATGAGCAGGCGGGCCCGCCACAGGGCGCGCAGGGTGCGGGCGGTCATGCCCTTCAGGTCCGGGTTCTGCTGCAGCAGGAGAAAGGCTTCCAGCAGGGCGCCGGGACGGTGCTGGAAGACTTCTTCGTCGCTGACGTCGAGCAGGCCATTGGCCTTCTGGAAATCGGCGTCGATGGCTTCGGGGGCCCGTTCCTGGGCCGGGAAGATGGCGGCCCCGATGTTCTGCATGAGGATGATGTTGAGCTGGGTCACCAGCTTGGCGTTGCGGTAGTAACGCTGCATCAGCTGTTCGCTGGAGCGGCGGGTGGGCGTGGCTTCGATGCCCATGTCCGCCGCCATGGGCGTCTGCACGTCGAACAGCAGCCGGTCCTCGCGCCGGCCGGTGAGCAGGTGCAGCCTGACCCGCAGGGTCTCCAGCAGGCCCTGGGCCTCGATCAGGGCCTGGGTTTCCTCGGCGGTGATGAAACCGCCCCGTTCCAGGTCCTGCCAGGTTCGGCCCAGGCCGGCCGCCTGGGCCACCCACAGCACCACCTGGAGGTCCCGCAGGCCGCCCGGGCTTTCCTTGAGGTTGGGCTCCAGGGCGTAGGGGGTTTCATGGAAACGGATGTAGCGCTCATCCTGCTCCAGTTTCTTGGCCTTGAAGAAGGTCTGGGGGTCCAGGGTGGCCGCCAGTCCCTGCTGGAAGCGGCTGAAGAGGGCCTGGTCGCCGCTCAGCAGGCGGGCTTCGATGAGGGCCGTCTGCACCGTGATGTCGCCGGCAGCCTCCTGCAGGCATTCTTCCAGGGTGCGGACACTGTGGCCGATTTCCAGACCGATGTCCCAGAACAGGCCCACCAGCTGTTCCAGCTTGCCCTTCAGGGCCTCGTCGGGCTCCTCCGGCAACAGCAGCAGCAGGTCGATGTCGGAGGCCGGATACAGCTCGCCACGGCCGTAGCCGCCCACGGCCACCAGGGCCAGGGAGGAGGGGAACTGCTGGTCCTGCCAGATTTGCACCAGCAGTTTGTCGATGTTGCTGCAGCGTTGCCGCAGCAGGGCAGCGGCATCGCCCTGGGACTGGTAGTCCGACTTCAGCGCCTGCTGCCCTTCCTGCAGCATGGCTTTGTAATGGGCCAGGGGATGGGGAGCGGGGGCGCTGCTGGGCATGGGCTTCAGATCCAGTCGGGTTTGGGGCGGCTGCCGGCGGAGACGGTCAGGGCTTCGTAGCCGGTTTCGGTGACCAGGATGGTGTGTTCCCACTGGGCGGAAAGGCTGCGGTCCTTGGTGACGATGGTCCAGCCGTCGCCCATTTCCTTGATGGCGGCCTTGCCGGCGTTGATCATGGGTTCCACGGTGAAGATCATGCCGGGTTTCAGTTCGATGCCGGTGCCGGCCTTGCCGTAGTGCAGGACCTGGGGGTCTTCGTGGAACTTGCGGCCGATGCCGTGGCCGCAGAATTCCCGGACCACGGAAAAACCGGCATTTTCCGCATATTTCTGGATGGCGGCGCCGATGTCGCCCAGGTGGGCGCCGGGCTTGATCTGGTTGATGCCGATCCACATGCAGTCGTGGGTGATCTCGCACAGGCGCTTGGCCAGGATGGAGCCTTCGCCGACCACGAACATGCGGCTGGTGTCGCCGTGGAAGCCGTCCTTGATGACGGTGATGTCCAGGTTGACGATGTCGCCGTTCTTCAGCGGCTTTTCCCCCGGGATGCCATGGCACACCTGGTGGTTGATGGAGGTGCAGATGGACTTGGGGTAGGGCGTGTAGCCCGGCGGGGCGTAGTTGAGGGGGGCGGGGATGCAGCCCTGCACATTGACCATGTAGTCGTGGCAGATGCGGTCCAGTTCGCCGGTGGTGACGCCGGGCTTCACATAGGGGGTGACGTGGTCGAGCACTTCCGCCGCCAGGCGGCAGGCGATACGCATTTTTTCGATTTCGTCGGCGGTTTTGATGATGACGCTCATTGCGGCTCTTTGTCTGATGCGGGTTGAAGGGCGAAGGATATAGAAGGCGCCACCCTTAGGCAATTTTGGCGGCCGGTGGTTCGCCTTGAGTAAAAAGCGATGAAATGCTAAAATCCTGCGGCTTTTCGGCTTCGGTCCATCGAAACCGGGAAGACGGGGCTGGCGAAACTGTTTTGCCAGGCCTGCATGTCATGGAACCGGGTGGTCCGGTTCCGGGCAAATCACTCACATCCGCCTCTATCTAGGGTGCCCGCTTTGCGGGTGGCAGTAGTGGCTTTTAAAGCTGTAATGCGGCGGATGGCGGTTCAACCCTTGAGGAGTTTTATATGTCCGCAACTATGCGTCAGATGCTGGAAGCCGGTGTTCACTTCGGCCACCAAACCCGTTTCTGGAACCCGAAGATGGCTCAGTACATCTTCGGTGCCCGCAACAAGATTCACATCGTCAACCTGGAAAAGACCCTGGCCAAGTACAACGAAGCCATGGCCTTCGTGAAGAAGCTGGCCGCCAACAAGGGCACCATCATGTTCGTCGGTACCAAGCGCCAGGCTCGCGAGATCATCGCCGAAGAAGCCCAGCGCGCCGGCACCCCTTATGTTGACCAGCGCTGGCTGGGCGGCATGTTGACCAACTTCAAGACCGTCAAGCAGTCCATCAAGCGTCTGCAGGACATGGAACAGTCCGTCGAGGACGGCTCCATCGAGCGTCTGGGCAAGAAGGAAGCCCTGATGCAGAAGCGCGAACTGGAAAAGCTGCAGAAGTCCATCGGCGGCATCAAGAACATGGCCGGCCTGCCCGACGCCCTGTTCGTGGTGGACGTGGGCTACCACAAGATCGCCATCACCGAAGCCAATAAGCTGGGCATCCCCGTGATCGCTGTGGTTGATACCAACCACTCCCCCGAAGGCGTGGATTACGTGATCCCCGGCAACGACGACTCCTCCCGCGCCATCCGCCTGTACGCCCGTGGCGTGGCCGATGCCATCCTGGAAGGCCGCAGCATGTCCCTGCAGGAAATCGTGGCTGCCACCGGCGGCGACGACGAGTTCGTTGAAGTGGAAGAAGCTGCCGAGTAATCGGTCCCTTCCGACGCCGCTTCCGAGCGGCGTTTCTGATTCGTTTATGTCAATCCGGAAGGGCGCCTGCGTGGCGCCCTTCCAGTAGCAACCGGAGAAAAAATATGGCGGCAATTACCGCAAGCATGGTGGCTGAACTGCGCGCAAAGACCGATGCGCCGATGATGGAATGCAAGAAGGCCCTGACCGAAGCCGACGGCGACATGGGCAAGGCCGAGGAAATCCTGCGCGTCAAGCTGGGCAACAAGGCTACCAAGGCCGCTGCCCGCGTGACCGCCGAAGGCGTGGTCGGCATCTACATTTCCGCTGACGCCAAGCTGGGCGCCATCGTTGAAGTGAACTGCGAAACCGACTTCGTGGCCAAGAACGACGACTTCCTGGAGCTGGTGAAGAACGCCGCCGAACTGGTGGCCACCAAGAACCCGGCCGACGTGGAAGCCCTCTCCGCCCTGGAAGTGGGTGGTCAGAGCCTGGAATCCATCCGTGCCGCCCTGGTCGGCAAGATCGGTGAAAACATGTCCTTCCGCCGCTTCGTGCGCGTGGAAGCCCAGGGCAAGCTGGCCTCCTACATCCACGGCGGCGCCAAGATCGGCGTGCTGCTGGACCTGGTGGGCGGCGACGAACAGCTGGCCAAGGACATCGCCATGCACATCGCCGCTTCCAAGCCCAAGGCTCTGGATGCTTCCGGCGTTTCCCAGGAACTGATCGACACCGAGCGTCGCGTCGCCATCGAAAAGGCCCGTGCCGACAACAAGCCCGAAGCCATGCTGGAAAAGATCGCCGACGGCACCGTGCAGAAGTTCCTGAAGGAAGTGACCCTGCTGGCCCAGGTCTTCGTCAAGGCTGAAGACGGCAAGCAGACCATCGAACAGCTGCTGAAGGCCAAGGGTGCCTCCGTGGCCGCTTTCACCCTGTTCATCGTGGGCGAAGGCATCGAGAAGAAGGTCACCGACTTCGCTGCTGAAGTGGCTGCCCAGGCTGCCGCTGCTGCCCAGAAGTAATCTAGCAATCTAAGGATGCCCATGCCCGATACCACTCCCCAGCCGGCCTACAAGCGTATTCTCCTCAAACTCAGCGGCGAGGCCCTGATGGGCTCCGATGCCTACGGCATCAATCGCCAGACGATCTCCGAGATTGTCGCCGAGATCAAGGAAGTGGCTGAACTGGGGGTGGAAGTCGGCGTGGTCATCGGCGGCGGCAACATCTTCCGCGGTGTTGCGCCTGCCGCCACAGGCATGGACCGGGCTACCGCCGACTACATGGGCATGCTGGCCACCGTCATGAACGGTCTGGCCCTGCAGGACGCCATGCGCATGGCCGGCCTCAACAGCCGGGTCCAGTCCGCCCTGGATATCGAGCAGGTGGTGGAGCCCTACATCCGGGGCAAGGCCATCCGCTATCTGGAACAGGGCCGCATCGTCATTTTCGCTGCCGGCACCGGCAACCCCTTCTTCACCACCGATACCGCCGCCGCCCTGCGCGGTGCCGAAATCGGCGCCCAGATCGTGCTCAAGGCGACCAAGGTGGACGGCATCTACACTGCCGATCCGAAGAAGGATCCGTCCGCCACCCGTTACGACAAGATCAGTTTCGACGAAGCCATCGCCCGCAATCTGGCGGTCATGGATGCCACTGCATTCGCGCTGTGCCGCGACCAGAAACTGCCGATCAACGTGTTTTCCATCTTCAAGAGCGGCGCCCTGAAGCGGGTGGTGCTGGGTGAAGCGGAAGGCACGCTGGTCTACTGCTGAGGGGAACAGACCATGATTTCCGAAGTCAAGAAGAACACCGAAGCCAAGATGCAGAAGTCCATCGAGGCCTTGAAGAACGACCTCGCCAAGGTCCGCACCGGCCGTGCCCATACCGGCCTGCTGGATCACGTGCAGGTGGATTACTACGGCAGCATGGTGCCGGTTAACCAGGTGGCCAACATCACCCTGGTGGACGCCCGTACCATTGGCGTGCAGCCCTGGGAAAAGGGCATGGGCGCCAAGATCGAAAAGGCCATCCGCGATTCCGACCTGGGCCTTAATCCGGCCACCCAGGGCGACCTGATCCGCGTGCCGATGCCTCCCCTGACTGAAGAGCGCCGCCGCGACCTGACCAAGGTGGTCAAGGGCGAAGGCGAGAATGCCAAGGTGGCCGTGCGCAACCTGCGCCGGGATGCCAACAACAGCCTGAAGGAGGGCGTCAAGTCCAAGGAGATTTCCGAGGACGACGAGCGTCGTACCCAGGACGACATCCAGAAGCTCACCGACAAATACATTGCCGAAGTGGACAAGCTCGTCGCCCAGAAGGAAGCCGAGCTGATGGCGGTCTGACCGCCATCTTCCCCTTCCGGGAGATTTCACCGGATGTCCATTTTCAAAAGCTCCACCCGGGAGATTCCCCGGGCGGCAGCGGTGCCCCGGCACATTGCCATCATCATGGATGGCAATGGCCGGTGGGCCAAAAAGCGTTTCCTCCCCCGTTTTGCCGGTCACACCAAAGGCGTCGAGTCCGTCCGCGACATGGTGCGGGCTTGCCTGGAAAAAGGGGTGGAATACCTGACCCTGTTCGCCTTCAGTTCCGAGAACTGGCGCCGTCCCCAGGATGAAGTCAGCCTGCTCATGCAGTTGTTCGTCAAGGCGCTGCAGCAGGAGGTGGAACGGCTGCACAGCAACGGTGTACGCCTGCGCATCGTGGGCGACCTGTCCCGTTTCGATCCCGCCTTGCAGCAACTCATCCGCCAGGGCGAGGAACGCACTGCCGGCAACGAGCGCCTGACCCTGACCATTGCCGCCAACTACGGCGGTCGTTGGGACATCCTGCAGGCGGCCAACCGTCTGGCCCAGGCCTGTCCCGACAAGCTCGGACAGTGGCAGGAAGAGGACCTGGCGCCTTTCCTGGCCATGGCCTATGCCCCGGAGCCGGATCTGTTCATCCGCACCGGGGGCGAGCAGCGCATCAGCAATTTCCTGCTCTGGCAGCTGGCCTACTCGGAATTCTATTTCACCGATACCCTCTGGCCCGAATTCGATACGGCCGCCCTGGAGGCCGCCATTGCTTCCTACCAGCAGCGGGAGCGCCGCTTCGGCCGTACCAGCGAGCAGCTCGCCACCGACACCAAGGGGAACTCCCATGCTTAAGGCCCGGGTCATCACCGCCATTTTCCTGCTGATCGGTTTCCTGGCCGCCCTGTTCCTGCTTTCGCCCCTGGGCTGGACCCTGCTGGCCACCGTAGTCGCCATGCTGGCGGCCTGGGAGTGGGGCGGCCTGATGCGTCTGGTCGGCATCCAGCGGATCGCGGTGGCCTTGCTCCTTGGTGTCCCTTGTACCACCTTGATGCTTGCCCAGCCGGAGGCGCTCGGTCTCTCCGGCAGCCTCGACAAGGGCGCCGCCCTGTCCCTGGCCTGGTGGTTCCTGCTGCCGGCCCTGGGTTTTTGGACCCTGCTGGTGCCCTTATGGCTGGTGCGGCGCTTTCCCTTGTCGGGGACAGCGTTCGGCCTGCTGACCGGCGCCGTGGTGCTCTTGCCCACCTGGCTGGCCCTGGTCCTGCTGCGCCACCTGGGTCCTTGGGCTCTGCTCGGCATCATGGCTCTGGTCTGGATCGCCGATATTGCCGCCTACTTCACCGGCCGGGCCTTCGGTCGCCGCAAGCTGGCGCCCCAGATCAGCCCGGGGAAGACCTGGGAGGGAGCCTATGGCGCCGTGGCCGGCGTCCTGATCTACGGTCTGGCGGTCTATTTCCTTGCCGGTTCCGCGCTGGCTTTGCCCTTGCTGCTCCTGATCCCCACCCTGCTGGTGCTGACCGCGGTCAGCATCATCGGCGACCTGTTCGAGTCCCTGCTCAAGCGCCAGGCCGGCATCAAGGACAGCAGCCAGCTGTTGCCCGGCCATGGCGGCATTCTGGATCGCATCGACAGTCTCACTTCGACCCTGCCTTTGGTGACCCTGCTCTGGCTCGTTCTCTGATCCTTCCGTATTTTTTGCCGGACTCCCCATGCAGCCCCAGCGTCTCACCATCCTAGGTTCCACCGGCTCCATCGGCGTCAGCACTCTGGACGTCGTCCGCCGCCATCCCCAGCGCTACCGGGTGGTGGCTCTGTGTGCCCACCGGCAGGTGGACAAGCTGGCGGAACAGTGTCGGGAATTCCTGCCATCTTATGCCGTAGTCGGTACCGAGGCTCTGGCCCACGATTTGAGGGGCCGGCTGGCGGGGCTCTCCATCGAGGTGCTACACGGTCCCCAGGCCTTGTGTCAGATGGCGGAGCTGGCGGAGGTGGATGCGGTCATGGCTGCCATCGTCGGCGCAGCCGGTCTGGCGCCCACCCTGGCCGCGGTCCGTTGCGGCAAGAAAGTGCTGCTGGCCAACAAGGAAGCCCTGGTCATGGCCGGGCCGGTGTTCATGGCTGCAGTGGCCCGGCATGGCGCCACATTACTGCCTATCGATAGTGAGCATAACGCTATTTTTCAATCACTTCCGATTAATTTCTCAAGTGATTTATCAAGAAATGGGGTGCGTCGGATTCTGCTCACCGCCTCCGGCGGGCCGTTCCGCAACGCCACGGCAGAGAGTCTCGAATCGGTCACGCCGGATCAGGCCTGCGCCCATCCCAACTGGGTCATGGGGCGCAAGATTTCAGTGGATTCCGCTTCCATGATGAACAAGGGCCTGGAGGTGATCGAGGCCCACTATCTGTTCAACGTGGCCGCCGACAAGATCCAGGTGGTGATCCATCCCCAGAGCGTCATCCATTCCCTGGTGGAGTATGTGGATGGCTCGGTGCTGGCCGAACTGGGCAACCCGGACATGCGCACTCCGATCGCCCACGCACTGGCCTTTCCCGAGCGCATCGAGTCCGGGGTCGGCCCTCTCGACCTGTTCCAGGTTGGTCGGCTGGATTTCCAGGAGCCCGACAACCGGCGTTTCCCCTGCCTCTCCCTGGCCTATCGGGCTCTGGCGGAGGAGGGCAGTGCCCCGGCCCTGCTCAACGCAGCCAACGAAGTGGCAGTGGAGGCATTCTTGGCCGGTACCATCAGCTTTACCGCTATTCCCCGCGTCATTGAGGCGACCCTCGATGCCATTCCCGCGGTCGCCGTGGGCAGTCTTGACGACGTGATGGGCGCCGATGCCCAGGCCCGTGCCAAGGCCAGGGAACTGTTGGCCCGGGAATCGCTGCGGTGAGCAACTTCCTTTTCTACCTGGCGGCATTCGCCGTCGTCCTCGGTATCCTGATCGTGGTGCACGAACTGGGACATTATTGGGTCGCCCGGCTTTGCGGCGTGAAGGTCCTGCGCTTTTCCATCGGTTTTGGACGGCCAGTTTTTTCGCTGTTCTCCGGGGCGGACCGTACCGAATGGGCCGTCGGTGCCTTCCCGCTGGGCGGCTACGTCAAGATGCTCGACGAGCGGGAGGCTCCCGTGGCGGCCCAGGAACTGCACCGGGCCTTCAACGTGCAGCCGGTGGGCAAGCGCATGGCCATTGTGGCGGCGGGCCCCCTGGCCAACCTGCTGCTGGCGGTCCTGATTTACTGGGGGCTTTTCTACAGCGGCACCGAAGAACTGCGCCCCATCCTGGGCGCGCCACCGGCCGCCTCCGCGGCCGCCGAGGCGGGTATTCAAAACGGCGAAGTGGTGGTCCGGGTGGATGGCCGGCCGGTGCAGACCTGGCAGGATTTCCGCTGGGAACTGCTGCAGTCCAGCGTCAATAAGTCCGCCGGGGCCGAAGGTGGAGAGCCCGATCCCGGCTATGTGAGTATCGAAGTCCAGGACGCCCGTCAGCAAATCGTATTCCGGCGCCTCAACCTGGCACCCTTGAGGGAGCAGGGTTACGAGGGGGATCCGCTGGGGCTCCTGGGGGTGAATTTTTTCCGGCCCCAGCTGGCGCCGGTGTTCGGCAAGGTGACGCCCGGCAGTCCGGCGGAGGCCGCGGGGCTCCTGAGTGGTGATCGGGTGCTGGCGGTGGATGGCGTGGCCATCGAATTCTGGTCGGATGTGGTGCAGAAAATCCGCAATGCGCCGGACCAGCCGCTGCGCCTGAGCATTCTTCGCGACGATGCCCGGCTGGAAATCAGTGTCGTGCCGGAAGGCTATGGGGATCGCGGCGCCAGGATCGGGCGCATCGGCGTCGGCGTGCGCGATGCGGGTCCCAGCCGCGACGAGTTGACGGTCACGGTGCGCTACGATGTGCTGACCGCCTTGTCCAAGGCGGTCGAGGAAACCTGGGAAAAATCCTCCTTCAGCCTGGTGATGATGGGCAAGATGCTGACGGGAGAGGTGTCCTGGCGCAATCTCAGCGGTCCGGTCACCATCGCCGATTACGCGGGTCAATCGGCTCGCATGGGGATCGACTACTACCTCAAGTTTTTGGCCCTGGTCAGCATCAGTCTGGGCATCCTCAATCTGCTCCCCGTGCCGGTGCTGGATGGCGGGCATTTGATGTATCATATGATTGAGATTATCAAGCGAGGGCCAGTCTCGGAGCGGTTCATGGAGATTGGTCAACAAATCGGGCTGGCGCTGCTTTTGTTGCTCATGGCGTTTGCCTTCTACAACGACATCAACCGATTGATTTCCGGCTGAATATGAACAAAAACCTGTTGGCAGGGGTTGTTGCGGCGCTTTTCGCTTCTGCGGCCCAAGCCTTCGACCCGTTTGTGGTCAAAGATATCCGTGTTGAAGGTATTCAGCGTACCGAAGCCGGTACCGTATTCAGCTACCTGCCGGTCCGCGTTGGCGACACCCTGAATGACGAGCGTGCCGCCCAGGCCATCAAGGCCCTGTTCGCCACCGGCTTTTTCAAGGATGTGCGCATCGAGGTTGATGGCGATGTCATGGTCCTGGTGCTGGAAGAGCGCCCGGCCATCTCCCAGATCGATTTTGTCGGCCTCAAGGAGTTCGACAAGGACCAATTGAAGAAGGGCCTGAAGGACGTCGGTCTGGCCGAGTCCCGCATCTTCGACCGGGCGCTGCTGGACAAGGCGGAGCAGGAGTTGAAGCGCCAGTATCTCTCCCGTGGCAAATACGCGGTGGAGATCAAGACCACGGTAACGCCTCTGGAGCGGAACCGGGTTGCCATCAACTTCACCATTGACGAAGGCGATGCGGCCAAGATCAAGCAGATCAACATCGTCGGCAACCAGGCCTTCAAGGAAAAGGAACTGCTGGAACTCTTCCAGTTGCAGACGCCTGGCTGGCTGACCTGGTATACCAAGAACGATCAGTATTCCAAACAGAAGCTTTCCGCCGACCTGGAAAGCCTCAAGTCCTATTACCAGAACCGGGGCTATCTGGAATTCAATGTGGAGTCCACCCAGGTTTCCATCAGTCCGGACAAGAAGGACATCTACATCACCATCAGCGTCAATGAGGGGGAACGGTTCATCGTTTCCTCGGTGAAGCTGGCGGGTGACCTGATTGCGCCTGAAGCCGAATTGCGCAAGCTGGTGACCATCAAGCCGGGCGAGATTTTCTCCCGGGAAAAACTGAATGAAACCCAGAAGGCCGTTTCCGACCGTCTGGGTCGCGAAGGTTACGCCTTTGCCAACGTGAACTCCGCACCCGAAGTGGACAAGGAAAAGCGCCAGGTCGCCTTCACCATCTTCGTGGATCCGGGCAAGCGGGTTTACGTGCGCCGTATCAACATCGGCGGCAACACGCGGACCCGGGATGAGGTCATCCGCCAGGAAATGCGCCAGATGGAGGGCGGCTGGTACGATGCCGAAAAGATCCAGCTCTCCAAGCAGCGCGTGGACAAGCTCGGCTACTTCTCCGATGTGACCGTGGAAACACCACCGGTGGCCGGCACCAGCGACCAGGTGGATGTCTCCATGAACGTCACGGAGAAACCCACTGGCAACCTGATGCTGGGTGCCGGCTTCTCCAGTAACGATGGTGTCATCCTGTCCGGCTCCATTGCCCAGCAGAACGTCTTCGGCAGCGGCAAGTCGGTTTCGGTCGGCGTGAATACGGCCAAGTCCCGGGAGACCTATTCGCTCTCCTATACCAATCCCTACTTCACGGTGGACGGTATCAGTCAGGGTTTCGATGTCTATAAGAAAACCTACGATCCCACCAACTCGAGCTACTACGCCAAGAGCTACAAGACCACCTCCATCGGTGGCGGCCTGCGTTGGGGTATTCCCATTGCCGAAAAGGAAACCTTCAGTTTCGGCGTGGCTGTGGATAACACCGATATCACGACGCTCTCCACCAGTCGCCAGATTTACCTGGACCACGTCAAGGAATTCGGTAATTCCAATACCTCGGTCAGTGGTACGGTCGGTTGGTCCCAGGATGGTCGGGACAGTTTGATCTATCCGACCAAGGGCGGTATGACCCGGGTCAGTGCCGAAGTGGCACCGGCTGGCAGTCTCAAGTACTACAAGATGAACCTCCAGCACCAGCGTTTCTTCCCCTTCACCAAGGACCTGGTCCTGATGCTGAATGGGGAGCTTGGTATCGGTAATGGCCTGAACGGCAAGTCCCTGCCGTTCTATCGCAGCTATTACGCTGGCGGCGTGACTTCAGTGCGCGGCTACGATGTGGCCAGCCTCGGCCCCCGTCAGAATGACGAAGCCATCGGCGGTACCAAGCGGGTGGTGATGAATGCCGAACTGTTGTTCCCGATGCCCGGTACTGGTCTGGACAAGTCCTTGCGTCTGGGCTGGTTCGTGGACGCCGGCCAGGTCTTTGGTCCCAAGGACGACAACGGGGATTACTCCAAGTTTGCCTTGGGCGACCTGCGTTATTCCACGGGTCTGGCCGTGGCGTGGGCTTCGCCCATGGGGCCGCTCAAGTTCAGCGTGGCTCAGCCGCTGAACGACAAGGAAGGCGACAAGACCCAGCGCTTCCAGTTCACCATGGGTACTACTTTTTAATCAGGAGAGACTGGTTTGAAATACAAAATGCTTAATGTCGGTGCCGCCGCTGTCCTGTCTGCATTTCTGGCTGTGCCCGCTTTTGCCAATGAAGCGAACAAGATCGGTTACGTGAATACCCAGCGGGTGTTCCGCGATGCCCCCGCTGCCGTCAAGGCCCAGAAGAAGCTGGATGCCGAGTTTTCCCGCCGGGACCAGGACCTCCAGGTCGTTGCCAAGAAACTGCAGACCCTGCAGGAAAGTCTGGAAAAGAACGGCGTCACCATGTCCGAGAGCGAGCGCCGCAACAAGGAGCGCGAGCTGAACGATCTGAACCGCGACTTCCAGCGCCGTCAGCGTGAGTTCCGCGAAGACCTGAACCTGCGCCAGAACGAGGAAATGGCCGCCGTGCTGGAAAAGGCCAACAAGGCCATCAAGCAGATCGCCGAGAACGAGAAGTTCGACCTGATCCTGCAGGATGTGGTCTGGGTCAGCCCCAAGCTGGACATCACCGACAAGGTGATCAAGGCCCTGTCCGACGACAAGGCCGGCAAGTAAGCCGATTTGCCAGGGGGTCGCGTGACGGGGGAGGGGATTCGTCTCGACGAAATCGTCGCCCGTCTGGGAGGCTCCCTGCTGGGTGACGGTGCCGTCCAGATTTGCGGGGTGGGCACCCTGGCCGGGGCCGGCGAGGGGCAGATCAGCTTCCTCTCCAACCCCAAGTATCGCAGCCAGCTGGCGAGCACCCGGGCGGCCGCAGTCATCGTGCCGCCGGCCATGCAGGACGGCACGGACCGGCCCCGCATCGTTGCCGCCAATTCCTACACTTATTACGCCCGGGTAGCCCAGCTGCTCTATCCGGCTCGTCAGCCAAAAACGCCGGTGCATCCGAGCGTGGTGCTGGGGCAGGATGTGCAATTGGGCGAGGGTGTGGTGATCCATGCCGGCTGCGTCATCGGCGACGGCGCCAGTATCGGCGACGGTTCGGTGCTGCATCCCAATGTCACCGTGTATGCCGGTTGCCGCATCGGCAAGCGGGCCCTGATCCATGCCGGTGCAGTGATCGGTGCCGACGGCTTCGGTTTCGCCAAGGATGGCGAGGCCTGGCTGAAGATTCCCCAGGTGGGGCGCGTCATCATCGGCGACGATGTGGAAATCGGCGCCAACACCACCATCGACCGGGGCGCTATCGAGGACACCGTGATCGGCGACGGCGTCAAGCTCGACAACCAGATCCAGGTCGGCCACAACGTGGTGATCGGCGACCACGCGGCCATGGCCGGCTGCGTCGGCATCGCCGGCAGCGCCCGCATCGGCAGGCGCTGTACCGTCGGTGGCGGTGCCATCATCCTGGGCCACCTGGAGCTGGGGGACGATGTGCATGTCTCTTCCGGCACCCTGGTGGCCAAGAGCCTGAAACAGCCCGGTCAATACACCGGAGCCTTCCCCGTGGAGCGCCACGAGGGCTGGCTGAAGAATGCGGCCCATCTGCGCCATCTGTCGAAACTGGCGGACCGGGTCCATGAACTTGAAAAAAAACTTAGTGAGCTGGAGAAAAAATCTTGACCAATATGGATATTCACCAAATTCTCGAATACCTGCCCCACCGTTATCCCATCCTGCTGGTGGACCGGGTGCTCGAATGCGAGCCGGGCAAGAGTATCCATGCCATCAAGAACGTGACCATCAACGAGCCCTTCTTCAACGGCCACTTCCCGCACCATCCGGTCATGCCCGGCGTGTTGATCCTGGAAGCCCTGGCCCAGGCCGCTGCCATCCTGTCTTTCAAGACCATGGGCTCCAAGCCTGACGACAAGTCCGTCTATTACTTTGCCGGCATCGACGGCGCCCGTTTCAAGAAGCCGGTGAGCCCGGGCGACCAGCTCAATCTGCATGTGGAGATCATCGCCAGCAAGCGCGGCATCTGGAAGTTCAAGGCCGAAGCCCGGGTCGATGGTCAGCTGGCCACCGAAGCCGAACTGATGTGCACCGTCCGCTCCATCGAGTAAGCCCATGATCCATCAGACGGCCATCGTCCATCCCGGAGCCAGGCTCGGAGCGAACGTCTCCGTCGGCGCCTATTCCATCATCGGCGAGCATGTGCAGATCGGTGACAACACCGAGATCGGTCCCCATGTGGTGATCGAAGGCCATACCACGATCGGTCGGGACAACCGGATTTTCCAGTTCTGCTCCATCGGTGCCGAACCCCAGGACAAGAAGTACGCCGGCGAACCGACCCGTCTGGAAATCGGCGACCGCAACGTCATCCGGGAATTCTGCACCTTCAACCTGGGCACCATCCAGGACGGCGGCGTCACCCGTCTGGGCAACGACAACTGGATCATGGCCTACGTGCACCTGGCCCACGACTGCCAGGTGGGCAACCACACCATTTTCGCCAACAATGCCCAGCTGGCCGGCCACTGCCATGTGGACGACCACGCCATCCTCGGCGGCTTCACCGTGGTGCACCAGTTCGTGCGCATCGGCGCCCATTCCATGACCGGCATGGGCACCATCCTGTTCCAGGACCTGCCGCCCTACGTCACCGCTGCCGGCAATACGGCCTCGCCCTACGGCATCAACAGCGAGGGCCTGAAGCGCCGCGGTTTCTCCTCCGAGGCGGTGATGGCCCTGAAGCGGGCCTACCGGGCCATCTACAAGTCCGGCCTGACCCTGGAAGAAGCCAAGGCCAAGCTGGAGGCTGATCTGGCCAAGCATCCCGAATACCAGCTGTTGCTCGATTTCCTCGCCGTGTCCAAGCGCGGCATCGTTCGGTGAGGCCATGGCGGGCAACGGAATCCGTATCGCCATGGTGGCGGGGGAAGCCTCGGGCGACCTCCTGGCCAGCCATCTGATCAAGGCGCTCAAGCAGCACCTGCCGGACGCCACCTTCTACGGCATCGGCGGCCCCAAGATGTCGGCCCAGGGCTTCGATGCCTGGTGGCCCCTGGAAAAGCTGGCGGTGCGCGGCTATGTGGAAGTGCTCAAGCACTACCGGGAAATCACCGGCATCCGCCGCCAGCTGAAAAAGCGCCTGCTGGAGGAAAAGCCCGATGTCTTCATCGGCGTGGACGCGCCGGATTTCAATCTGGATCTGGAGCGGGGCCTGAAGAACAAGGGCATTCCCGCCATCCACTACGTCAGCCCCTCCATCTGGGCCTGGCGCGGCAAGCGCATCCACAAGATCGCCCGTTCCGTCTCCCGCATGCTCTGCCTGTTCCCCTTCGAGCCGGCCCTGTACGAGGCCAAGGGCGTGCCGGTGGACTACGTGGGCCATCCGGTGGCCGACATGGTGCCCCTGGAGATCAACCGCCAGTCGGCCCGGGAAAAGCTGAACCTGCCCCTGGAGGCGCCGATCTTCGCCTTCCTCCCCGGCAGCCGCCAGTCCGAGCTGGAGTACATGGCGGACACCTTCATCGAGACGGCCAAGCGCATTTACGCCCGCATGCCCAAGGCCCTGTTTCTGGTGCCCCTGGCCACCCGGGAAACCCGCCTGCTGTTCGAGACCGCCATCTACCGCCATCAGGCCCTGGATGTGCCGTTCACCCTGCTCTTCGGCCATTCCCACGATGCCATGGCGGCCGCCGACACGGTGCTGGTGGCCAGCGGCACCGCCACCCTGGAAGCGGCGCTGCTCAAGCGTCCCATGGCCATCGCCTACCGCATGGCGCCTTTCTCCTGGCGCCTCATGAAGCGAATGAAGTACCAGCCCTGGGTGGGCCTGCCCAACATCCTGGCCGGTCAGTTCGTGGTGCCCGAATTCCTGCAGGACGATGCGACGCCGGACAATCTGGCCCAGGCCCTGCTCAACCTGCAGACCGACAAGCTGCTGCGTAGCCGCATCGAGGACGAATTCACCCGCATCCACCTGCAGCTGCGCCAGAACACGGCGGAGAAGGCGGCGGCGGCCATCCTTTCCGTGCTCGGGCGCCGTCCCGTGCGGGCCGACGATGTCCCTGCAGCTGTTTGACGACCTGGTCTGCGGCATCGACGAAGCCGGCCGCGGCCCCCTGGCGGGCAGCGTGGTGGCGGCGGCGGTGATCCTGGACCCGGCCCGGCCTATCGCCGGCCTCAACGACTCGAAAAAGCTGAGCGCGGCGAAGCGCGAGGCCCTGGCCCCGGAAATCCGGGAAAAGGCCCTGGCCTGGTGTGTGGCAGAAGCCTCCGTGGCCGAGATCGACCGTCTTAACATCCTCCACGCCACCATGCTGGCCATGCAGCGGGCCGTGGCCGGCCTTGCCGTGGCGCCCCTGCGGGCCCTGGTGGACGGCAACCGCTGCCCCAAGCTGGCGGTGCCGGCTGAGGCGGTGGTCAAGGGCGACGGCAAGGTGGCCTGCATTGCCGCCGCCTCCATTCTGGCCAAGACGTTCCGGGACGGGGCCATGCTCGACCTGCACCGGCAATACCCCGAATACGGCTTCGACCGCCACATGGGCTACCCAACGGCGGACCATCTGGAGCGCCTGCGGCAGCATGGGCCGAGCCCCATCCACCGGCGCTCCTTCGGCCCGGTGAAGCTGCTGCTGGCCCAGGCCGAGCTGTTCTGAACCATGCGCTTCGTCGAATCCCCCGACAATCCCGCCTACCGCCAGTTGCGGCGCCTCTGCCAGTCCGGCCGGGAGCGGCGCAAGACCGGCTTTTCCGTGCTCGACGGCATGCATCTGCTGACGGCCTACGAGGAACGCTTCCAGAAGGTACGGGAGCTGTTCGTCAGCGAGGCGGCCCGGGACAAGCCCGAAATCGCCGCCTACCTGGCCGCCTCCGCCGGCATCAAGCAGACGGTGCTGAGCGAGCGCCTGTTCGAAGACCTGGGGCTGGTGGATACGCCCACCGGCATCGTCGGCCTCATCAATACCCCGGTGCCCGCCGCCGGCCCCGACGCCCAGGGCGATGCGGTGCTGCTGGACGGCGTGCAGGACCCGGGCAACCTGGGCTCCATCCTGCGCAGCGCCGCCGCCGCCGGTTTCCGCCAGGTGCTGCTGAGCGCGGATTGCGCCCAGGCCTGGGCACCCAAGACCCTGCGGGCGGGGCAGGGCGCCCATTTCCAGACGGTCATCCATGAGAACCAGGACCTCTGCGCCTTCCTGGCCGGCTATGGCGGCAAGGCCGCCGTTACCTGCCTGGGGGCCCAGGGCGACCTCTTCGATGCGGACCTGCGCGGCCCGGTGGCCTGGGTCTTCGGTTCCGAAGGGCAGGGCGTGCGGCCCGCCGTGCTGGCCCTGACCAATGCGCCCCTGGCCATTCCCATGCCGGGGGGCAGCGAATCCCTCAACGTGGCTGCTGCCGCCGCCATCTGCCTGTTCGAGACGGTGCGCCAGCGGCGCTGAGCCGCAGCAGCGAGATCAGTACCTTAAAGCGGCCCGGCCTGAAATGCAGCAGGGGCGCCATTCTTCCCGGCCTATGGCTGGAGAATGGCGCCCCTGCTGCCTTGTAGGGCGACGGGGTTAGAAGCTCAGCCGTTCCAGCTTCACTTCCTGCATGATGGTGGTGGAGATTTCCTCGATGGACTTGGTGGACGAATCTAGCCAGCGGATGTCGTGCTGGCGCATCATTTTTTCCGCCTCCTTGACCTCGTAGCGGCAGTTTTCCAGGGAGGCGTACTTGCTGTTGGGGCGCCGCTCGCTGCGGATCTGATTGAGGCGCTCGGGCTGGATGGTGAGGCCGAACAGCTTCTCCCGGTGCTTGACCAGGCTGTCGGGCATTTTCATGCGCTCGAAGTCTTCCGGAATGAGGGGGAAGTTGGCGGCCTTGACCCCGAACTGCATGGCCAGGTAGAGGCTGGTGGGCGTCTTGCCGCAGCGGGAGACGCCGACGAGAATGACATCGGCCTGCTCCAGCCCCTGGTTGGTGACGCCGTCGTCGTGGGACAGGGTGTAGTTGATGGCCTCGATGCGTTGCTTGTAGTCGTTGGTGTCGATGGAGCCGTGGGTGCGGCCAATGGTGTGGGTGGACTTGACGCCCAGCTCCGCCTCCAGGGGCACGATGAAGGTGTCGAAGAAATTGAGGCAGAGGACGTTGGCCTCGCTCAGGATGCGGTTCAGGTCCCGGTCGATGAGGGTGGAGAAGACGATGGGCCGGGCGCCGTCCAGGATGGTCGCCTCCTTCAGTCGCTCCAGGCATTCCCGGGCCTTGTCCGTGGAATTGACGAAGGGAATCCGCACCATCTTCAGGCGCACACCCTCGAATTGGGTGAGCAGGCTGTGTCCCAGGGTTTCAGCGGTGATGCCCGTGCCATCGGAGATGAAGAAGATGGTGCGGGAGGGGAGATGGGACGGCGCTTGAGTCATGGATTTCCCTAATCGGCGGGTCAAGTGTTGTGGAAGGCGCTAAAATAGCGGTTTCCCGATTTTGAAACAATCTTCAGAGGACTTCATGAGCGATTATGTAATCGGTTTCGACCAGCTGCGCATGACAGATGTGGACCGTGTCGGCGGCAAGAACGCCTCTCTCGGCGAAATGATCAGCCAGCTGGCCAATACCGGTGTGCGGGTTCCCGGCGGTTTCGCCACCACGGCCCATGCCTATCGGGAGTTCCTGGCCCATGAAGGCCTGGCCGCCCGCATCGAGGCTGAACTCTCCAACCTGGACGTGGACAACGTCAATGCCCTGCTGGCTGCCGGTGCCAAGATCCGCCAGTGGATCATCGACACCCCGTTCCCGGCCCAGCTGCAGAACGAGATCAAGGCCCACTACGACGCCCTGATCGCCGATTCCACCGCCGACGCCTCCTTCGCCGTGCGCTCCTCCGCCACCGCCGAGGACCTGCCCGACGCTTCCTTCGCCGGCCAGCAGGAAACCTTCCTCAACATCCACGGCTTCGACAACATCCTTCACGCCATGAAGGAAGTGTTCGCCTCCCTCTATAACGACCGCGCCATCTCCTACCGCGTGCACAAGGGCTTCACCCACGCCGAGGTAGCCCTGTCCGCCGGCGTGCAGCGCATGGTGCGTTCCGACAAGGGTGCCGCCGGCGTGATGTTCACCCTGGATACCGAATCCGGCTTCCGCGACGCCGTCTTCGTCACCGCCTCCTATGGCCTGGGCGAGACCGTGGTGCAGGGCGCCGTGAACCCGGACGAGTTCTACGTGCACAAGCCCATGCTGGCCGCCGGCAAGAAGGCCGTGATCCGCCGCAACCTGGGTTCCAAGCTGATCAAGATGACCTTCTCCGCCGAGAAGGTGGCCGGCAAGTCCACCATCACCGAGGACGTGGCCGAGGCCGAGCGTCACCGTTTCGCCATCAACGATGCCGAAGTGGAAGAGCTGGCCCGCTACGCCATGATCATCGAGAAGCACTACCAGCGTCCCATGGACATCGAGTGGGGCAAGGATGGCGTGGACGGCAAGCTGTACATCCTGCAGGCCCGTCCCGAGACTGTAAAGTCCCAGGAAGGCCACGGCCGCGTCGAGAAGTTCAAGCTCAAGTCCTTCTCCAAGGTGCTGGCCTCCGGCCGCGCCATCGGCCAGAAGATCGGCGTCGGCCCGGTGCGCGTGGTGCACGATCCTTCCGAGATGGACCAGGTCAAGCCCGGCGACGTGCTGGTGGCCGACATGACCGATCCCAACTGGGAGCCGGTGATGAAGCGGGCTTCCGCCATCGTCACCAACCGTGGCGGCCGTACCTGCCACGCCGCCATCATCGCCCGGGAACTGGGCATCCCCGCCATCGTCGGTTGCGGTGACGCCACCGAGACCCTGGCCGAAGGCGAAGTGGTCACCGTCTCCTGCACCGAAGGCGACACCGGCCACGTCTATCGCGGCAAGCTGGACTTCGAGGTCACTTCCCGCGATCTGGGCGCCATGCCCGAGATCAAGACCAAGATCATGATGAACGTGGGCAACCCGGAGCTGGCCTTCGAGTTCTCCCAGCTGCCCAGCGCCGGCGTCGGCCTGGCCCGGGTCGAGTTCGTCATCAACAACGTCATCGGCATCCACCCCAAGGCCATCCTGGAAATCGACCGTCTGCCCGCCTCCAAGCGGGAAGAGATCCTGCGTCGCGCCCGGGGTTACGCCAATCCGGTGGAATTCTTCGTCGAGAAGCTGGCCGAGGGTGTGTCCACCATCGCCGCCGCCTTCTGGCCCAAGCCCGTCATCGTGCGTCTCTCCGACTTCAAGTCCAACGAGTACCGCAAGCTGCTGGGCGGCGACCTCTACGAGCCCGAGGAAGAAAACCCCATGCTGGGCTTCCGCGGTGCCTCCCGCTACATCGCCAGCACCTTCCGCGACTGTTTCGAGATGGAATGCCGGGCCATGAAGAAGGTCCGCGAAGAAATGGGCCTGACCAACGTGGAACTGATGGTGCCCTTCGTGCGCACCGTCGATGAAGGCAAGGGCGTGGTCAGCCTGCTGGCCGAACATGGCCTCAAGCAGGGTGAGAACAATCTCAAGCTGATCATGATGTGCGAGATTCCCTCCAACGCCCTGCTGGCCGACCAGTTCCTGGAAGTGTTCGACGGCTTCTCCATCGGCTCCAACGACCTGACCCAGCTGACCCTGGGCCTGGATCGTGACTCCGGTCTGGTGGCTTCCCTCTTCGACGAGCGGGACCCGGCGGTGAAGACCCTGCTGGCCATGGCCATCGCCTCCGCCAACAAGAAGGGCAAGTACGTCGGTATTTGCGGCCAGGGCCCCTCCGACCATCCGGATCTGGCCGAGTGGCTGATGGACCAGGGCATCTCCTCCATCTCCCTCAACCCGGATACGGTGGTGGACACCTGGACCCGCCTGGGCGCCCACAAGGCCGGCTAAACGAAAAGGGAGCCCCGTCTCCCTGACGACTGCGGAAAAGGCGCCGAGTGCACAACTCGGCGCCTTTTTTCTTGGCATGCCCCGGGAGGTAGAAGGCATGCGGTTTTCCGGATCGGGTGCCTGGAGAGGCGCATCCGTGCTGGCTTGTGGGGGAGATGCTGGGGCGGGACCGAAAATGGCCAGCCACCGCGGCCGGCGGCTAGGTCCGGGCCTTGAAGGTAGGCAGGGAAATCTTGAAGACGATGGCGGCCCAGCGCAGGCCAAAGATCAGCGCCGCCGCCAGCCAGGCGGCCCAGACCGGGGAAACGCCGAGGGCCTGCAGGCCGATCAGCAGCAGGCAGCCGGCCAGGGCGGCCGAGGCGTAGAGTTCGCCGGGAAGGAAGATCAGGGGCACCTGGTTGCAGAAGATGTCCCGCAGTACGCCGCCGAACACCCCGGTGATGACGCCCATGAGGCTGGCCACCAGCCAGGGCGCATGCCAGTGCAGGGCGGCCTGGGTGCCGAGGACGGCGAACAGGGCCAGGGCCAGGGCATCCGGATAGAGGAAAAGGCGAGGGGAGATGGGGCGCCGGCGGACGATGAAAAAGGTGAGAATGCCGGTGGCGAAGGCGGTGATCAGATAGGTCTGGTCCACCACCCAGAAGACATTGCGGTCCAGCAGCAGGTCCCGCACCGTGCCGCCGCCCAGGCCCGTGGCCACCGCCACCATGACCGTGCCGACCAGGTCCATGCCCTTGCGTTCGGCTTCAAAGACGCCGGTGGCGGCACCAACCGCCACGGCCACCAGGCCGACCCAGTAGAGCAGATCGGCCAGCAGCATCAGACCTTGACCCGCATCAGGCGCTGCTTTTCCCGGTCCCAGTCGCGCTGCTTCTCGGTTTCCCGCTTGTCGTGCATCTTCTTGCCCTTGGCCAGGCCCACTTCCACCTTCACCCGGCCCCGGGTGTAGTGCAGGTCCAGGGGGACGAGGGTGAAGCCGGCCCGTTCCACCTTGCCGATGAGCTTGTCGATCTGCTCCCGGTGCAAGAGCAGCTTGCGGGTGCGGGTGGCTTCGGGATGGACGTGGGTGGAGGCGGTGTAGAGGGGCGTCAAATGCATGCCCAGCAGCCAGATTTCGCCGTTCTTGATGACGACGTAGGATTCCTTGAGATTCACCCGTCCGGCACGAATGGCCTTCACTTCCCACCCTTCGAGGGCGAGACCGGCTTCGATCTTCTCCTCGACGAAGTAGTCGTGAAAGGCTTTCTTGTTGGTGGTGATGCTCATTGGGCCGGGCTTTCCGCTAAAATGCGCCATTCTACAAGGATTCCGAGAAAAAGGCCGCCCATGGCCCTGGTGGAAAAATCAGTATTGATCGAGTTTTCGGCCCAGCAGATGTTCGATCTGGTGGACCGGGTGGAGGACTATCCCCAGTTCCTGCCCTGGTGCAGCTCCACGGAACTGAAGTTCCGCGACGGGCAGAAGACGGCGGCGACCCTGCATATCAACTATCACAGCGTCAAAAGCCACTTCACCACCGAGAATGAGAAGGAAATTCCCCTGTGGATGAACATCCGCCTGGTGGATGGTCCCTTCCGCCGCCTCGAGGGGCGCTGGGTATTCAAGCCTCTGGCGGAAAAGGCCTGCAAGATCGAATTCACCCTGAGCTACGAGTTTTCCAGCAAGCTCTTTGAAAAGGTGATCGGTCCCGTCTTCAATCACATTGCCAATACGTTCGTCGAAGCCTTCGTCAAACGTGCGGCCCAGATTTATGGCTGAAAAAATCAACGTCGAAGTCGTCTACGCCCAGCAGCGCAAGCAGGACCTGGTGTCCGTCAAGCTGGAGGAGGGCGCCACCGTGCGCCAGGCCATCGAGGCCTCGGGCCTGCTGGAGAAATATCCGGAAATCGACCTGGCCAAGAACAAGCTGGGCATCTTCGCCAAGCTGGCCAAGGCCGACGGGGTGCTGCGGGACAAGGACCGGGTGGAAATCTACCGCCCCCTCATCGCCGACCCGAAGGAGGTGCGCAAGCAGCGGGCCGCCGAAGGCAAGGTGATGAAGAAGGGAGCCGGGGACGAAGGCTCCGGCGAATGAAAAAGGCGGCTTGAAGCCGCCTTTTTTATCGAATCAGATCTGCTGCAGCGCTATTTGCACCATTCATTGACCGCTTGCTGTGCCTTGGCTGCTTCCGCAGCCCGCTGGCTGTCGTCGAGAATTTCCCGTTCGCCGGCGTCGTTGCGGCGGGCGATGCGCTCTCCGGACTGATAAAGCGCCAGATTGCGGCGGGCTGCATCGCAGTTGTCCTTGCGCTTCTTCTGCTGGGCAGCCTCCTCTTCAGCCTCTTTCGCCTTGTCCTGCCGGATTTTCTGCTGCTGGCGGAATTCCATTTCCTTTTCCGCCAGGCTCTTCGGTGGGGGCGTCTGGACACTGCCGGCAGGAGGCGTATCAATCACCCGTTTCTGCTGCACCTTGCCCACGGGAGGCTTGTCGGACATGACGGTGCGGCCGTTTTCGTCCTTCCAGGTATAAATTTGTGCCAGTGCCGAAGTGGCTGCGAAAAGTAGGGATATGGCAGCGATTCGGGCAATATGGGGACGGTTGCCGGAGGATGTCGCAGGCCGGAATGGGAAGATGGGCATGCCTAGGCTCTTTTCCGAGGGTAATCCAGTCCCGTATAATACGTTTTTGAGACTCCGGATCAAAGCCATGCGTGTAATCCAGAAGGCCTTGACGTTCGACGACGTCCTGCTTGTCCCCGCCCATTCCAACATCCTGCCTCGCGACGTCAGCCTGGCCACCCGCCTGACCCGCAACATCTCCCTGAATCTGCCCCTGGTGTCCGCCGCCATGGACACCGTGACCGAAGCCCGCCTGGCCATCGCCATCGCCCAGGAAGGCGGCATCGGCATTGTGCACAAGAACCTCTCGGCCAAGGCCCAGGCCGCCGAAGTTTCCAAGGTCAAGCGCCACGAAGCCGGCATCCTCAAGGATCCCATCACCATCACCCCCAGCATGACCATCGGTGAAGTGGTGGCCCTGACCCGCCAGCACAAGATTTCCGGCCTGCCGGTCTTGGAAGGCAAGAAGGTGGTGGGTATCGTCACCAACCGGGACCTGCGGTTTGAAGGCAAGCTGGATCAGCCGGTGACCAAGATCATGACCCCCAAGGAGCGCCTGGTCACGGTCAAGGAAGGTGCCAGCATCGAAGAGGCCAAGGAACTGATCCGCGAGCATCGCATCGAGCGCGTGCTGGTGGTCAATGACGACTTCGAACTGAAGGGCCTGATCACCGTCAAGGACATCCTCAAGACCTCCGAGCACCCCCTGGCCAACAAGGACGAAGCCGGTCGCCTGCGCGTTGGCGCCGCCATCGGCGTCGGTGCCGGCACCGAGGAGCGGGCAGAACTGCTGGCCGCCGCCGGTGTGGACGTGCTGATCGTGGACACCGCCCACGGTCATTCCCAGGGTGTGCTGGACCGGGTCAAGTGGGTCAAGCAGAACTTCCCCCATGTGGAAGTGATCGGCGGCAACATCGCCACCGCCGCCGCCGCCCGTGCCCTGGTCGATCACGGCGCTGACGGCGTCAAGGTCGGCATCGGCCCCGGCTCCATCTGCACCACCCGTATCGTGGCCGGCGTCGGCGTGCCCCAGATCACCGCCATCACCAATGTGGCCGAAGCGCTCAAGGGCACCGGCGTGCCCATGATCGCCGACGGCGGCATCCGCTTCTCCGGCGATATCTCCAAGGCCATTGCCGCCGGCGCCAACTGCGTCATGCTGGGCGGCCTGTTTGCCGGTACCGAAGAGGCCCCGGGCGAAGTGGAACTGTTCCAGGGCCGCTCCTACAAGTCCTATCGGGGCATGGGCTCCCTGGGCGCCATGCAGGCCGGCTCCTCCGACCGCTACTTCCAGGACAACACCGCCAACGTGGACAAGCTGGTGCCGGAAGGCGTCGAAGGCCGGGTTCCCTACAAGGGTTCCGTGCTGGCCGTGATCCACCAGCTGATGGGCGGCCTGCGCGCCTCCATGGGCTATGTGGGCTGCGCCACCATCGACCAGATGCGGGAGACCGCCGAGTTTGTCGAGATCACCGCTGCCGGCGTCCGGGAATCCCACGTCCACGACGTGCAGATCACCAAGGAAGCGCCCAACTACCACCAGGACTGATCCTCCGGGACCAAGCAAGGGCGGCCAGTTCCAACTAGGCCGCCCTTTTTCATAGCATCGGCTTCATCGCCCCTATTGCCCACATAGCAGACCCATCATGGCCCACCAGAAAATCCTCATTCTCGACTTCGGTTCCCAGGTCACCCAGCTCATCGCCCGCCGGGTGCGGGAGGCCAAGGTTTTCTGCGAAATCCACCCCTACGACGTGTCGGAAGAGTTCATCCGCAACTACGGCGCCAAGGGCATCATCCTCTCCGGTGGCCCCAGCTCCGTGACCGAGGGCGATACCCCCCGGGCCCCCAAGGTGGTGTTCGAACTGGGCATCCCCGTGCTGGGCATCTGCTACGGCATGCAGACCATGGCCCAGCAGCTGGGCGGCACCGTGATGACCGCCGAAGCCGCCGGCAAGGCCCGGGAATTCGGCTATTCCGAAGTCCGCGCCCACGGCCATACCGCCCTGCTGAAGGACATCGCCGACTTCACCACCCCCGAAGGCCACGGCATGCTCAAGGTGTGGATGAGTCACGGCGATTCCGTCATGGAACTGCCGCCGGGCTTCAAGCTCATGGCTTCCACCCCTTCCTGTCCCATCGCCGGCATGGCCGACGAGGAACGCAAGTTCTACGCCGTCCAGTTCCATCCGGAAGTGACCCACACCGTGAAGGGCCGGGCCATCCTGGAAAGCTTTGTGCACGGCATCTGCGGTTGCGGCACCGACTGGGTCATGGGCGACTACATTGCCGAGGCTGTGGCAGCCATTCGCGCCCAAGTGGGCAGTGAAGAAGTCATCCTGGGCCTCTCCGGCGGCGTCGATTCCAGCGTGGCCGCCGCCCTGATCCACAAGGCCATCGGCGACCAGCTCACCTGCGTCTTCGTGGACCACGGCCTGCTGCGCCTCAACGAAGGCGACATGGTGATGGACATGTTCGCCCGCAACCTGGGCGTCAAGGTCATCCGCGTCGATGCGGTGGACGACTTCATGGGCAAGCTGGCCGGCGTTTCCGACCCGGAACAGAAGCGCAAGATCATCGGCAAGGAATTCGTGGAGGTCTTCCAGGCCGAATCGAAAAAGCTCTCCGCCGCCAAGTGGCTGGCCCAGGGCACCATCTACCCGGACGTGATCGAATCCGCCGGCAAGGGCAAGAAGGGCGCCCACACCATCAAGAGCCACCACAACGTGGGCGGCCTGCCGGAAGACATGCACCTCAAGCTGCTGGAGCCCCTGCGCGAGCTGTTCAAGGACGAGGTGCGGGAACTGGGCGTGGCCCTGGGGCTGCCCCGGGAGATGGTCTACCGCCATCCCTTCCCCGGTCCCGGCCTGGGCGTGCGCATCCTGGGCGAGGTGAAGCAGGAGTACGCCAAGCTGCTGCAGCGGGCCGACGCCATTTTCATCGACGAACTGCGCGCCACCCTGGCCACCGAGCGGGACGTGGCCGCCGGCGCCTGCACCGAGGCCGATATCGGCAAGAGCTGGTACGACCTGACCAGCCAGGCCTTCGCCGTCTTCCTGCCGGTGAAGAGCGTGGGCGTCATGGGCGACGGCCGCACCTACGAAAACGTGGTGGCCCTGCGCGCCGTGGTCACCAGCGACTTCATGACCGCCCACTGGGCCCATCTGCCCTACGAGCTGCTGGGCAAGGTCTCCAACCGCATCATCAACGAAGTCCGCGGCCTCAACCGGGTGGTGTACGACGTCTCCGGCAAACCGCCCGCCACCATCGAGTGGGAGTGAGTGTGCCGTTCTGCCGATAGATATCAGGCAGCCTGGCCCAATAAAAAACCGGACGCGAAGTCCGGTTTTTTTATTCCGAGTCCTGGGGATCAGGTCCGGATGAAGCTCGAATCCGGGTTGAGGCGCGGCATTTCGTCGTCCTGCCGATCCTTCAAGGTCTCCCGCAGGGCACTCACAACTTCGGCATGGCCGTGCTGCTGCGCCAGCATCAGGGCGGTCTGGCCGTCACCGGCCGCCTGGGTCGGATTGGCGCCGGCCTGGAGCAGGGCCTGTACCAGGGGCAGGTGGCCGTTCATGGCGGCCATCGCCAGGGGCAGACGACCCTGTTCGTCCATCTGGTTGGGATCGATCTCCATGGCCAGGACGCGGCGGGCCAGGGACAGGTTGTTCCGTTCTACCGCGCCGCACAGGGCTCGGGTGCCTTCGCTGCTTTTCACCTTGGGCTTGGGCTCCAGGCCGCTCGGCACCAGGCGGGTGACCTGATTCACCAGGGAACCGGCCACCATGAAGCCGAGGGCGATGAGCAGGGGCATGCGCGATACGCCCAGGCCATCGGCCCACTGGTCCGGCAGGTTGGCGCCGACCACCAGCAGGGCGTAGAGCAGGAAAAAGGTGAAGCGGACGTAAAGGAAGAGGGCCAGCAGCACCATCAGGCCGAGGACGGCCACCAGGTAGTTGGTGTTGAGATGCAGGGCCTGGCTCAGGTCGTGGGGCAGGTTGGCCAGCACGGCCAGCAGCAGGACCAGGCCAACGAGCATCCATTCGCGGCGACGGCGGGCTTCAAATTGATCCATGGCGATCACTTGTGTGAAATATTTCACAAAATTGTCCGGCATTATTCTTCCCCCTGCAAGTCTTGCCTGAGCCGTTGGCACCCCCAACCCCTTTCCACCTGTCATGGTTCTGTCACATGGGGCGCGAACAATGGCTCGTTTTCGCCACGAGGCTCCCATGAAAGACTTCGACGACGCCTGTTGCAGCAATGCCAGTCCCAATCCCCATCTTCTCGATCTGACCAGTCCAGGCCGCCGCCAGATGCTGGCCGGCGGCCTGGGAGCCGCTGCCCTGGCCGGCCTGCCCATGCCGGCAGCAGCCGTCAGCGCGGCTTCCGATGCCGGGCGGGCGGCCAAGGTGCCCATTGGTTTCGATCCCATCCCGGTTTCCCAGCTGGATCAGGTACGGGTGCCGGCCGGTTACCGGGCCGAACTGCTCTATGCCTGGGGCGACCCGGTGTCCGACGGCCCCGCCTATCGGGCCGATGGGGGCAACAGTGCCGCCGAGCAGCGCCTGCAGTCCGGCAGCCACCACGACGGCATGCATTTCTTCCCCTTCGTCGAGGGCAGGAAGCTCTCTTCCACTCACGGCCTGATGTGCATCAACCACGAATATACGGACGACGGTCTGCTCCACGCCGGCGGCATGGCCGACTGGTCTGCCGAGAAGGTGGCCAAGTCCCAGGCGGCCCACGGGGTTTCAGTCATCGAAGTGAAGGAGGAGGGCGGCCGCTGGCAGGTGGTACGGCCTTCCGCCTACGCCCGCCGCATCACGGCCCAGAGCGCCATCACCGTCTCCGGCCCGGCCGCCGGCAGTGCCGGCCTGAAAACCGCCCAGGACCCCCACGGCCGGCTCATTTTCGGCACCCTCAACAACTGCGCCATGGGCCATACGCCCTGGGGTACCTACCTGACCTGCGAAGAGAATTTCAACGGCTACTTCAAGGCCGGCAGGAGCGCCACGCCGGACGAGAAACGCTACGGCATCAACGACAAGACCGCTGGCTATCGCTGGCACGAGTTCGACGAGCGCTTCGACGCCGCCAAGCACCCCAATGAGCCCCACCGTTTCGGCTGGGTGGTGGAAATCGATCCGTGGAACCCCATGCAGCCGCCGGTCAAGCGCACCGCCCTGGGCCGCATCAAGCACGAGGGCGCCACCGTGACCCTGGCGGCGGATGGCCGGGTGGTGGTCTACATGGGCGACGACGAGCGCTTCGAGTACATCTACAAGTATGTCTCCAGGGGCATCTACCAGCCCGGCGACCGGGCTGCCAACGCCAGCCTGCTGGACGAAGGCACCCTGTACGTGGCCAAGTTCGGCGAGGAGGGTAAGGGGCGCTGGGTGGCCCTGGAACACGGCAAGAACGGCCTTACGGCGGAAAACGGCTTTGCCGACCAGGCCCAGGTGCTGATCCGTACCCGCCAGGCCGCCGACCAGGTGAGCGCCACCAAAATGGACCGGCCCGAGTGGATCGCCGTCCATCCCAAGAGCGGCGAGGTCTATGTTTCCCTCACCAACAACGTCAAGCGCGGTACCAGTGAAGTGCCCGGGCTCAATGCCGCCAATCCCCGGGCCGACAACGTCTTCGGCCACATCGTGCGTTGGCGCGAGACCCCGGCCAAAGGCCGGCACGACGCCGGCAGCCTGGACTTCGAGTGGGACATTTTCCTCCTGGCCGGCGACCCCCAGCATCCGGAGGCTTCCCGCCGCGGCAACATCAAGGGCGATGCCTTCGGCAGCCCGGATGGCCTGTGGTTCGACGCCGCCGGCCGCCTGTGGATCCAGACCGACGTTTCCACCAGCGTCCTCAACCAGGGCGACTACGCCCGCCTGGGCAACAACCAGATGCTCGTGGCCGACGTGGCGACGGGCCAGGTCAAGCGCTTCCTCACCGGGCCCAAGGGCTGCGAGATCACCGGCATCACCAGCACGCCGGACGGGCGGACCCTGTTCGTCAATATCCAGCACCCGGGGGAGCCGGCCAGCGAGCGTTCCGAGCCGGCCAAGGCCACCGCCATTTCCCACTGGCCCCACAGCCAGTTCCCGGAAACGCCGGCCGGCCGGCCCCGTTCCGGCACCGTGGTGATCCGGCGCGAAGACGGTGGCGTGGTGGGGGGCTAGGGCAGCAGCTTGGGAGCCAGGGGGCGGACCAGGTAGGCCGCTCCCGGCCCGTAGGAGGAAAGATCGGGCGCTACCTGCCCGGGAACGAAGCCGTGACGGGCCCAGTAGGGCACGGAGCCCTGGACGGCAATCAGGCTGGCCCACCGCAGGCGGCCATGCCGGAACTCGGCTTTCTGTGCGGCCTTCATGGCATGGGCCGTCATGCGGGCCGCCAGCCCTGCCCCCCGGGCCAGGGGGCTGACGGCCATGTCATGCAGGTGCAGGGTGTCGGCGCCATCCCCTTGGCTACCGCCGCCGTCGCCAAGACAGGGCGGGCGGCCCAGGCGGGCGGGCTGGGTGAAAAGGTAGGCGGCCAGTTCGCCGTCCGCCATCTGCGCCACCCAGCACCAGTCCGGAAAGGCCGCCAGTTTGCCGCGAAAGACGGCTTCGTCCTCATGGAAGAAGGGCGCGTAGGCCCGGGCCTGGAGCGCCAGCACGGCGGGCAGGTCGGCCCCTTGCATGGGGCGCAGGCGGAAGTTGCTGGAGGTCATGGTCGCGAGCCCCTATTTGGGGCGGTTGGCGGACTTGTCCCGCTGCACCGTCTCCCGGGCAGCCAGGATGTCCGCCAGGTTGCCCTCGATCCAGTCCGCCAGGGCCTGGACCCGCGCCCCGGCCTCCCGGCCCAGGCCCGTCAGGCTGTATTCCACATGGGGCGGCACCACCGGGAAGGCCTGGCGCCGCACCAGACCGTCGGCCTCCAGCCATTGCAGGGTCTGGGCCAGCATGCGTTCGCTGACGCCGGCCACCTTGCGCCGCAGGTCGCTGAAGCGGTGGGTGCCCTCCAGCAGGGCCACCAGCACCAGCACGCCCCAGCGGCTGGTGACGTGCTGCAGTACTTCCCGGGAGGGGCAGCGGTCGGAAAAGACGTCGCCCCGGCGCATCAGTTCGGCCAGGGTCGGTGTCTCGGCGGGAGTGGGGGCCGGAACGGCGAGTGGGGAGGAGGGCATGGGTACTTACCTTTGTGTGCGTACTTATTTTTAGTTTGTATGGTTGCTATTCTCCCATTTCCCTTGGCAAAACCCAAGCCCGGGGCGGGAGGCGGCCAGTGGCCAATGCTTTCCGCCTCCAACCAGAGAAGAAGGAGCAATTCCATGATCGTCGTTACCGGCACCACCGGCCAACTGGGCCGCCTGGTCATCCAGTCCCTGCTGCAACGGCAGGTTCCCGCCAGCCGCATCGTCGCCGCCGTGCGCAACCCGGCCAAGGCCGCCGACCTGGCGGCCCAGGGCATCGTCGTGCGCCAGGCCGACTACAGCCAACCGGAAAGCCTGCGTACCGCTTTCGCTGGTGCCGAGAAGGTGCTGCTCATTTCCTCCAGCGAAGTGGGCCAGCGCCTGCCCCAGCACCGCAATGCCATCGAGGCCGCCCAGGCAGCCGGCGTGGGCCTGCTGGCCTACACCAGCCTGCTGCATGCCGATACCTCGCCCCTCGGGCTGGCGGAAGAGCATCGTCAGAGCGAAGCCCTGCTGCGCCAGTCCGGACTGCCCCACGTGATCCTGCGCAACGGCTGGTACACCGAGAACTACCTGGCCAGCGTCGCTCCGGCCCTGCAGCACGGCGCCTACATCGGCGCCGCCGGCGAGGGGCGCATCGCCTCGGCGGCCCGGGCCGACTATGCCGAGGCGGCCGCTGCCGTCCTCACCCAGCCCGATCAGGCCGGCAAGGTCCATGAACTGGCCGGGGACACGGCCTACACCCTGGCCGATCTGGCCGCCGCCATCACCCGCCTGAGCGGCAGGGCCGTGCCCTATGTGAACCTGAGTCAGGCCGATTTCGAGGCCGCCCTGCTCAAGGCCGGCCTGCCGGCGCCCCTGGCGGCCCTGCTGGCCGACTCCGATGCCGCTGCGGCCCGGGGCGCCCTGTTCGACGACCAGCACCAGCTGAGCCGCCTCATCGGCCGTCCCACCACGTCGCTGGAGGCCCTGCTGCCGTCCGTGCTGGGCTGACGACGTCTGCGCCCGTCTCTCCCAGGCCGTCCCGGGGTTACGCCCCGGGGCGGCTTTTTTGCGCCCATCGTCTATAATTTAGATAACGTTATCAAAATTAACTGCCATGGACGACGCCAATCCGGAACAACGCCCCAGCCGGGGACGGCCCCGTAGCCGCTATGCGGAACGCAGTGAGCAGGTGAAGCAGAACATGCGCCTCTACCGGGCCCGCCAGGCGGCAGAACAGGCGGCCCTGGGGCGGGCCCTGGAAGGCTTGCTGCAAGCGGTTTCCAGCGGCGACCTGCAGAGTAGCTTCGCCGCCGGCGCCGCCGTGGCCGGCATCTGGCAGGAAAGCCTGATGCGCTCCCGCTTCCTGGGGGAGGGCAAAAACAAATCGCCGAAGCGCCGGAAAAATCCGGACGGTTCGGCGACTGGGGCGGCGTGAAGCCAGATCAGGCGGCGGGCACGGCAGGCGGGGCGTCGTCGTTGGCGGCGCCTTCGCTGCCCTCAGCCGGCTCCTGATTTTCCGGAGTGTCGTCCGGCAGGCCTTCCTGCTTGCGGCGCAGCTTTTCCTCCTTTTTCCTTTTCTTGGCCAATTCCCTCTGGCGTTTTTCAAACTGAAAATTGGTTTTGGCCAACTGGATTCCTTCGCGGGTCTACTACGTTGATGATTCGGAATGTGCCGTCCGGTCGGGCACAGCGGTGAAGAAGCGGGACTGCATCTCTTCCAGTCCCAGGCTTTGCAGCAGTTCGTTGAGGCGCTCGGCGGGCTTGCGCCGGGGCAGGTTCTTGTAGGTGGCGATGATCAGCTCGTTTTTCATGGAATGCTCCCAGCCCACCAGTTCGGTCACCCGGACCTGGTAGCCGTGGGCCTCCAACTGCAGGCAGCGCAGCACGTTGGTCAGCTGGCTGCCGAATTCCCGGGTGTGGATGGGGTGGCGCCAGATTTCCGTCAGCACCGTCTGGCCCAGGGACTTGCCCTTGTTCTTGTTCAGCACCGCCGCCACTTCCGCTTGGCAGCAGGGCACCAGGACGATGAAACGGGCCTGCTTTTCCAGGGCGAAGCGGATGGCGTCGTCCGTGGCCGTGTTGCACGCATGCAGGGCCGTGACCATGTCCACCCGGGGCGGCAGCAGGGGCGAGGTGATGGAGTCGGCCACCGACAGGTTGTGGAATTCCATGCCGGGAAAGCCCAGCCGTTGGGCCAGTTCCCGGGATTTGCCCACCAGTTCGTCCCGGGTCTCGATGCCGACGATGCGGGCCAGGGGGGCGCCAGACTTGAAGAACAGGTCGTACAGAATGAAGCCCAGGTAGCTCTTGCCGGCGCCGTGGTCCACCAGGGTGAATTCCGGCTTGTCCTGCAGCAGCTCGAGCAGCAGGGGCTCGATGAACTGGTACAGGTGGTAGACCTGCTTCAGCTTGCGCCGGCTGTCCTGGTTCATCTTGCCGTCCCGGGTCAGGATGTGCAGTTCCTTGAGCAGATCGAGGGACTGGCCGGGGCGGATTTCCGGCATGGAGGCGGCGGCAGGGGCGGGCGTGGCTTTGGCTTTTGCAGGCATGGCGAAACGGGAGGCAGCGTGAGGCGAAGGGGCGATTATAGGCGCTGGGCCCGCAGGCCATGAGGTAAACTATGGGCCTGCTTCGATTCGCTGCCGCCTTTTTCCCTTATTTCGCCTCTTTGCCGTCCTTTTTCCGCCCATGACCGACGAATTTTTCATGCGTGAAGCCCTGTCCCAGGCCGTGGCTGCCGGCTGCCTGGGGGAGGTGCCGGTGGGCGCCGTCGTCGTGCGGGAAGGCGTCATCGTCGGCCGGGGTTTCAATTCGCCCATCGGCGACAGCGATCCCACGGCCCACGCCGAAGTGGCGGCCCTGCGGGATGCGGCCCGCAACCTGGGCAATTACCGGCTGCCCGGCTGCGAGCTGTTCGTCACCCTGGAGCCCTGCGCCATGTGTGCCGGCGCCATCATGCATTCCCGCATCGCCCGGGTGGTTTATGGCGCCCGGGACCCCAAGACCGGCGTGCACGCCAGCGTGCTCGACCTGTTCGCGGTGGACCAGCTCAACCACCACACGGAAATCGTCGGCGGCGTCCTGGCCGACGAATGCGGCCAGCTGCTCTCCCGTTTCTTTGCCGAACGGCGCAAGGCGGCCAAGGCATGAAACTGCGCGTCTCCCTCGGGCGCCAGGTCCTGGAACTGCTGGACGATCAGGGCCGGGTGCTGCGCGGCTATCCCGTCTCCACCTCGGCCAGGGGCGCGGGGGAGGAGAGCGGCAGCTTCTGTACCCCCCGGGGCCGCCATTACGTGCGGGCCAAGATCGGCGAGGGCCTGCCGGCCCATGCCGTATTCCGCGGCCGCCGCTTCACCGGCGAAATCTGCACGCCGGAACTGGCTGCCGCCATGCCGGAGCGGGACTGGATTCTCTCCCGCATTCTCTGGCTCTGTGGCCGGGAGCCAGGCTTCAACCGGCTCGGCCCGGTGGATACCATGGCCCGCTACATCTACATCCATGGCACGGCGGACGAGGCCGCCCTGGGCACGCCGGCGTCCCACGGCTGCATCCGCATGGGCAATGCGGACATCGTGGATCTTTTCGAGCGGGTCCCGGCGTTTACGGAAGTGGATATCGTCGAGGATTGAGCTTTTGGGACTGGGGCTGTGCAGATGGAAATTCCAAAAGCGGTGCCACGGCCGGCACCATGAAAAAAGCCCCGCAGTGCGGGGCTTTTTTTACAACCGTTCAGCGAACCTGGATTACAGGGGCTGAATGTTGGTTGCCTGGGGGCCCTTTTGGCCTTGACCGGCGACGAAGTTAACCTTCTGGCCTTCGCTCAGGGACTTGAAGCCGTCAGCCTTGATTTCGGAGAAGTGGGCGAACAGATCGGGGCCGCCATTGTCCGGGGTGATGAAGCCGAAGCCCTTAGCGTCGTTGAACCACTTAACGGTACCAGTTTCCATTTTGTATTCCTTAAAAACAGCTTAAAAAATGAGCAGATGCTCGAGGCGCGCAATAATCAAGGGAGACTACATGGAACAATGGAGTACCACTATGCAGAGGGACAACGATGAACTTGAATCTGGAACTTGAAGATTTAGCCCGATCCGTTATACGCACCCCCCAAGGGGCTGTCAAACGATTCTTGGAAAAATGCCGATTTATTTGATGTCGAGGCACCTCGGCATGGGCAATAGCCATCGTGCCTGCCGATGGCCCGGTGGATGACGCCGCGCCACCAAAGGCCTTCAGCCGGCAGCGGCGGCCCCCTTAACAGGACGCCCGGGTCATCCTAGTCAGCCTGGAAGTGCCGCTGCACTTCGCCGCTGGGGCCGGCGGCGTTGAAACTGCGCTCCGTCAGGCAGACCTCTCCCTGCCGATCCACCGTCAGGACGGTGGAGGCCCGGGTGCCGTATGCCGGTGACTGGACGAAGATGGCGGAGAGCATTCTTTCCCATTCCAGGGAGACGCCCGTATCCGGCAGGTGCTCGTCGGGCCAGCGGGTGGGATCTGCCAGCAGATGGAACAGGGGTTCGGTCTCCGGCAGGGCCTGCAGGGCCTCGCTGAAACGGGCCTTGGCCGCCACCAGCTTGGGCCAGGGGGTTTCCAGGAGATGGTTGGAAAGGCCGTAGATGCCGGGCGGAAGTTCCTGGATGCGGCCCTGCCGGTTGGAGTAGTAACAGAGGCTGTCCCGGTCGGCGAGAAACAGGTTGAAGCCGCCGTAGGCCCCGCCGTCCAGTCCGGAGAGGAAGTCCCGGGGCGAGAGGTCGCCGGCCAGATAGTCCCGGGTCAGGTCGCCCCGGGAGCGCTGGCCTTCGGGAGCCTTGGGATCCCGGTAGTTGGTGACGGCGGCAAAGCGCCGCCGCCGGTCGATGCCGAGCCAGGTGCCGCCGGCCTGCAGGTCCCTTCCGGCCAGGATGCCGGGCTGGTCGCTCCAGAAATCGGCGGCCAGGGTGGGGCGCGCATGGAATTCATCCCGGTTGGCACAAACCGCCAGGGGGTAATCCGGATGGGTCTGCCAGGCGAGGAGGATGAGGCACATGGGAAGGATTTTTGGCCACAGAGAGCACAGAGGGAAAAGCGGGTGTGCGCCAAAAGGACAACGGCGCCAGTTCAGCCTGCCGGGGTCAAAATACCCGGGGTTTAACTCTGTGTTCTCTGTGCGCTCTGTGGCAATGGTTTTTTAGTAGGGCAGGGGCAGCAGTTCCAGCACCGGGCCGTCCGGGCCGCCGGCATGCACCGGGCCGCCACTGGCGCAGTTTTCCGGGATCACTGCCAGCAGCTCCCAGCTGCCGTCCGCTGCCGGTGCCCCATTGACCACGGTACCGCCGTGGTTCTCGTCGGCCAGGGTGGAGAAAAGGGCGTCGCCAGCCCGGACCGGAGCAGCCACCTTGGCGCGGAAGAGGGAGCGCTTGACCTTGCCCAGGTACTGGGTGCGGGCAACGATTTCCTGGCCCGGGTAGCAGCCCTTGTGGAAGCTGACGCCGCCGATGCGTTCGAAATTGGCCATCTGGGGCACGAAGGCTTCCTGGGTGGGGCCGCTGATGTGGGGAATGCCGGCCTGGATCTGCAGCCATTGCCATACCGGCGTGCCCACGGGGCGGGCACCGGCGGCCAGGGCTGCCCACAGGCTGGGCGCGGCGGCCACGGCCACGGCGATTTCGAAGCGCTCCTTGCCTTCCAGGCGGATCACCTTGCCCGCCGGCGCTTCCAGTGCTTCCAGGGGCTGGGCCGGCACCGGCAAAGCGGCCTGGGCCAGCAGGGCGGCGCTGCCCGGTCCGGCCAGGCCGATCAGGGCCACTTCGTCGCTGCGACTGGTGATCTGCACCTTGGCCCGCAGCACAAACATCTGCAGGCGCTTCTGGATGGCGGGCTGCAGTTCGGCAGCCAGCTGCACCTGGTAGGCGTCGCCTTCCTTCCACAGCAGGAAGCTGGCCAGCATGCGGCCCTTGGCGGTACACCAGGCGGAATGCTGGGCCGCTTCGGCTTTCAGGTGGTTCACATCGCTGGTCACCTGGTTGTGCAGGAAGGACTTGGCATCCTCGCCGCCGACGGCGATCAGGCCCAGGTGGGAAAGGGGAGCCAGCACCGGTCCGTTGAGGGCGGCCTGGCGTTCGCCGGCGGCATCGCCGAAATCGGTGACCAGATCGGCGTCGAACTTGGCGCCAGCCGTTTCCAGGGTGTTTTTCCAGAGAGCGTTCATGGGGATTTCCGTGGCAATTGGGGGAAAGTTAAGGGTTTTCGTGAGTCGCTTGTCGGAAACGGTCGGCCATCGGGGGCCGGCTCGTACAGCAGGTCCGCGTCGTCATTGGCCGGCGCGGGCGTCAATAGCTGGGGAGAATACAGGGCTTGGGCTATTATATCGCCTCCTTTTACCCCGAATTCTCGGCAACGGCCAGGCCGGTGGCGGCAGCCGTTCCCCTAGACCCGCTTTCCTATGCGCTTGTTCCGCAGACTGTTGTCCCTGCTGATCCTCGCGGCCCTGCTGGGCGGCGGCGGCCTGGCCTGGCTGGCCCTGAGCCCGGTCCGCCTCAATGCCTCGCCCCTGGACTTCCAGGTGCAGCCCGGCAGCAGTGCCCGCGCAGCCGCCCGGCAGATGGTGGAGGCGGGCATCGATCTCAATCCCTGGGCCTTCGAGGCCCTGGCCCGGGCCAGCCGCAGCGCCGCGGCCCTCAAGGCGGGCAGCTACGAGGTGGAGCAGGGCATCACCCTGTGGGCTCTGCTGCAGAAGCTGACCCGGGGTGACGTCAGCCAGAGCGAACTGGCCATCATCGAGGGCTGGAATTTCCGCCAGCTGCGGGACAAGCTCAATGCCCACCCCGACCTGCGCCATGACGGCGCCGGCTTGTCGGACCGGGAACTGCTGCAGCGCATTGGCGCCGCCGAAAGCCATCCGGAAGGACTGTTCTTCCCCGACACCTATCTCTTCAGCAAGCAGTCCAGCGACCTGGACCTGCTGGCCCGGGCCTACCGGGCTATGCAGAAGCGCCTCCAGACCGAATGGGCGGCCCGGGACCCGGGCCTGCCCCTGCAGCATCCCTACCAGGCCCTGATCCTCGCTTCCATCGTGGAAAAGGAAACGGGTCGGGCCGCGGACCGGCCCCATATCGCCGCAGTGTTCGTCAATCGCCTGCGCCAGGGCATGCTGCTGCAGACCGACCCCACGGTCATCTACGGCATGGGCGAGCGCTTCGACGGCAATTTGCGGCGCCAGGACCTGCTCACCGATACGCCCTACAATACCTACACCCGGGGCGGCCTGCCGCCCACGCCCATCGCCATGCCCGGCCAGGCGGCCCTGCAGGCGGCGCTCCATCCCGCTGCCAGCCCGGCCCTTTATTTCGTCGCCCGGGGCGATGGCAGCAGCCATTTTTCCTCCTCCCTGGACGAGCACAACCGGGCGGTAAACAAATACCAGCGGGGCGGACGCTGATTACAGGATGACCATGCGCGGAAAATTCATCACCTTCGAAGGTATCGACGGGGCCGGCAAGAGCACCCACATCCAGTGGCTGGCAGACCAGCTCACGGCCCGGGGCAAGACCGTGGTCACCACCCGGGAGCCCGGCGGCACGCCCCTGGGGGAAAAGCTGCGGGCCCTGCTGCTGGCCGAGCCCATGCACCTGGAAACCGAGGCCCTGCTGATGTTCGCTGCCCGCCGGGAGCACCTGGCCGAGGTCATCGAGCCGGCCCTGGCGGCCGGCACCTGGGTCATCTCGGACCGTTTCACCGATGCCACCGTGGCCTACCAGGGCGGCGGCCGGGGGCTATCCCTGGACAAGCTGAAAGTCCTGGAGGACTGGGTCCACGGCCACCTGCAGCCGGACCTGACCCTGCTTTTCGATCTGCCCCTGGCGGTAGCCCAGGCCCGCATCGGCAAGGAGCGCATCCTCGACCGCTTCGAGCAGGAAGAGGCTGATTTCCACGAGCGGGTGCGCCAGTGCTATCTGCAACGGGCCGGCCAGTCCAACGGCCGCATCCGGGTGGTACAGGCCGACCGGACCGTGGATGAAATTAAGAAATCAATTGAAGAATTGATTTCAACTATTTGTTTATGAATATATTTCAATTACAGGAATCGGCCTGGCAACGGCTCCAGGGGCGGCGTGCCCAGCTTCCCCACGCCCTCCTGCTGATCGGCCAGCGCGGCGTCGGCAAGTTCGAACTGGCCCGGGCCTTTGCCGCCGGCCTGCTCTGCGAGGCGCCGGGCATGGACGGCCATGCCTGCGGCCAGTGTTCCGCCTGCAACTGGCTGGGGCAGGGCAACCACCCGGATTTCCGGCTGGTGCAACCGGCGGCCATGAGCGACGAAGAGGCCGAGGCCGACGAGGAAACGGGCAAGAAGAAGCCCAGCCAGCAGATCACCATCGACCAGGTGCGGGGGCTGGACGACTTCCTCCACGTCGGCACCCACCGCCAGGGGGTGCGCATCGTCCTGCTGCACCCGGCGGAGGCCATGAACCGCAACACCGCCAACGCGCTGTTGAAGAGCCTGGAAGAACCCCGGCCCGACACCCTGTTCCTGCTGGTGTCCAGCGAGGCCGACCGGCTCCTGCCAACCATCCGCAGCCGCTGCCAGACCGTGGAAGTGCCCCTGCCGTCGCCCCAGGCGGCCACCGCCTGGCTGGCGGCGCAGAAGGTCAGCGACGGCGGGCGCTGGCTGGCCCTGGCCGGCGGGGCGCCGCGCCTGGCGGCGGAACTGGCCGGCAGCGGCCAGCGCAGTCTGCTCGATGCCCTGCTCGGGCAGTTGCAGAAGGGACGCCAGCTGGACCCCATTGCCGCGGCCGCTCTGATCGAGAAAACTCTCAAGGCGGACAAGTCCGGCGCCCTCACCATGAAGCGGACGGTGGAATGGCTGCAGAAATGGAGCGCCGACCTGGCTCTGGTGGCGGAGGGGCTGCCGCCGCGCTACTTCCAGGACGATGGCGCTACAATAGGGCAGCTGGCGGCTTCATCAAGCACTATTAAAATAATAAATTTCAATAGATTGCTGATTAAATTTAAAGCTCAATCTGAGCATCCGTTGAACCTGCGCTTGGTACTGGAAGAACTCTTCTTCGCCTACCGGGCCCTGTACTGAAAGACGCGAGGACCCCATGTCGGACACCAATGCCGCAAGTTCTGCCGCTCCAGCCGCCGCCGGAGCCCGCCCCAGCGTTCTCTCCCTCAACATCAATTCCAAGTCGGCCCTTTACGCCGCCTACATGCCCCACCTGAAAAACGGCGGCATCTTCATCCCCACCAACCGTCGCTACACCCTGGGGGACGAAGTTTTCATGCTGCTCTCCCTGATGGAGGACCCGACCAAGCTGCCCATCGCCGGCACCGTGGTCTGGGTGACCCCGGCCGGGGCCCAGAACAGCAAGGCCCAGGGCATCGGCATCCATTTCAACAACGACGAGAGCGGCATCGAGGCCCGGCGCAAGATCGAAGGCCTGCTCGGCGGCCTGCTCCAGTCCAGCCGCGCCACCCATACCATCTGAGGGCCCTGGCGGCCCCGCGTAGAGAAACCATGCTTGTCGATTCCCACTGCCACCTGGACTTTCCCGACCTGGCCGCCAGGCTGCCGGAAATCCTGGCCAAGATGGCAGCCAACCAAGTCCAGGCCGCCGTCTGCATCGGCGTCAATCTGGAGGACTTTCCCCGGGTCCTGGCCCTGGCCGAGGCCCATCCCCAGTTGCTGGCCAGCGTCGGCGTCCATCCCGAACACACGGAAGGGGCCGAGCCCACGGCGGAGCAGCTGGTGGCCCTGGCCGCCCATCCCCGGGTCGTCGCCATCGGCGAAACCGGGCTGGATTACTACTGGCACAAGGACAAGCCGGAGTGGCAGCGACAGCGCTTCCGCACCCACATCGCTGCCGCCAAGGCCTGCGGCAAGCCCCTGGTGATCCATACCCGGGACTCGGCCGCCGACACCATCCGCCTCATGGCGGAGGAGGGGGCCGGAGCGGTGGGCGGCGTCATGCACTGCTTCACCGAGGACTGGGAAGTGGCCAAACAGGCCCTGGACCTGGGCTTCTACATTTCCTTCTCCGGCATCGTCACCTTCAAGAACGCCAAGGTGGTCAAGGAAGTGGCCGCCAAGGTGCCCCTGGAGCGCATCCTGGTGGAGACCGACTCGCCCTACCTGGCACCAACGCCCTTCCGGGGCAAGACCAACGAACCGGCCTACGTGCGCCACGTGGCCGAGGAAATCGCCACCCTGCGCGGTCTCACCCTGCAGGAGGTGGCCGCCGCCACCACCGCCAATTTCTTCCGCTGTTTCCCTGCCGCCGGCACCGCCCTGGCCGCCTGACCCTCGAGGAACCACCATGCGCAAGCTCCTGGCAGCCCTGCTGCTCTCCCTGGCTTTCCCCCTTGCCCAGCCGGTCCTGGCCGGCATCTACGACGACACCCTCAAGGCCGTGCTGGAAAACCACACGGAGGAGGCGGTGGCCCTGCTGGAGCGGGGCATCGATCCCAATACCGCCGATGCCGAAGGCAGCACCCTGCTCATGCTGGCGGCCCGCAACGGCAATGCGGAGCTGGTGGACCAGCTGATCCTGCGCCGGGCCAAGGTCACCGCCCGCAATCGTTTCGGCGACGACGCCCTGCTGCTGGCCAGCTTCCGCGGCCATCTGCCGGTGGTGAAGCTGCTCCTGGCCGGCGGCGCCCCGGTGAACCGCAGCGAAGGCTGGCCGCCCCTGGCCTATGCGGCCTTCAACAACCAGCTGGAGGTGATGGAATACCTGCTGGCCCACGGCGCCGACATCAACGGCACCAGCGACAACGGCACCACCGCCCTCATGGTGGCGGCCCGCAATGCCCATATCGAAGCGGTGCGCCTGCTGCTGAAGCACAAGCCGGATGTGGACAAGATCAACGAGGCCGGCGGCACCGCCCTGAAGTGGGCCGTGGCCGCCAACAATACGGAAATCGCCGACCTGCTGCGCCAGGCCGGCGCCGTCCTGGAGTAAGCGGGAACGCGGGTTTCGGCCGCTCCCGATTTTTCCTGCAGCAACCTGGTTTCGGGAAGAACACTGCCATGCAACGACGTGACTTCCTGCTCGGCGCCGGCGCTTCGGCGGCCCTGGGCGCGGCTACGGCCCGGGCGGCGGACGGCCAGCCGGTGGTGCGCTGGCGCCTGGCCTCCAGCTATCCGAAGAGCCTGGATACCCTCTACGGCGCCAGCGAAGTGCTGGCCAATCGGGTGGCGGCCCTGACCGAGGGACGCTTCCAGATCCGCCCCTTCGCCGCGGGCGAAATCGTCCCCGGTCTGCAGGCCCTGGATGCGGTGCAGCAGGACACCGTGGAGTGCGGCCACACCCTGGGTTCCTTCTACGTCGGCAAGAACCGGGCATTCGCCTTCGACAGCGTCCTGCCCTTCGGCCTCACCACCCGCCAGCAGACGGCCTGGATGCATTTCGGCAACGGTCTGACCCTGCTGCGGGAGCTGTACCGGGATTACGGCGTCATCAACTTCCCCGGCGGCAACACCGGCGCCCAGATGGGGGGCTGGTTCCGCAAGGAACTGCAGGGCCTGGCCGATCTCAAGGGCCTGAAGATGCGCATTCCAGGCCTGGGCGGGGAAATCATGGCGCGCCTAGGGGCGGTGCCCCAGACCATTCCCGGGGCCGACGTCTATCCGGCCCTGGAAAAGGGCGCCATCGACGCCGCCGAATGGTCCGGCCCCTACGATGACGAGAAGCTGGGCTTCTTCAAGGTGGCCCGCTATTACTACCATCCGGGCTGGTGGGAACCCAGTGCCCAGCTGAGTTTCCTGGTCAATGCCCGGGAATGGGAAAAACTGCCCAAGGCCTACCAGCAGGCCTTCGAGGTGGCGGCGGCAGAAGCCCACCTGCTCACCACCGCCGAATACGACGCCAAGAATCCGCCGGCCCTGACGCGCCTGCTGGCCCAGGGCGTCAAGCTGCGCCGTTTTCCGGATGACGTGATGAAGGCCGCCTACAGGGCCGCCTTCGCCTTCTACGAGAGGGTCGGCCGGGAATCATCCGAAATCCTCGAAAAAATCGCTTAGTTGATTGTTCCGAAAAGAAAATCACCTTATTTGAAGTGAAGGCCAGTTTTCACCGGCCTACCCTCTTCAGTTGAAGCTTAGGCTCCGCAGGTCAGTGCTTTGTTTGCGCTGACAAAAACTTTGTCAGGCTTGGATTTGAACTCAGTGTCCGGCTGATTGTTGTGTGACTTACACATCGGCGCAATGTAGTTGAGTTTTCGCAGCGATTCGTCTTTCATGTTCGGCAAAATGATATGCGCCCCAACCTCAGCTTGAGAGTCACACCCTTGCACGTGGCTTTTGGCGTTGCGGAAGCCTTCGCAAACTTCTTCCAGTGGCCAAGCCAAGTACCGCAACTACAATTTTTGTCTGAGGTTCCATTCAGATTTTTCATCGTGATCGAACCACTGCCGGTCAGTGTCTTGCTCATGAACATCTCCCTAAAGTGACCACGCACGCGCATGGCAATCCATGATATTGGGATTCTCTCCGAGAAATTCAATAGTCATTGACCTTGGCTTGTTGATTCGGCCTCCAAAATCCGGAATCCCTCATCCAGCGCTTCGGCCTTGCGGCGGAAATCCAGCACGTAATCGCCGAAACGATTGATGTGCTCCAGCCGGTATGGTGCCAGTCCAGCCAAGACTTCCTGGTTGATCACAGCCCCTTCGGCTTGGAGTTGCTTCAGCACCCGGCTCATCCCCACCACGTTGTGCAAGATGACCAGGTTGGCAACAAGATGGTTGTACTTGATGATCTTGCGCTGTTCATGGCGCAGGTTTTCGGCAATCACCCCTTCTCCGCCGAAGAACAGTTTTTTCTCGAAACCATTGAATTGCTCCGACTTGTTGGTTTCCGCGTGGATGAGCCGGCGTAGTTCGACGTTGCCAACGTATTTCAGCAGAAACATGGTTCGGATTACTTTGCCGAGTTCCTTAAAGGCGAAATACAGCTTGTTCTTTCGACTGTAAGTCCCCAGGCGGCGCAGGATGGCCGAGGCAGAAATTTTCCCGAGCTTGATGGAAACGGCCACGCGCAGCATGTCCGGCAGATGAGTCTCGATCATCTGCCAATTGATGTCATCACTGAATAATCGGTCGATATGGGTGAACTTCTTGTTGTTGTCGGGGCGATGGAATACCAGATCCTTGATGCCACGGATGCGCGGCATCAGCTTGATACCCAAGAGGTGGGAAAGAGCAAAAACCGTGTAGCTCTGGGCTTGGGTATCACCGTGAATGGTGTCCGGTCGGATATCCGAGGTATTGGTCATCAGTCCATCGAGGATGTGGGTGCCTTCGTAGGTACCACAGGAAATGAAGTGGCTGAACAGCGCAATGAACTTGTCGGAAACATGGTAGTAGCCGATACCGCCATAGCCGCCGTAGCGGATGTGATGCTCGGAAATCAGATTTTGCTCGTAGAGGTTCCATTTCGTGCCGTCGGCCGAAGCATGCTTGCCTGATCCCCAGTAGCCAGGCAATTCGAACTTGTTGTAGGCATTGATGACTTTGACGATGGCTTTTTCCAGCACCTCTTCCGTTACGTACTTGATGTTGAGCCAAGCGATCTGCTTGCGGCTCATGCCCCGAATTGAGCGCGCCGTCTGGGTCGGTCCGAGGTTGCAGCCATAACAGAACAAGGTGCTGATCACTCGTGGCCGCAATTCCTCGATCCGGCTTTCGGTCCCCATCAAGGGCCGAAACAACTTGTGCAATTGCAGCCAGCGCTCGGTGTCGATCAGTACGTCGACGATACTGATGTTCTCCATGTGCTCGGTGATTAGCTGGTCGATCGCCCTGATGCCGGGCGGTGGTTCGCTGGCTGGCGGTTTCTTCAGGATCAGCCGGCCATCGACGATTTCGGCATAGGCATTTTCGGGAAATTCGGCATCGACCTCCTCAGCCGTCTCCAGTAAAGCCGCCTTCAAGGACTCGGTAAAGGCCCTGGAATCCGTTTCGACACCGGTGACCTCGCCATACTGCGCCAATTCCCGATTCAGGGTGTCGTCATCAACCAGTTGTTCCCGGTAGTCGTCGTAGCGCTCACCGTGCTGAATAAACAGATCGCCCGACTTCAGTTCATCGCGGATCGCATACAGAACCGCCAATTCGAAGTAACGGCGATTGATGGCAACGACCTGACCGTCGGCGCGTTCGGAAATGACCAGCTTCCGCCAGGTCGAGGGGAGCCACTGGAAGTCCTCCTCGACATTCAGACCGACCAACGATAGCGGAACGACTTCGTGCCGGGTGCCACGTAGCGCCTGCAACGCTTTCATCATCCGGATCAGGGTATCGTCTTCACTGCTGCTCTGCGGATTGACGATTTCGATACAGTTCAGCAACTGAGCTCGAACCATCTTGTAAGGCTGGATGAGGAACGGCAGATGATTGCGTCCGGCGTAAGCCATGTGCTCATCGCAGATGGCCACCAGGTCATCGACCTCGGCGATCAGGCTGCCGCCGATGGCTTCCACCCGTTGATGATCCGTGCCGTCGATCCGGTAGGCCAGCAACATCTCTTTCAACTGGCCGATCAGGCGATCAGTTCGCTGGAGGTGTTCCTGCTGGTATTCACCCAGCTTGTTGCGTGCCTGATTGTCCAGGTTCTGGAGCATGCGGACGAATAGGTCGGCCGCATCGTCAAGCGTCTGGGCAAATTGCGAGCGGATGTAGATGACCGCCAGGGCATAGCGCTTCTGGGGCTTCAGCTCCGCCATTTCTGTCGCATCCAGCGAACGGGCGATGTAGCGGTACTGTTTGAGTTTTGGAACGGGAATATCGGGGATGGGTAGTTGGTCGACCAGCAACTGGAGCCTGCGGATATGCTGGAGATAGAAGCGGGTTTCCTTGTTGGTTGGCTTTTTTGGTTCGCGCTTGAGCAGGTTCCAGGTACTGCTGGTCTCACCCGACTTGACCTTGAACAAGTTGTCGATCAAGGCTTTCACCTTGGCATCAAGTTGGTCGGCAAGGCTCGCAAAATGGACGTCGTGGATCTTTTCCCGGGCCTGGACGGCCAGTCGGTCGAGTGTTGAGAAACCAGGGAGTTCGTAGCGGTGGTGCACCAGTTCTTCAAGCATCACATTGATGATGTCGGCCACCACATGTCGGCTGTCTGCGGCGGTTTCTGCAACATGCCGTAACCAGGCGCGTCCCTGATCGTCCAGAGGGCGAACATTCAGGTAGCGTCGCAAGGCAGCAATCAGGGTGGTGCGCGCCGTCGTTCGGTCGAACTGCCGAAGTTCATCTGCCCTGGCTGGCCGATGCCCCGTTTGGACCACAATGTGTTGGCGAATCGCCGCCGGAACATCCCTGATGTGGACGAAGTACCCAAGACGCTGAAACAGCTTCAGGTAGATGAATGCAGCCGAGCGAGCAATGGGACGCTTTACAGTCTTATCGATGAATCTGATTTCATCAGGCGTCAGGGTATAAATCTCGTCGAGATCCTGTGCCGATGGGTCCGCTTTCAGGCGGGGATACGCGGTCTCGTGAAGCTGGGTCATGCGGGATCAATCCCAATGCCTGCCGGTGGCCGGGTCACGGCAGACCGCCTCCAGGAAGCACTCACGGGCATCGGCAATACGATGGAGTTCGTCGAGCAAGGTGTAGAGGTGCTCGTCCAGGGTGTCGGTTGAAGGCGTCGGGACGGAAATTTGATATCGACGGCCATCCTGATCCAACGGTTGTGCCTGGAACTGGGCAAGGCAAGTGTTCGTCATGTCCCGCAAGGCATTGGCGACACCGCGTCGGCCGCCATTGAAGGCAGACAAATCGATGGAAACCTCGATCATTGCGAGTGGGACCTCGGGCAGACTGGGCAACTGTGGGGTCGAGGCTGTTGCTGTTTCTGGCAGCGCCCGATCCAGTCCCTGCTCGAAACGCGCCTTCTGGTCGGTGCTGACCCCATCCAGATAGCGCATGGCAGCCTTCACATCACGCCAGCCCACGTAACTCATCAACTCCCGGATATCCCAGCCGCTCATGCCAGCCCACTGGGCGAACCCACGGCGTAGCGAGTGACTACTGAAGGTCTCTGCATCGGCCACACCTGCCCGGCTCAGCAACTTTCGAAGCATGGGAATGATACTGCTCGGGGTCAATTCGACTTCAGATAGATGCCCCCAGCGATCGACCTTGCGGAATAGCGGCCCTCCAGTCAGTTTGGACAAGGCTAACCAGTCTTCAACTGCCTCGACCGGACACAGCCGGGACAGTGCTGGACATGAGTAGCTTCGGCCTTCCAGGTTGCGATCTCCCTTGCTGCGCGGCAAGAAACAGGTCAGCCCCTCGCCAGGCTTGATTTCGATAAATTCGATGCGAAGGTTGGCCAGTTCGTCGGAGCGGAACCCGCGCCAGAAACCGAGGAGAACCAGGGCTTGGTCCCGCGTGTGTCGCAGGGCGCTGGTCAAATCCCCCCGGCTGATTGCAGCCGCCGTGGCCGAAGTCAGCCAGTCGGCAACACCGCGCAGGATTTCCAGTTCCAGTGGCTTGGCCCGTTTTTCCTGGGCAGGATGCAGCGTTCGGATACCTTTCAACAGTTGCCGAATTTTTGGGGCTTTGGTCGGGTCCGGAAAGCCATGATCCTGATGCCAGCGCGACAGCGCCGCGAGGCGGTGCTTCAGCGTGTTCAGCGACAGGGATTCGGCATAGGCCGCCAGGTAGCGGGCAACCGAATCGATGGTTGCCGGCAACAAGCCTCCCCACTCGATCTCGAAGTGCTGGATGGCTGACGCATAGCTGCGTCGGGTATTGGCCCGTGCGGCGGCATTGAGGTAGAGATCGACCTGGCTCATCGCATTCCTAGCTGGATTCAGGTCCGTGCGCGCAGCGGCAGCGAGACTTGCGGTTCCAGCGCTTGGAGCACGGCGTGGGCCTTGAGTATGTCCTGATGTAACTGCGCATGCTTCGGGGCGTGTACGGTAACCACCAAGGCGTAGCGGATGGCAGGCGCCCCTGACGAAGCCTGGCCCCCAGCCTCGCGAGCGTTGTAATGCACGTCGAACAAGGGTTCAAGCAGGCTGCTACCGTAGTAACTGTGCTCAGCGTGCAGCACAGTTTCCCACTTACCCAGATCTGCCCGCAGTTCGGCCTCGGTCCGAAAGTCGGCCGATGGGAAAAAACTGACCGACGATGCATTGGTAGCACCGGCCTTGCGCTTGCTGCTGTTGGGTCGAAAGGTAATGCCGAGGCCGGCTTTCGTGTAGGCGCCGGCATCCTGAGGATCGACCGGGCTGGCGTAACAGAAGGTTGCCCGTAAACGCACCTTCCCCTCCAGCTTAAAAGCCGGCAAGGGAATCGGTGCGCGCAGGAATTTTCCTGGACGTAGCTCGCCCTGATAGATGATTCGAGCTACCCCGTCGTCACAGGTGATCAGGCGATTGATGTCCGACGGGACACGTCCCCAACCGACATGATGCACATCGTGCTCTTCATTGCTTTCGCAGCCATGGACCAACAGCGTCTTGATGGTCAACGGATGTACAGGGTCGCCCAGAATAGCCCGGATACCAACTGCCGAGCGCAGCGCGAGTGGTGCCGCGAAGCTGGTTCCCAGCGTGGCGGCCAGGTTCGGTCGGCTGCCAGGGGCTGCTACGTGAAAATACTCCTTGGGCGCGCCGCCAAACGCCACCACATCGGGTTTCCGTCTTCCCGGGCTACGACCGGGGCCGGTGGCGCTGTAACCAGCGCGTTTCCAATCCGGGCCGCTTCGATCGGCGGCGCCCACAGACAACGCATTCACGCTATCAGAAGGCACCTGGATACGGTTAAGGCCAAGTGCTGCATCGCGTTCCCCATTATTGCCGACTGCAACAGTCATCAGGGTTTCACCATCGCTCAAAATGCTGTCGATCACCGCTGTCCACGCGTGTACATCTTGGTCCTCGACTGGCAGATCCGGACCCAAGCTGAGGTTGATGAACTGGTATTGACGGGAAAGCAGTACGGTTTCGACGTGGCCGAGCGTGCGATACAACTCGTAGGGATCTTCTCCGTCAATCTTGGCATCCAGCACGCGATGATGGTCAACCGGCGCGTAGGGACGTTCTGCCGCTGCTTCCGGCTCAATCGGCCCAAACAGCAAAGCCGAGGTGACGCCGAGTCCATGCTCGGTGAAGTCGGGTACGTCGCTCGCATCCTCGTCAGCCAGGAAATAGCGGCGGACATAGCCATCGAGGATGTGCTCCGCCGGTAGGCCGCCATCCAGTACAGCGACCTTGGGTTCGCGAGAAAGCGGCTCGCCGCTCGGCAACGAGAACGACACCGCAAGCGGCATGCTGCGGGTGACCGGACGTGCCGCCCGCAAGTGCGGCATCGGCCGGACGACGCGGGTCAGGGTGAACTGGGCCAGGTTTTCTAGGGCGGCAGCCTCCCCCTCGACCGCAACGAACAGCAGGCGGCCCGCTTCAAATTCGAATTCGCCATTGACCCTGAAGCCGCAGTCCTTGGCGTAGTCAGCGAACATGGCACGAACATCCGAGGCGTCGCCTTCGGGGGGTAAATGCAGGCCGACCTCGAAAACGTGGCCGATATTGGCGCCCTCAAGATGCAGGCGATCAGATGGGGTCATGGCGGCAAAGGTCTCGATGCGAGCAAACTGCTCGGCGACCGGCATCTGTTCGTTCAGGTTTCGGGCGAAAGCCGGGAAGTTTCCCAGTGCCGCCCGCGTGCCAGCCACGAAAAGTTCCGTGGTTTCTGCTTCCGGCGGCGCCTTCTTCTGAGTTTGGCGGCGCGGCTGGATACGGCGGGTCCGCGACCCGACCGAGGCGAGGCCGACCTGATCGAGCAGCAGCTTCGGGAAAAACGACTTGGCCAGGTAGGCCGGGTGCAATACCAGACGGGCCACCGCTAAATCATCGGCACAGGCCTTCGCCGGTAATTCTTGGAAAATGCTGTTGGCTAACTCGATCTCCGGCACGATGATGCGCTTGGCCTCGCCAAGCGTATAGGGGTGAGCCTTGTCGCCAACCTTCTTCTTGGGCGCTTCGATGGGATAGGTCAGTAACTCGGCACGGCCGATCAGGTATCGCGTAGTCATTTATTTGAGCCCCCTGCCTTTGCGGGGTGATGGTCCCGCGTGTTTGCGAATGGTGTCGCGAGCGACCCCCGTCATCTGGCTAATCTGCATGTGAGTGTGCTGGCCCGCCTTGGCCAGTTCGATTGCTAGATTGAGGCGTTCTGCCTTGCTCAAGGCTTCCTGACGCTGGCCCAGTGCCGAGCCGATCAGTTGTTCTAACGGTGCTGTCTGCAAGGCATGGCCACGACGCAAGGCGTTAATGCTACGTTCGACATCCGACAGCGACTGCCCCTGTAGGCCGGCGGCCAGCACATCGACCCAAGACTCAAACAGTTTCAGGTCGTCGCCAAGGAATCGCTGGATGGCAACCGCAATCGCCGAGGCATCCGGTGCGTCGAACTTGAGGACCAGATCGAAACGTCGCCACAGCGCCGGATCGACCAGCTCCGGATGATTGGTGGCTGCCAGCAGTAATCCGCTGTCCGGCCACTGGTCGACTTCCTGCAACATAACGGTGACCAAGCGCTTCAGTTCGCCGATATCGGATTCATCGCTGCGCCGTTTGGCGATGGCGTCGATCTCATCGAGCAGTAGGACGGCGGCGTGCTTCTTGGCGTGGTCCAGGGCGGCACGCAGATTGTTGCCAGTCTTGCCAAGCAGGCTGCTCATGACCGCCGTCAGGTCAAGCACCCATAGGGGCTTGCCCAAGGCGCTGGCGATCCAGCGGGCCGAGAGTGTTTTGCCGACCCCGGGTGGCCCAACCAAAATGGCTGAACGGGTCGGGCTGATACCGCGAGCAGCCAGCCGTTCGCGTTCCTGGCGTTCGCGAATGATGGCGCCGATGGCGTCATGAACGCCGCCGGGAAGAATCGGCGGAGCCAACCCGACTCGATCATCGAAGACGCGAATCAGTGCTAGGCGGGAGTCGCCATCAACTGGTAATGCCACTTCGCCAGCTTCAACCACTGGTGTGCCTCGACGCAGGATTGAATTACCTGCTGATCGGGTCTGGGATGCTTTCAGAGATTGATCAAGACGTGCTGCCAGTTCGGGGCGCTGCTGACGATACTTGCGTACGAGGCGCGCTAGCAGCAGGCGTGTATCTTCATGTGCCTCTGAAGCAGCGAGTCGAGCTAAATTGGCGAAATCATCCTCTATGTTTTCTATCTCGCCTGAAATTCTTTTTTTTTCCACAAAATAGCCTTTTAAAGAGTGCAGTTTGTTTTGGCGAATTTTATGGCGAAATATAATTATTGGTCAATAAGGCCGATGTTGATCAGGCCATCCTGAGATCAAGCATTTTTGAATGGGAAACAATTACCGGTGAGAACTGGGCAGGGATAGCGTAAAGCGCGTTTTTTCAGCGGTCGATTGGACACGTACTTTCCCGCCATGTGCAATCACAATTGATTGGGTGATAGCTAACCCAAGTCCCGAATTTTCGGTTGTCCGCAGTCGGGAACTGTCAACCCGATAAAAACGATCGAACAGGCGGGGCAAATGCTCCGCAGGAATCTCGTTCCCTGTGTTTTCGACGGCAATATGTGTCAATCCGTCATCACGCTCCTCGATTTGCACTGTAACCACTCCATCGTTTGGCGTGTGCCTCAACGCATTGGACAGCAGATTGCTTATCGCTCGGCGCAACATCAATCGGTCTCCGAGGATTTGGCCGGCGCCAGAGAATGACAAGTCAATCGATTTCTCTTCGGCAAGCACATCGTAATACTCGAGCAAATCGCCAATTTCCTCGGCAAGGTCTATCGCCTCTCGATTGGGGATGATCTGGTTGTTGTCGGCCTTGGCCAGGAAAAGCATGTCGGAAATGGTTCGCGATAAGCGTTCGAATTCTTCCGCGTTCGATGCCAGGATGTCCCGGTAGTCCTCTGCAGAGCGTGCTTTCGAGAGCGTGACCTGGGTCTGGGTCAACAGATTGCTGACCGGCGTTCGCAACTCATGGGCCAAGTCCGATGAAAAATCCGACAGGCGCTGAAAGGATTCTTCCAAGCGCGAAAGCATGCCATTCAGTGTGTCAGCCAGATCCGCCAATTCGCGGGGGATGGCTTCGACCGGCAAGCGGGTATGCAGGCGATTGGCGGTGATCTCAGCCGCCTGCCGCTTAATGGCCAGTAAAGGCAACAGGCCGCGCCGGACGACAAACCAGCCGAGCAATCCCATCGCCAGGGTTGCCAAGCTCATGAACCCCCACAAGGTCTGCCGGAAGGAAGTCATGAAGTGCTCGTGATGGGTGATTTCGGTAGCAATTGCCACGGTGTAACTACCGCCACCATCGGTGCCTTTGATCATCGAGGAAATTCCCCGCCATGGCTGGCCGTCGTTACTGTTCCATTTGACGGGTTGCTCGCGCCTTGGTGTCGCGCCAATGCTTAGTAGATCCTGCGGAAACACCATCGCTTCGTTGGCATACAGCGTTTCGCCATTCTGGTCATAGACGGCAACGATCAGCCCGTGATGCCCCGTCAGCGCATCGTCCAGTTGCTGGGTCAGTGTCTCTTTCGGCTGACTATCTGGTTTTCGTTCCAGGATATGCCTCGCCAACTGCATTTTGCCGGTCAGCACATCCAAATCCTGCTCTTCGAAGTGGCGCTCAACCGCATTGCCAATCAGCAGGCCGAGCAGGAACAGCACAAAGGCCGAGGCCAGCGCAAACAGCAGGGTCAGGCGAAGCGTCAGTGAAGGGCCGCGAGTCGGGGTCAATCGGTAATCTCCAGAACATAGCCCATGCCACGCACCGTACGAATCAATTTGGGTTCGAACCCGTCGTCAATCTTGACCCGCAGGCGCTTGATCGCGACCTCGATGACGTTCGTGTCGCTGTCGAAATTCATGTCCCAGACCTGAGAGGCTATCAATGAGCGTGGCAACACCTCACCCTGACGGCGCAGCAACAGTTCGAGCAAGGCAAACTCCTTGGCGGTCAGGTCAATCCGTTTCCCGGCCCGATTGACGCGGCGGCGCAGCAAGTCGAGTTCGAGGTCGGCTGCGCGCAGAATCTCGGATTCCTTGGCTTTTCCGCCACGACGCAAAAGAGATCTGACGCGAGCCAACAGTTCAGAAAACGCAAAGGGCTTGACCAGATAATCATCTGCTCCCAGTTCAAATCCTTTAACCCGATCTTCCACCTGGTCGCGTGCCGTCAGAAACAGCACCGGCATTTCCTTGCCGGCCCGGCGAATGCCTTGCAACACCTGCCAGCCGTCGATACCCGGGAGCATGACGTCGAGGATCGCCAGATCATAGGCCTCTGTCAGCGCCAAATGCAGCCCGTCGAGGCCGTTGACGGCCAAATCCACGACGAAGCCTGCCTCGACCAAGCCCTGCTTGAGGTAGGTGCCGGTTTTGGTTTCGTCTTCCACTACAAGAATTTTCATCGCTCTCTCCGCCAACCATTGGCTATTGATGGCGCATTTTCCGTCGCTTTTAAAGGCCAATTGCCTAGATTACGAAAATGTAATCCGCAAGTCAGCAAGATGTTGGTTTGGCGAAAGCATGATGTCGATCATCGGGGCAAAAGACTCCGCATATTCCCAATGGAGGCATCATGAAAATCATGGCGTTAACGGTCGCGCTCGCCGCGACACCCGCCTGGGCCGATTCCCATCCGCCCAAGGAACCGATACCCGAAACATCCTACCAATCGGCTTTCGCGGATTACAAACCGTTCCAGGATGAGACGCTGCATGACTGGCGTCAGGTCAATGGCGAGATGGGTCGCCTGCGCGGACACATCGGGCATCTTGAAACCGGCCAAGCGGCTGGAGAGCCAGCCCATGAGCACGGAAACCCTGCTGAACGCACCCCACAGGCGACCGGAGATAAGCCATGACGTCCGCTCTCTCTTTGTTGCCGATGCGTCGCGGAAAACTGCTTGTCGCCACCGTCGGAATTCTCGGTTTGGCCGGTTGTGCCACGTTTTCGGACGATGGCGGATTCGGCCGTGTCGAGCAAACGACCCGCGAGCGTCTGGACAAGGACGTCCAATGGGCGCGCAGCGATGCGGAGCGCTCGACACTGCAGGCCCCGGGTCGGCGAACTGCTCGCCAATCCGCTAACGGCGGATGACGCGATTCAGCTTGCGCTCTACAACAATCGCGGCTTGCAGGCGGCGTTTTTCGACCTGGGGATCGGCGAGGCCGAACTGGTACAGGCGGGACGCTTGCCCAATCCTCATTTCTCGATGTTGCGTGCCAGCAAACCTGAGAACGGCATCCGTGAATACAAGATTGAACAGGCGCTGACCTTCAACATCTTCGCCCTGATCACCATGCCGCTGGCGGTCGAGGTGGAGAAACGCAAATTCGCCCAGGCGCAGCAACTGGCGGTGATCGATGTGGCCCGCCTGGCCGCTGAGGCCCGCCAAGCTTATTACACGGCGCTGGCTGCCGAGGAGTCCGTGCGTTACCTGCGTAAAGTCAGGCAGGCCGCCGAGGCAGGTGCCGAACTGGCCCGGCGCATGGCGTTGGTGGGCAATTTCAGCAAACTGCGCCAGACTCGCGAGCAAGCGTTCTATGCCGATGCGGCTTTGAACCTGGCCAGATCGGAGCAGTCGGCAATCGCGGCACGCGAACGCCTTGCTCGCGTGCTGGGCCTGCCTGATCGCAATGCCATTCGCTTGCCCGAACGACTCCCCGATTTGCCCAAGACGGTCGACGAGTTGCCGGGTGTCGAGCAGGCGGCGCTCGACCAACGCCTCGATCTGCAGGCAATCCGCCTCGAAACCGAGGCGCTGGCGAAGAATCTTGGCCTGTCCAAGGCGACCCGTTTCATCAACGTTCTCGAAGTCGGCCCGGCCCGGGTGCTCGAAGGCGCACGCGACAGCGGCTACAAGAAAGGCTACGAAATCAGCTTCGAATTGCCGATTTTCGATTGGGGTGGTTCCAAGGTGGCCAAGGCTGAATCGATTTACATGCAGGCGGTGGAGCGTGCCGGCGAATCGGCAATCAATGCCCGCTCGGAGGTTCGTGAGGCCTATCACGCCTACCGAACCAATTACGACATTGCCCGCCATTACCGTGACGAGGTGGTCCCCCTCAACAAGCGGATTTCGGACGAGAACATGCTCCGCTACAACGGCATGCTGATTGGCGTTTTCGACTTGCTCGCTGATGCCCGGACGCAGATCGGTAGCGTCAACAGCTATATCGAAACCTTGCGCGATTTCTGGATCGCTCGCGGTGATTTGGAAATGGCGATGATCGGCAAGCCGTCTTTGAATGCTTCGGCCCGAGCCACCATTGCGGCCACCGGCCGCGCCGACCATTAAGGGGACATCCATCATGACCACACGTCGCGATTTTTTCAAAAACCTTGGCATGGCTGGCGGTGCCGTGGCGGCTGCCTCTGTCAGTTCCGTCGCGCTTGCCGCGTTGCCCGAACTGGTGTCCATGGACAACCCGGACACGGCATCTCCACTGACTCCGCCCAACGGACGTCCCTACAATCCGGTCGTCACCCTTAACGGCTGGACTCTGCCTTGGCGCATGAACAACGGCGTCAAGGAGTTTCATTTGGTTGCAGAACCGGTTGTCCGCGAAATCGCTCCCGGCATGAAGGCTCACCTGTGGGGTTACAACGGACAAAGCCCCGGCCCGACCATCGAGGTGGTCGAGGGCGACCGGGTACGTATCTTTGTGACCAACCGGCTGCCGGAGCACACAACCATTCACTGGCACGGCCAGCGCTTGCCCAGCGGCATGGATGGCGTGGGCGGTCTCAACCAAAAGCAGATTCCGGTCGGCAAGACCTTCGTCTACGAGTTCGTCGCGCGTCGCCCCGGCACTTTCATGTATCACCCGCACGCTGACGAGATGACGCAGATGGCGATGGGCATGATGGGATTCTGGGTGACCCACCCGAAAGAGCGCCACCCGCTTATCGAAACTGTCGACCGCGACTTCTGCTTCCTGTTGAATGCCTACGATATCGACCCCGGCAGCTACACGCCCAAGGTCAACACGATGCTCGATTTCAACCTCTGGACCTGGAATAGCAGGTCATTCCCCGGGATCGACTCGCTCAACGTCCGCAAGGGAGACAAGGTCCGCATCCGGATCGGCAATCTGACCATGACCAATCATCCCATGCACCTGCACGGACACGAATTTGTCGTCAGTGGCACCGATGGCGGTCCGACGCCAATCGGCTCGCGTTGGCCCGAGGTGACCACCGACGTGGCGGTCGGCCAGATGCGGCAGCTTGATTTTCTCGCTGACGAAGAAGGCGACTGGGCTTTCCATTGCCACAAAAGTCATCACACGATGAACGCCATGGGGCACGACGTGCCGACCATGATTGGCGTTGATCACCGAGGCGTCGTCAAGCAGATCACGGACTTGATACCCGACTACATGGTGATGGGGGAACGCGGGATGGCCGACATGGGCGAGATGGAAATGCCCATCCCCGACAACACGCTGCCGATGATGACCGGCCAAGGCCCTTATGGTGCGGTTGAAATGGGGGGCATGTTCTCCGTCCTCAAGGTCCGTCGCGACCAGAAACCAGGCGACTATCGCGATCCGGGATGGTACAAACAGCCAAAAAACACCCAAGCCTATGAATGGACCGGACCGGTGGCGGCCGCAACCCGCAGCCACGATGCCGGCAAGGGCGCGATGCGCCCAGCGGGCAAAGCGCAATCCCAGGAGGTCGTGGTCAGGAAGCCTGGCAGCCACGGCCAACACTGAAATCACACCCATATCGCAGGAGATTTATCATGAACAAACTACTCTTGGGCGCTCTGGCTACCATCGGCTTGGGCGCGGCAACGGCTGGGATCGTCGTCGTGGCCGGCGTCGTCGATGTCGGTGCCGACACCCCCCACAGTTCATTCACCTACCAGGCGCTGACGTTTGCCCGCGAAAGGGCCATTGCCAGCCGTACGGGTGAAATCCAGATCCCGGCTGATCTTGCCGATCCCGAGCGCGTGCGACGCGGGGCCGGCAACTATGCTGCAATGTGCGTCAATTGCCATTTGTCTCCGGAAGCGCCAGATTCGGAGATTCGCAAGGGGTTGTATCCGACTCCCCCCAATCTTTCCGAAAAACCGGCGGCGCAATCGTCACGTGACGCTGCCCGCGATTTCTGGATCATCAAGCACGGAATCAAGGCTTCCGGTATGCCGGCCTGGTCGAAGGGCGGCATGGAGGATGAGGCCATTTGGGACCTGACGGCCTTCCTGCAAAAGATACCTTTGCTGTCGGCGACCGCCTACGAGCAACTGGTGGCAGCCAGTGATGGTCATTCCCATGGCGGACTGGAAGGCCACGAGCAGGGGCATGGAGGCCACGAAGAGGCACCAGTAGCCCCGGTCGAGGAAAAACCGGTGGCCAAGGGCAAAAAAGCGCACAGCCATGACCACGGATCGCACAAACATTAACCCCATGAAGATTACAAAAATGTAATCAGGCGGACAGCAAATTGTTGGCGTCTGCTATCCATACTGACGCCACTCGACTGACACAGGATCTTCGCCATGCGTAACCCCATTCTTGTTCTTGCTTTGAGCGCCGTCCTCGGCACCGGCCTTTCCACTGCCGTGGCGGCCGGCGAAACGGTGGATGTTTACAAGAGCCCGAATTGCGGTTGCTGCGGCAAGTGGGTCGATCATCTGAAAAATGCGGGCTTCGAGGTCCGCTCGCACAACGTCATGGATGTCACGGCGGCCCGCAAACAATTGGGGATGCCCGATCGCCTGGGCTCCTGCCACACCGCCAAGGTGGCCGGCTATGTGGTCGAAGGCCATGTGCCGGTTGCCGACATCCAGCGTCTGCTCAAGGAAAAACCGAAAGCCCTCGGCATCGCGGTGCCGTCGATGCCGCCAGGATCGCCGGGCATGGAAAGCCCGAAACCCGTCCCCTACAACACGCTGCTGGTCCAGACCGGTGGCGAAACCAGCATCTTTGCCAAACATTGATCCCCAAAACAGGAGAAACTCATGAAAGCCCTTATCACCGCCTCCCTGATCGCCTTTTCTACCCTCAGTGCTATTTCTGCTCAAGCTGCAAGCGACCATGCCGGTCATGCCATGGCGGCACCGGCCGCCGCGTCCGCTGAAATGCAAATGGTCGATGGTCAGGTCAAGAAAGTGGACAAGGCCGCCGGCAAGGTGACCTTGTCGCATGGTCCGCTGACCAACCTGAACATGCCGGCGATGACCATGGTCTTCAAGGTATCCAATGCCGCCTGGTTGGACCAGATGAAGAGCGGCGATAAGATTCGCTTCATGGCCGACAACGTCAATGGTGCCATTACCGTCGTCCATTTCGAGCCAGCCAAATAACATCATTAACTGACGGCGAGACCGTTCTACCTCTCGCTGTCAGCATGCTTCATAAAAACAAATATTTTCAGGGAGGTCGCATGCGCCGACTCAGGCCGTTACCCGTTTTGATCCTGGCGCTTGCCGCCGCCTTTGGAACGCCCGTGCTTGCCCAAGAGAGCGCCCTTGGCGCAAACGTCGACAGCCTGATCAATTACGCCAAAACGCGCAATCCGGAGTACGCCGCGATGCAGGCCGAGGCCGAAGCGTCGGGCGAGCGGGTGACGCCAGCCGGTGCCTTGCCCGACCCGAAGTTTCGTACCGAGTTGCGCGACATCACCCGATTTGGCGAGCAGAACGCAACCTTGTCCCCGAGTCGCGTCGGCAGCACACGTTACCTGCTGATGCAGGATATTCCCTGGTTCGGCAAGCGCGACCTGAAACGCGAGATTGCAGAGCTTGAGGCCGACGGCGCCAAGGGTCGTGCGCTGGGCACCTGGGCCGATGTGGCCGGGCGGATCAAAGTCAATTTCGCCCAACTTTATTACGTGCACCGCAACGAACAACTGACTCGGGAAATTCTCGACCTGATGACCCGCCTGGAGAAAGTCGCCCAGGTGCGCTACGCCGGCGGCCTGGCGGCGCAGCAGGATGTCATCCGCGCCCAGGTCGAGCAGACCAACATGCGCAACGAATTGATTGCGCTGGAGACCGAACAGCACCACCTGCATGCCCGGCTGAACGCCTTGCTGGCCCGCCCAAGCAATGCGTCCTTGCAGGAACCAGCGCAGTTGCGCAAACTGCCGGCTCCCGTGGCGCTGGATTACGCCACGCTGGAAGAGCGCGTGCGAACCCGCAACCCACAACTGTTCGCCGATGAATCGAAAATCAAAGCCGCCGAGAAATCCCGCGACCTGACCTACAAAAACCGCTATCCCGACTTTACGCTGGGGGTCTCCCCCATCCAGTACCAGAGCGCCATCAAGGAATGGGAGTTGATGGTCGAACTGAATATCCCACTGCAACAGTCTTCGCGGCGGGCACAGGAGCGGGAATCGGAATCCATGCTCAATGCCGCGCGCTCGCGCAAGGAAGCCACCACCAACCAAGTCTCTGCCGAACTGGCCGAGGCTCTGGCCGGCATCGAAGCCGCCCGTCGCACGGAAAACCTGCTGACCAACAGCCTACTGCCACAGGCCGAACTGACCTTCAAGGCGGCACTGGCCGGCTACGAGACTGGCAAGGTCGATTTCGCCACCTTGCTCGATGCCCAGCGCCAAATCCGGCAGGCCAGACAAAACCAGCTTAAGGCCCAAGTCGACGCCCAGATGCGTCTGGCCGAAATCGAACGTCTTTTAGGGGAAGATCTATGAACAAGGGTGCAGGACTGACCATCGGCGTTATTGCCGTTGCCGTGGCAGCCGGGAGTGGTTACTGGCTGGGCGGACGTGGCGGCGCTTCCCATGGCGATGCTGTGCCGGTCGCCAGCGCTCCGGCCGAGCCGGCCAAGAAAGAGAAAAAACTGCTTTTCTACCGTAATCCGATGGGGTTGCCCGACACCTCGCCGGTGCCCAAGAAAGACCCGATGGGGATGGATTACATCGCGGTCTATGAGGGAGAGCAGGATGAGGAGCCGGCATCGGCCAACCAGATCAAGATCAGCACCGAGAAGGTGCAGAAACTGGGTGTGAGGACCGAAGTCGCCCAATTGCGCGTCCTTGACAAGGTGGTCCGCGCCGCAGGTCGGATCGAGCCGGACGAGCGTCGCATCTACGCGATTTCCCCCAAGTTCGAGGGCTACGTCGAACGCCTGCACGTCAATGTCACGGGCCAGCCGGTCAGCAAGGGGCAGCCGCTGTTTGAGGTGTATAGCCCGGAACTGGTTTCCGCCCAGCGCGAATACGCGATTGCCGCCCAAGGCGTCGAGTCGCTGAAGGAAGCCGGCGGCCAAGCGCGGGACGGCATGAAGCAACTGGCCGATTCAAGCCTGTTGCGTCTGAAGAACTGGGATATTTCGGAGGAGCAGGTCAAGGCGCTGGCCAAATCCGGCGAAGCACGGCGCACGCTGACTTTCCGCTCACCGGTCGCCGGCATTGTCACCGAAAAGAAAGCCCTGCAGGGCATGCGTTTCATGCCGGGCGAGGCGCTTTATCAGGTGGCCGACCTGTCGGCGGTCTGGGTGGTGGCTGACGTCTTCGAGCAGGACATCGGTCAGGTCAAGACCGGTGCCAAAGCCAAGGTCAGGATCAATGCCTACCCGGACAAAGTGTTCGAAGGGACGATCACCTACGTCTATCCGACCCTGAAGGCCGAGACGCGGACGGTACCCGTGCGAGTCGAACTGCCCAATCCCAGTCAGTTGCTGAAACCGGCCATGTTCGCCCAGGTCGAGTTGCCGGTCGGGGCCAAAGGAGAGGTCGTCACCGTACCGACCTCGGCCGTGATTGACAGCGGCACCCGCCGCATCGTGCTGGTCCAGGCCAAGGAAGGCCGTTTCGAGCCACGCGAGGTTAAATTGGGGCAACGCAGTGACAACCATGTTGAGGTGCTCGAAGGGATCAAGGATGGCGAGCCCGTGGTGGTTGCCGCCAACTTCCTGATTGACGCCGAAAGTAACCTGAAGGCGGCGGTCGGCGGTTTCGGCCATGCCAGCCATGGCAGCCAACCGAAGCCGGAGTCAGCCAAGTCGGCAGCTGTTGGGCATCAGGCCGAGGGCACGGTGGAGGGTTTCGACACCAAGGCAGGTCTGCTGACGCTCAATCACGGGCCGGTCGCCAGCCTCAAATGGCCGGGCATGACCATGGAGTTCCAGGTCGCGACGCCGGCGCTGTTGAGCGGACTCAAACCGGGTGCGACGGTGGCCTTCGAGTTTGTCGAGCGCAAACCCGGTGAATGGGTCGTCACCAGCATCAAACCGATGGCTGGCAAAGTGGCGGCCAATCCCCACGCAGGCCACTGACAGGGGATACCATGCTCGCCAAAATCATCGAATGGTCGGGACGCAACCGCTTCCTCGTCCTCCTGGCTACACTTTTCGTCATTGTCGGCGGTGTCGTTGCGGTCATGAAAACGCCGCTCGACGCCTTGCCTGATCTCTCAGACGTACAGGTCATTGTCTACACCGAATATCCCGGGCAGGCACCGCAAGTAGTTGAGGATCAGGTGACCTATCCGCTGACAACGGCCATGTTGTCGGTACCGAAGTCCAAGGTCGTGCGCGGCTTCTCATTCTTCGGAGCCTCTTTCGTCTACATCATCTTTGAAGACGGTACGGATATTTATTGGGCGCGGTCCCGGGTACTCGAATATCTTAACTTTGCTGCTGGCCGCATGCCCAAGGGCGTCACGCCGCAGATCGGCCCGGACGCCACGGGCGTGGGCTGGGTCTATCAATACGCGCTACTCGCCAAGGACAAGACGCTGGCAGAACTGCGCACGCTGCAGGACTGGTATCTGCGCTACCAACTGACCAAGGCGCATGGCGTCGCCGAAGTGGCTTCGATTGGCGGCTTTGTCCAGACCTACCAGGTCACGGTTGATCCGGTGAAATTGCGCGCCTATGGCATTCCGCTGGCGGCGGTTTCAAAAGTCATTCGGGAGTCGAACCGCGATGTCGGTGGTCGTGTCGTCGAGATGGCGGAAACTGAATACATGGTACGTGGCAAGGGCTATCTGCGGGGCACGGTTGATATTGAAAACCTGGTGGTCAAGTCACAAGGGGGAACGCCCGTCCTGGTCCGTGACATTGCCCGCGTCGAACTGGCGCCGGACGAACGGCGTGGCCTCACCGAATTGAATGGTGAAGGCGAAGTGGTATCCGGTATCGCCATGGCGCGCTACGGGCAGAACGCGCTGGAAGTCATCCATAACCTGAAGGAAAAGATCGGCGAGATTTCTGCCGGCCTGCCGGAGGGCGTGACGATCCAGACGGTCTATGACCGTTCGGAATTGATTCACCGTGCGATCGATACTTTGACGCGCACCTTGGCGGAAGAAAGTCTCATTGTCGCGCTGGTCTGCGTCGTCTTCCTGATGCACATGCGCAGTGCCTTGGTGGCCATCCTGATGCTGCCGGTCGGGGTGCTGATTGCCTTCATTTCCATGCGATTGCTGGGGATGAACTCGAACCTGATGAGCCTGGGCGGTATCGCCATCGCCATCGGGGCGATGATCGATGCGGCCATCGTGATGATTGAAAACGCCCATAAGCACATCGAGCGTTTGCCGGAGGACCATACCCACGGGGATCGCATCGAGGCAATGATTGCGGCCTGCAAAGAGGTCGGCCCCGCGCTGTTCTTCTCGCTGCTCATCATCACCGTTTCCTTCCTGCCCGTCTTTACGCTGGAATCCCAGGAAGGACGTCTGTTCTCGCCCTTGGCCTACACCAAGACCTTCTCGATGGCGGGCGCGGCTTTGCTTTCGGTGACCTTGGTGCCGGTGCTGATGATGCTGTTCATTCGCGGCAAAATCATGCCGGAATCGAAGAACCCGGTGAATCGTTTCCTGATCTGGGCTTATCGTCCGATCATCGCCGGCGTCATGCAATGGAAAAAGACCACCATTGTTGCTGCGCTGCTTGCTCTGGTGGTCTCGATTTACCCGGCCAGCAAACTGGGTTCCGAGTTCATGCCGACGCTGAATGAAGGCACGTTGTTCTACATGCCGGCCTCCTTGCCCGGAATGTCGATCACCAAAGCAGCGGAACTGTTGCAGACCCAAAACAAAATCATCAAGAGTTTCCCGGAAGTCTCCTCGGTTTATGGCAAGGCAGGACGTGCCAACACGGCAACGGACCCAGCGCCGACGGAAATGTTCGAGACGGTGATCAACCTGAAGCCGGAATCCGAGTGGCGCCCGGGCATGACGACCGACAAGCTGATCGCTGAAATGGACAAGGCACTGCAGTTCCCCGGTGTCTCGAATGCCTGGACGATGCCGATCAAGGCGCGTATCGATATGCTTTCGACTGGCATCCGGACGCCGATCGGGATCAAGGTGTTCGGCAAGGATCTCAACGAGATGGAGCGGCTGGCCCGTGAAATCGAGACGGTCGTCAAGACGGTTCCGGGGACAACCTCGGCTTTCGCGGAACGGATTACCGGCGGTTTTTACTTGAACATTGAACCGGACCGCACGCAGTTGGCCCGCTACGGGTTGGCGGTCGGCGATTTGCAGGATGTCATCGGCCAGGCCTTGGGCGGCGAGATGGTCACCACGACCGTCGAGGGGCGCGAACGGTTTGGCGTCACCGTGCGCTATCCGCGTGAACTTCGTTCCGATCCGCAGCAGATTGCCCGTGAGGTGCTGGTGCCGACCATGGAGGGGGCAATGATTCCGCTCGGCCAATTGGCCCGCGTCGAGGTGGCCAAGGGAACGCCCGGCATCCGGACTGAAAACGCGTTGCTTTCCGCTTATATCTTCGTGGACATTCGCGAACGCGACATCGGTGGCTATGTCGCGGATGCCAAGAAGGCAGTGGCAGAAAACGTCAAATTCCCACCGGGTTACTACGCGACCTGGAGCGGCCAGTTCGAATCCATGGAGCGTGCGATCGAGAAAATGAAGATCGTCGTCCCGGTGACGCTGTTGATCATCTTCTTGCTGCTTTACCTGAATTTCAAGCGACTGACCGAAACCCTAATCGTCATGCTGTCGGTGCCCTTCGCGCTGGTCGGCGGGGTCTGGTTGATGTGGTTGCTCGGTTACAACCTGTCCGTCGCCGTCGCCGTCGGCTTCATCGCCCTTGCCGGGGTTGCGGCGGAAACCGGGGTCATCATGTTGATTTACCTCGATCATGCTTGGGAAGAACTAAAGGCCAAGCGCCGCACTGAAAACCAGGCGCCAACGCTGCATGATCTCTACGAGGCCATCATGGAAGGCGCCGTCGAACGGGTACGGCCGAAGATGATGACCGTCGTCGCCATCATGGCCGGCCTGCTGCCCATCATGTGGGGTACCGGCACCGGTTCCGAAGTCATGAGTCGTATTGCGGCGCCGATGGTTGGAGGGATGATTTCATCGACGGTGCTGACGCTCGCGGTCATCCCCGCCATCTACGCCTTGGTCAAGCAGTGGCGAATGAAACAGGGGATGGAGCAATGAGGCGCAAGCGTTTGTTTTGGATTCCTGCATCGCTTCTTGTGCTGCTGCCCAGCCTTGCCCTGGCTCAAGGCTGGAGCATTCCCAAACCTGGCCCCGGCCTAATGCCCAATCCCGTCATGGGCAAGGCGCTGTTCGCCAATCACTGTGCGGGCTGTCATGGCGGCGACTTGAAGGGATCGGAAAAGGGACCGCCCTTGCTGCACAAGATCTACGAGCCGTCACATCATGCAGATGCGGCCTTCCAGTTGGCCGTGGCCAACGGTGTGCGGGCCCATCACTGGAAGTTTGGTGACATGGCCCCCGTGAAAGGTGTGACGCCAGACGACGTCGCCCATATCACCGCCTATGTGCGGGCTGAGCAGCGGAAGGTTGGCATCCAATAGCGGATGGTTCGAACAAAGCACTATCAGGGGGGAAATTGTCCAAAGAAGACAATTCAATGCGACCGTTTGAGGATGCCGTTGCCATTCTTGTGGTGCTCACCACCGGTCTGAGAGACCATCATCGCGATGCCTTCGATGCGGCAAGGGCAGATCTGTTGCGACTGACGCAAGGCAAGGCATCCGCGCTGGCTTATGTGCGTCGGATTGTCGCTGCCGAACTGAACGGCCCCCATGACTCTCAGTGGCAGGTTTCTGCAGCAGAATTTGAGAGGCGGAGGCAACAAGTCTTTCAGGGGCTAAGCGCCCAGACTCAAGAAATAATCGCTCTCTGTGAGCAGCACGGCAACAAGCTGACGGAATAGTGACCGGGTTGTAATGCTCCCGTTATGGGCGCGACAGCTACCCCCCGACTTCCATTTGGATTTGCTTTCCCAGTTACTTCGCGTGAATCTCGATTGTTTGGAAAAGATGGTTTCCACGCAGTTTTCCCCGCTCAAGGAACTCCTTGAGCAAACTTCATCGCTGTCTCTGGATGATCCTGGGCAAAGCGGGGCATGGTGGGCTGCAGTCGGCAATTTATCCATCGAGTATTGGAAGGCATACACCCTCGACAGCATGGAGTACCAGCACCGGGTTTTGCAGGTACTAGCCCAACATTCGACAAAGTGAACTCGATGATGAGTTCGTCGGGGTCGGTGCGCTGGCAAGACTCTTCCGGCAAGGTCATTGCCTGTACGGAAAAAATCAAGGTACTCAATGAGAACCTGGATGAACTTCGCCAGATGGCCCAGGATGCACTGGAGGACGGAATTTTGATGGGGTGTTGCGAACGGCAATTGCGCGATGCGCTTGCCGACGCAATCGTGCATTTGGTGAATCCGTATTTGGCCATGCTTCCTGAGAACAATGTAATCGACAAGTCACCTTGTTGACAGTGACAGAAGCACAAACTGTATCTGTCCACTCGATTCGGACCGTTGAAATCCCCAAAACTCAGGAGTCAAGATCATGAAAATCTCTTCCCTCATCGCCGCCGTTCTTTTCGCCGGTGCCGCCATGTCTGGTGCCGCTTATGCCGATGACAAGGCAGGTGCCCCGAAAGCCGCCGAGGCCCAAATGGACAAGACCGCGAGCAAGCCGCATTCCCATGTCCAGGAAAAAACCGGCATGCCGCAAAGCATGCCGGATGCCAAGGCCGATAAACCAAACGCAGCTAAGGACAAGAGCAAGCACTACCATCCGCGAGATGGTAAATAACTGTCCAGCAAAGGCCCCGAAACCGGGGCCTGATTATTTCAGCCATGGATATCCGCAAGCCGGCAGAGCACGGCGATCGATGTGTATGTCGCACGCTTGCGCTTGCGGTCGGCAGTGACCCGAAGATGCTGACCTACAACTATTGTCGAACAGTGCTTCAGAAACGCTGGATTGTCGAATGCAATCATGGATGCCTTGCAGAGCCGGCCGTGGCGGCCAGCGATCTGAAATGGCATGACGGCGGCCAGATCGATCCGGTGAAGGCCATCCTGATCATGAACGAGTAATCGCTGCCATGGCGGGACTCCCATCCATTCCCCCGTCCGCCAACACTCCGTTACCTTCGGTTCAAGGTGGACATGAGGGGCATGGAGGAGCGCCGGGCAACATTGACAACGGAGTGTTCTCCGAAGCATTAAATCAGGCGATTGCCCAAAAAGCCAACACCCCCGGTGCCGGCCACGGTGCTCATGGCGGACAATTTCCCGGAATGGCATCCAACACGGCATCTGCCCATCCGAACCACTTCTCAGTCGGGCAAGGGGGTCATGCCGGCCATGATTTTCAGCAGAAAATGCTGGGGGTCCGTGTCTATCGGCAGCAGCTTCTGGCCTCGAACATCGCCAACGCCGATACGCCTGGCTACAAGGCCGTCGATATTGACATCGAAGAAGCCGCCCAAATCGTCAAAGGTGTATCGGGATCGCTGCCATTGGCTACCACCGCTACTAGCCATCTGTCAGGGGGAGTGCAGGCACCACCATTCCCCCTGAAGTACCATGTACCGTATCAAACTGCTGCCGATGGCAATACGGTGGAAATGGATACCGAGCGACAGAAATTCTCGGAAAATTCGCTGATGTACCAGTTTTCCCTGGATCGCGTCAGCGGGCATTTCAAACACTTCATGGAATTGCTGCAGAATTTAAGATGAGAACCTTTGCGCTTCCTGAAACCCCCCGGCAATTGCGCCGCATGTTGGCGCGGCGCCTCGGTATCGGTGCGCTTCTGGTTGGCAGTCTCGCGGGAGGTCTTGCCTACTGGGTCGAATCGTATCGCGTAGAACAGCGCACCCTTGAGCGCGCCATAGCGGGGGTCAGGCATTTCGAGTCGCCCGCCATGCAGATGACGGTCAGCGGAGAGAAAGGTGATGGCCATTCCGCGATAGCTCAGTTGCTGACCGATGAGTTTGTCGGGATTCGAGTTTTTGCGCCCAATACGGAGATGGTGTTTGATGCTTGGCGGCCAATCCCCGAGGCACTGAAAGAGATCGCCCGACAACAGCGCCATCCATGGCCGACACCTCCCGGCAGCCATAGCAAACGATTTTCGGTGGCGGGCGAAGAACTGGTTCAGGTCATTCTGCCGATGAGCACCAATGATGGCCGACTTGCCGGCTATGTTGAGGGAATCACCCTGGTGTCCCGCTCGGCGCTGCACGAGAGAGAACAGCAGATTCGCGGGGCTGTGCTGACGGCCTCGATATCTGTATTCGCAGCAGCGCTGTTGCTTTACCCGTTAATGTCAGGACTGCTGGGCCAAACGGTGGCATTGTCGTCTCGTCTCCTGGAGTCCAATCTTTCGTTGCTGCGTTCCCTTGGAAACGCCATCGCCAAGCGTGATGCGGACACCGACGCCCATAACTACCGGGTTACCTGCTATGCGGTCACACTTGCCGAAGCGCTGGGCGTTGGCAAAGAAACCATTGCCGAACTGGTGCTGGGTGCCTTTCTGCACGACGTTGGAAAAATCGGCATTCCGGATCAGATTCTGTTGAAACCGGGACGGCTGACCAGCGAAGAATTTCAGATCATGCAGACCCACGCCATGCTGGGCATCGAGATCGTCGCTGGCAATCCGTGGCTGGCTGGCGCAGAGAAGACCATCCGGCATCATCACGAACGCTTCGACGGAAAGGGCTATCCGGATGGTCTCATTGGCGAGGCGATCCCGCTAGCCGCACGGATTTTTGCCCTGGTCGACGTGTTTGACGCATTGACATCCGTTCGCCCGTACAAGCCAGCCTTGTCATTGGAAGAGACGTTGAGCATCATGGAACGGGAAGATGCCCAGCATTTCGACCCCAAGATTCATGCCGTCTTCCGGCAAGTTGCTCCGGTGCTATACGCACAAGGCCAATCCAGAGATCATGCCCAATGGAGTCAGGAATTGAAGGCGATGCTTGAACGGTATTTCAAAATGAGAACGACTCCCGAAGGAGCCGTGACTGCGGCAGAATAGTCTTAACCGCGACTACTCGCTGGGCGGAGAATATTCTCGAGGCGCATAACCTCATCACCGTGCATCAAGATTTTCTGGCCATCTTTGGTTTCCATCACGGTATCCTTCTTCATGCGGACCGTGCGGCCAAGTTTATCTTCCATGGCCATCTTTCCGTCTTTGAAGATATAAACCGTCGAGCCGTCTTTGAGTTCGATGGACTTCTCAACTTGGGATGCATCAACGGCATAGGCGGAAACACCCAGAGAACTCAGGGCTAGGATTGCGAGCATTTTCTTCAACATGTTCATCTCCTTAGAAAGTGTTGTACTGCAATGTGAATAGTAGGGGGGGGCTCCTGACAATTTGCCAACTGCTGGATGACGATTCCGTCACCCAGCAGTCAGGTTAATCAACCGCCCTGGTAGGCAGGGTTTTCGGTCACATACACGGTGATACCATCAGCGCCCGATACGATCTTGGAGAGCGGGAAGGAGGCGGTACCCAACGTATCGAAGGTCCAAACGACACTCTTGCCACCAAGATTGATCTTGATGGTCTCCAAGCGGGTGACGTTCAGATACTTGCTTCCGCTAGACAGCGTGACTTCGCGATCGGCATTTCTCGACGCAGCGTAGCCATACGGGGCCAGTTGATTGGCTGTGGGCGCGCCCTTGGCTTCTGAAACATGACTCAGCCAATGATTGGTGCCAGCCTCGGAATAATCCTCGTGAGCGTAGCTCGTTCCAGCTGCAGCAAAGCTAATCGCTGCAATCAGGGCCAGTTGGGAAAATTTCGTTTTCATGGTTCTCTCCTTGTGACATCGGGTTAATCGTGTCGGACTCATCTCGTCCAACCGTGATGCCATCTTAGGATTCCGATACCAACAAGAAGCTGACCCCTGCGTTACGTTTTTGAAAGTTTTCGTACGAAAATTGTCAGGAAGCAAACCGTTTATTTCGTTCCACTCTTACATGAGTTTTCCGCTCGATTGCTTATCACAACAAATAATCAACCATTATCGCGTCTTAGAATTACTGATTTTATGGTCTTGAATTACCTTGGTTTAGTATGTAATATCATATTACGTAATACGGTACGAAATTCGAGGATGCCATGGCCAGAGCCGGAATCTACAAATCAGAAGTCATCAGAGCGCGTAACAACCTATTGGCGACTGGGCGCTACCCGTCGATCGATGCCATCCGTAGCGAATTGGGGAATACCGGCTCGAAAGGCACGATCCACCGCTATCTGAAGGAAATCGAGGAAGAGGAAGGTGGGAGTACCGGTACTCAGGTTGCGGTCAGTGAAGCCATTCAAGACCTGTCAGCCAGGCTCGCCGAACGCTTGCATGAGGAAGCCGATCAGCGCATGGCGGCACTGACCGACAAGCACAAGGCGGAAATTTCTGCGCTGAACGACACTATTACCGCGCTACGTCATGAAGTCGAATCCTTCCGTAGCCAGTCTGAGCGCCAAGCCTTGGAGTTGGCGGCAGAAAAAACGGCCCACGCCGAAACCCTGGCCACGCTCCAGGAAGAGAGAATCGTTCGGGCGCAAATGACTCAGCACATCCAGGACATGGAGGGGCAACAGGCAAAGGATGAAGCGCACCGTGTATCAATGGAAGAAAAGCACCAGCATGCCAGAGAGGCTCTGGAGCATTTCCGCTCTGCGGCGAAGGAACAACGGGAGCAGGATCAGCGACAATTCGAGCAGCAGATTCAGTTCTTGCAGGGCGAACTGCGTGCAGCCAAGGAAACGGTGAACGCGAAACAGCAGGAACTCATCCGCAGCCACCAGGATAATGCCCGTCTTTCCAGCGAGCAGACCCATCTTCGTAGCGAGTTGCATCGTTTGGAAACTGAGATTCGTCCGCTACGCACAACCCGAGAAAATCTGGCCGTTTCCGAACTGAAGAATCAACAATTGGAAGAGCGCTTGGCTCAGACTACCGCACGCGTTGATGAATTGCTCGTGGAAAATCAAAGCTGTGCAGAAAAGTTACAAGATGCGAATCAAGCCGGACTCCGCCTGGAGACTGAATTGACCGCAGCGAGGGCGGTGTTGGTCAGCCAGGAACAAATCCTGCAAAAGCTTACCGTCAGTCAGACACCGGTAACGAAAAACAGCGGGCAGCGCAAAGGAAGTGCCGAGAACCAAGAATCGCTCTTTGACCCGGACAAGCAATGAGGGGGGGGGCAGCGTTGACCAGATTTTTTGCACTAAATCCGATGGTTAGCAGAAGTTTTCGAGGATTTCACACGAATCCCGGCCGCCCCTCTACGACGAGGAAGCCGAGCGCAATCCGGTATTCCGCAAGATCTATAACGACTGGCAGCGCTTCCGCAGCCAGCAACAGGCCTGGTTCCGCATCGGCGAAACCGGCATCGAAAACTTCATGTATTCGCAGAACCTGCAGAAATAAGAGTCCCCATGGAAGAACAGACCCTGAACGATCCCGTCGCCGACCTGGCGCCCCACGCCCTGCAACGGGAAGCTGCCCGCCTGGCCCAGGAGGCCTTTGCCCTGGCTTTCCGCCAGACTCTGGAGGGCAAGGGGGAAGAGCGGCCCCAGATCATCGCCCAGATCGTCCAGCGCCTCATGGGCTGGGCCAACGACAAGCGGGAAGGGGAGGCGGGCGACCACCATGCCGGCCGCCACCTGCGCCAGGCCATGCTGCTCAGCGGCCTGGATCAGTGGGGCCTGGCCTATGCCCAGGTCTACGGTCCCAGCGCCATGACCGGCCTCTCGGCCATGGTGGCCGGCCTGCGCGCCGGCCTGGACGGGGCGGGGGAGAGCGAAGGCTACCAGGCCTTCTTCGAGCGCCTGGTGAACGAGGAAACGGCGGCCTTCAGCTTCAAGTCCGACCTGCGCCAGGCCATCCACATGGCCCTCTGGCACACCATGATCGCCACGGAAAACCGGGGTGAAGCCCTGCAATTGCTGCAGCAGCTGGGCGGCATGATGCTGGCCTTGCCCCAGGCCATGCCGCAGCACGGCTGGATGATCCTGGCCAACACCCTGGCCGACATCCAGATCCGCTGCCTGGCCCACGCCCTGGCGGCGGAAGGCCTGGGCCAGGAAATGACCCAGGAGCTGTTCGGCGCCCTGGCCAAGCAGTTGCCGGGGGAACTGCGTTCCCAGGTGATGGGCAATGCGGCCCGCACGGTGCTGGAATGGCAGCAGACCAACCGGGCCCAGGGCACGGTGCATTAAGGTGGAGGCAGGGGAGGGCTGGCAGGCCTGGTTCGACGGCGCGGCGGCCCCCAATCCGGGCCGCATCGGTTTGGGCGGGCTGCTGCTGTCGCCCGGCGGCGCCCGGCAGGAGCTTTCCCTGCGTCCGGGGCAGCTGGGCTGCAATAACGAGGCGGAGCTGCTGGCCCTGGCCGAGGTGCTGGATCTGGCCTGGGCCGCGGGGGCGCGGCGCCTGACGGTGCGCGGCGACAGCGATTTTGCGGTACGCCACCTGCAGGGACAGGCCCATACCGCGGTGCCCCATCTGGCAGAACTGTTGCAGACCGTGCTGGCCAAGGCGGCCCGTTTCGAGGCGGTGCAGTTTCTCTGGGTGCCACGGCACCGCAACGGCGAGGCCGATCGCCTATCCCGTCAGGCCCTGGGGCTGACGACGGAACCGGTGCAACGCCCCATCAGCAAACGCCGCCGTTAGGCCATCCTGGCCGGGGCAGGGCGGAGAAGACCGCCCCTGGCCGATCTTCAGGGCATCCAGAATTTGGTTTTTTCCGTCACCCGGATGCTGGCGTCAGCCTCGTCCTGCACCGTCAGGGTGATGGGATGGGCGCCCTTGTCGGCGCTACCCGCATCCACCCGGATTTGCAGCGTCAACGTGCCGGTGGACGCCGCTGCCAGGGACACCTGGGCCGGCTGGCTGAGGCGGATGCCCTCGAGGCCGGCCACCTGCACGGTGTAGCGCCGGGGCTGCTCGCTGGCATTGACCAGCTGCAGCTGGTAGTTGTTTTCGATGCTGCCATCGTCCGCCTCCCGGGCCAGGGTACTGCGGTCCCGCAGCACGTCCACCTTGAGGGGCACCCGGGTGGCCAGGGACCAGGCCGTGGCCCCGGTCAGGAGGAAGAACACTGAGGCATAGACGATGGTGCGCGGACGCAGGGCGCGGCGGATGATCTCGCTGCGGCCGAAGTGCTGCTTGACGGCGTTTTCCGTGGAATAGCGGATCAGGCCCCGGGGGTATTCCATCTTGTCCATCACCTGGTCGCAGGCATCGATGCAGGCAGCGCAGCCGATGCATTCGTTCTGCAGGCCGTCCCGGATGTCGATGCCGGTGGGGCACACCTGGACGCAGATGCCGCAATCGACGCAATCACCCAGGCCCTTTTCCTTGGCATCGGCGCCTTTCTTGCGGGTGCCCCGGGGATCGCCCCGCTCGGCGTCGTAGGTGATGATCAGGGTGTCCGGATCGAACATGACAAACTGGAAGCGGGCGTAGGGGCAGATGTACTTGCACATCTGCTCCCGCAGGAAGCCGGCATTGCCGTAGGTGGCAAAGCCATAGAAGGCGACCCAGAAAGCCTCGTTGAGGGTTGGCCGCAGCTGCCACAGGTCCGCCACCAGTTCCCGGATGGGCACGAAATAGCCGACGAAGGTAATGCCGGTCCAGAAGGAAAAGGCCAGCCAGGCGCCATGCTTGGCCGTCTTGATGCCCACCTTACGGGCATCCCAGGGCGCTGCGTCCAGCTTCATGCGCTTGGGCCGGTCACCCTCGATCACCTTTTCGATCCACAGGAAAATTTCCGTATAGACGGTCTGGGGACAGCTGTAGCCGCACCACAGGCGGCCGGCCAGGGTGGTAAAGAGGAACAGGGCGAGGGCGGAGAGGACCAGCAGGATGGCCAGGTAGATGGTGTCCTGGGGCCACAACACCAGGTCGAAAATGTAGAAACGGCGGGCGTCCAGGTCGAACTGCACCGCCGGACGGCCGTTCCAGGGCAGCCAGCAGAGGCCGAAATAGACCGCCTGGGTCAGCCACACCAGGCCCCAGCGCCAGTTGGCGAACCAGCCCGAGATGGAACGCGGATACACCTTCGCGTCGGACTGGAACATCGGTTGAATCGGGATGACTTTGGGCGCTTTGGGAGGCTGGGACATGGGGAAAACGCAAAGACATGGGCGGTTGGAGCAAAGCGTCCGTCACCCAAAAGATTGAAATTTCGTATATCTTTAATGTAACAGGCGCATCAACCTAAATCAATACAACAAATATATCTTTACGGTGTGAACAGTCATGAAGCTCAGTACCTTTTCCGATTACAGCCTGCGGGTGCTCATCTACCTGGGCCTGCACCCCGAACGCCTGGCCACCGTGGCCGAAATCACGGCCGCCTTCGGCATCTCCCGCGGGCACCTGATGAAGGTGGTGCACCAACTGGGCAAGGCCGGCTATCTGGAAACGGTACGGGGCAAAGGCGGCGGCATACGGTTGGGCCAGGCGTCGGAGCAGATCGTCCTGGGACGGGTCATTCGCCACACGGAAGGCGACATCAGCCTGGTGGAGTGTTTCAGCACCGGTTCCGACTGCCGCATCCAGCCGGCCTGTCGCCTGAAGGCCATACTGGCCGAAGCCCTGGCGGGGATGTTCCTGGTCCTGGACAGTTACACCCTGGCGGATCTACTGCAGCAACCCCAAGCCCTGGAAGCGTTGATCGGCTGCGAAAGTCAGGTCACGGTGAGCGCAGGCTGATGCCGTCGTTAGGGCAGCGTCAGCCGATCGGTAGCTGGTACCGGGAGCCCAGAAGCACCGGTAGTTCGCTCCACTAATAGCTATTCTGATGCTTTGCAAAAGAGTTAAAAATAACCAACAGGTTATCTTTTTCTTCTCCAACTTTTAGTGGTGTTTTTTTACGACAATGGGTTAGTTTGCACGTGCGATGTCAGGAAAACATGGGCTTAGGTGAACGCGGAAGTCACCCAATTCACTAAATATTGATGCCTATTCGCCAATGTGCAGAGTCAGGGCTTTCTGACTCTGGTATAAAAATTCCAGAAAATTGCAAAAGTTCGTTGTGTTGCATTAAATAATGTAGTTGAAACAAATGCTTAGCTAATATAGGCTGGTGGGTAGGTTTAAACCAATCCGTCAAGAAAGACCAGCCGCGATGAGTAGCCTGATTGGAGATTTTTCTCAGAAGAGACTGCTTAATTTTGGCTTACGCCAGTACGAGGTGGAAAGGGTGTTTGGCTATGAACACCCCCACACTTTTGCTATTGAGGTGTGTCTTCACTCTCCGAGTCAGGAATTCTTGAGCCGATTTACCAAATGGCTTCATTTGAATGAAGTCGAATTTAGCGAAATTCTGCAAGCGGCCAAAAAGTTTCGTCGTCAGTTGGTGCTCCCGAAACAAGGTTCTTTAGAAAAATATCAGCTCTGTAATGAGCTTGGGGAAAAAATCGACCGTTTATATCCAGGAAAAATCGTTGCCATCCGCCAGCGATTAAGGCCGAACGAAAAAAGCAAGGGGAAAAATGACGGACGTGCGTTACTCCTTTACCAGCTCATAAATCAGGAGACGAAAATGTAGACGGGACAATCCTCACGGCTTGTCCCGTCTGGGGCGAGATCGCCCGGTGAATTTACAGCTAGTTGGCGCTTGTTAGTATCTTTGCCACGCGGTTTTCGGTCAAGACCGTGTTCAATATTCCTCAGATCGTTAATCGAACTTCAGGTTTTTTCCTGAAGAGTAGGTCGTTTTTTGTCTCAAATTGGTAGTGCAGCCTAAGCGGGGACAACTCCGGATTCATATTTTGAAGCGTATGACATTACTTCTCAGTATGGGTGGATATCATGAGTACGATAGGCCATGTGCAAATACATCAAGCCCCCACTACGATTCGTCTTGCAGTGGCAGAGCGGGGCCATAAGCTGCATAACTTGTGGTCAGTGTGGTCATACAAACTGCAAATATCCTGTTTGCTGCCATCGGATCCCGCACTGTTTCACTTTGCACTTTTGGAATCTGATCTGAGAGTGCGTTCTTATGAACTGGAAGCGCCATCACTCGCCATTCGCCTCAACCACGAAGTTGTTGGAACGAGATTTGATGCCGAAGTACATTTCAAAGACGGGACGGTTGCCTGGGATGAAGTAAAAGGCGACGTTGAAGCGATAGATGACGCACAGCAAAAACAGCTGGAAGCGCAGGCAAAATTGGCGGCCGCTCATCAAGTTTTGTATCGCCTTTTTACTATCAACGAACTAAAACCCCATACCACACGCGTTTGGAATTGCCTGCGCATGCTGCAGGTGCTCCAAGCCGCAAAAGAATTTTCCGTGGCTGGTGCCAGAACACTTGTGCTCTCACGTTTATGCGGGGGAGTAGCATCGATCGGAGAGTTGATTGAAACAGGCGGTGACGATAGGGGAATCACGCTAGCTGCTATCTTCGGGTTAATGTTGGACGGCAGCGTTCTCGGCGACCTTGAATCCACGCCGCTAACTTTGGCCACAAAACTGCACCGCATGGAGGACCTCCATGCGTAAGAACACAGTATTACAGCGCATTCCATCTACTCGGCGTGACATACGTACTTGGCCTTCTGTCGATGCTTATGCGCTTCCTGAGGAAAAACGTGAGGATTTTCTACGGAATCGGAAAGCCATTACGGCTTTGCTCGCCCAAGCCTCTTACCGAGAAATCACCAAGGAAACCGGGGTTTCGAGTGCGAAGGTCAGGCGCCTGCTAGCAAAATGTCTTCAACCCGATGGAAACGGTGATATCTGCGGAGAACGTGGTCTTTTACCTTTTATTCATGTGCGGCCCTATATCCGAAGAACGAGGGTTGCCCGGATGGAGGGTGCGGGCCGTGGCGGTTGCTCCGGTGCATTGACTCAACTGTTTGACGAGTTTCCTGAGCTGGAAGAGCGCATCGAGCAGGAGATTCTCAAACGATTACCAGCAGGGGTCAAAGTTGCTGAAGCCAAAATTTCGATTGTCGATTTACATCGAGTCTTCCTCCAGCTATGCGAGAAAGTCGGCCGCAATGCAGACCAACAATGGCCTTTCAACACAAAAACCAAGGGGCGAACGTCGCTCATCAACTATGTCAAAAGAGTGGGGCAGAAGAAACCGCATCAATTCATCCGGGCGCGTTATGGTAAGGATGCGGGTACTCGCCTCCATGTTGGCAGCGGACATAGTTCTCTGTTGTCCCCTCAGCTGCCTTACGACATTGTCGGAATTGACGAATTTACGTTCGACCTGATTACAACGGTTGCTATTCCAATACTGGGCGGAGGTGTCAGGGACGTTGCGATAGAGAGGATTCATGTAGTCGTCGTCATTGAGTTGGTATCGAAAGCGATCTGCAGTTGGTACGCGTTTTTCACCAATTCAGTGACTTCACGCGACATCAGGCATGCGATTCAGAATGCCCTGAATCCCTGGAAGCCGAAGGAGTTCTCTATTAGCGGCCTGACGTATGGCCACCCGGATGCGGGACTGCCGAGCGGACTCATCCCCAGTCTTGCCTACCATCCCTGGACGGTCTTGGTTGTCGACAACGCCCTTGCTCATCAGGATATCGGGCTGCTGTCGGATCTCGGTGAGGTTATCGGAAGTTTCATCAATTTGGGACCGGTGGGGGCCTGGTATAGAAGAGCGGATGTCGAACGAAAGATTCTTGAAGTTCTCAGGTCATCCGCTCAGCGACTGCCAAGCACCACCGGATCAAGCCCGGTTGATGCGCGGAAAAATGATCCAGTACAAACTGCGGTCAAGTTGCGCATTCGCTGGTCTGAAGTGCTTCAACTGATTGAAGTAGTGATCGCTCAGCAAAATGCGATCCCAAGTGAAGGCATCGGCATGCTCACACCAATTGAACTCTTGCGCCAGTTGGTAACCGATCCTTGTCAGCATTTCCTGTTAAGAACGTTGCCCTCAGAGCGGCATGTAAGCAACTGCCTATCTGTTGTTTATGAGGAGGTCGTTGTCCGCGGCTCACAAAGGGTAGGTAGGAGGCCATATATCAATTTGGACCGGGCTCGATATACCAATCCAATACTTGCAAAGTCTTGGCATCTGATCGGCCATAAACTCCGGATTGCCATAGACGAGGACGATTTTCGGAGCGTCGAGGCAAGCGTCATGGATTCCGGTATAAAACTAGGAATGCTCATCGCGCAAGGCCCCTGGTCTCGAACACCGCACACGCGGGAAATGCGTCGGGCAATCAATCGGTTGAAACACCTAAGAACCCTTGCAATACCACCTCATGCAGATCCGGTGGCTGCATATCTAGCGCATCTTGCGGCCAAGGCCGCTACTGAGGGCGGTGCGGAGACTAAACACAAGCGAGTCTCCAAAGCAGGAACTCGGCTTGCCGAAATCGACCATCGCACTGGCGTAACTGCCGCAAGTCTGAGCAAGCCTAATGCCGAGCGTCCGGATTTACCTTCGCTTGCGCTACCATCTGAAGTAGCCCGCTCGGAACTGCGCGATTTGTTGTGGCAGAGCGAGTTGGATGGAGGGGGGGAGCAAGATGAACTCCATCGTTGACCGAGGGGAAATCTGGGAGCGACATCCGGTCAAGTTACGCCAAATTACTTATCCGACGCAAGCTTCAGAACACCTCCTTCGCAGTTGCGAACACGCTATCCGGGCTCGCACCAAAGGCTTTGTCGTTGTTTCCAAACCGCTGATGGGGTTGACGACGGCACTCCGCATTTTAGTTGCTGGATGGCCAAAGCTTTACTCCGAAATTCCCATCGCGCTTGTTCGGTCCCCAGGGGCAACGGTCTATCACCCTGTGAGATTCTGGTCCTCGCTGGTCACCCAACTCATTCCGAATCTTGCGACATGGCGTAATCCCGATGCGCTTCGTCTCGGCCTCTTAAGGAATCTCCTTACGAGAGCCAATGCACACGATAGTGACCGTCTTCTATTGATCGTTGATCGCGCTCATACCTTGCTGCCCGAGGAGTTGTTGCAGCTGGCAGTATTTCAAGATGACCTAGCCGACGAGGGAACGAATCTTGTGGTCGCGCTAGCGGGATATGAATCATTGCGGACGATAAGGGACTGTTTACATGATGAGGCTAGGGAGGAGCCTGTCCGACGCTATTTTGAGAACGAACATTACCTCTACGGAATAAGAAGTTCTCAAGAACTCGCCTATTTTCTCGAGTCCTTCGATAAATGTCGGTTTCCTCAAGGCAGCGAATGGCCAATCTCACGATTCTGCTTTCCCAAGGCATTTGACCGTGGATGGCGTCTTTGGCATGAGGCGGCGAGGGCGTGGTCTATTTTCTCGGGTTATGCAATTCGGGAAGGGGTGCCCGCTGAAGTGGAAATGCAATACGTCACCGAAACGGCTTGTTCCTTGCTGGAATCTGCATATCAGCGAGGGAGCGGGGCGCTGCCACCAGATGAGGATGCGTGGCGTATTGCCGTTCAATCCAGTGGTCTGATCAGTTCGCGAGCGATGCTGAGTCAGATGCCAGAGAGTAAAGCGCCAAGGAGACGGAGATGAGTCTTGGGCAAGAGGCATCATGGAACTGGAGTCCTCGTTGGCATCTGTATGGCGATTCTATGGTGGGCATATTGCTCCGCTTTGCTTACGCGAACGCCCTCTCTCCTCAGTCACTTAAAGGGCTGATTTCCTATACGTCAGTGGTTTCTCCACTGGGACGTCCTCTTTATTGCACCGGGAACATCGGTGAGGAGTGGAGTCGGTTCTGCACTGCCGTGGGGATGCCCCTCCATGAAGCAAAGAATGCGCTTCTGGGGGACATCCTAGAAATCCTAAGGGGGACCCCTGTTGTCGCCCAACGCCTACGGTTCTGCTCTGAATGCCTAAAAGTCGGCTACCACGCTCGGTACTTCCAAATTCTCGCCCTACAAGAATGTCCGATTCATCATCGGCCACTACGTGACACATGCCCAAGCTGCGGATCTGTCACCCCGTTCTTCAGGGTTTGCCGAGAGCTTATGAGTCAAGTGTATTGCTGCTGGAAGTGCAATGCTTTGTATGCGAGCTCCAGTGTGTCGATACAAACATACTTCAATCCCGGATTGGAGACTGATCGGCTCCGGGAGATATGGCAACCAATTGATCAGTGGCTGTCGGCATTTCGTGAGGTAGATCTTAATTTTGCTTCATTACGAGAATGGGTTATCGAGTACGCTGGCGAATACCGTGCTGAACGCGAAGTCGACGCCGTGTACGTGTTGAACGCTATTCGACCATTGCCGGCAGGTCCCTTCGTTTGGCAGACGCCTTCTTTGCCTCGGAAATGCCTTTACTTTGCCGAAGGTGGCGCGCTTCCAAAGCGGCCACGCGCGACCGAAGGATATGTCGCAGCGGCTTATTCGGAGGCGAAGAAGGGGATTGAGCGGCGGCTAACGCCAGATAGGTTAGCAATCCTCCTTCAGCAGTGTCGAGAGCTGGGGTGGTCGTGCGTGAAGCCGGATACAGGGATGAGTGCGGCAGAGCTTGCCTACGTACTGTGGCGAGTGCAATTTGAAAGCTTGTCTACCCCGGAATTGATGGGTAGAACAGGAGAGCGAGAGGATGTTTTCATCGGTCAGGACCTGATCCCATTCGCGTTGGGGAACTTGAAGCCTGCGGGCTGGAAGATATTTTTCTGGGCGGCTTATCGAGGTTTGGTCTTTGATGTCGAGCGTGCCATCCTAAAGGGGGATTACGTGGCGGACCTCGCACGCGGAGGGGCTCTTCGACAGTTCTGTGTTCTCTCAAGCACGAGCCTACGTGCCACCGGGAGGGGAGTAATCGCTTATCCAGTACCGAAATTCTAGTCGTAGGCTCTCTGCTGATCCCTAAGGGAATAATGTCAAACGAAATGGGGCCGGGGAGGATGCCCTATTTCCGCTCCTCGGCCATTGCTGCCGTTAGTGGCGGCTCCCTCGAGTGACCGGTGTTAGGCGAGTTGTGGGCACTGAACATCTGCGGGCTCTATGGAATCCATGAAGCCACTTTTGTTACACCGCTAAGTATTTGCCTTATGGCGGTTTTTCTTAGTCTGCTGCGCCGCATTGTGGTGTGGTACCTCATTCTTGTGCGGGGGGCGGACAGCTATGAAGGCAGCGCGATCGATAATTTGGCTGAATAATGGCTGCTTGCTGCGTGATTCCTGATCGCGCAGGAATCCACTGGCACCGAAAAAAACCAAATTCTCGCGGGCCCGCGAGCATGTCACGTTCAAGCGCTGCCGATCCAGCAGAAAACTGATGGCCCCATCCGTGCGAACCGTCGAATAGAGCACGATATCGGCCTCACTACCCTGGAAATTGTCCACCGTGTCAACTTCGATCGACATGACGTCATGCAGCCGTGCATCTGTCGCCGCCAGGGCTGCCAGCAGTCTTGCAATTGATCGCTTTTGGGCGCCATAGGGGGTTATGATGGCCAATGTCTTCTTCTTGAACGCGCTGCCTTCGTCCTCCTTGCGTTTCACCAGCGGAACCATGGCCACCTGCAGATAATGCAGGATAGCCTTCGCTTCCCCTTCATTCAACAGGCTGGGTCCCTTGCCATTCTCTTTTGTCTGCCTTCCGTGCGGCACGTCAACCCAGCGAAGGGGATGGTCCGGGTCAAGGAATCTTTGGCGGTCATGCACCATACCGTTGAATAGGCGCCGCTCCCCCTGATCCGTATAGAACAGATCGGCCACTAGGTCACCAATTGGCTCAACCATGCGATATTGCTCACGCAACATGCCCCGGCATCCGTCAGGCAGATTCGTATACAGCCGTTCGAAGAAACTCGTCTTGAGGAAGGTTTCATTCAGGAACGGCAGGGTCTCCCGGGCGTCGGCTTCTCGAAGTTCCGCGGCAATGCTCGGCGGCAACTGGAAATGGTCTCCGATAATGATCGCTTTGCGGGAGCGCATCAGCGGAATCAGCATCTCCGGCACGGTAGAGCGTCCGCCCTCGTCTACGATGCACACGTCAAAAATCAGCCGGTCTGCGCCATGGCGGCGCGAAGCCATGCCCACGCACGTGGCCCCCACCAGGGGGTAGTCGTTTACCAGTAATTCCGTCAGCTCTTCGTCGAATCGTGGACGTCCGTCGCCCCCGGGCGAATACACGCTTTCAATCCAGTCTTGGACCCAAGCAGCGCGCGCATCCATATGCAGTGTGACGGAACGGCTGTACTCCTGCTGACGCCTCATGAGGTAATCGCTAAGGATGGTCTCCGTAATGTTCGGATGCAGGCATGCCTGCACCTTACTGGCATCACTCGCCATCCGCACGACGCTCTTGCGACGATCTGGATAGCGTGCCAGATAGCGATCCAGCGCATTATCCACGGCAGTATTCTGTTGTGAAACCACCAACACCCGACTCTCCGGCGCTGCCGCGAAAATCTGATACAGCAACTCGACGATGCAGGTGGTCTTCCCCGTTCCGGGCGGCCCCTGGATCAAATACAGGTTGGACTCGGTAAGCGCCTCTTCGACGATACGCTTGGCAACAGCCGCCTTGTCGGGTTCCTGCCAATTCTTGTCCTGCCAATGCAAGCCCAGGCGAACCCGGGCTTCCCAGACCGGATCTGGTTGCGGAACATAGCTTGCCGGCATGAGAAGAATCTGCTGCAAGACCGGATTCTGCAGGCGGCCGCTCATGAAGGACTGCAGGGCCTCGCGCTGCCGCCCCAGGTTGGACAATTCTCCGCTTAGTGGGAAACGCAAACGCAACTGCACCGTCTCGATCCGTTCGTACCGCTCGTATGGGCTCGGACGCCTGATACCTGTATGCGAGAGCCGGAATAGCCCTTTTCCCAGGGATTCTGGCAATCCGTTCAACTCACCTATGCGCAGCCATCGCTCACCCGCGGCGCTCATGTACTGCTCTTCAAGAAACAGCTTCGGCTTAGACAATGCCTTCTCGATCAAGCATTGAAGGTCTGACCGAAGATTGGTTGCGCACAGGCAATCCCATTGCCCCTCATCCGGGTCTCGATCAGGAGTTAGCCAGAATGTCACGTATCCGTTCTCTTCCAGCAAATAATCGGTAACTTTGCTCCACCGGCTGAAGAACTCCCCAGCAGCCTTGCGGCCCGGCACATCCTCGCCGTAGCGTGTCTGCTGACTGCAGAACTGCAGGAATTCCTGGAATCTCAGCGCATCGCAGAATACATGGTCTCTGAATCGCTGGTCGATCAGGCGCACCGCAAATGGCAATTCGTCCAATTCAACACTGCCGATGCTGGTACGCGCCGTGGCGACGAGTTGTAGCTGGGTGCTGCCAGGGCCAGCTTCCGCCTCGACTTGCCATGCCCCGATTTGCAGCGTGACGCAAAAACGGTCATCCCGCTCGACGCAACTGCTCAAACACCAAACCGCTCCTTGAGCAACTTCCTCTATCAGCGGGTACAAGTCATGCTTGGTGGCATCCGCATGTAGAAAAACTAGAGCGCTGCCGCTGCTTTTGCCGCCTACGTCCAGCGATTCTCGATGCTGCGTGACCGTTGTATTCCCGTTGCTGAGAAGCAGGTCGTAGTAATGAAGGAAGACTTCGATCTTCTCTCCCGGAAAATAGTGCTTGCCTGGGAAACTCGATTCAGACTTCGGCAGGAAGGCGGGTAGGCCGCCATTGAGCCCCTGCTGCCTATCTACGGGGCAAAAACCAGGGTGGCACTGCACAATATATCCATCACCAAACATGTCATGGCGCTTTGCCTGACGAACGATCCCTGTGCACGGCAGTTGCTCCAGGACGTGGTCCACGTAGAGCGCGCCGCGAAGAATGCAGGCCTTAAAGAAGTACGGATTTTTCTGTGCCAACAATTGCACCGGTACTGCTTCTTGGTCCGGATACTGAAGCATCAGCGCGCGCTGCGTTGCATCGCTGTAGTCGCTGCCTACACGTTCCTGTAAAAGCTCGAGCATCTGGCCGTAGCCGTTACGAATGCGGTCAAGTTCCTTAACCGAAGCCAAGGCAACCTTGCCGCCGTAGTACCAGTCCTCCGGCAAGCGTACCGATGGGTCCGGAAAATCGATCAGTGTCTCGAACCGCCCATGTTCCGCCAGCCACTCCTGCTGTTTCAAATACCAGTCGCAATAGTTACCGTAGGCCTTTAGACGGTTTCCCGTGTCCTCCAGGCGTGCTTGCAGCAAGCGCAACGCATTGCGGCGGTAGGGGCTGATGGTGAGATCGCTCAGGCTAGCCTTCAGAGTGGAGGCCAGTTTCTGGAACTCCTGCAGCGGCGTATTCACGCGTTCCTGGAAACGAAGGCAATATTCACGACGAGTGGCCGCCATCTCGGTGGCCAGCTGTTTTCTCTTGATCGCCCGCCTGCGCCGGTCGTCATCCATGCTGGCACTGTACTGCCTGCGCAACTCTGCATTCCTGCCTCGTAGCTCTTCCTGTAGCGCCTCTTCTTCGTCGGTCATCCTATCGTACAGATAGGCCACCACCGATGCGCCGATGACGATGCCTGCGAAAACTACTGGGAGCATGTGCTGCCCGGCCTATTTCTTTTGGTCGTCGGAAAGCAGCGCCTGGTAGGTGTCCACGATCTGGGCCTTACTGACCTCGGAATCCTGCACAAGTCGTTGGACTAGGCTCTCACGAACGTGATTCTGAGATGCCTTGTGATCACGCTCAATGGCGAGCCTTGCCATCTCGGCCTGAAAAATTTTGTCGTCCTTTTCGCGCAACCGGGCGATCTCGTCGTGCGCCACGTTGGCGGAAAGGCGATGCCGCTCAGTTATCTGCCGTGCGGTTTCAATGTCGGCATCTGCCTTTATGCGAACTTGGTTGGTCTTTTCCTTCTCCTTGCCCAGGTCAATAACGCCGCTGCAGACTGAAACAATGCCTTTGCCGATATCGAGCACCTTGTTTACCGTCTGCGTATTCGTCTTGCTGCCGGTGCTCTTGCCGGTTTCATCCTTCTGCGTGCCCTGCTTCGGTGTTGGTTTTTTCACTGTTTTATTTCCTCACTCTTTCACAGCATTCATCATGGCCAGCAGAAGCAGGTCGACCAGATCGTAATACGCGCGCTCCAGCTTTAATAGACATGCGCAGTTGGGCGCCGAATTCACGCGTAGCGCGCCAATAGCACCACCCAAGTTCTTCGCCTGCAGCGAGAGGCTGTCGAAGGCATCTCGGCTTATCTCGATTTCCGCGGCAGTAACAGACAGGCGCGCACGCAACGAACGGACCATTTGTGCATGCCTGTCTTCCATCACTTTTGCATGAATCGCCTGTTGCTCATACAACTCCTGCAACAGACGGCACAGCGAGTCTCCTTCGATCTTCAGTTGCTGGGTGACTTCCTTGGCTCTTCTATACCCAACATAGGCGTCCAGCGCATCGAGTACAGCCAGCGCCGCATCGACCACCACCAAAGGACTCACCGCGGATGCGCCATGCCTTGCGGCCGTGTAAACGTGTTTTCCGGCTCGCACCATGCGATGCACGCGCTCGCGCTCGTTGTCCTCCCACTCGTACAAATCGACGAACAGGTCTACTACTCGCATAGCGACTCCGCTTCAGGTATAGGTTCTGTTTCGCGGGTGGTTTGATTGAACGAGATCAGGAACACTTCCGTGCCTTCGTGCATCAGGCGGGACAACGCCCGGTGATTGATCGCTCGCCGCTCGTAGGTCTGGCTTGTGGTGCAGGTCACGGACAGACCCGCGGGTACAATCGTATCGGCAAGTTCTGGCGGATGCGTACCGGTGATCGCTGACAGGACAGCGACGTCCGGTGCCGCCGGGTCTGCTTGCCCGTCGGGAATGAAATGTGGCAGCGACCGCTGGGTGACCAATTCCAGGTATGACGTCCGTGCGGCAGGTATGGCTACCGGCCAGGGAAAGCCTTCGGCTCGGCTGAACTTCATTGTCATTTCCAGTACCGGCACCAGCAGCAATGGCAGTGCCACCTTTTTCCCGGCTGTTTCCGTATCGGCAATGTCCAGCAATTCGCTTGCCGACAGGAGCAATGGGTAGTACTCCTGCACGTCCACTGTCTCTTGCTCCAATAAGCAATCCATGTAATCGACTTCTTCCGCAATCAACGCCTGGGCGCCGCTCCAGAAATACCCGATGAGATCGGTCAGATTGTCCTGGTCCAGCAGCCTGTGTAGCCGACTCGCGTCGTCGAACAAATGGTATTGGTACCGGCGAACCGGAAGGCGAACCTCCGGCCTTTCGTCTTGACGGAGGTCCCCGTGCGGAATCTGGATCAAGCTAGTGGGGTCAGGTGCAACCAGCAGATGGACAGCTTTCCGGTCCACTGTGAAAGTATCTAGCCAGACCCGATGATCGCCCTGCCGCAAATGTTGTTCGACAGCGACCATCCTGACCCCACGCTCGAGTAATGTCACTACGGTCACATCAGTATCTCGCGCGATGGACACGAAATGGTGGTACTCCAAGAAGGTCATCTGTTGTAGCAGCACCGTGTGCGATAGGGCTACGATCTCAGCAATCTGCTCCAACGCCAAGCCATCAGCCAGCGCGCGAAGAATAAAACGCGATACGCCCCCCAGGCTGTCTAGCAGGCGATGAGAAAACCGCAGCCGGTAGCGTTGAAACGGCAACAACAGCGTGACGGCGGTTTGGGCAGAAGGGGTCACTTCGCTCATTCGGAAAGAAAGACGGAGGCGTTGTGGCGCAAATTTAACGGCGAGCAAGCTAAAGAATAGCCTGAAATGCCGCCGTCCTTAACGGTTTCCGCTAACGTTGAAATAATTCACCGGTTTTCAGCATTATTCGACAGTGAAAATTCCTCTCCGTAACTCGCTCCGGCTCGATGGTTTGAAGGACTGTTTTGATTCACTAAGTGGTCCGTTTCTTAAGCAGATGCAAAGGCCGATTTCCGGACCTACTGGGGGTAATGTCAAACAAAGTAGGGAAGGGGACCAACCCCAATTTCCGCAGTTCGGACAGCGGGCATTGAACCCCCAGCATTACTTGATCAGGAATTTATTGGTATCAGCAGATTGCGCTAAACGGCGAGTGTTCCTGCCTAGCGAATTTATTCGAATAGAAGTGAAAGCAATTTTTCGGAATTTGCCACTTCTAGCTGAAATTCCGGTGGCTCCTCATGCACAGGATCAATTGAGGCCTTAAGGTCGAAAATCACATATTGAGCTAAGCAAGCGCGAATTGATAGAAAGCGATTTTTTTCCCCAGAAAAAAATTCATTTCGAACAACTTGTTGTTGATCAGGCGAGAGCTTGCGATGCGCTTGAAGTTCAAGCTCAACAAATGTCTCCCACCCCTTGTCCTTATCAAGGTTGAGCGGAAATCGTTCAAGAGCTGATTCTGCCGAGCGAATTCGTCCCATAGTGAAATCTCGATAGTCCTGTCGTTTCATACACCAGGCACGAACATGCCATCGGCGACCAACATGCACTATGGCATGTGGAAAAATAACCCGTTTTCCATACGCCGGATTGGTCATCGACGCATAGGCGATTTCAACCCCCGTTTTCGCTAGCACAGCCTTTCGAAGCGTTGCGAATATCTCTGGTCGAACTTCCGTCAGGTCGACGCGTGCATCCACAAGGCCGGGACTCCCACCTTCGGAAGCCATGGTGTGCAAGACGTATTCGTCAAGAGGTATTGAGCACTCAAATTCACTCGGATTTGCAAGGCGGAGCACCTTGGCTCGACCGTCTTCGGTGATTTTCTCTCCAAGCAATACCCTGAAATCGGCGAGCAGCCGGCTGGCCTGCACTGGCTGCAAATTGAAGAGCTGTCGAACCCTCGCATTGCCGATCTCCCCTTCCCAGGAGAGAACGCCTTCCATGATTCTCAATCGTTGATCGCGAAGTGCTGGCCTATTTGACATACTTACCCTGTTGTGCGCTTGTCATTTATCTTATACGATAACATATCATTAACGATAACATCGTACCACCAAGAGGCCAGCTTTGGACTTCCGACTTACTCGCATCATCCTGATCGATTCCTACTGCCGCAGCCGCATCGTTGAACTTGATGTCAGCGGGCACATCACTATCAATGGCGAGAACGGGGCCGGCAAAACCACCTTGCTGCGCCTGCTGCCCATGTTCTTCGGTGAAAGCCCCTCACGGATCATTCGCGGTGATGCAGTCACGGAGCGTTTCGGCAGCTACTATTTCCCGACTACCGGCTCCTACGTCATCTTCGAGTACCTACGCCGGACACATAAGGCCATGGCTGTTATTCATCCAGATGGACAGAGTGGCGAAGGCGTGGTTTATCGCCTGATCGATAGCGAGTACAAACCTGAGTTGTTCAAGCACGAGGGGCAGGTCGTCCAAACTCGCGACCTGTACCGCCATCTCGACAAACAAGGTGTATTCGACTCCAAGCCGCTAACCCTTCATGCCTATCGGCAGATTATCCAGAACACCGCCGGTCGTGAGCACCGCAGCTTGGCTGCACGTTTTTCCTTCACGGGGGGGACTGGGAAACTGACCCATCTTGAGCGCGTGGTCACTGGCATCCTTCAGCGTGCGACAACCTTCCACGACCTGAAGAAGATGATTGTGTCGTCCGTCCTGAACGGCGATGAAGTCTTTGCCCTCCGCACCGGTCGGCGCGACTTGCAGCACTGGCTGAATGAACACGAAGCCCATCGTCAGGTGATGGAAAAAGGGCCGGTCATGGCTGATCTGGAGCAGGCCGATCAAGGCCGCCGGCTGATCAATCATGAATTCACGACCCTGCATGCGAAGTTCCAGTTACTCCACGACTTCTTTCAAGAACTGGTTGTAGAAGGGGAGAAAGCCGAGGAACGGGCCAAGGCCGAACTCACCGAGACGGAGGAAGAGTACAGAAAGCGCCTGCAAACCATTTCCGACGCAAAGATCGCAGCAGACTCTCGCGCCAAGCAGGCTCGCCAGGCCATCGAGCAACTGGATGCCCGGAAGCGCAAATACGAGACGGACGATATCGCCGGCAAGATAACGAAAGTCGATTCGATTACTGCATGGGAAGCTGAACTGAAGCCGCTCAAGCAGCAGTTGGATGACCTGGAGCGAGAGGTCAAGTCGCTGACCGAGACGTTCACGGTGATGGAAACAGAAGCCAGAAATCAAGCCCGCGATCAGAAGTCCGAGCTAGACGACAAGAAGCCCGGCATCTACGAGTCCTTCGGAAAGCGCAAGGAAGCAGTCATTGATGCTCACGGGGAAAATCTCAAGGCGATCCGGTTGCGCCATGAGCCAGAACTCGACGCAGCAAACATCAAAGTTACAGACCTCAAGACCCAAAAAGCCGGGCTTGAGGTCGAGGTCAAAAAAATCCAGGCTGACCCGGAGACCATTCAAGCACTGGAAATCGAACGGCAGAAACAAACCGCCGCTAACACTGATCTGACTGACCTCCACGACAAGACTGATGGCCTCCAAAAGACCTACAGCAAGGCTAAGCGCGAATACGATGATCTGGAATTGCAGGTCAACGAAGGTGAAAACGCCATCGAGAAAGCGGAGGCAGAACTTGAAGAACTGCTAGCCGCCGATGCTGCTGGAGACGACACCTTCCTCGGTTTCTTGCGCCGGAATAAGCCGAACTGGGCTGCCGACATCGGGCGTGTGGTCTCTCCAGAAACGCTACTGAGGACTGATCTGGCCCCGGTTCTTGGCGATGGTCGCGATCTGTACGGAGTAACCATTGATCTGGAGCAACTCAAGGCGGGCCGCTACTCCTCCGAAGAAGCTATCCAGCAGGAAATAAAGCTGGTTAGGACTAGGCTAGCAACCCGGAATGGGGAGGTGGCAGAAGACAGGAAACTCCTGATAAAGAAGAAGGAGGCAATGGATAAGGCCAAGACCGCCATTACCCTTCACGATGCCGCCATCGCTACAGCAAAGAACCGGAAGCTGTCTGCCGATACTGCGGTAAAGACAGCACTTCTCCGAGTCGAGCAAAGCAAAAAGGCGGCAGCCACAAAAGCCCAAGGAGAGCTTGATGTTTGCGCCAAGAATCTTTCCTTGGCTGTTCAGGCGCTGGAATCGCTCAAGAAGGATCACCGCAAAGAAATCGACGAGGTTGAGAGGCTGCATACCGCAACCCTCGTTCAACTAAAGTCCGAAAAAACAAACGCGCTCAATGAGATCGATACCCGCAAGAGGACTATCGATGCCGACTTGGCTGCCAAAGTCGCCCAGATCGCCAAAGATCGCGACGCCAGCCTGCGCGACAAGGGTTATTCAACCGATGTCCTCAGTGGACTCCGGACGCGCATTTCCAAACTGGATGGCCAGATTGCCGAAGCCAACAAGAGGGTTGGCCGGGAATCGTGCGAAATCCTCAAAAAAACAACTTAACTTATTGTTCGTGAAAGGAAAATAACTTGGTTTAGGGTAAGGCCAGTTTTCACTGGCCTTACCCTCTTCTCATCAATTGAGGCTTAGGTTCCGCAGGTCAGCGCCTTATTTGCGCTGACGAAAATGCTGTCGGGCTTGGATCTGAACTCTGTGTCTGGCTGGCCGTTGTGCGACTTGCACATCGGTGCAATGTAGTTGAGTTTTCGAAGTGCTTCATTATCAAGCTTCGGCAGTATCACGTGCGCCCCTACCTCCGCCAGTGAATTGCACCCCGCTACATGACATGTTGGCGTTGAGGAAACCTTGGTGAAGACCTTCCAGTGGTCCAACCAAGATCCGCACTTACAGTCCTTGTCCGAGGTCCCATTAAGATTCTTCATCGTAACGGAACCATTGGTGGTCAGTGTCTTGCTCATGAGCATCTCCCAAAAGTAATCACGCACGTGCATGGCAATTCATGATATTGGGATTTTTCCTGAAGAAATCAATAGTCATTGACCTTGGTTTGCTGATTCAGCCTCCAAAATCCGGAACCCATCATCTAGCACCGCGGCCTTACGTCGGAAATCCAGCACGTAGTCACCAAAACGATTGATGTGCTCCAGCCGGTATGGCGCCAACCCAGCCAACACTTCCTGGTTGATCAGAGAACCTTCGGCTCGTAGTTGCTTTAGGACCCGACTCATCCCCACCACATTGTGCAAGATGACCATGTTGGCGATCAGATGGTTGTATTTGATGACCTTGCGCTGTTCGTGGCGCAGGTTTTCGGCGATCTCCCCTTCTCCACCGAAGAAGAGTTTTTTCGCGAAGCCATTGAATTGCTCCGACTTGTTGGTTTCTGCGTGGATGAGCCGGCGCAGCTCAACGTCACCAACATATTTCAGCAGGAACATGGTTCGGACTACCTTGCCGAGTTCCTTAAAGGCGAAATACAGCTTGTTCTTTCGGCTGTAAGTACCGAGGCGGCGCAGGATAGCCGATGCTGAAATCTTTCCAAGCTTGATCGAGACAGCCACGCGCAGCATGTCTGGCAGATGGGTTTCGATCATCTGCCAGTTGATGTCGTCGCTGAAAAGACGATCGATATGGACGAACCTCTTGTTACTCTCGGGCCGATGAAACACCAGATCCTTGATGCCACGGATGCGCGGCATCAGCTTAATGCCTAAGAGATGGGAAAGCGCAAACACCGTGTAGCTCTGGGCCTGGGTGTCGCCATGGATGGTATCCGGCCGGACATCTGAGGTGTTGGTCATCAACCCATCGAGGATGTGCGTACCCTCGTAGGTGCCGCAGGAAATGAAGTGACTGAACAGCGCGATGAACTTGTCGGAGACATGGTAGTAGCCGATGCCGCCATAGCCGCCGTAGCGGATGTGGTGCTCGGAAATCAGGTTCTGCTCGTAGAGGTTCCATTTCGTGCCGTCGGCCGAGGCATGCTTGCCTGAACCCCAGTAGCTGGGCAATTCGAACTTGTTATAGGCGTTGATAACCTTGACGATGGCCTTTTCCAGTACCTCTTCCGTGATGTACTTGATGTTGAGCCAGGCAATCTGCTTGCGGCTCATCCCTCGAATTGAACGTGCTGTCTGAGTGGGCCCAAGGTTACAGCCATAACAGAACAAGGTACTGATTACTCTTGGACGCAATTCCTCGATCCGACTCTCTGTTCCCATTAAGGGACGGAATAGCTTGTGCAGTTGCAGCCAGCGCTCCGTGTCGATCAGTACGTCAACAATGCTGATGTTCTCCAGATGCTCAGTGATCAGCAGGTCGATTGTCCTGATGCCAGGCGGTAGTTCGCTGGCTGGTGGCTTCTTCAGGATTAGCCGACCATCGACGATTTCGGCATAGGCGTTGTCCGGAAACTCTGCATCGACGGCTTCGGCGGTCTCCAACAAAGCCGCCTTCAAGGTCTCCGTAAAGGCTCTGGGGTCGGTTTCGACACCGGTCACTTCGCCGTACTGGGCCAACTCAGAATTCAGAGTATCGTCGTCAACCAGTTGCTCCCGGTAGTCGTCGTAGCGCTCGCCATGCTGGATGAACAGATCACCCGATTTCAATTCATCACGGATCGCATACAGGACCGCCAGCTCAAAGTAACGGCGGTTGAGGGCAACGATCTGCCCATCGGCACGTTCAGAGACGACCAGTTTTCGCCAAGCCGTAGGTAGCCATAGGAAATCTTCCTCAGCATTCAGCCCAACTAAGGACAGTGGGACGATTTCATGGCGGGTGCCACGCAGCGCCTGCAACGCTGCCATCATCCGGATCAAGGTGTCATCCTCGCTGCTGCTCTGGGGATTGACGATCTCGATGCAGTTTAGCAACTGGGCACGAACAACCTTATAGGGTTGGACGAGGAACGGCAGATGATTACGCCCCGCATAAGCCATGTGCTCATCACAGATGGCTACCAGGTCATCGACATTGGCTATCAGGCTGCCACCGATGGCCTCCACGCGTTGATGATCCGTACCGTCGATCCGATAGGCCAGCAACATCTCTTTCAATTGCCCGATCAGGCGGTCGGTCCGCTGCTGGTGTTCCTGCTGGTATTCGCCTAGCTTGTTGCGTGCCTGGTTATCCAGGTTCTGAAGCATACGGACGAATAGGTCGGCAGCATCGTCGAGCGTCTGGGCAAATTGCGAACGGATATAGATGACGGCCAGTGCGTAGCGTTTCTGTGGCCTCAGTTCCGCCATTTCCGTCGCATCCAACGACCGGGCGATATAGCGATACTGCTTGAGCTTTGGGACGGGGATATCCGGCTTTGGCAGTTGGTCGACCAGTAGCTGGAGCCGACGGATATGCTGAAGGTAGGAGCGGGTTTCCTTATTGGTCGGTTTCTTCGGTTCCCGCTTGAGTAGGTTCCAGGTGCTGCTGGTATCGCCCGACTTGACCTTGAACAGGCTGTCGATCAAGGCTTTTACCTTGGCATCAAGTTGATCGGTAATACTCGCAAAATGGACATCGTGGATTTTCTCCCGGGCCTGGATGGCTAGCCGATCAAGCGTGGAGAAACCAGGTAATTCGTAGCGATGATGAACCAGTTCTTCAAGCATTACGTTGACGATGTCTGCTACAACATGCCGGCTGTCTGCTGCTGTTTCAGCGATATGCCGCAACCAGGCACGCCCTTGGTCGTCCAGAGGACGAACATTCAGGTAGCGTCGAAGTGCTGCGATCAATGCTGTGCGCGTTGTCGTACGGTCGAACTGTCGGAGTTCGTCAAACCTTGCTGGTCGGTGCCCCGTTTGGGCCACAATATGCTGGCGAATCGCCGCCGGCACATCCTTGATATGGACAAAGTACCCAAGGCGCTGAAACAGTTTCAGGTAGATGAAGACTGCTGCGCGGGCAACGGGCCGCTTTACGGTCTTGTCGATGAAAGCGATTTCATCGGGCGTCAGGGTATAAATCTCGGCGAGATCCTGTGCCGATGGATCAGCTTTCAAGCGGGGATATGCGGTCTCGTGAAGCTGGGTCATGTAGCATCAATCCCAGTGCCTGCCAGTAGCCGGATCGCGGCAGACTACCTCCAGAAAGCACTCACGGGTGTCGGCAATACGATGGAGTTCATCGAGCAATGCGTAGAGATGATCGTCCAGGACATCTGTCGATGGGGTCGGGACGGAGATTTGATATCGATGACCATCCTGGTCCAGCGGTTGCGCCTGAAATCGGGCAAGGCAGGTACTCGCCATGTCCCGTAAGGCATTGGCGACACCGCGTCGACCGCCGTTGAAGGCGGACAGATCGATGGAAACCTCGATCGTTGTGAGGGCGACCTTGGGTAGGCTTGGCAGTTGCGGGGGCAAAACAGGCTGCTTTTCTGGGAGCACCCGATCCAAGCCCTGCTCGAAACGCGCCTTCTGATCGGTGCTGACCCCATCCAGATAGCGCATGGCAGCCTTCACATCACGCCAGCCCACGTAATTCATCAGCTCCCGGAGGTCCCAGCCGCTCATGCCCGCCCACTGGGCGAAGCCACGGCGCAGCGAGTGGCTGCTGAAGGCGTCGGCATCGGCCACACCTGCCTGGCTCAATAACCTTCGAAGTATAGGAATGATGCTGCTCGGGGTCAGTTCGGCCTCGGATAGGTGCCCCCAGCGATCAATCTTGCGGAATAGCGGCCCTGCTATCAGTTGGGACAAGGCCAGCCAGTCTTTGACCGCCTCGACTGGACACAGCCGGGACAAGGCTGGGCAAGAGTAGCTCCGGCCTTCCAGGTTGCGATCCCCCTTGCTGCGGGGCAAAAAGCAGGTCAGCCCCTCACCGGGTTTGATTTCGATGAATTCAATGCGAAGGTTGGCCAGTTCATCGGAGCGGAACCCGCGCCAGAACCCGAGGAGAACCAGGGCCCGATCCCGCATAAGTCGCAGGGTGCCGGCAGTATCTCCTTGGCGGACAGCTGCAGCCGTGGCCGTCGTCAGCCAGTCGGTAACACCGTGGAGGATTTCCAGTTCCAGCGGCTTGGCCCGTTTTTCCTGGGCCGGATGCAGGGTCCGAATGCCCTTCAAGAGTTGCCGAATCTTCGGAGCCTTGGTCGGGTCCGGAAAGCCATGATCCTGGTGCCAGCGGGACAGCGCCGCAAGGCGGTGCTTCAGTGTGTTCAGTGACAGTGATTCGGCATACGCAGCCAGGTAGCGGGCAATCGAGTCGATAGTTGCCGGTAACAAGCCTCCCCACTCAATCTCGAAGTGCTGGATGGCTGATGCATAGCTGCGCCGGGTATTGGCCCGTTCGGCCGCGCCAAGGTAGAGATCGACCTGACTCATCCCTCTATACCTTGGGGGACTTTAATGCGGTGCCGTGTACGCCGGAAATGTGATTTCCCGTCGGCTCCACGCCGATTCCTGATTGAGACAGTCCTTCAAGAATCCCGCAAGTTGAGGGGCGATGGTCGTCGGGACAACGGCTGCGCAGCTCAAGAAGCTGCTTTTCCAGCACTTGGAGTTCACCAATTCGACGGACGACATGCCCGATATGCTCATCCAGTAAGCGGTTTACCTCACCACAGTTTTCTTCTGGCGATTCCTTGAAGTGCAGCAGTGTTCGAATCTCATCAAGTGTCATGTCCAAGCCACGACAATGCCGAATGAACGTCAGTCGCTCCAGGTGCATTGACCCATAGATACGGTAATTCCCCTCGCTCCGCCCAGGCTCTGCTAGCAATCCTTCGCGCTCATAGTAGCGGATTGTGTCCACATTACTTCTCGCCAAACGCGCCAGTTCGCCAATTTTCATTGCAGCCTCCCTAGTTCGCCTATCAAGCCCTGCTCGGCTGTAGCGCGATGATAGCCACCGACGATTTCAGCCAGCGCGGTGACGATGAAAAGACTTAATATCTTCAGGAACTCCAACATGCCCTTCTCCTTGGCCCTTTTTATTGTAGCCGCTTGACCTTGTAGTGACTCAAGGGTTTTTAATGGCATCAACAACTAGGAGATTGTCATGCTCACCCATGCCGAAAAACACCGATCCAATGAATCTGAACGTTGCGCATGTTCAGGTAACTGTGCAGCCGGCACGACCTCTATTCAGGATATGTCGGATGTCGCCATATCCACCTCTTTGGGGAATACGCGAGTTTTTCGGATTCCCGCCATGGACTGCCCGAATGAAGAAAACGATATCCGCAAGGTATTAGCAGGAATCGAGGGGATTCGGTCACTACGCTTCGAACTGGAGGCCCGGACCCTGACCATCGACGGAGAGCAGCCTCCCCTGGAAAGCGCCCTACAGGCTATCCGCCAGCTTGGTTTCGAAGTGCAGCCCATCGGAATGGAGCAGAAGACCGAAACACCAACGGGCCTCGGCGAGATCGGTAAGGCGCTCATCGCCTTGGTATTGGCTATCGGTGCCGAGGCGTTGGATTTCTTCGCACCCGATACCCTGCCGTTCAAAGGACTGGGGATGGCGTTGGCCGCGGCTGCCATAGCTTTCTCCGGATTTTCCACCTATCGCAAAGGACTGGCCGCATTGCGCCGGGGGCAGTTGAACATGAACGCCCTAATGGGTGTCGCTGTGACCGGTGCATTCCTAATCGGTCAATGGCCGGAGGCTGCCATGGTCATGGCGCTCTACTCTATCGCCGAATTAATTGAGGCCCGTTCCGTTGATCGGGCACGCAACGCCATCACAGGGTTGCTCGCCTTGACCCCGGAAACCGCTGAGATTCGCCAGAGCGACGGCTCCTGGCTGGAAACTCTGGCCGACAAGGTTGTCATCGGAGCGCAGGCGCGGGTAAAGCCTGGTGCCCGCATTCCGCTGGATGGACGGGTAACGGGAGGCAGTAGCGCAGTCAATCAGGCGCCGGTTACCGGCGAAAGCATTCCGGTAGACAAATCCACCGGCGATCCTGTTTTTGCCGGCACCATCAACGAGACCGGCACGCTGGAATTTGAGGTGACGGCTGCCGCCAATAACACAACATTGGCACGCATCATCCATGCCGTGGAGGCAGCTCAGGGCACGCGGGCCCCCACCCAGAGATTTGTTGATCGCTTTGCCGCCATCTATACGCCGACAATCTTTGTGATAGCCGTAGCGGTGGCCACCGGAGGTCCCTGGCTGCTCGACTGGACGTGGACACAGGCGCTCTACAAAGCGCTGGTTCTCCTGGTGATTGCCTGTCCCTGTGCGCTGGTCATCGCTACGCCGGTTACAGTTGTCGGCGGACTAGCCGCAGCCGCTCAGCGCGGTATCCTGATCAAAGGTGGCGTCTATCTGGAAGAGGCCCGCAAACTGCGTGCAATCGCTCTCGACAAGACAGGCACTATCACTGAAGGCAAGCCTCGGCTAGTGGCTAAGGAGGTGCTGACCTCCTCTGAACCGGAGATGAAGGTTCTTTCCTGGGCCGCCAGCTTGGCTGGTCATTCGGATCATCCTGTGTCAAAGGCTATCGCTGCCGGCCTAAAGCTGCCCGAAAATGGCCTTACTGACTTCACAGCTCTTCCCGGGCGCGGCATAGAAGCCCGCCTGGATGGATATACCTTGATACTGGGCAACCACCGTCTTATCGAGGATCGCGGGTTGTGCAGCCCGGAGATTGAGGCGCGTCTAGCCGTTCATGAAAACCAAGGGCGAACGGCTACCCTGCTGGCTACCGAGGATCGGGTCCTGGCCATCTTTGCGGTAGCCGACACCATCAAGGAGAGTTCTCGGGAAGCGATCACTGATCTGCATCGCCTTGGTGTCACATCGGTCATGCTCACCGGCGACAACGTGGCGACTGCGGCCAGTATTGCCCGCCAGGCTGGCATCGATGATGCACGAGGAAATCTGCTTCCGGAAGACAAGCTGGCCGCGATTGAGGAACTGCAGGTCCGCCTTGGGCCGACTGCGATGACCGGCGACGGTATCAACGATGCGCCCGCCTTGGCTCGAGCCGATATCGGTGTTGCCATGGGGGCCGCCGGAACGGATACGGCCATGGAAGCTGCCGACGTGGTGATCATGAATGACGATTTGCGGCGGATTCCGGAAACGATTCGGTTGTCGCGACGTACGCATGCCGTACTCTGGCAGAACATCTCCTTGGCGTTAGGAATCAAGGTTGTATTTCTGGGATTGGCACTCTTTGGAAGTGCAACCATGTGGATGGCTGTGTTTGCCGACATGGGAGCCAGCCTACTGGTCGTTGCGAACGGTTTACGTATGTTACGAACCTCAGTGCCGCAAACCAAAGACTAAAGCCCCTTTGGTGGTCGACAGCGGGATCCCATTAGCAGGCCAGCCGTACGCCTATTTCAGTCTTGCCGTGGGAGGATTCTGCAAAAGCCTTCCCATCATGCATCCGGGCAATTGCGCTAACGATGGAGAGGCCCAGTCCATGATTCTGATGGCCTTGGCTACGCGATGCATCTACGCGGAAAAAACGATCAAAGATATGAGCCAGGCTCATAGCTGGAATTGGCTCACCTCGGTTGATCACCGAGAGCTTGACCTGTCCGTTATTTTCCATAGCAATACGAATCACGATTGAACTTCCGTGATCGGCATGCCGGGCCGCATTATTCAGAAGATTGGATACAACTCGCCGCAGCAGTGCCGTGTCGTACTGTCCTGATGCATCACCTTCGATAGACCATTTGAGGTCGGAATCGAGCAGTACGGCTTCGTAGTAGTCAGCTACTTCGGTGCAGAGTTGGGCAAGGCTTGGAACAGGAACCCGCCGGGCTTTGGCACCCCGGTCGGCATGTGACAGGAATAGCATGTCATTTACGATGCCCGACAGCCTGTGCATTTCTTCGAGATTCGAACCGATGCAATCGCGCAGGTGCTCGTCCTTGTCGTTGCCACGCAAGGCCAACTCGCTACTGGCGATGATGTTCGCCAATGGGGTTCTCAATTCGTGCGCCACATCGGCATTGAACCCTTCAAGCTGTTGATAAGCTTTTTCCAATCGGTTCAGCAAATCGTTGAATTGATCGACGAGGATTTGTAGCTCGGCAGGAATCCCTTCTGTCTCTAGCCGCTTGTCGAGGGAAAGGACCGCGAGGCTGTGCGTTTGCTCAGCCAGCGTCCGAATGGGGGCCAGTCCCAAATAAACGATCAGGTAGCCACCTAGTGTGATTGCGGTACTTCCGATTAATGCAGCACCCCAGAGGATGGCTGCGAGGCGATCCAGAATCGCCTCATCGGGTGCGATATCGAGCGCCAACTCGGCAACAGAGAAATTTGTCCTCTGGGCTTTGTCGGGGAGCGCAAGCGAATAAAAACGAGCTTTTGATGGCCATGCACTCGGCATCGAAATGAAGCGGGCCCCACCCTGCCGATCGATTAACTTGAGATGGGAGTCCCGATTGATTTTCAGAAGGTCTTCTAGGCCGTGCTCAAGCGCCCCTGGTTGCCGGTGTGCCGGTGTTTCTTCAAACAGGTGATGAATCGCCGTACTTAGCTTTTCAAGACGCAGATCCTGTTGTGCTTCAAGGTTGGCTTTGACCGAGAAATAAACGCCGAGGCACAAACATCCCAGGACCCCCAAACTCAGCGAAGCGAGCCAGCGTATGAGGCGACCACTCAGCGTTGGGTTGCTCATCCTTTTAGTCTCATTCGCGTAGTTCGAGGATGTAACCCATGCCGCGTACGGTGTGCAGCAACGGCGTCTCGAAAGGTGTATCCATTTTGGCGCGAAGTCGCTTGATTGAAACTTCGACTACGTTGGTGTTGCTGTCAAAATTCATATCCCAAACCTGCTCGGCAATCTCGGTTCGCGACAGCACCTCGCCTTGTTTCCTGAGAAATAGAGAAAGCAGCAGAAACTCCTTGGCGCTCAGGTCGATACGCTGACCGTTCCTGAGAACCTTACGACGAACCAGGTCCATTTCAAGATCGTGCAATATCAGACGGTTCGACTGGGCGTCCGGCTGCTGCGGCGCAGACCGGCGTAGCAGCCCCTGGATTCGGGCAATCAGCTCAGAAAAGGCAAATGGCTTAACCAGATAATCATCGGCACCGGCCTGCAAACCGGTAACCCGGTCTTCCACTTTACCCAGCGCGGTCAGCATCAAGACCGGTGTTTGTTTCTTGGTGCGTAAAGCGGCCAATATTGAAAGCCCATCCATGCCGGGTAGCATGGAGTCGAGGATGATGGCCGCGTAATCGAACTCTAGACTCATGTGAAGCCCAGTAATGCCATCGTGAGCAAGGTCCACGACGAAGCCGGCGGTACTCAATCCCTTCTGCAGATACTGGGCAAGCTTTTTCTCATCTTCGATAACCAGTAGTTTCATTTCTTCACGAATCGAATGATGTCAATTTTGTAAACTTCCTGTTGGGCTTCTGTCAGAGGTCATTTCATATAGTTGAGCCATGCCAGCTAACTGACTGGCATGGCAAAAATCTATTGAAACGACATTTGGTAAAAGGAGACCTGACATGAAAACCAAACAAGTACTTTCCATCACCATTCTTTGCGCCGGCTTTGGCGCATCGGGAATGGCATCTGCGGAGTCCGTGATCCACAGTGGTGCTGGTGGTTCTACTGCGTTCTACCCGTCGCACAGTGCTGGTGGCCAAGCGACTCAACAAGTCCAGAAGGAACTGGATGAGTTCAAACGCAATCCTGTCAGTGCTGATGGTCAATATCGCTATGTGGGTGGTGAACTGGGGTGGGTGCTTATTCAGCACGAATATGCCTATCGTGATGGTAAATGGCAAGATGTTGATAAATTCGACCACAAGACGCCGAAACCCTCTCTGGAGATGAGCCCGGAAGAGCGGAAGCAGCGTGACGAATTGTATCGCTCTTAAGATTCAGGGCTGTGCTCAAGTGATGGCCAAGAGGCAATCTTATCTTGGCCATCAACTTTTTTAATAGCGCCCTCTGCGCTCGGGCTGGCCATCAAACTCTCTTCGATACTTCGCTTCTGGGGTACTCCCGGTTCTGTTAAGATTTCTTCCATGCGCCGCTGGTTCTCCATCTTTCTCCTGGTGTTCCTACCGCTCCAATTCAGTTGGACGATGGCGGCTTCCTATTGTCTGCATGAAACCGATCAGACCGCTCAGCATTTTGGTCACCATGAGCACAAGCATCAGGCCAATGATGTTGCCAAAGATGCCAAGGGATCGCTTGTCAACGCCGACAATGATTGTGCGGTGTGCCATGCAGGTTGTCTTGCGGCTATGACAAGTACGACCACGGTCGTACCGATAGCTGAGATTGTGACAGAACACCTGCAGCACCTTCATTACCAGGTGTCGCTATACGGCGACCAACCTGAACGTCCCAACTGGTTCTTCCCCGCCTAATCGGCGGGGCTGGGTTGTTGTTGCCCACCTGTCTGTAGCAGCATCAGCTGCTACTTTCGCCATGCCGCTTACCGGATGGCGCCCCGCCGATTCCCTATGTGTCTTTCGTCACTGGAGAATCGGATGTACCCAAGAGTCACAATTACCGCATTACTGGTCCGAGGCCTGTTCGGAGTTATGGTGCTTACTAGCACCCATCTCTGGGCGCAGACGGAGAAATCACCGTCATTGAGTGCCGCCGCGCCAACTCCTCTCAAGGAACCAACAGGTACCTTGAATCTCGCTGCTGCAATTAATCTTGCCCTGGCATTCAATCCCGAATTATCTGCCGCGGCCAACGAATTGCGTGCCGTAGAAGGGACTGTGGTTCAAGCCGGCATACTGCCAAACCCAGATATTTCAACCTTAGTTGAAGATACCCAAAACAAGACAACCCGTACCACTACTGTTCAGATCAATCAATTGATTGAATTAGGTGGCAAGCGTGCAGCTCGAATTGCCTCTGCTGAACGGGGAAGGGATGTGGCGACAGCTGACTTAGCTGCCAAGCGCTTGGATGTCAGAGCGACCGTGGTTGGATCATTCTTTGACGTTTTGGTCGCACAAGAGCGAGTCCGACAAGTTGAGGATTTGCTCAATCTCGCTCAGCGAGCTACTCAGGCTGCCTCACGGCGGGTTATCGCTGGGAAAATCTCTCCGGTAGAAGAAACCAAGGCCCGTGTTGCAGAGGCAGCCGCTCGGGTTGAGATGAATCAAGCCAAAGGTGACCTGATCACTGCGCGCAACCGCTTAGCAGCAACATGGGGAAGCACAGCACCGCGCTTTGAGCAGGCTGAAGGGAAAACTGACATCTTGCCGGAAGTATTTCCAGCCGAAGAGATCGGGCAGCGTCTGAATAATTCTCCCGTACTTGTCAGAGCCCGCCATGAGGCTGATCGCTTCGCGGCACTTGCCGACGTTGAGCGATCCCGCCAGATACCCAATGTCACTATTAGCGTGGGCTCAAAGCGAGCTGAAGATCTTGGGCGTGATCAGACTATTGTTGGCGTTTCAATCCCATTCCCGATATTTGATCGCAATCAGGGCAACCTGCTCGAAGCGCTTCGACGAGCCGACAAGGCACGAGACGACCTCAGTGCTACAGAAATCCGCTTAAGCACCGCGATTGCGCAAAACCAGGAGCGTCTAAAGGCACTCGTCGTCGAAGCGCAAACCCTGCAAAGCGAAATCCTACCTGGTGCTCGCAGTGCTTATGAGGCTGCCAGCAAGGGTTTCGAGCTTGGGAAATTTAGCTTTCTGGAAGTCCTGGATGCTCAACGGACCTTTTTCCAGGCGAGAGCTCAGTACCTGAGAAGCTTATCCGAGGCCCACCGGACTGCCGCAGAGCTGGAGCGTGTCCTTGGTTCCACCAATTCAATATCGCCCGTCGTACCTAGCCGTCCGTAGGAGCCAGTTGTGAAGATCAATTTTAAAAAGAACGCGTTGAATATCCCTAAAAAGCAGGGTGTCACCATTGCTGTGATTGTGGCCCTGGGCTTGATTACCGGTGGATGGATCCTGGTATCCGGTCCGTCCAAGCCGGCCGGAGAACAGCATGAGCATAACAACCATGAGGAATCCAAGGGGCATGCCGATGCCGAGCACCATGGTGAAAAGGCTGGCGATAGCCATGACCACGCCAAGGAGCACGGCGATGCAGAACATCATGAAGGCAGCCCAAAAACTGGAGTCCATGGGGGTAAGTTGTTTACCGAGGATGGATTCGGTTTGGAATTGCTATTGGCTGAAGAGGGGGGAGAGCCGCATTTCCGGGTTTGGCTGTTCAAACAAGACAAGCCGTTGGTACCAACTGCCACTAACGTTTCAGTGACTCTGACACGGCCAGATGGGGAAAAGCAGGAGATCACTTTCCAGTCAGAAAAGGACTACCTGAAAAGCACAAGCCCGATCGCAGAACCTCATGTATTTGAGGCAGCAATTGTTGCTAGGCTAGGAAATGCTCCGTTCCGGTTTATGTATACACAGGAAGAAGGAAAAATCGAACTGACGGAAGAGCAGGTTAGATCTGCCGGTATTTCTATTCAGAAGGCAGCCCCTGCAAAAATTAGAACCTCTGCGAAATTGCCGGGAGAGATTCGCTTCAATGAAGATAGGACTGCGCACGTCGTACCGCGGTTAGCCGGTGTTGTAGAGAGCGTTCCTGCCAATCTTGGGCAACCAGTCAAGCGTGGACAAGTGCTAGCCGTAATCGCGAGCACGGGACTCTCCGAGCAACGTAGCGAGTTGTTAGCTGCTCAGAAACGCCTAACTCTGGCTAAGTCCACCTATGAGCGGGAAAAGAAGCTCTGGGAGGAAAAGATTTCGGCGGAGCAAGACTACCTTCAAGCACAGCAAGTACTGCGGGAAGCTGAAATTTCCGTAGCGAACAGCCAGCAGAAGCTGGTTGCCCTGGGAGCCGGCTCAAGCGTATCGGGGAGCCTCAATCGCTATGAAATCCGGGCTCCTTTTGATGGCATGGTCGTCGAGAAGCACATCGCACTCGGCGAGGCCGTCAAGGAAGATGCCAGTATTTTTACGGTCTCTGACCTATCTTCCGTCTGGGCAGAAATCGTGGTTCCGGCCAAGGATCTGAACATAGTTCGTGTTGGTGAAAAGGTCATAGTCAAGGCCACTGCCTTCGACTCAAAAGCCGAAGGCAGCATCTCCTATGTGGGAGCTCTACTTGGGCAGGATACCCGTACAGCCAAGGCGCGTGTGACCCTGTCCAATCCAAATATGGCGTGGCGCCCAGGCCTATTTGTCAATGTGGAAGTCGTTTCAGGTGAGGCGGATGTTCCGGTGAGTGTTCTGGCTGATGCAGTTCAGATGATCGGAGACAAATCCATCATCTTCACCAGAGTTGCGGATGGCTTTATTGCACAACCTGTCACCTTGGGACGCTCTGACGGCAAGTTGGTGGAGGTGCTTAGTGGCCTAAAGGCGGGGACCCCATATGCAGGATCCGGTAGCTTTGTATTGAAGTCTGAACTCGGCAAGGGCAGTGCCGAACATAGCCACTGAGCCGGGAGAAGACAACATGTTTGAACGCATCATTCGACTTGCCATTGAGAACCGGTGGCTGGTCCTCTTAGCCGTGCTTGGGATAGCTGGACTTGGAATCTACAACTATCAGCGTCTCCCAATCGATGCGGTACCGGACATCACCAACGTCCAGGTTCAGATCAACACTTCTGCTCCCGGCTATTCGCCGCTAGAGGTGGAACAACGGGTGACCTACCCGGTCGAGACCGTCATGGCCGGGTTGCCTCATCTGGAGCAGACCCGTTCCATGTCACGTTATGGATTGTCTCAAGTAACCGTGATCTTTAAAGATGGGACGGATATCTATTTTGCCCGCCAACTGGTCAATCAGCGCATTCAAGAGGCCAAGGAGAAGTTGCCGGCTGGAATTGCTCCAGCCATGGGGCCCATCTCAACTGGCCTTGGGGAAATCTATCTTTGGACTGTTGAAGCCGAAGATGCTGCAAAGAAAGCAGATGGCACGCCTTATACGCCGACTGATTTGCGCGAAATCCAAGACTGGATCATCAAGCCGCAATTGCGCAATGTTCCAGGGGTTACCGAAATCAACTCGATTGGCGGTTTTGCCAAGGAATACCAGGTTGCCCCCAGCCCAGAGAAGCTGGCTTCCTATGGGCTGACGTTTCAAGACGTAGTTACAGCTCTTGACCGCAACAACGGCAACGTCGGGGCTGGCTATATAGAGAAGCGTGGTGAGCAATACTTGATTCGAGCACCAGGACAAGTACGAACCATTGAGGATATCCGGAACGTCATTCTCGGCAATGTTCAGGGAGTCCCGATCCGCATTCGTGATGTAGCGGAAGTCGGTATCGGCCGAGAGCTCCGTACAGGTGCTGCAACGGATAACGGCCGGGAAATTGTACTTGGCACCGTATTCATGCTGATTGGTGAGAACAGCCGGACGGTATCACGAGCTGTCGATCAGAAGATGGCTGAAATCAACCGCAGCTTGCCTGAAGGTGTCCATGCAGTAACCGTCTATGACCGGACTGTTCTGGTAGACAAAGCGATTAATACCGTCAAGAAGAACCTTCTGGAGGGAGCAATCCTGGTTATCGCCATCCTGTTCCTGTTCTTGGGGAACATTAGGGCGGCAGTGATCACAGCAATGGTGATTCCGCTCTCCATGCTGTTCACCTTTTCAGGCATGGTGTCCTACCACGTCAGTGCCAATCTGATGAGCCTAGGGGCTCTCGACTTCGGGATCATCATCGATGGCGCAGTTGTGATCGTGGAAAACTGCGTTCGTCGCCTAGCTCATGCACAGGAACGTCACGGGCGGCCGCTAACTCGGACGGAGCGCTTCCATGAGGTCTTTGCCGCATCTCAGGAAGCACGCCGAGCGCTGTTATTTGGCCAGCTCATCATCATGATCGTATATCTGCCGATATTTGCCCTCACCGGTGTCGAAGGAAAGATGTTCCATCCTATGGCGTTCACCGTAGTGACTGCTCTGGTTGGCGCCATGATCCTATCCGTCACATTCATTCCGGCAGCGGTTGCATTGTTCATCGGCACGAAGGTCGCGGAGAAGGAGAACATCCTGATGCGGATGGCCAAGCGTTGGTATGAGCCTGCTCTGGCCTATGTCATGGAAAACAAGCCGGTCGTTTTGGTCTTTACCACCGTAATGGTGATTCTCTCCAGTCTGCTTGCAACCCGCATGGGGAGTGAATTTGTTCCCAGCCTTAATGAAGGCGACTTCGCAATCCAGGCACTACGCATCCCGGGAACCAGCCTATCTCAATCAGTTGCAATGCAGCAGCAACTGGAAAAGCAGCTAAAGACAGACTTCCCGGAAATCGAGCGTGTATTTGCTCGATCCGGGACGGCTGAAATTGCCTCTGACCCAATGCCACCTAATATCTCAGATGGCTACATCATGTTAAAGCCTGAAGCTCAGTGGCCAGAACCTAAAAAAACCAGAGATGAACTGCTGGCCGCCATTCAAAAGAGCGTAGGCCAGTTACCAGGCAATACCTATGAGTTTTCTCAACCCATCCAGTTGCGTTTTAACGAATTAATCTCAGGGGTCCGCAGTGACGTTGCCATCAAGGTCTTTGGTGACGATATGGAGGTCATGAACGATACGGCAGGAAAAATTGCCGCCATCCTCGAAAAGCTTCCCGGTGCCTCCGAAGTCAAGGTTGAGCAGACCACGGGTTTGCCCATGCTGACGGTGAATATTGATCGGGACAAGACCGCTCGCTATGGACTCAACATCGGTGATGTCCAAGATGCGATTTCTACTGCCATAGGTGGTCGAGAAGCCGGAACGATGTTTGAAGGAGATCGTCGCTTCGACATTGTTGTTCGTTTGCCTGACACGCTGCGATCAGACCTCGAGTCGTTGAAACGTCTTCCAATTGCCCTACCGAGAGTGAGTGCCGGTGTAAGTGGAATGGAAGGGCGTACGACGTACATCCCCTTGGGGGAGGTGGCTAGCTTAGATTTAGCACCGGGCCCCAATCAGGTTAGTCGCGAAAATGGCAAGCGCCGTGTGGTCGTCAGCGCCAACGTTCGCGGGCGAGATATCGGCTCATTTGTTTCCGAGGCACAAAGCCGTTTGTCCGAGGTAAAAATACCGGCTGGCTATTGGACCGTTTGGGGTGGAACCTTCGAGCAACTGGAATCGGCCTCCCAACGCCTAAAAATTGTGGTCCCTGTCGCATTGCTGCTGGTTTTCACACTGTTGTTCGCCATGTTTGGCAATGTGAAGGATGGACTACTGGTGTTTACCGGCATTCCATTCGCGCTAACTGGCGGGGTTGTGGCGCTGTGGTTGAGGGATATCCCGCTTTCAATCTCTGCAGGAATCGGCTTCATTGCGCTGTCCGGTGTGGCGGTATTGAACGGCCTAGTGATGATTTCCTTTATTCGAAACCTGCGAGAGGAGGGGCGAACTCTAGATGAAGCAATTCATGAAGGCGCATTGACCCGCTTGCGTCCTGTGTTGATGACAGCCCTGGTTGCCTCTCTTGGCTTTGTTCCAATGGCAATTGCCACAGGAACTGGTGCAGAGGTCCAGCGTCCGCTTGCGACTGTAGTGATTGGTGGAATTCTATCGTCGACTGCTTTGACGCTTCTTGTGTTGCCTCTCCTCTATCGCCTTGTCCATGGAAAAGATGCCGAAGAAATTGACTTCGCATCTGTTCCTGACAGTTCGAAAAATTAACTACTCATTTTAGTGGAATCTGTGTCCAGTTCGTCATGTGGCTAGCTGGACACTATTCCATCTAATCAACCTTTATCTGCAAAGACGTAGTGCTAAAGCATGACTATAAAAAGCGTTTGGCATTTTTCTGAATAGGGCTAGGCTAGTCATAAGATGCTTCATAATTCCCATTCTGAATTATTCCACGACGGCCCTTTAATTTTTGTGGCGTTGGTGCTTTTATTTTTTGTCAGTCGTTTTTTAATAGAGAGGCATCTAGAGAAAAGAAACAAAAGAAAGTCATATGCAAAAAGCCTCCCTAACCGATTGAAAAGGCATCCAAGGAAGCATAGAAATCCTAACAGTAAAAATGAGGCATAACAAAGATGGCTTGTTATGAACATTCCACATTTAGGAGAAATAATTGCATATGGCGGATATTCCAAATTTAAATTCTATTGCACTCCCTCTTAGAGGTACAACTACCAAAGAGGGGAGTAATGAGAAATACAATACTCAACAAAGCTTTTCAAAAATATTAGAGCATTATCACTTAATAAATAATCCTAGTGATACACAAAAATTGAAAAACAACACTCCTGATTCTACGCGCCTTTTAAGCAATAATAACGCACGTGGCGGAAAATCTGACTTTCAGGAGAATATGCTGAGTATACGAGCCTATCGGCAACAATTAATTGCTTCAAACATTGCTAATTCCGATACCCCTGGGTATAAGGCTCAAGATATTGAAATTAATGAGTCAATTGGTGTAATGAATCGCGATTCAATGGCGTTAGCAAAATCAAGCGCTAGCCACATGTCAGGAGTCACCTTAAGTAAGGTTAATACTTTTAATTTAAAATATCGCGTTCCATATCAAAGCAGTGCTGATGGCAATACTGTTGAAATGGATATTGAACGACAACACTTTGCTGAAAATGCTGTTATGTACCAATTCACT